>Ga0209719_1000001_pt1 | contig 640634 bp, 479 predicted proteins | sample AD_JPNAS2_MetaG_FD_184421 | JGI IMG/M metagenome (GOLD analysis project Ga0209719, IMG submission 184421) | Active sludge microbial communities of municipal wastewater-treating anaerobic digesters from Japan - AD_JPNAS2_MetaG (SPAdes) (version 2) | ecosystem: Engineered > Bioreactor >...
TCGGGGACCACCAGCTCGGCGGCGGCGGCGGCGCCCGCGACGCGCACATCCGTCGCCGTGATCTTCGTCGTGTCGAAAGCCACCGACAGCACAAAGCCCTCGATGGGCTCGTCGGAGGTCATCGTGATCGGCACGGTCGCCGCCGATCCCTCCACCGAGCCGATCGCAAGGCTCTTTCCCTGCGCGTGCGCCCCTCCCGCCAGGAGCAGCGCCGCGACGCCGATGCACAACCACAGCCTCTGTTGGTTCATACTTCCTCCTTTGCCTAGAAGATTTGCCTGGAAGAGAATCTCCTTCCCGTCGTGAAAGTCCAACCGAGAGAGCAATCCAGCGGCCCGACAGCGGTCGCCCAACGATCACGATGCGTGCCGGGATCGACCTTGTCCCGACGCGTTGACTTGCACAAGCCGATGAAGTCGGAGACAACGAACGTCATTAGATCTCGTATGCCCAAATCGCGCACTCCGCGAAGGACAACCTTCCGCCGGTCCCGCACACCGAACGTGCGCCGCGCGGCGTGTCTCAGTCCCGAACTCAAGCCTCAAGCGTCGATGATGCCAAAAAAAACTAGGCGAGTCAATAGGGTAGCCACGTTTTTCTTGCCGCCGCGGGCGGCGGAGGCGCATTGCGCTTCGAGGCGCCGGCGGTACAATCGCGCCGCCGTCAGGGAGGTGCTCCATGTTTCTTTCCGGGATCGCGGACGAGGCCGGCAAGTCCATCGACGTGCAAGTTAAAGCCCACAAGGAACTTGGCTTCACACACATCGAACTCAGGACGATCGATGGAGTCAACTGCACCGACCTGCCGGAGGATGCTTTCGAGGCCGTGTTCCGGACTGTCGCGGAGGCTGGTCTCCAAGTCTCTTGTTTCGCATCCCAGCTCGGCAACTGGGCGCGGCCGATCTCGGGCGGCTTCCAGACCGACGTCGCCGAGCTTCTGCGCGCGGCGCCCCGCATGCATCGGTTCGGGACGCGTTTCATCCGCTGCATGAGCTGGCCGAACGACAAGGAGCATCCGCTGCCGGACGCCGCCTGGCGCGCCGAGGCCGTCCGGCGCCTGCGGGAGCTTGCGCGCATCGCCGAGGCGAACGATGTCGTGCTCGTCCACGAGAACTGCGACGGATGGGGCGGCCGGAGCCCCGAGCACACCCTCGATCTCATCGACGCCGTGAACACGCCGAGCTTCAAGCTCGTCTTCGACACGGGCAATCCGGTGGAGCATTGCCAGGACGGCTGGGCCTTCTACCGCGCGGTTAAGGCCCACATCGTCTATGTGCACATCAAGGATTACCTCGTTGTCGAGGGCGGCGGCACGAGCGCGTGTTTCGCGGGGGAGGGGCGCGGCAAGGTCAAGGAAATTCTCGCCGATCTCATTGCGGGCGGTTACGGGGGCGGCGTCTCGATCGAGCCCCATCTTGCGGCGGTGATCCACCTCGCTCAGGATGCCCGCGACCCCGCCCAGGCCTACCGCCTGTATGTGGAATACGGACGCCGCGCGGCGGCGCTGGTGCGGTCGCTGGGGGGGTAGCTCCGCCGCGATTCCCGCGAATGACGGCTCTCCGCCCGTGCCCGGCGCGGCTACGCGCCGGGCACGGGCGCGGCCCGCGCCAGGAGCTTCGCGGCCAGATCGAGCGCCTCGGCGAGCGACGCGCGCCCCTCCTCCGCGAGCCGGTCCGCGAAAGCCGCGGCCGCGCGCATGCGGAGGTTGGCGTCCAGCGTCGTCTTGGCGCTCCGCGCCGCGGCCGCGAGGAGATGCGCCGCGACGGCGCAATCCGCCATGATCGAGCCCGAACCCTCCAACTCGAGCCCGGCGGCGCAGGCGTCGCGCACGGCCGCGATGATCTTGAGCGGGATCCGGCACGCGGTCTCCAGCGCCGCCTCCGCCGCGGGGCTCGGGCCGGACTTGCCCGCCGCCCGGCGCGCCGCCGCGTAGGCGGAGTAGGCCTCCTTGTCGGCGCGGCTCAGGCAGTGGAACCGCAGGGCCAGCCGCTCGGCCGCTTCGCAGAAGGGCGCGCGCCCCTTGTGAATCACCGCGCCGGCGAACCCGAGGAGAGCGGCGGCGATGGCGCCGACATCCGCCGCGACCGCGCCGCCCCCGCGGCCGCCGGCCTGGTCGAGGTAGGCCGCCAGCGGGAGCACCTCCTCGACGCGCTCCTCGAGGATGCTCTCGCGCCCGAAGGGCTCCAGGCGCAGCGAGGCGGCGAAGCTGCGCGCGACCACCGCCCGGGGAACGAGTCCGACGAGTTCGCTGCGCGCGATCGGCACCCCCATGCCGCCGGCCATGCGGGCGACGGCCTCGAACGCCGTGGCGGGGGGGGTGCCCTCGCCGTCCAATAGATTCATGGATACCTGGGTTGCGGCGCGGCTGGCCAGCGGCAGGCCGAGCGCGCGGACGCGGGGCAGGCCGCCGTCCCGCTCGCGCACCGCGGCCGCGATTTTCTCCGCCGCGGCCGGATCGGCGCTCGCCAGGTCGATGTTGAACGCCACCAGCGGCGGCCGCGCGCCGATCGCGATGGCTCCGAGGGTGGGGTGCGGGGCCGCGGGGCCGAAATCGGGCGCGCGGCCCGGGTCCTCGGCCAACGCGCGGGCGAGCGCCGCGAAGCTCGACAAGCGCACCCGAGGAAGCTCGCGGCGCTCGGGTTTCAAGGCGGCTTCGCCGTATAGGTAGACGGGAAGCGCGAGTTCCCGGCCCGCGCGTTCGGCGAGCGCGCGGGCCGCGGCGACGGCGGCGGACATGGGCGTCGCGCCGAGGGGCACGAAAGGACAGACGTCCACGGCTCCCATGCGCGGGTGGACGCCTTCGTGGCGCGTGATGTCGAGACGCTCGGCGGCCGCCCGGATGAGGCGCCAGGCTCCCTCCAGAACACCGCCGGTCGAACCCGCGAAGGTGAAGACGGTCCGGTTGTGGTCGGGGTCGGAATGCGTGTCGAGGAGAAAGGCCTCCTCGCCCGCCGTAATCGCCGCGGCCAGGGCGGCAATGACGGCGGGATCCCGGCCTTCGCTTACGTTGGGGACGCACTCAAGCAGCATGGGGGCCTCCGCCGCGGGCTGCGGACTGCAGGCTATGGGGCCTCATTTTCCGGTCCCGGGACCGAATCCTCAAGTCAACAGCGTACAGTCTCGGGCCGCCGGTCACCAGTGGCGCGCCCCGTGGGCGGCGCTTTTCTTTCGGGGCGCTTGCCGTTACGATTCTGGCAGCCTCGCCCGGGTTGCGCTCAGCGCCGGCCCCGCGGCGGCGGCGTGATCCACAAGGAGGCTCCATGGCGGACAACTACTTCACCGCGGTGGTCGATTTCGGCAAGACCAACAAGAAAGTCCTGCTGTACGATCGGGATCTGCGGATCCTGGCCTCCCGGCGCAGGACCTTCCGGGAGATCGAGATCGAGGGGTACCGCTGCGACGACATCGAGGGGGCGATGGCTTTCGTCCGCGAGGCGCTCGCGGAGCTGGCGCGGGAGTTCGCGCCCATCCGCGCCATCGCCTTCACGACGCACGGCGCGACGTTCACGGCCCTGGACGAGAAGGGCGCGCTTGTCTTCCCGACGGTTTCGTACGACATGGAGCCGCCGCCCGGCCTGCGCGAGGAGTTTCACCGGGCCTTCGGCGGCGCCACCGCCCTGCAGGCCGCCACGATGACCCCGCCGCTGCCGCTCCTCATCAATCCCGGTTTCGGGATCTTCTGCCTGCAGCGCCGCGATCCCGCGCGGTTCAAGAAGACGGCGCGCATCGTCTTCCTGCCCCAGTACCTCGGGTACCTGATGACGGGGAAGCTGGCCCTGGAGCCCACGTACATCGGGTGCCACACCTATCTGTGGGATTTCGCGGGGAATCGGCCCTCGAGCGTGGCCGAAGGGCTCGGCATCGCCGCCAAGCTCGGCGCTCCGCTCCGGGCGCCTTGGGAGGCGCAGGGCCGCGTGAAGCCCGAGCTGGCCGCGGCGCTCGGGCTGCCCGACGCGTGCGTGGTCACCTGCGGCATCCACGACTCGAACGCATCGCTCCTGCCGTACCTGCTCAAGGAGGAAGGCGGCGACTTCATCCTCAACTCGACCGGCACCTGGTGCGTGGCCATGTCGCCCGGAGGGCGCTTTCCCCTCGCCGAGGACGAGCTCGGCAAGGAGGTGTTCTTCAACCTGAGCGCCTTCGGAAAACCGGTCAAGACCACGATCTTCCGGGGCGGCGCCGAATTCGCGTTCTGGAGCGAGAAACTCGGCGGCGGCCGGGAGCACCCGGCGGATCTGGATGCGGCGCAGCTTCGCAAGGTGTTCGAGTGCGGCGCCGCCGTGCTGCCGACGCTGTTCCCGGGCAGCGGCATGTTTCCCCGCAGCCGCGCGTCGCTCGTCAGAGCCGAACGGCTCCTCGCCGATGCCGACCTGGCCTTCGCCGCCCTCGACCTGGGTCTCGCCATCCAATCCCGCGCCGCGCTCAAGGCCACCAACGCCGCGCCGAATCCCGCCGTCTTCATCGAGGGCGGCTTCCGCAACAACGGGCCTTACGTGAAGCTGCTCGCCGCCTTGATGCCCGCCGGCAGTATTTGCCTGTCCGACATGGAAGAGGCCACGGCGTTCGGCGCCGCGATCACGGCGAAGTGCGCGGTCGAGGGGATTACGCCCCGCGACGCCGCCGCGGCTTTCACCATTGCTACAACGCCGCTCCAGGCGCCGGAGATCGAGGGCTTGGAAGCCTACGCGGAGGAATTCGCGGCGCTGTGCGGGGCCTTCGGGGCGGCGTGATCGGAGGGGCGCGGAGCGCTCAGCGCCCGGCTTCCCGCCGGTACCAGTCCACCGTCTTGCGAATGCCCGCCCGCAGGTCGATCGCGGGCTCGTATCCGAGCGTCGCGCGCGCCGCGGCGATGTCGGCCAGGCTGTGGCGCACGTCGCCGGGGCGGTCGGGTTCGTGGACGGGCGGCAGCGGCGCGTCGCGGCCCAGCGCGGCGGCGATCATGGCCAGCAAATCCAGCAGTGTATGCCGGCGCCCGCCGGCGATGTTGAACACGTTTCCCGGCGCGCCCGGAGCCTCGGCGGCGCGCAGGTTGGCATCGACCACGTTCTCCACGAAGGTGAAGTCGCGCGACTGAAACCCGTCGCCGTAGATCGTCGCGGGCGCGCCCGCCAGGGCGGCGGCGATAAAGCGGGGAACGACCGCCGCGTAATGCGAGCGCGGGTCCTGCCGCGGTCCGAAGACGTTGAAGTAGCGCAGCGACACCGTCTCCAGTCCGAAGAGGCGGAAGTACGCCTCCGCGTAGCGCTCGCCGGCGAGCTTGCCGATGGCGTAGGGCGACCGCGGCGAGGGGGGCATGTCCTCGCGCTTCGGGAGCGACGGCGTGTCGCCGTAGACGGAGGACGACGCGGCGTAAACCAGGCGCCGCACGCCGGCGCGGCGCGCGGACTCCAGCACCGTGAGCGTGCCGGAAACGTTGACATCGTTGCTGGTCAGCGGGTCCTCGACCGAGCGCGCCACGGAGGGCAGCGCCGCCTCGTGAAAGACCGTGTCGACCCCGCGCATCGCGCGGTCGACCGTCTCCCGGTCGCGGATGTCGCCCTCGATCAGCGTCACGGCGTCCCGAATGGCGTCGAGCCGTTTGGGGTCGCCGGTGGAGAAATTGTCCAGAACGATGACATCGCGCCCTTCGGCGGCCAATCGATGGCAGATGGCCGATCCGATAAATCCGGCGCCGCCCGTCACCAAGTATCGCATAGCATTCGCAGTAAGTATAAAACGTCCGCCGAGAAGCGCCAGGACGCCGCGCCGCGGCCGCGCTCACTCCATCCGCCGTATCTCCCAGCACGCCGTCGTGACGCCTGTTTCCAGAAACCTGACCCGCACCGGCAGCGTCTTCACGGCGGGCAGGAGCGGGAAGTACGCCTGCGGCGGGCCGGGCGGGACCTCGACGACCACGCCGGTGCGCGGCCCGAGGAGCCGCAGTTCGCAGCCGCCGCGGGGCGTGTTGAAGACGACGCCGTCGAGATTCCGGAAGATCTGCGCGCCCGCCGGCACCGCCATGGGTTCGAGCACGCAGGTCCCGGGAGGCGCCTTGCGGCCGATAATCTCGAGCGTCTTGCGGAGCTCGGCGCCCTGGACCGCGTACGTGAGGCGGTAGGCGGTCCCGGAGCTCTTGCCCGTCATGTCGCAGAGCTCCCCGCGGAACGCGAATTGCGGCGGGTCGGCGGAGTAGCTCTCCAGCGTCGCGCCGGCATCGAAGATGTTCGAGTACCAGCGTTCGCCGCTCCGGAACTCGATGCGCGGCGTCAGCGGCGAAACGCCGCGCTGGCGCGGCAGGTGCAGCGATTCGGGCCGCACGAAGAGGCTCGGCGTGGCGCACTGCACCGTGCCGAAGTCGGCGCACAGAAGATGGGAGACCGAACCGCCGCGGGGCTGGTACACGCCGGGGATGGAGAGCGACGGCCAGGCGAAGGAGACCGACAGCTTGCCGGTGTGAACCACCGCCGCGCGCACCGATGGGAACACGCGGCAGGTGGGTTGAACCTCGTGGGGCAGGGGCGCCGTCGGCCCCGCCAGATCGCCCCAGTAAAGGGCGATGGCCAGGCCCACGAGGGCATTGACCGTGGGATAGAGACAGACGGGCTCGGCGGATCGAGCCTGAGCGCCGGGGGCGGCCGGCGGGGCCGACTCCGCCGGCCGCCCGCGCTCGGCGGCCCACGGCCCGTATCCGGCCAGGCCGTTCACCAGACCCGTGTCCTGGCCGTGGTCCAGCAGGCAGGCGCCGAGCATGTTGAGGCTGCGGTCGGCGGCCTCACGGAACACCGGATTGCGCGCCGCCAGAAGCGCGAAGCCCGCCGCCGGTCCGTAGGTGCCGAAGGAGCCCCAAATCATCCAACGCTGAACCCGCGCGCCCCAGCTCGCATCGACGCTGCCGTCCGGCCACAGGAATACGAGGTGGTCGTAGGCGATGCGCGCCGCGCGCTCGCCGGCGCGATCATCGCGGGCGAGGATGGCGTAGAGGGCGAGGGCCGGGATCGTTTGGCCCAGGGCGATGCCCACATCGACGCCCTCGCGGCCCTCCTCGATGAGGAGCCCGTCCTTGGTCAAGGCGCCCAGGGTGTGCTCGACCAACTCGGCGGCGTGCGCCTCCCACGTGGGGCCGGGGGAGAGTTGCGCGGCGAGCCTGAGCGCGCAGGCCGCCGTGGGCAGGTAGCTGAGCGGCACTTCGCCGGGCCTGATCTTGAGCACGACGAAGTCGGCCGCGCGGCGGCAGGCCTCGATCCAGCGTTCGCGCCGGGCCTTCTGCTCCTCGCTTCCCAGCACCGTCGCCAGGACCTTCGTGGCCGCGGCGAGGGCGAGGAGTTCGTGAGCCGTCGTGCCCCACCAACTGTGCGGCGTCTCGAGCCACGAGCCCTCGGGAAGCTGCATGCCCACGAGCCAGTCGCCGAGCTGGAGCGTTTCGTTCAGAAAGCGGCCCGTGCGCTGGTGTCGGAGCGCGAAGGGGAACACCGCCTCGGCGGCGCGCGTGTGGCAGCCGTGCGGCACGGGATTGGTCGTGCGGCATTCCAGGGCGCCGCGAATCGACGCCGGCGCGCCGCTTCGCAGCTCTTGGAAGGCGAGGAGCGCATCGCTCATGCGCCCCAGGAGCAGATCGGCCTTGAGCTCGATCTCCCGCGAGGCGGCCGCGCCGCGTCCGATCGCGCTCAGGAGCAGGAGACAGGCGGCGGTCAGTCGCATGATCGGTTCACCTGACGAAGGGCAGAACCCGCCTGAACCGCGAAGTCCCGGCTTCCTGGAGGATTTCGAAGATGACGCTCTCCACGGTGGTGAGCACGGCGCCCGCGCGCTCCAGCCGGCGCAGCGCCGTGTCGCGGTCGAGCGGCCGCCGCGAACCGACCGCATCGACGAGGACGTACGGGCGGATGTCCCCCGAGAACCGCGCCAGCGCGTCCAACCCCGTCTGCAGGATGCAGACGTGGGTCTCGATGCCGAGGATCAGGAGGTTGACCGGCGCGGGGGCGCACACGCGGGCCGGGACTTCGGGCGCGCGCAGGCAGTTGAACGCGAGCTTGGAAAAGACCGGCGTCTCGCCGAGGGCGGCCTTGACGGCGGGGATGGTCCCGCCGAGCTTCTCGGGATTCTGCTCCGTGGCCGTGATCGGGATTGCAAGCTCCCGCGCGGCGTTGATCATGGTGACGGCGCGGGAGCACAAGCCGTCCCAGCCGTGAATGTGCGGCGCGAAGCCCTCCTGAAGATCGACGACCAGAAGGTGCCAGTTCATAACGGCTCCTTTCGCGGCAGCGGCGCGCGGCCGCCCGCCGCCTGCGCCGAGTGTACCCGCGCCGCGGCCGGGATGCCAGGCGCGCCGCGCGCTTGTCATCCCGGCGCCGGGCGCGTACAAAGGATGCGACGGCGGGACGCGGGAGTCGGACAAATGCCCGGACTGGTGGCGCGGATGCAGCTTTGGCAGCAGGTCGCCTTGACCCTCAAGTCGGGGCTCACGGTGGACAAGGCGCTCGCTCAGGCCGCGGCGGCGCCCGGGCCGGGCGCCGGCCTCGCGCGGCGCCTGCGTGCCACGGGAGAGGCGACGCTCGCCGGCGCGGCCGCCCGCTGCCCCGCTGCCGTTCCCCCCATCGAAGAGGCCGTGCTGCGGGCCGGCGAGCAGTCCGGGAAGCTTCCCGAGGCGCTGCTCGTCCTGGTCGAGCGGCTCAGGCTGCGGCGCGAACGTCTGGCGCGGCTGCTGCTGCGCCTGGCCTACCCCGTGTGCATCGCGCACCTCTGCGCCGTGGTCGGTTCGTTCTCCCAGGGCGCCGCGGGCGGGGCGAAGCACGGCTTGTGGCCGGGCCTGGTCCTCGCGCTGCTGCCGTTGTACGCCTTGGCCGGCGCGCCGTTCCTCCTGCCCGCGCTGCTGCGGCGCGCCGGTCCGGCCGCCGCGGCGGCCGTCGACGCGTTCATGCTGCGAGTGCCCTTTCTCGGCCGGGGCGCGCTCTGGGAGGCGGAGGCGGAGTTCTTCTGGCTCCTCGGCACGATGCTGCAGGCAGGCATCGGGCTCAGGGAGGCCCTCGGATTCAGCGCCGCCCGCGCGAGCAACCGCGCCTTCGGCGCGGCGCTCGAACCCGTCGCCGCGGCGGTCATGCGGGGCGAGCCCTTCGGCGAGACGCTGGCGCGCGCGCCGTATCTGTCGGCGCAGGCCGCGGCGCGCATCGCGACGGCGGAGGCGGCGGGCGCGCTTCCCGAGGCGCTGCTCCTGCTCGCGGAGGAGGCCAAGGCGCTGAGCGGCATGGGGAGAACGGGGCTGGACGGGGCGATCATGGGCTGGTTCTACCTGCTCATGGCGGGCTATGCGATGTGGGCGATTCTCGGCTTCTGGTCCCGCTACTTCGGCGAGATCCTCCGCTTGTGAGCGCCCGGCGCCGGCGCGCGGCGCGAACCTCTCCGCCTTGGGCCGCGGCCCGCGATGTGGTAGTATCGTGGTGCCGGCGCCGCCGGGCGCGGCGCAGGCCGCCCGTTCCACCGGTAAGTCATGGACAACGACATTCGTCCCATTCTCGAGGCCTGGCCGCACAAGGAAGGCGCCAACATCCGCCGGATCGGCGGCGCTGATGGGCGCGACAAGCTCCAGGTGCGCCTGCCCATGGGAATCGAGCAGTACGAAGTGGACGGCCGGCCGGACGGCGTGCGCCCGGAAGGCTTCGAATCGTATCTAGCCTATTACCGGTCCATCGCCGCGGCCGAGGGCGCCGCTTGGGAGCTGGACCAGGAGGCCTTCACGCGGCTCTACGAGGAGGGCCTGCTCTTCTACTGCCGGTACCTGCTCTTCTTCCAGCTCGGCGAGTACGACCTGTGCGTGCGCGACACCGCGCGCAACCTGGAGCTCGCGGACTTCGTCTCGCAGCGCGCGAGCAGCCCGGCGATGTCCGAAGCCATGGAACAGTACCGCCCCTACATCCTGCGGATGCGCGCCGTGTCGCTGGCGGTCAGGAGCGCCAAGGCGCAGAACGTCAAGGCGGCGCTCGAAGTGATCGCCGAGGCCATCGAGGAGATCGAGAAGCTGCCGCCGGTCAAGACGCGGGTCTTCAAACTGGAGAAGACCCGCTCGCTCGTCGCGCTCCGCGACCTCGGCGCGCAGCTCAAGCGCCAGGAGCGCGCGTTCAATCCCGACGGCGTGCCGGCCGAAGGTCCGCTCGCCATGGCTCGGGTGTGCCACGCCACGCCGCCTTCCCGCGCCGACCGGCTCAGGGAGGAACTGGCCGAGGCGGTTGCCGCCGAGAACTACGAGCGCGCCGCGGGGATCAGGGATGAGCTGCGGCGGTTGGACGGCGAGAAAGCGTCCCCGCCGGCCTGAGCGCCGCGCCCCGGGGTCGGGATCGGCGCGGCGGCTACAGCAAGTCCGCGTGCTTCTCGATGGTGAGCCGATCGCCGCTCGTCACGACTTCGGTTCGCATCCTAATGCGGGGCAGGGCGTCGCGGATGAACTTCTCGGCCTGGAGCGCGCGCCCGGCGTCGCGCGCGGCCTGCCTGAGGAAAAGATGCGCGGCCAGGGCCTCGGAAGCCAAGTCGACGAGGGGCCGCGCCATGTAGTCCAGGTAGGTTTTATCCTCCGCGGCTTTAAGATGCGTGAGCGCCCGCGCGAGGTGGGCGCGCGCCTCGCCGCACAGCGCGGCGAGTTCGGAGAGGTTCGCGGGGATCGGGCCGGCGGCGAGCGTGTCCAGGAACCGGCCCAGCGTCCCGGCGGTCACTCCCGGCAGGGCGCCGATGACCTGTAGCTGCGTCGTGCCCTCGTAAATCGAAGTGATGCGCGCGTCGCGCGCGAGGCGCTCGACGTTGAAGTCGCGCATGAAGCCCGCGCCGCCGTGGATCTGGATGGCATCGTAGGCGACCTGGTTGCACATCTCCGACGCATAGGCCTTGGCGATGGGCGTGAGCACGCCGGCGAACCCGGAGATCTCCTTGAGTTTGGCCCGGATTTCCTCCCCGGGCGCCTGCGCCAGGCGGCGCTCGTACGCCCGCCGGAGGTCCACCAGCCGGCTCGCCTCGTAGGTGATGGCGCGGGCCGCGAGCAGCGCGCTCTTCATGCGCGCGAGCATGTCGTAGACCTGGGGGAACTCGATGATGCGCTTCTTGAACTGCGTCCGCTCGCGAGCGTACTTGAGGGCTTCCTCGTAGGCGGCCTGCGCGATGCCGACGGACTGGGCGGCGATGGCGACGCGCGCGCCGTTCATGAGGGACATGACGTAGCGAATCAGGCCCAGGCGCCGCTGGCCCACCAACTCGGCGGGCACGCCGTTGAACTGCAGCTCGCAGGTGGGGGACCCGTGGATGCCGAGCTTGTTCTCGATGCGGCGCACGACCAGCTCGGGGCACTTCTCGCAGAGGAGCATGCTCAGACCCCGGCCGTCGGTGCTGCCGTCCTCGGTCCGGGCGAGGACCAGGCTCACATCGCCGCAGCCGTTCGTGATGAAGCGCTTGACGCCGTAGAGCTTCCAGGCGCCGTCGGGCTGGGGCACGGCCTTGAGCCTGACGGCCTGCAGATCGGAGCCCGCGTCGGGTTCGGTCAAGATCATGGCGCCCGTGACTTCGCCGGAAGCGAACTTCGGCAGGTACTTGGCCTTCTGCTCCTCGCTGGCGAATTCGCGGATGGTTTCGGCGATGTCCTGCAGGCCGAAGAGGTTCATGAGGCTCGCGTCGGCCTGCGACACGATCTCGGTGGCGATGGTGTACAGGACGCCGGGGATGTTGAGGCCGCCGTGGGTCCGGGGGAGCGTGAACCCCATGAGGCCCGCGCGGGCGAGCACGGCAAGGGCCCGCCGCGTGCCGCGGGCGTACGTGACCTCGCCGTGCTCGAAGCGCGCGCCCTCCAAGTCGACCTCGGCGGCCAGGGGCGCGATCTCTTGAGCGGCGATGGCGCCCAGCATGTCGAGGACCGCGCGGTAGCCCTCGCGGGCATCGGCGGCGGAGGTCGGCGCGTCGTCGAACCGGGCGCTCTGCGTGAAATCATCCTCGGCGTTCGCGATGATCTCGTCCAGCTCCAGGTGCTCGAAGTGCCACAGGATATCCGGGTTGTCGCTGAAAAAGTTCTCCACGCTGCCTCCTACATGGCGCCCTTCAGGGCCTTGATCAGCCGGGGGATCACCTCCAGCGCGTCGCCCACGATGCCGTAGTGCGCGATCTGGAAGATCGGCGCCTCCGGGTCGCGGTTGATGGCGATGATCTTCTGCGACTCCTCCATGCCGGCGCGGTGTTGGACCGCGCCCGAGATGCCGCAGGCGACATACAGCTTCGGCCGCACCGTGGTGCCGGTCTGGCCGACTTGGTGGTCGTGGTGAATGAAGCCCGCGTCGACGGCGGCGCGCGAGGCGCCGACGGCGGCGTTGAGCGCCGCGGCCAGGTCGTGGAGCAGCTTGAAGTTCTCGGCGGAGCCCATGCCGTAGCCGCCCGCCACGATGATCGAGGCGCCGCGCAGGTCCACGCGGCGCTCCTGCGCGTGGTGCTCCAGCACGCGGACGAGCTCGTCCTCCGGCGCCGGCGAGAAGGCCGATTCGCACAGCTCGCCCGCGCGGCCCGCGTCGGCCGGGAGCGCGTGCATGACGCCTTCCCTGACCGTCGCCATCTGCGGCAGGGTCTCGGGGCTCACGATGGTGGCGATGACGTTGCCGCCGAAGGCGGGGCGAACCTGGAGAAGCTTCCGGGAGAAGAGGCGCCCGCCGGACTCGTACTCGCCGACCTGCAGATCCGTGCAGTCCGCCGTGAGCCCCGCCTTGAGGGCCGACGCCACCCGAGGCGCGAGGTCCCGCCCCGTGGGAGTCGCGCCGTAGAGCACGATCTCGGGCTTCCGCGCCGCGACCAGTTCGGTGATCCAGCGGGCGTAGGGCAGCGTTCGGTACATGGCCAGCGCGCCGTGGTCCGCGAGGTACACGACGTCGGCGCCGCGGGCGTGAAGCGCGCCGGCCAGGGGCCGCACGTCCTTGCCCAGCAGCATGGCGCCGAGGCGCACGCCGAGGGCGTCCGCCAGCTCGCGGCCCTTGCCCAGGAGCTCGAGGGAGACCTCCGCGATGCGGCCGTCCTCGATTTCCGCAAACACCCAGACTTCACCGTGTGGCGCCATGTCCGTTCCTTACCCGAAGGTTCTCTCGGCCGTGAGCTCGTCGACGAGCGCCTTGACGCCGGCGTCATCCGGCGCGAAGCGCTTGAGGTCCTTGCCCTTGAGGACGACGTTCATGATCTTCTTGACCTTGGTGGGCGAGCCGGTCAGGCCCGTGCGGTTGAGGTCCGCGCCGATCTCGTCGACGCCCCAGGTTTCGATGAATAGTCCGCGGTCGGCCAGTTCGTCCTTGAGCAGGCCGACGGGCACGCCTCGGGCCTGGGCGGTCTTCTCGAGCTCGAAGGTCGAGCGCGCGCGCCGGTACTTGAGGAGCAGCCGCGCGTTGGGCCACCTGGCCGAGCCGCCGCCGCCGACGACGGTGAGGAGGAGCGGAGCCTGGGCCTCGACGATTTCATGGGCGCGCCCCAGGTTTCTGCGGATGAGAAGGCGGTCGCCGCGGCGCTCCAGCACGCGCTCGACGTAGGACACCTGGGGCAGCTTGAGCTTCTCGGCCACCTGGGGCCCGACCTGCGCCGTGTCGCCATCGATCGCCTGCCGGCCGCAGATCACCAGGTCGAAGGGCGCCAGGCGCGCGCTGATGGTCTGGGCGAGGGCGTAGGAGGTGGCGAGGGTGTCCGAGGCCGCGAACCTGCGGTCGCTCAGGAGAATGGCGCGGTCGGCGCCGCGGCAGAGGGCATCCCTGAGAATGTCCGCCGCGCGCGGAGGCCCCATGGTGAGGACCGTCACGCGGCCGCCCTCGCGGTCCTTGAGATCCAGGGCCAGTTCGAGGGCCAGGAGATCGTCGGGGTTGAAGACCGCGGGCAGCGCGTTGCGGTTCACCGTGCCGTCCGCGTTCATCGCCTCGCCGGTGATGTTCGACCAGTTCGGCACCTGTTTGACCAGGACCACCATCGTGAAGGACACGTTGCCTCCTGCGTTGTGAGGACCGGGGCGCGCGGCATCGCGAACTCGAATGCGGGCCCGGGCCTGCTCGGCCTCCCGTGTTCGCCCGCGCGCGGCGCCGGCGGCCTGCGGCGCGGTGGGAGGCAACTTTACCAATAGTCGTCCGGAGCGGCAAGGGCGGGGCGGGGAGCGGCCGCCGCCCGGCGCGCGCCGCGGAGCCTCGGCGGCGCGTTGCCTCGTCCCCGTCCGGCCGTTATCATGACGGCGAACAGTCGTTCGTTCGGGCCGCGGGATGACCCATGATCGCCTTTTACGCGCAGAGCTATTATTCGCTTCTCCGGGGCGTGGCGAGTCCCGCCGCCATTCCCGGTCTCGCGCGGGAGAACGGCTACGCCGGCGCGCTGTTGGCCGACCGGGACAGCCTGGCCGGCGCGGCGGAGTTCTTCCGCGCGGCGGAGGCCGCGGGCATCGCGGCGTATGCGGGCGTCGAACTCACGGACCGCGAGCGCCGCGCGGCGCTGCTCGTCATCCGCGACCGCGAGGGCCGCGAGGCGGCGAACGCCCTCATCTCGGCGCGGAACCTGGACGCGGACTTCTCGCTGGGCGCGGCGCTGGGCGCGGCGCCGCCCGGGCTGTTCGTCGCCGCGGGCGATGCGGGGCTCGCCCGCGAGCTTGCGTCCGCGCTGCCGCGCGATCGGCTCGGAGTGCTGCTTCTCAGGCCCGCCGCGACCGCGACCTGGGAGCGGGCGCAGGCCGAGGCCGCCCGGGCCCTCGATCTGCCGCTCGTCGCGGCCTGCCGCTTCGTCTACCGGCGCCGGGAGGATCTCGAGACGGGCCGGCTTCTGCGCGCGATCGGAAACGGCGCCCCGCCCAACGGCGCCGCAGCCAACGGCGCCGCGGCGCCCTCGGCGCGGGAGCTCTTCCTCCCCGCGCCCCGCGCGGCCGCGCTCTTCGGCGATGTCCCCGAGGCGCTCCGCGCCGCCCGCGCCGCCATGGAGGGCGCCGATTTCGCGTGGCGGCGCATCCGGTACATTGTGCCCTCGCCGCCCGTGCGCCTCCCCGAGGAGCCGCCCCGCGTCCTCAGGCGCATCGCCCGCGAGAGCCTCAGGCGGCGCGGCGCCGTCTCGCGCGCGGCGCACGCGCGGCTCGACACCGAGCTTCGCGAGATCGAGCACCTCGGCTTGGCCGCGTATTTTCTGGTCGTCTGGGACATCGTCAGGGAGGCGCGGCGCGCCGGCATTCTCTGCGTCGGACGCGGCTCGGGCGCGGGCTCGCTCGTGAGCTACGCCCTCGGTCTGACGCCGGTTGACCCCCTAGCGGCGGGCCTGCTCTTCGAACGTTTTCTCCATCGCCTGCGGCCGGATCTGCCGGACCTCGATCTCGATGTGGAATGGCAGCGCCGGGACGAGGTGATCCGGTCGGTTTACCGCCGTTACGGCGCCGGCCGCGCGGCCATGATCGGGAGCTACGTGACGATGCAGCCGCGCCTCGCCGTCCGCGAGGCGGCGCGGGCGGCGGGGCTCCCGCCTTGCGCGATCGACCGCCTGAGCCGCGCCGTCCCGCATGCGCCGGAGGGCGGTTCCATTCGCGCGGCGCTCGCGCGCGCCCCCCGCGCGGCGGGCATCCCCTGGGACGACCCGGTTCCGGCCGGCATCCTCGCCCGGGCCGAGGGCTTGCTCGCGATCCCGCGCTGCCTTTCGATCCACCCGGCGGGCATCGTCATCGCGGACGGTCCGCTGCGGCGTCTCGCGCCACTCGCGATGGCGCCCAAGGGCATCGTGGTCACGCAGCTCGACATGCGCGCCATCGAGGACACGGGGTTGATCAAGATCGATCTGCTGGGGAACCGCATGCTCGGAGAATTCGCCGAGGCGCGGGCGCTCGTCGCGGCGCGGCACGGGCGCGATCTGCGGATCGAGACGATTCCCCGGGAGGATGCCCGGACGGGCGCGCGCTGCCGGCGCGGCGACGCGATCGGCTGCTTTCAGATCGAAAGCCCGGCCATGCGGCAGCTCATGACGGCGCTGGGCGCGGGCTCGTGGCGGGACCTCCTGGCGGCGGTCGCGCTCATCAGGCCCGGCCCGGCGGCGGCCGGATCGAAGGAGCGCTTCATCCGCCGGGTCCACGGGGAGGCGCCGCCGCCCGCTCCGCATCCGAGCGTGGCGCGCGCGCTGGAGCACACCCGGGGCGTCCTCCTTTTCGAGGAGGATCTCGCCCGCGTGTTCCAGGCGCTGACGGCGCGGCCGCTCTGCGAGGGCGAACTGCTGCGCGCGCGCATCAAGGCCGCGCGCGGGGACGAGGCCGCGCTGGCGCCCCTCAGGGAGGAATTCGCCCGCGCGGCGGCGGCCAACGGCGTCGGGCCGGAGGCGGCCGCGGCGGTCTGGCGCGATCTGCTGCGGTTCGCCGCCTACACCTACAACCAGGCTCACGCCGCGGTTTTCAGCCTGCTCGCCTGGTGCATGGCTTACGTGAAGGCGCATTTCGCCCCCGAGTTCTTCTGCGCGATTCTCAACCACCACGCCGGCATGTACCCGGCCAGGGTCCTGCTCGCCGAAGCCGTGCGCGAGGGCATCGAGGTCAGGCCGCCGTCGGTCCAGTGCGCGGGCGAGCGCTACGCGCTCGAGGGCGATGCTCTCAGAATGCCCCTCACCGCGGTGCGCGCGCTCACCGCGGCCGCGTGCGCGCGGATCGCGGCCGCGCGGCCCTTCGCTTCGATGGCGGATTTTCTGCGCCGCGCGCGGCCCAAGGCCGGCGAGGCCGAAAATCTGATTTGCGCGGGGGCGCTGGACTGGACCGGCATCGAGCGGCCGAAGCTCCTGTGGGAACTGGCCGTGAGCCTGCGCCGCCGCCGCGACGGCGCGGAGGGGCTGCCGTTTTCCGTGTCGTATCCGCCGCTGCCCCCGTTGTCGCCGCGCCGGCGCATGGCGCAGGAGTTCGCCGTTCTTGACTTCGCGCCCTCGGGCGGCGCGCTGGCGGCGCTCAGGCGCGACCGCGGCGGGGAGGACCTTGTCCCCGCGGCGGCCCTCGCGCGCCACGAGGGGCGGGACGTGTGCGTGATGGGATTTCTGGCCGCGCTCAGGGAGATTCCGTCGGCGCGCGGCGGCCGCATGGCCTTCGCGAGCCTGCAGGACGAGACCGGCTGGGCCGAGGTCGTGTTTTTCGAACCGGCCTACCGGCGCAACGCGGCGCGGGTGCGCGGCGGAATCCTCGCGGTGCGCGGCACGGTGCGGAGCCGTTTCGGCGCCGTGCACGTCGAGGGCCGGACGGTGGAGGCGATGGACGGGGACTTGCGGGCCTAGGTTCATGGGAGCCGGGCGGGAGAGAAGCCCCGCGGCGGCGCGCCATCTTCAGGGCGCTCCCGGCAGGGGAATCAGGAGCTCGCGGGGCGCCGCGTTTGGTTCGGCGCGGCGCGCGAAGGGCAGGCGCGCCTCGGCGCCGCGGGCGGCGGCCTCGACGTCGAGCTTCCCGCCGTCCCGAGGAGCGAAAAAGACCGCGCCCAGCTTCCTGGCGCCGGGCGGCAGCGCGGCCTCCTCCACCGCCAGGTGCCGGTAGTGGCCGGCGATGCGCGCGTTCGTCAGGGCGACCGAGTCGGCGATGACCAGACCCGGGATCACGGCGAAGAGGAATCCGGGCACGGCGCGCCAGTACGAGAACGAGGCCGCCTCGGCCGCGGCGCTCCACGGAAGATGGACGAGTGTCGCGCCGTCCGCCAGCGTCACGCGCGCGTCGGAGGCCGAGAACCGGAGGGTGTCGCCGCTCGCATTCTCGAGCTGGACGATGAGCGGGAGGATGCCCAGCGCGATCAAGTCGGCGCCGAAGAAGAACCGCGCCTCCTCGGGGGCCGTAACGAGCCGGCAAGCCGCGGCGAGCCCGGCCTCGCCGTTCCGGACCGCCCGCCCGTGTTCGGCCGGCGGCGTGAGCTCGTGCAGGCTTATCGAGACGCATCCCAACGGCAGGAGCGCCGACAGGACGAACGCGCGCGGCAGGCGCAACGAGCGTGTGGAGAGCATGCGCGGGGATCTCCGGGGGGGCGGCTCCATCCCCTAGCTCTTATCGGGCCGGCGGCGGCGGTTACTTGCGGCCCTGTGCTTCGCCGGTCATGGGGACGAAGAGGACCGGCATGGTGTCCCGCTCCGACACGCGCCCGTTCTTGTCTTTCGTGATTATCTTGAGGGCCTGCATGTAGGTGCCGACGGGCACGACCATGCGGCCGCCGGGGGCGAGCTGCTCGACCAGCGCCGGCGGCACATGATCGGGCGCCGCCGTGACAATGATCGCGTCGAAGGGCTGCTCCTCGGGCCAGCCGCGGTAGCCGTCGCCGAAGCGCACCCGCACGTTCCGATAGTTGAGCTCCCGGAGCGTCTGCTCGGCCCGCTCGCAGAGCGGCCGGACGATCTCGATGGTGTAGACCTCGCGGACCAGCTCGGCGAGCACCGCGGCCTGGTAGCCCGAGCCGGTGCCGATCTCGAGCACCTTCTCGGAGCCCGTGAGGGCCAGCGCCTCGGTCATGAACGCGACGATGTAGGGCTGCGAGATCGTCTGGCCCCAACCGATGGACAGCGGATAGTCGGCATAGCAGACCTTCTTGTCGCCGCCGGCGATGCTCTCGGGCACGAAGCGGTGCCGCGGCACCTTTTCCATGGCCCGGAGGACGCGCTCGTCGGCGATGGCGCGCTGCCTGAGCTGCACCTGCACCATGCGCGCGCGCTCGTGCGCCCACGGATCGGGCGCGAGGGGCGCGTTCAGGCGTTCGGCGAGCATCGCGCGGCCCCGCGCCAGTTCGCGCCGGAGCAACGCGGCGCTCTCGCCGCCGGCGTCCGCCCGCGCGTCCAAGCGGGCGAGGCGTCCCAACAGGCGCTCGGCGGCGGAGATGGAAAACTGCCGCCGGTCTTCCACAACGACGTGCACGACGCCCGTGTGCGCCCGCGGCGCGCGCGCGGCGATCCAGGTGCTCTCGCGCGTCCGCCAGGAAAAGGCGCCGGTTCCCCCGATCACCTCGCCGCCGGCCAGGACCTCGACGGGCGCTTCGCGGCCCGCCTCCCAGGCCGAGCATTCGATGGAGAGCGCTTCGTTCTCGCCGCAGTGCAGCTCTTCGCCGGGCAGGCGGCCGTTGACGCGCAGCGCAATGAGCGGCCCCCCGGTGACGAAGACCATGCCCGCGGCCAAGCCGCGCACGTAACGCTCGTAGGTGAACCCGCGAGGCATGTGCACGTACGTGCGGCTGAATTCTCCGTCTCCGACCGCGGCGGGCGCCAGTCTGGTGCCGCAGCTCATGACGTCGTACCAGAGCGGAAGCGTGTCGGCGGACAAGGCCAGGGCATCGAGCCTGCCCAGGAGCGCCAGGAGCGGGAGCTCGGCGCCGGAGATCCCGACGACGGAGCCGCCGGAATTGTGGATTTCGTCGCAGACCGCGAGCAGATCGGGCGCGCCGCGGGCGCCGGGAATGATGCCCGTCATGCGCGTCTTGAGGGCGGGCAGATTGAGCCCGAGCACCGCGCCGAGGCCGGCTTGCTCGTAGGGGACGGCCCAGACGGCGGTGCTGCCGCCCGGGTGCAGGGTTTCCGTCAGCGCGGCGGGGTAGGGACCGAAGCGCGCATCGGGGTCGGCCGGGCTCAGGTGCCCGACGGCGAAGCCCTCGGCGCCGAGCACCAGGAGCGTCGCGTTCAGATCGAGCGTCTCGGGCGCGAAAGCGCGGAAGGCGCCGGCGCTCCACGCGTCCAGCCACGGCTGCGCGTCGTCGAGCCGGAGCACGACTTCGCCCGCCGCCGGATCGATCGCCCGCCGCTCGGCGCGCAGGGCCGGCCCCGCGGCGGCCGCCGCGCTCAGCTCGGCGGACGGCGCGGCCAGCCGCACCTCGCCCGGCGAGTAGACGGTGACGCGGTCGCCGTTCCGGGCCATGTGCCCGTTGGACAGGAGCGCGAGCTCGGGTGGATCGCCCGCCGCGGAGAATTCCAGGGCGGCCGGGTGCGGGCGGTCGCGGAAGATCGTTTTCACGACCAACTCGCGATGTCCGGGCGGCGCTTCGCGCGGCGGGGCGGCTTGGAACCGGCCGCGCAGCTTGATCTCGCTGCGGATCCGGCCGCCCCGGGCGGTCGTCACATCGAGCGCAATGAAACCCTCCCTGTCCCCGGGCGCGAGGGGCTGGATGAGAAGGAGCGAGAACAGCGACTCCCCGGGGGCCAGGACGCGGTCCCACGGCCAGACATAGAACCCTCCGCTGGCGCAGCCGCTCAATCCGGCCGTGATTTCTTCCTCGGTCTTGTTGGCGACCTGCAGGATGACGAGCTTCTGCTCGCCGGCGCGCAGATCCCACTTCTCTTCCGCCGGCGCGTCGGCGGTTTCCCGGCGCCCGGCGGTGAAGACCAAGCGGGTCGCACCGTGCGTCGTGCTCAAGAACCGCCGCGCCTCCTCCAGGAGCGCCCGGGCCTCCCGCGCGTTCGCGCGTCGCGCCTCGGCCGCCGCCTCTGCCGCCCGCGCGTCCGCCGCGAGGGCGCGGGCCGACGCGCACAGTCCATCCCAGCGGCCGAGGAGCCGCCGGGCCTGCTCATCGCCCGCGGCGACGGCGCGCACAAGCCACATGGTGAAATCGGTCTCGTCCGGAGCGATGGGGGCCTCGGGCGGCTGCGTGCAGCCGGCGAGAATCGCCAGCCAACCTAGGTATGCGAGCAGGCGTTTCACGAGCACCCTCCTGAACGGCGCGCCTGTATCATACCAGGGACGCCGGCGCAAGGTAGAGTTTTCCGGCGCTTGTTACGCCGGCCCGGCCGGCGTTAGAATACGCCGAGAGGCATCGGCCATGGGAGCAATGAGTCGGCGGAGGTTCGTCCTGGGAGGCGCGGCGGCGCTGGCGGCGGCGCGCGGGCGCGCCCGGACGGACGGCGGGCCGGTCGCGGAGGCGACCGCCGGTCCCGCGCACCACTTCGCCGGCGGCTTCGATCGGTGTCCGTGGGATGCGGGCGGCCGCTATCTGCTCGTTCACCGCGCGGCGTTTGCGGGACGGCAGCCGGTGGCGGGCGAGACGGTCACGGTCGGCTGCATCGACGCCGCCGCCGGGGGAGTCTTCCTGCCGCTGGGCGCGACGGCGGCCTGGTGCTGGCAGCTCGGCGCGCTGCCCGGCTGGCTGCCGGCCGCGCCCGAGCGCGAGGTGATCTACAATGTGCGCGACGGCGACCGGTGGGCCTCGGTGCGGGTCGATGTGCCCACCGGGCGCCGCCGCCTGGCGCCCTTTCCCGTCTACCACCTGCACCCCGACGGCACGCGGGCGCTCTCGCTGAGCTTCAGCCGCCTGGCTTGGACGCAACCCGGTTACGGTTTCGAAGGCATCCTGGATTCGCGGCGCCACGTGGCGGCCCCGGAAGATGATGGGGTGTACGTGGGGGACTTGGAGCGCGGCGAGCTGCGCCTGGTGGTGCCGCTGGCGCGCGTGGCGATGTTTCGGCCGCTGCCGGAATTCGCCGAAGCGTATCACTGGGTGAACCACCTCCTGTGGAGCCCCGACGGGGCGCGGTTCGGGTTCCTGCACCGTTGGCGCCGCGCCGGGCAGCCGTGGCGCACGCGGCTCTACACGGCGGACGGCGGCGGCGGGAACCTGCGCCTTCTGCTGGATCACCAACTCGTGTCGCATTTCGTCTGGCGCGACGCGCGCACGCTGCTCGTGTGGGCGCAGCACCCCTCGGCGGGGAAGTGCTTTTACCTGGTCGACGAGCGCACGGGCGCCGTCGCGCCCTTTCACAAGGACGTTCTGGTCGAGGACGGCCACGCAAGCTTCGCGCCCGACGGCGCGTGGGTCGCGTGCGACACCGATCCGGACCAGGGCGGGAGGCGGCACCTCTTTCTAGCCCGCGCGCGCGACGGGGCGCGGGTCGAGCTGGCCCGCCTCGGTTCGCCGGAAGGCTGGCCCCAGGCCGCGAGTTGCAGCCTTCGTCCCCGTTGGAGCCGCGACGGCGCCCGGATCTGCATCGATTCCGCCCACGAGAAAACGCGGCAGGTCTACGTGATCGACGTGGCGCGGTACGTCAAGGAGCCCTAATGAACACCTTCGGCCGCTTCTTTCGCGTGACGACGTTCGGGGAATCCCACGGCCCGGCGGTGGGCGCGGTCATCGACGGGTGTCTGCCCGGGATTCCCCTGGAGGAGGAGGATGTGGCGCGCGAGCTCAGGCGCCGCCGGCCGGGGCAGAGCGCGCTCGTGACCCCGCGGGACGAGGCCGACGAGCCGCGGATCCTGTCCGGCGTCTTCGCGGGCGCGACCACGGGAACGCCCATCGCGGTCATTGTGTGGAACCGGGAGCAGCGCCCGGAGGATTACGAGGCGCTGAAAGATGTGTACCGTCCGGGCCACGCCGACTACGGCTATGAGCGGAAGTACGGCGTGCGCGACTGGCGCGGCTCGGGCCGTGCATCCGGCCGGGAAACCCTGGGCCGCGTGGCCGGGGGCGCCATCGCCAAGAAGATGCTCGCCGCCTTCGGCCTGCGCGTCGAGGCGGCGACGATCCGGGTGGGCGCCGTAACGGGACGCGAGTGGAATGCGGAGCAGATCGAGGCGAACCCCGTCAGGGCCGCCGACCCCGTCGCCGCGGTGGCCATGGCGGCGGCGATCGAGAAGGCGCGGGCGGAGAAGGATTCCCTGGGCGGGATCGTGGAGGTGCGTATTATCGGAGCGCCCGCGGGGCTCGGAGATCCGGTGTTCGACAAGCTCGGCGCGCGCCTCGGCGCGGCGCTGCTCTCCATCGGCGCCGTGAAAGGCGTCGAGATCGGCGCGGGATTCGCGCTGGCGGGTATGCGCGGCTCGGAGAGCAACGATCCCTTGGGACCGGAGGGGTTCGAGCGCAACGCGGCGGGCGGCGTTCTCGGAGGGATCTCGACCGGCGGGCTCATCGCGGCGCGCATGGCCGTCAAGCCGGCTTCATCCATCGGGCAGCCGCAGCGCACGGTGGACCGGAGCGGCGCGCCGCGGGAGATCTCCATCGGGGGGCGGCACGACCCCTGCATCTGCCCTCGGATCGTGCCGGTCGCCGAAGCCATGGCGGCGCTGGTCATGGCGGATGCGGTGCTTCGCCAACGGGCCCTCAGGCCCGAAACGGTTCCCCCCCTCGGGTGAGGGTTCGGAGGGCGCTCAAGCAGGGAGTGGCCGCGGCCGATACACCGTGACAATGCGGGTTGCGGGTCCGGTGCCCGGTACTTGACAAGCCGCCTTTCGGATGCTTCCTTTGGCGGGAGGAGGAGCCGTCAGGCGCGGCCCGTTTCCCCGGAGAGAACCTGCGACAGGGAGTGACGACGGTATGGCGAAGATAATCGGCGAGATCGTTGCGACGGACTGGGACAGCAACGACGAACCCACGGACATCTGCCTGCAGACCGAAGGCGAGCGTTATCACGTGGAGCACGGCGAGAGCTTCCAGGAAATGCTCGCGTACGTCGGCTGCGAGGTCGAGGTCAACGGTTACGTCGAGGAGAACGAGGACGGCGAGCCGGTCCTCACCGTGCGGGACTTCGAGGTTTTGGACACCTTCGAGGCGGAGAAGGAGAACCAGGAGGAGTCCGAAGACTTCGAGGGCGACGAGATCGGCGAGAGCATGGAAGCTGAGGAGGAGTTCAGCAGGGACGAGGATTGGTGATCCCCGCGCCGCCTCCCGCGGCCGCCCGGGCGCTTATCTTTGCGCCCGAAAACGCCGATCATGGATGCAGAGAGGGCTTCCCGAGGACGTGAGTCGCAAGACCGCAGACTCTCCAGGCCCGAGACTGTGGGGCGGAAATTGCGAATCCGAGGCCCGAGGCCGCGGACCCCGAGGCGCGAAGCAGGGCCTGCGCCCCGCTTTCCGTTTCCTTCCCTCTTGCCGCCCCGGGGGGCTTTGACGGCCGGGGTCAGTGTGCTACAATCGCTCCCGGGGTAGCAGGGCTGGGACCGGCCGACGGTCTTGGAAACATGAGTTCTCGAGCGCGCGGATGCCCGCGGACCGGGCGGCGAGGAAGTCGCGCGCGTACAGGGCGAAGAGAAGAAAGGACGTGAAGAAGAGCAACGCCTATGGTATTCAAAGAAATCACGATTCGGTGTGACCGCTGCAGCCGCGCCTTCGGTTGGCGCATGCTAGAACGCTCCGAGGAGGAGACGCGCGGCGGCGCGCCGCAGCAGATCCCGCACTTGCCGACGCGGTGCATGCAGTGCGCTGAGGCAGACCGCCGTCCCGCGGGCGACCCGCCTCAGCCGGGGCAGGCCTCCCCCGCGCAGCAGGGCCGGCGGCGCGGGCGCCGCCGCCGCCGCAGGCCCGCCCACCAGGGACAACCGGAGCAGTACGGCTCGCAGCATGCGGGCGGGCAGCGACACCCGCGCGCGCCGCAGCCGCACGGACAGCCGGCGCGCCACGCCGATGGGCAGCGGCACAACTCGGGCCGCCCGCGCCATCACGGGCCGCACCGGCGGCAAGGGCCGCAGGAGCAGCGGGACCCTCAGCACCGCCAGGGGCCGCAGCATCCGCAGGGATCGCCGCGCCGGCCCGACCAGGATCGCCGGCAGGACCGGCGGCACGGGAACCACCGCCGGCAAGGAGCCCAGGCGCGGCAGGGACAGTACGATCCGCGCGCTCAGCAGGGGCGGCCCCAGGACCGCAATCGACGGCCGCAGCCCAAGCGGGAGCAGGCCGGTCAAGGCAACGAAGCGGGCGTGCAACGGTTCTGGCAGGCCGTGTGTTGCGTGTGCAAGCGCGCGTTCTTCGTGGACGACCGGCCGCCGGGCCGCGAACTCGTCCAGTGCCCGCAATGCCTGAAGGACCGCATCACCCGCTTCAGGCAAGGGATGATGCTGTAGACGGCCGGGCGGCGGCGCGCGCCACCGCTACTTCGGCCTCGTCTTCTCCCAGTGGGCGCGCCAGGCTTCGAGCTGCTGTTCGCGCTTGTCCTTGGGCGCCGCCGGCGTGAACACCAAATCGCGCCTGTGGGCGATGAACTTGGCGGCCTCGTAAGCCGCCGTGCGCGTCTCCAGATCGTCGGACGACATGAAGGGAAGCACGTCGCCGAAGGTGTCGGGATCGTTGATGCGCATGAGCGCCCAGATCGCCTTCCTGATCAGGATGGGGCTGGAGCCCTCCTGGAGAATGGCGCGGAGCCGCGGGATCCGATTCCGGTCCCGCTCGGTGCCGGCCTTGACGATCTCGTTCCATTTGGGGAGAAACTGGCGCTGAGCGTCCATGTCCTCCGAGGCGGAGCCCGTGATCTTCACGAGGGAGTCGGTCACGTATTTCTTGACGGGCTTGTAGGGGGTTTTCTCGTACACCTCCGCCAGGATGGGGATCAGTTCGGGAAGGTACTGCTGGTCGTAGTGCTCGACGATTCCCTCGGACATGCGCATGAGCTTGGGCGTCGGCAGATACCTGAGCTTCTTGAGCACGCGCCGGACCGGCACCTCGACGCCCATCTTGGGGATGAACACCCACTCGCGGGATTTCTGCGCGTCGGACTGCCGCACCTCCCGGCCGGTTCCGTACCGCACCATGGGGCGGTTGTGGAAGGTCAGGTCGGTGGCGCGGGACAGGAAGAGGAGCGCGAGCGCGCTCATGTAGTTCAGGTTGCCGGGCTTGTCGTTGTCACCCCAGCAGCCGACCTGCTTGTTCTGTTGCTCGAGGAGGGTGCGCGCGCCGATCCGGTACCAGTCGAAGTCTCCGAAGGCCTCGATGCCGCCGATGTCGCCCACCTTCTCCAGACTGTAGAGCGCGTAGTAAATGCCGCCCAGGCCGGTCCATTGCCAGGAATCCCGGCCGTTCATGAGGTTGGTCAGGCACCCGAGGCCGTCGCGGATGCTCTTGTCGAGGGCCTGGCGCTTGTCCACCGGGTAGTTCTTGACGTACTTGAGCGCGTCGAAGGCGATGAGCGTCGACGAGGCCCCCGCGCAGGTCATGTTGAAGGTCACGGAGTGCTTGAGCGGCCCTTCCTTGGTCTCCATGTAGCTCCAGCCCCGCGCGAAGACCTTGGAGTCTTCGACGCCCCACGAGGGCTTGGCCTCGGGCTTGCGCACATCGGTTTTGCCCCTCTTGGGCTTGGGCGCATCGACCGCGTCCGCATCGACGGCGTCCTTGAGCTTCCACTTGGCCTGAACTTCCGGGCCGGAGGCCTGCTGGATGTCAATGAACTGGGCGGCGATTTCCTCCCAGACCTCCTGCGGGATCTTCAGCCCGCGCTTGCGCGCGACGCCCAGGGCCAGGATCGCGAACTGCGTGTTGGAATTGTCGTAACGCGCGGAAGCCGGGTCGACAATGCCGTAATTCCAGGCGCCTTTGCCCTTCCAGCGGGCGCGGACGAGCCACTGGGTCATGGCATCCATGCGCTGCTCGATGGCTCGGCGCTCCTTCTGGTCGATCGGAGAGCCGAGCGAGAGCTCGACATCCATCTGGCTCAGCAGGGCATCGAGGGCCATGACGTAGAGCGACACGGAGTACGTGTGCCCGGGCGGCATTGCGAGGAGCACCTGCAAGCCTTCCTTGATGACGGGGAAGTTGAAGGGAATGTCGCTCTTCACCAGGGCGTAGAGTTGAATGGCGGCGCTGCCCATCGGCGCCTCCTGGTACGCGGTCCAGCCGCCGATCGGCTTGCCGTCGGGCGCGACGGCCTCGCCCTTGACCGCTTTGAGCAGAAATTCCGTGCCGCGGTCGATTGCATTCTCGACCTGTTCGTCGAAGGCATCATCGCCGCGGACGAAAACGCCCGCCGAAGCCGCGAGCAGCAAGGATACACCCAGTGTCCGCAACAAGGCCATGTCTCCTCCTTGGAGGGCGGACAACGGCCCTCCACCATCTAAGGGTACACCGCGGGAGCGCCTCGGTAAATAGAAAAGAGGCGACCTTCGGACCGAGGCGGTGGTTTGCCTGGCGCGGCGGCTCCGGTTATGATGCGGCCATGATCAGACGCTTTGAACTCCTTTGCATCATCGCGGCGGCGGTGGTGGTCCTGCTGATCCTGCGGGAGGCGCTGCCGTCTTGGCGCGTGAGCCGAGAGATCGAGGCCCAGAACCGGCGCCTGGAAGCGCTGCAGGGGAACCTGGAGAAAACCGCGGCGGACGGCGCCCGGCACGAATCCGAGCTTGCCGCCCACGCCAAGAAGCTCGCCGAGCACGACGCGGCGATCGCGCGGAACGCGGAGGCCCTTCAGGGCGTTCGGGACGAGATCAAGCGCCTCGAGGAGCGCACCGCGAAGGACGTCGGGGAGCTCAGGGAGCTCTACAAGAAGTCCCAGCGGGACACCGAACTCCTCACCGAGGAGGTGCTCCAGCTCAAACAGGCGCGCCGCCGGATCGAGAACCTGCTGGACACCCTCGAGAAGCGGCTCGACGCGGCGCGGATCAATCCCGGAGAGATCCAGTGAGGCGGAGCGGGCGGCGTTAGCCCATAAAAGGGAGACGCCCCGGCGAGCCGGGGCGTCCGGTGGCGAGGAAGGGTTGGGGTCTGGAATGAGGCGTTCGGCTTTGGTCGTTGGGCAATCGGCCGCTGCCACCGAAAGCGGCCATAATGGACAAAGGAGTGTTTGTTGGTTGTGGTTCTTCTCTGGTCTCTCGGTTTGTCGGTCGGTTTCTCAGGGTTCTCACTGGAGCATAACTACAAAATCCGTGCCAAACAGAGGCAAATCCGCGGACATACCCGGAAGCAGCCGTTCATCGCCCCGCGTCAGGGCCTAAGCTGCTTCGCTGTCTGAATTTCCACCGAAGCTGTGTATCCGATCTGTACTGATAGCGCATGTATTCTATGTCACCTTCGAGAACCTGTCAAGGGGCGATTTCGGGACTTTTTGTACGGAATTATGACAACCGTCAGGACTTAGGTTGCGAGCCCGCGGGCCGAGTCGCGCGTTTTCCGGGCGCAAAATGATCGCAAACTCATTAAACAGATCGAAATGACACGGGAAACCGCGCCGGCGTCCGGGAACCGCGGCCGGCTGCTTGCACCCGGCGCCCCTCTCAGGTAGCCTGGTCGACTGCGCCCGCGGACGTCCTGCGCGCGAATCCGGAGGCTCTGTAGCGTGAAACAATTCAAGATCGGCACCTCGTGGATTCGCGGCGTCGTCGGGAACGGCCTCACGGCCGAGCTGGTGACCGATTTTGCCTGCGCGTACGGGACCTACGTCGGCGGCCGCGAGGTGGTGCTCGCCCGCGACACGCGGGCCTCCTCTCCGATGCTGGGCGCCGCGGCCCTCGCGGGGCTGCTCTCGACGGGGTGCGACGTCGCCGATGCGGGCGTGTGCCCGACGCCCGCGGCACAGTACCTGGTGCGGTCCAGGCGCGCGGGGGGCGGCATCGCGGTGACGGGCAGCCACAACGCGGCGGGCTGGAACGCGCTCAAGTTCATCGACGAAGAGGGCGCGCTGCTCAACTCCGTCCGCGGCGAGGCGCTTCTCGATCTGTACCACCTCGGCGAGCACACGAAGGCGTCCTGGGACCGCCTCGGAAAGCGCAAGGAGGCGGCGGGCTACGTCGACGCGTACCTGGCCGACACCGTCGGCCGGCTGAGCGTCGCGGCGATCCGCGCGGCGAAGTTCCGCGTGGCCGTCGACCTCGTGAACGGCACGGCGGCGGTGGCGATCCGCGAGTTCCTTGGGTTTCTGGGGTGCGAGCCGATTCTGATCAACGCGGAGATGGACCGGGATTTCGCCCACGATCCGGCGCCGAACGCGCGCAACATGCGCCAGCTCGAGGCGTTGCTCGGGCACATCCGGGCCGACGCGGGGTTCGCGGTCAACACGGATGTCGATCGCGTGGGCATCGTCACCGAGAAGGGCGTCGCGCTCTCGGAGGAGAGCACGTTCCCGCTGGTGGCCGACCACGTGCTCGCCGGCGGCGGCGCGGTCGCCGTGACGAACCTCTCAACCTCGATGATGGTGGACCGCGTGGCGGAGCGCCACGGCGCCCGCATTGTCAGGACCAAGATCGGGGAGGGCAACGTGATCTTCCGCGCGATCAACGAGGATGCGGTGCTGGCCGGCGAGGGCAGCGGCGGCGTGGCGCTGATGCCGGTGAGCCGCGCTTTCGACGGGTTCTTGACCATGGCGCTGGTGCTCGAGGCGATGGCCGCGGGCGGGCGGCCCATCTCGGACCTTGCGGGGCGGCTCCCGGCGTTCCTCATGAAGAAGGGCGAGATTCCCTGCTCGCCGGATCGCGTCTACCACGTGCTGGAGGAGTTCCGCGGGTTCTACCGCTGCGAGGAGGTCGATCTCACCGACGGCATCCGCGTGACGTGGCCGGGGCACTGGATCCACGTGCGCGCGTCCAACACCGAGCCGATCCTGCGGGTGATCGTCGAGGGCGAGGATCCCGAGCGCGTCGAGCGCGACTTCGCGGACACGCTCTTTCGCGTCAACACGGTGGTGCACGGGAAATCATGAGCAGAATCGCCTCGTTGAAGATCAGCGTCTCGGGCGTGCGCGGCATCGTCGGGCAGTCGCTGACGCCGCAGCTCGTGACCGCCTTCGCCGCGGCTTTCGGGAGCTACGCGGGCCGAGGGCCCGTGTTGGTCGGGAGCGACACGCGGCCTTCACGCCACATGGTGATGCCCGCGGTGGCGGCGGGGCTCATGAGCACGGGGGCCGAGGTCGTCGATCTCGGCATCTGTCCGGTGCCTTCGATCCAGTACATGGTGGCCAAGACGAGGGCCTTCGGCGGCATCGCGGTGACGGCGAGCCACAATCCCATCGAGTGGAACGCGCTCAAGTTCATCGGGCCGAAAGGCTTGTTCCTGAACCAGTACCGGGCCGAGGAGGTGCTCGACATCTACCACCAAGGCGAATTCAGGCGCGTGCGGGACGGGGAGGTGCGGAGCGTCCGCCGCGAGCGGGGCGCTTTCGCGGCGCACCTGGAGGGCATCCTCAAGCATATTGACCGCGAGGCGATCGCGCGGCGCGGGTTTCGGGTCATGGTCGACTGCGTGAACGGGGCGGGCGCGGTGGCGACCCCGGAGCTGCTCGCCGCCCTCGGGTGCCGGGCGACGGTGATGCATACTTCCGTGGACGAGCCCTTTCCGCACTGCCCCGAGCCCATCGCCGAGAACCTGCAGGAACTGGTGCGGACGGCGCGCGAGGCCGAGGTCGACATCGCCTTCGCCCAGGACGCCGACGCGGACCGCCTCGCCATCGTGAGCGCGAAGCGCGGCGCGATCGGCGAGGAATACACCGTGGCCCTGGCGGTGAAGCAGGTCCTGAAGCGGGTCAAGGCGCCCGTCGTCGTCAATCTCTCCACGACGCAGCTCGTGGAAGACATCGCCGCCGCGGCCGGCGTCGAGGTGCAGAGGACCAAGGTGGGCGAGATCAACGTGACCGAGAGGCTGCTCGCCGTCAACGGCGCCGTGGGCGGCGAGGGCACCGGCGGCGCCATCATCCCGGCGATTCACCCCTGCCGCGACAGTTTCGCCGCCATGGCGACCGTCCTGCAGCTTCTGGCCGAGGAGGAGCGAAGCCTGGAGGAGATCATCGACGGCCTGCCGCGCTACGCCATCGTCAAGCGCAAGGCCGCCTGCCCGCCGGAGCGCGTGTTCCGGGTCCTCAGGCGCATCGAAGAGACATTGGGGGACGGCGCGGCCGTGGACCGCTCCGACGGCGTGCGCCTGACTTGGGAGCGCAAGTGGCTCCATGTCCGCAGCTCCAACACCGAGCCGATCATGCGGGTTGTCGCCGAGGCGCCGGGCGAGGATGAGGCGCGGCGCCTTGCGGACAAGGCGCTCGTCGAGCTGAAGCGCTGCGCGGAGTAAGGCCGCGGCGGCCGCGCGAATCGATCGCCGCGGCACTCTCCCGCCGAGGGGGCTCACGCGGCCAAGCGCGAAGGGCATCGCCGACGCGCCGCGCGGCGTTCAGGGCGTAGCCGCCGCCCGCAGGAGCCAGGCCGGCTCCCCGCGGGCGCCGTCGGCGCGTCGAGCTTCGTCGCCGCGATCAGCCGCTTGCCGGCGAGGTAGACGGCGCCTGTGCGGAGCTTGCTTCCCTCACCTTGCAACTAGTCGCCGCAGACGCGGTCGACATACGGGCTGAACTTGCCCAAGAGAGAGTTGGGGACCGCCGCCTTCCAAAGTTGCCCCTGGACCAGCGTCCAGCCCCGAACCGCCTCGGAACCCCTGATCCGGGCGCCCTCGCCCTGGGTCGCCCATGCGCGATGCGCTTCGTGTCCGATTCTCCGCCCCGCGGGGGCAATCCGCGCGGCCGACGCCCGCGCGTACGGCGACCGCAGCACCCGGCTGGGCGGGATTCGCCCCCCCCTGAATCGTGCGCAGCGTTGCCTCACGGGGTCCGAATCCTTGCCGCTCGCGGCGGCGTGGTCTCCGGTAGGCGCCGAGTCAGGACACCTTCCTCAGGGTGAAGTAGATGAAGGTGTAGGACAGTCCGTTCCAGGTGACCGCCCTCTCTTCGCAGGAGAGGGCGGGGAGCGGGCCTTCCAGCCGGAGGCCGCTCCGGGCGGCTAGATCGATGAGGTCGGGGATCTCCCGCCGGCTGAAAACTCTGACCGGCGCCCCGAACTCGGTCCGGCCCCTCGTATCGATCGGATCCTCCCAGTAATCCGTGGAGACGGCCAGGATGCCGCCGGGTCTGAGGATCCGAGCCATCTCGGCGAAAAACCTCGTCGGGTCCACCCCGTGCTCGATGATGCTCATGCAGGTGATCGCCGCGAAGCGGCCATCGCCGTAGGCGGTCGCCGTGATGTCGCCGTGCTCGTAGACGATGGGTCCGTGGACCCGGGACTCCTCGAAGACCAGGTTGCACCCGTGGAGCCTCCGGTAGCCGTAAAGGGACAGCCAAGGGAGGATCGGGGAGTAAAGGCACGCCCCCGCATCGAGCACCTCCTCGCCGTGGGAAGCGTTCTCGAGGACCCACGCTACCGCCGCCAAGGCATCCCAGAACTTCTCCTCGATCCCGAAGCGGGGAAGGCCGATCTCCCGGACCTCCGCGATGGCCTCCTCCACCTGCCGGCGGCGGAGAAGCACCGCCGCGGCAGGAGCGGCGCGAGGCCGCCGAGCCGCGCGCCAGCCGCCTCCGAAGTTCCTCCTCACCCAGAGGCGGTAGCCGATGGGATGGACGAGGAATCGGTCCCGAAGCCGGTCCCGAAGGGCGGTCACGAACGATCGATCCAAATCCCCTCCTCCGGTGAAACAGGTTCTCTTCCGGAGCAATCGGCGGGGTCGGCAAGCCACTTGATCCGGTTTCTCGGACAAGGCGTCCGTCCGCCGAGCCGGTCCGTCCGCCCCGGGGAGACGCCGCGGCCTTGTTGGCGCTTGCGCGCATCTTCTCGCCCTCGACGAGCGCCTTCAAGCCCCTCAGGCGCACCAGGCTCCGAACGCTCGCGACACGATCGCCCTAGAAGAGCACCCGGTGAAGCATCTCCATCATGCCGTCGGGGAGCGCGCTCCCGCCCCATTTCGCCGGAAGCTCGCGGGCGTTCTCGACCTCGGTCACGACTTGCGTCCGGCATCCTTGAACGCCCCCGGCGGCGCGCCGCGGTGGTAATCGCGGCGCGCGCGGAGGAAGGCGCCCAGGCCTTGACGATCTCCTCCCGGCTCGGCTCGACGACCTCCCGGGCGGGGAGATCCGTCTCGGCCTCCTGCCGGGCGGCGGCGCTAGAAGCCGATCTCCTCCTTGCGCCGGTTCCAGTAGGCGGTCTTGCCCTCGCGGAACGACATGACCATCATGTCGACGGCGACCTGGATCTTGTAGGCGAGTTCCACGTCGCACGCCGGTTTCTTGCGGTCGCGCATGCAGGCGTAGAAGTTCTCGAGGTGCTCCAGGGCGCCGCCCGTGCGCTGGTTGTGAACCGTGACGGCCTCGCGGTCGCCGACAATGCCCTTCTGGTACTGGAGGGTGAGCTGGTCGCGGTCGAAGACGATGGTGCCCTCGTGGCTCCGGATCGCCGCGGGGATGCCGAAGTCGTTGACCGTGGACGCCGTCAGGATGGCCGAGCGGTTCGAGGGGTAGTCGATCTGAACGGAGAAGGTGTCCGGCACCTCGCGGTCCCGGAACCTTCCGTCCCGAATACGGCCGTGGGCGGCACGCCGTCGATGAGGACCTGGAACCGCCCCTGCGCGCCGGGCGCTTTCCACGGCGCGCCCCAATCGCAGGTGCCGACCCACAGGCGATACGCGCCCGACTCGGGAAGGCGGACCGTGGTCGTCGCATCGGCGACCTGAACGCCCAGCCCGTGAGCGAGCGGGAATGGCGAGCCCATCTGGTCCATGAACTGCGAATCGTCGACCCGCGCGCCGCAGCGCTCGAACATTTCGGCCTCTAGGAGGACCGTTCCGCGCGCCTCGCCGGCGGAGAGCGTGCCGCGCGTCGCAAGAAGCACTGCACCGAGAGTCATGGATCTCATGACAAGTCTCGCAAGTAGGCCTCGGGCCTGACGCCTCGAGCCTTCTCGTTGTACCTAGACAAAAAGGGGCCCCTCAAACGTACTTGATGTAGAGTAGACCCCATGGCAACGGATGCAGAGCTCCTCTCCGCGTGGCGACGCGGCGATGACCAGGCTTTCGCGACGCTGTACGCGCGGCACCGGCGCGGGGTATACCTCTGCATCCTGTCCGCGGTCGGTGACGCCGACACTGCCGAGGATCTGCTCCAGGAGACGTTCCTCAAGGTATTTCGTCGCGGTCTCGGGTCGCGCAACGGCCATACGTCGATGGCGCCGTACTTGGCGACGGTCGGGCGCAACTTGGCCGCTGACTGGCGCAGGCGGGAAGCGCGTGGAACTCGGGCCTGCGCGCGCGTCGCGCGGTTTCTGGAGGCGCGCGAATCGGCGGGCGCGGAAGGCCTCTCCGCCCAGGAGGCGGGCGAGCTTCTGTGGCGTGTGCCTGAAGAGCAACGCGAGGCCGTGATCTTGCGAGTGTACGGCGGCCTCAGCTTCGCCGAGATCGGCGAGCTGACGGATGTGCCCCTCAATACGGCGGCGAGCCGTTATCGCTACGGCATCGAGAAAATCAGGACGCTGCTTGCGGGAGGTGCCGAATGAGATACGAACAAGCCCCCGAGGAAATCGAACGGCTGCTCGGCGCGTTCATTCCGATCGGACCATCGAACGCGGCGGAAGCACGCATTGCGGCTGCCACGTGGCGGTGCCGCAGAAATCGGCGCGTTGCCTGGTGGGCCGGCGGCATCGCGGCCGCGGCCGCGGCCGGCGCGTGCTTCGTCTTCTCGGCATGGATTTCAGGCGCGCGGCCTTCGGCACCTGCGCCGGCGGCAGTCGCATCGCCCGCGCCGGCCACGGAAGATCTCGGGATCATGAAGGCCGAACTGGCCGCGATCCGCGAAATGTGCGACGTCATTCCAGTCGAGAAACGGGATATGCGGGAGGAGATCGATGCGAAGCTCAATGCGTGCCTGCAGAGGCTCGAAAGTCTGGAGAAGAGCCTGGGCTCAGGCCGCGAGAGCTCGTGGCGTCCTCTGGCAGAACATGTCGTCGTGAACGTGTGAGAAGCACGTGCGTGATGAAGCGGTCGGCCGGCGGCGATCTCCGGCCGACCGCTCGCATGCGTGCCTTCGGTCTCTTTTCACTTTTTAAGAGGAGGTTCCAACATGCGGCTGATCGTGGCGACTTTGGTGCTGCTCCTGACGGGAGCGTTCGCGGGCGAGGAGAAGACTGCCGCGCTCGAAGGGCGCATCGGCGAGCTCAAGAACAAGCTCGTCCAGGCGGAGAAGGCGATTGAGAACGCCGACAATGACGAGGCGAGAGCCAAGGCAAAGGGCCGCGCGCAGGAGCTCAGGGCGGCCATCGAGCGCGCCGCGCAGGAGCTCAAGGCAGTGCGCGCCGAGGGAAGGCCCGAGAAGCCGGAGCGCAAGCCTGAAGCGCGCGAGGGCGGCCCCCTGGAGAAGATGGTCGACCGCATCGCGGAGCTCAGGAAGAAGGCGCTCTTCGCCAAGCGCGAGGGACGGCCCGAGCAGGCGCGGGAGCTGTGGCTCGAGGCCGAGAAGCTGGACGCGGTCCTCACGCGCGAGATCGGCGAGGGGCCGGCCCGCGAAGCCGGGGATGTGCCGCCCGCGGAAGATCTCGAGCGCGCGTTCGGCCAGGCGAAGGAGGCGATTGCCAGCCGGAGGTTCGATGCGGCGGGCGAGGCCCTCAGGCGCGCCGTCGATGGGCTTCGGCGCATGGTGAACCGCGATCGACTTGGTCCCGAGGACGCGCGGTGGTGCCGCGAGAGGATCGAGTGGCTCGTGGGCTCCGCCGAGGCGCTCGAGCGCGCGGGGCAGGCAGGGATGGCGCAGAAACTCAGGGAATCCGCGCAAGGGCTCTTCGCGGCCCTCGATCGGCGAGGAGCAAGGCCCGAGAAGCCCGACAGGGAGAGGCCCGACAGGCCGGACCGGCCGGACGGAGCCCCGGGCGCAGAGCTGCGGCAACGTCGCGCTCAGATCGGCGCCGAGTTGGAGAAGATCGGCGGGCGCCTCCGAGAGCTTGAGGAAGCGCGCGCGGAATTGGGCAAGGAAGTCGAACGGCGCGAGGGCGCCGTGCGCGAGGCCGAGGGCGAGAAGCGCGAGGTGCTCAAGCGGGAGCTCATGCCGCTCGTTGAGAAGTTCAAGGCCGTCGCCGCGGAGAGCGATGAGCTCAAGGAACGCGCGTCGGGGCTCGAGAGGCAACGGGCAAGGATCGACAACGCCGCGCGCGAAGGCGGCGGTCGCCCGCGGGCCGAGGCGCCCTCGCCCGAGAATCGCGAGCTCAGGGAGCGCCTCCGCAACATCGAGCGCGAGATGGCGGAAAACGCCGAAATGTCCGCCAATCTCAGGGCCGAGATCGTCGAGTTGGAGAAGGGCATGAGCCAGGTCGAGGGCGAACGGCGCGAGGGCATGCGGCGAGAGGTGGCCCAGTTGCACGAGAGGCTCGCGGCCCGCGAGTGGCATCTTTTCAGGCTCAGGCTCGCTCGCATGGAGCTTGAGCAGGCTGCTGCCGGCGGGCCCCGCCGCGAGGTCAAGGTCGACCGGCCGGAAGACCCGCGGGCCGAGATCGAAAGGCTCCGGGCCGAGATAAGGGATCTCAGGCGCATACTGCAGGAGGCTCTGAAGAAGGACTAGGACGTGGACTTGGGGCCTGTAGGCCTGCGGCGTCGGGCTTGAGGCTCAAGAATGCCGAAGGATCCCTGTGCACGCTTTCAGCGCGCTGAAGGAATGGGCGTTCATCTGTCGTGGACTTCAGGCCTGAAGCCTCAAGTCTGCTTCCCTTGACGCCCCTCCTCGCAGGCACAATGATGCCCCCATGCGAGGGTCGACTCCATGCGAGCGATGCGTGGAAACGTGATCAGGGCGGGTGGACTTGCCGCGGGTTTCGCGGCGGGGATGCTCTTCTACGCGGCAACCAGGCACGGGGCCGGGGACCGCAGCACGGTTCCCGGCCCGGTGGCTTCGGAGGCGCCCGCTCCGGTCGAGACGCCGGCCGCGGCCCGGAGGTCCGCCCCCTCGCCGGCGGCGTTCCCTGTCCCCGAGGCCCTGCCTGCGGGGTGGGATGCCTCGTTGGGCGCCGCGCCGCGCTTCGACGATGTGACGGACGCGGCGGGCATCACGTTCCGGCACTGCAACGGCTAGAGTGGGAAGTTTTATTGCCCCGAGATCATGGGCGGCGGCGTCGCGCTCGTCGACTAGGACGGCGACGGGTTGCTCGCTATCTACTTCGTCAACGGAAATCATCTCGATGCGCCGCCCTCACCCGATATCAATAACCGTCTGTACCGCAACAGCGGCGATTGGACGTTCACGGATGTGACCGACCGCGCGGGCGTGGGGGACACGGGCTACGGCCGGGGGTGCTGCGCCGGGGACTACGACCATGACGGAGACTCCGATCTGTGCCTGAGCAACTTCGGCCGGAACGTGCTCTATCGCAACAATGGAGACGGGACCTTCACGGATGTCGCCGCGGCGGCGGGCGTCGAGGATCTTCTGTGGGGCCAGAGCTCCGCGTGGCTCGACTACGACAAGGACGGGCGCCTCGACTCGTTCGTCCAGAACTACCTGACGTACTCGCTCGACATGCGGACGGATGCCTTCATCTACATAGGCGACGAGAAACTGCTTGATTACGCCGCGCCGTCGAACTTCAAGGGGGCGGCAAGCCATCTGTATCGCAACAACGGCGACGGCGCCTTCCGGGATGTGACCAAGGAGGCCGGCGTCCTGCGCCCGGACGGCAAGGGTATGAACACCGTCTGCTACGACATGGACGACGACGGCTGGGTCGACATCGTCCCGGCGTGGTGATCAGCCGCTTGGCCGGCACGGTGGTCGTTCTGCGCAGCGAGGCGCGCGGCGGGCACGGGGTCACCTTTCCGATGCGGTGCCGCAACGGCACGCGCGATGCGCTCGGCACGAGCGTGACGATTGAAGCGGGCGGCAGGAAGCAGCGGGCGCTCGTCCACAGCGGCGTCACGTATCTCTCGCAGTGCGATCGCCGCATCCACTCCGGGCTCGGCGCGGCGGCGTGGGTGGGCGCGCGGTCACGTGGCCGAACGGTCAACGCGAGGTATTCTGCGGGCTGCCCGTCGATCGCCGCATGGTGATCGAGGAAGGGGCGGGCGAGGTCAAGTAGGCACACCGGGGCTCAGGGGCGCCGGTGCAGCGCACGGCGACGAGCTAAGTCGGCCCCAGCGCCTTCATGACGAGATAGGAACCGACGGCGATCACGGCGCTGCACGGGATCGTGAGCACCCAGGCCCAGAGGATGCGCGCCGAGACGCCCCAGCGGACGGCCGAGACGCTCTTGGCGGCGCCGACTCCCATGATGGAGCCGGCGATCGAATGCGTCGTCGAGACCGGCATGCGCAGCAGCCGTGAGCGCCGCCACGCAGGCGCCGGCGTGGGGGCGCCGCGCGGCGTCGTCACCGGATCTCTACATCGTGCCGCAGGTCCCGATCCTCGACGGTGATCTCCGCGCGGTAGAGCGGCTTGCGGTCCTCCATCTGCGCGTAGGCTTCCAAGTCGGTCGGATCGGCGGGCATCCTCGGGGCCTCGAGAATGTAGGCGCCGGGGTCGATGTCGGCGATCTCGTAGGCGTCATCCTGGGTCACCATGCCCACGCCGACCTGATACGCGGAGGCCTCCAGGGAAGCCGCGACATCCGTGACCGCGACGTCCTCGGGCGCCGGCCCCCCCGGCCGGCGCAGCGTGAGCACGCGGACGGGCCCGGCCGGCAACCCCTTGACCTTGCCGAACACCTTGAAGCCCTTCCCGAACTCGACCTCGATGCCGCTCGTCTGCCCGTCCTCGACCGCGACGGTGCGCGTCTTCACGCTGAACTTGCCCTTCTGCGCGGCCGCGAGATCCACGATGACGACCGTGTACCGCCCAGGGATGAGATTCTCGAACCGAAACTTCCCGCTCCCATCGGTCATACTCTGCTTGGCCGCGGCGCTCACGCTCACGATCTGCGCCAACGCGGCCGCCTTCGGCGCGCCGCCTTCGGTCGTCACGCCCTCGATGACGCCGCCGCGCCGGAGAACCAGCGTGATCGGCGCGCTCACCTGATCCCGCGACAGCGCCACCGGCACGGCTTCCGACGGCGCGAACCGGGCGTGAACGGCGCTCACCAGGTACTCGCCTTCGGCGAGGTGCTCGACGAGGAAACCGCCGCCGGCGTCGCTAGAGCCCTCGGGCGCCTCGACATCGAAAAACTGCGGAAGCAGCTTCTTGAGCAGCGCGTTCCCGTCATCGTCCCCCTTCCGTTCGACACGGACCGCCGCGCCCTCGACGGGCGCGCCGTCTCCCAACGTCACGCGGCCGCGCACGACGGCGCCGGCGGTGACGACGATCTTCACGCCTTGGTAGTCCTGGCCCGCGACGACCTCGATCGTGTCGGAGCAGCCGGGCGCAAACCCCGGCACCCTGGCCTGGACCGCGACCTTCCCGACCGGCGCCGAGACGCTGTAGCTCCCGTCTTCACGCGTTTCGGTGGTATCTTCGCCCCGGCCGCCCGCAAACATGGTCTGAATCTCTTGAAGGCTTTCCAAGAGGGAAGCTTTCGCGATGGGCCGCGCGAACACCTTCCCGACCGCGCCGGGCGCCTCGCCGGCGCCGGTAACGATCCTGCCGCTGATCCGGCCGTGCTTGGCGAGCCTGAGTTCGACGGTCTGCGTCCCGGCGGGAACGTCCGGCGCGGTCGCGGAGGAGTAGCCCGGTTTGGACGCCCTGAGCTTGAAGCTCTCTCCCTCGAGGCCGTTCAGCACGAACTTCCCCTCCGCGTTCGTGAGAGCGGACGCCTGGCCGATCGATGGCACGGACCCCAGGTTCCGCACGTGCGACGCCGAGACCTGCGCGTCCTCGATCGGAGCGCCCCAGGTGTCGAGCACCACGCCGGCGAGCGCCGTCTCCCCGGCGGTCTTCTCGATGACGAGAACCACGCCGGTCACATCCGTGACGCCGTCCAGGATGACGGATTTCGTGCGCTCCTGCGACTGTGACGCGAAGGGCGCGGGGGGGGCCACGCTCAACTGCCGCTCGCCGGCGCCGAGGTGTTCGAACGCGAAGGCGCCGGCCTCGTCCGTGACCGTCGTTTTGCCTGTTTCCTCGCCCGAGGCAAGCTCGGCGAAGTTGCATGTCAAATAGACCGCGACCCCCGGCGCCACCGTTTCGTCGGGGTGCGTCACCAGGCCCGAGATCCGGCACCCTTCCGTCAGAAGCAGATTGACCTCGGCCCGCGGGCGCGCGGCGCTGAGCGCGACGCCCTCGGAGACTAGCCGTGCGAACCCTTCCTTCTCCGCCGAGATGCGGTATTCCTTGTCAAGCGGCAGGCCGCGGTATTCGTACGCTCCGTCGTCGCCCGTTCGGCGCCAATGCTTGTCGAACTCCATGAGCGCCGCGACGCCGTCCTGGAAGACGGTCGACATGATATCGGCGGGCATGACACGCACGCGAACGCCCGCAAGGGCCTGCTGGTCCGAGCCGGACACGACTCCGAAGATCGCGCCGCCGCGGCTCACGAGGAAATCGACCCCCGCGGCCTCGGCGCCCTTTCCCAGCACCACGCGCCGGCCGTCCTTCCAGCCGACCGACACGTACTCGGAGTCGCCCGAGCGCGGCAGCGCGCGGTACTCGCCGAGCGGCAGGCCTTGGAGCGCGTAGGCGCCATCGGCGCCCACGACGGCGAAGGGCGCATCGGACCGCACGAAGGCCGTCATGGGCGACGCCTGCGGATCGAGAACGCTCGCGAAGACGATCATGCCGGCGGCCGGCGCGCGCGTCTCGCGGTCGAGCACCGTGCCGGAGATCGCGCCCCCCGGCTCGAGCACGAAACTCACCTCGAATTCCCGGGGCGCGGGCGCCGCCGCGAAGTCAGGCGGAGCGCCGGCGACGGGCGCTTCCTTCTCAACCGACGCCGCGACTTCCTTGACTTGAGTTTCGTATCCCGCGCCAGCGACGATGATGGAGCCACGGGACTCGGCTTCGGGGATCTCGAGCTCGTAGGCGCCGTCATCGCCCGTCGTCGCCGCTAGGCTTTTGACGAGCGCCGCTCGGACCTCCGCAGCGAGAATGCGCTCCGTGCCGCCGGTCTCCCCGAAGGCGTTCGCATCGTGGCTCCAAAGCTTCAGCGTTGTCGCGGGCGCCGGCACCCAGCGCACGCGCATGGCGCCGAGCGGCGTTCCGTCCTTGTCGGACACCGTGCCGAAGACGCGCGCGCGCTGCGCGCCCTCCCCGCCGGGCGCGGCCGCATCGGGCGCGGCCGGCGCGCCGGTCGCATCGCCGCTCCCGGCCGTGGCAACCGCTTCCGAGGGCGCGGCCGGCGCCGGAGGCGCGCTCTTCTCGGACGGAGCCCCGGAATCGCCCCAGAAAAGGATGCGCAGCAGCACCGCGCACACGACGACGGCGAGAAGGGACGCCGCGACCAGCGACGCGCGCCCGCGGCGGCAACGGCCTTGTGAATGCATACGCCACCTCTCAAAGAGCGCGACCCCACGACGGGTCTCTCCCCGCTATAGTCGCGCGGACGGCGCCGCTTTTCAACCTAATTCGCCGCGGAGGGATGGCTTCCAGGCGCTCGCGCGCATCTCCTTGCCCTCGACGAGCGCCTTCAAGCCCATCAGGCGCGCCAGGTCCCGGACGCTCTCGACGTGATGCCGTAGAAGAGCACCCGGCGCAGCAGCTCCAGCAGGCCGTCGGGGAGCACGCCGCCGCCCCATTTCGCCGGAAGCTCGCGGGCGTTCTCGACCTCGGTCACGACTTGCGTCCGGCCTCCCTGAACGCCCCCGGCGGCGCGCCGCGGTGGTCATCGCGGCGCGCGCGGAGGAAGGCGCCCAGGCCTTGACGATCTCCTCCCGGCTCGGCTCGACGACCTCCCGGGCGGGGAGATCCGTCTCGGCCTCCTGCCGGGCGGCGGCGCTAGAAGCCGATCTCCTCCTTGCGCCGGTTCCAGTAGGCGGTCTTGCCCTCGCGGAACGACATGACCATCATGTCGACGGCGACCTGGATCTTGTAGGCGAGTTCCACGTCGCACGCCGGTTTCTTGCGGTCGCGCATGCAGGCGTAGAAGTTCTCGAGGTGCTCCAGGGCGCCGCCCGTGCGCTGGTTGTGAACCGTGACGGCCTCGCGGTCGCCGACAATGCCCTTCTGGTACTGGAGGGTGAGCTGGTCGCGGTCGAAGACGATGGTGCCCTCGTGGCCCCGGATCGCCTCGGGGATGCCGAAGTCGTTGGCCATGGACGCCATCAGGATGACCGTGTGGTTCGAGGGGTAGTCGATCTGAACGGAGAAGGTGTCCGGCACCTCGCGGTCCCAGAATTGGTAAATTCCGCCGAGGGCGCTCACGCGGCGGGGGAACTCGGGCGAGTCGCCGTCCAGCGCCACCATGAGGTGCGTGAGCTGGTGGAAGAAAAGATCCGACGCGATGCCGCCCGAATAGTCCCAGTACTTGCGCCACCGGAAGAAACGCTCGGGCGACCACGAGGTCTTGGGCGCCGAGCCCAGGAAACCGGGCCAGTCGAGGTTCTTGTTGGGGTCGGCGGCCTTGTCGATGTCGTAGTTCCACTCGCCGGCCTTGCTGTTGCGCGAGTGGTGGGCCGTCGTCAGGAGGACCTTGCCGATCTTGCCGGCCTCGATGAGCTGGTAGGCGTCGCGCCAAAGGGTCTCGGAGCAGGAGTTGACGCCGATCTGAACGACGCGCTTGTCCTTCTCGGCGGCGTCCTTGACCTGCTGGGCCTCCTTGTAGGTGTGCGTGAAGGGCTTCTCCAGGTAGACGTCCTTGCCGGCCTCGATGGCCGCCAGGGCCATGGGCGCGTGCCAGTGGTCGGGCGACGCGATGACGACGGCATCCAGGCCGCTCTGGGCGAGAAGCTTGCGGAAGTCGGCGTAGGCGGCGGCGTCGGGGAGCTTGGCCTTTTCCTGGGCGGACTTGAGCCTGACCTGGTAGACATCGCAGACGGCGACGGGCTTGACCCTCCGGTCGGCGAGCTTGAGCGTTTCGTCCAGAAGGTGACTGCCCCGGCCGCCCATGCCGATGAAGCCCACGTTGATCGTCTCGTTGGCGCCGGTTCCGGCCGTGAGCGAAGGGGCGATCATGGCGCCGACGCCGGCGCTCGCCACCGTGCCCATGAATCCGCGCCTGGATACCTTCCCGAGTTTGCGAGTCATAACCTACCTCTCCTTACACCGGTCGAGTTGAACGGGACTGCACTATCCGCTGCCTTTTTTGATACGCGCGCGCCCTTCCACGGTGTTTGCGCGGGGCGTTCTCCGGGAAGGCCCGCCGAGAATGCGATTCTATCCCCTTCAGGGCCGTCGTAAAAGCCTCTCTCCGCCGAAATCGGTGGAGAAACAGCGCTGCAGAATCAGGGGGGGCGGGAGCAGGCGGCTGGGCGGGAGGCCTGGCGGACGGGTGGAGAAAGCGCGCGCGCGGGGCGGTCCCGCGGAGGACGGCGGCCGCCTTGTGCGCCGGAATCCGTCGGTGGGGGCCGGACCGGCGCCGCCGGCCGCCCACAGTGCGCCCGCCGCAGGATTTCCCGCGGTCCGCGGGGCGCCAAGGCCGCGACCCCGTTCCGGGCTCGCGGGAGAAAAGGGCGCGGGTTGCCGGTGGCCAGGCGAAGCTGAGCCGTCGCGGCCCTTGGCGCCCGGCGCCTCGCCGCCTTTCACATCACGTAGTGCCTGAGTTCGGCCAGGAGCTTCAGGGCCTCGATCGGGGGCAGGGCGTCCAGGTCGAGCTTCGCCAGTTTCTTCAGGAACTCCTCCCGCCGGTCGGTGAAGAGATCGAGCTGAACGTACTGCTTGCGGGAGCCCTTCGGCGGAGCGAAGGAGGGCGTGTCGTTCGGGCTCACCGCCTGGCGCTCCAGGTTGGCGAGAATCTCCCGGGCGCGCTCCAGGACGCCGCGGGGCAGCGCCGCCAGGCGCGCCACCTGCAGGCCGTAGGACTTGTCCGTGGCGCCGTCGAGGATCTTCCGCAGGAACACGATTTCGTCGCGGTGCTCCTTGACCGCCACGTTGAGGTTGCGGATCCCGGGGTGCAGGAGCGCCAGCTCCGTCAGCTCGTGGTAGTGCGTCGCGAAGAACGTGCGCGCTTTGATGCGCTCGTAGATGTGCTCGGTCACCGCCCAGGCGATGCTCATGCCGTCGAAAGTGCTCGTCCCGCGGCCGACCTCGTCGAGAATGATCAGGCTCCGTTCCGTCGCCGAGTTGAGAATGCCGGCCGTCTCGATCATTTCCACCATGAAGGTGCTGCGGCCGTGGAAGATGTCGTCCGCCGCCCCCACGCGGGCGAAGATCTGGTCGACGCGGCCGATCTCCGCCGATCGGGCCGGCACGAAGCACCCCGCCTGCGCCATGAGGACGAGGAGCGCGGCCTGGCGGATGTAAGTGGACTTGCCGGCCATGTTGGGCCCCGTGATGATCGCGACCGGCGCCTCGGCCTCCATGCGCACGTCGTTCGGAACGAAGGCCCCGTCCGCGAGAGCCTGCTCGATCACCGGGTGGCGGCTGTCCGTCACCCGCAGGACCTTCTCCTCCGTCAGGACCGGCCGCACGTAGCCGTGCAGCGCCGCCAGGTGCGCGAAGGTTCCCAGGACGTCCAGCTCGGCGATCGCCCGCGCCGTGGCCTGAATGCGCGGGATCTCGGCGGCGACCCGGTCCCTGAGGGCGGCGAAAAGGGCGTACTCCAAGTCCGCGATCCGTTCCTGCGCGTTCAGGATTCGGCCCTCGTAGCTCTTGAGCTCCGGCGTCGTGTAGCGCTCGCAGTTCTTGAGGGTCTGCGTGCGGGAGAAGTCGGCGGGCACGCGCTCGGCCTGGGCGCGCGTGACCTCGATGTAGTAGCCGAAGACGCGCTGGAAGCCGACCTTGAGGTTCGCGATGCCCGTGCGCTCGATCTGGCGGCGCTGGAAATTCGCCAGCCACGTTCCGCTCTCCCTCGCCAGCTCCCGCAGCTCGTCGAGCTCCGCCGACACGCCGTCCTTGATAAGCCCGCCTTCGTGGACCGTGAAGGGCGGTTCGTCGATGAGGACGCGCGCGATCTCGCCGCACAGATCGGCGAAGTCCCCGAGCCCCGCGCGCAGTTGCGCGATCCGGGGCGCCGCGGCGGTTCCGAGGGTTTCCGCTAGGTCCGGAACGCAGCCGAGCGACCGCCCGATGGCGGCCAGATCCCGGCCGTGCGCCGATCCGAGCGCGACGCGCCCCGCGAGCCGCTCCAGATCGGCAACATCGAGAAGCTGCTCCCTGAGGGCGTGCCGCGCGTCGCGGCGCTCGTGCAGGTCCTGGACCGCATCGAGTCGTTCGTCGATAGCCTCGACGTCGGCGAGCGGCGCCATGATCCACGCCCTGAGAAGCCGCGCGCCCATGGCGGTCGCGGTCGCGTCGAGGTGCGCGATGAGGGTGCCCTCCGGGCCGCCGCGCGCGTTGCGCGCGATCTCCAGAGCGTTGCGGGTGCGCTCGTTCATCCGGAGGAACCGTCCGGCGTGGTGAACGCGCAGCGTCGTTATGTGTTTGAGTTCGTGCCGCTGCGTCTCGTAGAGGTACCGCAGGAGCGCCCCCGCCGCCTCGACGGCGGGCCCGGCGCGCTCCAGGCCGAAGCCTTCGAGCGAAGCCGTCTCGAAGTGCTCCTTCAACCGGCGCTCGGCCGCCTCGACGCCGAAATTCCAGTCCGGCGACGGCGTGATGGAGCAGCGGCGCGCTTTGAGCGCGCCGAGGAGCGGCAGCGTCCCCTCGCGCCAGAGGCCCTCGGGCACCAGGCATTCGGCCGGACCGATGCGGTCGATCTCGGCGGCGACCGCGGCTTGGTCGCGGCCGGCGTGGACCAGGAAGTCGCCCGTCGACAGGTCGACCCAGGCGATGCCGGTCTCGCGGGGCCGCGGCGAGACCGCGAGGAGGTAGAGGTGGCTGCGCTCATCCAGGCAGTCCTCATCGGTCAGCGTGCCGGGCGTGACGATCCTGACGACGTCGCGGTCGACCAGGCCCTTCGCCGTGGCGGGGTCCTCGAGCTGCTCGCAGATCGCCACGCGCTTGCCGGCGGCCAGCAGGCGCCCCAGGTAGTGCTTGACGCTCCTGACGGGCACGCCCGCCATGGGGATGGCATCGGGCCCCTTGTTGCGGCTCGTGAGGGCGATTCCCAGGATGCGCGCGGCCTCCTTGGCGTCGTCGTGGAACATCTCGTAGAAGTCGCCCATGCGGAAAAAGAGCAGTTCGCCCGGATGGCGCTTCTTGGCGCTCCAGTACTGCTGCATCATGGGCGTGTCGTCGGCCTTCTTCACGGCTCAGACCAGGGACCAGATCTCGCGGCCGTCGGGGCCGGCGAGAAGCACCATGATAGCACCCGTTTCGGCCAGAGGGGGGCTTTCGGCGGGAAGCGTCTTCTTTCCGCTCGCCGCCGCGCGCCAGGCGGGCCGGAAAACTCCGTGCGCCGCGGGGCCGGCGGCCCAGAAGTCGAGGGTCTCGCCCGCGGGGCCGGTCCGCCGGAGCGTCCCGGCCGGCGTCCGGACGACGGCGCCGGGCGCGCCGGCGCGCGGCGCGGCGCGCCGGGGCCGCATCACCGCGAAGGAAACCTCGGGCGACGAGCATGCCAGGCGCTTCCGCGTGAAGTTGAGCGCCACCGGGCTCTGGTCCGCGCCGATGAAGCGCCGCCCGCCGGCCGCCGCCGCGACCAGCGTCGTTCCCGACCCGCAGAAAAAATCGGCGACGAGCCCGCCCGGCGGGCACAGGCTCGCGATCAAAACGTCGAGCAGCTTGCGCGGCTTCTGAGTCGGGTACCCGGTGCGCTCGGGCGCCGTGGCCGCCATGGTCGGAATGTCGGCCAGGACATCGTTGCGCCACTTGCCCTGAGGGTACGTCTTCCCGTAGTAGATCGTGCCGTCGTGGCGCCGGCGTTTGATCAGCGCGTAGCGCCGGCCTTCCTCGTCGACCTTGTTGTAGCGGGACATGGACCGGTCGCGATAGGCCTCGCAGCTCTGCGACCAGTAATAGTCGCCGCCTTTCGTGTACCACCAGAGGGTGTCGTGGGAATGCTGGAAGGCGCGGCGGATGCGCGTTCCGCGGAACCCCTTGAACCAGATGATCTCGTTCATCAGGCGGTCCGGCCCGAAGATCCGGTCCAGGAGCAGCCGCACGCAACTTGCGGCGCGCCAGTCGACGTGAACGACGAGGCTGCCCGAGGGGGCGAGGAGGTCCCGCATGCGGGCAATGCGGGGAGCCAGGAAATCGATGTAGCCGTCCAGGCCCCCCGCGAAACGGTCGGTGTAGGCGCCCGGGCGGTCGAGCTTCTGCCGCCCGCCTTCGTCGGCCGCGATCCTGAGGACGTGGTAATGATTGCCGGTGCAGAAGGGGGGGTCGATGTAAATGAAATCGATGCCGCCCGAGCGTTTCCCGGCCAAGGCATCGAGGACGGCGAGGTTGTCGCCGTGGTAAACCCGCCCGGCAGGGTCCGCCGGGGCGGCGGCGCCGTAAAGCTCGGTGGCGACGAAGGCGCGGGCGGCCAAATTTTCCTCCATGCCGGAAGAGCAGTTGTCGTTTCCCCTGGTTTTAGTATAATGAGGGTTCTTTTTCAACCGATTCCTGATTGGCAGCCGACTCGTCGGTATCCGGGAGGTCACGACACAATGGCGGTGAAGCTACGCCTGAAGCGCATGGGACGCAAGAACCGGCCTTTCTACCGGTTGGCCGTCATGGACGGCCGGAAGCCGCGCGGCGGCGCGACCATCGAGGTCATCGGGCACTACGATCCGCTGGTTAAGGACGCCGGGAAAGCCACCGTGGTCGACAAGGAGCGCGCCGAGTACTGGCTGAAGGTGGGCGCGCAGCCGTCGTTCACCGTGCGCAGCATCCTGCGCAAGCAGGCGGTGACGTTCCCGGTCAAGAGCAAACGCAAGCGCCGGAAGTCTTCTCCGAAGGAGGAGAAGAAGTAGGCGCGGCGTGGGAGGTCGCGCGCCGTGGCGGGGCTGAGGATCGATACCCTCACTCTGTTCCCCGGGATCTTTCAGGGGTTCACGCAGGAGAGCATCCTGAAGCGGGCGATCGACCGGGGGCTGATCGAGCTGCGCTTCGTCGACTGGCGCGAGCACGCCGTCAACCGGCACGGGGCGGTGGACGACGCCCCGTACGGCGGCGGGCCCGGCATGGTGCTGCGCCCGGAGCCGGTGTTCGACGCGGTCGCGGCCGTCGATGCCGCGGAGCCCCGCGAGGGCCTGCGGAGAATCATGTTGACCCCGCAGGGCACGCCCCTGACCCAGGCTTTTCTGTGCGAACTGGCGCGGGCTGAGCGCATCGTGCTCCTGTGCGGGCGGTACGAGGGCTTCGATGAACGCATCAGGATCGGCCTCGGTTTCGAGGAAGTATCCATCGGCGATTACGTGATCAACGGCGGCGAGGTGGCGGCCATGGTGCTGATCGAGGGAGTGCTGAGACTCCTGCCCGGCGCCCTGGGCGATTCCCGGGCGGCGGCGGAGGACTCCTTCATGTGCGGGGGGCTCGAGCACCCGCACTACACCCGGCCGCCCGTGTTTCGAGGCATGACGGTGCCGGAAGTTCTTCTCTCGGGCGATCACGGCAAGGTCGCGCGGTGGCGCGCCGAGCAGGCGGCCGCGCGCACCCGGGGCCGCCGATCCGATCTCCTGGCACAATTGCGCGCGACGCGCGACGGAGGCACACAGTGACGAAGCTGCTCATCAGCGATCTTGAGAAGGAACTTGTCCGGGCGAAGAAGTTCGACTTCGACGTGGGCGACGTGGTCGACGTCCACTGCATGATCCGCGAAGGCGACAAGGAGCGCGTCCAGATCTTCAGCGGCACCGTGATCGCCCGCAAGCGCGGCGCCGTCAGGGAGGCTTTCACGGTCCGGCGCATCGTGTCCGGAGAGGGCGTCGAGCGCGTGTTTCCCATGAACTCGCCGCGCCTGGTCGATGTCCGCGTGAAGCGCCGCGGCCGGGTGCGCAGGGCCAAGCTGTACTACCTGCGCGACCGGGTCGGCAAAGCCGTGAAGGTCAAGGAGAGCCGCGTCGGACCCAAGGCCGCCGCAGCGGCGCGGCAGCCCGAGACCAAGGCCGACCTTCTCCACGGCGAGGAATAGCGCCGGCCGCGAGCCCATGCCTCGCGCGCGTCTTCCGTGGGTCGTCCGTGCCTGGGTGTGGCTGCGCGCGTTGACCGCGGGCGACCTGGGGCGCGCGGGCGAGTTGGCCGCCGCCGCCCACCTGCGCTGCCACGGGCTGCATGTTGTCGCGCGCAACTGGCGCGGCCGCCGCGGGGAACTCGACATCGTCGCGGTGGATGCCGCCGGAACGCTGGTTTTCGTCGAGGTCAAGACCAGCCGCTCCCGGCCCGGCTCGGCTTGGGAGCGTGTCGATGCCGCCAAGGAGGCGCGCCTGAGGGACGCGGCCGATGCGTATCTGGCCGCCTTTTCCCTCCCCGTGAACACCCCGCAGCGCTTCGACATCGTGGTGGTCGCCGGCGATCCGCGGCGGCTTTTCCGGCCCTTGGAGCTGATCTGGGCCGAGAATGTCTTCGGGGGCTGATTCCCGCGCGGCGGGCGCGCGCCGCGGCCGGCTCAGGAGGTTTCCCGCGGCGGCGGCTTGTCGGGGGTCTGGGAGAGGTACGCGCCGGCGTCCTGTCTGAGCAGCACGAAGGCGAGGCCGATTAGCGCGGCGGCCGCGGCGATGTCCTGGAAGCGGTGAATGCCGGCGACGTGCCACGCGAGGGGGGTCAAGGCGTAGCGCAGCGCCTTGAAAAGCGGCAGGGCGCAGAAGAACGCGACGGCGAAGGCGCGGCCCAAGGGCAGGCGCAGGAGCAGGTGGATCGCCAGGAGGAGCGCGATGAGGCCGAGGAGGCCGTGCAGGACCGCGTCGATCACCACCCGCTGCGTGACGGACTCCGCCCGGGCGCACGTCCAGAGGGCGAGCGCGAGCTTCCCCAGGGCCGTGAAGAAGAGGAACGCGATGGGCAGCTTCAGGCTCCAGGGCATGCACGGCGGAGAGGATGCGGGCGGTTGCATGCGGGGTATTATAGCCTGTGGGAGCCTCGCCGGCCTGGGCCGGTGACGTTCCGCGGCCGATAACAAAGTGAGCGACACGGAGCCATGACCGCAGCAGCCGAGTTGAGCAAGCAGGACCTGGAGCGCGTGCGCGAATGCGAGCAGGCGATCGGTTACGTTTTCAAGGGGCCGACGCTGCTCCTGCACGCCTTGACCCACGCCTCGTCGCAAAACGCGGATCTGCCCTCAAACGAGCGCCTCGAGTTTCTGGGGGACTCGGTGCTCGGCTTGGCGGTGTCCGAGTTCCTGTTCAACTTCCTGGAGGATGGCGACGAGGGCGACCTGACCCAGATCAAGTCCGTGGTGGTGAGCACGGTGACGCTCGCCGGCGAAAGCCGGCGGCTGGGCCTGGACCGCAGCTACTGCGTGGGCAAGGGCATGGGCAAGCGCCACGAGATGCCGCCCTCGCTTCTTGCGAACGTCTTCGAGGCGGTGGTCGCCGCCATCTACCTGGACGGCGGTCTGGAGGAGGCCCGCCGCTTCGTCGTCCGCAACCTGTACCACCAGATCCTGGCCGTGTGCGACGATCGGCACACGAAGAATTATAAGTCGCTCCTGCAGCAGCTCGCGCAGAAAGAGCGCGGGATCACGCCGTCGTACCGCGTGCTCAGGCAGACCGGCCCGGATCACCGCAAGTCCTTCGAGATCGCCGCGGTCATCGGCCGCGCGCAGTACCCGGCGGGCTCGGGCAAGAGCAAGAAGGATGCCGAGCAGCAGGCGGCGCGCCGGGCGCTCAAGGCGCTTGAGCGCGAGTTGGCCGGCGCCGCGCGGGAGGGGGCTGAACGTGCCGACGGATCCGCGGCGAACGACTGACGCGGTCTGTCAACTCCGCGAACGCGTTGCCGGCCTGACCGCGTGGCCGCATGTCGCCGACAAGGCCGCGACGCGGGTTCTGGGCGGCGCGACGCCGTGCGGCGCGGCGCTGCTCTTCGCGCGTCTGGCCGAGGAAGGCCGCCCTGGATTCCTCATCACCGCGACTCAGAACGAGGCCGAGGACATCCACGCGGCGCTGCGCGCCTTCGCGCCGGACGGCGCGACGATCGTGTTCTTTCCCGCCACCGAGCGGCTCTCCGCCGAGAAGCCCGACCCGGCGGCGGTTTCGCTCCGCCTGAGGGCCTGCCGGCTGCTGCTTGAGCGCCGCGAGCGTCTCCTTGCCGTCGCGCCGGTCCAGGCCGTCGTCGAGGAGACGCCCGCGCCCGCGGACTTGGCCCGGGGCGTGCGCGCCATCGCGCTGGGCGCGGCGCTCGATCCCGACGAACTCGCCGCGGCTCTGGCCGGCGCGGGCTTCACCCGCCTCCCGCAGGTGGAGCGGCCGGGCGATTTCGCCCGCCGGGGCGGCATTCTCGATGTGTTTCCCTACGGCCGCGAGCGGCCCGTCAGGATCGAACTCGATGGCGACCGCGCGGCGGGCATCAGGGAGTTCGATCCGACCACGCAGGTTTCCACGGGCGCGTTGCCCTCCGCCGATCTGGTGCTGTGCGCGCCGCCCACGGGCGCGGTGCTCGTCCCGCCGGAGCGAACCGTGCTCGCTTACCTGCCCGACGGCGTCGTTTTGGGGTGCGTGGAGGAAGGCGAGATTCGCGACAAGGCCTATAGGCTCGGGCTTCACGCCGGCCTGCCCGGCGCGCGCGCCGCGCGCGGCATCGACGCGCTGCTCGATCGCCCGCGCCTCAAGCTCGCGCGCCTGACGCCGCCGGAGGCGTCGGGCGAACTGCCCTTTGCGCGGCGCGCGCCGCTGGGCGCCTCCATCGAGGCCACCTGCGCCTTGATCAAGGGGTACCTCGGCCTGGGCTGGACCTACATCGTTTTCTGTTCCAACGAGGGCGAGCGGGACAAGCTCCGAAGCTTGTTCGGCGATAACGGCCTGGTCGAGGGGCCGAGCCTGGAGTTCGCCCTCGGCGACCTGCGCGAAGGGTTCATGCTGGGCCCCGGCGCGGCCGTGCTCTCCAGCCGCGAGATCCTGGGCCGGCGGCACATCCGCCGATCGGCTCCCTTCGAAGGCGTGGCCGCCGCCGGCCGCGGTTTCTTCGCGATCCAACCCGGCGACCTCGTCGTCCATGCCGCCCACGGCATCGGCCGCTTTCTGGGCACGGAGTGGTCCGTGCGGGACGGCGCGGAGCGCGAGTACCTGGCCATCGAATACCGCGACGGCGTCAAGCTCTTCGTGCCGGCGTCCAAGACCGATCTGGTGGCCAAGTACGTGGGCTCCAGCGACCGGCCGACGCCGCTGGACCGGCTCAACGGCGCGAGCTGGCGGCGGCGCTGCGCGGCCGTGGGGCAGGCCGTCACCGACATGGCGGCGGAGATGCTCGCGATCCAGGCCAAGCGCACGAGCAACCCGGGCCGCGCGTTCCCGCCCGACGACGAGTGGCAGCGGCAGCTCGAGGCCACCTTCCCCTTTGACGAGACGCCGGACCAGCTCGATGCGGTCAAGCTGGTGAAGGCGGACATGGAGAGCAGCCGCTGCATGGACCGGCTGCTGTGCGGCGATGTGGGCTACGGCAAAACCGAGGTGGCCATCCGCGCGGCCTTCAAGGCCGTCTGCGGCGCGACGCAGGTCGCGGTGCTGGTGCCGACCACCGTGCTGGCCGAGCAGCACTACGAGACCTTCCGCGACCGGCTCTCGGGGTTTCCGGTGTCGATCGCGGTCTTGAGCCGCTTCAGGACGAAGAAGGAGCAGGACGAGATCGTCGCGGGCCTGAAGGCCGGACGGATCGACATCGTGATCGGGACGCACCGGCTCCTGAGCGCCGATGTGGCCTTCGCGAACCTCGGCCTGGTGATCATCGACGAAGAGCAGCGCTTCGGCGTCGGGCACAAGGAGCGGTTCAAGCGCATGCGCGCCGTGGTCGATGTGCTCACCATGACCGCGACGCCGATACCGCGCACGCTGCACATGGCGCTCCTCGGCTTGCGCGACATCTCCAACCTCACGACGCCGCCCGAGGGCCGGGCGGCCATCAGGACCGAGTGCTGCCGCTTCGACCCGGACCGGGTGCGGGAGAGCATCCTGCGCGAGCTCGACCGCGATGGCCAGGTGTACTTCGTCCATAACCGGATTGGGGGGCTGCGCGGGCTGAAGAGCCGCCTGGAGCGGATCGTGCCCGAGGCGCGCATGGCAATCGCGCACGGGCGGATGCCGGAAAAGGAGCTGGCCGGCGCGATGCGGCGTTTCCTCCGGCGCGAGATCGAAGTTCTGATCTCGACGACGATCATCGAATCGGGCCTGGACATCCCCAGCGTCAACACGATCTTCGTGAGCGACGCCGACATGTACGGCTTGGCCGACCTGCACCAGCTTCGCGGCCGCGTCGGCCGCTCCCGGCACCAGGCCTATGCGTACTTCCTGCTCCCCGAGAATCGGCGCGTCGCGCCGGACGGCGAGAAGCGGCTCCGGGCCATCGAGGAGGCCAGCGACCTGGGGGCCGGGTTTCAGTTGGCGCTGCGGGACCTCGAGCTGCGGGGCTCGGGCAACATCCTGGGCGCCGAGCAGAGCGGGCACATCGCGGAGGTCGGGTACGACATGTACTGCCGGCTTCTCAAGCGCGCCGTGGCGGAGCTGGGGCGCGCGGCGGCGCCGGAGCTCCGCGACGTGGCGATCAGCCTCGATGTGCCCGCGCACCTGCCGGCCGAGATGATCCCGCCGGGCGTCGACCGGATCGAGATCTACCGGCGGATCGCGTCGGCCGCCAGCGAGGGAGCACTGGAAGCCGAGGCGCGGAAGCTCGAGGACCGCTTCGGCGCGGCGGCGCGCGGCGCCCGGCTGCTGCTTGATGTGCAGCGCCTGCGCATTAGACTAAGCGACATGCGGATCCGCGCGGTGAGCCGGGAGGAAAGCCGCCCGGTGTTTCGCGCCGGCGCCGGCTTTTCGCCCGAGCGCCTGGCGGGGAGCCCCGTGCCCGTGCGGCGCCTCGACGCGGACGCGTACATGCTGGAAGAGGAAGCCCCGAACGACATGGCGGCGTTTCGGGTGTTCTTGGAGTGGACGGGAGACCTGGCGGCATGAAAGACGTTTGCAGACGCGGATTGGCGGGGGCGGCGCTGGCGGCGCTGGCGTGCGCGGGCGGAGCGGTGCGCGGCGCCGGCGAGGCCGCCGCGGCCATTCCCGGCGGCGTGCGCCGCGGATCGGCGGTTGTCGCCGTGGTCAACGGGAAGCTGATCACGTTCGAGGAGCTCTGGGTGCGCGTGGGGCGGGAGCTGGAGTACATCCGCACGCTGCAGTCCGAGGAGCAGTTCCGCGCCTACGCGCGCGATCTGCTGGACAAGGCGCGCACCGACCTCATCGAGCGCGCGGTGCTGCTGGCCCGGGCGGCGGAGGAGGACATCAAGGTCGACGCGCGCGAGGTTGAAAGGTACGCCGAGCGCGACATGGAGCGCATGAATCTGCTGGGCGAGAACCTGACGACGCTGGAGGATTACTGGCATGCCACGGAGGAGAAGACCGGCTTCAGCGAGAAGATGTGGCGCGAGGAGTTGCGGGCGCGCGTGACCATCGGCCGCCTCTTCCAGAAGTTCGTCTGGGAGCCGAATTTTTTCTCGCCGGCTCTCGTCAGGGGGTACTACCACGAGCACCTCGAGGAGTTCCAGGAGGGAGGATTCGTCGCGGTCCGCCACTTGTACATCAGGCGCGAGCTCGCCGAGCACCGGCAGGCGGTGGACGAGATCGAGCAGGCCCTCGCGAGGGGCGAGGATTTCAAGGCGATCGCGGCGCGCATGATTTCCCGGGGCCTGTCCGACCGCCGCGGGCGGGATGGCGCCGGGAAGTTCATTTACCGTCTCGGGGCTCGGGGCGGGAGGGAAGGTGCGGCCGCCGACTGCGACGGCGATATCGAGTCCCTGCTGGAGCCCATTCCCCAGGTCGTGGCTAGACTGCGTCCGGGCGAGGTCAGCCCGCGGATTCAGATGGTGCTTGGAACGCATTTCGTGCAGGTGGTCGAGCGCAGCGGCGGCCGTCTGAAGAGCTTCGCCGAGGTTCAGGGCGACATCCAGAAGAAGTTGACGCGGCAGGTCGAGAGCCGCGCCGAGGACGAATACGTCAGGGCTCTCGTCGCCAAGGCCGACGTGGTGGTGCTTCCGTTCCCCGCCGAGACGCCGCTGGGGAAGCTCTGAGGGATCGGCGCGGGAACGCGGCGGGGCCGAGCCCCGCGGGGGGCCGCGGGCCGAGCGTCTACGTCTCGGCGACCGGCTGCCCGACCCGCCCCCTGGTCGTCACCGGGATCGCCTCCGGCTTGGCGACCCTCCGGTAACCCATGGCGTTGATAACCTTGAGGACCTCGGTCCAGGACAGGAAGTGCTTGTTGTTGATCTTCTTGTACTTCTCGATGGCTTTAATGAACTGCAGTTCTTCCGGCGTCAAGGCGTCCAGCATCGCGCACTCCTGAATCCAGCCTGGTGGTCCCGTATACAAGGTATTTCGTCCGGGATGCGGTTCTTCCTTAAGAGCCGGCCGGAGGATGCTACACTCGTGATAGAGGGGCCCGAGTCATTAGTCCTTGCAGGCAGACGGATTCAGTCAACTTTTGCTTGCGTGTGGCCGAAAACTATGCTATTACGCAGACGAGTTCTAAGACATTGGGGCGCAACAGAATAGGAGGCGAAGGCCATGCAGACGATCACCAAGCGCGAACTTGTGCAGCGCATCGCGGAGAAGACCGGCCTGCAGCAGGTCAACGCGAAGGACATCATCCAGACGTTCCTGGATGAGATCATCGTCGAACTGGCCCACGGCAACCGCCTCGAGTTCCGCGACTTCGGCGTTTTCGAGCCCAAGACCAGGGCCTGTCGCGTCGCCCGCAACCCCCGTACCGGGGCCAAAGTCGAGGTCCCCCCGAAGACGACCGTCAAGTTCAAGGTCGGACGCCTCATGAAGAAGCGTATGCAGGACAAGCTCGAGATGCCGCTGCTCCACAAGGATCTGCGCGGCAGGGACGCGAAGACGAAAATGGTCAAGTAGGCGGCAGGGATCGAGCGCCGGGGGGCGCGTCCCAGGGCTGCGATCGCCAGCCCCGCCGCTCCCGGCCGCGCGACGACAAGCCTTGCATCTTCCCGCGTTTCCGCCGAGCGGCGCGGCGCCGTGCCCGGCGGGGTAGAATCGAAATCGTCGGCCGCACGCCAACATCCCGGGACGGGCCCGCGTATACATGAACGGAGAGCGCGGCGAGGAACGGACGCGCATCCCTGTAAACGCGGCGCGTGCGTGCGGAGCTAGGCGTGCTGCCAGAGGTTTGTCGCACAATGGAGATCGGCCCCGTGGGTGATCCGCCGCGCGGCAAGCGGCCGTGCTTCGGGGACAAGAGCCTCGCCGACGGCGACCTCGTCCTGCGGGTGAGGGCCGGCGACGGCGACGCGTTCCGCGTTCTGGTCGAGCGCCACACGAACAAGGCCTACTGGACGGCCTACAACGTCGTTCGGTCCCACGAAGATGCCCAGGATATCGCCCAGGAGGCGTTTATCCGTGTCTATCGTTTCATCGACCGCTACGACAACCGGCAGCGCTTCAGCACCTGGCTCTATCAGATCGTCGTCAACCTCGCGATCGACAACCTCAGGCGGCGCAAGGGCGCGGCGGCTCTGGAGCGGGTCGCCGAAGCCGTCTCGAACGAAGCCGGCCCGGTTGCCCGCGCGGAGCTGTCCGAGCAGCAGGAGCGGGTTTGGGAAGTGCTGGGATCGGTTCCGGATCAGTACCGGGTGATCCTCGTGCTTCGCGATATCGAAGGACTTCCGTCGCAGGAGGTCGCGGATGTGCTCAACGTCAACCACGCCACCGTGCGCTGGCGCCTGCATCGCGGTAGAGCGCTTTTCAAGGCGGCGTGGGAAGCGCGCTTCGGATCGAGCGCCGGATAAGAGGAGAACAGCGCCATGAACGACCGCGCCGCAGGCTGCCGGGACGTGCGAGATCTGATCGATCTCTTCGTGAGCGATGACCTCGAGCCGTGGGAGGCCGATGCGGTCAGGCTGCACATGGGGCGGTGCGAGGCGTGTCGCGCCGAGGCCGACGCCTGCCGCCGGCAGCGCGAGCGCCTCGCCTCGCTCTCGTCCTCGCAGGCGCCGAGCCAGGTGCCGCCCTTCTTCTGGCAGGGGATTCAGCGCGAGATTCTGATAGGCGGCCGGGAAGCGGCCGAGACCGCGAATCCGGCGCCCGCCGCCCGAGGCCGCCGCTTCAGGCTGCGGCCCATCGTGTACGCTCTCGCGGCCCTCGTCCTCGCGGCGGTGACGGTGGTCGCGGCGGCGGCGTTCTTCGGCGGCGGGCCGGCGCTGCCAGCGGTTCCCCGGGACGGGATCGTGCACGGCGGGGCGGATCAGCCGGACGCGACGATTCCTCAGGAAGTGCCCTTCTTCTCCGAGGGCGGCCTTGCGCCGGCGGGCGCGCCTGAAATCGAGCAGGAGATCGAGCTGTAACCATGCGGACGCGGGCTCTCGTGAACATCGTCGCGGCGGCGCTGCCGTTGGCGGCGTTCGCGGCTTCGGAGGGATCCCGCGCCAACGCGCGCCGCGTGGCCGCGGAGCTGGGCAAAACGGTCGTCAACATCCAGATCGTGAGCGAGGACCGCGGCGTGCGCACGTCCCACGCGCGGTTTTCCGGTTTCGTGCTGGACAAGGATCTGATCCTCACCTGCGCGCCCGATCTGGCCGACCTGCTCGCGCGGGCGAAGGGCGTCATGGAGGTCACCTACGACGATCTGTGGTCCGGCAAAGGAACTCTCCTCGGGGTCGACGCGCCCTCGGGCTTGTGCCTGATCCGCTGCGAGGGCAACCCCCGCGCGCCGGCGAGCATTCCGTGGGCCGCCGGCGCCGTGCCGCAGAACGGCACCCGCGTTCTCACCGTGGCGAATCCCTTCGGGATTGAGCGCTCCGTGCGCTACGGCACCGTGCGCGCGCCGCTTTTCGGCGGCGAGGACTCGCCGTCCCACGGTTACGAGCTGCTCCTACCCGCCGTGCCCGGCGAGGAAGGCGGGATCGTCTGCGGGCTCGGCGGCGAGTTGCTCGGGATCATTAGGCCTGTGCGCAGCCCGGCGGCCCCCGCGGGCGGCTTTGCCATGGCGAGCGGCGCCTGGCCGCAGGTGACGGTGCTGCCGGTGTCCGCGGCCGGCGCCGTCGCCAAACATCTCCGGGAGGGGCGGCGCGTCTTGCGCGGCTGCATCAGGGCAAGATTCACGATTTCGCAGGCGGGCGCCTCGCCGCAGGTCGCGGTCGCCGCGGTGGCGCCCGGCGGGCCCGCGGACACGGCCGGTCTGAAACCCGGCGACGTGATCCTGGAAGCGAACGGCAGGAAACTCGCCGCCCTCAAGGATCTCGTCGAGATGGCGCTCTGGATCGAGTACGAAGGCGTGGGCAAGGATCTGCGCCTGACGGTGATGCGCGCCAAAGCCTTCACCGTTCCCGTCGTCATTGCGGTCGGCTTGAAAGCCGATGACGCGAAGCAAGACGGCGGCCGCAGGGACTAGATCGAAGGCGGCGCGAGGAACGCAAAGGCGCTGAGGCTGCCGCCCTTGCCGGCGCGTTTTTTTTCGCGGCGGAGTTTGTTTCTGCTGCCGGCCGGCCCTGGCGTCCTGACAAGCGGGGGAGAGGCTTTGTGGCAAAAAAGCCTTCTGCGACAGCTCGGGAGGTAGCACCCATGGCGAAGCGAGCCGGGAAAGCAACGGCGGGAGCGCGACGGTCCAAGGGATCGAAGCCCGGGAAACCCAAGAAGCCCGCGAAGCCCAAGAAGCTGGCGAAGCCCAAGAAGCTGGCGAAGCCCAAGAAATCCAGGCAGCCCAAAAAGCCCAGGCCGCCCAAGAAACACCGCGGCCCCTTGATCATCGATCGCGCCGCGCCGGCGGCGCTGCTGGAGGCTAAGCGCAAGACGCGGGAGAGTCTCGATGCCCGCGAGCGCGATCTCACCTTTGTGACCTTGCTCGGGCGGGAGAGCAATTGGGTGCGTCGCGCGTTACCCGCGTGACGGCGCGCGCCTCGGGCGCGCCGTCCTAGGCGCGTTAGAACCCGTACCAGCTTATGCCGGCCGACACGCGCACGCCGCCCAGGCCATCGACGTCGAAGTAATCGCGCCCGCCTTCCAGGAAGTAGTAGCGATAGCCGATTTCGGCCCATACGCCGAAGTCCTTGTAGCGGTACTCCACGCCGCCGCTTCCTTCGCAGAAGGGCACCGCCTGCCAGTCGACGGCGCGGGTTCGCGGGCTTCCGGACTTGCCCGAGTGGATCTTTGGAACACCGACCGTGTACGCCCAGCCGCCGAGGCCGCGCACGTAGACGGCGGGACCGTTGGGAACGTTGGGCAGCCAGACGGGATCCTCGATCTCGGCCCAGGCATCCCAGTCCAGCCAGAAGGGCAGCCGCGCGGTCAGGCCTCCGTACGCGGGTAGAAGCTCGAGACTCCCGACGTCGCGGCCTGCGACCTTGTCGCCCTCGAGGTGGTCCCAACCGACACCCACGAACCCTCCCCAGAAGGGATTGTAATCCACGGGAACCTCGACGAAGCCGCCCACGTTGTAGGGCCACATGTCAGTGGCGTCCTTTCGGGCCATGAACTCGTACGGCGGTTGGGTCTTGTCGAGGCTCTTGCTGTGGGAGTTGTGCTGATAAGCGAAACCGGCGCGCAATCCCACCGGGCCGGAAGCAGGGAACGCATCCGGAATCACGTCCTGCGGCGGCGGCACGGAATAGCAACCAATCATGCACACCACCACCGCGGCAAGGGCGACGAAGCGAAGCGCGCCTGACATTGCAACCTCCTGGAATTCTCCTAGTACTTGCGCCGAAATTCTCCTCTTGCGTGCCTGCATGCGGTGCCTGCCGGTGCGCGCATGCGAAAACACACGCTCTATTGTAACGCCTCGCATTCGGGATTTGTACCCCCCGGCGGCGAGATTGCGGGGCTGCGGCGCGGCGGCCCGCGCCGTAGCCCCACAATCCTGGGCGGAACTTCGACTTAAGGCCGCGAGGCCTGTCCTCGCCGTGCCGCGGAATCGACGTTCCGCAGTCGTCGTCCTCTCCGGCAACGATCGCGACTGGTCTTTCCGGGCCGCTCCCGCGAGAACGGGAAGGTGTCGCACCTCGTCGAGGGCTGCGCGTCGGCGCACAAGGCCGGCGTCCCTACGGCGCACAGGGTGCGAGTAGTGTACCGTTGTTCTGCAAAAAGCCCTTGGGAAGTCTGACCTCGTCCTGGACAAGAACAGCGGCGGCCGGTAGGATTCAGCGTGCGCGTTGCGCGGTCGAGTTCGTCATCCGTCACGTTCTTTTGAGAGGTGTGGCGCATGATCGTAGTCTGGGGTTCGAAGCTCTACGGAAAGACCGACGAGGTGCCCGGTATCTTTCATGTGGCCACGAAATTCTGGCATCTGTGGTACTTGCCCTTGATTCCCATGGGGACGTGCCTCGTGCTTGATGAGACGAGCGATGAGTCGCGAGGCGTGCGGATTCCGTTCAGTTATAAGTCGGTCCTGCTTGCGTGGGGACGAGCCGCCGCAATCGTGTTGGCGGTCTTCCTGGGCTTCTTAGCGTGTAGGTCGGCTTTCCGCGGCCATTTCGACGTAACCGCGCTGGTCCTGATTGTCTGCGCCGCGGCCGCTTTCGGACTTTTCCTGGAGCTGAAGTACATGCGGCCGTTCCGATACGCCTCCTACGATCGCGCCATGGAACTGGCCGCGCTGGCACAATTCGACGAAAGAGGCAAGACCCTGCTGCTGCTCTATTTCGGCATGATCAACGAGGACCAGGCGCGGGAGATCCTCAGCCAGACCGGTGGGGAGGATCCGCGCGACCGATAGGACTCCATGTTCGCGCTCGCTCATCGCGATCCAATGTCTTGCCTACCTGCATTCGCGCGCCCTGGGAAGAGCCCCGTGGGATTTTCGGACGCCCGACGCGGTCACTCAGGCGCGAGTTAATCCTGCAGCCTCCACAAATGCATCCGGTTCTTCACCCATCGAAAGGACGCGGGGCGCGCTCTGGGCCTCATATCGCCGCCGAAGTCCTAAGCGCGCCGCCCTCGGCCCCGCTTTCACCCTCCCTGGGCACGCCTATCGCTTCCGCGTGCACAACCCGTTGCTTCCCCGCGGATACCCCCCGCGTCCCCGTCGGCTCCTGATCCCTTGTCCTGTCCTTGGCTCCGAGCCACCAAGGTCTTCCCTGCCCTGGCGTCGTCCCGAAGCCTTTTCGACCCGTTTTCGCCTCCTTGTGGTCCGGCGATGTGGTCTCTTGTCCCTACTTTCGTGTCCGACGACAAAATCTATCCGCGCCGCAAGCCGTTGCGGACGCGGGGGTTAAAGCTGGTAGCGGCGACAGGACTCGAACCTGTGACCAAAGGATTATGGATCCTTTGCTCTACCGACTGAGCTACGCCGCCTTTGTGCCGGGTGCAACGTCGGCATCTTTTTATACGGTTTGGGCGGGGTTTTTGCAATGGGTAGATCGCGGCCTCATGACAGAGAGGAGATCGAAGCATGCGTGACATGCTTCTTCTCGGGATGCGCCGGGGCCTGGAGGAGATCCTCGACCTCTTTTCCGACCGCCGGTGCCTGGTGTGCGATGCGATCACCGGGTTCGGCCCGATCGCACTGTGTCGCGGATGCGCCCGGGCGCTGCTGGCCGAACGGCTCGCCGCGGCGCTCGCCCCGCCGGCCGCGGCCGCGCTGGACGCAGACCTGTCCGGCCTCGCGGGCGTGTGGGCCGCCGCCAACTACGCAAGCCCCGTGAGGGAACTGCTCCTCGGATTCAAGCATCACGGCCGGTTTGCGGCGTTGCCCATCCTCGCGGCGCTTTTCTGCCAGCGCTTCCGCAGCCTGCGGCCGCAGTACGCGCCCGATATTATCGTTCCCGTTCCGCGGGCGTTTCTGCGTTATCTGCGCCGGGGCACGGATCTCCCGGCCTGCCTGGCGCGGGCGGCGGGCGACCGCTTCCGAATTCCAGTCGTCCGGGCGCTCAGACGACCTCCGGCGGCCGCGCCGCAGACCCGCAAGACGAGAGCCCGGCGCCTCAAGCTCGCGCCCGGCGCTTTTCGCGCGCGGCGGCGGCGGAGCATCGCGGGCAAGACGATCCTGCTTGTCGACGACGTGCTCACGACGGGCGCGACGGCTGTCGCCGCGGCGCGGCTGCTCCTGGGCGCCGGCGCGGCGCGGGTCGGGGTTCTCGTCTTGGCGCGCGGCAGCTAGAACCGCGAGGGCGGCGGCCCGTAGCGCTTCCTGACCGCCCGCGATTCCGCCAGGAATTCCCCGCGCACCTGCTCGAAGAACGCGCGGGTCTCGGGCGCGCGGAAATCCGGGTAAGTCCAGAGGAGCGGCTGGAAGGCGCCCTCGAAGAAAAGCAGCGTGATCTCCTCGAAGATGCCGCCGCCGCGGGGCAGGCGGTGGCCGCGGTCCTTGGTGCTCGCCAGGACGAGCCGCCCCTCGCTCAGCAGCCCGGGGTCGAGGTTTATGGGGCGCGCAACCGGCCACGACGCCTCGCGGGCGATTTCCTCCTCGATCAGTCCGGCTGCGCGCTTGGCCGCGGGGAGGCAGTCCTGCGGGAAGAGCCCGCCGAACACGTAGAAAATGCGCCGGAGACCGCGCCCCATGGCGGGAGCGTAGAGCCGCGTGTCGGGAAACTCAAGAAGCGGGCTCCGGCGCAGGACCGGCCCCCAGAGGGCCTCCAGGCGCGGCGCAAGGCCGGTGAGCAGCTCGGGGAACCGCGAGATGCAGCCGCAAAAGAGACGCGCGGGAGGAAAAGGGGAGACGAAGCCCTCGGCCGGCGCGCCCGCAAGCCGCGCGAGCGCCCCGACGCCGGGCTCCGCGGGCGAATTCTCCGGTCTGCCTGTGGGGCGCGGTTTCTCGTCCATTATTCAGAAGACTATGGCGCCTCGCCGAGCCGAATTCAAGGTCCGCGTGTAAGCGACTTGAATCTAAGCCGTCTGCTGCTACACTTGAGGACTTCCCTGCCCGCGGGCCGACGAAGGCGTGTGGATCGCCCGCCCCGGAGCGGGGGGTGTGCAGACTCAGGCGCCCGAGGCCATGGAGGCACCAATGTCCCGCAAGTGTGAAATCTGCGGCCGCGCGACCGCATACGGCAGCAAAATCGCCCGGCGCGGCCTGGCCAAGGCCAAGGGCGGCGTCGGCAAGAAGATCACGGGCAAGGAATCGCGGACGTTCAAGCCCAACATCCAGCGCGTGCGCGCCGTGGTCAAGGGCGACGTCCGGCGGATCAAGGTTTGCACGCGCTGCATGAAGAAGGGCCTGGTCAGGAAGCCCGTCAAGCGCGCGGCGCTCGAGCGCTAGCGGCGCGATCCGCCCTCATTCTCCGGGGACGATACAGGCCAGGATGCGATCTTCGATGACGATGTAGACTCGATCGCCGATGGTCTGGACCGCCGTGATGGTGCCCGGCGCCGCGTAGTGCCACCGCGAGTCCAGCGTCGATCGGTCCAGGCACGTAAGCTGTCTGCCATCCACGACGACGAAGAGCTCGTGGGGCGTTTGCTTCCAAACGGCGGCCGCGCCGGCGAAGGTGGTCGCGGCGCGGGCCTTCCCGTCGCGCGCCGTGAACGCGAGCAGTTGCTTGTTCTTGAGGCAGATCCACAGCTCGCCCTCCGCGAGCAACGTTCCGGCGATGTCCTCGGGGAAGGTTTTCTCCCACAGGCGGCCGCCCCCGGCGGCGTCGGCCAATGTGACACGGCGCGCGCCCGCGAGCAGCACCGTGTCGCCGTCGGCCGCGAGGGCGGCGGACGCGTCCGCGCGCATTTCCCACGCCGGCGCGCCGGTCGCCGCGGCGTAGGCCCGGACGACGCCGTCCTCGCCCATGAACATGACCGTGCCCTTCGCGCTCGCGGCGCGCGGGGCCGCGCCGAAGGCGAATTCGCGTTCCCAGGCGGTCGTCTTCCGCTCCAGGGAGAAGCAGATGAGCTTGCCTCGCGAAGTGGTGAAACACAGGCGCCCGGCGCCCGCCGGCGCCACCGGAGAAGTGATCAGCATGCCGAGCGTCCAGGTCGACAGCTTGCCGTCGGCCCCGATGGCGCCGAGACGCCCGTCGTTGGTCGCGAAAGCGATCATGCCGCCGCAAAGGAGCGGCCCCGTGATGATGTCGGTTGCGCCCGCGGCATGCCACGACCCGAGTTCGGCGCCGTTCGCGGCGGAGAAGGACCGCACCGTGCCCTCCCTGCCCGGCGCGAGGAGGAGATCGCCCGCGACGCAGACCGTGCCGTCGACGGGCGCGGCGAGCGTGCGGGACCATGCGTGCTCCCGGCTCAAGGAGCAGGCAACGACGTGCTGTTCGGAGGGATGGTTTTCGATGACGACGGGTTTGTGGCCCTTCAAGCGCAGGTCGATCTTCAGCTTGCTCGCGACTGGCACGCGCAGGGCGAGCGGCGTCGTTCCGCGCAGCGCGCCGTCGATGCGGACCTCGGCGCCGGGGGGGGCGGTTTCGATGCTGAGCGGGTAAAAGAATTTGGGCCACGCGCCCTTGGCGACCACCGCGGTCCCGGCGTAGGCCGAGAGAAGCTTTCGCATGGCGGCGTAACTCTCGTCGAAGGAGCCCTGGTCGGCCTTGTCGTGGGCTAGGGCGAGGAGCTCGGCGGCCTCGCGCTCGCGCGTGCCGAGGTTGGCAAGCTTCTCCGCGGCTTTGGCCGCCAGCGGCGAGCGCGGGTTCCCGCGTATGTCGGAGTACAGGGCGCGCGCCTTGTCCAGATCGCCGAGCGCCTCGGCGAACTCGGCTTCGTCCCAGCGCTTGCGCAGTTGGGTTCGGCGCACGTGCGCGACGGCGCTGCGTTCCTCCGTGGCGGCGTGCAAGCGCGCGCGAGCGAGGATCTGCGACAAGCTCACCGGGTGTAGGGATATGAAACGCTCGTAGTCGGCCTCCGTGCCGTCCTCGTTCTCGACCGCCTCGACGACCCGGTAGAATTCGAGGAAGCTCCAGCTTTGGTACCCCATGAAGATGAGGATGACCGCGAGCACCGCCGTGCGCACCCCCAGGGGCTTGCGCGGGCTTTTCTCCGGCTTGCAGGCGAGCTTTTTGAGCGCCTGCTGAGCTTCCGGCCGGTTCGGCTCGAGGCGTAGGATCTTGCGGTACAGATCGATGGCCTTCTCCTGCTCGCCCTGGCTCAGATGGTGGGCGGCGATTTCGTCCATGCGCGCGAGCGCCGCCTCTTTCTTGCCGCGGTCAAGCAGCATGTTGACGAAGGTCTTGTTGAGCTGCAGATCGTCTCCGCAGGCCGACTGCAAGCGGTCGAACAGGGCGTCGGCGGGCATCCAGTCCGCCGTCCGGCGCGCGTATTCGAGCGCTTCATCCACGAGGCTCCGGAGCGCATCCAGCTTGTGGTGCTTCTGGAGAAGGTCCGCGAGAGTGACGTACACCTGGGAGGCGCCCGGTTGCGCCTCCAGGGCGCGGCGGAAGAGTTGGATCGCCGCGTCGGTGTCGCCCGCGGCCTCCAGCCGCGCGCCTTCCTCGATGTGGAGGCGGGCGATCTTTTCCCTGAGCACGCTGTACGTCGGATCGATGGCCAGGGCGCGCGTGTAGGCCTGCACGGCCTTGTCCGGCCTGGCTGCGCCGGCGAACGTGTCGCCGATATACTCCAGTTGCGCCTGCGCGTCCACGGTCCTGCCGACCGCCTGGTAGGCGGCGGCGAGGCGCTCGCGCGCGACGATCATGTCGGCGGCGTACTTGACGGCATGTTCGAAGCGCGGGATGGCGGCGGCCGCGTCCTCGGCGCCGAGGGCGGCCGGATCGATGCCCTGAAGCTCGGGCAGGGCGGTCTTCTTGATGAGCCCATGTTCGAGGAACGCGGCGAGCTGCAGGCGCACCGTGGCCTCGTAGAACGGGGCGATTTGCAGGATTTCGCGCACGGTGTGCGAGCCGTCCACGAGATCGCAGATGGCGGTGAACTTGAAGTTGTGCTCTCCCTTCCGAGCGGCGAGGCCCTTCTCGGTCATGAGGCACACCTCGGCGTCCGAGGGCAGAATGGCGGCGGCGGCGCGGAGCTGCTCCTCGCGCATGCGGAGCGCCTCGGCGAACTCCTCGTGGCGCAGGCAGACCTTGGCGGCGAAACCCTCGTGCTCCAGGAGATCGGCGGGCACGTGCCCATCTTGGAACACGAACGAACCGCGGCAGGTGAGGATCGCGTCGAGCATCTCCTCCCGGATCTGCACATAGAAGAGCCGCTCGTAGACCGCGTCGTCGATCAGTCCGCGGCGTCTGAGGATGTCGGGAACGGTCTCGTTGGTCGTCTGGGCCTCGGCCGCGAGCTTCGCGAGCAGCTCGCCGGTGACGCCCGGCAGCGTCTTGAGCTCCTTGTGGAGGACGAGTTTGTGCAGATTGCCGCGGTTCAGGAGGTAGACATTGTCGGCTTCGAAGAAGATGTCGCGGTGGCGCTCCTTGCGGCCCAGCGAGAGCGTGCCGACCTTCTTCCTCTTGAGGATCTCCTCCAGGATCTGGCGCAGTTCTTCGATGATTACCGCCATGGCTTCACCTGTCCGGAGCCGCGGGCGCGGCGAACGGCGCCGGCGGGCGCGCCGAGGCGGCGGAGATCACGGCCCGCATGCGCTGCGCGCGCATCGGGTCGCGGACGCGCGGCAGCGCCGCCGGCATGGTCAGGCCCGCCGCGCGCATGGCCGCCAAGGCGTGGACGGCCGTCTTCTCGGCGGCGAGGGCGGAAGCAAGGAGCGCGTGCGCCTCGGGGACGGCGCACGGCGCCACGGCGTGCAGGATGCGCGTCTTGACGTCGAGGGGCGCATCACCGTACACGGCCGCGAGTTCCCGCACGGCTTGGGGCGTCGCGAGCTTCGGGAACGCCCGCACGGCGCCTTCCGCCGCGGCATCGTTCGCGGCGGCGACCAGCCGGCGGATGACGACGGGGACCGCGGGCGCGTAGCGCGTTGCGCCGAAGAGCGCGAGGTACGCCGCCGCAAGCTCGGCGTCCGGCTCTCTTTCGGCGAGAGGGACGAGGGCAGCGAGCGTCTCTGCGTCGGGGCGCGGCGCGATTCCGCCGGAGAGCTGGCGGAAGGCCTGGCGCCGGACCCTTGCATCGGGCTGGGCGCCTTCGTCAAGGAGTCCGAGCAGCGCGTCGTGTCCGGGATCGCTCCGAAGGACGCGCAGCGCGGCGCAGAGCGCATCGGATGCCGGCAGCGCGCCGGCCAAGAGATAGTCGCCGGCCTCAAGGCCGAGATAAACGCGCTGAGCCTCTCCGAGCTCCGCGACTCCAATGACGAGATCTTCGCCCTCCAGGCGATCGCCGCCGGCGGAGCGCGCGTAGAAAAAAACGAAGGATGGCGCGCATTCGCCCCAGAGCGTCTCGCCAACCTCGGCGCGGGCGCGGATGCCCGCCACCGCCCCGGTCTCGTGATCCGTGCGCTCGACGATGCGCGCGCGCACGGCGCACTGGCTCTGCTCCACCAGCTCGGCGGCGTCGTGGCCGCGCATCGCCGCTAAGGATGGGAGCGCGAGGGGCAGCGCGAGGACCAAGGCCGTCATCGCTTCACCAGCACTTTCTCCAGCAAGTAGGCCATGGCGAGGGGGTTGAAGGCGAGGGCTTGCCAGTCCGTATGCTGCGTCACGTGGAAATCCATGGCCGACTCCATTAGGTTGTTGCCGGGCGTGTCCAGGTGGTACGGGTCGGTGTAGGCGCCCGCGAACTCGGCGTTCTTCTCGCCGCCGAAAAGCCCGAAGGGCGGCGGCCCGTTCGCGATCAGCCCCACGCTGTGGCCGATTTCGTGAGCGGCGATCGCGGCAAGCGCGCGGGCGAGCCCCCGGGCGGCGCGGACAATGGCGTCGTAGCGAGCTTCCTCGTCCGGGGTGTTGGCGCCGTCTCCGGGGACGAACTCGTCGCTCAGCACGCGGGCATCCTCCGGCGCCGTCCCCACCGGCTGTCCGCGCCCCGGAATGAAGGGGTCGAAGAGGTTCCTGAAGACGGCGCTCCAGTTGATGTAGAAGCGGATCAGGTTCGTGCTGAAGATGCCCAGACTGGCGGCGGCGTTGTGCTCGCGGCGGGCGTTGCCGCGATCGAAATACGCGCGTCCGAGGGTATAGACTCCTCCGGGGTCGGATCCGCCTATTCCGATGACGCTGGTGGCGCCGGAGACAGCGAGGGTGAACTCGATGGCGACGGGGGCGCCGGGGAGGACGCCGTCATCGGGCCGCGTGTAGAACCCGCGGAGCTCGGCGACCAACTGCTCCTTGACGAGCGCGGCGACGCGGATCCCTTCCGCGGCGTGGCCCGCGTCGTACAGGCCTAGGAGCGCGAGGTCATCGAGGAAGTCGGGCGTGCCGTTGGCCGCGAATGTCGGCGTGATGACCACATGTCCGCCGATGCGGTCTACCGCCATGGTCCAGTTGTCGCGCGCCAGATCGATTCCCCACACGTCTCGCGCCGCGAAGGGATGAAAGGCTTCGCCGCGGGACTCGATGGTGAATTCGTAGGCGCATTCCTCTGAACGATTGCCGAGCCGGTCGGCGATCGTCGCGCGCACGGTGACGCGGCCCCAGGGGAAGGCCAGGCGCTCCGGGATCGTGAGGGCCGCCTCCTCCTCCCCGGCGAGGAACCGCGGGCCGAGGTCGGCGCCGGCCGGGATCCCGCCCGCGGGGCCGAGGGAACGGTCGGCCGTCACGCACAGCGAGGACGGGTCGATGGCTCCGCCGTTCTCGTGAGGCGCGAAGAAGACCTGCAGCGTGAAGCCGTGAGCCGGCAGGAACAGCCGGAAGGACTCCTGCTCGCCGGCGAGGTTGGTGAAAGGAACGCTGCCGTTCATGGCGAGAGGCACGCCCTCGACCGTGATGCCTGTGACGCGCGGGCGGAAGGTGACCAGATCGAAGGGCGCGGACACCCCCGTGCTCTCCGAGGTTGCGTCGCGGGCGAGCGCTCTGACTAGAACGCCCTCGAACTCCCCTTCTCCGAGGACGGCGAGCGCGTCCCAGCGCATCCGCACGGTCGTGCCCTCGGGCGCGAGCCTGATGGGGCCCTGGATGCCGGCGGGCGCGAACGTACGGCCGCCGTCTAGGCTGTACGCCGCGAAGAGCATGACGGTGTCGCCCTCGGGATCCGCGCCGTCGATCTCGATGTCCACCGGGCTGCCCGCCGGCAACGCGGCCGGAGCCACCCGAGTGACGGAAGGCGGCCAGTTGGCGCCGTAGGCAAAAGGTTCGGATATCGCCGGGGTCCCCACCGTTTCCGTTTCGACGCCGCGCGGGGTCACGCGAACGACCAGGTCGCCCTGCGGCGCCGCGCCGATGTCTTCGGCGGCGTGCCAGGTCATCCGTCCGGACTCCGCGCCCTCGTCGAGGATGACCTGGTTTTCGGAGGATGCGCTGGCATGAAAGGTCAAGCCGCGGTCCTCGGAGTACTCGAGGGTGACGCGAACGGCTTCGGGCACCGGGATCACGCGGAAATGGATCGTAAACGCATCGGCGCCGCAGGGCTCGACGACGACACCGTGGAGCGACGCGGCCGGCGCGGGCGCAACGCCGCCGCCGCCGCCGCCTCCTCCGCCGCCGCACCCCGCCGTGAGCAGGCAGAGCGCCGCCACGCGCAGTGCGCGCCGCAACCTTGAGCTCCCAGTATCAGTGACTGCGAACCGCACCAACGATGATTCCCCCGGAGCCCGTGACAGGCTCGTTCGTGTCCACAGAAAGATAAGCCGGGCTCGGAGCGTGTCAACCGCGGCGGGAGGCGCGCGCTTCTGCCGGGCGCGTCCCTGATGTACAATTGCCTGCGGCGGCGGCCTTGCCGCTTGTCTTATCGGAGGTTCGCCATGAGCACGCTGCGCCGCATGTGGGTGCCGTTCTTGTGCGCCGCGGTGCTATGGGCTGGTTTCTCGGAATCTGAGAAGGCCCTCAAGAAGGCGCTCGCCGCCAAGGACGCGGGGGGCGTGATCGCCGCGAGCGAGCAACTCCTGGCCCTTGGGACTCCCGAGTCCGTCAAGGCGGTGATCCGGTACGGGTTGGCCTGTGACAACTACAAGGTGGAGCGGGCCATCGCCGGTAAGCTCGCCGGGCTGCCCATCCCGCTTCGTACGGTCGTCCACGAGTCGGCGCGTGCGATCGACCAGCACCCGATCCGCGTGATTCTCGCGGCGGTGCTGGCTTCCTACGACGATCCCGCCTCCTTTGCCGCCTTGGGAGCCATGGTGAAGGACCCGGTGCCGTCGGTGGCGCTGGCGGCGACGTCGCATCTGGTCAAGGGCGCCCTCGCCACGGGGGACATGCGTGCGATCGATGCCCTGGTCGAAGGCTTGGCGCGCCACGAGAAGTTCGAGCAGAGCGCGGTGGTGGCGGCGGACATCCGCCAAGGCCTGTACGCCCTCACCGGCGAGGAGTTCGAGGATGCGGCGGAGTGGAAAAAGTGGTGGGAGCCCCGGCGGCACACGTTCAAGCCCGCCGATGTCAAGAGCAACCAGGAACGCCCGCGCCGGACCGTGGTGCGGGCGCGCTCGTTCTTCGGCCACGAGATCGTGTCGAAGCGCATTCTCTTCATCCTGGACATGTCGGGCAGCATGATGTTGAAGGATTTTCCCTCGGGCGCGGGCGGCGCGCAGGAGGAGGGCGGGCCCAAGGGCCGCACGGTCGTGCGGACCAAGCCGAAGGAGAAGAGCCCGTCGGAGAAGGAGGCGGAGCAGAAGGCGCTGGCGCGCAAGCGCGAGGACCTGCCCCTGGAACGGCAGCGGCTCCGCCGCACGCAAATCGAGCTCAAGAAGACCATCGACAGCTTGACGCCTGACACCCGCTTCACCGTCATGGCGTTCAACCACGAGATCAAGATGCTCTCGGAGGCCCCGCAGTACGCGAACAACGCCTTCAAGACCAAGGCCAAGAGCTTCGTCGACGGCTTCAAGCCCGAGGGCGAGACTTGGACCGACACGGCGTTGGAGAAGGCGTTCGAGCTCAAGGGGCAGATCGACACGATCTATCTGCTGTCCGACGGGGCGCCGCAGCGTACAGGCGCCATGCTGCCCACCGACGAAATCGAGCAGGCGGTGAGGGAGAAGAACCGTTTTCTCAAGATCAAGATTTATACGGTCGGGTTCCAGCAGGGCGGGGCCAGGATGCACGCGTTTCTGGGGGCGCTGGCCCGGGACAACGGGGGAACGTACAAGCGGCTGGACTGACGGCGGCGCCTCTCAGGGCGCGCTCCCCAGCAGCCAATACACGATCCGCGAGGAAAGGAAGAAAATGCCCGCCGCGGCGGCGACTTCCACGATCGCCGCCGCGGCGCGCCGCGGCGCCGAAGGGCGGGGCGCCGGTTTGGCGGCGGAAGGGCGGCGCGGCTCCGGGCGCGCGTTCGGCGCGCTCTCGCGCCCGGCGCGGGGGATGGCCGGCGCGCTTTCCCGGGGGGCATCGCTCCTGGCGGGAACGGGCACCCGGGCGGGGAACTGAATCGCGGGCCATTCCTTGGCGACCGCGGCGATCTCGGGGCGTCCGGAGGGGGTCTCGGACAGCAGGGCCGCGACGAGCTGCGCCGCGCGCGGGGGGATTTGGGGCGACAGTTCGCGCGCGCCGGGCGGCGGCTGCGCGAGGGCCTGTAGGAAATCGGCTCGAGTGCGGCCTTCCCGCGGCGTGCGGCCGACCAGGGCGTGGAAGATCAAGACGCCCAAGCGGTACAGCTCCGCCGGCGGTCCCGGAGGCGCGCCGGCCAGCTCCTCGGGGGCCGCGTAAGGCAGATACGCCGGAACGACGGTGTGGAGGCGCCGCCTGACCAGGTGGAGGTCGAGCGCCGCCGGCACGCGGAAGAGCAGGCGCCCTTCCTGGTCGGCCATGAGCCGGTCCAGCCCCAGCGGGACTCCCGCGCCGCGCTCGGACCAACGGTCCAGCATGGCGAGGACCTCGCCGATCCGCTCGCCGCGTTCCTTGAGCGTGAGGCCCTCCCACACCAACGGCGCGTGGGACGTGAAGCGGCGCGCCACCAGCAGGCGGTCCTCGATCTCGACGAGGTCGAACACGGGCACGATCCGGGGGTCGCTCGCCGCGGCGATGCGCCGGAGCAGGCTGCGGAGAAGTTCGAGCAGCTCCTCGTCGGCGGTGAGGCTATCGCGGATGACCTCCAGTTCCACCTCGCGCTCGAGGATTTTCTGGCGCGCGCGGTACCGCCACGACACGGCGTCGACGTCCAGAAGCTCGCCGATCTCCCAGGCCCCGATCAAACGCCCGGGCGCAAGGAGTTCCTCGGGCCTGAAGAGGTGAAAGGAGCACTGGCCGATGGAGAAGGCCTCGCCCAGAGTCAGGAGCCGCTCCTTGATGCGTTCGCCGTGAACGAAGGTGCCGTTGGCGCTGCCCTCGTCCGTCAGAAGGCAGCCGTGCTCGCCGGCCAGCAGGCGGGCGTGGCGCCGCGAGGCCAGGGCGTCGGTGATCTGGATCTGCGCCTCGGCGCCGCGGCCGATGGTGCGCGCGTCCTTCTCGAGCGCGACGATCCGGCCCTTGCCGGAGCCCTCGGTCTGGAGCAGCGCCCATTTTCCCATACGTGAGAGAATACCGCACCTGCGGGGCGTTGTCACCGCCGCGGGGTGGACGCCGGCGCCGGCGGTCAAAGGCGCGCGCGGGCGGCTCCCGCGATTGCGCCGGCCGTCCCGCATGTGGTATACCGGTACATGATGAAGACGCACAGGAGAACCAGGCCGTGACCCCGAAGGCCGCGGATGCCGCGCGCAGCGCCCTCGCGGAGGCGAGGGAGCGGGCCCTCGCCTGCGCGCGGGTCCTCAGCGACGCGCGCTTCCGGGACATCAGCGTCGTGCAGGTGGGCGCCGTGCTGCAGGTCGTCGATTACTTCGTCATCGGCACGGGCGGCGCGCCGCGCCAGCTCAAGAGCGCGGCGGATGCGCTCGAGGAGCGGCTCGGCGTCACCGGCGGCCGCGTGTTGGGCAAGGAGGGCTACGGCGAGGGCCGGTGGGTGCTCCTTGACTGCGGCGACGTGGTCGTGCACCTCATGCTGGAGGAGGCGCGGGGCTATTACGACTTGGACAACCTCTGGGGCGACTGCCCCCGCGTCGCCTGGGCCGCGGAGAGTTCGTGAGCGCGCCGCTGGAGGTCGAACTCGACTTCCCCAGCGAGGACGCGCTCCGGGGGTTTGCCGAGGAGGTCGGGGAACGCCTGGGCGGCGGCGAGGTGCTGGCGCTGTCAGGTCCGCTCGGGGCCGGCAAGACGGTGTTCGCCCAAAGCCTTGCGCGCGGGGCCGGAGTGCCCGCCGCGACGCCCGTCACGAGCCCGACCTTCGTTTTGCACCGGCGCTACGCGGGCCGGATCGCGATCGAGCACCTGGATGCGTACCGGCTGCGGTCCGCCCGCGACCTGGAGGCGTTGGGGATCGGCGAGCTGATCGAAGGGGGCGGCGCGACCGTGATCGAGTGGGCCGACCGCGTCGCGGAGATCCTGCCCGCTCACACGGTGTGGATCGAACTGGATGTTACGGGACCGTGCTCGCGGCGCCTGCGCGCGCGCATTCCGGACGGCGATCGCCCGCCCGCCCTCGCGCGCCTGCGGGCCCTTTGCGTCCGGCATGGGGCCTGCCCCGCGCCGTAGCGCGCCCCGGGGAGCGTTTCCCTGGCCTCCGATGCGTCCATTGCCGATACTTGTACTGAGGAATGTCGCCGGCGGGCGCGGGCCCTGTCCGGCGCGCAGCCGCGGAGCGCCTACGACGTGGACAGTGCATGAAGCCGAACCTGAGACTCAAGCTCGGGCAGTACCTGGTGACGCAGGGGTTGGTCAAGCTCCGCGATGTCAATCGTTGCCTGACCGAGCTCAAGGCGATCAAGGAGCAGGGAAGACAGTGCGCTCTCGGGCAACTGCTTCTCAAGGAGAAACTGATCTCCGCGGAAGACCTGCGCGGGGCGTTGGCCGCGATCGGCGCCCTCGTCCTGTACTGTCCCCGCTGCCGGACGCAAGCGGTGGCGGAGTCCTACGCGCCCGACAAGGAGGAGCACTGCCCGCAGTGCCAGGCCCTGCTCGTTTATCAAGACGGTTCGCTGGAGGCGCAACCGAAGGAAACCGCTCCGCGCCTGCCTGTGCCCGACACGCACGGGCGCGACACGACGATCACGAGCGACCCCGCCAAGGATCCGCTGATCAATCGCATCATCGGCGGGTGCCAGCTCCAGCAGCGCATCGCCCGGGGCGGCATGGGCGTGGTGTACAAGGCCCAGCAGCTCAACCTCGGGCGGACGGTCGCCGTGAAGCTCCTGGCGGATGATCTTGCCAAGGACGTCATCTTCGTGAAGCGCTTCATCAACGAGGCGCGCGCCGCCGCGGAGCTGAGCCACGCCAACATCATCCACATTAACGACGTCGGCCAGTGCGACCAGACCTTCTATTTCATCATGGAATACGTGGACGGCTGCACGTTGAGCGATATCCTTAGGCGCGAGGGGCGGCTGTCGCTGGCGCGGGTCGCCCACGTCGCCTACGGCGTGTGCCAGGCGCTGCGGCACGCGCACCGGCGGAAGATCGTGCACCGGGACATCAAGCCGGAGAATATCATGTTCACCGAAGAGGGGGTCGTGAAGCTCGCCGATCTCGGGCTGGCCAAGCGCCTCAGCGAGCATGACCTGTCCCTTACGGAGCCCGGCGCCGTGCTGGGCACGCCGTTCTACATGTCCCCGGAGCAGGCGCGCGATTTCAGCAAGGCCGATGCCCGTTCGGACATCTACAGCCTGGGCGTGACGCTGTACCGCGCCGCGACCGGCGTCGTTCCCTTCGATGGGAAGAACGCGCTCGAGGTGATGATGAAGGTCGTGGAGGGCGCGCACACGCCGGTCAAGGCGCTCAGGCCCGACCTCCCGGACGAATTCGCGGCGCTGATCGAGAAGATGATGCACGTCGATCCCGCGGAGCGATACCAGGATGTGGGCGGCGTGCTGGAGGATCTCGGCGTCGTGATCGAGCGCATGGAGCAGGTGCGGCAGGCGTAGGAGCGCGGGGTATGCAGGGCCGGGAAGGGCGTATTCGCGATCCGGAGGAGGAACTCGCGGCGGCGTACCGCGCGCGGGTTCGTCCGTTCCTCGACCTGGCCGATGCCGCCGGGGCGCGGCGTTACGAGGAGGCGTGGGAGCTCGCGCGCGCGCGGCTCAGGGATGTGCGCCGGCGGAGCGAGGGCCATGCGTCTTGACGCCATCCGGGTGCGCAACTTCCGTGCGCTCGGCGACGTGCGCTTGGATGCCATTCCCGCCCGGGGATTGATCGGCATCGCCGGCCCCAACGAGAGCGGCAAGACGGCCCTGGCCGAGGCCGTGGTGTTCGCGCTGCACGGCCGGACGTTCGTGAATGCGCCCATCGCGGAGCTGATTCGCTGGGGCGAGAGCCGCCTGGAAGTGGAGCTGGAGTTGACGACCGCCGCGGGCCGTATGCGCCTGCGGCGCGAGCTGGACGGCATGGGCCTGCACCAGGTTACGCTGCGCGGGCCGGGCGGCATCCACGCCGGCCACGAGGCGGCGGCGCGGGCCCTCAAGGCGGCGGGCATCCCCGCCTTCGAGGAACTGCGCGGCCTGGGCTATATCAGCGCGGGGCTGTGCGGAGGCGAACCGGCCCTGGCGATGTTCAGGAAGGCGTGCGGCGAGGAGGCGCTGTGCGCGGCCGCGGACTCGCTGCGCGGAGACATCGCCGGCCTGGAGCGCGAGTACGCCCTCACGGCCGCCGAACTCGCTCGGAAGCGGACCCAAGAAGAGCGGCTGCGGCTGGCGTCCGAATCGTGTCAGGAAGGCATGGAACTCGTCGCGAAGGCGCGCGCGCACGCCGATGCCGCCGGAGACGAAGCGCGCGCCGCCCAGGAGACGTTCCGCGGGGCCCAGAAGGCGCTCGATGCGCTCCGCCGGCTGGCGGGTCGGCTCCGTTCCGCGCAGCCCTCGAATCCCGAGGCGCTCGGCGCCGCGTTGGAGACCCTGCCGGAAGCGTTCGAGCAGGGCGACCTCCCCGGGGCGTTGGAGCGTGAAGTCGCGGCGGCGCGCGGATTCCTAGCCGAGCATGCGGAGGCCCTGGCCTCGGCGCGCGAGCGCTGCCAGGCGTTCGACCGGGCGCTGGAAGCGCGCAGAGCGGCGGAGGAGACCGCCGCCGAGGCGATCGGCGCGCGTAGCCGCCGGCGGACCGCGTCCGCCGTGGCATGCGCCGCGGCGGCCGTGCTCGCGGCGGCGGCGGTGTTCGGCGGCTGGGTTCTCAACGTGCGCGGCGCCGCCGCCGACGTGCTCGTGACCACCCCGGCTCTGGCCGTCTGGGGCGCGGGCGCGGGGCTCCTGGTGCTGAGCGTCGGCGCCTTCGCGTCGTACCTGGCGCAGGTGACGGCGCTCGGTAAGCTGCGCGCGCGGCGGGCGAACGAGGGCGAGCTCTCGGCGGAGTTGGAGAAGACGGCCGGCGCGCTCGCGGAGGCGCTGGAGGAGGCGCGCGACCTGAGCCGCTGGCCCCAGGTCGCCGGAGAGGTAGCGCCCGAGCGCGCTTTCCAGCTTGGCGATCCGTGGCAAGCGGTCCGCCGCATCGGCGATCTCGTGCAGGCGGAGATCCGGGCCGCCGAGGAACGCGCGCTGAAGGCCGAGCGTGCTCACGCGCGCGCGCAGGAAGCGGTGCGCAAGACGCGTTCGCAGTGGGACCGCGCCGAGAACGAGCTCAAAGAGCGGCAGGCCTCCGCCGACAAGCTCCAGGCCCTCGCCGCCGACCGGTTGCGGATCGAGCGGATTCTTGAGGGTGTGAGAGAGCGAATTGAGACGCACATGCTCGCGGTGGAGCTGCTCGAGTCGAGCGCGGCCGCCCTGCGAGTGCGCGCGGTGCCCGCCTTGGCGCGCCGGATGCGGGGCGTGATGGCGGCGTTGACGGGCGGCAAGTACCGCGAGGCCAGGCTGGGGGACGATCTGACGCCGGCGCTGTTCTGCGGCGACAAGGGTGATTTTCTTGCTCCGAGCGAGCTCAGCGGCGCCACGGCCTCCGCCGCGAGGCTGAGCCTGGCGGCGGCGATGGCCTCGCTGGGCGCGTGTGCGCGGGACGGCGGCGGGTTCATCTTTTTCGATCACCCCCTGGACGAGTTCGACGATGCGCGGCGCGCACAGGCGCTCGCCGCCCTCAAGGGATTGGAGGGGATCGCCCAGGTTTTCGTGCTGCTCCCCCGGGCGCCCGACCCCGCGGCGTTCGCCGCCTTGTGGCGCCTCGAGAACGGGGTCGCGCGGCGCGCGGATGCCGGCGAGGCGGCGGCGCCCGAGCTTGCCGTGCGCGTCCTGCCGCCGCCGATGCCGCCGGGGACGGCGGCGCCTTGCGCCGGATCCGCCGGGTGGCCGCTCCGACGCGCGCGCCGGCGCTGGGCGCGGCGGCGCGCGCGGCCGTGGGCTCGGGCGCGCCGCGGACGCCGCCCGGGGGCGTAACGCGCGCCCTGGATGTTTGCCGCCGCGCGAGGGACCATAATGGGCATGCGAAGAGCTCCATGGCCCCGCGTCGAGGTGTCCCTTGCGCCGGAGGATGCGCTGGTGTGCCTGGCCGACGCGCATCTCACCGCGGAAGCGACGGGTCCGCGCGCCGAGTTCTGCCGCTTCGCGCGCTCCCAGGCGGGGAACACGCTCGTCCTGCTCGGCGATCTCTTTCACCTGTTTCCCGGGCCTGATGCGGCCCGCCGGCCCGAGTGGCGCGAACTGCTGGACTGCCTGCGGGGCTGCGCGCGGCGCGGGAAGGTGTACTTCCTGCCGGGGAACCGCGATTTCCACGCCGGGCGCGTTTTGGCCGCCGCGGCGGGAGTGCTGGTTCCGGGCGAGGCGGCGCGCTTCCGCTCGGGCGATCTGCGGGTGTACGCCTGCCACGGCGATCAACTCTGCCAGGACGATGTGTGGTACCAACGCATGAAGGCTTTGATCCGCAATCCCCTGCCGGTGGCGCTGTGGATGCAGCTTCCGGCGGCGTGTCGGAGCGGAATCGCGCGGGTGCTTCGGGCATGGACGCTGCGGAGCCTGCGGCGGAAACCGGCGCGCCAGCTTCGGCCGAGCCCCGAGGTCGTGCGCCGGCTATGCGCCCGCGGGGCGGACGTCATCGTGTCCGGGCATCGCCACGCGGAAGGGCGGGCCGTGTTTGATTCGGGCGGGCGCACATGCGTGCACTACGAGCTTCCGGCCTGGAGCGACGAGCGGACGTTCGTGCGCGTCCGCGCGGGAACGGCGGAATTCGTCCGCCTCGGATCGTGAGGTCAGGCGTGGTCCGCCGGAGGGACGGCGCCGCCGCGGGCGGGCCGCCGGACGCGCGCCGATGTTGACGATCATCCTGACGGGACCCACCGGTTCGGGCAAGGGCCGCGCCGCCGTCGAGCTGAGCCGTGCGCTGGATGCCGAGATCGTTTCGCTGGATTCGATGAAGGTCTACCGGCACATGGACATCGGCACGGCCAAGCCGCCGGCGGCGCTGCGCGGCGAGCGGCCGTTCCACCTCATCGACATCGTCGATCCCTGCGAGGAATACAGCGTCGGCAGATACGTGCGCGACGCGCTGCGGTGCCTCGCCGAAATCCACGCGCGCGGCCGGCCGGCGGTGGTGGCCGGCGGTACGCCGCTGTATCTGCGGGCGCTGGTGCGGGGCTTCTGCCCGGCGCCGCGCGGCAGCGCGGAGGAACGCGCGCGCATGGAGGCGCAGATCGCGGCGGAGGGGCTCCAAGCGCTGTACGAGGAGCTGCGGCGCGTCGACCCGGCGGCCGCGCGGGTAATCCACCCGCACGACAAGCGCCGCATCACCCGGGCCCTGGAGGTGCACCGCGCCGGCGGCGTGCCCTTCACGGAGCTGTGGAAACGCTCCGTCCCCGGGCTCGCGCCGGGATCCTTCCGCTTGTTCGGCATCGCCTGGCCGCGGGAGGAGCTCTACCGGCGGATCGATGCCCGCGCCGAGCGCATGGCGGCGGACGGCCTCTTCGAGGAGGCGCGTCGGGTGGCGGCGGCGTTCCCCGCCCGGAGCCGCACGGCTTCCCAGTGCATCGGCTACCGCGAGATCTGGGAAGCGTCGGGAGGGACGGACTCCGAGGCCGCGGTTCTCGAGCGTATCAAGAGGAACACGCGCCGCTTCGCCCGCAAGCAGCTCACGTGGTTCCGCGGCTTCCCGGAGCTGGAATGGCTCGCCGCCGGGGGGCGGAAGGCGTCGGAAGTGGCGCTGGAAGCCCGCGACCGCCTCCGCATGCCACCGGGCGGCTAGTCCGCCAGCATGTCGCTCTGATTGTACTCATAGATGCCGAAGATGCACCGGTCGATGTCCATGTGCAAGTGGTGCAGATCATCGCAGATGCACGTGAAGTGGCGGCCTACGTGGCTCGGATCGCCGAAGCTGTAATTATCGCTGGCGCACCCGCACATGACGATCAGGCCGGCGAACGCGACGACGGAAAGAAGAAAACGCATATCATGCCCTCCGATCGTGTCTGCCACGAGCAACGCGGCGGCTTCTTCACGCCGCGTACCTCATGAATGGTCGGAGAAGAATACCTTCGCCGGGCGGGGCTGTCAACACGACCCGCGCCGCCGGGGCGCGGGCGGCACGCAAGGCTGGTTTACAGGTCCTCGAGCGTCCGATCGTCCATGCCGAAGACGATACGGTCGAAGTCGCTGTGGGCCCGCATGAGCCGGTCGGGGATCTCCCGGTAATCCTGCAGAATCAGGCGATCGAAGCTGATGGCGGCGGTCTCGAAGCCGTCCAACACGGTGTTGACGCGGCGCTTGTTATGGGCCCAGCTCCAGGGATAAGGCTGCGGGGAAGAGCAGCCGACCGGCAGGAAAACCACCGCCGCGGCAATCAGCAGAAGGAGTTTTCTGAACATCGCCATTCTCCTCGGAACGGACCTGCTTTATTCTCGCAAGGGCAATTGTAGGGGGTCGGGAGGCACGCTGTCAAGATGTCGGAGAGGAGGTTGTCGCCGGAGGCTGGAGACCGATGAAAACGGCTCCTGGGGGGCTTCCGGGGGCGGGGAACCTCAACGGGGGGGCCGGCCGGCGTCCAAACCCGCCACCAAGCGGTCCATCAGGGCGTCGCACAGATTCTGCGCCCGGGCGTGGTCTTTGTCCCTGTGCTCATAACTCCAGGCCTGGAACTGGATTTTGGTTTCCGTGCCCAGGTCCTCCAGCGCCAAGCAGGCGACGGAATCCCAGCCGTCCTCGGGCCGGGTGTACATGAGTTTCCTGCCATCGATCACGTCCAGGATGGCGCCTTTGCGCGGCGGGGCCAGGTCGCCCACGAGCCCGCACGGCGCTCCCGTCGTCAGGTCGGGCTTGCCGTGGAGGGCGAGGATGCGCTCCCAGCAGGCCGGGCGCGGGGCCGAGGTGTAGCCGTACGCCGAGGCTAGGTGGGTGCCGGCGCCGTAGTGGTACTCCTCGGGAAGGTGCACCGTGTCGGAGCCCTCCACGGCGCGGCACAGCGCCAAGAGCAGCGCGCGCCAACCTTCCTGGATATCGCTGATCTCCTCTTCGCGACCCTGGAAGCCCGTCTCGGACAGCGTCAGGCGCGTGCCCTTCTCGGTGGGCTCCAGCGACCAGCAAAGGGTGCCGAGCCAAAGCGGATCCTGACCCTCCAGAACGGTGTGGAAAAGCTTGCGGCCCTCGAGGAGATCGAGAACCGTGCCCTCGCTCCGGTAGGCGGCTTCATCGTCGCCGCCCGTGAAGACGGCCTTCCCGCCGGCGCGGAGGTCGATCGACATGGCGGTGCACGAGGAGAACCATTCCTTGAACTTGGCGGGCACGACGAGCGCCTCCCAAACGCGCTCAGGCGGCGCCGACAGACCGATGGAGATCCGAATGCCATCGCTCACGGGGATGTCTCCCAGGGGGTGCCGACAGCCCGGCGCGAGGCAGGCTCGCGCGTCAGGCTCTAATGCCGCGATTATAGGGATTCGCGCCGCCGCCGGCCAGGGCGGGCTTGACAAGGGTCCGCCGCGGGCGCACACTCTACGGTTGACGATGTGAGCACGCGAACAATGCTCGACGCCGAGCGTTGTGGCGTGCAAGCTCGTGCCCGAGCGCGGCGCGTGTGCGCCGAGACGCGGGCCGAGCGTGTTGAGGTGCCCCGCGGGGCGGAAAGAGGGAAGCCGGTGCGATTCCGGCGCGGCCCCCGCCACTGTGACCGGGTACGAACGCGGTGACGACCACTGGAGAGCGCGGATCGCGAGGTTGCCTCTCCGGGAAGGACCGCAAGTAGGACGATCCGGAAGCCAGGAGACCTGCCTCGACGCGAGCCGATCGGCGGCCTTTCGCGGGCCGCCCGGCGTGACTCTTCGGGGTCGAGGAGTCGGCGGCGATGCCCTGCCTTGCGCCCCGAAGGTCAGCTAAGATCAGGTCGCGTCCGGGTTCCTTTTCCGCCACGGGCGGGCGTGGCGAAAGGAGCGACGATGCAGAAGTTCGTGCTGGGGTTTCTGTGGGTGGGACTGCTTGACGCCGCGGGGGCCGGCGTCGCTTGGGAAGGCGGCTGGATCGAGGCGGCCGCGACGCACGCGCTGCCGCCGCCGACGGTTTTCATCGGAGGTTGTGCCTTCGACCCGGACGGGGCGCCGCTGGTCTTCGACGGGCAGGCGCTCGTGCGCATTCTTGACGGCGGCGGCAGCGAGGAAATTTACCGCCCGCAGGAACCGGTCTTCGGCTCCTTCGTCAAAGCCCGCGGCGGGAAGGTCTATTTCGGGGAGAGCACCAACGGGACCATCACCGAGATCGAGCTTGCGACGAAAGCGTGGCGCGTCGTCGAGGTCGCGGCCTTCAACATGGACCTGGCCTTCGATGCCGCGGGCCGCCCCTTCGTCTCGGCCCTGTCGCCGAACGGCTCCGTTGATAAGCCTCTCAACGGAATCTTCCTTCTGGACCTCGATCCGGCGACGCCGCCCGATCTCGTGGTCGAGGTTCCGGGATACTCGGGACCCCTTGCCTTCGGCCCCGGAGGCGATCTTTTCGTCGCCACGGCCGCCGCGATGGGCCCCGCGGACGTGCTGCGGTTTCCCGCCGCGGTGGTCGCCGCGGGCATCGGCCCCGCCCATGCAACCGCCGCCGACGGCGCGATCTTCTGCGCGCAGCTTCCCGGCGCCTACGGCCTCGTGTTCGGATCCTTCGGGTTGCTCTACGCGTCCGACTCCTGGAACGGGTGCGTGACGGCGATCAGACCGGACGGCACGGCTTTCACCTGGGCCGCGCCCGTCGAGGGTTACGCCTCGGTGACGAGCATCGATTACGATCCGGCCGGCGGGCGCCTGCTCTTCGTGAACTCCGATTACCAGACCTTCAATGCCCTCACGGTGCTGCCCACGGACTATCGTTTCCGCCGCGGCGCGGTAAACGCCGACGAGGACGTCAACATCGCCGACGGCATCGCGATCCTGGGCCGCCTTTTCACGGGCGCGTGGTTCACGCCGAATCTCGATGCCTACGACGTCAACGACGACGGCGTGCTCGACATCGCCGACCCGATTTACCTCTTTCAGTACTTGTTCGCCGGCGGCCCGCCGCCGCCGGAACCCTTTGAAACAAAGGGGTTGGATCCAACCCCCGATGAATTGGGGAGGTGAACGGTGGCCGCCGCGGCGGAGCGTGGCGGGAACGGCTGCGCGCGCGGGGCGGGGGGGCGGCGAGCGCTTTGCGGAGCGCTGCCGCTCCTCCTCCTGGCCGCCTGCAACGAACCCGGCTCCGTGACGGCTAGAGCCGAGCGGCAAGCCGAGACCTCTGTCGAGGTCCTCGTGGCCAATGGACTCGGCGAGACGCTCTCCAGCCTCGCGATTGGGGAGTCCGAGACCTTGGTGCGGGATTGCATGCCCACCGGGCTCGCCCCGAGCCACCTGGTCGTTCAGGGCGGCGAGGGCTACCTGGTCAACTCGCTCAGCCATACCGTTCAGGTCATCGATCTCGCCGGCAAACGCACCTTGCGGACGGTCTCGGTGGGATTGGGGCGCAACCCCATGGCGCTCGCGCTGGTGCCGGGTAGCGACGGCCCCCGGGCCTACGTCTCGGAGTTTATCGCGGGCGAGGTCGATTGCGTCAACCTCGGCCCCGGCGGGGGCGTCGAGGCCACGATCAGGCTCCCCCAGGACTTGCCGCGCGACGCCGGAGTGGCGCGAACCCGCCCCTTCCCAGGAAGCCTGGCGCTCGGTGACGGCGTGCTCTTTGTCGCGTGCGCCAACTTGCGCGGCGATGCAGGCGGCCTGCGCGCGGGCGGCCCGGGCGTCGTCGCGGTGATCGACGCCGCTCCGGCCAGCCCCGCCTTCCACACGGTGACGGATACGATCGTTCTCCGGGGGCGCGACACAGCCGGGCTCGCGTTGCCCGAGGAACTGCCGGGAATGCTGCTGGTTGCCGCCGCCGGCGATTACGCCGACGGCTTCAAGGGGAACGGTATGCTGGAGGTCATCGAGTGCGCGACCCACGCCGTCGTCGCCTTCGTGCCCCTGGCGGGATTTCGCGGCGGCGTCGCCCCCCTCGAGGTCGTCGTCGCGGGCGGCCGCGGCTATCTTGCGGATGCCATGCGCGGCCGGGTGATCACTTTCGATGTGGAGGCGCTGCGCCGCGCGATCACGGCGGCGCCGGCGCTCCCCGTCGATGCGCGGGAGTGTCTGCGCGGCGCGATCGAGCTTCCGGGGACGGGCGGGCCCCTGAGTTACGCGTCGGGCCTCGCGGTCAACGACGGCGAGATTTTCGTGCTCGAATTCAATCACGACCGCCTGTTCGTCATCGACCGCGAGCGCGAGGAAATCACGCGGAGCTACATTGTGGGCGACGGGCCTGATGCCGTGGCGGTCTGGCGGCGGGAATCGCCCCCGCCGGAGGGGCGCGCCGTCGCCGGCTATGTGTGGTTCGGACGGGTCGAGGGCGGCGAGATAACGGCGGCGCCGCTCGGCGCCGGGGGGAGCGGGCAGGCGGCGCCCATCGGCCGCGCGGGAAGGTTCGTTCTGGAGTTGCCGGCCGGCGAGTACCTCTGCGGCGCCGCGGCCGCCGAGTACCGCTCCCTGCGGGACGGAATCGCGCGCCCGTGGCCCGCGCCCGCGCGGCTTCTTGGGGCGGTAAGGGGGCGGCGGGCAGCCGTGACGCCCCTGAGTCACCTGGCCGCGCGGCTGGACGAGGAGATCGCCGGCGCCTCGCGGCGTCTCGCACGGCACTTCGGCATCGATATCGAGGCTTTTCCGGACGATCCGCTGACGCCGCCCGTCGAGGGCGACAGGCAGGCCGGCATCGTCATGGCGGCCCTGGCGCTGGCGGCCGAGACTCTGGCGCCCGCCAATCCCATCGAGTTCCTCGATGCCCTGGCGGAAGACGGGGCCGACGGCCGCTTCGATGGACTCCGCGGCGCCGCGCCGATCGTGCTTGCCGGCGCGCCGCTTCCCGCCCGCGCGGCGTGCGATCTGATTGCCGATGCCGCCGAACGTTTCCAGCGCGCGCCCGAGAACGCGAGCGGCGGCACGCTCCCGGAGGCGATGCTTGCCTATCTCCGCGAAACGAGCGGCGTCCTCCCTCCCGAGGAAGGCGCCTACGACTGGCGGCCGCCGCACGCGGACGCGGGGGGCGACCGCGAGGCGGTGCGCGGCCGGCCGATCCTCTTCTCGGGCGCCGCGAGCAGCGACGATGACGCCATTGCGCGCTACGACTGGTGCTTCGACGCCGCCGGCGGTTTTCGCGTTCAGGCGACGGGGATGGAGGTTGCCCACGCTTTCGCCTTCGCGGGGGTTTACACCGTGGCGCTCCGAGTGCGCGACCGGGGCGGCAACGAAGCCTTCGACGCCGTTGTCGTGACGGTGCGGGAGGAAGGTGAGGTCCGCCTCGCGGTCGTGCCGGCTGAAACGTATCTGCGCCGGGGCGAGCAGGTGCGGCTGCGGGCCTTTTGGGAGGGCGAGGAGGCGGCCGCGCAATGGAGGAGCGGGGCGCCCTGGACGGCGGCCGTGAGCGCCGGCGGAAGGGTCGCGGCCCTCGGCGCCGGTTACGCGGTCGTTACCGCCGAACACGCCGGCGTGAGGGGAGAGGCGCTCGTTTGGGTCGATTTGCTGCCGACCGTAACTTTCGATGAGGGAACCGTGTACGCGGCGCCTCCCGGGGGCGGATGCCTGGAGATCGACGGGGCGGAGGGCGTCGCTGAGATCGCGCTGCCGCCGGGATTCGCGGCGGAAGCGGTCGGCGTGTGGGGGCGGCGGTACGTTCTTGCCGCGGGACCGGCGAGCCTCCTTGCGGCGGACTTGCGGACGGGCGCCGTCGTTCGCGAGCTTGCGCTTCACGGCGTCGCTCACCTCGCCCCGGGCGGTGATTACATCTGGACCGCGTCGGGAGGAGCGCTGGCGGCGATCGGCGGCGACGACCTACAAGCGCGCCCGACGGCGTTCCTCCCCGACGGCGACCCCATCACGGCGCTCGCGGAGGACTGGGCCGGCCGCCTGTGGGTGGCGCGTGGGGAGCGGGTGGTCGTGGCCGGTCCGGAATTCCACCGGGTGGAAGGGGCGGTCCATGCCCGCGGCCCGGTGCGGGAGTTCGCCGTCGAAGGGGCGTGCATCGCGGGCTTCTGCTTTTCCCACGCCGTCGATTTCGCGCTGGCGTGGGACGGGGAGCGCGATTGCGTGTACCTTGTGCGCGGGGCCGCGGCCGCGCCGGACTCGACATGGACGGCGGAGAGCCGCGTCATCGCTCCGAACGGCGCGGGCCTGAGCAACCTTTACCGGCAGACCGACGGCCGCTTCGTCGCCGAAAGCCGCCGCGGCGGCCTGGTGTATGTTTTCGCCTTGCGGGGCGACGGAACCATCGAGGGGGTGGCGGCGAGCGGTTTTTCCCAGGACGGGCGGCGGGAGCGCTGGCTCGCGTCGCGCGAGCGGCGGCCGCGGGCGCTCTTCGCCTCGGTGCTTCTGGGGTACGAGCCGCGCGGCCTGCCCGGCGCCTACATGAATCCGCTTCTTGCCCTCGGGGAGCCGCGCGGCGCCGGCGTGGAAAGCGGCGGCACCCATGTGACCAGCCTCGGCGACCGCGACGCGCCATGGGGGCCCTCCGCGCCGGGCCGCGGCGGATCGATCACGTTGGGTTTCGAGGCGGACGGCCGCGAGGCGCTCGTTTTCGATGGCCCGGGGTTCGATCTGGTCGTCTTCGAGAACGCCTTCGCCGTTCCGGGAGGCGGCATGTTCTGCGAGGCGTTGATCGTGCAGGTCTCCCAGGACGGACGCCTGTGGCACGAGTTTCCTTGGCGCATCGATCCGCGCTTTCCGGTGGACAACCCGGCGCGGTTCCAGGGGCTTGCCGGCCGCCGCGTCGTGCGCGCCAACGGCGATCCGGGCCGTGCGGGCTACGCGCCGATAGCGGCCGCCGATCCGGCGGCGGGCGGAGACCGCTTCGACCTGGCCGAACTAGGACTGGGCTGGATCAGGTACGTCCGGCTGGTCGACGCGGGGGGCGAGGTCGAGGACGGCGGCGCGGCGCCCATGTGGGCCGAACGCGGGGCCGACGTGGATGCCGTTGCGGCGCTGCACCATGCCCGGGATCCGCGGGGGCGCGAGCGGGACCGCATTGCGCCGGTCGCGGTCATCACGCCCAGCACTACCGCGCCGGCGCCCGGCCAAGAAGTGACGCTCTCCGGCGCCGCGTCCTACGACGATGGCCCGATCGTGTTCTACGCTTGGGCCCTCGACCTCCAGGAAGGAGATTTCACGCTGGTGCCGGGCGAAGCCTTCCGGCCCGACGCCGTCGGCCCGGAGGCGCGCCTGACGATGCCGGCGGAGGGCTCCGTGCGCGCCGCGCTGCTCGTCATCGACCGGGGGGGGAACACTGGCCGCGCGGAAGTGCGGCTGGAGCCGCGCGCGCCGTGAGGGGGCGGCGGCGGATTCGCGCCGCCCCCCGGCGCAAAGCGCCCGGGCGCCCCGGCCGATAAATCCTATAATGGGAGGCTTGCGGCGGCGCGGTGGTCGCGCCGCGCGCGTTTCCCCGAGGCCGCCGGAAGGCGCGGACCGTATGGACAGCTCCGATTCCCCGCGGCGTTGGTCGCCCGACTCGTGGCGCGCGAAACCCGCGGCGCAGATGCCGACCTATCGGGATGCCGACGCCCTGCAACGCGCGCTCGCCCGGCTCGCCCGGCTGCCGCCCTTGGTCACGAGCTGGGAAGTGGAGACGCTCAAACGCGAACTCGGCGATGCCGCCCGCGGCCGGCGGTTCGTCTTGCAGGGCGGCGACTGCTCGGAAAATTTCGAGGACTGCGAGTCCGGCGCCATCACCAACAAGCTCAAAATTCTGCTCCAGATGAGCCTGGTCCTCATCCACGGCGGGCGGAAGCGCGTCATCAGGCTCGGGCGCTTCGCGGGCCAGTACGCCAAACCGCGCTCGGCCGACACCGAGACCGTCGGAGGGGTGACGCTGCCGAGCTACCGCGGCGACATGATCAACAGCGTCGAGCCGACGGAGACGGCGCGCGCCCCCGACCCCCGGCGCATGCTGCGCGCCTACCATTGCGCGGCGCTGACGCTGAACTTCATCCGCGCCCTCGTTGACGGCGGCTTCGCCGACCTGCAACACCCGGAGTACTGGGATCTGGACTTCGTGGCGCACTCGGCGCAAGCCGCCGAGTTCCGCCGCATCGTGCAGTCGGTGGGCAGCTCGCTGCAGTTCATGCAGACCCTTTCGGGGCGCGGCGTCGCCGAGCTCAACCGCGTCGATTTCTTCACGAGCCACGAGGGCCTCCATCTTCCCTACGAGCAGGCGCAGACGCGCCGCGTGCCGCGCCGCGCGGGCTGGTACAACCTCGCGGCCCATTTCCCCTGGATCGGCAACCGGACGCGGAATGTCGGCGGGGCGCACGTGGAGTACTTCCGGGGCATCGTCAACCCCATCGGCGTCAAGATCGGCCCCCCGATCTCCCCCGGCGAGCTCATGGCGCTCATCGAGGTCCTGGACCCGGACAATGAACCCGGGCGGCTGACGTTGATTCACCGCTTCGGCGCGGACGCCATCGGCGCCGGCCTGCCGCCGCTGCTGGACGCCGTGCGCGCCAGCGGCAGGACCGTGCTCTGGATCTGCGATCCCATGCACGGCAACACCGAGGTCACCCGGGAGGGCTTCAAGACCCGCAGCTTCGACCGAATTCTGGCCGAGCTGGACCGGGCGTTCGAGATCCACCGGGAATGCGGGACGGTGATGGGCGGCGTGCATGCCGAGCTGACCGGCGACAACGTGACCGAATGCCTGGGCGGCGCGCGCGGCATCACCGAGGAGCAGCTCCACACGGCCTACCGGACCCAGGTCGATCCGCGCCTGAACTACGAGCAGGCCCTGGAGATGGCCCTGCTCATCGCCCGCCGCATGGCCCAGGCGGGAACCTAGGTTTGGAGCTTGACGCGGCCGCGATCCCGAGGATACTGAATAGAGGCGGTCTGCGCGCGCCGGAACCGGCTTGCCGGAGCCGGCTCGCCGGAGCCGGCTTGTCGGGTCCGGCGAACCGGAATCGGTTCGCGGGTCTTTACGGGAGGGCGGGACAATGATGCGCTACTTGTTCGGTGCCGTCGTCGGTCTGGCGCTCAGCCTTTGGGGCGCTTCGGTGCACGTCGATCTGGACGACTTCGATGTGGAGGAGGGGCTCGCCAATTCGCAGCGGACGCATCCGAGCGACGGCGAGAACGAGGCCGTGGAATGCGGCCCGGCGGGCGACTTGCGCGGCGCGAGGAAAAACTGGGGCCTCGAGGATCCGACCCCTGATGTGCCCCCGAACACTTGGCCGGACTTCTGTTTCTACTTCCTTGTCACCGACCCCGAGGTGAAGGAGGCCGAGCACGTCAAGATCGAGGTCACGGTTTACGACGACCCGCAACTTGTGCCGGGCACGAACCTGGGGCTGCACTACACGAACCGCGCCTCAGCCGGACCCGGGGATATCGGCAATACGTTTTTCGGCCATCGAACGGCCCATCTCCTGCGGGGCACGGGTGAATGGGTGAGCTTGGCGTGGGAGGTCACCGATGCCGGCTTCAGGACCTTCATGCAGGGGACATCGGATTTCCGCGTGGCGGTGTCCCATTCCCAGCGCCTGTGCATGGATGCCGCCTCCGTCACGGTGATTGCCGCGGAGTTCCCCGTGGATCTCGTCTGCACGATCGCCGATAGAACGACGGTGCGCCTGGCGTGGCGGAACCTCGGCGCCGTCGACACGCTGGTCCTCGCCCGCGACGGCGAGCCGATCGCGGTCCTCGACCCCCGCGACGAGTCGTACGAAGATTCCGGTGTGCCCATCGGGCGGCACGTTTACATTCTTACGGCGACGGTGGGGGGCGAGACCGGCGACCAGCGCTGCGAGGTGGAGATCCTCCCCGATATAACGGGAAGGACCGTCACGGTGGACCTGGGCGAGACGGATATCGAGGACGGGCTCGTCAACAGCCATACCGCGCCTCTGGACGGCGGCGACGGCGAGAACGAGCCGGACTTCTGCGGCCCTCCGGGAGAGGAGCGCGAAGCTCGGCGCAACTGGGGCGACGAGGATCCCACCCCCGACGGGGTAGGCGGCGGGGCGCACTATCCGGACGTCTTCTTCTACTTCAACGTCACCGCGCGCGAGGTCAAGGGTCAGAACGAGTTCGTGTTGGCGGTGACGGTCTACGACGACCCCGCGCTTGCGGGCAAGGCGCTCGCCCTCCAGTACACGAACCAGCAGGCGACCAGCCCGGCCGACATCGCGAACACGTTCTTCCCGCAGGACAATCCGCCCGCGCGGAACCTGGAGGGCCGCGGCGAATGGGTCACGCTGGAATGGGCCATCGAGAACGCGGGCTTCAGGAGCTTCCAGCAGGGCGACTCCGATTTCCGCGTCTGGTGCGGGGCTCGGATGTGCGTCGACAAGGCCGCGCTCACCGTGGGCATCGCGGAGGACTTTCCCTTCGATTTGGTATGCACCGTCGCCGGCGCAGATGTTCGGCTCGCCTGGCGGGCGTTCCGCTTCTACGAATCGCTCATGGTGCTGCGCGATGGCGATCTGATCGCGGTGCTGCCCGGCAATCGCCTCTCCTACGACGACTTCGATGTGCCCGAGGGCGTCTACGAGTACGAGGTGCTCGGGCTCCTGGGCGGCGTTGAGGACGGCGCGGCGTGCGAGGCCGTCGTCAAGGGCCCCGGGGAGCCCGAGTTCAAGCGCGGCGACATTAATCAGGACGGCAAGATCGATCTGGCCGATCCCATCACCCTCTTGGGGTACCTCTTTGCCTCCAAGCCCCGGCCTGACTGTCCGGACTCCGCCGACGCCAACGACGATGGGAAACTCGATCTGGCCGATGCGGTCAGAATCCTCGGCTATCTCTACGCGGGCGCGGGTCCGCTTCCCAAGCCGTTCTTGGTCTGCGGGGTCGATGAGACGCCGGACACCCTTGAGGAGTGCGTCTTCCCGGCGTGTCCATGATGGCTGCGCGAGCGGGCTCCGCCGCCGGGCGGCGCGTACTCGCGGCGTTGCCCGTGCTGTTCTTCTGCGCGGCTCTGCCCGCGGCGCCGGGTCTCGTGATCACGGAGATCATGTACCACCCGCCCGGCGACGATCCGCGCGAGGAGTATGTCGAGCTTCTTAACGCCGGCGCGACGCCGTGCGATCTCTCGGGGGCGAGGCTCGCCGGCGCCGTGGCCTACACGTTTCCCGAGGGGCTTGTGCTGGGAGCCGGCGAGTTCCTGGTGGCGGCCGCCGATGTCGGACGCTTCGCGGCGGTGTACGGTGCGGTGCCCTGCGCCGTGGTGGGCCCGTGGAACGGCGTGCTCGGCAACGAGGGCGAGCGGTTGGAGCTGTGCGATGCCGCGGGCGCGCTTCTTTGCGCCGTCGAGTACGACGACGGCCCGCCCTGGCCCGTCGAGGCCGACGGGGGCGGCGCGGCGCTGGAGTGCCTCAACCCGCGCCTTCCCATCGACACGCCGCGCAACTGGGCGGCTGCGCGGCCCGGGTGGCGGCGGATCGTTTACGACGGCGTGGCTTCGTCCAGCGTGTTGTGCGTCTATCTACTGGGGCCCGGAAGCTGCCTCATCGACGACGTCGCGATCGAGACCGCCGCCGGCGCCGCCGTGCCGGTGCCGAACGGCGATTTCGCCGGCGGCCTCGCGCCCTGGACTCCCTCGGGAAACCACGGGGCGAGCGCGTGGGACGGCGGCGAGGGATTCTCCGCGGCGGGCTGCCTGGCGTTGACCGCAAAGGCGGCGGGCGACGGCCCCGCCAACGGCGTTGTCTGCGATCTGGGCGGCGCGCTGGAGGTCGGCGGGGCTTATCGCCTCAGCTTCGCCGCGAAGCGTCTGGAAGGATCTTCCCGCCTCGTGATCAGGCTCTCGGGCGGCGGCCTGCGCCTTGATGCCGATCTCGCCGCCCTGAGCCACGGCACGCCGGGGCGGCCGAATTCGGTGGCGTGCGAGGAGCTTCCGCCGCTGGTGGCGGCGGTCGAGGTGGCGCCGGTGCTGCCCGCGGGCGGCGAGCGCGCCGTCGTGAGGGCGCGTGTCGAAGCCGAGGGGTCCGCCGAGGTCCGCTTGCGGTACATGCGACACGCCCTGCCGGATCTCGCGCTTCGCGACGATGGCGCGGATCCGGACGCGGTCGCCGGCGACGGCGTGTACGCGGTCCGCCTGCCGAGCTTCCCGCCGGGAACGCTTGTCTGGTTCGAGGTGACGGCGGCGGAGAACGGGCGTGTCGCGCGGCCTTTCCCCGGCGGCGTCGGCTTCGCCGCCGAGGCCGTGGATTCCGAGCTGCCCGTCCTGTGGCTCTTTGTCGCTCCCGAGGATTGGGATCGGCTCAACGCCGATATCTGGACCGAGCAGTACGCGCCAGCGCTGCTCGTCGCCGACGGCAGAGCTTATACCCGCGCGGGCGTCCGCTTCCGGGGAGGCCGCCCGCGGCTCTTCCGGAAGAAGTCGCTGCGCCTCAACTTCGGACATGAGCGCTTCCTCGGAAAGCGCCACCTCCTTCTGAACGCCGCCGCCATGGATGACGATTACATGACCGAGCCTCTCGCGTACCGCTTCTACGCCGATGCGGGCGTCGAGGCTTCGGAGACGCGCTTCGTCAGGGTCCAGCGCAACGGGGAATTCTGGGGGCTCTTCATCGATGTCGAACCGGTCGACGACATCTACCTCGCCCGCCGCGGCCTGGACAAGGACGGCGTCCTGTACAAGGCGGCGGGCATTGCCTCGAACCTGAGCCGTCTGGACGGCACGGGCTACGTGTACGGGACGCAGTACGAGAAGAAGACCCGCCGGGACGAGCCCTACGACGACTTGATCGCCTTCATCGAAGGGCTGTCAAGGGCGGCCGATCCCGGGCGTTACCTGGAGGAGACCCTGGAGGTCGAGAGCTTCGCGCGCTATCTGGCGGTCACGAACCTGGCGTGCGTCTGGGACGCGATCCAGCACAACTATTACCTGTACCGGCCGCGGGGGGGGAAGTGGCGGGTGATCCCTTGGGACCTCGACCACGCCTGGGGCGAGTGGGAGTGGGTGTACTACCACGGCGACACCTATCCGCTGCTCATGGGGCATAAGGAGCACCGCTTCGCCGGCGCGTGGTACACATGGAACCAGCTCTGGACGGTGTTTCTCGACACGCCGCGTTTTCGGGCGCGCTACGAGGAGGTCATGGCCGCGCTTCTGAACGGCGCCTTCGCGGAATGGACGCTGTTTCCGCGGATCGAGGCCTACCGCGCCGCGATCGAGGCGACCGTGGCGTTGGACGAAGCGGCCTGGCCCGACGCCGCCGAGCCGCTCCACGCGGGCCCCATGCGCACCATGGCGCAGGAACTGCCGCTCCTCATGGCGAACGTGAGCCGCCGGCGCGAATACATGGCGGGCGTCCTGGGCGTGGCGCTGCGGGACCGGCCCGGGCCGCGCTTCGTGCGCGGGGATGCCAACGCCGACGGGCGGTGCGACGTCGGCGATGCCGTCGCCGTGCTGAGCCACCTCTTCGCGGGCGGCCCGGCGGACTGCCGCGCCGCGGCGGATGCGAACGGCGATGGCAAGCTCGATGTGGCCGACGCGGTGCGCCTGCTGGCCTATCTCTTCGCCGGCGCCGCGCCCCCGCCGCCGCCCTTCGGGGACTGCGGCGAGGACACGGCGCCGGACGGGCTCGATTGCGAGCGGTTCCCGCCCTGCATGCCGGCCCCGTGAACGCGCGCCGCGCCTAGGCGAGCGGCGGCAGCTCGTAGCCCTTGCGGCGCTCCCGGTCCAGGAACGCGTTGCCTTCCTCGCAGTTCGTGAAGCGCTCGGCGACGGGATCCCACAGCAGCTTCGCGCCCACCTTGCCTACGTCGCGCACGATGTTGACGAGGTAGCAAAGCGTGGTGGAGCGCTGGCCGTATTCGATGTCGGCGGTGCAGCGCTTGCGGGACTCGATGCCCTCCAGCCAGTTCTTGACGTGCAGGCCGGTGCCGCCGCCCTCGCCGGGCAGGGTGCGCTCCATGCCCTTGGTGAGTTCGGCGGGGGTGCCGAGGATCTCGTTGCGGTTGATCTCAAGGGAGCCCTTCTCGCCGATGAAGATCGCGCCGAGGCCCGGGCCGCTGTCGCCGTCCAGGTGGCACTTGAGCTCCGTGCCGCCGGCGAACTTCATGGTGATCCTGGCGCGGGGGCCGACGACCGCCCTGGCCATGCCGTGGTAGTCGGTGCCGGTGTCCTCGCTCCGGGCGCGGGCCTTGGCGAACTTCCCGGTGTTGGAGACCGTGACCGGCTCCTCGAGGACGATCTCGACCGGCCCGGTCTCATCGGTGCCCAGGCCGCGGTTGACCTGGTCGTAGGAGTGCGTGCCCCAGCCGGTGACGCCGAAGCATTCCCCGCCGCCGTCGTAGTCCCACCACATCGACCACCCGTAATGGAGATCCCGGTGGTAGGGGCGCATGACGGCCTGGTTGGTCCAAATGTCCCAGAAGCGCGCGTCCGCCCCCTCGGGCAGAGGCGCCGCCGGCTTGTCGCTCCAGCGCTTGGCGCCCACGAAGTTCGGGGCCAGCACGGTGTGGACCTTGCCGATGCCGCCCTGCTTGACGAAGTCGCTCGCCTGGTTGTTGAGGGCGATCGAGCGCTGCTGCGTCCCGACTTGGGTGATGCGGCCGTACCTGCGCGCCGCTTTGACCATGGCGCGGCCCTCGGCGATGGTGAGGCACATGGGCTTTTCGATGTAGACGTCGCAGCCCATCTGCATGGCGATGATCGTGATCCAGCCCCGGGCGTGGGTGGTCGTTTCGACCATGACGCCCTCGGGCTTCTGTTCCTCGATCATCTTCCGGAAGTCTTCGTAGCCCTTCCAGTTCCGGCCTTGGCCGTGGGCGTTGATGAAGGCGCCGATGCGCGGCGCGAAGCAGTCGGCCACTCCGACGATCTCCATGTTGGTGGCGATGCCGCGGCTCTCGATCAGGACGCCGCCCGCGCGGCCCCCCAGGCCGATGACCGCGACCTTGATCTTCTCGTTGGCGCCGAGAACGTTGCGCGGGGCGAAGGCGGGCAGGGCGAGGGCCGCGGCGCCGGCCTTGAGCACCCTGCGGCGGCTGATGCGTGACTGGAGCATGCAAGTCCTCCTTTTCTCATGCGGGCACGCGCGGCGCGCCTCGCTTCCACGGTGCCATTGTCCCCCGCCACGCGGGGAGCCGTCAACACGCCGGCGGGCTACGGTCTACTTGAAGCCCCGCGCGCGCATGTAATCGTCCATGTTGGCGGCTTGAATCGCATCGATCTCCAGGGCGGCGGCCTCCGCGGCCGTGGGCGGGCGCAGGGGGCGGATGACCCGGAAGCCCACGAAATCGGCATCGGTGTGGTACCAGATGCTCTGCGGGATCTGGGGATCCTGATCGGTCCAGGCCGGGCCGGAGCGTTCGCGGTAGGCGCTCCTGAGGGCGGGCGCCTTGTCGCGCCACGACCCGCCGCGCACCACGCGGAAGTAGATTTCCCGGGGAGCGACGAGGGGGGGCTTGGCGGGCGTGCCCGTGAACTCCGCGTAACCGTCGGATTTATAGCCGTCCAGGACCCACTCGGCCACGTTGCCGTGCATGTCGCAAAGGCCCCAAGGGTTCGGTTTTTTCAAGCCGACTTCGTGGTACTTGTTTTCCGCGTTGGCGGCGAACCAGGCGTACTCGGAGAGCGCGGAGGCATCGTCGCCGAAGCTGTAGGCCGTCGTCGATCCGGCGCGGCAGGCGTATTCCCACTCGGCCTCGGTGGGCAGGCGATAGTAGCGGCCCGTCTTGGCGCAGAGCCATTTGCAGTACATCTTGGCGGCAAGCTGCGTCATGCAAATCGCCGGACGGCGCCCCTTGCCCATTCCGAAGGACATGTCGGAGTAGGGCGGCGTGGGCTGGGTGATGGCGTCGGCGAGCTTGTCGTTGCCCGCGGCCTCGATGCCCCGCACTTCGCGGCGGTGTTTGTCGCTGCCGAGGCCCCAGAGGGCGTATTCATCCCAGGTGACCTCGCACTTGCCCATCCAGAAAGGCTCGACCCGGACCTCGCGCCGGGGGCCCTCGTCCTTGTTGCGGCCCGCCTCGGTCTCGGGGCTGCCGATGGTGAACACGCCGCCGCGGATCGGCACCATCTCGAAAGTCACGTCGGAGCCGGGAATCGTCTCGGTATAGGGTCGCATCTCGGCCTCGGATGCCGCATCGGAGCCGGGAACCTTGACGGCGGGAGGCAGCCAGACGACGGCGGGCGCGACGGTGGGATCCACCGCTTCCGCCGCGGCCGCGACCGCGGCCGCGGAGATCGGCGCCGCTTCAGCCACGGCCGTGTCCGCCATGGCGGCCGGAGCCGCGCCGACGGCCGCGGGGGGCGGCGCCGAGGGCGCTTCCTCGGGCGCCGGGCTCGAACAGCTCATGGCGCTTGCAAGCGCGGCGCAGGCACCGAGCGCCAGGACTGCTTGCAACGGGCGGCGTTCAGGGGCTAGACTTCTCATTGCGGCTCCTCTCGATGGACATTGCCGGACACGGGACAAGGCTTCACGCATGCTGAGCGGAATGATCGCGACGTTGCTGGCCGGCGCGGCGGACACCCGCGCGACCGAGGCGCCCCGGCGCTTCGAGTTCGCGCGAACCGTTATGGCTGCGCCCATGAACTTGGTATTGTATGCCCGCGATCAGGAAGCGGCAAGCCGCGCGGCCGAGGCCGCCTTTGACCGTGCCCGGGCGATCGAGGGGATTATGAGCGATTACGATCCCGCCAGCGAGCTCAGCCGCCTGAGCGCCGCGGGGGGCGGCGGCTTCGTCCCCCTGAGCGACGATCTCTGGCGCGTGCTCTCGCGCTCCCAAGAGCTCGCGGCCGCGACGGAAGGCGCCTTCGATGTCACCGTCGGCCCCTGCGTCGAGCTCTGGCGCCGCGCCCGGCGCATGCGGCAAGCGCCGGCGGCCGCGGAATTGGCCGCGGCCCGCGCGCGGTGCGGCTACCGGCTGCTCGCGCTGGATCCGCACAGCCGCTCGGCGCGCCTCGAACGGCCGGGCATGAGCCTCGATCTGGGCGCCATCGCCAAGGGATACGCCGCGCAGGAGGCGCTCGGGGCCCTGGAGAAGCTCGGGATTACGCGCGCGCTCGTCGATCTGGGCGGGGACCTTGCCCTCGGCGACCCGCCCCCGGGGGCGCGCGGCTGGCGCGTGGCGGTGGCGCCGCTTCGCGACGGAGTTCCGAGCCTCTATCTGTGGCTCTCCCGCTGCGCCGCGGCCACCTCGGGGGATGCGCACCGCTTCGCCGAGATCGAGGGGCGGCGCTACTCGCACATCGTGGATCCGCGGACGGGCGCGGCTCTCACCGATCGAAGCTGCGTCACGGTAGTCGCTCCGGACGCCGCCTCGGCCGATGCGCTTGCCACGGCCGTGAGCGTGCTCGGTCCAGAGCGCGGATCGGCGCTGCTCGACGGGCAGGCGGGCGCGGCGGGGAGGATCGTCCGCTTCACGCAGGGCGTCGAGGAGATCCGGGAATCGGCGCGCTGGAAGGCGCTCCCGGTGTTCGTTCCGGAACCGGCCGCGCGGTGAGGACAAAAAGAAGGGGGGCGGGCAACCTCAGGTTGCCCGCCCCCCCAGGCCTCGCGAGAAAGCCTGCGAGAGGCGCTCGGCGCCCTTAGTAGTCAGGGCACGACCTCGCGCAGGGCAGCGTCACCGTGGGCTGCGGATAGAGCAAGCAGCCCGAGTTTGCCGGCAGGATCGACGAGCCGTCCGGACCCTGCATGTTCCCTCCGGCGAACAGGTACGAGAGCACCCTGATCGCATCGGAGAGATCCACCGAGTCGCTGTTGTTGGTGTCCATCTGCGCCAGGCAGCAGGGGTTCTTGCACGCGTCGGTCTCCGGGCCGAACAGGTACCCGAGAATGCAGACCGCATCGGCAAGATCGATCGCCTTGCTGCAGTTGGCGTCGCCGATGTAGAGGGACACGCCCGAGCACTCGGTGACGACGATCACGACATCCTTGCTCGTCGTCTCGACGCCGTCGCTCACCGTGCACGTCACGACGTACTCGCCGACCGCATCGAAGACCGCGCGGGCGGTGGTGGGCGGTTCGCCCGCCGTGACCTCTCCGCCCGTCGCCGTCCAGACGATCGTGAGCGGATCGCCGTCCGCATCCCGCGCCCTCGCGGACAGATCAAAGGAGACGGTGGCGTCGCACAGTTCGGCCGAGAGGGGACCCGCGGGAGTGACCGTGACCGTCGGCGCCCTGTTGGTGTACATGATCAGGATCGGGCGGCGGCTGGCGTCGGGATGCTCGCTCGAGCAGAAGTCGTAGGCGCCCCTGATGTAGGTGTTCGCCGCACCGGGCTTGCAGGCGTCCACGCCTTCGCACTGCGTGATCTTGAAGCCGTAGTTCGGGAAGATCTCGTAGAACCAGGTGTCGATGATGTTCTTGAGACCTTCGCCGCCGAAGGTGACCCAGCGCTGGGAAACGGCGCCGAACACCGCGCTGACCTCGGGCGAGGCCGCCGCGATATCGGTCGAGCCGTAGGCGCCGGGGATCTCCCAGTTTTCCTGGTTCTGGCGCGCGGCGTTCCAAGAGGCCTCGCCGGTCTTGGCGTCCGGGCCGTCGGAGCAGCAGCCGGTGCCCTGGTTCCACTGCTTCATGACCTGGCGGATATAGACCGTGTGATCGTTGTAGACGCCGTTTCTCGAGCTGTCGAAGAAGACGCCGAGGGTGGCCTTCTGGACTTCCTTGCCCTCCGGAAGCGGCGCGAGCTCGAAGCTGAGGAGCGCTTCCTTGTGGTCGTAGCCGTCGGGTGCATTCCAGTCGCCCTCCTCGAACAAGGGGCTCGACCCCTGGTTGCTGTTCGACGTGTTGATAATGATATGCGTGTCCTGCGTGCCGGTGTACGCGGCGGTGGGGAAGACGCCTTCCTGGTAAATCACGTAGCCGGGGCTGGCGACGCCGGCGAGCGCCTGGCAGACGGGGTACGCAATCGGTCCGATATCGTAGACGGGCGTCACCCGATAATGCGCGGCCGCCGTTCCGGCGATGGGCTCGGCGTCGAGGTAGCTCGTCGCCGCGCCGTCGACGTCATCGGCTAGCACCGTCCAGTCGCGTTCGAGCACCGGCTTGCGCTCGATGACGTACCGGTCGTAGATCTGCGAGCTGTCCCAGGTGAGCTTGATGCCTTGCGCGGTGATCGCGCCGGCAAGCCCGCTGATGCAGGCCGGAGCCGGCGGAACGACGAAACCGTCGGGCGGCGTCGTGCTGATGGTTAGGGTGCCCGGGGTCACGGGGCCGCGAGTCTCCCAATCGCGCAGGCTGACGCTGGCGCCGAACCCGCCGCCGCCCTCGAACACCTTCGCCATCAGGCGGTGGGTCCCGGGCGGAATAGACATGATGGTCGTGTCATTGTTGGCGACATGACCGCGACATGCCGACACCGCCTGCCAGACGAAGTTGTCGAGCTTGACGGCGATGGAGTCATCGCTGCCCGTGCCGAGCTGAACCAGGACGTGCGCGTCGGTGTGATTGGTCACGTAGGCGAACATGTAGGTCATGAGGTTGTCTTGGTCGCCGAAGACGCCGTTGAAATCGACGTAGCCGTCGTCGCGATGGACCGCGAACACCGTGAGCGGATCGCAGGTCGCTTCGGGAGCCGTGCCTCTTTCGCAGCTTGTGCTCGCGGCGGCGCCGTAGTCGGTGTAGACCTTCATGCCCTGGACCGGCACGATGTTCTCCTCGGTCTTCTGCGTGCCGCCCGCGCCTTCGGTGAGGTAATCCTTCAGCATGTCATTGGTGGAGGGCCCGCAGCCGTAGGGCTCTCGGTACTGTCCGAGGAGGAGCCAATCGGTGACGAAGCCGCTCGTCGAGATGCCCTGGGGCTCCGGGAGCGGTCCCGGGACGCTGGTCATCGAAGCCGGGTACGCCGAGATGATGAGGTCCCCCGTGGGGAAGGGCTGCATCGTCTGCGTGTTGAGGATTCTGAGCCTGGCGTTGTGGCCGCCGCCGCCCTCGAAGACCTTCAGCATGAGCCGGTGCTCGCCCGGAGTCAGGAGCCCGAGGCCCGTTCCGTAACAGCAGCCCTGGTAGATGTTCCACACGGTGTTGTCGATCATGATGACCATGGAGTCATCGCTGTTGAACTCGAAGAAGAGTCCCTGATCGGCGTCCGTGGTGTTGGTTATGTAGGCGACCATATAGGTCATGACGTCGTCGATATCGCCGAAGATATCGTTGTAGTCGAAATACCCGTCGACGCGGGCCGGCTGGTACATGAACGTCACCGGATTGCAGAAGCAGCCGGCCTTCCACCAGCCGCAGGTGCAGCCCGTGCTCGCCGCGGCGCCGTTGAAGTTCGTGTTGACCGTCGTGCCGGGGATGGGCAGGATGTTTGCCTCGGTGATCCCGGCGCCGTCGGTGAGATAGTCCTTGCGGGCGTCGGAAACCGCCGGCCACCAGCCGTAGGGCTGCCCGAGGTGCGGCGTGATATTCCACTGCATGACGTAGCCGTTGGAGTCGACGCCGTTGGTCCAGAGGGGCATCAACGCGTTGCCGCCCTCCCTGCCGAGCCCATCGTACGCCGTCAGTCTGTACGTGACCAAACCGACGCCGGCGCTGTCGTCGATCACTTCGCGCATGTGGCCCGGAAGCTGAAGGTCCTCGGTGACGCCGTTCTGGGTGCGCTCGGCAACGAAGTACGCCGTCGCCGGGCTCGCCTTCCAGTTGGCGTAAACGCCCGTGGGGAGGGTCCGCACCGCGCCGCCGTAGACGCCGACGGGGCTGAGGTCGGGCGGCAGGGTTACGGTCCCGGTGCTGTCAGTGATCGCCAGATGCGAGAACTTGCCCAACGCGGGCGGATCGCCCCAGCAGTCGTTGTGGTTTTGAACGGCGTAGCCGAGGAGCATCGTCGCCGGCGTCCAAGCGCGGGGGTGTTCCCGGAGCTGGATCCACGCATCGCCCTCATTCTGCTTCCAGAAGAACCTGTAAGTGTTGCCGGTGCGCGTCAGGCGCATCCAGATGGGCAGGGTCTTCTGATCCTGGTTCCCGCCGCCCGCGTCGCCGGTGTCTCCCCAGAAGTTCGCGCCGTTGTCCTGCCGGGAATAGCTCAAAACCTGGCGGCCGCCGTTGATGCCGGCGAAGGCGTAGGGCGAGCCGTTGCCCGTGTGCTCGCGCACCATGAAGCCCGCGCGGCCCCACCAGCACGGATCCCCGCCGCCCTCTTTGGTGAAGCTCTCGATCTTCACCTGGGCGTCGAAGTCGCCGGAAACCTTCACCGTGCCGTGATGCACGTAGTAGAACGAATCCCAGTCCGACCAGATGTCGCCGCCCGCGCCGCTCACGACCATGCCGGGCTCGAACCCGTCCAACGCCGCGGAAGCGCCGCGGAAGCCCACGTCATCGTTGAATCTGTCGCCGACGCCGCTCTGGACGCCGTTCCACACGGGCTTCGGGGTGGTGTCGACGAGTTTAACGTCGTCGAAATAGACGGGGCTGCCGTCGTCGCCGCCGTACAAGTCGAGGACCGCGACCGCGACGGGGCCGTTATCGGTGTACTGGGCCTGCGCGACGAGGGCGGCGCCGTTGTAAAAGACCGCTTTCGTGTTCGCCACCAGATCGATGACCACCTTGATCTCGGACCAGGCGCCGGTCACGAGGGGAAGCGAGTTTGCGCCTCGGATCGTCTCGGTGATCGTATCGGTGCCCTTAATCTCGATCTGGCAAGCCCAAACGTTCTGGGCGCCGTACGAGCTCATCAGAATGACGTAGGTACTGCCGGCGTGGTCCGCCGGCACGAAGACCTTAACGCTGAACTCGCAGGCCCCCTTGGCCTGGTTGAGCCGGCCCACGACATCGTTGTCCCCGCTGATCTTCAGGCTCTTCGTGCCCGAGGAAGCCTGCTCGGTGGAAACGACGCCGTCGGCCGCGGGGTCATCGCCCCAGGTGGTCCAGATGCCCTTGCCGAACGTGCCGGTCCCCTCTGCGTACGACTCGAAGTCATCGAAGATCGTGACGTTCGCGGCGTACGCGGCGCCGGCGGTCATCGCCGCCGCCACCAGCGCCACTATGCACCAACGGTTTCGAAACAACATGCCAACAACCTCCTTTTCTCGGATGGACTCTCGCGAGGAAAAAAAGACCGCGCCGGCCGCTCGCAGCGCCTCGCCATCTCCTCTCCTCTGAACCAAGGACTGACTACAACACCAAACGCCAACCTCTATTCTATGCCGATCGCGGCTTGCATGTCAATACGTAAAAGGGGAACCGCGACGGGAGGCGGCCTACCCGGTCCGATGCGCAGCCGACCCTCTCGCATGAACATGTAGCGCCCGATCGGAAGAAAGATACGCGCCGATCCTCCGCTCCACAACCGCAAACTGCCGTCCCGGAGCCTGTTGCGGAAGCCCCTGCGTGCAATCCCGCGGCGGGGAGACGCCGGCGGGAAACGCGCGGGCGTCGCGGTGAGATCGCCGTGAAAGCGACGCACCGGCACGCCTCGCGGCGGATTCCAGCCGAAAGAAAAGCTCAGCAACACGCTCGCCGTACTCACTGACCCGAATAAAGACAATTTTAGCGCGACGAAGATGCGGATGCAACGGACGTGCGTTGAGCCCGGCGCTTTTTAATGTGGCTCCGCCCCCGCGGAGGAACGGCGCCGCGCGCGCCTTCCGCTCCCGTGGTTCAGCGCGGGCCGTGCTCCAGGAGCGGCGGCACTTCCGCGAGGGCGCTGACGCGCGGTCCGGACCAAGAATCCTCACAGCGCCTGAGGCCGCGGTCGCCGGGAATGCGGATGAGAACGGCCGCCATGCCGGCGTTGACGGCGCCCGTGAGTTCGCGGCTGTCGCCATCGCCGACGAAAAGGCATCTTGCCGGCGGGATCCGCAGCGCCGCGCTGACCATGAGGTAGATGCGCGGGTCGGGCTTCATCACCCCCGCCGTGCAGGAGAAGAAGGGCGCGTCAATGTACGGCGCCAAGGGCGTCTCGCCGAAGAGTTGCGGAACGTCGGGGGAGCAGTCGCTCGCCAAGCCGATGCGGCATCCGCGCGCCTTCAGGCGCGCGAGGGACGGCACCGCGTCGGCGCGCGGCGCCAGGCAGCGCCGCGTGAACGCCCGTCGGATCGCCGCCGCCGTCGCGATGCGGCCGTCGTCCGCCGGCACGCCGAGGGCGCGGCAGATGTGGCGGAGATTGGCCTCGATGTCGGGGAAGCCGCCGGTGGCGCGCTTCCGGAAGGTGGCGTCGGACCACTGGCGCGTGAAATCCTCGGGGGCAATGCCGAGCGCCGCGGACATTTGTTCCCGGAGTTCGCGCGCGCCCTCGCGCGTGAGCGGCTCGACCAGCGTCCCGAAGAGATCGAAGATCACGGCATCGTAGCGCATGGGGTCACTTCCCGGGCGGCGGGCCGGCGCCGGGCAGGATCGCATCGAGCGGCGCGGCGAAGAGCAGCGGCACGAGGTCGGCGTAGTACCCGGCGGCCGCGGCGGTTTTCTCGGCGCGATAGTTGCCGCGCTCGGAATCCGGATCGCTGATCAGGTACGCGAGCCCGGCCCGGACATCGAGGGCGAGGCCCTCCGGCGAGGTCCAGACGAGCTTCTCCATGTCCGGGCCGCGGAAGTCGAGGTCGATGACGCGCGTGAAAACGCGGCGTTCAAGATCGAGAACCAGCAGGCGCTCGTGATCGCGCGCGAGAAGCAGCAGCACGGGGGCGCCGTCGTGCCGCAAGTACGCCATGGCGTTGACATTGAGGAGCCCCTTGCCTTCCCGCGGGGGCAGCGTGTCGAAAGGCGCGGCGAGGGGAGCGGCCCGAAGGCTCGTTGCGCCCGGCTTCCAGACGACGGTGTAGAGCCTGGGCAGGGAGTCCTTGGCGCGTTCGAACGCCACGACGATCTCGGGGCCGGGGCCGACGACGGCGAGGCCTTCCAGGCGGTAGTTCAGGTCCCCGCGCCAAGGCTCGTAGTCCGGCGCGACGATCTCGGCGATGGCCGTAATCTCCGCCGCACCGTCCCCGTTCCGGCGGGTGATCTCGAGGATCAACGTGTCGTCCTGTTCGATGACGGCGAAGAACACCCCCGGCCGCTCCGGGTCGGCCGCAATGTCCTCGAAGTCGGGGTTAGGCTTGCTCTGGTACCGGCGGAGCAGCGCCTCGGGAAGGCCGGGGCCGGGCAGGATGGCGACGGGTGGCCCCTTGAGGCGCGTTGACCGGGGAGGCTCGGCCCCGCGGGGGGGAAGGGCGATCGTGAAGAGCCGCGCCGGGAAGTTGCTGCGTTGGTCGCCGATCGCGATCAAGGCGCCGCCGCTCAGGGCGATGCCCGAGGTCTGCAAGCCTCGCATCCAGAGCGCCGGCCGGACGGGTGCGCCTTCGTGGTCCAGCACCCAGGTCCCGCGGAGGGTGAGCGTGGCCACGGGAATTTCCGCTGCAAGCAGCGCGCAGAGAAGCAGGGTGTGCATGGCGGCCTCCCGATGCCATTGTGGACGCGGCGCGGCCGGCGGGCAAGGCCGGCGCGCGGGCGCTATCGCCCGCTTGTCTGCCGCTCCGCGCGCTTGCGCTCGTACTCCCGCCAGAGACGCTCGGCTTCCGCCAGCCGCGCCGCCAGCGTGGCGGTCACGTGCATCAGGTAGAGGTTTGCCCGCAGCGGGTCGACGTTCTCGCCGAGCATTACCTCGCCGGGGCGCAGGCGCTCGCCCGCCGAGCTTCGCAGCGACTCGGCCTTCTCCAGATCGAGCGCCCGGCCGAGGGGATTGAAGCCGAGCACGAACTGAACCTGGCGCTCGGCATGCATGGCGAGGCGCGCGGCCGCCTCGGCGCGCGGATGCGCGCACATGCTCACGGCCTGGGAGAGGAGATAGAGGGTCGTGCCGGCCCGCCAGGACGGGATCTCGGTGCCGCCGGCGGCCGCGACGCAGCCGAAGGGCGTCGAAAGGCAGAGCTGCTCGACGCCCGCCGCGCAGGCGTCCAGCGCCTCGCCGACCCGCGGCGCCACGGGCGAATCGGGAAACAGGCCCGCGTAGACGGCGAGGGCCAGCGCCGGCCAATGCTGCTCCACCGCGTCGTCCGGGAAGGGGAAGAAGCCGCTCGGAAGCTGGGCGCGGGTCAGGGCGACCGCCATGTCGTCGGCGCAATCGCGGTCCAGCGGGTCGTTGTCGCGGGCGGCCAGAAGCGAGGCGGCGGCGCACAAGGCCGCGCGCGCGGGTGTCGTTTCAGGCGCCGGACGGTCCCACGCCGCGCGAAGGAGCGAACGGGCGCGCGCCGCGCGGGCGGGATCGTCGGCGCCCGCCGCGGCGAGCGCCCAGGCGCAGAACGCGGCGTCCGCCGCGGCGAGGTCCCGCGCATCCGCGAGGCGGGCCAGCAGAGCCGCGCCGAGTTCGGCGACCCTGGCGCGGACGGAGGCCGAGGGCGCTTCGACGCCGCTCAGGAGCACGAGGTTTTCAGCCGCCGCGCGCACGCCGCCGGCGCGGAGGCGCGCCGGCGTGAAGGTTCGGAGCACGTACGCGGCCGCTTTGGCGCCCGCCGCCTCGTAAGGGGCCGCGAGGATCTCCGTCCGGCAGCGGGCCGTTCGGCCTTCGATGGCCTCGTCGCGCACAACGAGGGTGTAAGGCGCGATGCGATCGATGATGCCGAAGTCGACGATGTAGTGGTAGAAACCCGAAGGATGCGGCCGGAGCGGATGGACCTCGAGCGCCTTGCCCCCGTCATCCCACGCAATGCGCGCCGTGGGGGCGAGGAGCGGCAGATGGGTCTTGACGAGCGCCTCGCGCACGCCCCGCGGGTGGCACCCGGCCGGAAACGGAACGATCTCGATGGCGGGGCCCACCAGGGCGAGGACGGGCGCATCGAAGCGGCAGGCCCGCAAATCGCCCGCGGCCTCGAAGGCGAGCGCCACGGCCAGCGCGCCCTCGGGCGGCCGCGCCGACAGGCGCACCTCGGCGAAGTCGCGCTCTTTTCCCGGCGGCTCCGACGCACTGCGCCGCAGCGAGCCGTCGGCCATGAACCACCTCAGCGCGATGCGCGCGCCGCGCAGATCCCCTTCCGCCATGATCTTCGCGCGGGCGGCGACGAAGGCGCCGGGAGGGACCGTGTGGGCGTAGCTCACCACGGCGCCGCCGCGCCCCGGAGCGTCGAAGCGCAGGCTGTAGGGCGGGTCCGCGACGATGGTCGCATCGAGCGCCGCGGCCGTGGCGCCCTCGGGAAACCAGCCGGGAGCTACCTCGGAGCGCGTCGCCGCGGGCGCGGGTCCGGCGTAAGCGTCGCCCGGCAGCTCGGCGCGGGGCAGGAAGGCGGGGTTGTAGAGCAGGTTGATCGCCAAGGCGAAGGGGTCGGGATCGCTTCCTCCGGCGAGGAACGCGAGGCCGAGCAGGATGACGCTCATTCGCCGCGCTCCTCGATGCGCAGGAGCTGGATTCTGCCCCGGACGCAGGCGAGGCGGCGCATCTGCGCCAGCGCGGCGCGCATGTCCTCCGCCGGCGTCCGGTGGACGATGATGACGATGGGCACGGTGCCGCGGCGCGCCGGGGCGCCGTTGACCACGGGTTCCTTCTGCATCACCGAGGCGATGGAGATCCCGCGGCGGCCGAGGATGGTGCCGACCGCGCCGATGACGCCGGGAAGATCTCGCGTGGTGAACCTGATGTAGTAGCGGCTCCGCAGCTTGGCGCCGGGGCGCACGGGCAGGGGAGCGCCCAAAGGCATGGGGTCGAGCCGGTAGGGCGAGTCGCGCGCGGTGTCGCGCGCGATGTCGATGATGTCGGCCACGACGCTGCTTGCCGTCGGGAAGCGGCCGGCGCCCTTGCCGAAATAGAGCGTCGGGCCGGTGGCGTCGCCGTGGACGAGCACGGCGTTGTACTCCCGGGGCACGCCGGCGAGCATGTCGTCCCGGGGAATCATCACGGGCCCGACGTACGCCTCGAGCGCGCCCTCGACCTGCCGGGCGATGGCGAGGGGCTTGATCGTGTAGCCCAACTCCGCGGCGTAGGCGACGTCGTCCACGCCGATGCCGCCGATGCCCTCGATGGCGATCTTGGACCGCGGAATCCAGGAGTGGAAGGCGAGCGCCGCCAGGATCGTCAGCTTGTGGGCCGCATCGAAGCCGCCCACATCGAGGCTCGGGTCCGCCTCGGCGAAGCCGTTCCGGCGGGCCTCGTCCAGCGCCTCGCGGAAGGAGAGCCCGGCCGTCTGCATGGCATGCAGGATGTAGTTGGAGGTGCCGTTGAGGATGCCGACGACCGAGGAGATCCGGTTGGCGCAGAGCCCCTCGCGCACGGCGCGCAGGATGGGAACGCCGCCGGCGACCGAGGCCTCGAAGCGCAGAAGCACGCGCTTCTCCCGGGCGAGCGCGAAGAGCTCCAGGCCGCGTTCGGCCAGGAGCGCCTTGTTGGCCGTGACGACGTGCTTGCCCGCCGCGAGCGCCGTCTTGATGATCGCGTAGGCCGTGGTGTTGCCGCCCACGAGTTCGCAGACGACATCGATGTCCGCGCCGCGGGCGATGGACTCCCAGTTATCGGTCCTGCGCCCGCGGGGAATGCCCAGGCCCTTGAAGGCCTCCGGCCGGACATCGGCGGCGCCCGCGATCCTGATGTCGACGTTCTCGAGAACGCGTGTCTTCGCCCGCACCGCGCCGAGCAGGCGCGCCGTGCCGGCCCCCACCGTCCCCAGGCCGATAATCCCGACATTGATCCTTCGCATCGAACGTTCCCTCCGCGCGCCGCGCGCGCATCGAATAGAATATCGCCTGAAATCGGGCCTTGTCTATCTTCGGGCTTTTCGGCGGCCCGCCGCGCGGGCGCGAGGACCCGGCCGGCGCCGAGCGCCGCCGAATCGGGCGATGGCGCTGGAGAGTTCCCTTGCGGTCGGGAAAGCGAGTCTTCCGCCTGAAGGCCCCGCCTTCGGCGGAGCGCGGGCAGGCGGCCGCCCGCCTACTCCCCGCACGTTCGGATGGGAAACCTCGTTCCCAGCCGTTCGGTCAGGAACCGCAGGGCGCGGAGGCGCAGAGGGCGGGGGTAGCCGAGCTTGCCGTCCCGGGTCCGGATGAATTCGCCGCGCCGCAGGGCCTCGCCCGGGTCGTCGGCGCGGATCGCGCCGATGAGCGCGGGCGGCCCGCGCAGCGTCCCGAGCACAATGTCCGCGTCCTCCGCCGCGCGCAGCGCGGCGCGAATGTCCGCGCACAGCGCGGCGTAGTCGGCCTCCCAGCCGTCCGGCAGCAGCACCGGGTCGAGCCTGACTCCCAGGCGGTACCCGCGGCGGGCCAGGAGCGCCAGGGCGCGGAGGCGCGCCTTGACGCCGGGCGTGCCGGGCTCGTAACGCCGCGCCATGGGCGCGGGCGCCAGCGAGAACGCGACGCGGAGGTTGGCAGGCGGCGGCGCGGGCAGCAGGTCGATCGCCGTGAACTTCGTCCTGAGCTCCATCATCGCGCCAGCGTGTCGTTCCAGGACGGCCGCGAAGGCCCCCACGAGGGGCGCGAGGAACGGATACGCCAGCGGATCGAGGATATGGCCCAAGTGGACGTACAAGTCCGGCGCGGCCGCGAGGGCCGCGTCGAGCTCGGCGGCCATGTCCGCGACGTTCGCGTAGAAAACCGGATACGGCACCGTCGCGCAGGTCTTGAGGAAGCAGTAGCGGCAACGGCCCGGGCAGTTGACGCCGCAGGCCAGAAACGCTTCCGGGCGGCCGGCCAGGGAGCATTCGGCCGGCGCGAGCGGCTTGACGAGCTCGCCCTTGAAGCGGTCGAGGACGAGAATCCGCCAGGGCGCGAGCCCGGGGAAGACGGCGCGCGCCTCCGCCTCGGTCACGCGCGCCTGGACCGCGGGCATCGCGGCCAGCGCCGCGCGCACCAGGGATTCGCCCGCGACCTCGGGCCTGATGACGAGGCCGGCCGGCGTCACGCCTCCTCTCCCGCGAGAATGGCGAGAATCCGCTTGATCGCCGCGCGGGCGCGGGCCGACCCGAGCGCCTCGGCGGCCCGGGCGAACCCGGCCTCGTCGCGGACGCGCGCGCGCAGTTCGATCTCGTCGCCTTCCAGATCGGGGGGCAGCTTGACCTCGACCGGTCCCGCGAGGCCGCCGCGGGCGGCGGCCTCGCGGGCGGCGTCCTCCCAGGCGGAGAGGCGCGGCAGCGCGCGCCGCCTGAGCAGGCTGCGCAGGGCGGAGACCTTCAGCCGCGGCGGCGTGTCGGCCGCCAACACGGCGCGGATCTCGGGCAGCGCCGCCGCTTGCGCGATGGACCGCCGCTCGCGCACGGCCGCGTCGGCCAGCAGTTCGCGCAGGATGCGCGCCTCGCCCGCGCTCGGCTGCAGCGCGGCGAAGACCGCCGCGAGCGCGGCGGCATCGCGGCCGCCGTGCTCCGCCGCCAGGAAGAGATGGCTCGGGCGCAGGGGCAGCGCCGCGATTTCCTCGGGGAGGTCGGCGAGGGCCAGGTACTTCGCCAGTAACACGGGCGAGGAGGGCAGGCCGCAGGCGGGGAGATAAACGGCGGCGATCTCGTCGGGGCCCAGGCCCGCGACGAGCTGCAGGCGGCGGAAAAGCCCCGCGAGCTCAAGCGGCGCGAATTCCCGGTGGGCCGCGTTCTCCCACACGCCGGCCAGAAAGGCCTCGACGGCATCGGCGGTGCGCACCACCGGCACCTCCGCCAGGCCGAGGTCGGCCGCGGCGCGAAGGCGGCGCGCTCCGCAGAGGAGCAGTCCGTCGGGCGCCACCGCCAGCGGCGTCATGATCCCGCGCGCCGCAATTGAGCGTCGCAGCCGCTCCGAGGGCCCGGTGCGCGTGTAGATGTAGCGCCGCTCCGCTTCGGTGTCGGCGCGCAAGGCGCCGGCCGGGAGGAATTCAACGGGAGGGCGGTCGTTCGCAGAGCTCATGCAGGTACCCGCGGAGCTGGCGGCCGGCCTCATCCCAACTGTAGCGCGAGGCGACGTCGCGGGCGCGGCGCCTGAGCCGCGCCAGGAGCGCGCGGTCCTCCCACACCGAGCGCATGGCGTGCGCGAGGGCGAGCACGTCGGGTTTGCCCATGAGCCCGCCCGAGTCGCGGTCGTACTCGTAGGGGCCCGCGGAGACGGGTTCGCAGGGGACCTGGAGCGCCGATTCGCGGTCGAAGACCTCGGCGCCGGCGCCGAAGTTCGTCGTGATCACCGCGCAGCCGCAGGACGCCGCCTCGAGGGCGGCCAGGCCGAATCCCTCGCCGTACGACGGCTGCACGTAGGCATGGGCCGCGCGGTAGAGCCGCGCGAGATCCTCGTCGAAGAGCGTGCCCGCCTGGAACTTGACGGGAGGCGCGGTCGGGTCGTCGAAGCGGCCCTCGGCGAGCAACTCCCGGAACGAGGCGATCTCCCAGGGGAAGCGGCGCGGCCGCTTGCCCGGATCGTACGTCGTCTTGATCAGCAGGCGGACGTCATCGGCCGCGGAGAACGCGGCGCGATAGGCCAGAAGCAGCTCGCGCAGGCCCTTGCGGTGGTGGGGCGACGCCACGGTGAGAAAGATGAAGGGGCTCGCCGGCGGCTCGGCGCCCGGCCCGAAGATGCGGCCGTTGACGCCGAAGGGCACCGTCCGCACCAGGTGCGAGGGCACGGAGGCCGCGAGCGCCCCCCGGCGGCAGAACTCGCTGGGCAGGAGGAGGATGTCGAGCGACCGGCGGATCGCCGGCGCCCATTGGGCGGGCATGCGATCGGCCTCGTAAACGAGGATCCCCGCGCGCCGGGGCGTTCGGAGGCGGTGATATAGGCCCGGGTGCGCGAAGGTGAGCTCGATGTCCGCCGAAAAGTCCCCGCGCGCCACCTCGCGCACGCCGGGCGGCAGCGGGAACTGCGGGGCGTGGAGAAAGCCGCGCATCCGGAGGGCGCCGACCTCGACCCCGAGGCGCTGGAGCGCCGCGAGAAACTCGCGGCCGACGCGCGCCCAGCTTGCGGGCGAGCGCAGGAGTCCGCTGTACAGGACGCGCACGCGCCCTACTTTCCGGCCTGGCCGACCTTCTGGACGAAGTGCAGGCGCAGCCCCTGGAGCACTTCGTCCAGGGCGCGCTCATCCTCGGCGGCGAGATTCCCCGCGGTCTTCTCCTTGAGAATGCCGAGGGAGTCGATGGCGAACTTCGCGCCCTCAGGGTCCAGTTCGCGGGTCTCGGCGCCCGGCATTGCCATCTCGCCGAGGGCCACCATGGCCTGGGTGACGAAGGTGGACACGATCGTCATGAAGCTGGCGGGCGGGAGGCGCAGCTCCTCCTCAGGCTTGCTGCGCAGCTTCTCCTCCAGTTTCCTGCGGGCTTCTTCGGCGCGCGTTTTCCAGTCCTCGTCGGCGCGGCGGGGATCCTTTTCGTTCATGGCGGTGTGCTCCGTGGCTTCTGCTTGCAACCTATAGCCTATCGCCTCTGGCCGCCTTCCGCACGAATTCCTCGTACTGCTCCGGCGTGTCGATCCCCTCGTAGGACCGCTCCGTGAGGACGACCTTGATCTTGTAGCCGTGCTCGAGGACCCGGAGTTGCTCGAGGCGCTCGCGGCGCTCCAGCGGCGTCGGCGCCAACTCGCCCAGCCGCAGGAGGAAGTCCTTGCGATAAGCGTAGATCCCCGCGTGGTGGAGCCACTCGCAGGAACCCTCGCGCGGGTACGGCACGGGCGCCCGGGAGAAGTACAGGGCGCAGCCGCGGCAATCGGTCACGATCTTGACCAGATTGGGATTCGCGCGGCCCTCCGGGTCGCTTCGGCGCCGGGCGAGGGTCGCCATGCACAGGTCCGGTTCGGCGGCGAAGGGCGCCGCGAGGGCGCGGACGTCCTCCGGGTCGATCGAAGGCTCGTCGCCCTGCACGTTGACGACCACGTCGACCGCGAGGTCCCGCGCCGCTTCGGCGACCCGGTCCGTGCCGCTGGGATGATCGGCCCTGGTCAGGCGCGTCTCGGCGCCGAAGGAGCGCGCCGCCGCCGCCACCTCGGGGCTGTCCGCGGCGATGATCACCGCCGCGACCTCCCCCGCGAGGGGCGCCAGCCGTTCCCAGACATGCTGGATAAGGTACTTGCCCGTGCGGTTGAGGAGCACCTTGCGGGGCAGGCGCGTCGAGGCCAGGCGGGCGGGAATGATCACGGCGACTCGCGGCGTTGCACTCATGGCTCCGTCCCTCACCGGCGCGGAAACTCTCCGCGCACGACCTCCTGGTACAGCGCGATGGTGTGCTCGACCATGCGGGCCAGGGGGTACTTCTGGGTCACGAAGGCGCGGCCGCGCTCGCCCAGCTCGCGGGCGAACTCGGGCTCCGCGAGAAGCCGCGTGATGGCGCGGGCCAACCCCTCGGAATCGCCGGGCTCCACGGCCAGCGCGTTCTCCTCGGCGCGCACCAGATGGAGGAGATCGCCCGCGACGCTGGCGATGACCGGCCGGCGCGAGGCCATGGCCTCCAGGGCCGTCTTGGAGCTCGTGCCCTTCTCGGCGGGCAGGACGACGATGTCCATGGCGGCGTAGAGCTTGCGCGCCGCGGCCTGGGGCGCGGCGATGGTGACGGCCTCCCGGAGCTTGAGATCGCCGATCGCGCGGCGCAACGGTCGCTCCTCGGCGCCGTGGGCGGCGACCAGGAAGAGCGCCTCGCGCCCGGAATCGATCACCATGCGGGCGGCGCGCAGGAAAGGCTCGTGGCTCTTGCCCGCCCCGAAGCGCCCCATGCAGCCCACGACGGGCAGGCGGTGCTCGAAGCGCGGGGCGGGGATGTCGAAGGCGACCAAGTCGACGCCCCTGGCGATCAGGCGGATCTTCTCCTTGGGCACGTTGAGGCGGTTGACGAGGGTTTCGCGCAGATCCTCGTTGGCCACGATGACGCCTTGGACCTCGGACTCCTGAAGATGCGTGCCTTCGGCCTCGAGCAGATCGTGGACCGTGAGGAGATAGGTGCGCCGGAGCGCGCGGACGATTCGCCTGGCCGCCTGAAGCGCCTGCTCGCTCATCACGTGCACGACTTCCGGCTTGAACTCCCGCAGGAAGCGCAGGAGCTTGCGGAAGGAGAAAAAGTTGTGCTTGATGAGATAATTCTCCACCTTGAAGGCGTCGAGCTGACCGCGCAGCTCGCCGCCCGTCAGGGCGAACTGCAGATCGACGCGCGCCTCCTTGAGGCCGGAGGCCAGATTGAGGGCGTAATCGCTGCGCCCGTCGTAGGTCAACCGGTCGGCGATGAACAGGACTCGCATGACCGAGACAGAGTACCAGAAACGCGGCGGGATAGACAGATCGCGCGGGGCGTGAATCGCGGGCGCGCAGCCCTTACAATGGCCCTGCGCGGCCGGCGCGGCGGAGGCGCGCGATCATGGAGCGAAAACAGGCCATCGTTCTCTTGAGCGGCGGGATCGACTCGGCGACCTGCGCGGCGCTGGCCCTGCGGGAGGGCTTCGCCGTGACCGCGCTCACCTTCGCCTACGGGCAGCGGCACGCGGTGGAGGTGGGGCGGGCGCGCGAAATCGGCCGCGCGCTCGGCGTGGCCGCCCACCGGGTGATCGCCATTGACCTGGCGTCGATGGGCGGCTCGGTGCTCACGGGCCCGGGCGCGGTGCCGCGCGACCGCGGCGACCCCGCCGCGGGCCCCGTGCCGCCGACCTACGTGCCGGCGCGCAACACGGTTTTCCTGGCCTACGCCCTCGCTTGGGCGGAAGCCGGCGGAGCCTCGGACATCTTCATCGGCGTCAACCATGTGGACTGGAGCGGATATCCCGACTGCCGGCCCGAGTTCATCGAAAGCATGCAGCGCGTGGCGGAGACCGGCACGCGGGCGGGCGCCGAGGGGCGCGCGCCCGCGATTCGCGCGCCCCTCCTCGCCATGCGCAAGGCCGAGATCATCCGCCTGGCGCGGTCGCTGGGGGTGGATCTGGGACGCACGCTGAGCTGCTACGATGCCGATGCCGAGGGGCGCGCCTGCGGCCGCTGCGACAGTTGCGTCCTCAGGCGGCGGGGATTCGCGGAGGCGGGGGCGGAGGATCCGACGCCCTATCGCCCGTGAGAGCGAGGGATGGTATGCGGGTGTGCATCACCGGCGCGGCCGGGTTCATCGGCTCGTGGACGGCTCGGGCGCTGCTGGCCCGGGGCGACGAGGTCATCGGCATCGACAACTTCGATCCGTACTACGATCGCGCCCACAAGGAGCGCAACCTTGCCGAGTTGCGCAGCCAGGGACGGTTCGCCTTCGCGGAGACCGACATCCGCGCGCCCGAGACGGCGGCGCTGGTGGCGCACTGCCGGCCCGATGTCCTGGTGCACCTGGCGGCGCGGCCGGGCGTCCGCGCGTCGCTGGAGGACCCGGCGGCGGCGGCGGATATCAATGTGCGCGGCCTGGCGGTGATGCTGGAGGCGGCGCGCGCGGCGGGTGTGCCGCATTTCGTGTTCGCGTCCTCCTCGTCGGTGTACGGCGAGCGGCCGCAAGGTCCCTTCAAGGAGACCGATCGGGTGGATCATCCCGTCTCGCCTTACGCGGCGACGAAGAAGGCGGGCGAGCTTCTGTGCCACAGCTTCGCGCACGCCTTCGGGACCAGCGTCGTGGCGTTGCGCTTCTTCACCGTGTACGGACCCCGCCAGCGGCCCGAGATGGCCATCGCCGCCTTCGCGCGGGCGCTGGCGGCGGGCGCGCCCCTGAAGGTGCTGGGCGACGGATCGGCGCGGCGCGACTTCACGTACATCGACGACGTCGTCGACGGCGTCGTGCGCGCCATCGATCGGCCCGGAGGCTGCCGGATCTACAACCTTGGCCGCGGCGAGACGGTCACGGTCATGGAGACGATCAGGGCTCTCGAGGAGACCATGGGGAGGAAGGCCGTCCTCGAGTTCGGCCCCGGCTCGCGCGGCGATGTGTCGCTGACGTCGGCGGACATCGCGCGCGCCCGCCACGAGCTCGGCTACGCGCCGCGAGTGTCGCTTCGCGAGGGCGTGGCCAGGTATGTCGCGTGGCTGCGGGCGCAGGGGGAGCGCGCCTAGCGCGGCGGGTCACTCCTCGGGATGCTGCAGCCGGTAGAGCCGGTAGTAGGTTCCCTCGCGGGCCAGAAGCTCCTCGTGCGTGCCGGTCTCGGCGATGCGGCCGTTCTCGATGACGATGATCCGGTCGGCGCAGTTGAGCGTCGAGAGCCGGTGCGCGATCAGGAAGGTCAGGCGGTTCTCCATGAGGTGGGCGAGCGCCTCCTGGACGAGTTTCTCCGATTCGCTGTCCAGGGCCGAGGTCGCCTCGTCGAGAATCAGGATGGGCGCGTTCTTCAGGAGCGCGCGGGCGATGGTCATGCGCTGGCGTTCGCCGCCGGAGAGCTTGGCGCCGCGCTCCCCGATCTCCGTGTCGTAGCCCTGGGGCAGGGCCGCGATGACGTCGTGAATGTTGGCCTTCCGGGCCGCGGCGACGATCTCGTCCAGCGTGGCGTTCCTGCGGCCGTACCTCAGGTTCTCCATGACCGTGGTGTTGAAGAGGAAGGGTTCCTGGCCCACGATGGCGATCTGGGCGAGCAGCGACTGCTGCGTGATCTTGCGCGTGTCGATCCCGTCCAGGAGAATCGCGCCCTGCTGGGGCTCGTAGAAGCGCGGGATGAGATCGACCAGCGTGGTCTTGCCGGCGCCGCTCGGGCCCGCGATGCCGATGACCTCGCCGACGGCGGCCGCGAGGGAGATGTTCCGCAGCACCGGCTCGCGGCCGGCGACCGAACGGTAAGCGAAGGAGACATCGCGGAACTCGATGCCGCTCCGGACGCGGTCGATGGCGATGGCGCCGGGGGCGTCGCAGACGTCGGGTACGCGGTCGATGACCTCGAAGACGCGCTCGGCGCCCGCGAGCGTCTCCGCCAGGTGGCCGTAGGCGCGCGTGACGCTCTTCAGCGGCCGGTAGGTGGAGAACAGCGCGCCCAGGAAGATGCCCAGGTCCCCCAGGCCGTGGGTCTGGCGCGTGATGAGGTAGCCGACGGCGAGCACCGCCGCCGCGACGCCGATATTGTAAAGGATCTCCAACATGCTCCGGCTCGTGATCTTGGCCTTCTCCATCTTCATGGCCAGGCGGATGTACTTGGCGTTCTCCTTGGCGAAGTTGCGCTGCTCCTCCTCTTCCATGTTGAAGGCCTTGAGGATGCGGATGCCCGTGTAGAGCTGGTGGATCTCCTCGGTGACGATGCCGAGCTGCCGCATGCGTCCCCGGCCGTGCTTCTTGACCTTGCGGCCCGCCCGCCACACCGGGTAGAAGATCACGGCCAGGAAAGGCAGGCTTATGAGCGTCAGGGCGGGATGGACGGCGAAAGCCACCGCCAAGCTGAAGACGATGGTGAAAGGCTCCTCGATGAAGTTCTCGAACATGAACCTGAGGAACTCCTGGAGCACCGCCGTGTCGTGCATGGAGCGGCTGATCAGATCGCCGCTTTTCTGACGGTCGAAGAAAGCCACCGATTGCCGGCTCAGGTGGGCGTAGACCTCCTCGCGAATATCGGCGGTGATGCGCAGGTAGACCTTGCGCGAGAAGTAGTCCTTGGCGAAGTTCGCGGCCCCGATGCCGAGGGCCAGGATCAGCGCGATGACGCAGAAGGCCTTGATGTATTCGAGGCGCTCCTCGTTCGTGAGCGTGTCGCCGGTGGACCAGTTCACCTCGCCGCTCGTGAAACGCCAGCGCCCGCCGCCCAGGTCCTGGGCGGACCGGGGGTCGACGACTTCCATGCGGCTGAAGGGCCGGTCGCGCCCGCCGTCGCCGCGCTCGGCCGCCGGGCCGGGGCCGGTTTCGATCCATAGATCGCGCAGCGTGCCGCCGGCGCACTCGTAGGAAGTCTTGCCCGGTCCGCGGGAGAAAGCGCCATCGGCGATGAGCTCGATGAAACGGTCGCACTTGCGGTACGATCTGGCGACGCGCACGTCGGCGCCGAGGAACTCGCTCGCCGCTTGGTAGGCGCGCAGCGCCACGCTTTTTTGGCTTCCGCCGAAGTCGGAGAGCAAGACGCCATCGACGAGGAGCCCGATGAGACCCAAGCGCAACGTCAGGCAGGCCGTGTAGCAGGCCGTCAGGGCCATGACCATGACGATGCGCCACATGTAAGGGACCGCATAGGCGAAGATGCGCCTGATGGTTCTCAGGGTCTGCATGGGGGGGGACGGCGTTTTAGTCACATGCCTCCGCGCTCACACCGGATCGGTCCCGCCTCCGGCGGGCGGGTCTTGCGAGCCCGCCATCGTATCCGTCCCGCGCGGGAAGACAAGGCGTCGCTCAGAGAAAGGCTTCCTTGCGCAGCTCGTGCTTCCGGATGAGCTGCGAGAGCTGCGGCCGGTGAATGCCGAGCGCCTCCGCCGCCCGCGTGATGTTCCCCTTCGCGTGCCGCAGCGTCCGCATGATGATGTGCTTCTCGAGGATCTGCTTGGCATCGCGCAGACTTACCTCGCACCCGGCCAGATCCTGAATTTCGTCGGCCAGCCCCGCGGCCGGGTTCAGGGCGTGCTTCAGGTGCTGGAGCAGCTCGCGCGGGTTCCCCGCCGGATCTTCCGGCCGGTACCACAGGTGCTGCTTGAGCGGCAGGAGCCGGCGCAAGCCCGCCAGAAGCGAGTTTACGGAGGCCTCGGTCTCCTTGGGCGTGGCATCGACCCTGAGCAGCGCGACGAGGGTGCTGTCGCCGAGGACGCCGGCGGGGATGTCGCGGCCGAGGGCGTACTGAAGGTTCCGCGCGTGGTGCGGAGCCAGGTCGCCCAGCGGGAACGGCAGGCGCAGGCCCAGGAGCGCGAAGGGCTTCCCGCCGCGGGCCTCCTGGGCCTGGGCCTCTCGGACGACCTGCGTGAAGTAAGGCTCCACGAGAAACGGCGTGCCGGGCCAGGTCGTGGCCGTCAGGAACGTCCGGCGGTTGCGCCACGCCGCGCCGGCGTGGATCTGGAACTGCTCCAGGATCTCGCGCGTCCAGGGCGGGAAGCCGCCGTCGCCGTCGATCGTCTGGTCGCCGTACAGGACGCCCATGACTTCCGTGCCGTTCATGATGGGCAGCAGCACGGCCTCGCGGTCCCTGAACTCGGCCAGCGCGGCGCGGCTTCCGAACTTCTCCTCCTCTTCCTTGCCGGTGGTGATGAACACGGTGCGGCGTCTGAGCGCCTCGTTGACCAGAATCTCCGCGTAGCTCAGCCGGCCCGTGAGCGTCTCGGGCCGCAGGCCCCGATAGGCGACGTACTGCCAGCCCGTCGCCGTGGTCTCGGCGAGGAAGCCGCGGTCGGCCTTCACGAGGTCGAGCCCCAGACCGAGCATCTGCACGTAGAAGTTCGCGTGCGTCGTCGCCGCGGCCAGGTGCCCGACCTTCGAGAGCAGGTCTTGGTAGGCGGCGGGGTTGAGGGACTCGGAACGGCCGTCGTTCGTCTTCTCGCGGCCGGCGGAGGACGGGGCGCGGGCCCCGAATTCGCGCCGCAGCCGGTCGTAGTCCTCTTTGAAGAGCTTGCGGCGCTTGTCCGCCCAGAAGCGGAGGGCCTCTTCCTCCGTCAAGCTCGCCGCGACACGGTCGAGGATGTCGCCGGCCTTGCGGTACCAGCGCTCGGCTTCCTCGTGGCTTTGCTCGAAGTGGTAGGCCTTGCCCAGGGAGTAGAGGATCTCGAAATGCAGGCCCACATCGGCCACCGAGCGCGCGATCTCGAGCGCGCGGTCGAGGTACTCGCGCCACTTGCCGGGGACGCCGGTCTCGGAGAGGCGGTACACGAAGCCTTTGATCTGGAGCGCGCGGGCCTGGAGCAGCGGCGCGCGCAGCTCATCGGCGCTGGCCTGGGCCTTGCCCGCCGCCTTCAGCGCCTCGTCGAAAAGCTCGCGGTCGTAGTAGGTGTAGGCGAGGTCGAGCCGCGCATCGGTTTCCTCGTACTTCATGCCCAGGCCGGCGAACAGGTCGCTCGCCTTCTGCAGGTGCTTGGCGGCCTCGTCCCACTCCCGGTGTAACGTCGCGATGGCGCCCGCGAGCTGCTCGCTGCGGGCCTCGAAGACGCGCAGCTTGAACTCCTGGGCCAGGATTTGCACTTGGCGGAGATAGGCCTCGGCCTGCCTGATGTCGCCGAGGAAGAAGTGGGTCTCGCCCAGCGCCATGAAGGCGGAGACGAGATCCGCGGTGCGGCCGCTTTTCTCGGCGACGCCGATCGCGCTCCGGTAGCACGCAACCGCGTCGCCGATGCCTCCCAGGCTGCGGTAGGCATTGCCGGCGTTGATGAGATCGCGGCCGAGGCCGCCCCAGTCTCCGAGCAGTTCGTTGGCCTCGGCGGCCTTGCGCTGCTCCTCGATGGCCTTGGCGAAGTTGCCGCTGCGCGAGTATACCTCGCCCAGCGCCGCGTAGGAGGCCGCCATGCCCGGGAAGTCGCGGGCGGCGCGCTTGGCATCGAGGGATCGATAGATGTAGCGCGCGGCGCGGAAGTGGTTGCCCTGGGCGAGATACAGGGCGCCGAGTTCATCGAGGATCGTCCGGGCCGCGTACTCGCCCGCCGCCTGCTCGACGGTCTCGAGCGCCTGGAGCAGGCTCTCGATGGCCAGGGCGTAGGCTCCTCGCGCGCGGTAGATGCGCGCCAGGAGCTGCCGGAGGTCGGCGCGGGCCATGGCCGCGTCTTCTCCCTTCGCGTAGCTCAGGCCGCGGAGGCAGTAGTTCAGCGCCTTCTTGGAGTCGTTCCGGTCCAGGTGCACGACGGCGATCGTTTCCCAGAGGCGCGCCAGGCTCTGTTCGGGGAGCTTTTTGGCGAAGCCCCTGGCCGCCATGCGGAGCGCCTTCGAGTGCCGGCCGGCGGCCATGTAGAGGCGGGCCAACCGTCCGTAGAGTTCGGCTCTCTTTTCGTCGCCCAGCGACGGGTCGCCGGGTTCGAAAAGCAGCATCTTGAGATTGCGCTTGGCCGCCTCGGTGCGGCCGATATGTTCTTCGATGGCGATGATCTTGCCGGTGACTTCCGCCGGGGTCACGTCGCACGGCGGCGCGGTGCGCAGGATGCCGAGCAGGTTGTATAGGACGACCAGCGCGCGTTGAAACGCGAAGTGCCGCGCCAGGAACTCGGCGGCGCGCAGCCCGGGGGTGATGGCCGCGTGCGGGGTGCCGCCGCTCACGAGGTGCTGGCACAGGGCGTAGGAGAGGCTCGGGTGATCCCGGGGGCCTTCGGCGGCGATGCTCGCGGCGATGCGATCGTGCCAGAGGGCGCGCTCGGAGGGCGTCAGGATCTGGTGCGCGACCGTGGTCAGCTCTTGGTTCGCGAGGAACCAGCCCTGCGGCGCTTCGCGCACGAGTCCGCCCTGCCGCGCCTCGCTCAGGAGATCGTCCAGAACGGGCCGTCCCATGATGCGGTCGAGCAGGGCCTCGCTCACGGGGCGCCGGGAGAGCGCGAGGACGGAAACCAAGCTCCTGAGCGCGGGGCTCAGCCGCAGCACGAAGGCGCGGACGATGCCGTCGGCGGCCAGTTGCTCGGCGCGGGCGACGGCCCCGTCGGCGCCGGTCTCGGTCACGTCCGCCTCGCACAACCGGAGCAGCACCCGGCACCTGAGGGGATTGCCTCGGGAAAGCGCCAGAAAGCGCGTCAGGTTTCCGTTCGAAAGCTTGCGCCACGGCGAGGCCGAAAGCAGCCGCTGGCACTGAGCGCGATCCGCTTCGGGAAGGTCCATGACCGTGACGAAGGGCTCCTCCAGGAGGCCGGCCAGCGCCTTGGCGTGCGGATCGTCGCCGTCCCCGACGGGAGCGGCCGAAACGATGACGAGCAGTCTGGGCCTGTCGGCCTGCCCGGGCTCGTTGCGCCGCGCGAAGGCCGCGGTATGCGTCTTCCGGAGCGCGCGGCCGAGGAATCCGAGGAACTCAGGCACGAGCGGGTCGGCGCAGTTCAGGTCGTCGATGAAGATGGCGAAAGGCTCCTCGCGGGCCAGGTCAGTGAGGAAGCTCGCGAGGGCCGCGAAGAAGGTCGGCTTCTCGACCGGATCGCCGGCGGCGTCGTCCCCTCCGGAGGAGCAGATCGGCCCCAGCCCCCAAGCGTAACGTTCTAGGACGTGTTCGACCCCCTGACGGGAAGCGCGCAGCGCGGCCGTCAGGTCGTGGAACACGTGCAGCGGGTCGGTCCAGCCTTCATGACAGCGCAGAAAGAAACTCTTGACGTTGAGGCCGGCGGCGACCCGTTCCAAGACGGTCGTCTTTCCCGCTCCGGTGTCCCCGCGGACGACGAACAGCGCCGGCGTCCCGGAGCGCTCGTCGGGTTCGGGCGCGCCCTTGGCCTTCTTGGCCTCGGAGTCCTTGGCCGTCGCTTGGGAGCCTTCCCCGCGCCGCTTGCCCGCAAGGACCATCTCCGCGAGGGTAAGAAGGCGCTCGATCTGGGGCTCGAAGATGATCGGGGGAGGCGCGGCGGACTGCTCGGTCTGATTGGAGGAAGCCTGCGCGACGGCGACGTTGCGAGTTTCGCTTGGCGGCATAGAGTCCTTTTTTTCTTCTCCTCTTCGGCGCTCACCCGCGTTTCCGAATCGAATCCGGACGGCGGGAGGTCGAACCGTATATCTTAGTGACGGTTCGAAGGTTGTCAATGGATAGTCTCGACTTTTTAATGCGGGGACTTTTGGGGAGGTAAGTCGTTGATTTAGATCGTGTTGTGTTTTATCGGACGCGCGTAACAATCAATTACGCCGCAGGAGGTCCCGCACGGTCAGGTCACCGAGGGCATTGCCGACGCCGTTCTCGAGCATGCGCAGCAAGTCATTGACGGTTTCGTCTCGGAAGCAATCGCCGCCGCCCGCCGGCGCGATGCCCGCCCCCAGCAGGTCGCGCAGCAGGATCCTGTCCGAATCGCGGGAAAGATAATACATGTCCTCGTCGGCCAGCGATGGATGGAAGTAGCGCGGAACGAAGGGATCGAGCGCCTGTGGAATGATCTCACGCGGACAGGACCAACGCTCGGCGATCTGGTCGATGGTCGGCGGGGCGAGCCCGTCGGCCGCGGCGCGGGCAAGCTGGATGGCCGCGGCGGCGGCCACCAGACCCGGAGGAGCCTGGAACTGCGCGGCTCGCGCCGCCAGGCGCGCGAACGCCTCGCGCGGGTTCTGGACCGTGAAGCTCAACTGGGCTCCCAGGAGAATCACGGCCCACGCGACGTACAACCAGACCAGGAACACGGCGATGGCGCCGAGGGATCCGTAGAGACTGAAGGTGATCGCGCGGGGAACGGTATAGCTCATCCACGCCTTCGCGAGTTCCCAGAAGAGCCCGGCCAGCGCCGCGCCGGCCAGGGCGGGCGCCAGCCTGACCCGCGTTGCCGGGAGGAGAAGGTACAGTAGGAAGAAGGCGAAGGCGGCGACGAGGACCGGAAGGCAGAGGCCGTAGAGCGTGCGGAAAAAGACGCTGGCCTGGATAAGTTCGGCGATGACCTCCTGGCTTTCGAACCGGCTCTTGAGGAAGGATGAAAGCGCCAACAGAAAAGGGCTCGCCGTCAGCACCGACCAGAACACCATGAAACGCTGCAGGCGCGAGCGCTTGCGCGCGGTCCGCCAGATGAAATTGAAGGCCCGCTCGCTGGCCTCGAGCAGCCACACGGCGGTGAAGATGAGGGCGCCGACGGCGAACACGAAGAGCGGCGTCCCGGAGCGGGTCGACAGCGGATCCTTCTCCACCTCGCCGAGCCAGCCGGACAGGTCCTGCTTGAACGTGCCCTCGACCAAGTTGTCCAGGATGCCCTGGCGGAACTCGCTCCAGTAGGCTTGGAGACCGAAGGCTTTCATGAAGAAGACGAGGAGCACGCCCGCCGGGATCATCGAGACGATCGTTACGAACGCGAGCCCCGTGGCCTGCTCGAAGGAGCGGTCGCGCACGAACTTGCGGCAGGCCGATACGAGCGGCCGCGCCGGGCGGAGCGCTAAGCGCCATGCCGCCGGTAAAACGGCGTGGTCCTCGCCGTTCATGAAACGGACGGTTTCCTTCCAGATGGTCGTGCGCGGAGTCATTGCAGCGCTCGGCGTTCCCGCGGCCGGCCTCCGAGGTTACGAATCGTCGGCAAAAAAAAGCTCCTCACCGTCCCTACTCGATGAGGAGGTTGTTTGGGTCTGAAATAAACGAGGAAAAAGGAGGAACCTACCGTTTGGAGCGTAGGGATAGGTAGGTTGGAGTTGCCGTGTCTTGTTGCCCCATCGATTACTCTATCGGTCTTCACTCCTCTTCTTTTAAAATCCGAACCCGGCGCCCCGCGAATCGAGCGCGCGAGGACCAGTGAACGTAACCTATTAGGACACATAGGGTAACGTGGCCGCGGCCAATGCGCAAGTGAAAAATCGGAGCGCGCGCGCAGGGGTTCGGCGTTCATAAAGTTTGGTAGTGTTTATACTTACGATGTCAGCGCTGTATGATTAACACAAAATTAATCTCGTTTCCGGTTGCCGGCGCGCGCGGGGGCGCGCTCCGGCCGCAGAAACCCCGGCGGCGAAAGAGGATGGGGCGGGAGGCTTTCGGGTCCCATGCCAACGCGCCGGCCGGGATAGGGCTTTCGGCGCGTGGTTGGAGTTGCGTCCGCCCAGGGAGTACAATCCCCTCAGGCTTCCCGGGGGAGCAAGATTGAATAGCGAGCTCGATCGGAACGTCCAAACGGATGGCGCGGCGACGGGCGCGGACGCGTTTCTCCGCGACCGCGAGGACGAACGCCTGGTGCTTCAGTTCCTGGCCGGCAGGAGGGAAGCCGTCGGCGATTTGTTCCGGAGGCACCGCGACGGAGTCTTCAGGATTGCGTACCGGTTCACGGGCAACCGCGATGATGCCCTCGAGATCACCCAGGACGTGTTCATGAAGCTGATCGAACACCTCGGAGGATTCCGGCAAGGTTCGCGGTTTTCCACTTGGCTTTACCGGGTGAGCGTGAATCAGACGCTCGACTTCCTGCGGCGGCGGGCGCGGCTCGCGGCCGCCCCGTTGAGCGCGCCGCCCGCGCGGGCGGCGGCGGGCGCGGCGGATCCCGCGCGCAGCGCGGAGCGGGCCGAATTGCGCGAGCGTCTCAAGGCGGCCCTCGGAAAGCTGAGCGAGAAGCACAGAACCGCCGTGGTCCTGCACGGCGTCGAGCAGTTGTCGTACAAGGAGATCGCGGAGATCACCGGCGTCTCGACCGGGACGGTGATGTCGAGGCTTTTCTACGCGCGTAAACGTCTGGCGGAGTTGCTGGGTGACCGATGAACACGAACGACTGCAGCCTTATTGAGCCCCTCCTCGCGGCCTATCTGGACGGCGAGCTGGCGCCGGCCGCCGCCGAGCGTCTCGACGTGCATCTGGCGGCCTGCGAGGGCTGCCGGACCGTGCTCGGCGAGCTGGCCGAGGTCGATCGCCTGCTCGGGGACGATGCGATCCCCGTGCCGACCGGACAAGAATGGGCGGCGGTGGAATGGAGGCTCCTCGCGCGCACGCGGCGCGTCTTCGCGGGCCGTCTCGTCCGAACCTGCGCCCTGGCGGCGGCGGCGGTCGCGCTGCTCGGGGCGCTCGCATGGCTCGCGGTCCGGGTCTTCCCGCCGGCCGGAACGGTGGACGGTCCCGGCGCCTACACCGCCCAGGGCGGGAAGACGCCGGCGGGAGACGAGGAGACGCTGGGAATCTCGGTGGAGCACGTCGAGCGCTTCTGACCGGCGCGGCGCGCCGGCGCCCGTCAGTGCGCCTCGGCGGGGAAAAGCAGCACCACGGCGAGCATGATGAGCGCGGCGAGGATGATCCGAAGGGCGTACCTCCACACCGTTCGCGCGAAAGGCGGGCCTGCCTCCGGCGGCGGCTCCGCGCGCGGCGGCGCCGGCGCCTCGCGCAGTACGGGTTCCTGCACCCTCACGATCTCCATGCCGTGAATATCGGCCGATGACGGCTTTGCTCTGAATCACGTCTGCCGCGGCGCCCGGGTTCACCGCGGGTCGGACGGGGTCTCCCGGCGCAGAAACTCGCACAGCGCCGCCGCCGCGGGCGCGGGGATTCCGCCCCGAGCCGCGAGCTCCTCGGCGGAGAGGGCGCGCATCTCCTTGAAGCCGCCGATGCGCTCGAAGAGGGCGCGGATGCGCTTCGGGCCCAGGCCGGGCACGCTCCGGAGGCCGCCGGTCAGGGCGTGCGCGCCCCTGAGCTTGCGGTGGTGCGCGATGGCGACCCGGTGGGCCTCGTCGCGCAGCGCTTGCAGGAGCTGCGAGGCGGGCGAGTCCTCGGGCAGCGTCAGGGGGGCGGACGAGCCGGGGAGGAAGATGCGCTCCGCGGTGCGCGCCCCTCCCGCGCGCCGGCTCTTGGCGATCCCCGCAAGGGGGAGCGCGCCGCGTCCCGCGGCGGCGATGGCCTCGGCGGCGCGGGCGACCTGCCCCGCGCCGCCATCGACGACGATGAGATCGGGTAGGGGGTCGTCGCCCGCCAGGCGGCGCGAGAGCGCTTCGGCGAGCATGGCGAAATCATCCATGCCGCCGGCGTGTCTGATGCGGAAGCGGCGGTAGCGGTCCGGCGCGGGCTCGCCGTCCAACATGACCGTCATGGACGCGGTGGCCTGGGCGCCCCCGGTCGTCGAGACGTCGAAGCACTCGATGCGCCGGGGCGGTCCGGGCAGCCCCAAGGCCTTCCCGAGTTCCGCCAGGGCTTCGGCGCGGCGCTCCGCGCGCAGGGCGGCGCCGCGCGCGGCCTCCGCCGCGTTCCGCGACGCGAGTTCCCGCAGGCCGCGGCGCTCGGCGCGCGTGCCCAGCAGGAAGCGCACCCGGCCGCCGCGCCGCTCTCGCAGGAAGGTCTCCAGCGCGAGACGGTCGTCGGGCATGAGCGGGACGATGATCTCGGGGGGGATGTCGCGCCCGGCGAGGTAGAACTGCATGATAAAGCTGCGCAGAGCCTCGGCCAGCGGCAGCGTGGTCCGTAGATGGAACGGTGCCGCGTCCAGGACGCGTCCGCCGCGCACGAAAAGCGGCTGCACCGTCACGCGCCGGCCCTCGGCGCAGACGCCGAAGACATCCATGTCGTCGAGGTTGAGGTCCTGGGCCGCCTGCCGCTCGCGCGCGTGCTCGAGGGCCTGAATGCGGTCGCGCAGCACCGCGGCGCGCTCGTAGCGCAGTTCGCGGGCCGCCGCCGCCATCTCGCGCCGGAGGCGCGCGAGGACGCCGCCGGTCTTGCCGCGCAGGAATTGGAGCACCTCGCCCACCTGGCGGCGATACTCCTCGCGCGTGACGCGGCCCGTGCACGGCGCCGAGCAGCGGCCGATCTCGTGCTGGATGCAGGGCCGCGTGCGCCCGCGGAAGAAGCCCGGCGAGCAGGTCCTGAGGGTGAACACCCGTTTGATGACCCTGAGCAGCTCGCGAACCGCGCGCGCGGAGGCGAAGGGCCCGAAGTACACCGCGCCGTCGTCGCTCGTGCGGCGCACGGCCATGACGCGAGGCCATTCCTCGGCCACCGTGATCTTGAGGCTCAGATAGGTCTTGTCGTCCTTGAGGCGGACGTTGTACGGCGGGCGGTACTTCTTGATGAGGTTGTTTTCCAGGATCAACGCCTCGGACTCGCTCGCGGTGAGGAAGTAGGCCACATCGGCGACCTTGGAGAGGAGCGGCGGGAGCAAGGCGCGCGGGTCGCGTTGCGCCTGGAAATAGCCGCGCACCCGCCGGCGGAGGCTGCGGGCCTTGCCGATGTAGAGCACCTTCCCCGCCGCGTCGCGCATGAGGTAGACGCCGGGCGCATCGGGAAACGCGCCCGCCGCCTCCCGCAGGGTCTCGACGCGGGCGGCGGCGTCAGGGTTCGGCGGTGCGGACATACACCAGGGCGTAGATCGCGCGGCCCTGCGCGCGCCATTTGCGCTCGTAGAGCGTTTCGTGGGAGAGCGCATCCTCGCAGGGCGCAAAACAGCCCGGCCCATGTTCGTTGCGCAGGAAGGGCGTTTTCTCCAGCACATCGAGCATCCGACGGCTGTAGTCCGGGTCGTCGGTCTTCAGGAAGATCCGGCCGCCCGGGACCAGGCGCGAGGCGAGCAGCCGCACCGAGGGGCTGCTCACGAGGCGCTTGTCCTCGTGGCGCTTCTTGGGCCAGGGATCCGGAAAGAGGACGTAGAAGGACTCGACCGATTCGGCGGGCAGCAGGCGCGCGATGCATTGCAACGCCTCGCTGCGCACGAGCCTGACATTCGCCGCGCCGGCGCGCTCGATCTTGCGCGCCAGGCGCTCCACGCGATCGCGGGAACACTCGAACCCGAGAATCAGGCGGTCGGGAAACCGCCGGCTGAGTTCCAGGAGCAGCGTGTCGCGGCCGGCGCCGATCTCGACGTGGAAGAGCCCGGCCGCGCCGTACACCGACGGCCAGTCCTCGGGGCCGCGCAGGGCGTCGAGGGGGACCTCGATCGCCGCTGCGCCGCGGATCGCATCGCGGGCGGCAAGCAGCGCGCCGGCGGCGCGCTCCGCGCCGGAACGACACGCCGTGATGTCGCGCGGATTTTCGTCCATGGTCCACCTGCCGGAAGCCTACCGGCATTGTATCACCGCCCCGCGCCGGGATCTCCAAAAATCCGGCGGGACGAGCGCCGGCGGCTCCGGGGCGCGGGACGCTACGGCGTGCAGACGTCGGGGCAGCCGACAACGGCGATGCAGTCCGTCCCGTAGGCCGGCGCGGGGCCGTTCGTGAAGAGATAGGCGAAAAGATGCAGCACGTCGGCCAGGTTGACGGTTCCATCGCCGTTCACGTCGAAGATGACCGCGTTGCCGCCCTCCGCGATAGTCGCGCCCGCGCAGGGCGGCGTTGCGTTGGCTCTGCCGTACAGGGTGTTGATCAGCGCGGCCGCATCGGAGAGGTTCAGGCGGCCGTCCTGATTCGTGTCGCCGGGAAGCTGCCGGCCGCCGGGAGGCTCCGGCCTGCCGGGCGAGCCGCCCTCCAGGGCGCTCCGGCCCCAGTTGGCTTCATCGCCCCAATTCTCCAGGGGCGTGTCGAGCGGGCCGGTGAAGACCAGGGAGTACCCGCCCCCGTTGGTGGAGGGGACCCACTGGTTGCGGTAGTAGACCTCGACGCACGGCTCGCCGAGGGGCCCTAGAACCTGGACCGCCTCGCCGACGTCGCTGAGCAAGCCCGTCCAGGGCGCGACCACCGTGATCCCGTCCGCCCCGTACACCGTCGTGAAGGCATTCAGATCCCGGGCGACGACGACGTGCTCGCCGGGATCGAGCTGCGCGGGGCCGTCCATGGGAAACTCGAACGTTACGCCCTTGGCGATCCGGACGCCCGGAAGCGCGATAGGGACGTCGCCCGCGTTCGCGAGCTCGAGGAACTCGAGCTGGCTGGCCGAGTACGGGCTGACGGGCTTGGGGTTGTACATGATCTCGGTGAGGACCAGGCGCGGCGCCGCGGTGTAGAACGTGCCCTCGACCATCGTGCTCCAGCTTCCGCCCGCCTGGACGCGGGCCCGGACACGGGTGTTTTGGGTGATCGTGAGCGGCTCGGTGTAGGTGAGAAGCGCCGGGGAGTCCTGGATCGCGGGATCCGAAGGATCGGGGCCGTTGAGGGTGTACTTGATGGCGCCCATCGTCGCCGTGATCCGCAGCTCGAAGCCAGGTTCCACCTTGCCGCCTTTGTTGCTCAGAACGGGCGGCACGAGGAACTGGCTGTCTATCCACAGGAGCCGGTCGCGGATCCAGGCCCGCATCCAATCGACCTCGGACACCCAGGTCGGACCGACGTACCAGTTGGGCCACAGGTACACGCCCAGCACGGGCCAGCGCTTGAAGTTGCGGGCCTGGGCCTCGCGCACGAAATCGCATTGGGCGTCGATCGAGGCCGTGAGCGCCGCCTGCGAGAGCGGCCCGCCGCGGAGCTCGAACCACCGCTGGCGGTACAGCTCCATGAAGGCGGGGTCTTGCATGAGGCGCCGGTAGAAGGGGTACTCCTGGTAGGAATTGAGGTAGAACGAGTAGTACCAACCGGTCGTGAGCCACCCGTCGTTGTAGTTCGCGTTGCCCAGGGAGAGGTTGTAGTCCCACACCGGCCCCATGTTGAGCCTGCCGTTCTTGTCCTTGTGCAGGAAGGTGCTCAGGCGGTAACCGTCGATGTTCTTCGTGAGCTCCACGATGATGTGGTGGTCGATGAAGGACAGGGGATCGATATAGGCGGCGTAGCCCGTCGCGGGGTCCCTGAAGTTCGCGCCGTGGAGCACGGTTTGGAAGCGGTTCAGGAAGTTTGCGATCCAGGCCTTCTGCTCCACCGTGGCGACCTGCCGCGCCGGCCGGGCCGGGTTCTGGTTCTCGTGAGGGTAGACGTAGCAGAAGTGCACGCTGTAGCCTCCGCCGCTGGTGGTGAACCCGGCCTCGCCCGGGCCCAGGCGGTCGTTCTTGAAAATGTAGCCGCCGCTGATCCCGGGCTCGGTCTTCTGGGAGGCGTAGAGACGGTCGATGGCGACGCGGTTCGCGCCGCGCTTGATTTTCTCCACGAGGACATAGATTCCGAGGTAGTGGGTCGAGTAGCGCAGGCCCCCCGAAGCGCTCATGTTGAGGAACATCTCCATGTAGCGGGTGCGGGGCGCCCAGCGTCCGATGTCGTTGCTCCACCGGTAGGCGAGCACGTCGCGCATCAGGGTCTTGTCGTTGTAGGCGGGGTACAGGATCCAGTCCGATTCCGCGGCAAAGCCCAGGAGGGGCGCCGCGCGCTCCTTGTCGCGCTCGTTCCAGAGCTCGAGGGCGTACATCTTCTTGGCGAACCCCAGCGCGGTCGATCCCCGCAGCTTGAGGCCGGCGCGGCTCGTGAAGGGCGCGAACTCCGTCAGCGCCGTTCGGCCGCGCGGATTTTCCGCGAGGAAGATCTGGCAGGGCTTGTAGGTGACCTCGTCGATGCCCTGCCCGAAGGTGTTGATGACCATGAGGGGCAGGTCGGAGGTGAAGTCCGCCGTCGTGGCATCGAGGAGCACCGAGTAGGAGTGGCTCACGACGGGGCTCGGGAGATGTCCCGGCGCGAAGGCGCGCGCGCGGATCGTGGTGGTGCCGGCGACGCGGATCGGGCCGGCGTATTCGGGGGAAGCCTCGGTGGGGACGGTGCGATTCGTGGTGTAGCGGATCACGGCGCCGGGCGCATCGACGGCCAGGGACACCATGATCTCGGCGGGATAGCAGCCGCTTGGGTGCGACGGCCGCGGTTCGTCCACGACATCGGGAAATCCGGCGCCGTTGAAAAAACCCGGCGTCGGGACATCGAAGTACTCCGGCCGCTCCGTGTCGAGGGTTCGCAGGGAGATGGCCTCGAGCGACGCCGCGATCACGAAATCGTTCTGGGTGACGGGGGAGCGGTTCAGGCCGTGGAGGGCCAGCACGTTGGCGCCGGCGCGAAGCAGCTTCCTCACGCCGGAGACGAAGATTTCCTCCGCCGCGACGCCGTCGTGCGTCGCCGTGGCGATCGCGTTCCAACGCAGCGCGGCCGGCGCGTTGCGGCGGGCGATTTCGACGCCGTTCAGGTAGGCGACAAAGCCGTCGTCGTAGTGGATGGAGAGGATCGCCGCGTCGCAGCTCGAGGGATCCGCCAGATGAAAGGGCATGCGGATGTACGCCGACGTGTTGACGCCGTATAGGCTCGTTTCGATGTCGGTGCCGATCAAGGACTTGTACGTCGCCGCCGACTTGCGATCGAAGCCGACGCCGCCCGCTCCGGCCGTCCACGCGCCGTCATCGAAGGCCGGGTCGGTCCAGGCGGCGCCGAGACTGTCGTCGGCCGGGACGAAGACGCGCACCGGGCCGTCGATCGGCGCCAGCAGCATGCCGTCCGCGGTCATGGCGAGGCCGTAGGACACGTTGGCCTGCTGGGGCGGAAAGACGGGGCCGAAGGCGGCGATCACCCGCTCCTCGGGCGTGTACAGGCCGATATACTCTCCGCCCGAACTGAGCTTGAAGTTCGTGTGCAGGTTGGCGGCGGGGTCGCGCCGATCCTTGCCGGAGGCGAAGACGACGAGGAACTGACCCGCCTCAATGGTCACGGCGGGGAAGGCCCACTTGCGCGGGTTGGCGGGGTTGTCGCTCAGAAACCAGCCGGCGAGATCCACCGGGTCCTCGCCCGCGTTGAGAATCTCGATCCAGTCCGAGCAGTCCTTGTCCTCGTCGGTGAACGACTGCTCGACGGGGGGATACGTGCTCTCGTTCGACGCGAGAAACTCAGTGATGTAAAGGTCGTCGGGGCCGGCGCACAGCAGAGCGCCGGCCAGGGCCGCGAACGCGGCCGCACAGAAATGCGTGCGAAAAGTGCGCATCGCAAGGCCTTTCTCTCGAAGGCGCCGGGCCGGACCGGCGCAACCGGCGATTCTCAGGGCAACTCGGTCACTTCATCAGTGCGATTTTATCACGGAGGGCGACCGAGACAAAGGCTTCGCGCCTTGCAAATCGCCCCGAACGCGCATATAAGGAGCGTCAGCCGGCGCGCGGGGCGCCGGCGCCGCGTCAGGAGCAGGCATGCGGACAACGTCGATCGCGCCTTCGGAGCACATGCGGCGGCGCGCGAGGGTCCTTGGGGCGCTGAAGGGCGCGGCCGCCGTCGTCTTTGCGGGCGGCGCGACGCGGCCGCTGCTGGGGACCTGGCTCGCCGATGCGAACTTTCGGTACCTGACGGGGCTCGAAGACGAGCCGGAAGCCGCCGTGTTTTTCGACCCCTCGGCGGAAGACGAGCGCCGCCGGATCGTCCTCTTCCTCAAACCGCTCGACCGGGAGGCGGAGCGCTGGGACGGCTACCGCGAGGAGCTCGGGTCGAGCCTGCGGGCGCGCACGGGTTTCAGGACCGTCATGCGGACGCCCTCGCTCCCCGCGCTGTTGACCGACGCGGCGCGCCGCGCGAAGCGCCTGGCGTGCCTGCATCCCTGCGCGGTCTACGACGCGGCCGTGTCGCCGGACCTGGCCGTCTACCGCAAGGTCGCCGAGCGGGTGCCGGGCGTGGCGATCGAGGACCGGACCGAGCTTCTCAAGGACCTGCGCGCGCGCAAGTCGCCCGCCGAGCTGGCCCTGATGCGCCGGGCGATCGCGGCCACGGCGGAGGGCTACCGCGCGGTCTTCGGCATGCTTCGGCCCGGCGTCAGCGAGCTCGAAATTCGGCAGGCGCTGGAGACCGCGTACCACCGGCACGGCGTGGAGCGGCTCGCGTTCAATACCATCGTGGGGGCGGGCCTCAACGGCACGGTGCTGCACTACGCGGCCAACAAGGCGGTCGTGGAGGCCGGGGATCTCGTCGTGATCGATTCGGGCGCGAGCTTCGGCGGCTACTGCGCCGATGTGACCCGCACGCTGCCTGTGAGCGGCAGGTTCACGAAGGAGCAGCGCCGGTTCTACGAGATCGTGCTCGCGGCGCAGCGGGCGGCCATCGCGGCGGCCCGGCCCGGCGTCCACATGTGGCGGGTCGACGAAGCGGCGCGGGCGGTGATCGAAAAGGCGGGCTGCGGGGATGCTTTTATCCACGGAGTGGGCCACCAGCTTGGCCTCGCGACGCACGATGCGACGCCCGGGGGCCCCCTTGTCCCCGGCATGGTGGTGACGATCGAGCCGGGGATCTACTTCCCGGACCGCGGACTCGGCATCCGCATCGAGGATGACGTCCTGATCGGGCGCGCCGGCAACCGGGTGCTCAGTTCCGCGATTCCCAAGTCGATAGAGGACATCGAGAGCGCCATGCGGAAGGCCCGCGCGGCGCGGGGAGGCCATGTATGAAACGATGGCGCTGCAGGGTGTGCGGATACGAGTGCGAGGCGGAGGAACCGCCCGAAAGATGCCCGGTGTGCGGGGCGGACCGCAGCTTCTTCACGGCGGAAGACGACGCTCCGAGCGCAGCGCCCGGCCCGGCGGCGCCGGAGCCGGCGGTGCCGGAACCGGCGGCGTCCTCCGCGCCGGCCGCGCCGGAACCGGCAGCCTCCGCGGCGCCCTCCGCGCCGGCCGGACCGGCCGCGGGCTCGGGCAAAGCGGGGAAGCTGATGGCGTTCGCGGCGAAATGGCTCGTGCGGCTCCACGCGCATCCCATCTCGGCGCACGTCCCCAACGGCGTCCTGCCCGTCGCCGTCGTGTTTCTGCTGCTCGGCCTGGTGTTCGCCTGGTCGGGGATGCGAGACGCCGCCTTCTACAACGTCGTGTTCGTGGTGTGCGCGCTGCCCCTCGTGCTTTGCTCCGGGTACCTGGACTGGAAGGTCAAGCTCAAGAAGGCGCGCGCCCCGATCATCGTGGGCAAGATCGTCTGCGGCGCCGTGTCCCTCGTCATCGGCGTCGGCGTGATCGTGTGGCGGATCTTCGGCGGCGAGGCTGCGCTCGACTGGCCCTTCTTCTGCGCGCTTCTGGTGATGCTGGGCGCGGCCGGCACGGCGGGTTATCTCGGCGGCAAGCTCGTCTTCGGCCGGCACGAGGGCTTGGACTGAGACAGCGCAACCGGCGAGGCTCCGGGGGGGCTTGCGACCGTTGCCCGGAGATATACAATCTATGGTTTGCTCAGGCCCTCGTAGCTCAGCTGGTAGAGCAGCGGATTCTTAATCCGCGAGTCCCGGGTTCGAATCCTGGCGGGGGTACCAGCCGCAGGCAAAGGCCGCAACGGAGGTTGCGGCCTTTTTTCATGGCAGCTTCCGCCCCCCCTCGGGGGCGCCGGAAAAGCCTTGTGCATCGTCGGATGCCGTCCCTATAATAGGTGCTGGGCTCGGTTTTTTGGTCCAGTGGTCGGTTGAGTTCGTCACTCACGGTTCAACGAAGCGAGGTGCTGCATGCGCAAGTACGGAGCGGGTCTTTTGGCTCTGCTGGTGCTGGGGCTGACAGGCGCGCCTGCCGCGGCGGCGGGCGAGGTTGTCATCTACACGGGCAACGTTTTCTGGATTTCGAAGGCTGATGCCGACGCGCAGGCCGAGATCTGCGCCGACAAGCTGCTAGAGTGGGGGATCCCGTGCACGTGGTACCGGGGCGAGGACCCCGCCGCCGAAAAAGCCGAGATCGCGGCGTGGATGCAAGCCGCGACGGGCAACGGCAAGCAGGAGATTCTAGTCCTGTACGGGTATTTCCCGGAAACGATCTATCCGGGCGGCAACACGCAGCCGAACGGCTCCATCGCGGAACGGTTCATCGAGTCCAACGACGGCGATGCGATCGTCAACCACGGCGACTACATGTTCTACAAATCCAGCCCCGACAACGGCGTGCTCGGGCTCCAGAGCATGATGGACATCACGGACGTCACGATGTCGGCGGACAACACGCCCATGAAGGTGACGCCCCTCGGCAAGGCGGTCTGCTCGAGCCTGGACAACTTCTGGAGCGACCGCGTCTTCTTTCCCGCCCAGCTCAAGGGGGAGTGGTTCGTCGAAGCGGCCTTCGGCGTCAACCACGACGGCACGCGCGTCGAGCCCGCGATCATCCGCGACGGCACCCGCGGCCGCCTGATTCCCATCTATCAGACGAACACTCAGAGCTGGGATCCGAAGGGAGCCGTGGCGGCCGAGATCATTTCCTGGCTCTTCGGGGTCGACCGCGGTCCGGCCGCCGGGCTCGGCATCAGAGCCTCGCGGCCCAAGGCGGCGGTCACCGATGACACTCGGGCGGCGGCGTGGACGGGGGATCCGCTCGAGTTCACCGTCGACCTGCTCGAGACCACGGGCAGCGGGACCAAGGCCGCGGCCGACGTCACGGTGACCCTCGAGACGACCTCCCCTAGCGGGCGGTTCGATCTGTCCCCGGACGGCCCCTTCAGCGGCGCGGTGACCACCGTCAAGATCCCCGCGGGCGCGTCCTACGTTGACGTGTATTACAAGGACACGGCGGCCGGCACGCCCACCCTCACCGTTTCGGCGGCGGGACTCTCGCCATGGTCGTGCGAGGTGAAGATCTTCGCGCGCAGCTTCGCCCCCCGGGGCGAGGTTGCGTTCTACACCGCTGCGACGAGCTGGACCTCCCTCCAGGTGGCCAACGCGCAGGCCCAGATCACCGCCGACAAACTGAGGGATATCGGCGTGAACAGCACCATTTTCTCGGCGATCGCCCAAGAGGACGCGCTCGCCAACTGGGTAATGGATAAGACCGGGAACGGCAAGTTGGACGTTCTGGTGACGTACGGGTACGTACCGCCCAGCATCTACCAGCCCGGCAACGCGCAGCCTGAAGGTTCCATTGCGGAACTCTTCATCGAGTCGACCGACGGCGACGTGATCCTCAACCACGCGGACGCCTTTTGGTACGTGTCGCGGGGTACCAATAACGGGTACGACGGCTTGAGGAACCTGACGGATCTTGTGGGCTTTCGCCAAGACGAGGTGACCACGGCCTTTACCGTGACGGCGGAGGGCGCGGAAATCGCGCCGAGCCTCATTAATTTCTCCGGTACCCGGCCGTTCTACGTCGACATGCTTTACAAGGACTGGCTGGTCGAGGCGGTGTTGGCGCAGAACGCGACGGGCGCCCGGGCCGATCCCGTCATCCTGCGCGACGGAGACCGCGGGCGCGTCATCCCCGTGTTCCAGGCCAGCAACGAGTTTTTGCCGAAAGGCGCCGTGGCCGCCGACATCATCACGTGGCTGTACGGCATTTCGGTCGCGGATCCGGTCAAGATGGGCATCGTCGGGCCTACGATCACCGGAGTCCGCGAGCCGCTGAGGTTCGTGGCGCAGATACAGAACCTGATCGGCAGCCCGATGGGTGCCCCGGCGGACACGACGGTGACGCTGGCGACGAGTTCGGCGACCGGCCGGTTCGATGTCCTCCCCGATGGCCCCTTTGATGGCACCTTGACAACTCTGTCGATTCCGGCGGGCGAATCGTCGGCGGTGTTCTTCTTCAAGGACACGGCGGCCGGGACGTACACCGTGAGTGCTTCGGCGGCGGGATTGGTGATGGCGAAAGTGAACGTGAATGTGCGCCCGTGGACCTTCGCGCCGGCGGGCGAGGTCGCGATCTACACCGGTGCGACGTTCTGGCTCCCCAAGACGGAAGCCGACCAGGATGCCCAGATCTGCGCCGATCGGCTGGCCGAAGTGGGCATTGCGGTCACGATCTTCAACGCGACCTCCGACGAGGGCGCGCTCGCCAACTGGGTCACCAGCCGCACCGCGGACGGCAAGCTCGACGTCCTTATCATCAACGGGCGCCTTCCCGACAGCCTCTACTCGCCCCCCAACCGGCAGCCGGACGGCTCGCCGGCGGAGCTTTTCATCGAGTCGACGGACGGTAACGCGATCCTGAACCACGGAGACTGGCTGTTCTACAAGTCGACCTTGGAGTTCGAAGCCGACGGGACGACGTCCCGGAACAACGGCTCCGCCGCGCTCCAGAACATCATGGATATTCCGGGCATCGGGATGTCGGCGGACGATACGCCCGTCTTCGTCACGGCGGAGGGGCGGGACATCGCCCCGTGTCTCAGGAACTTCCAGCCCGACCGCGTGTTCTTCCCGGCGCAGCTCGGCGGCGAGTGGTACGTCGAGGTCGCCCTGGCGCGGAACGCCGACGGCACGCGCGTCTCGCCGGCGATCGTGCGGGATGGAAACCGAGGCCGATTGATCGCCGGGTTCATGACGAACCGCATCGATGCCCAAGTCCCGCCCGAGCCCAAGGGCGCGCTCTCGGCGGAAATCGCCGCCTGGCTCATGGGCTGGCGCCTGACGCCGTTGCAGTTGCGCCTGGCGAACACCGGCGGCGCCGCGGCCACGCTGCAGAGCATGCCGATGGCGCTCACGGTGGAGATCTGCGATGCCGCCGGCGTGCCGGCGCCCGCCACGGCGGATGTGACGGCGAGGCTGACGAGCAACTCGGGAAGCGGCGCCTTCGACTTCGCCAGGAAAGGCGCGTTCAGCGCCCCGGCGGTCTCCGTGACGATTCCCGCGGGGGCGACGTCGGCGACGGTTTTCTACAAGGACGGGAGGGTCGGATCGCCCGTCCTGTCGGCGACCGACACGGGATCCCCCGCCCTGGTGTCGGCGTCCCTCGCGGTGGACGTTTTGGCGGCCGCGCCGGTCGAGCCCGGAACGGTGGCGATCTACACCGGCAACACCGGCTGGATAAGCAAGGCCGAAGCCGACGCGCAGGCCGAGATCTGCGTCGATGCGCTGGACGCCGCGGGGATCGAGGCCCAGTGGTTCGCCAGCCCCGCCCAGAAGGCCGATGTCGCCAACTGGGTGACCGCGGCGACGAACAACGGCAAGGTGGATGTGCTGGTGCTCTACGGGTACGTTCCGGAGACGATCTTCGGGGCGGGCAACACGCAGCCGGACAACTCGCTCGCGGAACTTTTCATCGAGTCGACCGACGGCGACATGATCCTGAACCACGCCGACTGGATGTTCTATGTCTCCATCGTCAACAACGGCGCCGAAGGGCTCCAGCACCTCATGGATACCAACCCCATCACCCTGTGGGGAGACAACACGCCCATGTACGTCACCCCGGACGGAGCCGAGATCGCGCCCACGCTGGAAGACTACAAGACCGATCGCGCCCTAAGGTTCAACGAGCTCAAGGGCGAGTGGCACATCGAGGCGGCGCTCGCGCGGGATGCCTACGCCCCCCGCGCGGATCCCGTCATCGCGCGTGACGGCAACCGCGGGCGCGTGGCCTTTGCCTATCAGACGAACCCGGCTGATCCGACCTACGTGCCCGACCCGAAGGGCGCCGTCGCGGCGGAGATGATCGCGTGGATCATGACGCAGATCCCGGAGATCGAGCCCGTGACGGACATCTACGTCTGGATGGGCAACGTCAACGGCGACGGGGCCGTCAACATCGCCGACGCGGTCGCGCTCCTTCAGTACCTCTTTGCCGGCGGGAAGCCGCCCGTCTGCGCCAAGGCGGCCGATGCGAACGACGACGACGCCGTCAACATCGCCGACGCCGTCAAGATCCTCGGCTTCCTTTTCAGCGGGCAGCCCATGACCGCGCCTGATGGCAGCGCGATCACGGCGGCCAACAACGTTTGTCGGGGCTATGCCGCCGACGGCGTGGACGACAAGGGCAAGCCGTACTTCCCGGCGCAGGTGAGCGGCATGCCGGCGTGCGCCACGCAGTGCGCGCCGTAGCCGCGTCCGCCGCGCCGTTCGACGAAAGCGCGGGGCCCGGGTCCGAGGGAGACCCGGGCCCCGCGTGTTTCGCCCCGGCGCGGCCGTTTGCTCAGGGCGCGACGAGCACGATCGAATCGGAAGCGGTGCGCTGGACCGAGCCGTTCCTGAGAGTCACATAGACGGTTTTCGCGCCGAGGCCCGAGGCGAGGGTCCAGCGCTTGGCGGAAGCGTAGGGCTCCCACACGCCCGCGAGGTCTTCCGTGTTGCTGATGCGCATGTCCTGCGCCCAGCCGCCGCCGTAGATATACAGGTCGACCACGGGATCCGCCGCGGCGAAAGCTCCGCGGTTGATGACGACGGGATAGACGTTTTGCCGCGCGCCGAAATCCTGGGTCCAGTAGTGCCGGTACCCGGTCTCCACCTGGACGTGCGCGATTCCGATTTCTCGCGCGTCGACGCGCATGATATTGGCGCGGTGCCCGGCGCTGTTCATCCAGCCGTCGACGACCGCGCCGGGCGAAGTGTGTCCGGCGGCGATGTTCTCGGCGATAAGCGTCCACCCGGTGTAGCCGGCGTCGACGACGCGTTCGACGTCCGTCGAGCCGTCCGTCCCCGTGTGGGAGATTTTGATGGGCATGTTCAAGGCCATGTCGAGGGTGTGGCGCAGCGCCGCGGCGTCAAGAATCGCCTCGCCCTTGAGCGGCGGGAGCCGGCGGGCCTCGTAGCTCCAACGCCGCTCGTTCGTGAGCCGGAGGACCTCGCGGCTCCAGGACGCGGCTGCGATCACGGTCTGGTCCTGCCCCGTGGCCGACGAATCATCGGTTACGGTGAGCGTCACGGTGTAAACCCCGGCGGCGAAAGTGTGCTGGGGATTCCGGGCGGTCGAGGTCGCGCCGTCGCCGAAGCTCCAGGAATAGCCGGTGATTGCGCGGCCGGGGGCGGCGTGGCCCGACCCATTGAAGGCGACCGTGAGGGGCGCCGTGCCGGAATGCACGTCGGCGCCCATCACGGCGAAGGGTTCGCCCGCGGCGCTCGTGACCACGATCTGCGCCGCGGCCTCGTCCACGCGGTTGAGGCTGGTGGTTACGGTGAGGCGCGCGCTGAAGATGCCCGGCGAGGTGTAGGTGTGGTCGGCGAGCGGTCCGGTCGCCATCGCGCCGTCGCCGAAATCCCAGGAGTACGTGGTCACGACGCCTTCCGGGGTGAAGGACGCGCTGCCGTCGAAGTGCACGATGAGAGGACAGGTGCCCGAGGCCGGCATAGCCTCGATGACCGCCGTCGGGCCGCTCGATGGCGATCCATCGCCGCTCGCGCCGCCGCCGCAGCCGATGAACGCGAACGAGGCCAGAAGACCGATGAAGAGGACGCGTCGCGGCGTGTGCATACGCAGGGGCTCCCTTCGAAGCCAGACCCAGACACGGTCATCTCTTTAGATCGGCTGTGCCGCGGGGCGGTCCTGAGAGCGCCGGCGCGCGGGCGGTCCCGGGCGCGACAGCGCCTGTCGCCGGGGGCGCGCTTCGGTATGAATGGTGCGAGAGGGGGGATTCGAACCCCCGCCCCTTGCGGGACCAGATCCTAAATCTGGCGCGTATGCCAATTCCGCCACTCTCGCACCGGCAGGCTCTTCCTTTGTACCCGCGCGGCCGCCGGGCGTCAACGCGGCGCCTTCAGAGGTGTTTTTTCAGAAAAGCGACGACCTCGCGGCGGGCCTCCGCGGTTTCCTCGTGCCCCGTGTCGCAGCGGAGCAGGCGCCAACCTTCGGGCGCGCCGAGCTCGGCGTAGACCCGCGTCAGCTCGCGGTCGATAATGTCGAGCCCCTCGGGGGGCGTCAATTCGTCCCGCAGCCCCGCGACGCCCAGGTGGGGCCGCGGCGCGATGAGGGCGTTGATGTCCGCGGTCGTGAAATGCGCGAGCAGCCCCGGCACGTAATAGTAGATGCCGTGTCCGCCGAGGCCCTTCTTCCCGAGGAGCGTGTGGAATTCCGTGAGGCAGCACAGGTCGACCGTCGCCTTGATGCGAGTGTCGAGCGCCGCGGTCCACCAGGCCATGGTGCTGCCCATCGACAGGCCGAGGGTCGCCACGCGGGCGGGATCGACCTCCGGCCGCGAGAGGAGGTAGTCGGCGGCGCGCAAGTTGTCGTAAACCATCATGCCCCAGAGGACGCGGCCCTGCCAGAGCATCGCTTTGAACATGTCCAGTTCCGAGGTATGGGCGCGCTCGCCGAACACCCAGGCGTCGATGCACAGGCCCGTCCAGCCGAGCCCGGCGATGACCTCGGCGTAAGGCGGGGCCTGGAGCCCTTCGCGCCCCTTGATGAACTCGTCCTTGCCAAGTTGGTAGTCGCCCCCGTGGGCGTGGTTGTAAAGGACGGCGGGCGCGCGGCCTCGGAGCTTCCGCGGCCGAACGAAGTACGCCGGCACGGGCTCGATGCCGTTCAGGTCGAGCTGGAGCTTCTCGAGCACGTAGCCGGGGCGCTCCTCCCGCGCGAGCGCGCGCGCGCTGATGGGCCGGGCCCTGTCCGGGAGTTCGCCCAGCAGCGCGTAGAGCCGCTTGCGGCGTTCGCCGGCCTGCCGGTGGCTGCGCCCGACGGCCGGGGGGCCGTCGGCGCCCAGGAATCCTTTGGGGTCCACGGTTCCTCCCGGGATCGACGTTCCCAGCAGCGGCGGCGCCTGGCGCCGCCGCCGCCGGCCGCCTGCTCCCCTTCGCTCATCGGCGGTACGCCGCGTTCCCGTCGCGCGGCGGGTGCCGGCCCGCCGCGGCGCGCGCGTCATTGGCCGATGATCTTGATGAGAATGCGCTTGGGCCGGCGGCCGTCGAACTCGCCGTAGAAGATCTGTTCCCACGGGCCGAAATCGAGCGCGCCCTTGGTGACGGCCACCACGACCTCACGGCCCATGATCTGGCGCTTGTGGTGCGCGTCCCCGTTGTCCTCGCCGCTCAGGTTGTGGCGGTAAGTTTTCGGGCTCGCGTCGAAAGGCGCGAGGCGCTCCAGCCAGCGCTTGTAGTCCTCCTTCAGCCCCGGCTCGTCGTCGTTGATGAAGACCGAGGCCGTGATATGCATGGCATTGACCAGGCACAGGCCTTCCTGGACGCCGCTTTCGGCGACGGCTTCCCGGACCCGGTCCGTGATGTTGACGAAGTCCATGCGGGCCGGGACCTCGAGGGTCAGATACCGCGTGAGGGATTTCATGGCGCGTTGATCTCCAAGGTCATTCCCGGGAGGGCGCGGCGGGCGCGCCGCCGAGCCCGCCGACGCCGACAGGTTTCGTTCCTCCGTTCAGTTGCACTCCGGGGCGAGGGGGCCGGCGAGTTCCTTGAGGTAGAAGAGCTTGCCGGCCAAGGTGGGCATGAATGTCGACGGCAGCCACGGCGTCGGCTCGTGGTGGAGCGTCAGGCGGACCGACATGCCCTGCCACATCATTCCCCGGCCGAGGGCGCCGTCGCAGCCGCCGATGACATAGTCCGATTTCAAGAAGAGGCCGGGCCCGACGGTGTTGGCTCGCGTGGGGACGAGGGTCGTCCGGCTCTTGAAGCTCGTGATGGCGTTCTGCTCGATGGTGAGGGGGTGGAGCTTGGCGGCCAGCCGGTAGGCGGGCTTTTTCCAAGCCTCCACCGTCTTGTACTCGGCGGCGAACTGCGGTTCCCAGAAAGCGATGTGGCACACGCGTCCCACGCCGAACACCGTGACGAGCCGGGCGCCCGCCTTCCGGAGCGCCGCGATTTTCGCGCCGTAGGTAGGAAGGTTTTTACGAGTCGCGAAATTGCGCTGCGCCGCGGGCACCGTGAGCGCGCCCAGCGGGCCGTAAAAGGCCGCTTCCATGGCGTTTTGGAAGGCGCCGGGGTCCCCGGGAGGCAGCGTGGCGCCGCGGGCGTCGGACCATTCGTCCATGTTGAAGCCGTGGACATGGGTGCACCGGACGTTCCACGCCTTCAGGAAGTACACGGCCCACCGGTACATTCCCATGGGGCCCACGGGGAGAATCAGGGCGAGGGGCTGTTTCGCGTCCCGCGCGTTCCTGATCTCGCAGGCGATCTCGTGTCCCATCATGGCGTCGAAGTCTCCGATGGAGTCGCAGGCCGCCGTCGTGAAGCGCTTGTGCCACCAGCGCTCGCGGCGGGGCAGCGTTTCGGGCGGCCGGGCGCAGAGCCGGTCGAACTTCGCCAGGTTCCAACCCGCCGGGAAGAAGCCCTGAAGCAGGGAGCCCTTGAGCGTCGTCATTAGATTGGTTGCCACGTGACCTCCTTGCGGCGTGAGCGTAGTTCCCTGGGCCGCCGCGGGCATGATTGTCGGCCCGGGGCCGGCGCGCTGTCAAGGCCGGAGGAGCGGAGGCTTCCGCGGCGCCCGTCCATGGGCTACAACCGCTGGGAGCGAGGCCGGGCATGGAAGAAGAGCTTTACCTGGTTGACGGAGAAGATCGCGTCATCGGCACGGCGCCGCGCTCGCGGGTGCGGGCGGAGAATCTGCTTCACCGCGGCGTCGGCATTCTGGTGTGCAACGGCGCGGGGGAGATCTACGTCCACCGGCGCACCGCCACAAAGGATATCTTTCCCGGCCTGTACGACATGTTCGTGGGCGGCGCCGTGACGGTGGGAGAGGACTACGGCGATGCGGCGCGGCGCGAATGCGCCGAGGAACTCGGCGTCCGCGGCGGCGTTTGGGAGCGCCTGTTCGTCTATCGCTACGAGGGCCCGCGCAACCGATGCTTCACGGGAGTGTACAAGGTCGTGTACGACGGCCCGATCGTGCACCAGGCGGAGGAAGTCGCCTGGGGCCGCTTCATGCCCCTCGCGCAAGTCGCGGCATTCGCCCGCGAGAATCCCGTCGTGCCCGACGGCGCGGAGATCTTCAGGGAGTACCTGCGGCGTTTCGGCGCGCCGCCCTCGTCATAGCCGCGGGTCCGGCTCGATGGCGATGCGCGCCACCGCCAAAACGCCGCCGGCGATGCAGAACCGCAGATCGGCGCCGCCGTTCTGCTCGTTGGCGAAGAACGCGTCCTTGAGGACGATCGCCGCCTCTTTCCATTGCCCCGAGCCCGCCAGCGTGATCCAGGCTCCCGACGCGTAAGGCTCGGCCGGGCGGTTGTAGTGGATCGTGAAGCGCCCGCCCGGCGTGTCCAGGTACGTCACCCGCGCGACGAGCGTCTCGGGGCGGCCGCTCCCGAAGCCGTCGTGAACGGCGGCGTAAAGGTATCTGATGGCGCCCTCGGCCCGCGCCACGGCGGCCGCGCGGCCCGCCAGGGTTTCCATGGCGAAGGGGCCGTCGGCAAAGGGAAACAAACGCAGGCCGTCGGCGCTGTCGGGCGTCCACCGGACCGCCGGCTTGGGCCAGCTCGGCCGCGGGTAGCGCGCCTTGTCGCGTTCGTACCGCGCCAGCAGCGCGAAGAAAGTGTGCGGGTCGACGACGCGCGCGCAGGGCTCCGCCTTCGCGAGGAGTTCCTGCACCTGCGCGTGCCACGACGCGGTCTTGAGAATCGTGCGCAGGTAGAAGAAGCTGCGCTGCTCCGGGCTGATCGTCGCGGCGAGGCCGGCGGCGACCTCCTCGGGGGACTGAGAGGCGTCGGCGACGCGGATGAAGGGCATGCCTTTGTAGATGCCCTGCCGCGCCATCTTCTGGCCGCCGATGCCCCCCGGCGAGAAGCGCGCGTAGGCATCCCAGACTTCCTCCTTCATGGCGGGCGAGTAGCCGTCGATGATGAAGCCGGTGACCCGCAAGTCCCACCGGGCGTAGAAGGGCCGGCAGAACTTCTCCCACACCGCCGTGCCGGAGGGCAGGCCCGAGTGGGCGCGCGGCTCCTGGAGCCCTCCCGGGTTGAGGTATCCGGCGCCGGAGTCCCCGGTGGTGAAAACATCGAGGGGCGAGGCGGTCTCGCGCGCGAACGCCAGGGCCATGGGCGCCCGGCGCTCTAAGTTCGGGTTGAGCGCCCAGCCGAGGGGCACCGTGCCGCGGGCGGGGTCGTTCCAGCAGCGCGGGAACTCCCGATAAAGCCAAGCCGCCGAATCGTAATCGCCCACGTAGAAGCACACGTAGGCGCCGGGCGCCACCAGGCCGTCCGCCGCCAGCAGACCCGCGCGCGCCAGCGCCGCGTCGTCCGGCGCCGGCGCCTGGGCGTAGCGCTCCCGGAGGGGGAAATGAGTGAAAAAGCTCGCGTTGGCCATGGCGCAGGGGCCGAGGGCATCGGCATCCATGATGGCGTTGTAGCACGACAGGATTTCCGCGTAACGCCATTCCGTGGGCACGGGCGCGTGGGCGCCGGCGCCCGGCCGGTGGTTGCAGTACTTCCAAGCCCAGGGAACGAAGCCGCCCGCGTGGATTATCGTCCTTGCTCCGGCGCCGTCGTACGCCGCGCGCAGAATCGCCTTCAGCGTGGCGGCGTCGGCGCCGAGCTTCTGGGTCGGATCATCGTTGGGGGCCTCGTCATCCCACGGGTGGAGGTCGAAGAAGAAGGCTTTTTTGCCGATAAAGAAGTCGTGGTTGGAGAGAGTGTGGTTTTCGTGGTTCCCCCCGAAAGGCTCGCGCAGCCAAAAGCTGTCGATGTAATAGGCCAGGTAGCGGGGATCGCAGGCGCCGGAGGCGAGGAACCGGTCCTTGGCCCAGAGGTAAGGATCGCACTTCCGACTGCCCGCGACTGCTGGGAACGACTGGCGCGTCAGGTCGACGACGACGGGCAGCCGGGGGCCGCCCTGGACGATGCGCGTGTAGAGCGCGCCCGGACGCGCGTCCTTGCGCACGGGGAGCAGGTTCTCGGCGCCCGCGATAGTGCTGGCGAGATTGGAGAGAGAATGCGGCTCCTCGGCGTACAGGACGACGCCGCGGTAAAAGCTCTTGAAGCGGCCCAGAAGCGCGTCGAGCGTCTTGATTTCCTCCAAACCGCGGTTGGCGAGCCAACGGCCGGGGGCGCGAAGCCACATGAGCCAGTAACGGTCGGCGGGATCGATCCAGTGAACGTAAAGCCGCGGCGCGTCCCGGTTGACGAGGCCTTGGAGCGCGGCCGCGAGGTGGCACGTATCCCACAGGTCGCGCCGGGCGGCGGCGTCGGCCAAGTCGAGCGCGCGGAGGGGCGTGAGGTCGTAGAGGACGATGGCGGGTTCAGCCGGCGCGGCGCCGGCCGCGAGCGCCGCCGTGAGAAGGTGCGCGAGCATGGGACCTCCTTGCGCCGCGGAGAGCGGCGGCGCCGCCATCGTACCCGTGGCGGAGGGCGGGTTCCACGGGCCGGCCGGGGCGGCGGGTGTGACGCTCCGCGTCACAGTGCCAGATAACGGCGACACAAAGCGTCACTCGGCGGCGGGGCGCCGGCCGCCGGTCGCGCGGGAGCCGTTGCGGCGCGCGAAGTTAGGGAAACGGCGGGTTTGTTTGCCTGAAGGGAACTCGATTTGCTATACTTCTGGCGAGTGGTTGAGGTTCACGGTTGCGGAGAAAGGAGGGCTTGCCGACGCGGGACAGTCTGATCGTTTGGCCGATGAGAGTTGCCGGACAAACGGGTTGGGTCAATGGGGAAAGTTGTTGGTTTCTCGGTAGTCTCGGTTTCAATCCAGTAGGAGGTTTCAGCAGTTATGCGTAACAAAGGATTCACGTTGATCGAGCTCATGATCGTCGTCGCGATTATCGCCATCATCGCCGCGATCGCGATTCCGAACCTGCTTGGCGCCCGGAAGGCCGCCAACGAGGCCGCGGCCATCTCGAACCTGAGGACGATCTCGACGGCGTGCGAGCAGTATCGCACGTCCGTGGTTCCGCCGGTCTATCCCGCGAGCCTGGCGGCGCTGACGATCGCCGGCGGTGCTTCGACCAATTACATCGATGGAGTCCTCGCGCTCGGCCAGAAGAGCGGCTACGACTACGTGCTCGGCGTCGGGGCGGCGGCGGGCACCACGTACGTATGCACAGCGTCGCCGCATTCGACCTCGGATGGCAACCGCGCTTTCTTCCTCGACGAGTCCGGCGTGATTCGTCAGGTGGCGGGTATGGGTCCTGCGACGGTGGCCGCCGCTCCGATCCAGTAACCGCTCGATTCAAGACGTCGCTTTCGCGCGGCGGGTCGCCGACCCGCCGCGCGTTTTTTGTTGTTCGCCGCGTCAGGCTCGGGAGGGGGGCGAGGAGACCCGCGCGGCCGGCGCGGCGCGGAAGAAGCTAATGGGCTAGGAGGGAATCGAACCCTCAAGCCTGGAACCAGGCATGGGATTTTAAGTCCCACGCGTATGCCGTTTCCGCCACTAGCCCCCGGGACCGACGGCAGAAGGAAGCTGGAGGCGGCACCCGGATTTGAACCGGGGGTGATGGTTTTGCAAACCATTGCCTTACCGCTTGGCTATGCCGCCCCGGTAACGTGACTGTACCTTTCCCCCTCAGGAACGTCAAGCGGCCCGCGCGCCCGGCTTTAAGCCGATAACGTCTCCGGCACGGCCGTTTCGCGATCTGCCGCGGGCTGCGCCGCGGCCTCATCCGCCGCGGCGGGATCAGCCGCGGGTTGTGCTTGAGACGCCGCGCCGCCCTTGGCGGCTTTGAGCGCCGCGAGCCTGGCCGCGGCGCCGCCGAGCTTGGCGGGCTTGGTGACATCGGGCGTCGGGTTGATCTCGGCCGGAGGCGGCGCCGGCGGCGTCGCTTCGCCGGACACGGCCGGCGCCGCGGCACCCCCCGCGGGCTGCGTCTGAGCGGCGGGTCCGCCCTTCGCCGCCTTGAGCGCGGCGAGCTTCGCCGCCAGGCCGCCGAGCTTGGCGGGTTTGGTGACGTCCGGCGTCGGGTTGATCTCGGCCGGAAGCGGCGCCGCTTCGCCGGACACGGCCGGCGCCGCGGCACCCGCCGCGGGCTGCGTCTGAGCGGCGGGTCCGCCCTTCGCCGCCTTGAGCGCGGCGAGCTTCGTCGCGAGGCCGCCGAGCTTGGCGGGCTTGATGACGTCCGGCGCCGGGTTGATCTCAGCGGGGGGCGCCGCCGCCCGCGGCGCCGCTTCGCCGGCGGGCGGCGGCGTTGCCGCCTGGGGCGCGGTAATGTTCTTGAGCTTGTTGATCGCCGAAGCGACGCTCAGCTTCACGCTCTCCGGCGCGGGGGCGCCCGTGGGCTTTCCCGTCGTCAGGCTGCGCAGCCGGCGGGTGATCGAACTCACCGAGCGCTTGAGCACGCGTTGCTTCACCGAAGCGAAGGCCTCATCGGCCGCCATGGCCTCCGGCGACTTCGGCGCGGCCGGCGCCGCGGAAGCCGCGGGTGCCGAGCGCCCGGCGGGCGGCGGCGCGGCCCGCGGCCGGGCCGATTGATCGATGGCTGCCTGGATCTCGTCGATGACGGCGGCGGGCGCGCCGAGGGCGCGCAGCTTGTCGGCGCAGCTTCGCGCCAGACCGGCGTTGCCTCCGGCCAGCAGCATCTTGCCGGCGCGGCCGTACTGTTCCACCGCCATGCGCGTATCGCCCGCGTCGGCGCACGCATCCGCAAGGAGAAGCAGCAGGAAGGCATCCTCGGCGCGGTCGCCGGCGATCTCGCGGCAGAGCGCCTGGGCCTTATCGAGCTCGCCCGCCAACAGCCTGATGAGCGCGAGCCCGCGCTGCGCCTCGAGGCGCTTTTCCTTCTCGTTCATGCCCGCCAAGACCGCGATAAGCTCCTCCCGCGCCTCGCGCTCGAAGGGCGCGACGCGCAGAGCCTCGCGGAGCGCGCGCTCGGCTTCCTTCAGATCGCCCGCCGCGGCGCAGAGCGTGGCCGCGTGGCGCAGCGCCGCCGCGGCCTCCTTGTCGTTGCCGCTCTTCTCGTGCTCCTTGGCGAGCTGCCAGCGGTATTCGTGGTTCTCGGGAGCGATGCGCAGCAGCCGCTTGAGGGCGATGATGAGCTCGGCGCGCTCCTCGGGCGCTCCCAGGCGGGCGGTGTACTCGCGCAGCAGCTTCTCCGCGGCGGGGAGGTCCTTGCGGGCGAGCGCGCTTTCGATGAGGTGCCAGGACGAATCGCGGTCGCCCGGCCTGAGCTCGCAGCGCTTCTGGTGAAGCCCGCGCAGCGTCTCCGGATCGCGGACGCCGTACGGGTTGCCGAAGGCGAGCACGGCGTCCAGGTGCTGGAGCGCCTTCTCGCGGTTCCCCTGGACGCAGTGCAGCTCGATGAGCTTCATGCGCACGTCCAGGGTGTCGTCGCCGTTGATGAACAGGCGCTGGAAATACTCCAGCGCCTTGCTGGTGTCCTTGCGGTCGGCGTAGATCTTCGCGAGCTGTTCTTTGGCTTGGCGGGCCTCTTCGGCGGCGCCGGTCGCCTCGCATAGGGCCGCGTAGCGCTCCTTGAGAGCGGCATCGTCGGGGCAGGCCGCCAGGGCGTCCTTGAGCAGCCGGAGCGCCTCGTCGTCGCGGGCGTCCTGGTGGAGCTTCTCCGCCAGGGCGAGCGACTCCCGGGCGGCCTCTTCCTTCTGCTCGTACTTGGCCAGCAGCTTGATGTAGCGCCGCCGAATGGGAATGTTGGCCGCGTCCAAGGCGATGATTTTACGAAAGGCCCGCAAGGTGTCGTCGAAGCGGAAATCGCGGGCGCATTTGTCGGCGAACTCCAGGTAGCGCTCGATCGCCGCCGCCGTCCGCCCCGTCCGCTCGCAGGCATGGGCCAGGCGGAACTGCAGATCGAAATCGTCCAGGCCGCGCTCCAGCGCCCGCTGGTACAAGGAGAGCGCCTTGGCCCAGTTTCCGCTCTCTTCCGCGGCCAGGCCGAGCTGGAAAAGCTGCACGGGATTGACCAGTTCAATGTCGCCGCCCTCGGCCAGTTCCTGGACCACCGCGAAAGCCTCGAAGGGATCCAGACCCGAGGCTTCGATGACATCACGGGTGTCCTTGTGGCCGTCGAGGATCTGGAGCACGGCCACCGCGGCGGGATGTTCGGCCTGGTGGTGGAAGAAACGAACCGCGCTGGGCGTCGCGTAGTACACGTCCCGAAGCGTCGCGAAGTTTTCGACGACGAAACTCCAGGCCTTGGCCTGCGCCAGGGCCTTGAGGAGCAGTTCCTCGAGGGGTACGTAGATCTCGTAGCTCGAACCGAGGTCGCTCGGCAGGTTCTCGGCGCCTTCGGCGCAGGGAGTGAAGGAGATCTCCTCCTCCTCCGCCACGAGCGTGCGAGCGAAGGTCTCCGTGACGAATCCGAGCACGGCGCCGGCGGCCTGCTCATCGGACAGGAGGCCGAGTTCCAGCACGGCCTCGCCGGTGGAGATTCCGTTCTTGGCGGCCAGCTTGTGCGCCTTCTTGAGGTCCGCGGGGGTGACAATGGGGGCGAACACCCGCTCCAGCGTGCCGCGGTCGTCGAACGCCAGGTCGCGGATTCGGCCCTGGTCGAGGCTGCAGACGACGCGCCCCTCGGCAAGCCGGACGCAGACGGTGCCCGAGGCGCGCCGGCGGGCAAGTTCCAGGTAGAACCGGACCGTCTCCGCGACGAATGCAGAGCTCGACGCAGCGGTTTTTTCTGACACGTTCCTTCTCCGCAGTAACTCTAACACGGCGACGTTCCGGGTGCGGGCCGCGCGGGGAAACGGCGGGCGCCGCGCCGCGGCCGCGGCGCCCGCCGACTTCGGGCCGCGCGCGGCCTGTCGCCGTAAGGTCGGTTGAATGGGTTGCTTAGGGCCTCGGGATTTGCGGAAACGTCGGCCGTCCGGCCGCCGGCGCCGCGGAAAACGCGGCGCCGAAGCGCCCGCGGAACGATCCGCTCCGGCGGAGGTTACCAGCTCTTGGATTCCGGCGGGTCCCCCGGCGGGTGTCGGAATGCGACACACCGGGTTTGTATCGTTTTCAGACAACGCGCGGCCGTATTCTCGGAACTTCGGCGCCGCGTCCGGTCGCGCGCTGGCTGAATCGCTCCAACGCGTGGATTCGGACGAGGTTAGGATTCGCGACATGTTTAGGCATGCGCTTTGCTAACTTTTCCCCGCGAGAGGGATCTCGCGATCGAAATCCCCATCTCGTGAGCGGCGCGTCGACTTCAGGAGGTCATGCACATGCGCAACATCGTGATAGCTGTGGTCGTCAGCACGGTTGTCGTGGGGGGGGTGCTTCTGGTTTTTCTCGGTGACAAGAGCGCGAGCCCCGTTATCCCCCCCGAGCCGGCGGCCGGAGTCGACCAGGCGAAGCCGGCGGATTTGGCGCCCGGCGCCCGGCGCGTGCAGACCGTGCCCGCGACTCCCAAGGAATTGGTGCGGCTCGAGGTGGCGGTGGTCAACGACAAGAACGAGCCGGTGGCCAACGCGCGCGTGCGGATCGATTCGGAGGAGGCGCTCAAGTCCGGCCGGCGGAATCCCGCGCCCGTGGCGGAGTTTCTGACCAACGCTTCCGGCCTCGGCGCGCCCAAGGACAAGCTTTTGGTCGGCACGTACGTCGTGTGGGCCGAAGCTAGCGGGTACGCGCGGGCCAGGAAGGTCGCGACGCTCGTCAAGGGGGAGGAACCCGTGAAGGTGGTGATCACGCTGGCCAGCGGCGTCGCCATCAGCGGGCGCGTGTTCACCAAGGACCGCACGCCGATCAAGGGCGCCCGGGTGACAGCCTTCAAGGATCTGGGGAAACAAGATGGCACGGATTTCGATTGGCTCTTGGACCTTCTGAATCCGGAGCGTCTCAAGAAGCCCTTGTCCGTGGCCGAGACCGACGCCGATGGCGTCTACCAGCTCGTGAACCTCGAGCTCGGCGTGGAGTGTGTCGTGCGCGCGGCGGCGGACGGCTATGCGCCGGGGACCCGGAACTTCGTCGCGGCGGGGACCCCGAACGTCGATTTTTACCTGGAGTCGGGCGCGCGACTCATCGGCGAGGTCCTCGCGGCCAACGGCGCGCCCGTGGGCGGCGCCTTGATCGAGGCGTACCAGCGCTCGGGTTCCGCGACGACGGATCTCCGCGTGGCGGTGGCTGGCGCCATGCGCGGCGCCGTGGACACGGTGAAGGCCGGCGGGGACGGGCGGTTCGAGTTCTCCGCGTTGGGACAAGGATCGTTCACGTTGGTGGCGTCGGCGCCGGCGCACCAGGAGGCGATGCAGGACGTCGAGCTCAGGCTCGGCATGGAAACGCCCGTTGCTATCACGCTTCCGGACGGGGTGTTGCTCGCCGGAAAGGTGGTCGGCCCCGGCGGCGCCGCGGTGCCGAACGCCAAGGTCGCGGCCCGGCCGCAGGCCTCCGTGAGCGGCGGGGCCAACGCGCTCAACCGCGAGGTGGACAAGGAGACGGCGACGGACGGGAGCGGCCTTTTCGCCTTCGACAGCCTGTCGAGCGGGCAGTACACCCTCACCGTGAGCCACGACCAGTTCGCGGCCGCGCAGTTGCGGGATGTCGATGTCCCCCAGGACGGCGTGCAGATCGCGCTCGGGGAGGGCGCGTCGATTGAAGGCAGCGTCACGGATGCGGAGGGCGCGCCGATCGCCGGCGTCCGCGTGAGCGTCACGGATGTGGGCACCGTGTCGAAGGAAGCCGTCAGCGGCGAAGACGGCCGGTATCTCCTCGGGCCCTTGAGCGTCAAGCCCATCAACAAGAAGCAGGTGACGGCGGACAAGGAGGGCTGGGCGAAACCCGAGCCCAAGACCGTGACGCTCACGGAGGGAACCGTGGCGGAGCTCGATTTCGTGCTCCAGCGCACGGCGCGCATCGGGGGCGTGGTCAAAGACACGGCCGGGAAGCCGATCGACGGCGTCAAGGTGCTTGTCGAGAAGATGATCACCCGGGAGAACCCCGTCCACCGGTTCCTCGATTTCGCCTACACGGGGGCCGACGGGTCTTTCGATCTCCCCAAGATCGTGCCGAGCAACGACGTGCGCCTGGTGGCGGAGCACCGCTACTACATCCGCTGGCTGTCCGAGCCTTTTTCCATCGATGCGGGCGAGGATTTCCCCGAGACCGAGATCGTCATGGAGGTGGGATCGAAGATCAGCGGCGAGGTCGTGAACGAAGCCGGGCAGCGGCTCGAGGGCGCCCAGGTGAAGGCGGTCAGGGCGGGGGATCCCGACACGCACGACTTCCTGGGCGGCGGCAGCACGAAGACCGATGCGCAGGGGCGTTTCCAGGTCCAGGGGCTCGGCTCCGGAAGCTACGAGATCGTCGCGCAGCTCAATGATTACATCGACGGTCGCAGCGAGCCGCTCGACATGGTCGAGGGCGCTTCGCGCTCGGGAGTCAAGGTAAAGCTGGTCGCCGCGCGCAGCGTGAGCGGCACGGTGACGGACATGCAGCGCAGGCCCGTCGCGGGCGCCCGCGTGACGGCGATCGATACGTCGATGGGCGCTCGCAAGGAGTCGAACGTCACGGATGAACAGGGACGCTTCACGGTGGGCAATCTCGGCGTGGCCCCGGTGGAGCTTCAAGCCGAGGCCGATGGCTACGGCAAGCAGACGCTCCACGACGTGGCCCCGGGAGGGAGCGGAGTCGAGATCCGGCTGTTGGCGCTGGGCGGCGTCAAGGGCAACGTCATCGATACCGACGGCAATCCCGTGAAGGCCTTCAGCGCCAGAGCGGAGCCGATCGACGTCGATGCCGGCTACGAGACTCCGCGGGCTGCGTTCAAGACTTTCAGTGGAGCCGAGGGCGGGTTCGAGATCCCGAATCTGCCGCCGGGTTCGTACACGATCAACGTGCAGTCGCCCGGGTACCGCGGCACGCAGGCGGCGAACATCCGCGTGGCGGCGGCGGACGTGACCGACGTGGGCGTGCTTAGGCTGCAGACGGGCGGCATTCTCAACGGACGCGTTATCGATTCCTACGGCGCGCCGGTGCCTGATGCCACCGTGGCGGTGATCGGCGGCGCGAGCCGCCTCCCCGGCGCCCGCGGCGGCGCCTCCGCCACGACGACGACCACCGACGCCGACGGCCGGTTCTCCTTCGAGGGGCTCAAGGGCGGCGCCACGAAGTTCCGGGTGTCCAAGCCCGGATACCTGGCCTCCGACAGCGAGTCCGTCGACCCTAACACTCTGGTGAGCGAGCTCGTGCTTCGGCTGGGCGTCGGCGGCGTGATCTCGGGCGTCGTCATCAACGGGAGCGGACAGCCCCTGCCCAACGTCAAGGTCTACCTGAAGGGCGAGCCCAAGAGCGCCCAGACCGAGACCGACAGCCGGGGGCACTTCGTCTTCGATGCGCTGCCCGAAGGCGTGTATACCGTGCGGACCTTCACCTTCGCCAAGCCCGGCGAGGAACGTCGGGTCGAGCCGGTCCTCGATGTCGAGGTGAGCCCGGGCGGCGTCGTGGAAGTGGAGTTGGTCAAAGAGTAGGCCTCTACGGGATCTTAAGGGAGGTTAATTCAAGACCGCACCGGCCGGCGGCGCCCGGTCGGCCTGATCGCTGATAAAAAAAACGGTCCGAAAATATCAAGTCCTCCGGCCGTGGTGCCGATAACGGAATAGAAGCTGATCCGCGCGGCGTCGAGCGCCACCCAACGCCCGGCGTCGCGCACACGCGGCGTGAACGGTTGTGACGCGCTCGGGCGAGCCCCTTCACCCTCCGAGGCCGCAGCCGTCTGCCGCTCGGCACAGACGGAGGACTCTATGCCGTACGTTCACGGACCAACCCCGCCTTCCGGAGCCGAAGGCGTGTCGGAGCGGCTCGTTCGTCCCGAGCCGGCGGCGAAGACTGACCCCGTGCAGGGCCAGGACCGCGTCGAGATCTCGGAGGTCGCCCGCTGGAAGGCCAAACTCGCCGAGATCCCCGCCGTTCGCGAGACGCTGGTCGCGGCGATTCGCGCGGAGATCGAGGCGGGCTCCTACGAGACCGAGGACAAGATCCGCATCGCCGCGGAGCGGTTGCTCGCCGAGCTGAGAGAGGAAGGCGCCCTGTAACGCCGCGGCGCCGCGCGGCGGCTTCCGGGAGGATCCATGATCGAATTCGCGCAGTGGCAGGAGCTCGATCTGCGGGTCGGCAAGGTCACCGCGGCCCAGTCGCATCCGAAGGCGGACAAACTCATCGTTCTGCAGGTCGACCTTGGCGCGGAGACGCGCCAGATCGTCGCCGGCGTCAAGGAATGGTACGACCCCGCCGCGCTGGTCGGGCGGAGCGTGGTTGTCGTGGCCAATCTCCAGCCCGTGACGCTGCGGGGCGTCGAGAGCCGCGGCATGCTGCTGGCGGCGACGGACGAGAGCGGCGGCAGCCGCGTCGTGTCCATGCTTACCTGCGATCGCGACGTCGCGCCGGGCTCGAAGGTCTCCTGAGCGGAGGTGCGGACGTGCGCGCCGCGGATGCCGCGCCGTTGCCCCTGCGTCCCTTGTTCATGGAGCGCCTGTGGGGCGGAAGCGCCCTTGCCGCGCGCTTCGGCAAGCACCCGCCCCAGAGCGGTCCCATCGGCGAATCGTGGGAAGCCGCGGACTTCGAGGGACACGTGTCCGAGGTGGCGCGCGGCGCGCATGCGGGCAAGTCGCTGCGCGAGCTCGCGGCGCAACACGGCGGGGGGCTTTACGGCGGCGCGGCCCTGCCGGACGGCCGCATGCCGCTTCTCTTCAAGTTGATCGACGCGGCGCGGGACCTCTCGGTGCAGGTTCACCCGCGCGATGAGGATGCGGCGCCGGGCTCCGGCGCGCGGGGCAAGGAGGAGGCGTGGTACGTGCTCGCGGCGGCGCCGGGCGCCAGAATAGTGCACGGCCTGGCGCCGGGCGTGGGAAACGACGAGTTCTACCGCGCCGTCGCGGCGGGCGCCGCCGAGGCGCACCTGGCGTGGCATCCCGTGAAGGCGGGGGAAGTGTACTATATCCCGGCGGGCACCATCCACGCCATCGGCGCCGGGTTGCTTCTGGCGGAGATTCAGCAGAGCTCGGACACGACGTATCGCATTTATGACTGGGGCCGCAAGGGATTGGACGGCGCGCCGCGTCCGCTTCACATCGAGGAGGCGGCGCGGATTCCGGCGGCGCCGCGCGCGGCCTGTCCTTGGCCTCCGGCGGCGCGGGGCGCGGAGCCGGGCGCTCCCGACCTCCTCGTCGACGGCGGGCACTTCCGCCTGTTGAGCTACGTCCTCGGCGGGGGCCTTCGCGCCGAGGGCAGGCTGTCGGATTCCTTCGCCATCCTGTTCACGGTGGACGGGGAGGCGGAGCTGCGCAACGCCTCGGGCGTCCACGGGCTTCTTCGCGGCGAGACGTGGCTCCTTCCCGCTTGGACCGGCGCGTGGTCCATTGTCGCGCGGGAACGGTGGCGGGCTTTGTGGATGGAGCCGGCGGCCGGAATGGGGCGCGCCCTTTGAGCTTGCAAAGCGCGGCCGCCCCATCTAAGCTCTACGGGTGTGGGGCGCCCGCGCGGGCGCACACGGATCGGCGGGCCCATAGCTCAGGTGGTTAGAGCAGCTGACTCATAATCAGCCGGTTCCAGGTTCGAGTCCTGGTGGGCCCACCATAAATATAAACGGTTGCGAGCTTTGTCAGTTGCAGCCGTTTTTGCTTCCACGCGAGAATCTCAAAGCTACGCTCCTGCCACGCTCGCAATGAGAAGCGAATTTTCATGGGATCAAAGAGCGTGGCTCACGGGGTAGGAAACTGCTCTTCGAGGGCGTGCAGCAGAACGCTCGACGTTTGCCGGGGCGGTGGCGCTCACCAGGTACGGCGAACGTTCAGAACGGGTCGTCGTCTGCCGGCGCAGTTCGGGGCCGCAGCCGCTTCACCGCCCTCGCCCTGCCTGGTGTCGCGCCCGCCGCGAACCGCGCCAAGGGGGGCTCGGCCACTCCCCGCGCCCCGGGCTTGCTGGTAGAATGGCGCCTTGGCCGTCCGGTTTCACCGTGCCGGCGCCCAGGTGAAGAGAGCCCTGTTTCCCGGAAAGAGAGTCCGGAGCCGATGCGACCGCGGATCGGACGGAAGCGTCTCGCCGCCGGAAGCGGGGGGCGCGGCGGTGAGCGGGGCGGCGAGGTTCGACGCGCTCGGGGAATGCGGGGTGTGCCCGTCCCGGCCGCGCCCTTGAGGAGAAGACCGATCCGTGGAAGAGTTCCTGCAGTCCGGCCTTTTCAACTGGGTGGTGCTGCCCGCCCTCATCTTCTGCGCCCGCGTCATCGACGTGAGCATGGGGACGGTGCGAATGATCCTCGTCACCCGAGGCATCCGGTGGCTGGCGCCCATGATCGGGTTCTTCGAGGTTATCCTGTGGCTCCTGGCCATGGGGCAGATCATGCTCAACCTCTCCAACCCCGCGTGCTACGTGGCTTTCGGGGCCGGCTATGCCACCGGAACTTACGTCGGCATGCTCATCGAGAGCCGGTTGAATATCGGGAAGGCCGTCATTGAGACGATTACCGCCAGGCCGGCCCAGGGCCTCGTGGATAAGCTCAGGCAGGCGAACTGCGGCGTAACCAGCTTCGACGCCCTGGGCGCCAACGGCCCGGTGAAGATCATCTTCAGCGTCATCGAACGACGGGACATGGCGCGGGTGATCGCCCTGATCAAGGAGTTCGATCCCGCGGCGTTTTACACTATCAGCGACGTGAAACACGCCAGCGAAGGAGTCTTCCCGCAGCGGGAATCGGTGCTGGGGAAGCTCGCGCGCCTGGGGAAGTAGCGCCCGCCAGTTCAGCTCTTCGTCACCGCTCGCAGTGCGCCCGCAGGTAGGCCTTCATGGCCGGGGCGCCGGCGGCTTCAAGCAGGGCCCGGCGGTGGCGCTCCTGGACGCAGAAACGGGAGATCGCCGCCAGAGTCGCAAGGTGCCCCTTCGGGTCGTCCGGGGGGCTGATCACGAAGAAGACGAGCCTAATGGGCTCGGCGGCATCGGGAAGAACGAGCCCTCGGGCAAGGCGCGCCGCGATGCAGACGCGGCGCCGCGCCGCGGCGTCGTAAATGTGAGGCAGCGCGACTCCTCCGCCCAGGTACGGCAGCAGCGCGTGGTTCTTCTGCCGGAGGTCGCCGGCAAGCTCTTGCTCCGAAATGCCGGGACACCGGCGCGCGGCGGCCGCGGCGAGCACCCCGCAGAGATCCTCCAGGCTGTCGGCGTGCACATCCAGAACGTCGCCGTTCTCCAGGCTCTGGGAAAGCAGGCCGCTGGCGCGCAACAGCACCGCGAGCTTCTCGTCGGGTCTCTGCCTGGCGCCGCCGTTTTCAGGCGTGGCCACGAGCAACTCCCTGCCGCGCCGGCGGAAGAGAGGCAACGCATCGGACAGCCCGGCCGCCTCGGCCGCCGGAACCACCAGGAGTTGGCTGTCGCCGGCGTCAAGCTCGCCCGCAATGACCGAGGGATAAGGCAGATCGGTTCCGAAGACGGCGCCCGCATAGTGGCGCGGCGACGCCGAGCCGCCGGGCTGCGGACTCCAGCGGAACACGTGCGAGGGGCCGAGAAGCTCGGCCCAATGCTGGCACAGAAGTTCGTTGAGCTCGGCGTTGTCCGTCAGGGCCAGCAGGTTGCCGATGGCCGGCACGCGATCGTAGAGCTCCGCCAGATCGCTCTCGAGGGCATCGGCATGGAGCGCCTCCAGTCCCTGGTCGCGGGCTTCGCGCACATGGCGCTGGTTGGTGTCGATGATCGCCGTGGGCACTTGAAACTCGCCGGCGAGCAGGCGCGCCAGATCGCAGCCGAACCGGTGGCCTCCCACGATCAGCCAGCCGGTGGGGTCCGGGCGGCGGAGCCCGAGCAACTGGGCCGCCGGGCTCGCGCTGATGCCCTGGAGGGTCACGGTGGCGATGATCACGCTATAGGTGAAAAGCTCGAACACTCGCGCCTGGGCAATATACCCCAGTTGCTCGGCCTGCAGCGCGAAGAGCGAAGCCATGGACGCCGCGACGACGCCCCGCGGCGCGATCCACGAAAGGAAGACCCGCTCGCGCCAGGTCAGGCCCGTCTTCCAGCCGCAGAGCAGGACGTTGACGGGCCGAACCACGACGATCGCCAAGGCGACGGCGGCGAGGCCGGGCAAGCCGAAATCCGCGACGCGCTCGAGGTTCAAACGCCCCGCTAAGAGCAGGAACAGGGTTCCTATGAGAAGCTCCGTGATCTCGGATTTGAACTTCTTGATCTCGTGGAGGTCGCCCGGCTGCTTCCACGCCAGGAACAAGCCCGCCACCGTCGCGGCCAGGAGGCCGGCCTCGGGGTAGAGGTACTCCGTGGCGCCGAAAACCAGCACGGCCGTCGCGAGCCAGAACACGTTGCGCAACTGTTCGGGCACCAGCCGCCGCGCGGCGAGGGCGTACATCAGAGCGCCCCCGGCGAACCCCAACGCCGTTCCCGTCAAGACGCGCAGAAAGAACGTGAAGAGCGCCTGCCCGGCCGCGTGCCGAATGACCCAATCGAAGCAAAGGATGGCGCACAGAACGCCGATGGGGTTGGTGAGGACGGCCTCCCAGTGGAGAATCCGGTGGAGGCGGGGCTGGAGCCGCGCGCGGCGCAGCAGCGGGATGATCACGGTGGGCGAGGTCACGATAACCAGGCTGCCGGCCAGAAGCGCGAAGGGCAGCTCGACGTCCAGGACCAGGCGGATGCACGCCGCGGCGCCGAACCAAGTGACCAGGACGCCCAGCGTCACCAGGCGCCGGATGACGACCATGTCCGCCTTGAAGCCTTCCAGGTCGAGGGTCAACCCGCCCTCGAAGAGGATGATCGCGACGGCGATGGAGACCAGGGCCGGCAGGAAGGCCTGCAGGCTCGCCAGGCGGATCAGATTCAAGCCCTCGGGGCCGAGGGCGACGCCCGCCGCAAGGAGCAGGAACGCCGCGGGGAGGCGAAACGTGCGCGCCGCGGCGGTGATCAGGGTGCCGAGCGAAATAGCGGCCGCCAGGCTGACGATGATCTCTTCCCTGCTGCCCATGTCCTTGTCTTCGTAAGGGGATAAGGCGTCGTAAGGCCCTGTTTTGAAGCGGCTTCAAATGAGCCGCGCTCCAGTTTACCTTCTTCAATGCCAACGAGAAGAAAGCAGAGAAGAATTGCCCGCAAAAAGTCTATCGGGATTTGTTTGAACTTGAAAGACCGCGGCGCGAATGTCCCTGCGGACCGGATCCCCGCCGCCGGCATCGGCGGGCTCTATCGCGGGCGGCAGGGCCTCACGAACCAGGCGGGGAATGAGTCGGACGGGCGGTCATTCCTTCGGCGCGAAGAGTTGAAACTCCCAGATCGTGGGGCCGTCGTGGGCGGCCAGGATCTGAAGCCTGACGGCCTGAGCCGTCACGGGCGGGAAGCGGAAGACGCCGTGCCTCCCGATGCGCTTCCCCTTGAAGAACGCGACCCAAGCGTCGCCCTGCTTGGCGCGGAGCTCGAAAGAGGTCACGCGGTCGTATTCCTCGCGGATCGCGGCGCGGTCGAAGGTCTTGGGCGTGCCGAGGTCGACCTCCAGCCAGGCGTCCTTCACGCCGGCGTCGGTGGCCCAGCGCGTGGCGTCGTCGTCATCGACGGCTTTGTCCGGGCCGTAGGCCGGGTTACGCATGTACACGTTGGACGCCCGCGCTTTCTTTCCCGCCGCGAGGGATTCCGAGGGGGTCGCCAGCGGCGCAATGTCGGCGGCCGGGCCGTCGAGGGTGAGGACCACCAGCGTGTCGATGGGGTCGCGGTCCCGCGCCTCGACGGCGATTGTGATTCCCGAGGGCGCCTGCGTGACCTTGGCCGCGCCGCCCGTCAGCACCGTGCTGCGGAGGATCTTGCGGGGCAGCGGCGGCAGGGTCAGGACGTCCGCGGCGGGATCCCAGCGGAGAATGTGCACGTAGACATCGTTTCCCTTGCAGGTGCTCGCACCCCACGGGCCCGGCATGAACGGCCCGCCCAGCGTGCCGTAAATCGAGACGCCGTACGCGGCGAGCCAAGCGCCGATTTCCTTCAGCCGCGCCGCTTGGCGCGCCTCGATTTCGCCGGTGGGCATGGGGCCGACGTTGAGAAGCAGGTTGCCGTCCCCGCCCGCGCAGCGCACCAGGGTGTGGAGGCACTCCTCGAGGGATTTCAGCGTGTCGTCGGGCTTCCAGGCCCACTGCCGGCAGATCGTGATGCACGACTCCCACGGGCGGTCGCGCTGGAAACGGCCGATCCTCTGCTCGGGCGTGTCGTGATCGCAGGGCAGGCCGGCGCGGTTGTTGATGATGATGCCCGGCTGCAGCCGCCTGATCATGGGGATCATCTCCTCCGAGCCCCAATCCGCGGCGGACCCGCCCAGCCCGTCGAACCAGAGAACGTCGACCGCGCCGTAGCGGGTGCACAGCTCCCGGACCTGGCCGTGCAGAAACTCGATGAAGCGTCCATGGCGCTCGGTCCGGTAGTCCGGGTGGCGCCAGTCGGGCTGGGAATGATACAGGCCGAACTTGAGGCCCGCGGCGCGGCACGCCTCCCCGAGCTCCTTGACGACATCGCGCTTGAAGGGCGTGGCGGTGATCTTGTAGTCCGAAAGCTGCGTGTCGAACATGGAGAATCCGTCGTGGTGCCGGCTCGTGAAGACGAGATATTTCATCCCGGCGCTCTTGGCGATCGCCACCCATTCGGCGGCGTCGAACTTGACGGGGTTGAACTCCTTGTAGAGGTTGTCGTAGACCTCGACGGGAATCGCGCCAGTGCCGCCCGTGCCGCGCCGCTCCCCTCCGCGGGACCAGCCGATCTCCGTGCCGGCGATGCTGACGGGGCCCCAGTGGATGAAGAGGCCGAAGCGCGCCTCGCGCCACCATTGCATTTGGGCTTCGGTGGCGCGGAAAAGATCGGGGGTGTCGGACGGCGCCGCGGCGGCGAACAAAAGAACAACGGACATGAGCGTGTTAAGCATGCGAATTCCTTGTGAATGGGGGCGCGGCTTTCATCGTAGCCGGTCGGCGTCCCCGGGGCAACACGGGGCCGCGCCGCCGGCCGCCGAGGCGGACGCATCTTTACCCGACGCGTCCGCGCGGCTATGATGGTAGGGGCGCCATGGGCGATCAAGGCCACGTAAACACAAAGGAGAAAACCATGAGTCAGACGCAGGAACGGACGAAATCGCGGCGCGGGTTTCTCGGCGATGCGGCGGTCGTCGCCGGTGCGTCGGCGCTGGCGGCCGCGGGCATTCCGGCGGTGCATGCGGCGGGGAGCGATCTCATTCAGGTCGCCCTCATCGGCTGCGGCGGCCGCGGCACGGGAGCGGCGGGCGAGGCGTTGTCCACCAAGGGCGGGCCTATTAAGCTCGTCGCCATGGCCGACATTTTCGAGAACCGCCTGAACGGCAGCCACGCCAACCTGGCCCGCGGCCACGGCGACAAGGTCGATGTCCCTCCTGAGCGCAGGTTTCTCGGGTTCGAGGCCTACAGGCAGGCCATGGACTGCCTGAAGCCCGGCGATGTGGCGATCTTCGCCACGCCGCCCGCCTTCCGCTGGGTGCACTTCAAGTACGCCATCGAGAAGGGGCTCAACGTGTTTATGGAGAAGCCCGTGACGGTGGACGGGCCCACGACGCGCAAGATGCTGGCGCTCGCCGACGAGTCCGTCAGGAAGAACCTCAAGGTCGGCGTGGGGCTCATGTGCCGCCACTGCCGGGCGCGCTACGATCTCATCGACCGCATCGGGGAGGGCATGATCGGGGACATCATCGCCCTGCGCGCCTACCGGATGCACGGCCCGGTGGCGTACTTCGCGTCCGATCCCAAACCGGCGAATATCAGCGAGGTCATGTACCAGACCCAGCGCTTCCACAGCTTCATGTGGTCCGGCGGCGGCTGCTTCAGCGACTTTTACATCCACAACATCGACGAATGCTGCTGGGTGAAGGGCGGCTGGCCGGTCAAGGCGCAGGCCACGGGCGGCCGGCACTACCGCGGCAAGTCCGTCGACCAGAACTTCGACAACTACGCGGTGGAGTACACTTTCGGCGACGGCGCCAAGCTCTTCTTCTACGGCCGCTGCATGGTCGGCGCCGATGAGGAGTTCGCCAGCTACGCCCACGGCTCCAAGGGCCTGGCGGTGATCTCGAGCGCGGCGCACACCCCGGCGCGCTGCCGCATCTACAAGGGCCAGAATCCCGCCGGCGGCGACCTCTTGTGGAAGTGCAAGGAGCCCGAGCCGTACCCGTACCAACTGGAGTGGGATGACCTGATCGAGGCGATCCGGCAGGACAAACCCTTCAACGAGGCCAGGCGCGGCGCCGAGGCCAGTCTCGTCGCCTCGATGGGCCGCATGTCGGCGCACACCGGCCGCACCATTACCTACGAGGAGATCCTGAACGGCGACCACGAGTTCGCGCCCGATGTGGACAAGCTGACCAGCGACGGACCGGCGCCTCTCGTCGCGGATGCTAACGGCCGCTACCCGGTGCCGCAGCCCGGGTTGCAGCGCAAGCGGGAGTACTGAGGTCGGCGGATCCGGGCCGGGCGCCGCGCGTTCCCCCGGTTCACCGCCGCGATAGGAGTTGGCAGGAACGGAAAAGGAGGCCCCTGTGATCTGGAGAAGCCTTGTCTTTCCGGCGTTCGGGGGGCGTTCCCCCCGTTGGCCGCTGGGACAGGAGCATGCAGGATCGGAAAGGAGGATCCCATGATCTGGAGAAGCCTTGTCTTTCTGGCGTTCGTTGCCCCCGGTTTGTCGGCGGCGCAACTCGATGAAGTCGAAGGTCCCTGGGGGACGTACCACGGAGACATCGCCGCGACATCCGCGAGCGAGGCGATCGTCTATTACATGGGTATCGGCCCCATCGAGGTGGCGTGGGAGCTCGACACGCGCGCGGCGGGACACGACCGCGTCGGCGGCCGCAACCCGATCACGTTCGACGGCGACGGCAACCTGTATTGGAAGACCAGCGTCGGCACGGCGGACCGAACCACGCGCGTCGTGTCGGTGAGCCCCGAGGGCGCGATCCGCTGGAGCGGCAACGACGAAGCCGGCGAAGTGCACAGCCTCGGGACGTGGTTCGACGGCACGGCCGTGGTGGTGGGCCGGGAGTTCGTCTACACCCTAGGGTCGGAAGAGGATGTGTCCGCCCCCCTCAAGGTTGTCGCCTACCGGAAGTCGGACGGGGGCTTGGTGTGGGAGCGGGAGCTGCCCGACTCCGTGCCGGGCATCACCGCCGCGGGTCAAATGGCGAACCTCCTGACCCCCGTGCTCTACCGGGGCAAACTCTACGTCGTCGCCCCCAATGTCGACAGCGGGATCCCGGGCGTCTTCGACACCGCGCTGCCGCAGATGGTTTATCAGCTCAACGCCGCCGATGGTGCTCTCGACTGGTATGTCGCGCTGGACGGCATCGCGATCCGGATGGGCGGCGCGCTCACGCTGGTCCCCGATGTGTTCGGTCCGGGAGAACACGGCCTGTACTGCAACGGCGACAGCGGCAGCGGGACCGACGGCGTGCCGGAGGTCTACGGCATCAAGGTCGTGCCCGGCGACGCCGAACTGGCCTGGGCCGTCGAGGGCGGCAAAGTCGCCCGCAGCCATGTGATCTACTCCGAGGCGACGGGGCTGCTCTACACCCCCACGTGGTCCGATTACGGCGGAACGCTGTACACCTTCGATCCCGTCACGGGCGCCAGGACGGTGAACACCAACAGGCTGAACCCCGGCGGGGCCCCGAGCGGCCACGGCTTTTTCGATGTCGGCTGCGTCGATTTCGAGGGCACCGACATCATCGCCGGCGCCTTCGAGGGCATTGTCGTCAGGTACAGCGATCAGGGCGGCGGGGTCATGACCGCCGCGGCCGCCTTCGATGACGACAGCGCGGGTTTCAACTGGTGGGGCGAGTACCGCGTTTTCGGGCAGCTCTTGCGGGCGCCGAACGGCAACAGCGTCCTCATTACGGGCACGAACAGCCGCCGGGACCTCAACCCGGAGAATTCGGCGAGAGTCGTCGCGATCGACGTGACGGCGGGTGAACTCCTGTGGGAGTTCGACACCGGGATCTTCTCGGACCACGGCTACACCATCCGCGGCGGCCCGTACATGGGACCCGACGGGAAGGTGTACTACTTCGGCGTCGACAATGGCATCTTGGTGGCGCTGAAGGGCCCCGAAGTCTCGCCGCCCACGGCGGCGTTCACGGCCACGCCGTTGTCCGGCAAGGCCCCGCTCACGGTGACCTTCGACGCAAGCGCCTCCAGCGATGACGGGGCGATCGTGTCGTACTTCTGGAACTTCGGCGATGGGGCGACGGGCCTCGGCATCCAGGCGACGCACACCTACGCCGACGAGGGCGTCTTCACGGTGACCCTCACCGTGACGGACAACACGGGATTGCCCGCCAAGGCCCTGGCGACGATCACCGTCGAAAAAGGCGGCGCCGAGTTCAAGCGCGGCGACGCCAACGCCGACGGCAAGCTGGACATCGCCGACGCCGTCAAGGTGCTGAGCTATCTGTTCGGCGGCGGCGACGGAGGGGCGATCGGGTGCTTGGAGGCGGGCGATGCCAACGACGACAACAAGATCGACATCGCCGATGCGGTGAAAATCTTGGGGCATCTCTTCGCGCAGACCGGTCCTTTGCCCGAGCCCTTCGGGGCGTGCGGGCCGGATCCGACCCCGGGCGAGCCGCCGCTCGGCTGCGAAACCTTCGCGCCCTGCGGAACCGGCGTCTGAGCGGCGTTCTTAAGTGACGGCGGCGCGCCGGCCGCGACGGCCGGCGCGGGCTTTGCGGCCCGGCACGGGGTGCCGGGCCGCAAAGCTCACTTCCGCGGGGCGTGCGCCCGCTCGAAGTCGGCCAGATCCACCACGCGGCCCGTGGCGCGGGCCTCCTCCGCCGCGAAGGCGATGATGTGGCTGTGAACCGTCGAGTCCAGCCCCGCGGCGAGGGGCCGGCCGGCGGGCTTCGTCATTTCTTCGTGGAGCGCTTCGACCAAACCCGCGTCGCCGCCGCCGTGCAGTTCGTAGCCGCCGTCCTCGGCTTGCACCGTGTACCTCACCGGCGCGCCCTCGTGGGGCAGCAGGACGAGGTGCGCTCCGAAGTGGCGGCGGTGGGTCTCGCCGCCCTTGAGCACGCCGCGGGTGCCGTAGATTTCGATGTGCCGGCCGTTCTCGAAGGCCGTCATCGTGAAGGTCGCCGTGAGGCCGCCCTCGAATTCCATGGCCAGGACCTGGCGGTCGACGACGTCGTTGTCGCAGCGATACACGCAGCGGCCCCACGGGCTGGTGCGCAGCCATTCCAGGATCTCCTCCGGCGCCGCCTCCCGCGCGCGGTCGTAGACCATGCCGAGCCAGGGGTCGCGCATGTCTCCCGCGTACCTGCGCGCATCGTAGGGGCAATCCGCGGCGGCGGGGCAGGGATCGGTGCAGCGCGCCGGGGCGCCGGCCGGCGCACGCTCGGCGCGGAAGAACTCGCGGGATCCGAAGCTCGCCACCCTGAGACAGCGCCGATCGGCGAGCCAATGGAGGATGTCCGTGTCGTGGCAGCACTTCGAGAGGATCATGGGCGAAGCGGCCTTCGCCGAGGACCAGTGGCCGCGCACGAAGGAATGCGCCTGATGCCACGGCATGACGCCCTCGCCGGCCTGGATCGACGCGATCTCGCCCAGCGCCCCCGAGGCGATGATCTCCTTCACCTTGCGGTAGAAGGCGGCGAAGCGCAGGACGAAGCACACCATGACGCGCCGGTCGAGACGCGCGGCAAGCTCACGGATGGCTAGGACCTGGTCGACGCGGGTGGCGATGGGCTTTTCCAGGAGGACGTGGTAGCCGCGCGCGAGCGCGCCGCGGCAGTGCTCGTCGTGGTGGTTGTCCTGCGTCGCCACAAGGGCGACGTCGCCCAAGACGCCGGCGGCCAGCAGTTCCGCGGCGTTCGCGAAGGCGCGGAAGCGGGGATTGGCGGAGATACGCCGAATTTTCTCGACGCGCGCGGCGACGGGATCGGCGCCGGCGGCGATGGTGAAGCGATCAGGGCGGCGCGCGGCGAGCTCGGCGTAGGTTTGCGCGCGGGCGCCGCAGCCGATGCAGACCAGGGCGAGCGGTTTAGGCATGGCCGCCAGTTTACCATGAGGGCCGCGGCCGCACGAGCGGTCACGCGGGCGGCACCGGCGTCGCGTCCGCCGCCTCGAAGAAGGCGACCACGTTCTCCCAGGGCACTTCCGGTCCGAGCACGTGGGCCGGAGCCAGGATGAGGCCGCCGCCCCGCGCCACGGTGCGGATGCGGTCCTCGACCTCGGCTCGGACATCGGCGGGCGCGCCGAAGGGCATCGTCCGTTGGACGCTGACGGTGCCCCAGAAGGAGAGGCGGTCGCCGAAGCGCCGCTTGATCGCCGCCGGATCCATGCATTCGGGCTGCACGGGGTTGAGAATCTCGACGCCCGCCGCGATCAGCTCGGGAACGAGCGCCTCGACGTTGCCGTCGCTGTGGTAGAAGACGAAGGCGCGGGGGTTCGCCTCCTTGACCGCCCGCGCCGCGGCGGCCAGATGCGGGCGGAGGAACTCGCGCCACATCGCCGGGCTCATGAGGAGACCGGTCTGCCCGGCGACATCGTCGCCCGTGATGACGATGTCGACCCCGGCGCGGGCGAACTCCGCCGCCGCGCGGCGCTGATAGGCGGCGGTGCGCTCCAGGAGCGCGTGGGCGGCCGCGGGCGCCTCGAGCATGTCCAGCATGAGGTCTTCCATGCCGCGGAGGTACCAGGCCTGTTCGAAGACCGAACCGGCGAAGGCCGCCACCGCCAGCCCTTGCGCGTGGAGGTCGGCGACGCGGCGCGCAAGGCCCTCGAAACGATAGGGCGCGTCGAGGTCCGGCCACGGGTAGCCCTCGATTCGGCGCCGATCTCGAAGGCCCCGCAGGGGGGACACGATGCGGGCGAAGTGATGGCGGGCGCCGCCGCGCCACCACACGCCCCATTCGTCGACCTGGCCCCGCGCGCGGGCCTGCTCGGCGTCGGGGCCGAGATAATCGTCGAAGCGCGCGCGCGGCAGGACCGTGGGCGCGGGCGCGACGCTCGTGATGTCCATGTCGAAGTATTCGCGCGGCGTCTTCGGCGCGCAATGCCCCGCCAGAAGGCGCTCGATGGGAGGCGTGTAGCCGATGGCCTCCTCGTACAGCAGGCGCGGCACCCGGTCCGTGGCCCTGTGCGCCAGCGCCGCGAGAACCCGCTCGCGGGAGGTCATGGCTCCGGCGCGTTCGCTGGGCCGCATGCGCGATCCTCCTTGATCCGGCCGAGGCGCCATTCTATCATCAGGCGTGCGCGGGCGCGTGGTCCCCGCGCGGAAAGCGAGGCGGACATGCGGGCGCGGCGATGCAGTCGAAGGCGGTTTTTCCGGCGCGGCGCGGGCCTGGCGGCGGGGGCGTGGGCGGCGCCGATGCTCATGGGGCCGGGCGTGCTCGCGGCGCCGGACGCGCCGGGCGCCAACGACCGCGTGACGGTGGGGTTCATCGGCACCGGCGGCCGGGGGCAGCAGCTCATGCGCCAGTTGCCCGCGGATGCCCGGATCGCGGCCCTGTGCGACTGCTTCGTGACGCGGAGCGAGGAGGCCAAGGCGCGCCATCGGGCCGACTGGGACATCTACCAGGACTACCGCAAGGTGCTCGAGCGCAAGGACATCGAGGCCTTCGTGATCGCGACCACGGATCACGGCCGCGTCTTGCCCTGCATCCGCGCCTGCCAGGCCGGCAAGGACGTCTATGCGGAGAAGCCGCTCACCGTCACAATTCGCGAGGGCCGCGCCCTCGTCAACGCCGTGCGAAGGCACCGGCGGATTTTTCAAGTCGGCACGCAGCAGCGCTCCATGGAGATGAACGATTTTGCCTGCGCCTTCGTGCGGAACGGCGGCATCGGGAAGGTGCACACGGTTCAATGCCACAACTACCCGGGTCCCGGCGTCTACACGGGGCTGCCCGAGGAGCCGAAGCCCGACGGCCTGGATTGGGACCTGTGGATCGGTCCGACGGAGCTCAGGCCGTACCACGCGCGCCTCCAGTTCGGCTGGATGGGGTGGCGGGATTATTCGGGCGGGGAGATGACCAACTGGGGCGCCCACGGCCTCGACCAGGTCCAGTGGGCGCTGGGCTTCAGCCTGAGCGGGCCGGTGGAGATCCGGCCCGCAACGGCGGGCCCCAACGGCCAGGTCTCGATGCGTTACGCGAACGGCACGGAGGTGAGGATCGAGTTGGAGCAGGGGCCGCTGGGCGGGGCCGTCTTCCACGGCGAGAAGGGCGCGATCGAGATCGATCGCAATCGCTACGCGGCGACGCCCCCCGAACTGATCGTCGATCCGCCCCACGCCGCGCTGGCCGACAAGTGGCAGGCCGCGGATTGGCCCGCCGACCAGCACTTGCGGAACTGGATCATGTGCGTCAAGTCGCGCAAGCTCCCCGTGGCCGACGTGGAGATCGGGCACCGCTCCGTGAGCGTCTGCCACCTGGCGAACATTGCCCGCGAGATCGGGCGGCCGCTGGCGTGGGATCCGGACAGGGAGATCTTCCCCGGCGATGCCGAGGCGAACGCCTTCCTGGCGCGCCCGCGCCGCGCCGCGCACGAGCTGCCGGCGGAGGCTTGATCCGGCCCTCAGGACCGCCGCGCGGCGGCGGCTACTTCGCGCAGGGCGGGAAGCTCAGACACCCCAGGCTGCCCCCGGAGGGATCCGGACCGCAGCCGGGGAAGGGCGCCTTGGGCGCCGGGCCGTCCCGGAACGTGTACGCGAGGGCGTAGATAATGTCGGCGAGGTTGGCCGCGCCGTCGTCGTTCAGGTTGGCCGCTTCCATGCAGGGCGGCCTCCGGCCGCCGCGGAAAAGATAGTTCAGGAACGCGATGACGTCGGCGACGTCCACGATTCCATCGGCGTTCACGTCGCCCCGCACGAAGAGCACGTCCGTCGCGCGGGCGGTGCACACGGCGGGCGCGCTGGTCTGCCGGCCGAACACGCCGGCGACGGCGTAGTCGTGGGATCCCAGATCCGCCAACGTGTCATCGAAACTCGCCGCGGAGCCGGGCAGCACGGCCAGCACCGCGCCGTCCCGCAGCACCCCGATCTCGTCGTAGACCATCGGATTGCTCCAGGCCAACTGCACCCGCATACCCGCCGGCGCGCAGGTGAGGTTCCGCGGCGGGGGCACGAAGGTGACGCGCAAGACGCAGCCCGACGAGTCCGCCTTGTAATTGCCGAAAACGCCGGCGGCGAAGTAGGCGTACGTGCCGGGCCCCGGCACTTCGTCGGCATAGGCGGTCGCGGAGCCGGAAAGCGTCGCCGCGGGCTGCCCGTTGCGGAAGATCGTCACGCTGTCGTAGGTCCACGTGTTGGTCCAAGTCAAGTCGACGATAGGGGCGGTGGAGCGGGCGCGGCAGACCATGTCGACCGGCGGGGTGAGCGGAGCCGCGACGAGGCATTCCGCCGCGCGCGCGTAAACGGCGCCGGCGAAGGGGCGCACGCCAATTGTGTGGGGACCGGGAGCCAGGGGCGGGGAGGCGTAGCTCGCGGCGTCGCCGGGCAGCGGCGAAGCGGCCGCCGGCTCGCCGTCGATGATGATCTCGATGCCGTCATAGGCCGGGACCGCGTTGGTCCAGGCCACGCGCGCGACGCGCTGCGCGTTGCAGGAGCAGCCGGAGATGCTCACGGGCGGCACGACCGAAACCGCGGCGACGCAGTCGACCGCTTCAGAGTCGAGAGTCCCGAGGGAGGCGCGCAGCTCGTAAGCGTAGGTGCCGGGTCCGGGGACCCGGTCGAGATAGCTCTCCGGCGCGCCTGTAAGCGTCGCCACGGGCAGGCCGTCGCGCGTCACGGTGATGCTCTCGTACGGCCAGGCGGCCGTCCATGTGAGCGCGATCTCCCAAGACTCGTTCGACGGCGCGCACGCCAACGACTCCGGCGCCGGCAGGGCGGCCGTCTGCTGGCAGAGGGCCGCCTGGGCCTGGAAGGCGCCGATGAAGGGAATCAACGTCAGCGTGTGGGCGCCGGGATCGAGCGGCGCCGTGTCGTACGCGGTCGCGTCGCCGGGAAGCGGCGAGTCGGGCGCGGCGGCGCCATCGATGCGAACCTCGATACCGTCGTAGCTCCCGGCGCCGTTTTCCCAGGCCGCTTGGAGGCGGCGGTCTTCGCCGGCGGCGCACAGCGTTATCGCCGCCGGCGGCACGAAGGCGATCTCGGCGGCGCAGGCGAGAGCCTCGGAAGCCTGCGGCCCCAGCGTCCCGTGGATCAGATACAGGTAGGCGCCGGGCCCCGGCGCCGTATCGACGAACTCAACGGCATCGCCGGGCAGCGCCGCGATCTCGGCGCCGTTGCGCGCGATCTTGACGCTTTCGTAGGCGAAGGCGTTGCTCCACGCAAGCTGCACGCGCCAGGCATCTTCGGCGGCCTCGCAGGCGGCGTCGTAGGGCGGAGGCAGCAGGGCTTCGGCGGCGCAGCTTTGCGGCTCGGCGGGAGCATCGTCGATGAACGGCTGGACCGTAAAAGTGTGGTGGCCCGGCTCGAGCCGCGCCGAATCGTAGGAGGTCGCCGCGCCGGGGAGGGGCGAATCAGGCGCCGGGATCCCGTCGATGCCGATGTGGATGCCCGTATATTCGTCCGAGCCGTTGCTCCAGGCGATGTGCGCCATGCCCGTGTCGGAAAAGGCGCACGTTTCCAGGGTGACCGGCGGGGTCTGCGCCGCGAGAACTCCGGCGATGACAAGCGCCGCCGCCGTCGCAATCTTTCGTCCGTGACCGATCATGGTGCGTCTCCCTTCAGGGCGGTTCGCGCCCGGGCGCGGTTGCCGGCCGGGCCCGGCGCCGTTGCGCGCGGGCAGCCAAGGGCGCATTGCGCCGGTGCAACCGCATTCGAAGACAGTCTGTTTCCTCGCTCTCGATGGTGAAACTTCCGCTTCGCGGGACGCGCGCCGGCTTCCTCGCCGCTGCGAGCCGGAGACGGCGCCCCGCGCCGGGCCCAACCGCAATGATAGGGGGAACCCGCGCCCGGCGCCAGGAGGCGCCGCCTTCTCTTGCTCCAAGATTGCCGGCGGTTGGAAGATAGGAAGACGGGAGGGCCGGCGTTGGAAGATAGGAAGACGGAGGGCCGGCGCCGGTGCTTCTCCTCCGCGGCGGGCGAGGGCTATCCCCGCCGGCCCGGACACGCGAGGCCCGCCTGCGGCGGGCGTCCACGGACGGCGGCGGGGGGGCCGAAAGCGGGGAGGCACACGGGGTCCTGAGAGAGGGCATCGCCGTGGGCATAAAGGGCGCGCACGCGGCAACCGCCGCACTCATGCAGATGCGCGCACCGGCCGCACATGCCCTGGTACGCCGCGAAGTCCCGCAGGCGCGCGAGGAGCGGCGCGCCGTTCCAAAGCGCCTCGATTCCCTGCTCGGCGAGATTGCCGGCGGCCTCGGGGAAATAGCTGCAGGGCTTGACGTCGCCCGATGCCGTGATGAGCGCGATCGACTGCCCCGCGACGCAGCCCTTGGCGCCGCCCGTCGAGAACGAGAGCGACCGGCGGGCGAGTTTCTCGCCGCGCGCCTCGGCCTCGGCCAGCAGGCGGTAGTACTGCGGCATGCACGTCGGGCGGACGAGCATGCTCGTCTCCTCGCGCTCCATGGCCAGGTGCCACTGGAGCAGCTCGCGGTACTGATCGGGCTTGAGAAGCTCGGCCGCGATATCCTCGCCGCGCCCGACGGGCACGACGCCGAACATGTACCAAGCGACGGCTCCCAGGCCTTTGGCCAGGGCGTAGGCGCCGGGAACGTCGGCGCGGTTGCGCTGCGTGAAGGACGAATTGATGAGGAACGGAATGCCGCGGCGCTTCAGGCACTCGATGCCCCGCAGCGCGCCCTCGAAGGCTCCCGGCTGCCCCCTGAAATCGTCGTGCACGGCCGCGGAAGCGCCGTCCAGGGAAAGGGACACCATCTTGACGCCGGCGGCCGCGAGCCGCGCGCAACGGGCATCGTCCAGCAGCGTGCCGTTCGTGGCCAGGCACATGCGGAAACCCAGGGCCGTGCCGTAGGCGATGATCTCGTCCAGGTCCTCCCGGAGAAGGGGCTCGCCTCCCGTGAGCACGATCACCGGCGAGGCGAAGCGCGCGATTTCGTCCAGCAACGCCCGGGCGCGGGGCAGGGTGAAGATGCCCTCGGCGGCGTCTTGCGCCGCGCCGCAGCGGCAGTGCACGCAGCGCAGGTTGCAGCGGGCGCAGACCTCCCAGGCGAGCCACTTCAGCTCCCACCGCACGCGTCAATCCTCCGGCAGATCCTGGAGCACGGCGCTGGTTTCGAGCTCCTTGTCGTTGCGCAGGTATCGCAGCTTCACGGTGTCGCCGACCTTGCGTTTCTCCAGGGCGTTGAGGAGGTCATCGAGGCTTTTGACGCGTTGCCCGTCGATCGCCACGATAATGTCGCCGATCTCCACCTTGCCGAGGGCGTTGCGGGCGGTTCCCCGCAGCCCCGCCTTCGCGGCGGCGCTGTCCGGCGGCACCGTGCGCAGGATCACGCCGTCGATGCCGAGCTGCTGCGCCCACGAGTCGGGGATCACATCGGCGCCCAGGCTCGGGCGCTTGAACTTCCCGTACTGAATGAGCATGGGCACGACGGCCTTGACCGTGTCGACGGGCACGGCGAAGCCGATACCCACGCTCGCCCCCGTGGGGCTCGAGATGGCCGTGTTGACGCCGATGAGCCGTCCCTGGGAATCCAGCAGCGGGCCGCCGGAGTTGCCGGGATTGATGGCGGCGTCCATCTGAATCACGTCGCGGATCGTGCGGTCGGCCAGCGACTTGATCTCGCGGCCCAGGGCGCTCACGACGCCCACCGTCAGGGTCTGGTCCAGGCCGAAGGGGTTGCCGATGGCGAGCACCTTCTGGCCCACGCGCAGGTCCCTGGAGCTGCCCGCGGTGATAGGCACGAGCTTGTCCACGGGGGCCCTGATCCTGAGGACCGCGATGTCCTTGTCGGGGGCCGTGCCCACGAACTCCGCCTCCCATTTGCTCTGGTCGGAGAGGATGACGGAGAACGACCGGCCGCGTTGGACCACGTGATAATTCGTGACGATGTGCCCGCTGGTGTCCCAGACAAAACCCGTGCCCGCGCCCTGGGGCACTTCTTGGATGTTCCAGGTGAAGGCGTCGCGGGCCAGGGTCTTGTTGATCACGAACACCGCCGACCTGGAGGTCTGGGCGAAGACCTGAATCGAGTTCGTCTCGTCCGGCGTCAGGCCGTCGGGCAGCGCCCGGGCGGCGCCGGCGTGCAGGAGCGATCCCGCGCCGCCGTCCGGCGCCGGCCCCACGAGGCCGCAGAGCACGGCCGTGCAGAGGCAGCCGGCGACGAAGGCGATGCCGAAAGCCAGTAGTCTGATCCCCATGGCGAACCTCCTTGCCGGGGGCCGGCGCGCCGGTCTCGGGCGGGCGCCGCCGGCGCGGCCGTTTCCGGCCTCGTCAGCCCTAAGTGTATGCCCGCGGTGCGCTTGACGCAAGCAGGGCCCAAACCCGAGGAAGAAGCTTCTTTGCGGGGCGCGGAAACGTTATAATCGACTCTGCGCGGGCGGGCGAATCCGTCCACGGCCGTCCGGTCCGCGCGCCGGCCAAGAAGGCGCCGGCGCCCTGCGCCGGAACCTTCGCGCGAGGAGCATATCATGACGCGTACAATGCGTTGTTGCGGAGCAGCGTTGTTCGCAGCCGCCTTCGCGGCGGGCGCGAACCGGCTGTGGGTCCAGGACGGCGAGGCCCTGCCGGGCACCGCGCGCGTTACGCTGGCGCTCTACGCCACGCACGACGAGCCGCTCAACGCCTTCTCCGCGGCGCTCAACTACGACCTGGCGGCGCTCGAGTTCCAGAGGGTGATCCTGGACGGCCCCGACATCATCACGGGCGCGTCGAACTACGAATACAGCATGGTGCTGCACGACGCGGAGGTGGGCGACATCGCCATCGCCGTGCTGCTGGATTTCGAGCAGCCTTATGAGAAACAGACGATTCCGGCTTCGCCGGTCGACCCGCAGACGCTGGCGAAGATCGACTTCGGCGTCAGGCCCGGCGTGGAGCCGGGCACGTACGGAGTCCGCCCGCGCACCACTCTCGCCTATCCGCCGATCATCAACTGCTTCACCGTCAACGGCGGCCAGACGGTGCTGCCGGAAGTCGAAATCGGGGTGTTCACCGTTCAGAATCCGCACCACCTCTACGTCGTCGATACCAAGGCCGTGCCCGGCGGGTACGCGGTGGTCGACATCGTGGCGGAGCACATGGATCCGATCGGCGGCTACTCGCTGTCCCTGAGATACCCCAGCGACCTGCTCTGGATCGATGCCGAGCCGCTCGACGACCCCACCATTCCGCCGCCCGACGACCCCTGGGGGCCCGAGGATTACGTGGACGAGAACATCTGCAACTGGCAGATCACGTGGTGCAATCTAGGATTGGAATCGTTGCTTGCACCGGGAGGCATCGACGTCTTCCGGGCCTGGGCCGAGGCCGATTTCCCTTACAGTGTGGGCGTTCCGGGCACGGGTAAGGGGTGGGCGTGGTCCGATGCGATCTTCGATTGGGACCCCAAGGTGGAGCCTCTCGGCAAGACGCTGCCCCCGGGACGACACAGGATTCTTCAGGTGAGGTTCAAGCTGACGGAGGCGGCCGTCGTGGGCCAGGAGATTCCGGTCACCCTCGTCAACGTGATGGGCACCCCTGATGTCTACAACATGTTGATCATTCCCGTCGCCGGCAGCCACACCCGAAGCGTGCGGCCCCATCTCCACGCCGGCAAGATCACCGTCGTCGATGAAATCGTGTTCCGGCGCGGGAGCATCAATTCGGACGCGGATGTCAACGTGGCCGACGTGATTTACTTGCTCCAGTACTTGTTCGCGGGCGGCGTGGCGCCGGGGTGCCAGAAGGCGGCGGATATCAACGACGACGGCACCGTCGACATCGCCGATGCGGTCTGGCTCCTGGCGTACCTGTTCAAGCACGCCGCGCCGCCGCGTCCGCCCTTCACGTCCTGCGGTCCCGATCCCACCGAGGACAATCTCACGTGCGAGGCGCCGTCCGGGTGCTGAGGCCGAGCCGCACAAACCGGAGCGCGCGCGGATAGAGAGGAGGACCGAACCCATGCGCCTTGCCATCGCCGCCGCGGTTCTGTGCGCGTCGTCGGCCGCGTCCGGCGGCGAGCCGCCCATCAAGGCCGGCATGATCGGTCTGGACACCTCGCACGCCGTGGCCTTCACGAAGTTCTTTCGCGAGCTGGGGGGCCGGCCGGACGTGCCCGCCGTGACGGTCGTCGCCGGCTGTCCCATGGGGATGCCCGACAACCCCGCGAGCGCCGATCGGATCGAGGGCTACACGGCGGCCCTCGCCAAGGATCACGGCGTGGCCATCGTGGCGACGATCGAGGAACTGCTGCCGCGCTGCGATGCGATCCTGATCGAGAGCGTCGACGGCCGCGCGCACCTCGAGCAGGCCCGCGCCGTGTTCGCGTCGGGCAAGCCCGTCTTCATCGACAAGCCGTTGGCGGCGAGCTACGCCGATGCCAAGGAAATCGTGCGCCTGGCGCGGGAGTCCGGCACGCCGTTTTTCAGCGCCTCGGCCCTGCGGTTCTGCGGGGCCTACCAGGCCGTCAAGAACGATGCGGCGCTCGGCGCGGTGGTCGGGTGCGACGCCTTCTCGCCCTGCGCGCTCGAGCCGCACCACCCCGATCTTTACTGGTACGGCATTCACGGCGTCGATCCGCTGTTCCTGTTTATGGGGCGGGGATGCGTCGAGGTGCGGCGCGTGCACACGGAAGCCTACGAACTGGTGGTGGGACGCTGGTCCGATGGGCGCATTGGGACCTTCCGCGGCGCTCGGCGCGGCTTCCAGGGTTTCGGCGCCACCGTCTGGGGCGAGAAGGCGGTGCGCCGCACGCCCGAGCGGCTCGAGAACCTCTACGAGGGGCTGGTCGTGGAAATCGCGCGCTTTTTCAAAACCAGGAAGCCGCCCGTCGATCCCGAGGAGACCCTCCAGGTCATGGCCTTCATGAGCGCGGCCGATCTCAGCAAGGAGCGCGGCGGGGCGCCGGTCAGCCTCGCCGAGGTTGAGAACGGGCGTTGAGCCTTTCGGCCCGGGGAGGCGGCCGCCGGAGGGCGGGGGTCAGCGCGGGCGCGCCTCCCGCCCCAGCAGAAGCCCCATGAAGTCGATCCCCTCGCGCAGGCCCAGGCTCCCCTCGCGCGCCGCCGTCTCGTTGAAGGCCGCCGTTCCCGCGGGCGCCGTGCCGGCGCCCCAGATCAAAAAGGGCACGGGAGCGGGGTCGTGCGTCCGGAGGGCGCAGGGCGTGAAGTGATCCGGGAGGACGGCGATGCGCGTGCGCGCGATCAGTCCGCGCGCCGCGAGCAGCGCCAGCGCGCGGCCGATGAGGCGGCGGTCGCACCACTCGATGGCGCGCGCCTTGAGCGCCGGATCGCCCATGTGCCCCGCCTCGTCGGTGCCCTCGACGTGGACGTAGACCAGATCGGATTCGTCCAGCGCGGCGACGGCGGCATCGGCCTTGCCTTCGTAATCGGTGTCGGGCATTCCGGTGGCTCCCGGCACGGCGATGACGCGCATGCCGGCCAGAACGCCGATGCCGCGGATCAGGTCCACGGCGGAGATGACCGCCCCGCGCACTCCGAAACGCTCCGAAAGCGACGGAATGCGCGGCGCCGTGCCCGGCGACCAGGGCCAGATGCTCGCGGCGGGCGGTTTGCCGGCGCCGCGCCGGCGCGCGTTCACGGGGTGATCCCGGAGAATGGGCTGCGACGCGGCCATGAGGCGCAGGAGCAGGGCGCAGGCGGCCTCGCCCTCGGGCGCCGTCGCGCGGGGGAGGTGCGGCGCGAATTCCCGGCCGAGGATGTCGTGCGGAGGCGTGCAGGCGAGGGCGGCCGAGCCTCCCTCGATGGTCAGGAGGTGGCGGTAGCTCACGCCGGGGTGCAGGCGCGTTTCGGCGGTGGCAAGGCGCGCATTGAGGGCTTCGATGAGTTCGCGCGCCTCCTCCGAGGCGATGTGGCCGGCGCTGTGATCGGCCATGCGGCCGTCTTCCAGCGTCACGAGGTTGGCGCGCAACGCCAGGGTGCGCGGGCCCAGCGCGATGCCCATGCTCGCGGCCTCCAGCACGCCGCGGCCGGGATTGATCACCCGCGGGTCGTAGGCGAGAATCGCCAGGTTGGCGACCTCGCTGCCCGGCGCGCAGCCCTCGGGGATTGTCCTGAGAAGCCCGACCGCGCCTTCGCGCGCGAGGCGGTCCATGACGGGCGTGGGCGCGGCTTCCAGCGGCGTGCGGCCGCCCAGTTCCGGGCAGGGCCGATCGGCCATGCCGTCCAGCACGAACAGGAGGAACTTGCCCTCAGCGCCGGGCGCCATGGGCGGCCTCCGCGCGCAAAAGCTTCTTCAACTCCGCGTAGGAAGGCGGCAGCAGCGCGAATTCCTCGCGCCGCCGCTCCAGCGCGGCGAGGGTCTCCGGCGCCGGCACCGGGGCGCCGATCGCGGCCTGGACTTCTTCGGGGAACTTGGCCGGGTGCGCGGTGGCGATGACGACTTGGATTTCGCCGCCGCCGCCCCGAGGCCTGAGGACATCCAAGGCGTGCCACGCCACGGCGCCGTGAGGATCCAGCACGACGCCGTGGTCCCGGTACGCGGCGCGCATGGCGCCCCGCGTGGCGTCGTCATCAACGCTCACGGACTGCACGTCGCGCCGGAGCGCTTCCAGGTCGGGCGGTTCCCTGAGAGCGCCGGCGTGGTCGAGCCACCCGCCGTAGAAATCGACGAGGCGCGCCAGGTTGCTCGGGTGGCCGACGTTCATGGCGCTGGAGATGCAGGTGCGCGAGGGTTCGATCTTGGCGTAGGCGCCCGTGGCTAGAAAACGCGGAAACTCGTCGTTCGCGTTGGTGCCGGCGACGAAGGCCTTGATGGGCAGGCCCATGCGGCGCGCGATCACGCCGCCGCAGAGGTTGCCGAAGTTGCCGCACGGCACCGAGAAGACCGCCTCGGCCCCGGGATGCCGCGCGGCGATGGCCAGGCAGGCGTAGGCGTAGTAGACGGCCTGCGGCACCAGGCGCCCGAAGTTGATGGAGTTGGCGCTGGTCAAGGCGAGATCGCGCAGGTCGTCGTCCGCGAAGGCCTGCTTGACCATGCGCTGGCAATCGTCGAACTTACCCTCGACGGCGACGGCCGCGACGTTGCCGCCGAGGGTCGTCATCTGGAGGCGCTGGCGGGCGGAGACCTCCGCCAGCGGGAAGAGCACGACGACCTCGATGCCGGGAACGCCGAGGAAGGCGCTCGCCACCGCGCCGCCCGTGTCGCCCGACGTGGCGGCCAGGACGCGCAGCCGGCGGCCGTCCTCCAGGGCGCGGGCCATGAGGCGCGCCATGAGCCGCGCGGCGAAGTCCTTGAACGATAGGGTGGGGCCCCGGTCCAGGCGCAGGACGCACCGTCCGGGCCGGACATCCTCGATCGGCACCGGGAAGTCGTAAGCCTCCGCCAGCATGCGCGCGAGCTCGTCCTCGCTGATGAAACCCGCGACGAAGGGCATGACGACGGCGCGGGCGACCTCGGCGTACGGCGCGCCGCGGAGGTTCTTCCAGGATTCCGGCGGAAGGCGCGGGATCTCCACGGGCACGTAGAGCCCGCGGTCGGGGGCCTGGCCCCGAAGCAGCGCCTCGCGAAACGTCGCGTGCGGCGCGGCGCGGTTGGTGGAACGGAGCATTACCGTCACGTGCGGTATCCTTATGGACGCGCCGCGCGGCGCCGGGCGCCGCGCGCGGGGCGCGGGAGAGCGGGCCGCGCGCCGGCGGAGGGCGGCGGCCGCCGCGCCTCCAGCGAACGGTTCCCGCGGGCCGAAACATCAAGCAAGTATGAGAAACGCACCGCGCATCTACAACCTGTTTCCGCGGCTGCTCGGCCCCATGGACCGCTGGGTCGAATGGTGCCGGCATGCCGCCTCACTTCTTTTCGACTGGGTGTACATCAATCCTTTTCACTATCCCGGCTTCTCGGGGAGCCTGTACGCCATCAAGGATTATCAGAAGCTCAATCCGCTGTTCCTTCCCGAGGCGCGGCCCGCCGGGGAGGACGACCTCGGGAGCCTGCGCGCCTTCGTCGGCGCGGCGCGGGACACCGGCGTCAGGCTGATGATGGATCTGGTGATCAACCACACGGCCAAGGACAGCGAGCTGGTGCGGGCTCGCCCGGATTGGTTTCTACGGGATCCGGACGGCGGCGTCAAGAGCCCCTCGGCCATCGATCCGGCCGACGCGCGGCGCGTGACCGTGTGGGGCGACCTGGGCGAGGTCGACAACCACGGCTCGTCCGACCGCGAGAACCTGTGGCGCTTCTGGGAGCGGCTCGTCGAGGACTACGCGCGGCTCGGGTTCGAGGGCTTCCGCTGCGATGCCGCCTACCAGGTTCCCGCGGCGCTCTGGAGCCGCGTGATCGCCGCGGCGCGGCGCGTGAATCCCGATTGCCTCTTCTTCGCGGAAACGCTGGGCTGCCGTCTGGAGGATATCGTCGCCCTCCAAGGCGCCGGCTTCGACTGCATCGCCAGCAGTTCCAAGTGGTGGAATTTCTCCGATGCCTGGTGCCTGGAGCAGCATTCCCAGTTCCGTTCTCTGGCTCCGTCGGTGAGCTTTCCCGAGACGCACGACACCGCCCGCCTGGCCGCCGAAACAGGCGGCCTGGCGCCGGTGCAGGTCCAGCGCTACGCCTTCGCGGCGATGTTTTCGGCGGGCATCCTCATGCCGATCGGGTACGAGTACGGCTTCCGGCGCAAGCTGGATGTCGTCCGCACGAGTCCGGCGGACATGGAGGAGCCCTCGTTTGACATTCGCCCGGCGGTCCGCGAGATTAACGTCTTGAAACAAACCTTTCCGATTTTGAGCTCCGAGGGCCTCGTCGAGGCCCTGTGGGGGCTCGATGGCCCGGTGCTCTGCCTGCGCAAGTCCTGGGGCGACGAGCGCCTGCTCGCCGTGATCAACAAGGACTGGCGGGAGCCGCGGCACGTCGCGATCGGGGCCATCGCCGCCCTCCTCGGCGGGGGACCGGTCGCGCAGATCTGGCCCCGGGGCGGCCGGGTCGAGGGTCTCTGGGAGCGCACGCTCGGACCGGCCGAGGTCGTGATGTTCCGCGCGGGGTCCGCGCCCGTATCGGCTCCGGCCGCAGACTGAATCCGGCGCGCCGGACGCCCGGCCGCGGCTTGACGCCGCCTCCAGCTTTGCTACGATACTTCTTCCACCGCGAGGGCGCGCGTGGCCGGCACCCGGCACGCGCGCGGGGCGTTCGTGTCCGCCCCGCCGCCTCGCGCTGGTCGAACACGCGTAGAAGTCAGGAGTTCTTCCCGGAAAAGGAGCGGAACGCATGGCAAAAAAGCTGGTGTATTCGTTCGGCGGCGGCGCGGCTGACGGCACGGCCGAGATGAAGAATCTGCTGGGGGGCAAGGGCGCGAACCTGGCGGAGATGGCGACCCTCGGCATCCCGGTGCCCGCCGGGTTCACCATCACGACGGAGGTATGCACGCTTTTCTACGCCGGCAACCGGAAATACCCGCCGGAGCTCGCGGCGCAGGTCCGCAAGGCGATGGCCCGCGTGGAGGCGGTCATGGGCCGGAAATTCGGCGATCCGGAGAACCCGCTGCTCATGTCGTGCCGCTCGGGCGCGCGACGTTCGATGCCCGGCATGATGGAGACCGTCCTCAACATCGGTCTCACGTCGGCGACGATCCCCGGCCTCATCCGCAGCACGGGCAACCCGCGCTTCGTGTACGATGCCTACCGCCGCCTGATCATGATGTACTCCGATGTCGTCATGGAAAAGGCCGCCGGCATCGAGCCCGCCGGCCGCGACGGCATCCGCCTGATCCTCGAGCACGAAATGGATCGCATGAAGCGCGCGCGGGGGGTGGTCGAGGACACGCACCTCACGGCGGAGGATCTCGAGGAGCTGTGCGGCTCCTTCAAGGCGAAGGTCAAGGAAGTGCTCGGCGCGGAGTTTCCCGACGACGCCGGCGCCCAGCTCTGGGGCAGCATCGGCGCCGTGTTCCAGTCCTGGATGGGCAAGCGCGCCATCGCCTACCGGCGCATCGAGGGGCTGCCCGATGATTGGGGCACCGCCGTCAACGTGCAGGCCATGGTGTTCGGCAACATGGGCGCGAGTTCGGCCACCGGCGTGGCCTTCACGCGCAATCCGGCCACGGGCGAGAAGCTTTTCTACGGCGAGTGGCTCCAGAACGCCCAGGGCGAGGATGTCGTCGCCGGCCTCAGGACGCCCTCGCCCATCAACAACGCGACCAAGACCCCGGGCAACGAGCATCTCAAGAGCCTCGAGGAGGCCGAGCCCGCGCTCTACCGGCAGCTCGACGCCATCCGCACCAGGCTGGAGAAGCACTACCGCGACATGCAGGATATCGAGTTCACCATCCAGGAGGGCGTGCTCTGGATGCTCCAGACCCGCACGGGCAAGCGCAACGGCACCGCGGCGGTGCGCATGGCCGTGGAGATGCACGGGGAGCGTTTGATCGATCTGGACGAGGCTCTCATGCGCGTGGCGCCGACGCAGCTCAACGAGCTGCTCCTGCCCATGATCGATCCGAACGCCGAGAAGAGCGCGAAGGTTCTGGCCAAGGGACTGCCCGCGGGCCCCGGCGGCGCCACGGGCAAGGCCGTGTTCACCGCCGATGATGCCGAGCAGTGGGCCGCGCGGGGCGAGAAGGTCATCCTGGTGCGCGCCGAGACGTCGCCCGAGGATGTCCACGGCATGCACGCCGCGCAGGCGATTCTCACGTCGAAGGGCGGCATGACGAGCCACGCCGCCCTGGTGGCCCGCGGATGGGGCAAGTGCTGCATCGTGGGCTGCGGCGAACTGGACATCGACGCGCGCGGCAAGGCGATGCGCGTCGGCGGCTCCGTCGTGCGCGAAGGGGAGTATATCACCCTCAACGGCAGCAAAGGCGTCGTGTACCTCGGCCGGCTCGACCTCCTGGCGGTGGATCCCGACCACAACGAATGGTACAAGAAGCTCATGAAGCTCGCCGACAAGGCGCGGCGGCTCGGCGTCCGCACCAACGCGGACCGGCCCGAGGATGCGCGCCAGGCGGTGGCGTTCGGCGCCGAGGGCATCGGGCTCTGCCGCACCGAGCATATGTTCTTCGACCCGCAGCGCATCAAGGCGGTGCGTCAGATGATCATGGCCGAGACCGCCGCGGAGCGCAGGGCGGCGCTGGCGAAGGTCCTGCCGTACCAGCGCGAGGATTTCATCGGCATCTTCAAGGCCATGGAAGGCCGTCCGGTGACGATCCGCCTTCTCGATCCGCCGCTGCACGAGTTCGTGGCGCTCACGGAGGACCAGGCGCGCGAATTGGCGGGCGAGCTCAACACGCCCGTCGAGCGCATCCGGGCCAGGATCGCCCAACTGCACGAGCTCAACCCGATGCTCGGCCACCGCGGCTGCCGTCTGGGAGTCGCGTACCCCGAGATCACGGAGATGCAGGCCCGCGCCATCTTCGAGGCCGCCGCGGAGCTGGTCCGCCAGAAGCAGAAGGTCGCGCCCGAGGTCATGGTGCCTCTCGTGGGAACGGTGGGCGAGTTCCGCCACCAGGAGCGCATCATCCGCGGCGTCGCCGCGGATGTGATGCGGGAAAAGAGCGTCCGCTTCAAGTACCTGGTCGGAACGATGATCGAGATCCCGCGCGCCACGCTGGTCGCGGACCAGATCGCGGGCGACGCGGAGTTCTTCTCCTTCGGCACGAACGACCTCACCCAGACGGCGTTCGGCTACTCGCGCGACGACGCCGGCGGCTTCCTGCCGGCGTACCTCGAGCAGGGCATCCTCTCGAAGGACCCCTTCGCCTCCCTCGACGAGGAGGGCGTGGGCCAGCTCATCGAGCTTGGCATCGCGCGCGGGCGGTCGGCGCGGCCGGATCTGAAAGTCGGCATCTGCGGCGAGCATGGCGGCGATCCCGATTCCATCGACTTCTGCCATCGCGCCGGCATGGACTACGTGTCCTGCTCGCCCTTCCGCGTGCCGCTCGCGCGGCTCGCGGCCGCGCAGGCCGCGGTGCGGGCCGCCGGGAAGGCCGTCGCGAAGAAGTCAGTGAAGCAGTCCGGGAAGAAACCCGCCGGGAGGCGGTCCGGGAAGAAACCCGCCGGGAAGACGGCGGCGCGGACCGCCGCCAAGAAGACGAAGAAGCCGTCCAAGAGGAGGTGAGCGCGGCATCTCCGGCGTCGCGCCGGGCCCCGCGCGGCGGACTCGTTATCGGACAATGGCGCGCCGGCGCATAATACGGCAGAATTCTGTGTGCGCCGCGGAGGACGGCGGCCGGGAACGGCGGGCTCCGTCCGTGCGCGCGGTGCCGCCGGGCCGCGCGCCGGGTGAAGGAGAAGAATGAGCGATAGAGAAGGCCTTGCACGGGTGTTCGCCGAGGCGCGGCGCACCCAGACGGCGGTCCCGGGGCTCGTCGTGACCGAGTTTTGCGAGGCCGAGGCCATCATCGAGGCGCGCACGGCGGCGCGCGAGCCGTTGCTCTTCGTCGTTCCGTGCGCGCGGCGGAATCTCAGGGCGTACGTGGGCGCGTTACGCAGCTTCGATGCGCCCGATCTCTTCGTCCAGCTCATGGGCGACGACGTGGATGTGCTCGTCGAGGCCGGACTGGAACTCGGCGCCGACGCCGTCTTTTTGACCGCCGGGAAGATCGAGGCCGCCCGCGCGCTCCTAGCCAAGCTCAAGGGTGGGCCGATGTTCACGGAGGTGCTCCTGCCCTGGCAGCAGGCGGCGCCCAGCCAGATGTCCGAGGGTCGAATCGTGCGGGTGGAGGAAGCCGAGGCCGTTCTGCGCCTGGAGGGGCTCGACATGGCGGCGGTGCCTGTCGGCGGCGGCCCCGGCCCGTACAAGACCTGCCGCATTCCGCTGTGGTCCACCGAGGCCTTCAACCGCGTCGCGGCGCTCAGGCCTGATCTGCACTACTCGCTGCCCTGGGGGTCGCTGCTCCCCAAGGACCTGCTCAAGAAGTACAATCTCTACGGCGGCGCGCTGCCCGGCGTGATCTCGCTCCCCAAGCAGCAGTTCCGCGCGTTCATCGCGGGCGGCGCGGTGAAGATCGGCTTCCGCAGCGATCTTGGGCTGGCGTTTCTGTGCGGCTTGCGCGAGAGTCTGTACCGCCGCCCGGAGAAAATCGACCCGACGGTGCATCTGGAAGCCGCGCGGGAGGAACTCGCGGTGTTCCTGGCGCAGCGGTTCCGGGATCTGAGGCCGTAGGCGGGCGAAGATCTCCGGTCCGAGCCCGGACACCTAAAGATTCTCGGCTCTCCGCCCGATCATAGCAATGAGTTGGTTGTTGCGGCGCCGCATCGTGCCGTGTCGCAGGAAACGCTTCACTCTCAGCGGGAGGTTATGATCGATGGCTAGCACTCGGAAGACCAGGACTCGGATGTACCACACGAAGAAGACCGGCACGCGCGCCACGAAATCGCGGACATCGAAGCCGCGCGTGACGAAGCCGCGGACGTCGAAGCCGCGCGTGACGAAGTCGTGGACGACGAAGCCGCGCGCGACGAAGTCGTGGACGCGGACGAAGAAGTCCTCGACCAAGCGCGTCGGCGTCAAGAGGACCGTGCGCCGCGCGCGCTAGGCGGCCGGACGCACGCGCGCGTCGCGGAGACGCGCGAACGGGGCGGAGCGATCCGCCCCGTTTGCATTGTTCGGCGGGGGGCGCGTTTCAGCCCCATTCAAGCGGATGCCTCCTCGCCGCTCCCCCGCGGCGGCGCGGCTTCAATCGGAAGGGTTCCCGGCGGCGGCCAACTGAGCGGGTCGGGGTGGGGCCGCGGACCCATCCGGCTGTCCTCGGGGCGGTAGCGGTCCAGGAGCAGCCGCAGCGTCGCGCGATAGGCCGACACGGCGTGGGCGCGGCGCAGCGCGTCCCTCGACTGAGCATGCAGGGCCGTGAGACTTTGACGCACGTCGAGGAAAAAGCCGACGGAAGGCGCGCCTTCGTACAGGACGATGAGATAGGCGTGCGCGCCCGGCTCGAAATGCGCGTGCAGGCGGTCGACGATGGCGCGCAGGGGCTCGCCCGGATCGCGGGCGGGAACCTTCTCGCGGATGAATTTTCTGAGGAGCGGCAGGAGCAGCTCTTCGGCCTTAGCCTGGAGCTGCGGCGCCTGCCACGAGCCGTGCGCGAGCAGCGTCAGGGAGGGATGCGCGAGAAGGAAGAGCTCGATCAGGGCGAACTCCGCATCGCAGACCTCGGGCGCCGCCGGAAGCGCCGTGTCCGCGACGACCCGGCGGGGCGCCGGCCGCCCGCGCTTGAGAAGGGCGCGCACGCGCGCCGCGAATCCCGCCGGCGATGGCCGCCGCGGGGGCGCCGCGGGAGGCGGCGTTTCGTCGCCTTCGGCGGTTATCGCCCGGACGATGGGGGCCAGCGCGTCGCGCAGCGCTTCGGGGTCCTGCCTTGCCGCCTGGGCCATGGCCGCGGCGATCACCGGCGCCAGGAGCTCGATAAGGCCCTGGCGGTCCTCGATTTTGGACTGGAGGTGGCCCAGAAGCGCGACCACATCCTTGATGCCGCGGCTTTCCTCGGTGACGAGGATATTGCGCAGATCATCGAGCAGGTCGCGCGATTCCTCGACGGCGGCGGGCGCTTTCTTGGGCGCGGCGGGTGCTTTCTCGGCGCACATGCGATCAGTCCGGATTCGTCCGCCGCGTTTGCTTCGCGGCGGCGGGCCGGGGGCGCTTGTCGGCCCGTTCGAGGAGCTGGGCGCCGACGGCGAGCAGCACTTCGCCCAGGGCATAGCGGGACAGCTTCGTTTGCTGGAGCGTGGCCGCGGCATCGTTGAACGCGGTGCGAACGTCGGTGATGCGCACGGCCAGGTCGTCCAGCGCGCGGCCGTGTTTGCTCGCGAGGGCCGCGGCGCCGTCCTCGATGCGCGCGCAGCGCTCCGCGAGGGCCGCGAAGCGCTTGTCATCGGCGGCGCCGCGCTCGGCAAGGCCCTCGCGCGCCGCGGCGGCGGTCTCGGCGATGCGCGCCTCGAGCGCATCTCGCAGGGAGTCGAGGGTCTGCTTCTGGCCGCGTTTGGTTTCCGCGGCGGCTTCGGTGGTCTCGCGCCGCAGATCGGCGACGGAGTCGGCGGCGGCGTTCAGACGTTCGTTGACGCGGTGCTCGAGGGCCTCGGCATCGCGGCCTTGGGTCTGCTCATGGGCCGCGAAGGCTTGTTTGAGAGCGGCGATCTCTTGCCGGACTTCATCACGGAAGGCGGCGAACGCCTCTTCTTGCCTTTGGAACTTCAGGTCGAAGGCCTTGAAGTCGGCGCCGGCAATGATTTCGCGCACGCGATCCAGGTTGGATAGCGCGCCGCCGGGGACATCGCTGGCTGGTCTGACCACGATCCACCTCGCTCGACAGGTCAGACGGCCCCTTTCGCGAGGACCGTCGTGCCGAATGATTGTAAGGCACGCACGGGGGGAAGGGCAAGAACGCGGCGCGGGGTCAGAACCAGCGCTGTTCGCGGATCGGCCCGATTTTCCAAGCCAGGTGCCAGCGCGCGCCCGCGGGCTCGAACCCGAGACGCGCGAGGCGCCGCGCGAAGTCGGGCATGTGGGCGGCGCCCCAGAGCAGCGCCAGCCTGCCGGGCCGGTCGAGGTGCGGCGCCAGGATGTCCATGGCCCGCCGGTTGCGGGCGGAGATCAGGATGTCGGTGCGCTCGTCGGGGTTCTCCAGGTTGAGGAGCGCGAGCGTGGCCGGGATATCTCCCAGCAACTGGCCGAGGAAGACCTTGAGCGCGCGGCGCATCTCGGGGTTGTCGGCGAAGAAGTCGTTCTGCGGAAGCTGCTCCGGTTTCGGGCGCGGCAGGAAGCGCTCCAGGAGCTTCGCCTGAGGCGGCTGGGACAGGGGTTTACCGCCGAGGAGGCCGCGGATCTCATCCCAGGAAAGATCGGAATGCACGAAACCGGGGGTGTGGTAGTCGAGCGCCTCGAGCTGAAAGACCAGGTGGAGCGCCTGGCCGGCCGCCTGCTGGAGGGCGGAAAGCGCGCCGGTGGATTCGCCGCCGGCGCCGGCCACCAGCTCGAAGAAGACCAAGTCGCAGCTCGCGAGCTCGCGCTGGATTTCCCGGTAATAGGCTTCGTCCGCGATGTGAACGACGCTCACGAGCTCGACCTCGGTGGCGCCGCGCCTGCAGGTCACCGTGGCGGTATAGAGGCCGCCGCGGTCGAAATCCTCGTAGGCGAAGCGCGTGAACGCGAGGGGAGCGCCGTCCTGGGCGGCGAACAAGGCACAGAGGGCGATCAAGTGCACGGAGACATCCTCCCGGCCGGCGATCTGAAGTCCGAGGCCGGTCCATCAAGGATACATCGCCTGATTCGCGGGCTCAATCCCCCGGACGGCCGTTTTTTTCGCGGCCTGGAGCTTGTATTCTCCGGACGGCGCGCACCTAAAGCGTTGCGTTGCCGAACTTTACAGAATATGAACCGCGCCTGGAAAAAAGGCTTGCAAGACGCGGAAGTTAGTGTTATGTTAGTGGTGTTAGATAAATGTTAGTCTTGAGGCTCCCTTGAGGAAACTCGCAATGATAAAGTCGATCGGCTCGACGGCGTTCGCTTGCGGGGTGTGGGAGTGGCACACGTTCCATGCGCGCGCTTTGGGTGAAGGACTGGTCGATCGAGTGCTCGGCTGGCGCCGAGCGCCGGCGGTCGGCGTGGGCAATGGGCGTTTGTCGGGAGGCCTGAATGCGCAAGGTTCTCGGTGAAATCGGTTCGTTCCTGGGCATCGTGCTTGCGGTTTTCTTCGCGCTGCTTGCGGCGTGAAGAAGTCGTTTTGGAATCGCGGCGGCACGCCGAAAGCCTCGCGCGGGTGCCGGCCGGGCAGGATGGGCGAGGCGGGATTCGACAGGGGCGTTGCGCCGCGCATGGGTACCCGCACTGTGGCGAGGCGGGGTTGGGAGTACCCGGGGCTAGGAACCGCGTCCGGCGCAACCCCCTCTTTTTCCGCGGAATAGGAGCGGCGGCGTGGCGGCCTTGACCCCGAAACAGAAGCAAGTTCTCCGGTTCCTGGAGGCGTACATCGGCGAGCGGGGGCTGGCGCCCACGTATGAGGAGATCGGCGACGCGATCGGGACGTGCAAGGTGACGGTGCTCGCGCATCTCCAGCAACTGGAGAAGAAAGGACTCATCCGCCGCGTGCCGTATGCGTCGCGGGCGATCGAATTGTGCGGCGGCCGCGCCCGGATACCCGTCGTGGGCGCGATTCAGGCCGGTTTTCCGATCCTCGCCTTCGAGGAAGCCGAGAAGGAGGATCTCCGCGACCTGCTGCCCCTCGGAGGCGATCTCTTCGCGCTCCGCGTCAAGGGTCAGTCGATGGTGGAGGACCACATTCAGGACGGCGACTTGGTGGTGGTCGCCCGGACGGCGGGGGCGGATCCCGGCGATCTGGTGGTCGCCCTGGTGGACGGCGAGGAGGCCACGTTGAAGCGTTTCTACCCCGAAGGCGCCCGCGTCCGCCTGGAACCGGCCAATGCGACCTTCGAGCCCATAGTCCTCCCGCGGGAGCGGGTTCGGATCCAGGGACGCGTCGTGGGGGTGCTGCGCCTCTACCGCTGAGCGTCCCGGCCGGATACGCGGCCCGCGTGTCCGGCTTGCGCGCCTAGGCGACGCCGAGCGCCGCCTTCACCTTGTCCACCGCGGTTGCGGCATCCTCCGCGAAGAGGTCGGCGCCGATCTGATCCGCGAAACCCTGGGTCACCGGCGCGCCGCCCACAATGATCCTGCCCAGGAAGCCGCCCTGCTTGAGCACGTTCACCGTGGTCCGCATGTTGTCCATCGTCGTGGTGAGGAGGGCCGACATGCCGACGACATCGGCCTTGTGCTCCTTGGCGGCCTGGAGGAACTGCTCGGGCTTGACGTCCACGGTCATGTCGACGACGTTGAAGCCCTGGCCGCGGAACATGGCGGCGACGAGGTTCTTGCCGATGTCGTGCAAGTCTTCCTTGACGGTGCCGATGACCAGAGTGCCGCGGGGCTTGAACCCGCGCTGGGCGAGCTTCTCGCTGATGAACTTCAGTCCTACGTTCAGCGCGCGCTCCGACAGGAGCACCTGGGGAATGTAGAACTCCTCGCCCTTGAACTTGTTGCTGACGACCTCCATGCCCTTGACGAGGCCCTGCATGAGCACGGTCTCGGGGGTAAGACCGTCCTGGAGGGCCTTGGGCACCAGTTCTTCCATGCGCTTGTTCTTGCCGGTGACGACGCACTCCGCGATTTCATTGAGCAATTGTTCCGACATGTGGCCTCCACGCCTGAAGTCAAGATACGGTCCGAATGATAGCATGCGGCCTTGGGCCGCGGCAATAGCGCGGCGGCCTGCTTCAGTTCCTTCAGCGATCCGGGAGTCTCGGCGCGGCGCCGCGAGGGCTTCTACGTCGGCCCCGGGACGGTTAGAATGCCTGCCTGCGGCACGAGATCCGGGAGCGGCCCATGGCGCATCGAGCCGATGTCCGCGTCGTCGACGCGGCGCTGTACTTCCTGCCCGTCGCGACGCGCGTGCCGCTCAAGTTCGGGACCGAAACCTTGACGTCGGTGACCTGCGCGCGAGCCTGCGTGCGCGTCGCCGGGGCGCGCGGGCGCGTCGCCGAAGGTTGGGGCGAGACGCCCTTGAGCGTGCAGTGGGTGTGGCCGAGCGCGCGGCCCTACGAGGAACGGCACGCGGCGCTCAAGGAGTTCTGCGCGGGGCTGGCGGGGGCCTGGAAGAGGTTCGAAGAGCGCGGGCACGCCCTCGAGATCGGCCACGCTTTTCTGGAGGAGCGCCTGGGAGCGCTTCTGGCCGCGTTCAACGCGGCGCGCGGGGGCGCCGAGCCCGTGCCGCGCCTGGCGGCGCTGGCCTGCGCGGCGCCCTTCGATCTCGCGCTGCACGACGCGTACGGCGCCTGTAACGGCGCGCCGATCTACGCCACGTACGGGGCCGACTGGCTGTCGCGCGACCTGGCGGCGTACCTGGCGGGGGAGGCCGGCGTCTCCTTCGCGGGGAGGTACCCGGCGGACTACCTCGTTCAAGAGCCTCCGCGCCGCCTGCCCGCCTGGCACCTCGTGGGCGGAAAGGATGCGCTCGATGCCGCCGAGTTGGACGGGACGGAGCCCGACGACGGCTACCCCGTGACCCTCGATGACTGGATCCGCGCCGACGGCTTGAACTGCCTCAAGGTGAAGCTGCGCGGCAACGACGCCGCCTGGGACCGCGCGCGGCTGGCGAAGGTGAGCGCCATCGCCGAGACGCTCGGGGTGCGCTGGCTCACGGCGGATTTCAACTGCACCGTCACGGACCCCGCCTATGTCACGGAGATTCTCGACCGGCTGCTCCGCGACGAGCCGCGGACGTACGCCCGCATTCTCTACGTCGAGCAGCCTTTTCCGTACGACCTGGAGGCGCATGCGATCGATGTGAGCGGCGTGGCGGCGCGCAAGCCGCTCTTCATGGACGAGAGCGCCCACGACTGGCGTTTGGTGCGGCTAGGCCGCAGTCTGGGCTGGACGGGCGTGGCGCTCAAGACATGCAAGACCCAGACGGGCGCGCTCCTGAGCCTGTGCTGGGCCAGGGCGCACGGCATGGCCCTCATGGTGCAGGACTTGACCAACCCCATGCTGGCCCAGATCCCGCACGCGCTGCTGGGCGCCCATGCCGGGACGATCATGGGCGTGGAGACCAACGCCATGCAGTTCTATCCCGACGCTTCGCGCCCGGAGGCCGCGGTGCACCCCGGGCTCTATCGGCGCCGCGGCGGGATGATCGACCTGGCGACGCTCCAAGGCCCCGGCTTCGGCGGCCGCGTCGAGCGCATCCGCCGCGGACTGCCCCCGCCCGCGGTTGCGTTCGAGGGCTCCTTCGGGTTCAATGAATAGCGGCAAGCTGCACCCATGGAGGATTGCATGACCGCGAAAGTGTACGCTGTTGTCGTGGGCGCCCTGATCTCGGCCGCGGCGCCGGGCGCGGAGCCCAACACGCTGACGGAGGCCGAGCGGCGCGAGGGTTTCACGCTGCTCTTCGACGGCGCGTCGTTGGCCGGCTGGGACGGCGACCCCGCGGTGTGGTCCGCGGCCGGCGGCGCGATCGTCGGCGCGACGACCGCCGAAAAACCCATCAAGAGCAATACCTTCGCCTTCTGGCGCGGCGGCGCGCCGGCCGACTTCGAACTGCGCCTCCAATGGAAACTCGAGGGCGGCAACTCCGGCGTGCAGTACCGCAGCAAGGACATGGGCAACTGGGTCGCCGCCGGATACCAGGCCGACATGGATGCGGGGCACGCCTACACGGGCATCCTGTACGAGGAGCGCGGCCGCGGGATGTTGGCGCTCCGGGGCGAGAAGGTGCTCAGGTGGCCGAACGGCAACAAGCAGGTCGTCGCCACGGTCAACACCGACGCGGCCGTGCGCGCGGCGATCAAGAAGGACGACTGGAACGACTACACCATCATCGCCGACGGCATCCGCCTGATTCACAAGCTCAACGGCGTGACCACCATGGACTTCATCGATGAGGAGGAGGCCAAGCGCTCCGCCTCGGGCGCGATCGCGTTGCAGGTCCACCAAGGGCCGCCGATGACCGTGCGTTTCCGCTCGATCCGCCTCCGCGTTCTGAAGCCCGCCGCGGAGAAGCCCGTCCCGCCGCCGGAGGTCGTGGCGCCCGAAGCCTGGGTCCCGCTTTTCGATGGCAAAAGCCTCGGGGCCTGGAACGTCGTCGCGGGCGAGGGCTTCGGCAAGGCCGCCGCCGTGGACGGAAGGTTGGTGCTGGAGGCGGGCGGCGCCATGACCGGCATCCTGTGGACGCAAGACTTCCCGACGAGCAACTACGAGGTGTCCCTCGAGGCCTGCCGCCTCGAGGGTCAGGACTTCTTCTGCGGCCTAACCTTCCCGGTGGGGAGCGAGTGCTGCACGCTGATTGTCGGCGGGTGGGGCGGCGGGTGCGTCGGGCTCTCGAACGTCGACCGTCAGGCGGCCGACGGCAACCTGACCACCAAACACCTCCGCTTTGAGAACGGGACGTGGTATCCGATCAGGCTGCGCGTGAGCGACGCCCGGATCGAGGTCTGGATCGACAAGGACAAGCAAATTGACCTGGAGCGGGCGGGGCACGGCTTTTCGATCTGGCCGCAGCAGGAGCCGTGCCGGCCCCTCGGCGTGGCGACGTATTACACGAAGGCGGCGCTCAGGAACCTGAAGACGGCGCGCTGGTAGAGCGGCCGGGGGAGGGGGACATTCGCGACTTGAAGCGCATGGCGGCATGGTGGCTCTGCGCGGCCGCGTGGACGGCCGGGGCCGGCGGCGAGGCGGCGCCGGCCGGCGCGCCGGGCAATGGGATGCGCGCCGGCATCGTGCTCGATGAGTTCATCTACGAGACGGCGCCCTTTCCCGAGTGCCACGCATCGACCATCGCCGAGGTGGGCGAGACCCTGGTCGCCGCGTGGTTCGGCGGCACGGAGGAGGGCGATGCGGATGTCGGCATCTGGGTCGCGCGGAAGGAAGGCGCGGCCTGGACGCCTCCGGTCGAGGCCGCCAACGGCGTCGAGGCGGACGGCACGCGGCATCCCTGCTGGAACCCGGTGCTCTTCCAGCCCGTCAAGGGCCCGCTGATGCTGTTCTACAAGGTCGGCCCGAGCCCATCGCGTTGGTGGGGGGTGTTGAAAACCTCCGCCGACGGCGGCAGGACCTGGTCGGCGGCGCGGCGCCTGCCCGCCGGCATCCTCGGCCCGATCAAGAACAAGCCGATCCAACTCCCGTCGGGCGCGATCTTGTGCCCGACCAGCACCGAAGATGCCGGTTGGCGCGTGCATTTCGAGCGCACGGCGGATCTCGGCGCGACGTGGGCCGCCACGGATCCCGTCAACGACGGCAAGGAGTTGAGCGTCATCCAACCGACCCTGCTGGTTCATCCCGGCGGCAGGCTGCAGGCGCTCTGCCGGAGCAAGAACCGCGCCATCGTCGAGACTTGGTCCTCCGATGACGGCGCGACCTGGAGCGCCATGGCGAAGACGGCGCTTCCCAACTCCAGCGCCGGCATCGATGCCGCGACTCTGGCCGACGGGCGCCACTTCCTGGTGTACAACCACACCATCAGGGGCGGCCCGTTCCCGTCGAGCCGCGAGGTCTTGAACGCGGCCGTGAGCCCCGACGGCCGGAGGTGGCAGGCGGCGCTCGTCCTCGAGGGGGAAAAGGACGCCGAGTTCTCGTACCCGGCCGTCATCCAGACCCGCGATGGCAAGGTGCACATCACCTATACGTGGAAGCGCCTCAAGATCAAGCACGTCGTCGTGGATCCCGCCGCGCTCGCGCTCAGGGACATGGTGGAGGGCGCCTGGCCGCGCTGAGCGCGCGGCGCGGCCGCCGGCGAGCGCCACGTTCCGGCGCCTGACCGCCAACACGCTCGGAAACGAGGGCGTATACGTAGCGGCGGCCGCGGGTCCCGCGCCGCGGCCATCGAGGGGCCGTGCCGGCCCGGCGCGAAAGGCGGCGCAACTGGCGGCCGGGATCAGGGTTTACTATACTGGCGTGCGCGGGTCTCGCGGTTGCGCGCTGGGACGTTCCAAACAGAGGCAGTGCAATGCATTCCAGGAAACGGGGGACATGGCGGCTGGGGCCGTGTCTGTTGGCGGCGGGGATGTGGCTTTCGGCCCGGGGCGCGGAGATCGAGGGGCCCCTTTGGACCTTCGAGCGCGCCGGCGCCGGCGCCTGCGCGCTCCAGGTCGATGCGGCGCGGCGGGCGGAGCGTCCCGTGAGCCGTGGCCTTTACGGCAAGTTCACCGAGCACCTGGGCCGCAATATCTACCAGGGCATGTGGGCGCAGATCGTCTGCAATCCCGGCTTCGAGGATGTCAAGTATTTCGGCCGCTCCCGCGAGGAAGCCCTCAGCGGCGTCGATCGGCTCCAGCAGGGCCTCGGGCGCAGAGAGCGGGCCGCGAGCCTGGATCGCGGCATCGCCGTCGGCTGGTTCCCCTTCGGCGAGGGCCAGGTCGACTACGCCTGCCCCAAGGAGCCGCTCAACTCCGAGCAGTGCCAGCGGATCGAGGTCGCGGCGCTCGGCGGCGAGGAGGTCGGGATCGTCCAGCCCGTGTTCCTGCCGCTTCACCGCGAGGGCAACTACACGCTCTCGTTCCACGCCCGCGGCGATGACCGGGTCAAGGAGCTGCGCGTCTCGGTGCGGTCGTGGGACAACCCCGCCGCCGTCCTGGCGCGAGGGGCCGCCGCGGGGATCGACGCCACCTGGAAGCGGTTCTCGGTGGCGCTCGCGCTGCCCCGTGCGGGCGAACCGGGCGGGCCGGCGCGAGGGGCGTCCCTCGCCCTCGTTCTGGCCCTTCCCGCGCCGGGCGCCGTGTGCCTGGATCAGGTCTTTCTCTTCCCGAACGACGCCGTCGACGGCTTCGACCGCGACGTCGTCCGCATGCTCGCGGACTCCAAGCTGCCGCTTCTGCGATACCCGGGCGGCAATTTCGTCTCGGGCTACCGCTGGAAGGAAGGCGTGGGACCCGTCCACGACCGGCCCATGCGGCTGAACCCGGCCTGGTTCGTGCCCGAGTACAACCATGTCGGCACCGACGAGTTCATGGCGTTCTGCCGGGCGGTGGGCTGCGAGCCCATGATCTGCGTCAACGCCGGGGACGGGACGGCGGAGGAAGCGGCCCAGTGGGTCGAGTACTGCAACGGCTCCGTGGAGACGCCGATGGGAGCGCTGCGGGCGAAAAACGGACACGCCGAGCCCTACGGCGTGCGCTACTGGGAGGTGGGCAACGAGCTGTACGGCGCCTGGCAGATCGGGCACTGCCCGCCGGAGGAATACGCCGAGCGCTACGAGAAGTTCCACCACGCCATGCGCGGGGCGGATCCGTCGATCCTGCTCATCGCCAACGGCCAGGATGAGGCCTGGAACGCGCCGATCACCCAGCGCAAGGGCGCGCTCCTGCGGTCGCTTTCGATTCACTGGCTGAAGGGCGACGGCATCCCGGGGAACGCCGATCCGCGGGAGGTTTTCGAGGCCTTGATGGCCTCGACCTGGCACTTCGAGGCATACATGCGCGGCCTGGGGGCGCAGATGGCGGCGGGCGGCGCGACGCCCCGCTTCGCCCTGACGGAGCTGCAGATCTTCACCAACAAGCCGGAGCTGCCCAACAACGGCACGCTGTCCGAGGCGCTCTTCCTCTCGGGGATGATCAACACGGCCATGCGCCTGGACGGCCTGGTGGAGATGATCACGCACAGCGCCCTGGTCAACCACGGCGGCGGCCTCAGGAAGTGGCGCGAGATTGTGTTCGCCAATCCCGTGCACTGCGCCTCGGCGCTCTACGCCCGGCAGACCGGCGTGATTCCCATCGGGCTGCGCGCCGCCGGTCCCATGTTCGAGACCGGCGGCAAGTACCTGCCCGCCGTCAAGGATGTGCCTTACCTCGACGCGGCGGCGCTCATCGATGCCGAGGGCGCGGCCGTCACCCTGATCGTGACTAACCGGCACCCGGAGGAGGGGCTCCCGGCTTCCATCGCCGTCGCGAACTTCAATGCGGCGCCCGAGGCGGTGGTGCGGACACTCGGCGGCGTGAGCTACATGGCCGTCAACACGTGGGAGGAGCCCGAGAACGTCAGGATCGTCGAGACCGCGGCGGCGGTGGAGGGCGGCCGCCTGCGGCATACCTTTCCCGCCCACTCGATCACGGCCGTTCAGATCCCCCGCGCGCCGCAGTGAGCCCGCGGCGTTCTTGCCGGCGCCGGCGCCGTCGGATACCATACGGTCCCCGCCGGGTGCGCCGCGCCGGCGGTCCGGCGCGGCCTTTCGGGGGAAGCGCGTGGACGGAACATGGAAATCAGGACGCTCGGAAAGCCGCGGATCCCCTCGCCGATAGAGCTGACGGTGGATGATCGCGCGCGCTGCGCCGCCGAGATCGTGCGCCTTCCGGATGCGCCCGCGGATCCGGGCGCGCTCTTCGAGATCGCCGGGCCGCGGTCGCAACTCTTCTTCGAATCCGCGCGGGCCTGCGCCGGGATCGTCACCTGCGGCGGCCTGTGCCCGGGCTTGAACAACGTCATCCGGTCGGTGTTCCTGGAGCTGCACCACATCTACGGCGTGCCCCGCGTGCTGGGCTTCAGGGACGGGTACGCGGGGCTCGACGCCTCCTACGGCCAGGAACCGGTCGAGCTCACGCCGGCCTTCGTCCACGACATCCACCGCATGGGCGGCACGGTGCTGGGCACCTCGCGGGGTCCGGTGGATATCTCCCGCGCGGTGGACAACCTTGCGGCGCGGGGCGTCGACATGCTCTTCACGGTGGGGGGCGACGGCACGCAGCGCGGCGCCTTGGCCCTGTGCCGCGAGGCGGAGCGGCGCGGCCTCTCCTTGGCCGTGGTGGGCATTCCCAAGACCATCGACAACGATGTGGCCTTCGTCGCGCGCACCTTCGGGTTCCTGACCGCGGTGGAGGAGGCGTGCAAGGTCATCACCTGCGCCCACACCGAGGCCCACAGCGTCCGAAACGGCGTCAGCATTGTGAAGCTCATGGGCCGCGAGGCGGGCTTCATCGCGGCCAGCGCCACCATCGCGAGCCAGGATGTCAACTTCACGCTGATTCCCGAGGTGCCCTTCGCCCTCGAGGGCGAGGGCGGCTTTCTGGCGGCGCTCGTGCGCCGGGTGCAGGCCCGCGGGCACGCGGTCATCGTCGCCGCCGAGGGGGCGGGGCAGGACCTGCTGGGCGGCGGCGCGGAGGAGCGCGACGCTTCGGGCAACGTGAAGCTGAAAGACATCGGCCTCTTCCTGCGGGACCGCATCGCGAGCCGTTTCGCGGAAGCGGACATCCCCGCCACCCTGCGCTATTTCGATCCGAGCTACATGATCCGCAGCGTGCCCGCGGATGCGGAGGATTCGATTCTCTGCGACCTGCTGGCGCGCAACGCGGTGCACGCGGCGCTGGCTGGAAAGACGGGCATGGTGATCGGGCTGATGCACGACACCTTCGTTCACGTTCCCATGGAAGCGCTGGCGACGCGCAAAAAACGCGTCGATCCGGCGGGGGAGACATGGCGCGCGGTGCTGGCGGCGACCGGCCAGCCGGCGCGCTTCGCCTGACGGGAACCGCCGCCGGCGCCGCGGCCTAACAGGAACAGGATCTGCGCAATGGAACTGCCTCCGCACAAGACCAAGATCGTCGCCACCATCGGGCCGGCCACGGAATCGGAAGAGGTGCTGGTGCGCTGCATCGCGGCGGGGATGTCCGTCGCGCGCCTCAACTTCTCCCACGGGGATCTGGCCGGCCATGCCGAGCGGATCGCCCGCATCAGGTCCGCGCAGCGCGCCGCGGGGCGCCGCGTCGCGATCATGGCGGATCTCCCGGGGCCCAAGATGCGCATCGGCGCCCTCGCTTCGGAGCCCATCGAGCTGGAAGCGGGCGAGACCTTCACGCTGACCACCCGCGCCGTCGCCGGCACCGGCGAGGTCGTGTCCGTGGGCTTCGAGCGCCTGCCCCGCGTCGTCCGCCCGGGCGATCGGCTGTTCCTGAACGACGGGCTCATCCAGCTCGCGGTCCGCCGCGTCGCGGGGGAGGATGTCGAGTGCCTGGTCGAGACCGGCGGCGAACTGCGCTCCCGCAAGGGGCTGAATCTGCCGGGCATCGACCTGGGGATCGGCGCCTTCACCGACCATGACCGCGCCTGCCTGGAGTTCGCCCTGGCGCACGGCGTCGACGCGGTGAGCCAGTCCTTCGTCGAGACGGCCGCGGATATTGAGGCCGTGCGCGCGGCCGCCGCGGCGGCGGGGCGGCGCGTCTTCGTCGTGGCCAAGATCGAGCGGTCTCGCGCCCTGGCCCACATCGATGCGATTCTGGCCGCCGCCGATGGCATCATGGTGGCGCGCGGCGACCTGGGCGTCGAGGTGCCCATCGAGGAAATCGCGATGACGCAGAAGCAGCTCATCGCCAAGGCCAACCTGGCGGGCAAGCCGGTCATCACGGCGACGCAGATGCTGGAATCGATGACGGCGCAGCGCCTGCCGACCCGCGCCGAGGCGACCGATGCGGCCAACGCCATCCTCGACGGAACCGACTGCCTGATGCTCTCGGGCGAGTCCGCCGTGGGGAAGTATCCCGTCGAGGCGGTGGCCATGCTGGCCAAGATCGCCGCGGCGACCGAAGCCGGCCGCCCGCTGGCGCGCCTCGCCGAGATCCGCGGGCGCTGCCTGGATCACACTCCGGCCAGCAGCGCCGAGGCGATCGCCTCGGTGGTGGAGCGCGCCCTGGAGTCGGTGCCCTGCGCGGCGGTGTTCGTGCCCACGCGCAGCGGCGCGACGGCGCGCATGATTTCGCGCTTCAAGCCGCCCGTATGGATCGTGGCCTTGAGCGGCGATTCCGGCGTGTGCCAGGGCCTCGCGTTTTCCTACGGCGTCGATCCCGTGGACCTGGCGCAGGAGCCCGACAGTTGGCGCGAGTTCGCGGCGCCGTGGCTGGCCGCGCACGGCATCGCCGGCGGCACGGCCATGCTCGTGGCCGGCCCTTCGGCGCGGTACCCGGAGGCGAATCACCGCATCGAATTCATGCGGATGGGGTAGCGGCGCCGGGGTCTTTGCGGACGAGCCAGAACCGCAGCACGCTGGTGAGGACCGCGAGGAGGACCGGCCCGATGAAGATGCCCACGAAGCCGAAGGCGAGCATGCCGCCCAGGACGCCGAGGGCGACCATGAGGAGCGACAGGCCGCCGCCGCGGCTGATGAGGAGCGGCTTGAGCACGTTGTCGGAGCCGCTCACGAGGACCGCGCCCCAGAGGGCCATGAAGATCGCCCAGCCGAGGCCGCTCTGGCAGTACAGCCACACCGCCGCCCCGCCCCAAACGAGCGGCGGACCGGCGGGGACCAACGAGAGGAAGAAGGTGGCCGCCGCCAACGCGAAGGCCGCGGGCACGCCGGCGATGACGAGCCCGAGGAAGGCGAGCAGCGCTTGGACCGCGGCCGTGCCGAGAATCCCGTGAACGACGCTCGTGACCGTGCCGTGCACCGTCGCGAGCAGGTCGCCGCTCAGGCGTTCGGCCACCCTCCCCGTTCCCGCGCGCAGGAGCGCGATCATGGCCTCGCCGTCGCGGTAGAAGAAAAAGCCGGCGAAGGCGACCAGGCACATCTGGAAGACGCCCTGAACCATGATTCCGCCCAGGGCGATCAGCACCTCCCGCGCGGGGTTCATGAGGGAGCGGGCGAGCGCCGCGAACTGCGCGCGATCCGCCGCGACGGCGCGCCACTGAGCATCGAGCGACTCCCCCGCCAGGGGGATCCGGGCGACCCACGCGGGCGGCGGCGGCAGTCCCTCCTCGAGGTATGAACGCGCGGCGTCCACCATGCGCGCCGCATCGGCGGCGAAGCTTCCCGCCGCCAGCGCGAGGGGCAGGATGACGATGGCCAGCAGGAGCACGATCATCAAGCCGGCGGCGAGGGAGCCGCGCCCGCGCACCAGTTTTCGCAGCCGCTTGAAGAACGGCCAGGTCGTCAGGCATAGGACCGCGGCGAACAGCATGGCGGCCAGAAAGGGCCGGAGGACGAGGAAGCAGCCGGCGACGAGGAGGGCGATCGCGGCGATGCGGAGCGTTCCCTCCAGGGCGGTGCGCGGCGTCTCGCCCGCGGCGGGGGCGCCGGCGGGAGTCGTGTCAGGCATGGCGGTCGAGTCCTTGCGCGTTGCGCGCTCCTAGCTCCGGAGGCGTCCTTTCCGCGTGGACAGCAGGATAACCGCGCCGCGCCGCGGACGTCAAGGCGGGCGCCGCCGCCGGGCCCGTTCGGCGGCGGCCGGACGCGCTGCTACTGCAGTTCGGGCGGCGGCACCGCCGCGCCGCGCCGCTGCGCCGCCCGCGCCTCCTCGGCGTACGTGCCGAAGAACGCTGCGTTGCCGTCGAGCCACAGGAGGATCGCCCGGCGCTCCTCGTCGTTCAGGAGCCCCCGGTGGCGGTCATCCGCGACGATGCGGCCGAGGGGACTCACGTCGGCCGGCATCCGGCCCGGCCTGGTGACAAAGCCGGGAATGCCCTCGCCCCACTCGTACCAGCGCACGTAGGGCTTGAGCCCCTCGTACGACGCCGTGAACTCGCCGCGCGGCGCGCCGGTGAGCGCGGGAGCGGGAGCGCCTTCGCGGCCGTCGTGGCAGGCGGCGCAGCGCGCGTCAAGAAGCGGCTGCACGAGGCGCATGTAGCTCCACGGCCGCGTGCCGTCGGGACCGGGCGCCAGACGCGACGGCGGCCGGCGGAGCGCCAAGGTCCGCGCCGCGGGCGGCGCCGAGTGGCGCCGCTCGTGGCACCCGACGCAGCCGCGCCGCTCGCCCGGCTGGAGGTAGGTGACGCTGCGCATGCCCTGGACCGCCCGGCCCTCGGCGTCGACCGCGTGGAAGTAAAGCGGCTTGCGCGCCGGCGCGCGGAAGTAGGCCGAACCGTCGGCCTCGACCGGCACCGTCCCCAGGAGCATGCGCGCCGACTCGGCGCGCGCGTAGCCGAGGCGCGGCCGGTCGGAGATGTGCGTCTCGCTCTTGGGGAGCACTTGGAAGATGCGCAGGGCGCGGATCGGGCGCGAGGCGGGCAGGGGGAAGTGGCTCAGCCGCACGTCGGTCAGGAAGAACTCGCCTTCGTCGCCCAGCGCGGGGTCGCAGGCGCCGGCGATGGCGGGCGGCACGGGGCGCGCCGCGCAGGGAAGCGGATACATGGCCGAGATTCCCGGGCGGCGATACAAAAGTTCCAGGCCGCCCGAGCGGTCCAGGAGGTACAGGCCGGTCTCCGTGTCCTCATTGACGCGCGGCCCCATGCCGGGCAGCGGGTCGAAGCTGAAGCCCACCAGGAACCAATCCTCCGAGAGGGGCCAGGGGGCGTGGAAGTAGCTCGCCGGCCAGCCGGGCGCCTCGGGGAAGCAGACCTCGGGCGTCAGGCGCTCCAGCGCATCGAGGCGCGTCTCCCCGGTCGCGGGGTCGAGCGTCACACGGTCGGGATCCACCATGACGAGCGCGCCGCCCACGGCCGCGTGGTGGGCTCCCGCTACGAAGACGATCTTGTTCGATCCCGGAACGGCGCGGGGTTGGAAGCAGGCGTTGACGGCCTCGGTGTAGCTGCCGAAGAGCTCCATCGGGTTCGTGCCGTCGGGATTGCTGGTCCACAGGCCGTGAAAATGGGCGGCGGAGCGATCGACGTAGTCCCAGCGGCTGTAGACGATGCGGCCGTCGGAAAGCACGCTCGGGTGCCACTCGTTGGTCTCGTGAAAGGACAGAGTGCGCACGCGGCCGCCCTCCCGGTCCATGCGGTGCAGCGTGTAGGCCGGGAGCGGCTCCCACGGATTGTGGCAGCGGCCGAAGCCGCCCCGCCGCGTCGACATGAAGGCGATGCCGCCGTCCGGAAGCTCGCACGGGTCGAAGTCGTCGTCGGGTCCGCCGGTGAGCTGCCGGAGGCCGCCGCCGTCGATGTCCATGGCGAAGATGTGGAAGGAGCGCCGGTGGGGCGAGTAGTAGTCGGGCTTCTCCTCCGCGCGCGGGCAGAAGGCGAAGTAGACGGTGCGCGCGTCGTAGGACAGCGCGAGCGTCGTGAAGTTGCCGCGCCCCAGGCGCGCGCCCGTCAAGTCTCGGACGGCGAACGACGCGCCGGGCCGCTCCAGGAGGAAGACGCCGCCGCCGGCGATGTCGGCGTAGTCGTAGTAGTAGCCCAGGTACTCGTGAAGCATCTGGCAGATGAAGCGCTTGCGCTCCAAGAACAGAATCGGCTTCCCGGCCAAGAGCGGGTTGGCGAGCGCGGCGTTCCGCGCGACCCAGCGGATCTCGCGATAGAGCCCACGGCGCGCGGCGGCGTCGAGGTCGTCGAGCCGCGCGGCCCGGTCGGCGAGGGCGGCGAGCGCCTCGGGGAGGGCGCCGGCGGAATCCGCGGCGAATCGCCGGGCCCTGGCCAGCGCCTCCGCGATGGCCGCGGGCGAATCGTCGGCGCGCCCGCGCCGCGTTTCCTGGCGCGCCCAGTCGGCCTCGACCGCCGCGCGGTACGCATCGGGCGGCGCCCCCGCGAGGGCGAGCGCCGCCAGCATGGCGCCGAGCGCCGTGGGCATGGCAAACTCCTCCCTGGATGCCTTCGTTCCTGTAGTATAATGCGAGCCCATGAAAATCGCGATCCAGGCGCGCCGCACGCTCTCCGCGGCGGGGATCATGTCAGGGACTTCGTGCAACGGCGTCGCGACCGTGATCATCGCCGTCGGCCGCCGTGGCGCGGCGCTGTCGGCGCGGCTTCGCTCGCATCGCGACGAGGCCTACCCCGCGGCGCTCAGGGCGCGGCTGCTGCGCGCGGCCTCCCTGCCCGTCCCCGAGCTGGCGGACCTGCATGTCCGCCTGGGGCGGCGCTTCGCGGCCGGCCTGAGGCGCCACCTGGCCGCCGCGCGGATTTCGGGACTCGATGTGATCGGCGCGCACGGTCATACGCTGTGGCACCGGCCGCGGCGGCGAGCGCGGCCCGAATCGGGAGCGCCCGGCGGCCTTCCCGTTTCCTGGCAGATCGGCGAACCGGCCGAGATCGCGGCGGCGTTGGGCGTGCCCGTGGTGGCCGACTTCCGGCCCGCCGATGTGGCGGCGGGCGGCGAGGGCGCGCCGCTGGTGCCCTTCGCCGATGGCATCATGTTCCGCCCGCGGGGCCGCCCGCGCGTTTGCCTCAACATCGGCGGCATCGCCAATGTGACCCTCCTTGACGGCGCGGGTGTTCCGCTGCTCGCCTTCGACACGGGGCCCGGGGTCATGCTGCTGGACGCCGCGGCCGCGGCGGCCAGCGGCGGGAGGCTCGCCATGGACCGCGGCGGCCGTCTGGCCCGGCGGGGAAAAGTGGACCGCAGGCTGCTCGCGCGGCTGCTCGCGCACCCGTACTTCGAGGAGCCGCCGCCCAAGTCGACGGGGCGCGAGGAGTTCGGCGCGGAGTTTCTCGCGCGGATCCGGTTCTCGTCTCGGGCAGGCGAGGACCTTCTCGCGACGCTGGCGGCGTTCACGGTGGAGACCGTCGCCCGCGGCATCGAGTCCCTGCCCCTCCGGCCGGCCGATGTCGTCGCCGCCGGCGGCGGCGCGCGCAACCCGGCGCTGATGGAGGCGCTCAGGAGACGCCTGGCGCCGCTGCCCATCGTGGCGAGCGCCGATTTGGGCTGGCCGGAGGAGGCGCGCGAGGGCGCGGCCTTCGCGCTGCTCGCCGCGGCGTTCCTGTGGGGCATCCCGGCCTCGTTTCCGGGCACGACCGGCTGCCGGGGCGCGCCGGTGCTCGGGAAGCTGTGCCTGCCGCCGGAGCGATGAAGATGGCGGCGGGCGGACGCGCAGCCTTCGACGTGGCGGTGGTGGGCGGGGGCCCCGCCGGCATGATGGCCGCGATCGCCGCCGCTGAGCGCGGCGCGCGAGTCGTCCTGCTGGAACGGCTCCCCGACCTGGGCAGGAAGCTGCGCGCGACAGGGGGCGGCCGGTGCAATCTCACGAACACTCGCGACCGGAACGTGTTCCTGGCGGCGTTCGGGGCGAAGCGCCGCTTCGTCCGCCCGGCCATCGCGGCCTTCGACGGGGAGGCGCTGCGCGCCTTCCTGGTCCGGCGGGGCGTGCCCACCGAGAGCCCCGACGGCGTGCACGTGTTTCCCGCCAGCGGTCGGGCGCGAAGCGTCGCCGATGCCCTCGAGGCGCTGCTGGCGGAGCGCGGCGTTCGGGTTTGCGCCGGAACCGCGGTGACGCGCATCGAGACCGCGGACGGTTGCGTGCGCGGCGTCGGCGCCGCCGCGGAGGGGTGGGAAGCGCGCGCCGTCGTGCTGGCCGGAGGCGGCCCGAGCTGTCCGGATCTCGGCGGGACCGACGCGGGCTTCGGGCTTGCCGCGGCGCTCGGCCATCGCCTCGTGCCGCCCGTGCCCGCGCTGGCCGGCATCGCGGTGGCCGAGGCGTGGGTGGGAGAATGCGCCGGTATCGTGCTTCCGGAGGTCGAAATCGCCGTCGCCGCCCCCGGCGGCGCCCGGCGGCGGGGGCAGATGCTTTTCACGCACCGCGGCCTCTCGGGGCCGGCGGCGCTGGATCTGTCGGGCGATGTGGCGGCGGCGCTTCGGGGCCGCGGCGCGGTGCCTCTCGCGGTGGATCTAACGCCGGGCACCTCCCGGGCGGCGTGGGAGCGCCGATGCGAGGAATGGCGCGAGATGGCGGGGCGCAAACGCGTCCGCACCCTGCTGGGCGCGGTGCTGCCCCGCGCTCTGGCCGAGCGCCTGGCGGCCGCCGCCGGGCTGGACCGCGACGCCGCCTGCGCGCACCTCCCGCGCGCGCGCCGCGCGCGCCTGGCGGACCTGATCGCGGCGCTGCCTCTCACCGCCGTGGGAACGGACGGTTTCGAAAAGGCCATGGCAACCCGCGGCGGCGTGGCGTTGGAGGATGTCGCGGCCCGCACGCTGGCCAGCCGCGTCGTGCGCGGGCTCTTTTTCGCCGGCGAGGTGCTCGATATCGACGGGCCGTGCGGCGGCTACAACCTGCAGTGGGCCTTCGCGAGCGGGCGTCTGGCGGGCGTCGCGGCGGCCAGGAGTTCCGCATCGGGGGGCGTGCCAAGTCCGTAAGCCGGCCTGAATCCGCGCCTTGAGGCGTCCACGAGAAAAAAAGCAAATGCGCATTCGAAAGAGGCTTGACTTTCTACCCTGAGGCTGAAATAAGAGAGAGTATCAGATTCATCTCCAGGGAGAATTGCTTATGCCACGGCTCGGTCGACGCGGCCTCTCGGCGGTCGAACGCAACGCGCTCCCGCCTCCCGCCCGAAACACGTGACCTCCGGCGCCTTCAACGTGCGTGCGAAAGTCCTCGCCGCCTTCTTCGGGCCCCCCTTTTCCGGCAAAACCGGACCTTGCCCTCCTCCCAATACCATTCCAGCGCCATCAAACGCCCCCCGATGCGGTTCCTGCCAATACCATTTGTTGCTTGACGCCCGGGGCGTTTGCAATAGCATCGTCAATGATGAAAACGCCAACGAGAAGTCCTATGGGTTCCTATGGGTCTGTCGTTGCGCGTCCACTTTTCGCAAGAAAGAGGGAGGTGTCAAATGGCGCTCAGGATTCTTGCGATCGTCTCTCTGGCCCTTCTGTGCTTCTTCTGGGTCTGGACGGGCAGCGCCCACGCGGGGATTGAACCGGTGCCGTGGTCGGTGCCGCTCGCGTCTGGCTTCGACAATCCGGTCTTCTGGGTGCTTTTCAATCCGCAACCCGAGCCGCCGGGTAACTTGACGATCTCGATGGACGTCGACCCTTCCGTGCCCACCGCTCCTGTCTTCAAGGTGAGGAACATTTTCAAGGGAGTGTTCTTTGTGGAGCTCGCCATTCAGGGCTCATCTGAGCCGGTGTCCGCCTTCCGATATGTTCGGGCAAAGGGTGATTTCCAGGTGTTGGCCTTAAGCCTGACGGGCCTTTTGTACACCGCGAGTTTCTCCTTCAAGTGCGGGGGCTCGTCTTTAGGCCCCGGCGCCGATGTCATGTTCAACCCGCAGACGGAGCCTCCAGGGTTCCCCGGCGCCATCATGAGCTTCAGCCTCCTCGATGCTGTTACCGGGGTGCCGCCCCTCCAGGACAGCGTGGTGGAGATGACCTTAGGGGTTTCCCGTCCAGGCGGCGAGCTCCTGTCGTTGGCCCTGGCGGTCTTGCCCTTCGTCCGCGGCGACACCAACGCCGATGGAAAATTCGACATCGCCGATCCGATCTACGTGTTGAGCTATCTCTTCGCCAGAGGGCCGGCGCCGAGCTGCAAGGATGCGGCGGATGCCAACGATGATGGGAAACTGGATATCGGCGACGCCGTCAAGATTCTCGACCATCTCTTCGGACAGACCGGACCCCTGCCGCCGCCGTTCGATCAGTGCAATATCGATCCCACGTTCGACCAGCTGGACTGCGAGAGCTTCTTCCCCTGTCAATAGTCATCGACATGCGAAGCGTGGGGCTTCTCGCCCAAAGTCGGCCCGCGCGTCTGGACTTCTCCGCTCGGCGGTGATCTCGCGCCGAGGCCCTGTGGCTCCCCGACAAATTCATCTTCTCGCTACTACGCCGGGCAGGCTCGCGCGTACGTGGCCCTCGGCAAGACCAAGGAGGCCGTCGACGCGGCGGCGGGCGCGATCGTGAGCTGGGGCAAGAGGCTCGAGCAGCGCAAGGCCGCGGTCGAGAACCTGACCAGGGTGCTGCGCGAGGCCAAGGATCTGCCGGCATACGTCGCCTCATTCGAGGAAGCCCTCGCCAAGGACAAGCAGGAGAACCCGACCGTGCGCAAGGCCCTCGGCCGTGCCTTCCTCGAGCGCGGCGACCTCGCCGAGGCCGCGCGGCACCTCGAAGCCGCCGCCGAATCGGGGCCGCTCGATCCGGAGACGTTCCGGCTCCTCGTCGAGGCGTACGAGAAGGGCGGCAGCAAGGAGAGGGCCGCGGAGCGCCTCCTGGCCCTCGCGCGTCGCTCCGGCCGCGATCGCTCGCTCTTCAAGGAGCTCGGCGACCGGTACGAGGCCCTGAACCGCGCCGCCGATGCCGAGCGGGCCGGCACGACGCTCGTCGAGCTCTCGGCGAACGAGTCCGAGGGGCACGAGCTCCTCGCCCGGGTCCGCGTCGACCAGCGGCGTTTCGACGAGGCCGCCGGCGAGTGGCGCCAGGTCATCCGGATCCGCTCGCGCGAGCCCGGCGGCTACCTCATGCTCGGCGACACCCTGATCCGCGCCGGGAAGGCCGCCGAGGTGCGCGAAGTCCTCGAGAAGATCCTGCGCCAGGACTGGCCGCCCCAGTTCGGCGACACGCACAAGGAGGCGCGCAAGCTCCTCGACACGATCAAAGGCTGAGACCCCGGTCGATAGACAACGGAGCCGGCCGAACCGCTCCACCCGGCTGCGTCGGACCGTCCCGGCGCGGCCGGCCTGTTTCTCGACGGGACGCGATCTCCAGCTCGAGGCGCTCGGGGCACCGCATCATGGCCCCGTCGCCTCGTCAGCGCATGCTTTCCTCCGGGCGCCGCCGAACGGCACGCTCGCCCTCCTTCACCGGAATCCGGCCGCCGGCGACGTGACCGCCCACCCCGTCAATGAAAGCGTCTCTACTTGTCAGCTCCGCCCTAGTACTATGCATCGTGTACAGCGTTTCGAGTGCGTACATTATGTGGTTTCAGCCAGCGTGCGACCACCTTCGGAAACCGCTATCGCCTGGGCAAGCCCGATGTGGACTCGATCCGCAAGGCGCGCCTGCGCGTCGCCGTCGCCGCGGTGAACGGCACGGCCGGCGGCCTGATCGGAGAGTTCCTGCGCTTCCTGGGCTGCACGCCGATTCTGATCAACGACGAGCCGGCTGCCTCGTCAGGACGAAGATCGGCGAAGGCTACGTGATCTTCCGCGCGGTCAACGAGAATGCGGTTCTGGCCGGCGAGGGCAGCGGCGGCGTGGCGCTCATGTCCGTGAGCCGCGCGTTCGACGGCTTCCTGACGATGGCGGCCGTGCTGGAAGCAATTGCCCGGAGCGGCCACCGCATTTCGGAGCTCGCCGCCCGCCTGCCCGTCTTCGTCATGAAGAAGGGCGAGATCCCGTGTTCGCCCGACCGAGTGTACAGCGCCTTGGAGGAGTTCCGGCGTTCGTACCGCTGCGAACAGGTCGATCTCGCCGACGGCGTGCGCGTCACGTGGCCGGATCATTGGATCCACGTGCGCGCGTCCAATACCGAGCCGATTCTGCGGGTGATCGTGGAGGGAGATGATCCCGAGCACGTCGAACGCGTCTTCGCGGACACGCTTTTTCGCGTCAACACGGTGGTGCATGGAAAATCATGAGCAGGCTTACCTCGTTGAAGATCAGCGTGTCGGGTGTGCGCGGCATCGTCGGGCAATCGCTGACGCCGCAGCTGGTGATCTCGTTCGCGGCGGCGTTCGGGAGCTACGCGCGCAGGGGGCCCGTGCTCGTCGGCAGCGACAGGCGGCCCTCGCGCCACATGGTGGGGCAGGCCGTGACGGCCGGGCTCCTGAGCACGGGCGCCGAGGTGGTGGACCACGGGATCTGTTCGGTGCCCTCGATCCAATACATGGTCAAGAAGACCAAGGCCTTCGGCGGCATAGCGATCACGGCGAGCCACAATCCGATCGAGTGGAACGCGCTCAAGTTCATCGGGCCCGAGGGGCTCTTTCTCAATCAGTACCGCGCCGAGGGGTGCTCGACATCTACCACCAGGGCGAATTCCGGCGCGTGAGCGAAGCCGAGGTCAAGGGCGTCAGGCACGATCCGCGCGCGTGCGCGGCGCACCTCGATGGCATTCTCGGGTACATCGACCGCGGCACGATCGCGCAGACCGGCCATGCGGGAGCGCAGGGCCGGCGGCGGAGAGGGTGCGCGTGGCGCCGGGGCGAAACGCGAGGGCGAAGGGTTCGGGAGGCGTTCGGGCCGGCCATGCGGGCCGGAGCCGCGGGCGAGCCCGGCGTGCTCCCCGTGCGGAGTGCGCGCCGGGCTCGCCCGCGGCGGTTTCCTGGGCTCCTGCGCAGGGGGTTGCCGCGGGCGGGTCCTTCGCATAGGATGGAAGCGGTGTTCGTGAAGTTCCGCCGGCGTGACGAGGGAGTGGTTGCCATGCGCGAGGCGCTGGGATTCGTGCTTGCCCTGGCGGGCCTTGCGGGCGTTCTCGGCGCCCAGAGCCCCGCGGACTTCGCCTTGAGGCTCGAGCCCGCGGGAACGACGGGGGCGCTCGTCGTCGGAAGTTGGACGATCGACGGCGTTCAGGGCTGGTCCTACGGCGTATGCCACGATCCGGAGCACGCATCCCTCGGGGACTGCGTCGGGGGATCGTACCCCGTGACGGAAGTGTGCGGCGGCGCGTGCCCGCGCCTGGCCTGCCCCACGGACTTGCGGACGATCAAGAACGGGGCGCCGCCCGATTTCAACACCGTGAACGTCTACGCGAACGGGGTCGTCCAGGGCGTGGTGCTCGATTTCCTGCAGGCGCAGACGCTCCCTATGACCACGCGCATGGAATTACTGAGGATGGAGTACGATCTGCGGGCGCCCTGGCTCAACCTCGAGTTCTGCGCCACGCTGGGCACGCCGACCATCGACGTCGTCTTCGTCGTGGGCGGCCAAAGCTTCGTGCCGGCGGTGCAGGAGAAGCTCGGGCGGCCGTATCCCGACATGACGCTGCGCCTCGCCGTGCTGACGGAGCAGGGCAAGGAGGCGGTCGAAGTGCTCCTTGACACGCCGCCCAAGGAGAGCGCGAACGGCTTCTCCTTCGGGCTCGCGCACGACGCCGCCGGCGTGAAGGTCGCCGATGTGGTTCCCGGGGCGGCCGTCGCGGCGGCGGGCGGCGCGGATTACTGGCGCGCCACGGTCATCGAGGGCCGGGGCGCCACGGTGGGCTGCGTGCTCGACCTGGAGCCCGAAGGCGGCGTCTTCCGCGTGCTGCCCGCCTTCACCCTGGGGCAGCAGATCGCCGTGGCGCATTTCGCCCTCGCCGACGGAGCCGGAGAGGCCGCGACGACCGTCGGGTTTTCCGGCGCCCTCGGCGAGCCGCCCGTGGAAATCTTGGTGGATGTCGCGGGCGAGAGCCGGTCGCCCTTTCTCGGGGATGCGGTGGCGGTGAGCGTCTCCTCCAAGCCGCCCGCGGCGGACTTCATCCGCGGCGATGCCAACCAGGACGGGAAGGTCAATGTGGCCGACGCGGTGGCTATTCTGCGGGCGCTCTTCGGCGGAGGCACGAAGCTCGCCATGATCGAGGCCTGCCCAGCGTCGGCGGATGTCAACGACGACGGCCGGCTCACCGTGAGCGACGCCACCTACGAACTGGCGTATCTCTTTCGGGCCGGCCCCCCGATTCCGGCGCCTTTCGGCGCTTGCGGACCGGCGCCCGAGGGGAGCGCCCTGGGCTGCGAGCGGTTCCGGTGCCCCTGAGGCGCGGCGGCGGAAGAACCGTGCGGATTACCCGGCTGCGCCGCTCCGTTCCGGCGGAGGATTCTCCGTGACCTTTGCGGTTCCCCCCGACATGCGGGCCGCGGTGTGGCGCGGCGGCGGCGAGGTTGCGGTGGAGCGCGTGCCGGTGCCGGCCGTCGGCCCGGGGGAATTGCTGGTGCGCGTCGAGGCCTGCGGGCTGTGCCCCACGGACATCAAGAAGATCGATCTGGCGTTGTGCGCGCCGCCCGTGATCCTCGGCCACGAGACGGCGGGCGCCGTGGTCGTCGCGGGCGAGGGGCGGGGCGAGTGGCTCGGCCGCCGCGTCGCCGTCTATCACCACGTGCCGTGCCGGGCGTGCCGGTTCTGCGGGCTCCGGCTCTACAGCCAATGTCCGGGCTACAGGCGCACCGGAACCACGGCCGGCTTCGCCCCCGCGGGAGGCGGCTGGGCCGAGTATGTCAAAGTCCTGCCGTGGATCGTCGACGGAGGCGGCGTCGTGGCGGCGCCCGAGGGCATGCCGCGCGAGACCGTGATTCTCATGGAGCCCGTCAACACCTGCCTGCGCTGCGTGCGCTGCCTGCCGCCGCCTCCGGGCACGGTCGTGATCCTCGGCCTGGGGCCCATCGGCCTCATGCTCGCGGCGCTCGCGGCGCGCGACGGCTGGAACGTGCTGGCGGTGGAACCCCTCCAGGAGCGGCGGATCCAGGCCGGGCGCTTCGGCGCGGGCGAGGTCTTCGCGCCGACCGATGATCTGGCCGGCCGGCTCAGGGCGCGTTGCGCGCCGGACGGCCCCGATGCCGTAATCGCGGCCACGGAAGCGGAGGCCGCCATCGGCGCCGGCCTGGCGGCGCTCAGGCCGGGCGGCGCGCTGATCCTGTTCGCGCACACGCGCCGCGGGCAGCCCCTCACCATCGACGGCGGCGAAATCGGAATGCGCGAAAAACACATCACGGGGAGCTACTCCTCGTCCATCGATCTGAACGGCGCGGTGCTCGAGGCGCTGGGCGATGCCCGCGTTCCCTGGGAGCGGCTGGTCACGCACGTGTTTCCCCTCGGGGAGATCAACGCGGCGCTGGCCCTAGCGCGGCGCCCGCGGGACGGCTCCCTCAAGATCGCGGTGGCCCCGGAGAACTGAACCATGGCGGCCTGGCGGCTTCCCGCCACCATGCGGGCGTGCGTGCTCCACGGCAAGGAGGACGTGCGCATGGAGGAAATCCCCGTGCCCGCGCCCCGGGAAGGGGAACTGCTCGTCCGCGTGCGGGCGGCGCTGACCTGCGGCACCGACCTCAAGGTTTTCCTGCGCGGCTACCACGCGCGCATGATCGTCCCGCCGGCGGTGTTCGGCCACGAGTGCGCGGGCGAGGTCGTCGCCAGCCGCGATGCGCGCTTCCCCGAGGGAACGCGCGTCGTGGCGGCGAACTCCGCGCCCTGCGGCGAGTGCGCGTTCTGCGAGATCGGCAAGCCGAATCTCTGCCGGGATCTCCTCTTCATGAACGGCGCCTACGCCGAATACATCCGAGTCCCGGCGCGGATCGCCGCGCGCAACTGCCTCCGCATTCCCGACGGCATGCCGGCGGCGAAGGCGGCCCTGGTGGAGCCGCTGGCCTGCGCCGTGAAGGGCGTGGAAGACGCGCGCATTGCCGCCGGCGAGAGTGTGCTCGTCATCGGTGCGGGCCCCCTCGGTCTGATGCTCGCGCGCTTGTGCGTGCTGGCGGGCGCCGAGGTGACATCGCTGGACCCGCAGCCCGCGCGCCTCGCCGTGGCGCGCGAACTGGGCGCGGCGCACGCGGTTCAGGCGGCGCTCGCGCCCGAGACGGCGCGCGCCTTGAAGGCGCGCACCGCGCGGGGCCTCGGCTTCGATTGCGTCATCGAGGCCATCGGCAGGGAGGAAACCTGGAACGGAGCCGTGGCGCTCGCGCGGCCCGGCGGCAGGATCAACCTCTTCGGAGGTTGTCCGAACGGCAGCGAGCTGCGCGTCGACGCGGCGCGCCTGCATTACGACGAGATCACGCTGCTGGCGTCGTTCCACCACACGCCGCGGACCATCAGAACGGCGCTCGATCTGATCGCGGACGAGCGGATGCCGGCTCTGGCCATCGTGCGGGAAGGCCGGCCGCTCGGGGACCTGCCCCGCGTGCTCGGGGAACTGAAGGCGGGCGGCGGGGCGCCCAAAACGGCGCTCCTGCCGCATCTTCCCGACGGGGCGCGCGCGTCGGACGCGGACTTGCTCGCCTGCTGAGGCCGCGGGGTCGGGCAGGCGAGCGTCTCACTTGACCGCGAAGAAAACCATCACACTGACCTCGACCTTCGACGCGGCCGGATCGGTGGTGTGGATTTCGATGGTGCCCCGGGCGGGCTGGATCGCGCCGTTGGGCCGTTTGACGATGGCGACGTTGACGGCGTACTCGCGGCCCGGCGCGACCTCGGCGAGCTGGGCGGTGAAAAAATCGCCCCGGGTGACGAGCTTGGTCGCCTTGAACGTGACGCCCTCGGCGCCCAGCACCTTCAGGGTGCGCGTCAGGGGCTGGGCGGGGTTCAGCTCCCACTGCTCGGTCTCGCGTTGGCGCACGATGATCCATTGCGGAACGGTGAAGACCCGCGGCTTGAGGGTGATGTGGGCCTTCACCGTCACGGGGACCGTGACGCCGCCCGCGGCGGCGAGCAGCACCACTTCCTCGATGGCGTTGGGGGTGGCCAGGCCGGGGACGGTCGTCAGCCGCACCCGGTACTCCTCGCCCTTGACGATTTCCTTGATGGCGACGGTCACCCGCGGGGGAGGCGCCGCCGGCGTGAGTGCGTCAATGAGCGCCTCCGTCGCCTTGGTGACCGCGAATTCCGCGGCGGCGGGCGGGCCGCCGAGGGTGCCTTCCAACACCGGGAACCGCGGCGCCAGGCGCACCGCATCCCGCACGACGCCGCCGAACTGAAGGGTGATCTTCGGCGCGGCGGGATCGTTCGTCAAGACCGTGGCTTGCTTGAGGGTGGGGCCCTGGAAGTCCTTGGTGTCGACCTTGAGGGTCACGCCGCCCTCGCCGCCGGGGGGGATGCTCCGGGTGAAATCGACGGCGGTGCACTTGCAGCTCTCGTGGACATCCGTGATGGCGAGCGCGGCGCCGCCGGTGTTCCGGATGAGATAAGTGTGCGCGACCTCCTGGCCCGTGAACACCGTGCCCCAGTTGAAGTTCGGTTCGGGGCACAACGCCCGCGGTTTCTGGAGCGGAACCGGCGGGGGCGGCGGGCCGATCTCTTCCTCGGCGCCGAGCAGAGCCGACGCCAGGGCCATGGCAGCGAAGGCGATGCGCATGCTGGTTCTCCCCGTGCGTCCGTGCGGGGTCTTACGCGCCCCGAACGGCCAGACTATTATAGCAGGGTCGCGGCGGAAAGGTCCGCCGTTTCCGGGGAGGCGCCCCATGTTGCGGGTCAGCGAGGTTTTTCGGAGCATCCAGGGCGAGACGTCGCGGGCCGGCCGGCCGTGCGTCTTCATCCGCCTGGCGGGGTGCAACCTGAACTGCCGCTGGTGCGACACGCGCTACGCCCGCGAGGGCGGCGATGCCTGGACGCTCGCGGACCTGCTTGATGCCGTGGACGGCGGGCCGCAAGGCGTGTGCGTCACCGGCGGGGAGCCGCTGCTCCAGGAAGAGACGCCCGCGCTCGTGCGCGCGCTGCTGGACAGAGGGCGGTCCGTGGCCGTCGAGACCAACGGTTCGCTCCCGATCGAAGCCATCGACGCCCGCGCCTCGCGGGCGCTGGATCTCAAGGCGCCCTCAAGCGGCGAAACGGAGAAGATGCTCTGGTCCAACTTGGATCTCCTCACGCCCCGCGACGAAGTGAAGATCGTCATCGCGGACCGTAGCGATTACACGTGGGCCGCGGCGCTTTTGGCGCGCGACCGCAGGCTGGCGGGACGCACCGTGAACCTGAGCCCGGCGCAGGGCATGCTCGGGGCGGCGGAGCTGGCCGAGTGGATCCTCGCAGACCGCCTGGAGGTCAGGCTCAACGTGCAGCTTCACCGGATCTTGTGGCCGGACGCGGGGCGGGGACGCTAATTGCGCGGATCGAACCCCGCCGGCCCTCGGCTCCGGGGGAGGAGGGCGCCCGCGGGCGCGCGCCGCGGGCGGTTTGCCGGTCTCGGGCGGGCATCGTAGACTTCTCTTGAGGATTATCGGTTGTCGCCGCGTCCCTCGGCGGGGCGCGGCTGTCGCGGAGGAAATCCGATGGGCGTGCTCTTCATCCTGCTTGCCCTGGGAGGCGACACGCTGACGCTCACGAACGGCGAGATCTTCGTCGGCAAGGTGCTGGCCCAGAACGAGCAACGCGTGTGGCTGAAGATTGAAAACGGCGGCGTGCTCACGTTCACGCGGGACCGGATCGCGACGCTCGATGCGGCGGAGAGGGCCGATCCGGCGCCCGCGCCGGCGCCGGTCCGCGGAAACCGCAAAAGCGCGCCGGCGCCGGTTCCCGAGAATCACAAGAGCGCGCCGGCACCGGCTGCGGTTGCCGAGAATCGCCAGAGCGCGCCCGCGCCGGCTGCGGTTCCCCAACCCCCCAAGACCGTGCCGCCCTTTGCGGAGCCCGCGAAGAAACCGGGCGTCGAAACCGCGCCGGCGATTGCGGCGGTCCCGGGAAAGGACGCGGTCCACCGCGGCCTTAAGTGCCCGGTCGGGTTTCAGGAGGATCCGGCGCCGCCGCCTCCGTTCGCGTGCGTGTTCAACGAGCCCGCGACCGGCGCGCGGATGACCCTGCGCGCCGAGTTTTTCGACGAAGGGCGGGACGAAGCCGTCCGGAAGACGCGCGCCGAGATCGGCGCCGGCCTGGTCGCGGAGCAGGAATTGCGCCTGCGCGCCGCCGGGATCGACGCCAGGCTGTTCGAGAGCGAAGTCGAGGCGGCGGGCGAGACCCGCGGCGAACTCCTGGTCGTGTTCGTGCGCGACGGCGTGCTCTTCAAGCTCGGCGGCGGCGTGGGCAAGAACCAGCTCGAGGCGTACCGCGATCTCTTCCTCGACGCCTTCGCGGAATTCAAGCCGGAGCCGCCCGACCGTAGCGCCGGCGCCTCCCGCGCCGCGGCGGCGCCGAATCCGCCGCCCGGGGAAGAACCGCGCTGACGGCCGCTTTCGCCCCGCGCCCGGCTACCTTGACGCCGGGTTGTTTGTGCCCAACAATACGGGGTTGTGGAGGAGGCGGCTGCGCGTCCGGCTGCCGCGCGATCGCCTGCGCCGCGCGGAGGAGCCATGAAAGAGATCGTTCCGGATTTTGCCGTCAAGGTCGGTCTGGCCGAGAAGCTCAAAGGCGGCGTGATCATGGACGTCACCACCGCCGAGCAGGCCAAAATCGCGGAAGATGCCGGCGCCGTGGCGGTGATGGCCCTCGAGAGCGTGCCGGCGGATATCCGCCGCGAGGGCGGCGTCGCGCGCATGGCCTCCGTGGCCAAAATCCGCGAGATCATGGCAACGGTCGCGGTGCCGGTGATGGCCAAGGTGCGCATCGGCCACTTCGCCGAGGCCCGCATCCTGGAAGCCCTCGGCGTGGCGTTCATCGACGAGAGCGAGGTTCTGACGCCCGCGGACGAGACTTACCATATCGATAAGCACGGTTTCAGGGTGCCCTTCGTGTGCGGGGCGCGCGACCTGGGCGAGGCCTTGCGCCGGATAGGGGAAGGCGCGGCGTTGATCAGGACCAAGGGCGAGGCCGGCAGCGGCAATATCGTGGAGGCCGTGCGCCACATGCGCCTTGTCACCGGCCGGCTGCGGGCGCTGGCCGCCAAGCCGCCCGAGGAGCTCATGGCGGAGGCCAAGGAACTGGGCGCGCCTTACGAACTCGTCCGCCGCGTCGCCCGCGACGGCAAGCTGCCCGTCCCGAACTTCGCGGCGGGCGGCGTGGCGACGCCCGCCGACGCGGCGCTCATGATGGCGCTGGGCGCCGAGTCGGTATTCGTGGGCTCCGGCGTCTTCAAGTCCGAGGATCCGCCGCAGACCGCCAAGGCGATTGTGCAGGCCGTCAAGCACTGGCGCGACGCCGAGAAGTTGGCGCGCATCGCGGCGGACTTCAGCGGCCCCATGCGCGGTCTTCGCATCGACGCGATCCCCGAGCACGAGCTGCTGCAGAAGCGGGGCTGGTGAACCGAGCCGCGTTCCGGAGGGCGATCCGCCCTGCCGCGCCCCTTCTCGGCGCGGAGGCGGCGAAACGTTGCGCCGGCTCGGGCGTTGTGGTGCAATACGTGAGAATGCCGCCGGCGGCGCCGTGCCCCGATCGCGCGGGCGAAGCGCGGGTGCATCCTTTCTTGGTCGACCTGCGATCCCCGGCGCCGCGCGGTCCCGCGCGGCGCCGAGAGGACGTTTCATGGCACGCACGCACGGCAAGCACACCGTCTCCCCGGCGGAGCGCGCGGCGGGAATCGCGCTTCTCGCGGCGCTTGCCGGCTTCCTGATCCTGCTTGCCGTTTTGGACAAACATTACGATTTCGAGGCGGTGATGCACGCGCCCCCGGCGCCGGCGGAAGGCGCCGATGCGCCGGCCGGCGCGGGCCCGGCGGCCGAGGAGATGTTGCCGGCCGCCTTCGAGGCGCTCGGCTGGACGCGCGACGGCGACATCGAGGTTTATCCCGAGGATCGGCTTTTCGAGAAGATCGACGGCGCCGACGAGCGCTACAAGCTGTATGGAAATCGGCGCCTTCTCTGCGGGTCCTACACCGGCGGGGACGATGGCCGCGGGCGGTTGGATGTTTTCCTTTACGAGATGCGCACGCCGCTGGCCGCCCTCGGCATCTTCGGTCGCGAGCGGTCCGTCGGAGCGGCCGTCGTCGACGGCTTGGGCGACGCGGCCTACGCGGTGCACGGCGCCGCGTTTTTCAGGAAAGGGGCCTGGTACGTTCAGGTCAAGGGGTTCGACGAAGACGCCGCCGCCGCGAGCGAGCCCATCGCCCGTGCCATCGCCGCCGCGCTGCCTTCCGGCGAGGCGCCGGACCCCGCCTTCGCGCTCCTGCCGGCGGAGGAACGCGTTCGCGGCAGCGAGAGGTACGAGCCCAAGGACAGCGTGCTCGGCACCGATTTCCTGACCCAGGTCTTCAGCGCCGACTACGGAACGGGCGGGAAGGCGGTCACGCTGTTCCTGGCGCGGTGCGGCAAGGAGGCGGAGGCGCGGCGCGCGGCCTACGCGGAGTATCTCAAGCGCCAGGGCAAGGTCATCGAGGAGGGCGTGTTGGAAGGCGCGTCCGTCACGCTGATGGATCTGGACGGATCCTACGACGGGTTCTTCGCCGAGGGCGAGATTCTGGCCGGCGTGGCGGGCGCCGCGGATCAGGCCGCGTTGAGGCGGCTCCTGGCGGCGCTCGTCCGCTCGGTGCGCGCGCCGGGGGCGCCGGCGGCCGGCTCGGGTTCGGACTGAGCGGGGGTACGGAGCCATGGCCATGGAAGGCGGGGTGGCGCGGCGGCGGGAGTTCCTGCATCGCTGCGCGGCGACGGCCGCGGCGGGCGCCGTCGGCGGCGGCCTCGCCTGGTGGGCCTACGGCCGGCAGCGTCCGCCGCGGCCGGCGGACCCGGTGTCGCTGGCGGGCTTGGACGCGCGGTTCCCGCGGCCGGATCTTCCCGGGGCGCCGGTCCTCGTCGTCGCGCGGGACACCGCGATCGCCGACCCGCGCGGAGGCCCCGTCGAAGCCGCCGTCATCGAACGCATGCTCGTCCGCGCGCTGGAGCCGCTCGGCACCATGGCGCGCTTCGTCCCCCGGGGCGGCTCGGTTCTCATCAAGCCCAACGCCGCCTTCGCCGCGGATCCCTTGAGCGGCGCCATCGCCGATCCGCGCACCATCGCGGCGGTGGTCAAGAGCGCGTTGGCGGCCGGCGCGGGCGAGGTGTTGGTCGCCGACAACCCCATCGCCGCGCCGGCGTTCGTCTTCGATCGCAGCGGCATCGCCGCGGCCGTCGCGGCCGCGGGGGGCAGGGTCGTCCTGCCCGACGAGCGCGGTTTCGCGCCGGTTCGGATCCCGGGCGCGACGACCCTGCCCCCGTGGCCGGCGTTCACCGCGGTTCTCGCCCGGGCCGACGCCGTCATCGGCATCGCCCCCGTGAAGGACCACAACCTGTGCGGCGCGTCCTTGACCATGAAAAACTGGTACGGTCTTCTGGGCGGCAACCGCAGCCAGTTCCACCAGCACATCCACGAAGTGATCTGCGATCTGTGGCGGCTCATGCGGCCCGCGGCGCCGCTGCTCATCCTGGACGGCACGCGGGTGCTCATGCGCAACGGCCCGACGGGCGGAAGCGCCGCCGATGTGGTGGTGCGCAACACCCTGGCCGTGGGGACCGATCCGGTGGCGATCGATGCCTTCGGCGTGACGCTGCTCGGGCGCGATCCGCGCGGGGTCAAGTATCTGGTCGAGGCCGAGGCCGCGGGCTTCGGCACGCTCGAGTTCGAGCGGCGCATGCGCGAAGTGTGATGGATTCCGAGGGAGGGGGGAGGACGTGCGCATAACCCTGGTGCGGCGGCTGTGGCAAGCGGCGTTCCTGGGGCTTTTCCTCTACCTCGCGTTCATGACGGCGGGGCTTGCCGCGCGCCTGGGCGCGCTCTCGGCTTCGGCGAGCTTCTTCCTGGAGATCGACCCGCTGGTCGCCTTAGGGACCTTGTGCGCCACGGGGGCGCTGTATCACATCGGCGCCTTCGGCTTGGCCTGGGCCTTGGTCGTGTTCGCGAGCGCGCTTCTTTTCGGCCGCGCGTTCTGCTCCTGGGTGTGCCCCTTCGGGACGACGCACCACGCCATCGGGAGCCTGGCACGGCCGCGCGCCGCGGAGGACCGGTGCCGGCGCAACGCCTACCGCCCGGCGCAAGGCCTCAAGTACGTCGTCCTGGCCGGGTTTCTCGGCGCCGCGTGCCTGGGGGCGGTGCAGATCGGGCTGCTGGATCCCCTCGCGCTGTACCATCGCTCCCTCACGGCCAGTGTCTTCCCGGTGATCGAATCGGCGGCGCGGCAAGCGCTGCCGGGGGGCTTGATCTACGCGGGCGAGACGCCGCTCTTCCAGGGCGGCTGGCTGATCGGCGCCGCGGTCCTCGCGTTCTTTCTGGCGAACCTGGCGCTGCCGCGCTTTTTCTGCCGCGTGCTCTGCCCGCTGGGGGCGCTGCTCGGGCTCTTGAGCCGTTTCGCGCTCTTCCGCATCGTGCGCGACGAGTCCGCGTGCACTGACTGCGGCCTGTGCCGCTCCCGCTGCGAGGGCGCCTGCGATCCCGGCGGCAAGCTCAGGCAGAGCGAGTGCCTGGCGTGCTTGAACTGCATCGAGGACTGTCCCCACGGGGCGCTCTCATTCCGCTTCTTCCCGTCGGGAGCCGGCGCGCGGCCGCGGCCGGAAGTGCGCGACCGGCGGCTGCTGCTCGGCGCGTGCGTGGGCGTCGTGGCGGCGCCCCTCGTCCGCCTGGGCGGCGGGACGGAGCGCGCTTTCTCCCCGGCGGCGGTCAGGCCGCCCGGCGCCGTCGAGGAGCTGGAGTTCCTGAAGCGCTGCATCAAGTGCGGTCAGTGCCTGCGGGTCTGTCCGACGAACGTGCTCCAGCCGGCGCTCCTGGAGGCGGGCATCGAAGGCCTGTGGACGCCGATCCTCAACATGCGCTACGGGGCGTGCGAGAAGAACTGCGCCCTGTGCGGCCAGGTGTGCCCGACGGGCGCGATCGAGCGCCTCACCGTGGCGCAGCGCAACGGCGAGGCGCCGTACCCCGAGGGCGCGACGCCCGTCGTGGTCAAGCTCGGCACATCGTTCTTCGACCGCGGGCGCTGCCTTCCCTGGGCCATGGACACGCCCTGCAACGTGTGCGAGGAAGTCTGTCCCGTATCGCCCAAGGCGATCTACTCCCTCGAGACGGCGCTGGCCAAACGGGACGGGACGGCGTTGGCGCTCAAGCTCCCGCGCGTCGATCCCTCCCTGTGCATCGGCTGCGGCGCGTGCGAGCACGCCTGCCCGGTCAAGGATCTGCCCGCGATCCGCGTGACGCCGGCGGGGGAGACGAGGTCGCGGGGCTGGGGGACGCGGGAACGAGGGCTGCTCCTCAAAGGATGAGGCCGGCGGCGCCATCTCCCGCGGCGCGGGCTCCGTCCGGTCAGAGCGCGAGCACCCTGATGGCCTTCGGATCCGTCGGACAGACGTGCTCGCAGGCGCCGCAGCCCGTGCAGCCCTCGCGCCGGACGCGCACGTCGCCGTTGCGGCGGATGCGCAGGGCGTCCTTGCCCACGGGACAGGCCGCGACGCACAGGGTGCAGTCCTTGCCGCCGGCGCGCAGGCAGACATCGTGGTCCACGGAGGCGCAGCCGAGAATCACGGGTTGCTCGTTGGGGACCGCCAGAGCGCCGGATGGACACGCGGCGGCGCAGGGAAAGCCCGGGCAGAAGCGGCAAGGGCCTCCGGCGAAGGCGAGGCGCGGCGTGCCCGTCTCGCGGTAGGGCCGCCATGAATAGGAATGGGTATGGCCCGCGCGGGCGATCTCGTCGCGGGTGAGGATCTCGATGATGCCGTGGGGGCATGCGATCTTGCAGGCGCCGCACCTGATGCAGGCCTGGAGGAGCCGCGCCTCGGGCTGGGCGCCGGGCGGCCGGATATAAGCGGCATCCTCCGCCGCTCCCGCGGCGGCCTTGGAGAAATCCGGCAGATCCTTGAGGCGGTTGGCGATCATGTCGGTGAGCGGGTTGAGCAGCTCCCGCAAACCCCGGCGGAAGAGATTCCGCCGCGCGAAGAGCTTGGGATCGTCCTTCTCGGTCACGGGGGCAATTCTATCGCAGGTTGGCGCCGCTGCTACGGCGGACCCTGCGGGACGCCGCCTTCATGGGTGACGGCGGGCTTTTTCTGCTCCACGAGCCAGTCGTTCCACGAGGCGAACTCGGTGACCGCCAGGCCCGCCTGCTGGAAGTGCTTCGCGATGCTCAGGGCGGTGTCGGCATCATAGGCGGCCAAGTGCCAATTGCGCGCCTCCGGGAGTTCATCCAGGGACAGCCCCACGGCGTTGTGGAGATCGGCATGCGCCAGGTCCGCGCCGTCCAGCTTGGCGCCCGCCAGGAGCGCGGATCTGAGGCTGCAACCGGACAGATCCGCCCCGGTGAGGTCGGCTTCCCTGAGGTCCGCGCCTTCCAAACGGCAGGCTCGCAGCACGGCTTGCCTGAGGACGGCGTTCCTGAGTTCGGCGCCGCGGAGATCGCAGCGCTCGAACACCGCTTTGTCGAGCTGCGCCTCGCCGAGCCGGGCATTCCGCAGCGTCACGCCGGGGAAATACGAACCCCTGAGGTTCAGGTTCCGCAGAAACACGCCGTCGTGGTTGCTTCCGGCGTCGAAGCGATGGCGCGGGGCGGCGCCGTCGACGAAGAGCCTGAGCTTGAGCCGATGCAGGTCGCCGTTCGTTCCGAAGAAGAAGTTCGCTGCCGCGAAGGCGAGCCCGGCGCCGAGGGCGAGGGCTAGCAGCCAGGGGTTGAAAACCACCCTTAGGATTCGCAGCGTTGAGTTACTTCTCAGCATCCGTCAATCGCCTGAGCCGTGTGCGCCGATCAAAGCCCTCCGCATGAAATCCAGCGCTGACTTCGCCCATGATTATGGCACGTCCCCGCCGGCCGGCGCAACCCGGCCGGCGGCGTGGCTCGGCCCTAGGAGTATACGTCCTTGAGAAGGCCGGCGCCGAGCTCCTTGAGGCGCTCGGTGGTGAGGAATGGGGTCCAACTGCGCCCCGGCGCCAGGTAGAAGCTGTGGTCGGAGAGGGCCTCCCAGGACTTGCCCGGCGCTTGCGCCCGGCACTCCTCGCCGAGGGGCGTTCCGGGCAGCGGCATGAAGAAGCTCTGGATCACCCATGAGGGGCGGATTCGGCGCAGCAGCGCGACGGTTTTCCGATAAGTCTCCTCGGATTCCCCCGGCGCGCCCAGCATAATGAAAGTCACGATCCGGATCCCCGCCCGCCTGAGGCGCTCGCAGGCGCGCACAATGGTGTCGTTGCTCATGGTCCGGCCGAGGATTGTGCGCCGGAGCGCCTCGTCGCCCGCCTCCACGCCGACATGCATGCGCGCGCAGCCGGCGCGCTTGAGGAGCCGCACGCGTTCCTGGGTGAGGAGCGCGGGATGTCCGTTCACCCAGAAAGGCTTCTTGATCGTCGCGCGCCAGCGGACCGCGAACTCCCCGAGCCAGTCGATGTCCTGGGCGAAGATGTCGTCGTTGAAGCCCACGATGGCCGTGTCCGGATCCCGCGCGAGGGCCGCGGCGGCCTCGGCGATCACGCGCTCGACGGGCAAGCGCCGCTGAAACGCCGCGCCGTAGGCACCGAGGCGGCCGGCGTTGCTGCAGTAGCGGCAGCGATAGGGGCAGCCGCGCGAGGCGGCGAACTCGTGGCCGATCACGCGGCGCTCGAACTTGAAGTCGGGGCAGGCGTGGAAAATGTCGCGATCGGGAAGCGGGAGGTCGGCCAGGTCGGCCAACTCGCCCGCGGCGGCCGGATCGCCGCCGGGGCGGATGAGGCCGGGGCGGTCCGCCTCGCCGGCGACGAAGGCGGCCGCGGCGCGCTCTCCTTCGCCGCGGACGATGGCGGTGACGCCGGGCACGGCGAGGGTTTCATCCGGCGCGAAGGTCGGATGCGGCCCGCCGGCCAGAAGCGCCGCTCCGGTGGCGGCGGCCGCCGCCGCGATCGGACGCAGAAGCGCCGCCTGCGGCGTGGCGAGGGACACCAGGACGAACCGGGCTCCGGCCGCGGCGATTTCCGCTCGGGCCTGGACCTCGGTCAAGTGCCAGGGCATGCGGAGGACGACCCGGCAGCCCGCGGCCGAAAGCACGGCCGCGATCTGCCCGACCCCGCGGTGAAAGGGGACGTAATGCTTGCGGTCGGGGGGCGGCAGTGGAAGATAGAAGAGAACTCGCGTTAGGGACATTAGGGGCCATGCGTTCGCGCCCGAGCTGAGCGCCGCCAAAAAACCTCGCCCCGGCCGGCGCGCCGCCGTTGAACGATCAGGGCCCTCCGTATGCCGGCCGCCACGGGTGGCGCCCCTCGGGGTTTCTTCTATAATGGACGATTATAGGTACAGAAAGCCTGCCGCACCAGGCCCCGACACGCCGCGGAAGAGGCGTTTCGACGGCGCCGCGGGGAAGGCGCCCGCAGAGACGCGATTCGAGCGCCGAGGAGGAGAGTTGATCGGTAGCGAAGGAAGGAGTGCGCGCCCGTGGCGGCACCGCGTGCTTGCCGGCCTGCTTGCAGGCATCGCGGGCTGCTCCTCGGACTATTACCGGAAGGATGCGGACAGCGAGGTCTACACCATCGTCAAGGAGAAGCAGGTCGCAGTGCTGGGCGAGACCCCCGCGTTCTCGCTGGATGACTTCGGCGGAACGCCGGCTCCCACGGGCGCGGTGCTGCTCCTCAACCTGCATGCGTGCCAGCGCCTGGCGGTCAAGCACAGCCGCTCGTTTCAGAACGAGCGCGAGGCCCTCTATCTGGCCGCGCTGAGCCTGACCGGCGACCGGCATGCCTATGCGCCGCAGCTCTTCGCGAGGATCGCGGGGAGCCTCCGGGGCGACAAGGAGCGGAGCACGGGCGCGCTGGACAGCAGCGGGGGCGTGCGGAAGGCGTGGCTCTGGGGCCTGTCCTCGACGGTGAGCATCGCCAACACGCTCCTGCGGTCCTTCACGAGCAATCCCCAGGATGCCGCGTCCAGCGCCATCAACGTCGCCATCACCCAGCCGCTTCTGCGGGGCTTCGGCCCGGACATCGCCGGCGAACGCCTCACGCAGTCGGAGCGGAACGTCGTCTACGCCGTGCGCTCCTTCGAGCATGCCCGCAGGGCCCTGGCCGTCGACGTCACCCAGGCGTACCTGCGCGCGCTCCAGTTGTACGACTCCGTCAAGAACGCGGAGGCGAACCTGACGAGCACGCGCACCAACTTCAACCGCATCGCGGCCCACGCCGAATCGGGCCGCGTGCCGCTGTTTCAGCTCGATCAGGCCAAGACCAGCGTGCTGAGCGCCGAGGAGAGCGTCAACCGCAGCCGGACGAGCCTCAGGGACGGGTTGGACTCCCTCAAGCTCGTCCTCGGACTGCCGATCGAGCAGGCCATCGAGCTCGACACCTCGGAGCTGGCGCTTCTCACCGCCATGGACGTGAGCGAGCTCGGCGTGGACAGCGAGGAGGCGATTCAGATCGCCCTCAACTGCCGCCTGGACCTGCTCAACCGCCGCGACGGCGCCGCCGATGCCGAGCGGGTCGCCGCCATCGCCGAAGATCAGCTCAAGGCCCAGCTCGACGTCTCGGGCCGGATCTCGATCCCGACGCCGGACCAGCGCGAGGCCCAGCGCCCCGGTTATTTCAAGGCCGAACGCTTCACCTACGACGCGGGGTTCCAGCTCGACCTGCCGCTGGACCGCAAGAACGAGCGCAACACGTACCGGCGGGCGCTCCTCGACTTGGAGCGCGCGCGCCGAAACCTCGTCGACGCCGAGGAGCGGATCAGGCGCGAGGTGGCCGTGGCGCACCGCACCGTCGACCGTGCCTATCGCAGCTACCAGATCGAACAGGCGAGCCGCGAGGTGGCGCACACCCGCGTGGAGAGCACGCAGGAGCTGCTCAAGTACGGCCGCGTCGAGACGCGCGACCTGCTCGAAGCCCTCGATGCCGAGCTCCGAGCCAACAACGCGGTCACCGCGGCGCTCATCGAGTTCCGGGTGGCGTATCTGGGGTTCCTGCACGCCATCGGGATCCTGCACGTGGATGAAGAAGGTGCCTACATCGATCTTGCCCGGGAGGAAGGCGATGCCAAGAGCGAAGGATAGAGACCTCGCGCGGGCGGCGGCCCTCGCGGCGGCCGCGCTGCTGTGCCTCGCCGGCTGCGGCCGGCAGAACCCGCGCGAATCGGCGGCGACCTGGCGGGTCGTGCGCCAGGATCTCCCCATCGAGATCCAAAAGGGCGGGTCGCTCAGAGCCGCGCGCAACAGCGAAGTCCGGTGCGAGGTGCTCGGCGAGAGCCGCATCGTCTTTCTGGTGCCCGAGGGCTCGCAGGTCAAGGAAGGCGACGTCCTGGTCAAGCTCGATTCCTCGGACCTCGAGGAGCGGCTCACCCAGCAGGAGATTCAGTACCAGAACGCGCTGGCCGCGAAGATCCAGGCCGAGGAGGAGTACCTGATCCAGGAGAGTCAGAACGAGAGCGATGTCGACCAGGCGCTCCTCGCCTTCGAACTGGCGGCGATAGACCTGCAGAAATACACGGGCCTGAGCGTCCCGGTGTTCGGCCCGGCGCGGGGGAACATGGCTTCCGACTCCACCGCCTCGTCTTCGGCGCCGGAGGAGGTTCTCGACACCGTGCTTCCCCCCGAACTGGAAGTCGAGCGGATCCTCGCGATCCCGTTGGTGTCCTACACGAACGGCGATGCCGCCCAGCTCTGGCGCGAGGCCGACAGCGCCGTCAAGCTCGCCGCGGCGGAGTTGGAGAAGGCGCGGGGCGACAAGGACGGCAGCGAGGCGCTCTTCGCCAAGAAGTTCATCGCCGAGAGCGATGTGGTCCGGGACCGCATCTCGTTCCAGCGCGCCCAGATCAATCTCACGAAGACCGAGGAGCAGCTACGGCTGCTGAAGGAGTTCACGCACCCGCGCAACGTCAAGCAGTACGCCTCCGCCGCCAGGGAGAAGGGCAAGCAGATGGAGCGCGTCAAACGCAAGGCGCGCGCGTCGCTCTCGGGCGCCGAGGCCAGCCGGAAGTCGAAGACCAGCACCTACGAGCACCAGAAGAAGCTGCTGGAGCGCTTTCAAGACCAGGTCGAGAAGTGCACGATCACGGCGCCGACGCCGGGCATGGTGGTCTACGCGCGCCCCGAGGGAATGCGCCAGATGAGCGGCCAGTACATCGAGGAAGGCGCGCTGGTCCGAGAGCGGCAGCGTCTGATCGATCTGCCGGATCTTTCGCAGTTCGTGGCGGATGTCTTGATCCACGAGTCCAAGATCGGGCAGGTGGAGACGGGCCAGCGGGCCGATGTCACGATCAGCGCTCGGCGCGGCGTCACCCTGAACGGCAGGGTGACCCGCGTGGGAGTGCTGCCGGACACCGTCGATCGGTGGCGGAACCCGGACCTCAAGCAGTACGCCGTCCAGGTGGCGATCAACGACGCGCGGGGGCTCGATCTGAAGCCCGGCCTGACGGCCAACGTGGTGATCAAGGTCGATCTGCGGCCGAACGTCCTCGTCGTGCCGCTCCAGGCGGTCACGGCCATCGGCAACACGCGCGTCGTTCAGATCGTCCGGGGGCAGAGCGTCGTGCGCCAGGAGGTCAAGATCGGCAAGTACAACGATGTGTACGTCGAAATCTTGGAGGGCCTCGCGGAGGGCGACGAGGTGCTGCTCCAGTCGGTGCCGCAGGATGAAGGCGCCGGCGCCAAGGGGAAGGAGGGCGGCCGCGGGGAAAACGCGAACAAGAACGGGAGCAACGCCGCGGCGCCCGCTCCCGCCGCGGCGCCCGCCGCCGGCGCGGCGGAAGGGAAGCGGCGCGCGCCGGCGGGTCTCGACAACCTGTCCGATGAGCAGAAGGCGGAATTCAGGAAGAGATCCGAGGGCAGGCCGAAAGCCCGCGGCGGGCAGGGCGCCGAGGGCGGCCCATGACGCGGGCGGCGGCGGGCGGAGGCGCGGGGAGCCGCAACGGCGCCATCGTGAGCATCGAGCGCCTGAGCAAGATCTATCGCCTCGGCGGCGGCGAGGTGCGGGCGCTGGACGCGGTTTCGCTTGCCATTCCCGAGGGCGAGTTCGTCGCGATCATGGGCGCTTCGGGTTCGGGCAAGTCGACGCTGCTCAATATCCTCGGATGTCTGGACCGGCCCACGGAGGGCGCCTACTACCTGGGCGGCGAGGATGTCTCCAAGCTCGGCGACAACGCCCTTTCCATGCGCCGCTGCCGGTTTCTCGGCTTCGTCTTCCAGTCCTACAACCTGATCCCGCAGCTCACGGTGCTGGAGAACATCGAGATCCCGCTCTTTTACCAGGGGCTCTTGCCGCGCGCGTGCCGGGAGCGGTCGCGCGTCCTTGCCGAGCGGGTGGGGCTCGCGGACCGGCTCGATCACCGCCCGACGGAGCTCTCGGGCGGCCAGCAGCAGCGCGTCGCGGTGGCCCGGGCGCTGGCCAACGACCCGCTGGTGATTCTGGCCGACGAGCCCACCGGCAACCTGGACAGCCGGACCGGCGAGGAGATCATGGACTTGATCCTCGGGCTGCACCGGCAGGGCAAGACCATCATCCTCGTCACGCACGACGCGAAGGTCGCGACGCACGCCCAGCGGATCATTCGCCTGGCGGACGGCATCATCATCGCCGACGAACGCCGGGAGGAGGGGCCTGATGTGGTTGCATAGGGTCCTCAGAACGGTGCGGCTGGGATCCAAGAGCCTGATGCTCCACAAGCTCAGGTCGTCGCTGACGGTGCTCGGCATCGTGTTCGGCGTGTCCTCGGTCATCGCCATGCTCAGTATCGGCGAGGGCGCCAGGTGGGAGCAGGAGCAGGAGATCAAGCGCCTGGGAAGCGACAACATCATCCTGAGGAGCGTCAAGCCGCCCGAGGACCGCAGCATGAACGTCGCGAACGAGCAGGTCATCGAGTACGGACTGAAGTACGACGATCTGGCGCAGATCCGCCAGACGGTGCCCACGGTCCGGGGCGGCGTGCCGGCGCGCATCACGCGCCAGGAGGCGCGCTTCGGCGAGACGGCCATCGACGCGCGCATCGTGGGCACATCCCCCGAATTCCTGAAGGCCGTGAACGCGAGCCTAGACGCGGGGCGCTTCCTCGCCCCGCTCGATGACGAGGAGCCGGTCTGCGTCATCGGCGCGACGATCAAGGGTAAACTCTTCCCCGTCGAGGATCCCCTGGGGCGGGACATACAGATCGGCATGGACTTCTTCCGCATCATCGGCGTGATGTCCGTGGGCGGCGGCGCGACGGGCGCCGGGTCGGGCGTCGCCGCCGAGGACCGCAACCGCGATGTCTACCTGCCCCTGGGGACGATGATCAACACCCAGGGCGATGTGCTGATCCGGCGCAGCTCGGGCTCCATGGAGGCCGAGCGCGTGGAACTGCACCAGGTCATCGTCAACGTGAGCGACGTCGCCCAAGTCGAGCCGTCGGCGAACTCGATCCGCCACATCCTGAGCCGGAACCACGCCAAGCAGGACTACGAGGTGGTCGTGCCCCTGGAGCTGTTGCGCCAGGCGGAGCGCACGCAGCGCATTTTCCAAATCGTGCTGGGGTCTATCGCCGCCATCTCGCTCCTGGTGGGGGGCATCGGCATCATGAACATCATGCTGGCGAGCGTGACGGAGCGCACCCGCGAGATCGGCATCCGCCGGGCGCTCGGAGCGCGGCGGCAGGACATTGTCGTCCAGTTTCTGGTGGAGACCATCGTCCTTTCCACCTCGGGCGGGCTCTTCGGCCTGTTCCTCGGCATCTCGATTCCCTTGCTCGTCCAGCACATGGCCGGCATGCGCACCATCGTCACGCTGACGAGCCTGCTCCTGAGCTTCTGCATCTCGGTTTCCGTGGGGCTGATCTTCGGGATCTACCCGGCGCGCCGGGCGGCGGCGCTCGACCCGATCGAGGCGCTCCGGCACGAGTAGCCCCGCGCGGCCCGCGGCCCCGCCGATTGAGTTAGGTTTTACCTAATAATATATTGCATAGAATTCATTACGTGTCGGCGCCCGAATCCCTCTTGCATCCCCCAGGGGTCGTGCCTATAATCCGCCGTTGCCTCTACCCGCGGTAGGGCGCGGTGGAGGCAGGCGGCGTTTTTTGCCATATAATCTTCCATTAGAGGCCCTCCATGGAGAAGATGGATGCTGACAGCCGGCCGGATGCGGCCGCCGGGGAGCGGGGCGCGCGCGCGAGCCTGAATCTGTCGCCGAACGCGCACGAGGTGCTGCGGGCCCGCTACCTGAGGAAGAACGAGCGCGGCGAGGTTATCGAGACGCCCGAGGAACTCTTCCGGCGCGTCGCCCGGGCGATCGCATCGGCCGAGGCGCACTATGGCCTCTCGACCGCCGGACGGGAGGAGGTCGAGGAGCAGTTCTACGATCAGCTCGCCACCGGAAGGTTCATGCCGAACTCCCCGACCCTCATGAACGCGGGCCGCCGCCTGGGCATGTTGAGCGCGTGCTTCGTCCTGCCGGTCGAGGACAGCATCGACGGGATCTTCAGCTCCGTGCACCACGCCGCGCTGATCCAGAAGGCCGGCGGCGGCACCGGGTTCTCCTTCAGCCGGCTGCGGCCGGCCGGCGACATCGTCCGCTCCAGCGGCGGCACGACCTCGGGCCCCCTCTCCTTCCTGAACGTGTTCTCCCGGGCGACCGATGCGATCCAGCAGGGCGCCTTTCGGCGCGGCGCCAACATGGGCGTCATGCGCGTCGACCACCCCGACATCGTCGCGTTCATTCGGGCCAAGGAAGACAAGGCGGCCCTGACCAACTTCAACTTGTCGGTCGCCGTCACCGACGCCTTCATGGAGGGGCTGCTCAAGGAGCCCGATGGCGCCCACGTCGTCGTCAATCCGCGCAACGGCGAGGAGAAGGCTCTGGCCAAGGAAGATGGCGCGCCCTGGACGCGCCGCGAGATCTTCGACCTCATCGTGGACCGCGCCTGGGAGAGCGGCGAGCCGGGCGTGATCTTCATCGACCGCATGAATCGGGACAATCCGACCCCGGCCGTGGGCGAGATCGAGGCCACGAACCCCTGCGGCGAGCAACCGCTCCTGCCCTACGAATCCTGCAACCTGGGCAGCATCAACCTGGCCAAGTTCGTGCGCCGCGCGGCGGGCGACGCCGCCGTGGACTACGAGGCCCTGCGCGGCACGGTCAAACTCGCCGTGCGCTTCCTGGACAACGTCATCGACGTGAACCGCTATCCCCTGGCGGAGATCGAGAAGATCACCCGCGGGAACCGCAAGATCGGTTTGGGGATCATGGGATTCGCCGATGCCTTGTTCGCCCTGGGCATCCCCTACAACTCGGAAGCGGCGCTCCGCTTCGCCGAGGAGCTCATGGAGTTCGTCAACGAGGAGTCGCATGCCGCCAGCGAGGCGCTCGCGGCCCAGCGCGGCGTCTTCCCGAACTTCCCGGGCAGCGTCTGGGAGCAGCGGGGCCGGCCGATGCGCAACGCGGCGACGACAACGATCGCGCCCACGGGCACGATCTCCATCATCGCCGACTGCTCGGGGGGCATCGAGCCCTTGTTCAGCGTCGCCTTCTGGCGCCAGGTTCTCGACGGCAAGCGCCTGCCGGAAGTCAACCGGCAGTTCATGGCCGCGGCCACCGAGCGGGGCTTCCTGCGCCCCGGCCTGGTGGAGGAGTTGGCCGAGAAGGGCTCGCTGAAGGGCGTGGAAGGCATCCCCGAGGAAGTGCGGCGCGTCTTCGTCACGGCGCACGACGTCAGCCCGGAGTGGCACGTGCGCATGCAGGCGGCGTTCCAACGCCACTGCGACGCGTCGATCTCCAAGACCATCAACTTCCCCCGCGAGGCCACTCGGGAGGATGTGCGCCGGCTCTACCTCCTGGCGCACCAAGAACACGTCAAGGGCGTGACCGTGTACCGCGACGGGAGCCGCGAGCTCCAGCCCATGACCTTGACCAAGAAGGGCCGGAAGCCCGAGGACAAGGACGCGCTGCCCGAACGGCTCAAGCCCCTCAGGCTGCCGGAGATCATGAGTTCCCTCAGGGTCAGGCAGATCACGCCCTTCGGGAACATGCACGTCAAGATCACGGTGGAGCCGCGCACGGGCCGGGAGCGCGAGCTCTTCGCCCAACTGGGGCGGGGCGGCGATGTGGCCAACTCGGACCTGGAGGCCGTGTGCCGCCTGACGAGCCTGTTCCTGCGGTGCAACGGCAGGATCGAGGATGTCGTCGAGCAGCTCGACGGCATTGGGTCGAGCCTCTCGGTGCCCTCCCGCGCCGGCCGCATCATGTCCCTGGCCGACGGTCTGGCCAAGGCCATCCAGAAGTACCTCTTCCTCAAGAAGAAGTTCGGCCTGGAGAAGCTGCTCCTCGGCCAATTCGACATGGGGCCCCTGGAGGAGTCGCTCAAGGAGCGGAAGAAGATCGGCCACGACAACGGCGCCACGACGTTCCGGGTGAAGTGCCCGGAGTGCAACAACGTGCTCGATTTCGCCGAGGGCTGCGTCGTGTGCCACGGGTGCGGTTTTTCCCAGTGCTGAGCCCGGTCTTGTTCGCCCGCGCCGCGTGTGGTAGTTTCTAACTTCTCCGCACTGCCGCGGGCAAGGAGTCGCACGCGTGGAGCTGTTCGTCCCCGGGAGAATCTGTCTGTTCGGCGAGCATTCGGATTGGGCCGCGGGCCACAGGCGCCAGAATTCCGCCCTGGAGAAGGGCTGCGCCATCATCGCGGGGACCAACCAGGGGCTGCACGCGCGCGCGACGCCGGACGCCGGGAAGCTCGTTCTGCGCTCGGTGCTCCCGGACGGCACGGAGCGGACGTGGAGCGCGGACATGCGCCCCGAGGCGCTGCTCGCCGAGGCGCAGGCGGGCGGGTTCTTCAGCTACGCCGCGGGCGTGGCCTACCAGGTGCGCACCAACTGGCGGGTGGGGGGCCTCGCCATCGACAACCACCGCACGGACCTGCCCATCAAGAAGGGTTTGTCCAGTTCCGCCGCGATTTGCGTCCTCGTCGCGCGCGCCTTCAACCGCCTCTACGACCTGCGTCTGACGGTGCGGGGCGAGATGGACCTGGCCTACCGCGGCGAGATCACGACGCCGTCCCGCTGCGGCCGCATGGACCAAGGCTGCGCCTTCGGGCGCCGGCCGCTGCTGATGGCCTTTGACCAGGACATGGTCGCGGTGCGCGAGCTGAGCGCGGGCGGCCGGTTCCACTTCCTCATTGTGGACCTGAAGGGCATCAAGGACACCGTCAGAATTCTCAGCGATCTCAGCCGCTCGTACCCCTTCGCGCGCACGCCGCGCGATGAAGCGGTGCAGGAGTATCTCGGCCCGATCAACCGGCGGATCGTGCACGCGGCGGCCGCGGCCATCGAGGCCGGCGACGCTCCGGAGCTGGGGCGGCTCATGCGGGAGGCCCAAGAGCTTTTCGACGCGCGCCTCGGCCCCTCCTGCCCGGAGGAACTAGCCGCGCCGCGCCTGCACGAGTTGCTGGGATACGCGCCGCTGGGATGCCTCGTCCTCGGCGGCAAGGGCGTGGGCTCTCAGGGCGACGGCGCCGCGCAGATCCTGTGCCGCGGCCCCGAGGAGCGCGACCTGGCCGCGGCGCTCATCAGGGAAGGGCTGGGCATGGACTGCGTGCCGCTCGACATCCAGCCGGCGCAGGCCGTCGCGCGCGCCGTCATCCCCGCGGTGGGCTTCGGCGTCGAGCTTTTTCCGGCCTCGAAGGTCGTCCAGAAGGAGCTGTTCCCCATCGTGGACCGCCGGGGCGTGGCCAAGCCCGTGCTGCTCTGCAACCTCGAGGAAGCCGGCGCGTGCGGCCTGGAGGACATCACCGTCGTCGTGCGCCCCGAGGACCGGTCGCAGCTTGAGAGCTTCTTGCGCGACCCCGTGGCGCCGGAGCAGGCGCACCGCCTCGGGCCTGACCAGAAGCCTTACGAACAGCGCGTGCCCGCCCTCGGCCGCGGCGTCCGCTTGGTGTCGCAGGAACGTCCGCAGGGGATCGGGCGCGCGGTGTTTTGCGCCCGCGAGCGCGTCGGCCCGCATCCCTTCGTCCTGTTCCTCGGCGACCACGTGTACCGCTCGCGCGAGGACCGCTCGTGCACCGAGCAGCTCCTCGATGTCTTCGCCCGCGCCCAGCGCAGCGTCATCGGCGTCAAGGTCGTGTCCGAGAAGGCGCTCGCGACGACGGGCATCGTCTCCGGGGCGTGGGTCGAGGAGGGCCGGCTGCTCGAGATCACGGACGCGGTGGAGAAGCCGAGCGTGCTGGAGGCGCGCGAGCGCCTACGCATGCCGGGCCTGCCCGAGGGGAGCTATCTGGGCTTTTTCGGGCTCTACGTGTTGGGGAGCGAGGTCTTCGGGCACCTGGAGACGGTCATTACCCAAGGATTGGACAACGCGGGCCGGTTCGAACTGACCGCGGCCCTGGACATCATGCGCGCCCGCGAGGGCTGCCTCGGGTACGTCGTCGACGGCGAGAGCTACGACGTCGGCTTCCCGGACGGCTACCTGGCCGCGCTGAAGGCGTTTCGCGGCTCCGCCGCGCGCAGGAACAGAAGGGGACGGCAATGAGCAAAGAAATCGAACGCATGGCGGTGGACACCATCCGTTTCCTGGCGGCCGACGGCGTCCAGAAAGCGAATTCGGGGCACCCCGGCATGCCCATGGGCATGGCCGATGCGGCCTTCGCCCTGTGGACCAAGTTCCTGCGGCACGACCCGGCCGCGCCGGAATGGCCTGACCGCGACCGCTTCGTCCTGTCGGCGGGGCACGGCTCGATGCTGCTCTACGGGCTCCTCCACCTCTGCGGCTACGATCTGTCCCTGGAAGACCTGAAAAACTTCCGGCAGTGGGGCAGCCGCACCGCGGGCCACCCGGAGTACGGCCACGCGCCCGGCATCGAGACGACGACGGGCCCCTTGGGACAGGGTTTCGCCAACGCGGTGGGCATGGCCATCGCCGAGCGCATGATGGCCGCGCGCTTCAACACCGAGAAGTATGTCCTCATCGACCACCGGACCTACGCGATCGCGGGCGACGGCTGCATGATGGAAGGCGTCGCCGCCGAGGCCGCGTCCCTGGCCGGGCACCTGGGCCTCGGGAAGCTCATCGTCCTGTACGACGACAACGGTATCACGATCGAGGGGAAGACCGAGCTCGCCTTCAGCGAGGATGTGGGCGCGCGGTTCAAGGCCTACGGCTGGCGCGTCGCCGCGGTGAACGGTCACGATCGCGCGCAAGTGGGCGCCGCGATCAGGCGCGCGCAGAAGAACGCCGACAAGCCCCACCTCATTATCTGCAAGACGCACATCGCCTACGGCGCGCCCACCAAGCAAGACACCCACGATGCCCACGGCGCCCCGCTGGGCGAGGACGAGATCCGCGCGGCGAAGCAAGCCTGCGGCCTGCCGCCGGATCAGCAGTTCTACGTGCCCGAGGAGGTTCGGGGCTGGTTCACGCGGCTGGGGCGCAGGCTCCGGCGCGCCAGGGAGGCCTGGGAAGCGATGTACGCCGCGTACAAGGCCGAGGAGCCCGGGCGGGCCGAGGCCTTCGAGCGCTTCCTGGCCCGGGAGATGCCCGCGGATCTGGAGGCGGCCCTCCCGGTCTTCGAGGTCGGGAAGGGCATCGCCACGCGCGCGTCCTCGGGCCTGGTCCTGAACGCCCTGGCCGCGAAAATACCGGGCTTGGTGGGGGGATCGGCGGATCTGGCGCCATCCAACAACACCTTTATCAAGGACGGCGGCTCCATCCGCCGCGGCGACTTCGCCGGGCGCAACTTCCATTTCGGCGTCAGGGAGCACGCCATGGGCGCGGTGATGAACGGACTGGCGCTGCACGGCGGCTTCCGGCCCTACGGCGGCACGTTCTTGGTGTTCTCCGATTACATGCGCCCGCCCATCAGGCTGGCGGCGATGATGGGGCTTCCGGTGGTCTACGTCTTCACGCACGATTCGATCTTCGTCGGCGAAGACGGCCCGACGCATCAGCCCGTCGAGCAGATCGCGGCCCTCCGGGCCATCCCGAACCTCGATGTCCTCCGGCCGGCCGACGCGAACGAGACGGCCTGCGCCTGGCTCCATGCGCTCAGGCGCCGCGACGGTCCCGCGGCGCTCTGCCTCACGCGGCAGAACCTGGCGACGCTGGACCGGACGAAGTACGCCCCCGCCGAGGGGGTCTACAAGGGCGCCTACGTCCTGAGCGACGATGCCGCGCCGTGGGACTGGATTCTCGTGGGGAGCGGCAGCGAGGTGCACCTGTGCCTGGAGGCGGCGGAGATCCTGCGCCGGGAGGGCGCGCGCATCCGCGTGGTCAGCATGCCCTGTTGGGAGCTCTTCCTCAGGCAGGACGCCGCTTACCGGGAATCGGTTTTTCCCGCGGGCGCGCGTTGCGCGGCGGTGGAGACCGGCGTGCGCCAGGGTTGGGAGCGTTTCGCGGGGAAGGACGGCGTCTACCTGACGATCGAGCGCTTCGGCGCCTCGGCGCCGTTCAAGAAGCTCGCCGAGGAGTTCGGGTTCACGCCGCAGCATTTGGCGGCGGAGCTTGCGCGGGCGAAATGACCGACTTGGACGGGCGTCCGGCGGAAACGGCGGGCTGGTGACGGCATGGACGACATTGGCGCCCTCTGGCCCTATGCCACCGCGGCGTTGGACATCGCCGTGTCCGCCGCCGCTTCGGCCCACGCCGTGCTGCACAAGCGCGACAGCCGCGCCGCGGTGGGTTGGGTCGGGCTGATCTGGCTCGTCCCGATCGCGGGCACGCTGCTTTACCTGTGGCTCGGCATCAACCGCATCCAGCGGAAGGCGCGCTCCCTGCGGGCGCAGCGGCCGCACCCGGAGCCTCAGGAGGTCCTGCCCGAATGCTCCGCCGAGGCGTTTTCGGCGGCCTGCGGTCCCGAAGGCGGCCACCTGGCCTCGCTGGCGCAGCTCGTCGGCGACGTGACGAAGCGTTCCCTCGTCGCCGGGAACCGCGTCGAGCCCCTGGAGAACGGCGATGAAGCCTATCCGGCCATGCTCCAGGCCATCGAGGGCGCGTCGCGATCCATCACCCTGTGCACGTATATCTTCAACTACGACCGGGCGGGGCGGCGGTTCCTGGCGGCGTTGGCGCGCGCGGCGAAACGGGGCGTGGCGGTGCGCGTGCTCGTGGACGATGTGGGGGCGCGCTACGGCTGGCCGCCGATTCCGTGGACGGCCCGCCGCGCCGGCTTCCCCATCGTGGGGTTCATGCATACCCTGATCCCTTGGCGCTTCCGGTACTTCAACCTGCGCCTGCACCGGAAGATCATGGTGGTGGACGGGGCGACCGGCTTCACCGGGGGGATGAACATCAGCGAGGGCAACTGCCTCGAATTCAGGGCGCGGGATCCCATCAGGGACATCCATTTCCGCCTCACCGGGCCGATCGTTCGCCAGTTGCAGGCGATGTTCGCCGAGGACTGGGAGTTCACGACCGGCGAGGTCCTGGAGGGAGAGCCCTGGTTCTCGGAGACGCCGGCGGACGGCCCCGCCGTGGCGCGCGGCATTCCCGACGGACCGGACGAGGATTTCGAGAAGCTGCGCCTCGCGATCCACGGCGCCATCGCCTGCGCGCAGCGCTCCATCATCGTCGTCACGCCCTACTTTCTGCCGGATGCCGCGCTGATCACCGCCCTGAACGTGGCCGCGATGCGGGGCGTCGGCGTCGACATCGTCCTACCGGAGGTGAACAACCTCAAGATGGTGAAGTGGGCTTCCACGGCGCTCCTGTGGCAGCTTATCCAACGGGGCTGCCGGGTCTGGCGCTCGCCGCCGCCTTTCGACCACGGCAAGCTCATGCTGGTCGACGATGCGTGGACGCTGCTGGGCTCCGCCAACTGGGATCCGCGCAGCCTGCGCCTCAACTTCGAGTTCAACGTGGAGTGCTACGACCGCGCGCTGGCCGCGGCGCTCGCCGCGCGGTGCCGGTCGGTCATCGCGCGCTCCCGCCCGGTGGGCATGGCCGACGTGGACGGGCGGCCCCTGCCCGTCAAGCTCCGGGACGGGGTGGCGCGGCTGTTCTCTCCCTACCTCTAGCCGTCCGCGCCGAGGTTCCGTCCCGGGCGGTCAATTTTCCGAACCCGTGGTCTCTTCTTCCCGCGCCGGGGCTTCGGGGAAGAGGAGCACGAAGCGCGGCTGTTCTCCGGAGGCGGCGAGTCTGAGCGGTTCGTAGCCGGGCGCTCGGATGAGGACCGGAGCGCCCCGGGAGGCGCGCAGGCGGAAGAACCCGCCGGCGTCGGTGAGACAGAGATCCCGGTCGGAGGCCACGGAGGCGCCGGCAAGCGGCGCGCCCCGGGGAGCGGCGTTGACGATCCCCGAGAGGGTGAGAATCGTGGTCTCCCGCCGCAGGGGCGCAAAGATGCCCCCGCCGCCGAGGCCAAAGGCGCCCAGGACGCAGAGGAGCGCCAGCGCGGCCGCGCTTCTCGCGCAGGCGAGGCGGGGCCGGGCTCTGACGGTCTTTTCGGGAAGGCATTCGATCCGCACACTCTTGAATCGGACGGGGCGGGCCCGGGCTTGGGGGGCGGCGAGCGTCCGGGCTGAAACAAGCGCTCCGGTTCCGAGTACAATACGATAGAAGCCATGGCGCGCCGCTCGCGACCGCGCGGGCGGCGGCGCCGTGGTCCGGGCATGCGTGATCGCGCATTATGCAGGTGGATACGGAGAGACCCCGAGGCGACGTGATGTTGATCGCCGAGGAGGGCGCGCTGGTGCTGCGCGTGCTTCGCGGCGAGCGGGACCTTTTCCGCGCTTTCGTCGAGCGCTACGAACGCCGGGTGTACGCCGTCGCCCTGCGGATTCTCGGAGATCGGCACGATGCCGAGGACGCCAGCCAGGAGACCTTCGTGCGCGCCTTCAAGTCCCTCGCGGGCTTCGACGCGCGCCGCCCCTTCGCCGGCTGGCTCCTCGCCATCGCGGCGAACGTCGCCCGGCGGCATCTCCAGCGCCGGCGCCGGGCGCTGCCGATCGTCGAAGTCGAGGCGGCCGCCGCCGGCGCCGGGGCGTGGGGGTACGAAAGCGAGGAAAGCGCGGCGGCTCTTCGCGGCGCGGTGGCCGAGTGTCTGGAGCGCTTGAGCGATCAGAAGCGGCGGGCGCTCGTGCTGCTGCACCGGGACCGGCGCAGCTACGCCGAGATCGCCGCGATCATGGGGGTGCCCATCGGAACGGTGAAGACCGCGATTCACCGCGCGCGGGTCGACCTGCGCGAGATGCTGCGGGCGCGGGAGCTGATGTGAGGGCCGGAACCATGCGATGCGACCAGGTCAGGAACGACTTCTCGGCCTTGATCGACGGAGAGCTCGATCGCGGCGCGCGCGCCGCCTGCGAGGCGCACGCCGGCGCGTGCGCCGAATGCGCGGCGCTGTTGCGCGACCTGCGGCGCGTGCGCGCGCTCGTCGATGGGGAGATCGGCGCCCCCCGCGGCGGCGCGGCCGACGCGGTGATGCGCGCCGTGGCCTCGCCGGCGGGGCGCTGGGCGGCGCGGCGGTGGGCGCGCGCCGCCGCGGCCGTGCTCGTTGTCGCCGCTCTGGCGGGCGTCGCGCTCCTGCGGCGCGAAAAGCCGAGCGCGGTCCGGAACGTCGTCGCGGCCACGCAAGATCTGCTCGATTCCGTGGCGCGCGCGTGCTTGGAGACGGGGCGCGGCATCAGCGCGGTGCCCGAAGGCGTCGCCTCCGAGGCGCATTCGATGCTGCTCGCGTGCGCGGGAGATACCGCGGCGCAACGGTTCTCCGAGATCGTGGGCCTCGGCGGCGAGTTCGTGCCGCGGGCGGCGGCGGACGCGGCGTCGGTTCTGAGCCGCTTTCTCGGGTCGCTGCCGGGCGGCGGCGAGGCCGACGGAGGCGGCGAAAGGTGACGCGGAGACGCCGGCGGCCCGCGGTCTTGATCGCGGCCCTGTTCTGCGCGGCGGCATGCGCGCGGGGGCGGGAGGCTCCGGGGGCGCCCGCCTCGGTCCGGATCGGCTTCCGCAACCTCGATCAAGCATGGTCGCTGGTGGCGGAGTCGAGCTTCGCTCGGGCGCTGGCGGCGTCGGGGTGGCTTGAGCGTGCCGACGTGAAAAAACGCAAGGCGCAGCTCGATGCCGCGATCTCCGAAGCGGAAGCGCGGTTCGCCATGCCGCTCCGGGCGCCGCTTGCCGAGATCCTGCGCGGCTCGGGCGTTCTCGTTCTATCCGAGGAGAACGGCGCGCGGGCTTTCGCCGTCCATCTCAAACCGGCCGGGCCGGTCGACTTCCGCGCCATTGTCGCCCGCCTGATCGAACGGGATCCGGAGGTCGTCAGGCTGCGGGGGCCGGGCGCGGAGGGGGCGGAGTTCGAGCGGCTGCGCGTGAAGGGCGTGGAGTTTTTCCTGCGCATCGAGGCCGACGGGATTCTGGCGGGGAGCTCGCGCGCCCTCGCGGCGCGGGCGGCCGCCGCGCCCGCGGTTCCCGAGGACGCGTGCCTGCAGGTGTGCGTCGACTGGGGTCCGGCGCGGTCGCCGCGCGGCCTTGAGGACGCTCCGCCGCTTCCCTTCGAGCGCCTCGAATGCACGCTCAAGGCGACCAGCGCGGGGATCGAACTCGCCGGGGAGGCGCGCTGCGGGGACGCGGCGCTGGCGGCGCCCTTCGCGGGCGCGGCCTCGCCGCGCCCGCGGCTCGGGAAAGCGTCGCCGCGGGAAGCGATGGCGTTGGCGGCGCTCAGCGTTGATCTCAAGGCGCTGCACGGACTCATCGAACGCCTCGGCGCGCCCGAGGAGCGGGAACTGGCGCGCCGCCGCATGGAGGGAATCGCGTCCACCGCCTTCGGCGGGCGCGCGGTCCCCGAGGTGCTCGCGGGACTCGGACCGGAAGTGTTTGTCGCCATCGGCGGGTGCGGCGAAGGCGGCGAGCCCGCGGCGTTCGCGTTGCGCGCCGCGATCCGCACGGCCGGCGCGCGGGAAGGGCTCCTCGCTCTGGGGCGGGCCCTTTGTGCCGCGGCGGCGCTCCAGGAGCGCGAGGCGCGCATGGAGGAGGAGGAAGGCCGGACGTGCTTCGTGTGTGCCCTGGGCGCGCACCGCCTGGCGATGGAGGTGCGGGAGGACCTCCTGTGCGTCAACACCAGCGAGGCCTTGGCGCGGGTCGTGCGCGCGGCGGCAACGGAGCTTGCGGATGAGGGCGGCGCGGCGGAACGTCCGGCCTGCGCGGCGGCGGTGGACACCGCCGCGCTCGGCGCGTGGCTGCGCCGCAACAAGGCGTTGCTCAGCGAGGGATCCGCGCGGCGCCGCGGCTTCAGGCGGCCCGACGAGATCGAGGCGGCGGCCGTCGTCTGCGAGGCGCTCGCGGGGGCGCGCGCCGCTCTGACGGCCGAGGGCTCATCGGTGAGGTTCGCGCTGAGCTTGGACTTCCCGCCGCCCTAGGCCGCGCGGGGATCACTTGGGATCGGTTCCAAGCCCGGGAATCAATCCGCCGGCCTTTTTGAGGACGCCGGCGGCCTTGTCGGCGGCTTGCTTGCCGGCCTCGGAGCCGAGGACCTTCTCGGCCTCCTTGGAAAGCTTCTCCGCGCCTTTTGCGATCTGTTTGTCCAGCTCCGCGGCGGCGGCGGCCCTGCCGGCATCGACGAGCATTCGCTTGAGGCTCTCCCTGAACTCCGCGCTCCAGGAGAATTCCGGCGCCGCGAGGGTGCCGCCGATCCGCAGGCCCTTGATCGCGAGGGTCTTGGCGTGATTGACCGCGTCGCAGAAGTCCTTGGCGGGGATGCCGATGATCGTGGCGTGCTTCCCATCGGGCGCGATGTCGAGATTGCTGAGCACCAGGTCCGGCACCGCCGCCAGGGCGGAGAAGTTCGTCAGGCTGGCGCCGGCCTCCAGATTCGCCACGCCTTCCTTGAGCGCGACGGGGAGGGAGAGGCCGAAAAGCGGCTTCAGCAGGGCGAGTTTCAGGCTTTCGGTCTTCGCGTCGAGTTTGAGGAGCGCGTCGGCGCCGGCCTGCAGGCCGAGGGTGCCGCCGAGGTTCATGCGGCCCTGGTCGGCGAAGCTCCCCCTCAGAGCGAAGGTGACGGGTTTGTCGTGGTCCAGGGGGGAGGACGACAGGTTCTCCACCACGGCGTTCGCGCCGGTGAGGGGGGGAAGCTTCTCCTCGGGCTTGGAAGCATCGCTGAGCTCCAGTTCCAGGTCCTCGATTCGCACCCGGCGCACGACGACGCGGGGTTCGATGCGCCGGACGTACTCCGCGCGCCCGGTCTTGATTTGCTCGGGCGGGGGCGGAGCCTTCTTCTCCGCCTTGCGCTCGTCCCGGCGCTTCTCGGCTTCTTGCGCCCGCCGCTCCTTGAGCTTTTCGGCGACCTGCTTCAGGCGCTCGAGCCAGTCGGTGAGGCGCGCCGCGTTCTTCTCCTCCTCGGTGGGCGCCTGCGGCTCCTCCCCGAGGTCCTCGAAGTTGAAGCTGCCGTCCTCGTTGCGCTCGACGTGCATGCGCACCGTCGCCAGCGTCACGTCGTCGACGACGGCGCGGCCGCGCAGGAGCTCGGACAGGGAGAGCTTGCCTTCGCCCCGCGCGGCGGCGAACACGTTTTCCCCCGGCCGGCGCGCGTCCGCAACGGCAAGGTCGGTGAAGGCGAGCGTGCCGGTGAAGGGGTTTAGGCTGAGGGATGCGAAGGTGACGGAGGTTCCGAAGGCGGCGGAGGCGCCGCGCTCGGCGAAGGTCTTCGCGAAGGAGCTCATGAGAAGCCCGGTCGCGGCGGCGAGAATCGCCAGGACGGGCAGGGCGACGGCGAGCCTGAAGGGCAAAAAGCGTTTCACGGGCGAGCCTCCTTCAGTTCCCGGAACCGAGGAACAACCACCGTAGGGCGCGCATTAACCAGAGGTTGGTGATCGTCTTGAAAAGCTTGGACTTCGAGAGCCGCGCGACGACGGCCTCGCGGTAGCGCAGGACGCCCCACCTGAGCGGGAAGAACAACGCGGCGCCGCCGGCGGCTCCCAAGAGCGCGCCCCCCATGACGGCGTAGCGGTCCAGGCTCAGCAGGCCGATGACGGGCAGGTTGAGCGCCCAGGCCCAGAAACCTTGGAGCGGCAGAGACTCGAGGGCCCAATACCCCGTCGCGCCGCACAGGTCGCTCAGAAAAGACACCCGGCAGATCTGCGCGACCGCCATGGCGCCGAGGGCGAAGGGGAAGCTCACCTTGAAGATCAGGATGACGGCCAAAAGCGCGAGCGCCAGTCCCGAAGCGAAAGGCACCAGGCCGAGCATGAGGCCGAGCCCGAATCCGAGGGCGATCTGCGTGGGCGATTCCGCGCCCGCGAGCCCCCGGAAGAACTTGCGTATCAGTTTCAGTATCAGCATGCGCGCGGACTCCTCTCGGGCCGCGGGCCGCGGGCGGCCGAAGAAGCCTCTCGGCCGCGCCGCTGCCCCGGGCCCGGAGCCTTCGGTTGCCCTCCGGCGAAAACCGTGCCGTCCCGATAGATTACCCCACGGTCCGGCGGAGCGTCAGCCCCAGGCGCGCGGCCGCCAAGAGATCGCGCCCGCGCGCCGCGGCGAGGCGCCGCGCCGCGGCCGTGTCGCCGGGCCCCACCAGGACTCCCGGCACCCTGAAGCGCCGCGCGGCCCGCATGTCGGCCTCCCGGTCGCCGAACATCAAGCTTCCGCGCCGCAGGATGGGTTGCTCGGCCAGCGCCCGGGCGAACAGGCCCGTGGCGGGCTTTCGGCAGCCGCAAGCCAGCGCCGGGCTGTGGGGGCAGAAATAGACCGCATCGATCATGACGCCTTCCTTCGCCAGCAGCCCCAGCATGCGCGAATTGACCCGGAAGAAATCCTCCAGGGTGAAGTAACCCATGCCGATGCCGGGTTGGTTCGTCACGACGATCAGGCGCAGCCCCCGGCGGGCGAGCAGCCGCAAGCCGGCGGCCGCGCCCGGCATGAGGGCCGCTTTCTCCGGTTCGTGCAGATGCGGCACGGGCGCCAGGATGACGCCGTCGCGATCCAGGAACGCCGCGGGCTTCCTCGGCGCGGCGGGGCCGGGCAGGAAGCGGCCCTCCCGGAAGGCCGCCTCGGCGGCCCGGTTGATGAGCGCCGTCGTGGAGCGGCCCGCGGCCAGAGACAGAACCACCGCCTTGCCGCCGTAGGCCTCGACGACCGCCCGCGAGGTGAGCGCCTTGGCATCGTAGTCGCCGCCCTTGATGTACAGGTCGGGCTTGAGCGCTTCGAGCGTCCGGCGCATGCGGCGCTCGCCGTGGCTGGTGACGAAGCTCACGGCCTGGAGCGCCGCGACGAGACGCTGGCGCTCCCGGAGCGGCACCAGCGGGCGCGCGTCGCCCTTGTAGCGCCGCACGGAAGCATCCGTGTTGCAGCTCACAATGAGGACATCGCAGAGGGCGCGCGCCTCGGCCAGGTAGGCGGCGTGGCCCCAATGCAGCAGGTCGAACACGCCGTTGGTGAGGCCGATCCTCCGGCCTGCCCGCTTGAGGGCGGGGATGAGGCGCGCGAGCTGGGCGCGGCTCTTGATCTTCGCCTCGAGGTCCATGGAGCTCCTTGCCGCCGGCGGGCGAGCCTCAAGGATACTGCCGGCCCCGAGGCGAATCAACCGCCTCCCCGCGCCGCCGCGGCCGGGGGAAAAAAGGCAAGTTCATGGTCCGGAAAAGTCGACATATAATGTAAGTGCCGCGGCGGGCGCGCGAACGCGGCCGTCGGTGCCGAGCGAAAGGGCGCGCCGCCAAAGGGAGGTGGACCATGGGATGGAACGGGGTTGCGGCGGCGTTGGGCGTACTGCGCCTGTTGATCTGCGCGCAGGCGCCGGCCGAGTTCGAGCGCGGGATCGCCGAGACGCAGGAGCGCGTTTTTCCCGGCGTCGTCTTCGTCAAGCCCGTCCAGGAGAGCTTCGAGGAGGGCGAGAAGCTCAAGGTCCTCGTTTACGGCAGCGGCGTCATCATCTCCGAGGACGGGCTCGTCGTCACGAATCACCACGTGTCCGAGAAGGCCGTCGAGATTCGCTGCGTCCTATCCGATCGGCGCGAGGTGCCCGCCGTGATCCTGGGGCACGACAAGGAGACCGACCTGGCGCTTCTCAGACTCGCCCTGCGCCCCGGCGAGAAGTCGCCGTGGGTGCCGCTGGGGGATTCGGAGAGCCTGAGGGAAGGGCAGTTCGTGATGGCCATGGGCGCGCCCTTCGGGTTCGTGCGGTCGGTGTCCCTCGGGATCGTGAGCAACACGCGCCGCTACTTGAGCATGTCGCCGTACAACCTCTGGGTCCAGACCGACGCCGCGATCAACCCCGGGAACAGCGGGGGTCCCCTGGTCAACATGCGCGGCGAGGTCGTCGGCATCAACGCGCGCGGAGTCTTCCTGGCGGACAACATCGGCTTCGCCATTCCGGTCAACCGCGTCAAGGAGGTGGTGGACGCGATCCTGCGCCACGGCCATGTGCCGCGCAGTTGGACCGGCGTGCAGCTTCAGCCGCTGCGCGATTTCGAGAAGAGCATTTTCATCCCCGCCGACCAAGGCGTCATGATCGCGGGCGTCGAACGGCGTTCGCCCGCCGAGCAGGCGGGTCTCAAGACGGGCGACCGGATTGTGCGCATCGGCGGCGCGGAGGTTTCCGGCATGTACATGGAGGATCTGCCCGCCTTGCGGAGGCTTCTGGCCGGGCTCCCCCCCGGGCGAGCCGTGGAGGTCGCCTATGTCCGGGGTGGAAAGGAAGCCGCGGCAAGGCTCGTCCCGGTGGCCAAGGGCAAGATCGAGGGCGATGACCTCGAGCTGAGGGAATGGGACCTGACCCTCAAGGAAATCAACCGGCACACCGACCGTCTGCTGGCGTACTTCCAGCCGGAAGGCGTGTTCATCCAGGGCGTCAAGAACGGCGGCAACGCGGCGGCGGGCGGCCTCAGTCGGTACGACATCCTCCTGAGGATCGACGGGGAGGACATCCCGGATCTGGCGGCCGCCCTCAGGGTCTATCAGCGCGCGAGCACCCTGCCGGCGGGCAAGCGCAAGGTGCTCTGCGAGGTGCTGCGCGGCGGCTACACGCGATGGTTTGTCCTGGACTTCAACCGCCGGAGCCAGGAAGGCGCGGTCAGGTCCGACAACAAGGGGAGCTTCTGAACATGCTGACGCTGCTAGTCGCGAGTTTGGCGTGGGGCGCGGCCGGCATTCCCGAGCCGGTGGCGGCGGCGGCGCGGAAGTCGGGCGAGAGCTTCGTGCGCCTATCGTTCTGGTTCGGGCCGGACACAAGGTCGATTCCCGACGCGTACCGGGATGATGACGAGCAGAACCTGGCCGATCGCTGCTACGCGCGAAGGATAGCTTTCAAGTGGACCGGTATCGTCGTCGATCCGCAAGGCGGCGTCCTGTGCGCCGATCCCTACGTGCCGCTCTGGCGCGTCACCAAGGCGGAGGCCGAGCACGGCGACGGCCGCAAGGTCGAGCTGGCGCCGGCCGCCGTTTTCGTCGACTGGAACGCGCTTCTCTTCGCGCCGAGTTCGGCGCCCGAGGCGCCCGTGGCGCACGTCGAGTTCGAGGCGGCGCGGTTCGCCCTGGGGGATCCCTTCCACCGCGTCGAGGTCATGCTCGTGGGCCGCGACCGCTATCTCCAGATCTCGCCCGCCATCGTCGATCTCGTGCCGCTCGGGCCCGAGCCGGAGTACCGGGCCATCTTCGGCCTGAGAACCGAGGACCGGCCCTTCGGCGGCGCGCTCCTTCTGAACGGGGCGGGCGCCGCGGTGGGGTTTCAGACCGAGTACGACCTGTGGGACGGTCCGGGGGGCCTCACGACCTACAACCCGGCTCAGCTCCGCGCGGGCGCGCGCATCGATGCCCGGGGGTGGGGGGATCTGTGCGCGCGGCTTGAAGCGCGCGTCGCCCGCAGCGCCCGCAAGGTGCGGATCCACCTGCGCAACGTCAAGGATGAGGAAGAGGACGAAGACCGGTACTACGGGTACGACGACTCCGAACGTAAGATTCTCGTCTGCTACGGCCTGGCCGTGGGCGGCGGCCGCTTCTTGGTGCCCGTCGACCTGGAGCGCGAAGAGGCGCATCAGATCACCAGGATCACGGTGGATGCCGGCGGCGGCGAGCGGGAGGCGCCGTTCATCGGCGTCTTCGCGCAGTGGGGCGCGCTGCTCATCGGCGGCGCCGAGGAGGTCGAACCCTTCGAGTTGCGCGCCGATGCCGAGCCGCGGCGCGGGAAGCTGTTCCTCGTCCATCGGGTCGAGGAGCGTTTCGGGCGCCGTTACCACGAAACCGACTACAACCGCTGGTTCAACGTCCGGATCGGCGCGGGCGAGGAGGAGCTGCCCGATCTCGTCAAACCGGTGGACGCGCCGGCGCTGCTCTTCGATGTCGAGGGCGGACTGCTGGGGCTGTACCTCGTCCGCAAGATCGCGGATTCGCCCGCGGCGGTCAAACGGTGGGAGCAGGTCGCCTCGCTGAGCCGGCTGGCGCCGATCCTGGCCGATGCCGCGAAGGCCTTCGACCCCCTCGCGTGTCCGCTGGCGGCTCCCGAGAAGAAGCGGATCGTCTGGCTCGGCGTCGAATACCAGCCGGTGGACCGCGACTTGATGGAACTGGAGGGGCTCCTCGGTCCCACGCGCGAGGGCCGGATCGGATTGAAGGTGTCCCACGTCTACGCGCGTTCCCCCGCCGAGGCCCTCGGCCTTGCGCCCGGAGACATTCTGCTCCGACTCGCTCAGGAGGGGGAGAGCCGACCGGTGGAGCTCAAAACGAGGTCCGGCTCGGGAAGTTCGTACTCCTGGAGAAGGTTGGTGCTCGACGACGACGACGACGACTTCCCAGCGACGCGTCTCTGGCGGCCGGCGCGCAACTATCTCACGAACCTGTTGACCAAGATCGGCCCGGGTAAGAAGGTGACGTTGACCTACCTCAGCGGCGGGCAGGAGCGCCAGGTCGACCTCGTGCTCGAGGAGGGGCCGGCGGATTTCGAGAGCGCCGAGAGACTCAAGGAGCGCACCCTCGGCCTGTCGGTGAGAAACCTCACCTACGAGGTCCGCGGCGCGCTGCGCCTGGCGCCGGATGATCCGGGCGTCGTGATCTCGAAGGTCGAGCCGGGCGGCAAGGCGGCGATCAGGTCCATCCAGGCCTACGAGATCCTCACGCATATCGGGTCGACGGCCCTCAGGAACGTGCACGATGTCCCCGCGGCGCTCGACGCGGCGCGGCGGGGAGGGGACGATCAGGTCCTTCTGAGGCTGTGGAATCTAGGCGGGACGCGCATCGTCGCCATCGATCTGGCGGCGCCGGAAGGCGAGTGAGGCGCCCGGGCGCCTTCACCATGCCACGCCGGCCGCCAGCAGCACGCTGAAGAGGAGCGCGAGCAGGGCGGAGCCGGCGAGCACGCGGTTCAGGGCGCGGCCCTCCTCGCGGTACACGGCGCGGATCAGGCGCGCGGCCAGGGGCAGCGAGGCCAGGGGCAGGAGAACCCGCGGGCCGGCGTCGCCGCGGGCCAGGAGCGCGATGGGCGCGGCGTAGCTTCCCAGGACCAGCAGCGCGTATTGGAGGCGCGCGCCCGCGGGGCCGAGGATGACGGCGAGGGTGCGCCGGCCCGCTCGGGCGTCGCCGGCGATGTCCCTGAGGTTGTTGACGACGAGAATCGCGGTGATCAGGGCGCCCACCGGCAACGCCGCGATGGCGACGGAGGCGGTGAGCGCGCGGGCCTGGACGTAATACGTGCCGCAGACGCCCGCCGGGCCGAAGAACGCGAAGACGAACAGGTCGCCGAGGCCGAGCGCGGCGAGGGGCGCCGGCCCGCCGCTGTAGCCCAGCGCCGCAAGCACCGCCGCCAGGCCGATGGCGAGGATAGGCCACCCGCCGAGGCGCACCAGGTACAAGCCGACGAGGAGCGCCAGGCCGAAGGTCAGCGCGGTGCCGAGCCTGAGGCGCGGGAGCGAAATCAGGCCCGACGCGGCGACGCGCAGGGGACCGAGGCGTTCGGCGCCATCGACGCGCTTGACGCAGTCGAAGTAATCGTTCGCGAGGTTGGCGCCGATCTGCAGAAGCAGCGCGCCGGCCAGGGCCGCCAGGGCCGGCAGCGGCGCGAAGCTTCCGTCGGCCGCGGCGAAGGCGCTGCCGACGGCGACGGGCGCCATGGCCGCGGGCAGCGTTTTCGGGCGAATGGCGAGGAACCAGGCGGCGTGGGAGGTCATGGGCGCGGAGCCTCTCCGGGTTTCGCGGCGGTGTGCAGCGCCACGGTTCCGGCCATGAAGGTTCGGACCGAGAGGAGCCGCAGGCCCGCGCCTTCGATGGCGCGGGCGAGGGACTCGGGCGGGAGAAACGCGGCGGTGGAATCCGCCAGGTACCGGTAGGCGGGCGCGTCGCCCGCCAGGAGCGCGGCGGCGAAGGGTATGACGCGGCGCATGTACCAGCGCGCCAGGGGGCGCAGCGGTCCGGGCCGCCGCGGCGAGCTTTCGAGGCACACCACGCGGCCGCCGGGCCTGACGACGCGGGCTTGTTCCGCGATGGCGCGTTCCAGGCTCACGGCGTTTCTCAACAAAAAAGCCGAAAGCACGGCGTCGAAGCAATCGTCGGGGAAGGGCAGAGCCAGGGCGTCGGCCAGGCACCACCGCAAGGGCAGCGCCTTCCGCGCGGCCATGCCCGCGCGGATCATGGGAATGGCGAAGTCGATTCCCACCACCGTGGCGCGGGGCGCCAGCCGGAGCACCTCTTCCGCCAGGACTCCGGTGCCCGTGGCGACATCGAGCACGCGCCCCGCCGGCGGGACGGCGGCGGCCGCGGCGGCGGCCCGCCGCCAGGCGCGGTCGCGGCCGAAGGTGATGATGGCGTTCATGCGGTCGTAGCGCCGCGCGATGCGGCCGAACATGGCGCGGATGCTTCGGGCGCGGTCGGAGCCGCCGGTGTCAAGATCAGGATTACCCATCGTCGCGGTTCGCTCGCGTGGCCGGCCCGGCCGGCCACCTCGCAATCACGATATGCCCTCGCGGCCGGCGGCGTCAAGGGCGGCGCCGCGTTACTGTCGCTTGCCGGGCTTTTTCAGCTTGAGTCGGCCTGGCGCCGGCGCTACAATACTGCGGCGCAAGGGCCCGGTTTCGGCGCGTGGCGCATGCGCGGGTTGCGGAGGCGGGTTCCCGGGCCTGCGCGAAGAGGAGGAAGAGCGGTGAAGAACGCGCGTTGTTGGCTGGCGGTGTTCGGCGCGGCGGCGGTGTTGATCGCGGCCGGCTGCGGCGGGGGAGATAGCGACGACTACACGGCGGCGAAGCTGCCGCTCGATGTGGCGCCGCCCTCGGTTCCGGCGATCGATTTCCCTTGCTCGGGGGCCTTCGTTCCCGAGCAGGGCGGCGACATCCTCCTGATGGTGCCGGCGCTGTGGTTCAGCGGTGCGAAGCTTCGGTTCCGCGCCGGCGGCGGAGAGTGGAACGAAGCGGCGGTGCTGGAGCGCTTGCCGAGTGTTGGCGCGTCGAGCGCCTTCATCTGGCACACGGCGCTGGATCCGCTGCTTGCCGGGCGGCGCGTCGCGGATGTGTCGTTTCAGATCAAGGCGGTGGAAGCCTCCACCGAGATCGTGGGGCCCATCGCCATCGACAACAGCCTCATTCCGACGATTAGGGAGATGCGCGCCCTGGCGCCGTGGGGCGTGATCGATGTCGTCGTGGACATCGAGGGCGATCCCAACGAACCGTTCACGGTCGAACTCGCCTTCAGCGCGGCCGGCGGCGCGCCCGCGTGCGCGTCGGCGCGGACGCCGAATCCCGCCTCGGGCGTCGGATCCCGGGAGATCGTCATCGCGTGGGATTCGGCGCTCGATGTGCCCGCGTCGCGGAACGGACGCGTGGCGGTGGTTCTCAGGGCCGCCGTGCGCGGCGGGCGCTTCGACGATATTTTGGGCGCGCGGGAGATCGAGATCGAAATCGACAATCGCGAGCTTCCCCCGGGCGAGTTCTACGCCGCCGCGGAAATGCGCTTCCCGCGCTTCGAGCACCGGGCCGTCACGCTGGATGACGGGACCGTGTTGGTGGCGGGCGGCACCGACGATCGCTGTCTGACGAGCATCGACCGGTGCGAGGTGTTCGACCAGGAGCGGTTCGAGACGCCGGAGCCGCCGAGCTTCATGGGGGGCTGGATCGACACCGATTTCGAGGGCGAGGATATCCGTCTGGCCGGCGGCGGGCGCATCTTCCATACGCTCGATGCGTTGCCCGAGGGCGGCGTGTTGGCGGCCGGCGGCGTCGAGGACGGGCAGAGCGGCCGGCCCGCGGCCCGCGGCGAGCTGTTCGACCCTCACACGCGCCGGCTGTCCGTCATCGATGCTCCGCCGGCGTTCCCGCGGTTTCACCACACGACGGCGGTTCTGCCCGACGGCAGGATCGCGCTGTTCGGCGGACGGATCGCCGTGACGATCCAGTACCCGGATCCGTCCGACCCGCAACGGCTGCGCGAAGAGGTGAGGTATCCGACCACCGGGAGCATCGAGGTGTACGACCCGGCCGCGCCCAGCTTGGACGGCCGCGGCGCTTTCGTTCCGCTCCTCGGCGCGGGCGGACTTCCGGCGGCGCTGCCCGGCGCGCCCGGCCGCGCGCTCCACGCCACGGTTCGTATCGCGGGGGCGGACCTCCGGCTGGGTAACGACAACGACCTCTATGTGCACGCCGGCGGGCTGCGTTCCCGCAGCGCGGAGCTTTCTCCGGAGACCGTCCTCAGGCGCATGAGCGGCGGCCGGACACAGCTCATGGCGACCCTCGATGTGTACGATGCCGGGCGGCAGGTCTGCTTTGTCGGCCCCGGCGTGTTTCTCGAGGAGCCGCGGGCGCACGACGTCGCGGCCGAGAATCTCGGCTGGCACGGCGACCGCACCCACGACGGCTTCCTCGGACAGTCAAACACGTTCATCGTGTTCGGCGGGAGCGACGATAATCTGCCCACCGTGGGGCGGTGGCTGACGGAGGGCTTCGCGGCGACGTACTCCGGCGCGGGGCCGGGCGGGGGTGTTTCCTTCGTGCGCACCGACCCCTGGGACTGGGAGATTAGCGTCGTGGTCGCGCGGTTGCGGGCAGCCCTCGACGCGGGACTCCTCGCCGAAGTGCAGGCCGTGCTGGCCACGCCGTACGGCACCGTCGAGGAGGAGCGCATCGGCAAGTACTTCGCGGCGGAAATCCTGGGCGGCGGGGGGGATGCGCCCATCAACCGCGTGCATGCCCCCGCCCTGCGCCTCGTGAGGAGGATCGCCACCGAGGCGGGCGATAGAACCATCGGAACCATCTTCACCTGCGGCGGCGGGTTCTTCTACGCGGAGGGGACGCAGGTCGAAAAGTACGACGGCGTTCCCGTCGCCGCGGGCGAGCTTTTCAATCCCGCCTACAACCTGATCAACGCGTTTTTCGATCCGCCGCGGAAGCCCTACGACCTTGGAACCGTGCGGGACTACTGGTCCGAGGCCGCCGCCGACCCGCGGCCGCTGCCCAACGAGCCGAGGACGCACCGGCATCCTTCGGGGCTGGAGGGAGCGTGGCTTCTGACCGACGGCAACCTGGCCGGCGACACCTTCGCGGCGCATCAGTTGATCGCCGGCGCGAACGCCTCCGATGAGGAACGCCGGGTGCGCACCCTGCCCGCCGGACGCGCGTGGCATACCCTGAGCGCGCTGCCCGGCGCCAACCGCCGTCTGGGCGACCCCGACGATCGCGTGCTGATTGCCGGCGGCGGCCGGGGCGTTGAAGCGTGGGGCGGAGCCCCGGTGACGCCCAGCGCCGTCATCTACGTGCCGAGCGAGTGAGGGCGTGACCAGACACGAGGCGGTCTTCGCCGATGCGGCCCGTCTGGACCGCGTAGCCGATGGCGGCGCGGCGCTGGCCGTAACCTCGCCGCCGTACCCGATGATCGCCATGTGGGACCCGCTTTTCGCCGAACGCGGCGCGGGCATCGAGCAGGCGGAGGGCCGCTGCGACGAGGCCTTCGAGGGCATGCACCGCGGGCTCGATGCGGTCTGGCGCGAGGTGTATCGCGCGCTTGCGCCCGGAGGAATCGCCTGCATCGTCGTCGGCGATGCGACGCGGACCTGCGACGGGGTGTTCCGCCTTTTCGCCTCGCACGCCCGCGTCCTTGCGGGCTGTCTGGCCATCGGCTTTCAGAGCTTGCCCGGCATCATCTGGCGCAAGACGACCAACGCGCCCAACAAGTTCATGGGCTCCGGCATGCTGCCGCCCGGGGCGTACGTGACGCTGGAGCACGAGCACGTGCTCGTGCTGCGCAAGGGCGCCCGCCGCAGGTTCGCCACCGCGGCCGAGAGGCGTCTGCGAGCCGAGAGCGCCTTCTTCTGGGAGGAGCGCAACCAGTGGTTTTCGGATGTGTGGTTCGGTCTGACGGGCGCGGATCAAACCCTCTCCGCGGAGGATGCCCGGAGCCGGAGCGGCGCCTTTCCCTTCGAACTCGCCTATCGCCTCGTCAACATGTTCTCCGTGAAGGGCGATACGGTGCTCGATCCTTTCGCAGGCACGGGCACGACCATGCTCGCGGCGATGGCCTCGGAGCGCCACAGCATCTCTTATGAGATCGATGCCGCCTTCCGGCCCGTCGTGGAGGCCTCCGCGGCGGCCCTGCCAGCCTGCGCGAACCGCCGCATCCGGGAACGTCTCGAGCGCCACCGGGCCTTCGTGGAGGCGCGCGCCCGCATGGGCCGCCCGTGCGCCAACCGCAACGAGCCCCACGATGTAGCCTGCGTGAGCGGCCAGGAGCGGCACCTTCTGCTCCGCGAGGTCGCGGGCGTTGAGCGGGGGGACGACGGCGTCTTCACGGTCCGGTATGCGCCGGTCAGGGCGCCGCGGGCCGCTGAACCGGAGCGCTGAGGGGGGATCGATTACCGGCGCCTTCCCGCCGGCCCGAGGCAAGGGGCGGGCGCAGGCGTCCGATAGTTGAAGAGGACGCCAGCATGATCGCGCGACACGCCGTTCTGATGCTTCTTTGCGGGCTCGCCGCCGGTTGCGGCGGCGCCGTGTCCCTCCGGGACGAGGAGATTGTCGTGCCCTGGGACGAGGACCGCGCGCCGCCCCGCGCCGCGCGGGTCGAGGCTGCCGCCGTGGGCCCCGTCCTGACGCTCCGCGCCGCGCGCGCGCTCGCGCTGGAGGGCAATCCCGAGATCGGCATGGCGGCCATGCGGGTCGAGGCGGCCCGAGCGCGCGTCATGGGCGCCGCGAGCCGCTACCTGCCGAAAATCGACCTCACCGCGGGGTACACGCACACCTTCGATTTCTATATGGCGCAGTTGGGCGACATCCCGTTCATTCCCAGGAGCTTCGAGTCCTACGACACGGCTCTGCAGGGCACGTGGCTGCTTTTCGACGGGTTCGTGCGGGAGTTTTCCCTTGCCGCGGCGGACCTGGCGCGCCGGGAAAGTCGCGCGGCATACAAGGATGCGGAGCGTCTGTTGTGCCGCGCGGTGGAGCAAACCTACCACGAGGGGCAACTCGCCGAGGAAGGGCTGCGCATCGCGGCCGCCGATGCGGAGTTCAACCGGCAGCTTCTGGAGGCGACCGAGCAGAAGCGCCTCCGCGGCAAGGCGGCGCGCCAGGATGTCAACAACTTCGAGATCAGGCTCAAGGCCGCGGAGGCGGCCGCGGTGGCGGCCCGCCAGGCCCTGGCCGTCAACTATATCGTGTTGGAGGAACTGCTCGGTCTGCCGGAGGGCATCCTGGGCCGCGCGACGGAGCTGGAGCCGCTCGCGGAGGAGACGCCGGATCTGCTCGCCCGCCCGGACGAGGGCGCGTGGCGCGATCTTGCGGAGCGCGCCCGTCCGGACGTCGCCGCTTCGGTGCTGGCGCGCAAGCGCGGGGAGGCTGAGACGGAGGCGGCGCGCGGCGCGTGGCTGCCGTCGTTCGTTCTGACCGGCACCTACGGCTGGCAGAAGCTCGGCGACATGCGCTACTCCGGCGACGAGGCCAACTCGTCGCTCATGCTGGCCTTGGGGTGGAACCTCTTCAGCGGAGGGAGCACGTTGGCGTCGGTGGCCGAGGCCCGCGCGCGCGCGGACGAGGCGTCGTATCGGATCGAGCAGCGGGCGCGCGCGGCCGCCTCGGAGGTCAGGCAGGCCGTGGCGGCGGTCGTGCATGCGCAGGAGCGCCTCGCGATCGACACGCGGAGCGCGGCGCTGGCCGCGGAGACGAGGGATGACGTGCGCAGGGCCTACGAAGCCGAGAAGGCCGCCCTGACCCGCCTGAACGAGGCCCAGCGCGATGCGGTGGCGGCCGCGGCCCGCTTGGCGCAGGCGCGGATTCAACTCCGACAGGCCTGGTCGGCGCTCAGGGCCGCCGCGGGCGGGCGCGAGCCGGATCAGTCATCCCAGTAGATATCGCGCTCCCAGGTCTCGGGAGCGTCGTCGAGCTCCGCGCGGCGCTCGGACGCCGCCTCGGACGGCCGCGCCGCGCGGTGCGCGCGCGCGATCGCCGCGACGATGTCCGGCGGCACCTCGAAGGTGTCCTCGATGACCTCCGGGTCGAGGCGCGTGCTCTCTCCGGAGCAGATATCCTCCCACGGCTGCTCGGGACCGTGGTATTTGAGGAGGAGCGGCGCGGCATCCTCGGCATCGCCCAGCGCGGTGACGCAGTACACGCGGCCGGGCGTGAAATGGACGGCTTTCGTCGTCATGGCATTCTCCTGCTTCATTGCTCCGCTGCGATTCCCTTCCGACGATGGAATTATCGGCCGCGTTCCGGGAAGGCTTGAGGGACGGGCGGGCGGGCATGTCCGCCGCCGAGGCCGCCGGGAGCGGCTGCAAGGGCCGCGGGCGTGCGCTCAGCGAGGGACGTCGATGATCCCCGGCTCGGAGAAGGCGACCGGGCCGCCGGGCGCGACGAAGGCGGCGCAAGGCTGGAGATAGGCGCGGCCGGCGGCGACGACTTCCGCGGGGATCCGGAGCGTACACGCGCCGGACGGGGGCGGCGCGGGCGCGGCGAGCAGCGCCGCGGCGCCCGGCGCGGTGTCTCCCGAGAGGAACGCGTGCCGCGGCGGATCGATGCGGAGCAAGGGGGGGATGCGCACCTCGACATAGACCGTTTCGAGGCGGTCCGCGGACAGATTGCGCACCTGCACCTCGAGCGCCGTGCGTGCGCCCACGGCGAGGGGGTCGGCCGGCGCGCTCACGCGGACATCGAGCAGCGGCGACGGGGCCCGTCCTTCCCACGGCAAGGCGTAGGAGAAAACCACCTGGTAAGGCGTGAAGAGGCTTCCCGTGCCGTCGACGCGGATCTCGTTGCCTTCCATGCGGAGGAATTCTGTGCACTCGACGACGAGAGGAATGTCAGGCCCATCGGGGGCGACGCGCAGGCTGCGGCTGCCCGTGTTGATCGCGAACTCGATCTCGTTCTCCGTGAGCCGCGGACCCATGCGCGTGCAGAGCAGGAGCGCGCGCAGCGCGAGCTGGTTGGCCAGCGCCGTGGGGAAGGCGCCGCGGTCGTCGCGCGCGAGGGACAGGACCGCCAGGGCCCGCTTCGCCCCCCGGAGACGGGCCTCCGAACCGTCCAGCGCGAGGGCGAGGGCGTAGGCGAGCCAGGCCGACGTCTCGACCGAGAGTTGTGGGGCGGAAGGCGCTAGGGCCGCGCAGCGTTCCGCGAGGGCGGCGGACGCATCGCTTCCCAGCGCGCCGCTTTGGAGACACGCGGCGCAGAGCGGCGCAAGCAACGCCGGGTCTTCGGTCTCCAAGGCGAGGTCCCTCAGGAATGCGCGGGTCGGCGCGGGCGTCGCCGCGCGGAGGGCGCAGGCGGCCAGACAGGCGGCCTCCACGTCGCCGGCCGTCGCGCCGCGCTCCCACTCGCCGGCGCGAAAGGTGCCATCGGCCCGCATCCGGGACTCCAGGAACTGCAACGCCGCGGGCGGACGGACGCCCGGCCCGGGCCAAAGCTCGGCCAGATCGGCGCGGGCGAGAAGCGCCCGCGCGGTGAGCGCGACGCGGTTGTCCCCGCGAAGGCCGCCGTCGGGCGCGGTCGCGGCCTCGATGCCGAGCAAAGCGTTCGCGAGCCTCGCGCGCAGGGCGCTTTCATCCGGGAGAGCCTCGCCGGTGCGGCGGCTGCAGGCCAGCAGCATTGCCGCCGCGTCGGCGGCGGCAATGTCCTTCTCCGCTTGGGGCCACGCGTAGGAGTCGACGGCCTCCAGCAGCGCGAGGAAGGAGCTCGCCGGACCGGGAAACACCCGCGCGGACAGGCGCGCGGAGCCGTAGAGCGTGCGCTGCGGCAGCACGACGTGGAAGGGATTGGCGTGTCCCGGGAGGCCGATGGCGCCGTTCGCGACCTCGGAGCGAAGCTCGCCGGCGGCGCGCACCGGAATTACGCGCCGCAGCCGTCCCCGCGTCGTTCCCTCCCAGGCGATGGCGAGTGCGGCGAGGCCGGGCGTGCGCGCGGTGATCGTGACGGTCCGCGTGACGGCGCCGCGCGCGGGGATGGCGAGGGTTTGCCGCGGCGGCTCGCAGTCGATGCGCGTCCCCTCGGCGCTGAAGGTTCCCGCCCAGGGCGTGTCCGCGCCGTTCGCGAACCTGATCGGCGCCGTGAACACATCGCCTTTGTCGCCCGCCGTCAGGGTCGCGGGGAAGGCGCAGGAGACGTCGAGATCCTCGGCGCGGGCTCGGGCCGTGGCGGCGAATTCCTCCACCTGGTCGTCGCGCAGCGCGCAAGCGAAGAGGAGCGTGCCCGCGCCGGGAGGCGTCCACTCCACCGCGGCCCGCGCCGCGAGGATCAGATCGGCGGAGTCGTCGGACGGCGGCGCCGCCAGGCGCGCGTAGGGAGCGGTCGTTGACGGCTCGGACCGCGGCGCAGGCGCCGCGAAGCGAACGAAGGGCAGCAGACACAGCGCCGGCACGGCCCACCGGAACGAGAGTTTGCCGATGGGCGGCAGCACGCGGAAGCTGGCCGCGAAGGAGCGCTGAACGAAGAAGATGCCGGCGCCGAGAGTCAGCGCCCCGAAGATGCGGCACGCGCACGCGGTCAGAACATAGGTCGCCAGCAGGATGCCGAGGAACCAGAACAGCCCGCGCCGCTTGTACGACGCCAGGAGCGAGGCGAAGCCGTGGAGGACGAGCACGGAGCAGGCTAGGAGAAACACGCCGGCCGAGGCGCGCGCCCGCGCCGCCGCCGCTTCGCCCGCGGGCACGGGCGCGGAGATCACGCGAACGGGGACCGCGGCGGGATTCGTCTCGGCGATGGCGGGAGGGCGGTCGCCTGCCAAGACAGCGAGCGCCGTGAGGGAATGCGGGCCTTCGTTGGCGGCCACGGCCGCGTCCGGCGCCGCCGAGCGCAGCGCCAGGGAAGGCGCGTCCCGGGGGGCGACGGTCGCCGGCGTCCAGGTCAGCCGCTCCCCGCCGTCGGGCGCAAGCGGGTAGGCGCGCACGAAGATCCGGCCGGAGACGTGCGCGGGCAGCGCCAGCGTCGCGCTGCCCCGGCCCCCCTCCAGGAGCGCGACGGCGCTCGCGACGACGAGCGGACCATCGAGCGCTTCGACGACCGCCGGTTCGGAGAGCGGCTCGGGCGCGACAAGGTCGACCGCCAGCGGCGCGCCGGGCGCGGCCTCGCGAACCGCGAGCATGAGCGCGCCGCCGGCCGGGAGCACCGTCTTGCGGACGGCGGCCGCGCCGCGGGCGTCGCGCGCGTGGATCGTGAGGGTCACCGCGGCCGCGCCGGGCGGCACATTCAGGGCGAACGTCTCGTCGGGCGCGCCGATGCGGCGGCGCTCGCCGGTCTCGGCGACCAGCACCTCGACGGGAAACGTCGCGCCGCCCTCGGGATCGGCGGCCAGACGCACGCGGTTGACGAGTCCCGCGACGAGCACCCCCGCTTCAGGGAGAAGCGCGAAAGGCGCGCCGCCGCTCCGTGCCTGCCAGGCCGCGAGGGTCCGAATGCCGCCGGGGCCGATCTCGATGGGCTGCGCCAGGCGGTGCGCGGGCGTTTCGGCCTCGAGGGTGTAGATGCCGAAGGGGACGGCGCGGGCGAGCCGGTGCTCGAAGACGGCGGCGCCGCCGGTCGGCCGTTCCTCGTAGGCGATAAGCTGCCGCGCGGGGCTGTAGAGCCGGAAGGCGACCGCGGCGGGTTCGGCGTCCAGCGCGCGGGTCACGGCCGCGCTGATGCCGTATCCGTCCTCGGCGGCCGCGATGGCGGTTCTGAGCCGCGCGCGCTCCAGGGGCCTGACGAGCGTCTCGAATTCGACTCGGCTACGTCCCGCGCAGAGCGCCAGATGCGCGCGGCCGGGCGCAATGCCGGCCAGCGGGAGCGCGAGCGAGACGACATTCCCCTCCCCGAGACGCCCCGCGGCGCCGGCGCGGCCTCCCGGAAAGGCGAGTTCGGCGCGTACGGGGAGTCCGGGGCGCGGCGCGCCGCGCTCGGCGAGAGTCGCGTGCAGCACGCACTCGGCGCCGGCGCGCAGCTCGGGCACCGCCGCGCAGGGACGATCTTCACGGATGGCGCGCGCGGCGGCGAGCGCTTGCACGCGGACGGGGATGGCGGCGGCGGCGAGGGCGGCGCAGACTCCGGCGATGATCCAGCCGCGATTCGTCCGGCGCGCCGGTGGGCAGAGCAGGCGCTCCAGATCCTCGTCGCGGCTCTCCATGGGCGCAGGTTCCTTTCGCGCATTCGCCCGGCGGGGCGCGAGGGCCGCCGCGCGCGGGGAGCGGCGCTCAGACGATTTCGATCTCCTGGCGATCGTAGGCGCGCTCGCAGTACGCGCAGCGCAGCCGCAGGCTGCCATCCTCCGCCTTCAAGACGGAGAAACGGGTCCGCACGGTCTCGTGATTCGTGATGCAGCTCGGGTTGACGCAGCGGACGATGCCCTCGACCACGTCGGGCGGCGTCACGGTGTACTTCTTCACGACCACGTAGGACTCGATGATATTGAGAGTCGCCCGGGGCGCAATGATGGCGATCTTGGCGACCTCGTCGGGCGAGAGCTTCCGGTTCGCGATCTTGACCACGTCCTTGCGGCCCATGACGTGGCTGGAGAGGTTGACGCCGATGGTCACGAGATCCTCGAGCACCGCGAGAATCCTCACCACCGTGAGAGCGGCGCGGGGAGGGAGATGGTCGATCACGGTGCCGTGTTCGATGGCAGGCACCTTCAAGACGGTGTGTTGCTTTTTCTTGGCCATGGCGGGCTCCTACACGAGGCCGAGCACGAGGGCCAGGATCGCCTGCCTGACCGGCACGCCTAGCCCCGCCTGCTCGAAGTAGTACGCGTGCGGCGTCCGATCCACGTCGGTCGTGATCTCGCCGACGCGGGGGAGCGGGTGCAGGATGCGCAGGTTGGGTTTGACGCGGGCCAGCATGCCGGCCTGCACCACGTAGGCTCCCCGGACGCGCTCGTACTCGAGCTGGTCCGCGAAGCGTTCCTTCTGCAGGCGGACCGCGTAGAGGATGTCCAGAGAGTCGATATGCTGTTCCACGCGCTCGGCCTCGACGCACGCCACGCCGCGCGCGGTGAGGATCTCCTTCAGATGCCGGGGCAGAGCCAGGGAGGGCGGCGAGATGAAGACCAGTTCGCAGGGGAAGTGCGAAAGCGCGATGGACAGCGAGTGCACCGTGCGGCCGTATTTCAAATCGCCCAGGAACCCGATCCTGAGGGGCGGCTGGTCGGCGGCGCCGAAGCGCGGGTGCGTCTTTCTGATGGCGAAGAGATCGAGGAAGGTTTGGGTGGGATGCTGATTGGCGCCGTCGCCGCAGTTGATGACGGGGGGGGAGGCGGCTTCGGCGGCGAGGCGCGCCGAGCCTTCCAGGGGGTGGCGGATGACGAGAACGTCCGCGTAGTTTTCCACCATGCGGATGGTGTCGAAGAGGCTCTCGCCCTTCTTGGTGGAGGTGCTGGCGGCGTCGGCGAAGCCGATCACGGTGCCGCCCAGGCGCTGCATCGCGGATTCGAAGGAAAGGCGGGTGCGGGTGCTCGGCTCGAAGAACAAGACCGCCATGATCTTCCGGCTGGTGAACACCGGCAGGCGGCCGCGTTCGGCCTGCTCCGCAACGGCGAGGATCCGCAGGATCTGCTCCCGCGAGAAGTCCGCAATGGAGATGACGTCGCTCCCGGCAAAAGTCATGGCGCCCTCCCGGCCGCCGGCGCTCGGTGAAAAATCGAGGACATTATAGATGGCGGGGCGCAAGGTTCAAGGGCGCGGCGCAGGAGCGCGGCGCCCCCGCCGCCGGGGGGCTGGCCGGCGCGGTTCATTCCGGCGGCCTCCCGCGCGGTCTTACTTGACCGCGACGGTGGTCTGCATGACCTCGAAATCGGGGTTGAGCGTGAGCGCTTCGGCCACGGCGATGAGTTGCGGCGTGTCCTGCCAGTCGAAGGCGTCCGCCAAACCGCGCGCCATCCGCCCGAGCGTCACGGTCTCGGCCCCCGCCACCTGCTTGGCGGCGTTCCAGAAGCGGTCGATCACCAGCAGGTGCTGCCTGCGGCGCAGTTCCTCGCCCACCTTGTCGAGAATCTGTCCCACGCGCGCCCTCGTGATCCCGAAGGTCTTGGAGATCTCCTCGTAGGTGCGCATGCGCTCGTGTCTGGCGTTGAATCGTTCCGAGGCCACCGCCGCGAAGGACTCCCGGAGCACGGCCTTGAACCAGCCGTCGAGCATGTGCTTGAAGGAGCGGTAGTCCACGGCGCCCTGCTGTTTGGCGAGCGTCCCGAGGTACAGCGCCTTGACCGCGTCCTGCACCACCTGGAGCGTGCCGTAGTGGGAGTTCCGCTCCTCGAGAAACCGCGTCGCCGGCATGAGCAGCAACTGGCCCAGGGTCTTCACGCGGGCCCGCTCGCAGAGGGAAAAGGCCCGCACGGACAGCGCGAGATCTTGGACCTTCAACTGCGCGCGCCACTCGGGGGCGAACTTGGGCGTTCCGAAGAGCGCGGGTTCCAGGTCGGAGAAGAGGGGCAGGGCGAGGAGCGTGTTCTCGACGGGCGGCTTGGCGAAAATCGCGGCGGGGTTCTTCAGGACCGCGCGCGTTTTCCAGACGACGATCCCGCCCAGGCTCTGGATGGCGTGGCGGCGGATCGAGGCGATCTCGCGCCACGTGGTGAGCCCGAAACCCTCGATGGTGATGAAATCCACGAAGCGCACCGCGGCCAGATCGAAGAGGGTCTTGACTCCCAGAGTCTCCAAGCAGCGCCGGGCCCAGGCGCTGAGGCTGGAGAGGAGCACGCCGACCGAGGGCCGCCGCTTCGCCTTGCGCGCGCCCAGGAGGCCGACGCGCTTTTGGACGGCGAGCAGCCGGGCGCGCACGGCCTTGCCGTACCCCGGCATCTGAAGGACCTTGTCGACATCGAGGGCCAGGAGCTTCTCCACGCTGTTGACGCCGAGGGCGCGCAGCGCGCTCTCGGCCCTAGCCCCGAGTCCAAGACCGCGAATCTTGATTTTTTGTGCCTGTGCCATGGAACGTGATCCCGAAACGCTGTCACGCAAGGGCCCGCGCCGCTGCCGGCGGCGCCGAACAAACGTGTTGCGAGTGTAGGCCATGCGCAAGGCGTTGTCCAGTGGAGGAAAGTAAATTTTCTTGTGGGATTGCGCCGGGAGCGGCGGGGCTCGGGCGGAGGCGCGCGGCGCCCCCTGCGGCCGGAAGTCGATTGACACCGGCGCGCGCGCCCTCGTAAGATGAATGCTCCGGAACGCGGCGGTGCGCCGCGTGGACCAAACCGTGAAGCGCCTGCGCGCAATCCCGTCCGCCCGCGGCGGGGGATCCGCGCGCCGGGAGGAGGGACTCATGGATGTGATCGACGTGCTTCGCGCGCGGCGCAGCGTGCGGTCGTACCAGAAGCGGGCGGTGGAGGACGACAGGCTCGAGCGCGTGCTCGATGCGGCCAGAATTGCGCCGTCGGCCAAGAACATGCAGGAGTGGAAGTTCGTCGTGGTCCGGGACGAGGAGACGCGCGCGGCCCTCGTGGAGGCCTGCGCCGGCCAGACCTTCGTGGGCGAGGCGCCCGTGGTCATCGCGGGCTGCGCCACGATCACGGATTACACCATGCGCTGCGGCCAGTTGGCCTACCCGATCAATCTGGCCATCGCCATGGACCACATGATGCTCCAGGCGGCGTCCGAGGGGCTGGGGACCTGCTGGATCGGCGCCTTCTACGAGGCGCAGGTCAAGCAAATCCTGGGAATTCCCGAAGAGGCGAGGGTCGTGTTGCTGCTGACCCTCGGCCATCCCTCGGAACCCCTCGTCCCGGCGGCGTCGTCCCTGAAGAAGCGCAAGAAACTCGAGGACATCGTCTGCCGGGAGAAGTGGTCATGAGGGGAGGCGGCGGACCTACGCGCCGAGGGTTTTTCGCCGCGGCGGGCGGCGCCGCGGCGCTGGCGCTGGGCGCCTCCGAGCCGGCGCGGGCGCCGCGGATTCGCGTGGGCAGCGTGGTCTGGAACCTGCGCGGCATCGGCGCGGGGCCGCCCTGGGATGAAGCTATCAGAGCCACGGCGGAACTGGGGTTCGAGGGCATCGAGCTCATCGCCGCGGGCGCCGAGGAGCTTGACGCGTACTGGCGGGAGCCGGAGCTCGCGCGCCTCAAGGCGCTGCTCGCGGAACTGCGCCTTGAGTGCCCGCAGTTCGTCCTGTTTCAGAACGCGGTGGCCGGTTTGGGCAGCCGGGAGCGGGCCGCGCGCGCGGGGGCGCTGGGCGCGCGCGCCGAAGGCGCGCCCCCCGCAGGTCGAGCGGGCCGCGCGCGCGGGGGCGCTGGAGGCCTTTCGGAAGGGCTGCGCCGCGGCGCGGGCGCTTGGCGCGGGCATGATCAACATCGTGGCGCCGTGGCCCGTCGAGATCAAGGGTCCCCGGGGGTACCTGCCGCGCTACTACGCGATCGATGAGCGCGGCGATCCGCCGCCCGCCGATGCGAAGCTGCGCATCGAGGTTCCCGCGGGTTTTCGCTTCGCGGAGGCGTGGGACGAGTTCGCCGCCGTCATGCGCGAGGCCACGGCCATCGCCAAGGGGCACGGGCTGCGGTTCTCGCTGGAGAATCACACGCACACTTTCGTGCCGACGACGGATGCCTTCCTGCGGCTGTGCGACAAGGTCGGCGATCCGGCCCTCGGCATGAACCTGGACATCGGCTGGATTTGGATCAACCGGGAGCACCCCCCCCTGGCGATCCACAAGCTGGGGCCCCTGCTCTGCAACGTGCATATCCGCGATGTGGACGGACTCGCGCTCTGGTTCCCCGCGGTGGGGACCGGGCGCCTGGATTATCCCGCCGTGTTCGAGGCGCTCGCGGCCGTCGGCTACGAGGGATTCGTGACGATCGAGCAGGACGGGGTCCCGAACCAGCGCGAGGCGTTGGCGAAGGGCCGGGCGCTGCTGAAGGAGTTCACCGGCTAGAGGAAGGAGGCCGGCGTGGCATCACGACGAGGGACGGTTTCCCGCCGCGGGTTCGTGAAGGCGGCGGGCGCGGCGATCGCGTTTCCTTACGCGGCGCCCTCGGGGACTTTCGCGGCCGCCGGCGCCGCCGGTCCCGGCGAGCGCATCACCATGGCGCACATCGGCGTCGGCGGCATGGGCACGGCGCACCTGCACGACATGATCTCCCGGAGCGCAAGGGGCCGGGTAGCCGTCGCCGCCGTCTGCGATGCCGACGAGAAGCGCCTGGAAAAGGCGCGCGGCCTCACGGACCGCAGGGCCGCGGCGTATCGCGACTACCGCTTCGTGCTGGAGCGCAAGGACATCGATGCCGTCGTGATCGCGACGCCGGACCACTGGCACGGCGTCCAGACGGTGCACGCGGCGGAGTGCGGAAAGCACGTGTACGTGGAAAAACCGGCCTGCTGCACCATCGAGGAAGGCAAGGCCATGGTGGCGGCCGCGGCGCGCAACAAGATCTCCGTCCAGGTCGGCTCGCAGGGCCGCTCCCAGCCCGAGGCCTACCTGGCGCACCGGTACCTGGTGAACAACCTCGGCAAAGTGCACAGGGTGGCGTGCTGGCACTATGCCAGCCCCGTCGGCGGGTTCGAGCCCGACGGGGAGCCGCCGCCCGAACTGGACTGGGACCTCTGGCTCGGCCCGCTCAGGTGGCGGCCGTACAACCGCGCCTATTGCCCCGGCACCTTCAGGTGGATCATGGAGTCGGGCGGCGGCCAGATCCGCGACCGCGGCGCCCACGTCATGAGCTGCGCGAAGTACTTCACGGGAACGGACGGCGCCGGCCCCGTGACCGTGGCGGCCACGGGCATGGCGCCGGCGCGCGGGCTGTGGGACAGCGCGGTCCACATCGATGTGACGTACACCTTCAAAAACCCGGATTGGGTCTTGACCTGGTCGCAGCCGGGCGAGCCGGTGCCCGCCGAGAAGCGTAAGCCGGACGAGGCGCGGATCGAGCGGCCGGGCTACGGCGCCGTCTATTACGGCGAGAAGGACACCATGGTCGTGTGGGGCGGCGACGGCGGCACTTGGGCCGAGCGCAAGGTGCGCGAGTGGCGGCCGCCCGCGGGCGCCGTGGATGTCTACAGGAGCCCGGGCCACATGGAAGACTGGTTCAAGGGCATCAGGACCGGCGCCGAGACGATCATGAACATCGCGGCGGGCGTCGAGGTCGCGTTCCTGTGCATCCTCGGCAACCTGTCGTTCCTGTTGGGGCGGGAATTGACCTGGGATCCCGTCGCGCAGGAGATCGTCGGCGACGAGCAGGCCCGCCGGATGATGAGCCGGCCGCAGCGTTACCCCTACACTTTGTGAGACGAGGGACGCGGACATGGCGGACAAGAGACGAGAGCCCCGCGACAAGGACCCGCGCGCCGGGGGCGCGGAGGCGGTGCCGATCGGGCCGGCGCAGATGGTGAAGCCCCTTGCCGCGGCGCTGGCGGGCGCGGATCCGGACGCGGCGCGCGCGGCGGTGCGGGCCCTCAGGCGGCTCGCGAGCGCGGCGGGACGGCCGGGCGCCGATGACGATCGCGCGGCGGTCGTGTGGGCGCTGACGCCGTATCTTGCCAAGGACAAGCCGCGGGAGCTGCGGCGGGAAGTCCTCTGGCTTCTCGCCGACCTTGCGGGCGGCGAGACGGTGGGCGCCGTGGCGGCCCTGCTCGGCGAGCCCGAGCTTAGGGAAGATGCGCGCATGGCGCTCGAGCGTATTCCGGGCGAGGAGTCCCTTGCGGCGCTCCGGGCCGCGTTCGCCGGGGCGCCCGAGGACTTCAAGCCCAACGTGGCCCACTCGCTCAGGCGGCGCGGCGTCGCGGTCGAGGGCTACCCGAGCGCGAGGCTCGTTCCCGTCAAGGGAACGAGCGTGGGAGCGTGAGACGCGCGACGCCGCGGGGGCCAGCGCGGCGGCGCCGTCGTGGCGCGCGAGGAGGCGAAGTTGAAGCGCGCGGCGCGGCGCCGGGTTCGGCCGGCCTGGATCCGGCGGGGGTGCGGCGATTGAACGCGGCGCTCCGCCTGCGGCGCTATTTCCCGCGGGCGGGCGCCGGCGCGGAGCCGGTGCGCGGCGCGTTCCTCGCCGCGTCCCAGTAGGGGGAAAGGGCGCGCAGGGCGGCCGCGATGCGGGGGAAGACCTCGATGATGCGGTCGATGTCGGCGTCGGTGGTGTAGCGGCTCAGGCTGAAGCGCACCGAGCCGTGGATGGCGGTGAAGGGCACCTGCATGGCCCGGAGGACATGCGAAGGCTCCAGCGAGCCCGACGTGCAGGCCGAGCCGCTGGACGCGCAGATGCCCGCGTCGCTGAGCTGGTAGAGAATTCCCTCGCCCTCGATGTAGTGGCAGGCGATGTTGAGCGTGTTGGGCAGGCGCGGCGCGCCCAGGCCGTTGACCTCGACGAAGGGAACGCGCTCCTGGAGCGCCGCCTGGAGGCGGTCGCGCATGCGCCCGATCCTGGCCTCGTCCTTGCTCAGGTGCGCCGCCGCGAGCTCCGCGGCCTTGGCCATCGCCACCATGAAGGCCACGTTCTCGGTGCCGGCGCGCCGCGCGCCTTCCTGGTGGCCCCCGATCAGCCAGGGGCGCCACGGGGTGCCGCGGCGCACGTACAACGCGCCGATGCCTTTGGGCCCATGGAGCTTGTGGCCGGAGAAAGACAGCAGATCGACCTCGCGGAACTCCCCGGCCAGGTCGATCGGCAGCTTGCCGGCGGTCTGGGTCGCATCGGTGTGAAACACGATGCGCGGGTCGGTGGCTTTGGCGATGCGCGCCAGCTCGGCGATGGGGAAGATGACGCCCGTCTCGTTGTTGGCGTGCATGACGGTGACCAGGAGCGTGTCGGGCCGCAGGGCGCGCACGTAGGCATCGACGTCGAGGGAGCCGTCGCGGCGCACCGGAAGGAAGTCGACCTCCCAGCCGGCGCGGGCCATCTCCCGGCACATTTCGAGCACCGCCGGGTGCTCCACCGCGGTGGTGACGATGTGCCGCCGCGCGGGGACGGCCTTCGCGACGCCCGCGATGGCCGCGTTGTTGCTCTCCGTGGCGCAGGACGTGAAGACGATCTCCTTGGCGTCCGCCCCGACGAAGCGTGCGACGACGTCCCTGGCCTTTCCGACGGCCTCCGAGGCCTTCCGCGCGGCCTCGTACATCGAACTCGGGTTGAAGAACACCTCGGAGAGATAGGGCCGCATGGCCTCGACGACCTCGGGGGCGGGCTGCGTCGTCGCGTTGTTGTCGGCGTAGACAAGCTGCATCGGCCTAGACCTCTATCACCCGCACGCGCTCGTCGACCTGCTCCTTGAGCGTCCGCTCGACGAGGTTCTTCAGCGTGCGCTGGGAGCCCGCGCACTGGGCGCAGGCGCCGCCGAGGCGGCAGTAAACGACGGTGTCCTTGATGTCGACGATGTTGATGTCGCCCCCGTCGCGCTGCAGCATGGGGCGGATGTAATCCTCCATGGTTTTCTCGATCTTCTTGCCGAACTGGTAGGGCGAGAGCGGCGCCGGCGCGGAGGCGGCCGGAGCGGCGCCGGCCGCCTCCGCGCCCCAGGCCTCGTTCAGGAGATCTTGAAGCCCCCCCGGCGCGTGGTGGCACAACATGCAGGCGCCTCCCGCCTTGATGGCATTCGTGATTTCGGGAATGGTGCGCAGCCCGAGCTCGCGGATCTTGCGCTTGATATAAGGCTCGGTGAGGTTGAAACACTTGCAGACGACGCGGCCTTCCTCCTGCTCCTCCTGGTGGATATCGATGCCGAGCTTCGTCAGATCGACGCCGCGCTTCCGGGCCCAGTTGAAGACCGCGGCCTGGAGCGCCTCGGCGCCCATGACCGAGCAGTGGATCTTCTGGTCGGGCAGGCCCTCGAGAAACTCCACGATGTCCTCGTTGGTGACGCTGAGGGCCTGAATGGGCGTGAAGCGGCCTTCCTCGATAATGGTGCAAAGCGCCTCGGAGGCGGCGATGGCCGAAGTGCAGCCGAAGGTCAGGTAGCGCGCCTCGGTGATGACGTCCCGGGTCGGGTCCGTCGGGTGGCGCCGGACGCGGAAGGTGAACCTGAGGGCATCGCCGCAGGCGATCGAGCCGTGGTCGCCGAGGCCGTCCGGGTCCGCGATCTCGCCCATGTGGGTTCCGGGCTTGCCGTGGACCGCATCCATGAAGAGCTGCTTGGTTTTTTCGCTGTAGTTCCAGGCCATGCTTAGGCTCCGGGCCGTCGTCGTTTTCAAAGTCTACCGCACAAGTAGACATTACACAAGCCCCGCCGCGCGCGGCGGGGCGCGAGGTGCGATTATAGAGCGCGCCGCGGCGGGGCCACAACCCGGCGTTGCGCGCCGGGCGCCCGGGTCCTACAATCCCGGGATTGTCCCTCGGGCGAGGCATGCGCATGGCACATCGAATCCACGTTCGCGCCGCGGGCGCCGACGCGCGCGCGCAGGCGCGGAAGGCCGCGATCGCGCGCCAGTTTCCCGGCGCCGTGGTGGAAGATCTACGGCTCGTCGACAATTACACCGTTGTCAAAGACCTGGCGCCCGACGAACTCGAGCGCGTCCGCGCCATGCTCACGCACCCGGTCACCGAGGAGAGCGCCGCCGATCGGCCGCTCCTGCCCCCGCGGTTCGACTGGTCCTTCGAGATCGCGTTTCTGCCCGGCGTGACCGACAACGTCGGCCGCACGGCAAGGGAGGGGATCGGCGATCTGCTGGGAGCGCCCTTCGCCCCGGGCGAGGACGTCTACTCCTCGCAGACGACCTTCCTGGCGGGCCGGCTCGCCCGCGGCCAGGTCGATGCCATCGCCGCCGCCTTCGCCAACCCGCTCATCCACCATATCCAGGTCCGCTCGGCGGAAGAAGAGCGCGCGGGCGCGGCGGCGCCGTACATCCCGCGGGTGGCGCTGCCCGCTCCGGCCGAGGTCGCCGTGGTGGATCTGGACCTTCCCGAGGAGGAACTGCTCCGCCTGGGCCGGGAAGGCATCCCCGATCCCCGCGGCGGGCGGCGCGGGCCGCTGGCGCTGGACCGCGACTCGCTCCTGGCCATCCGGGCGTATTTCCGGCGGTGCGGCCGCATGCCCACCGACATCGAGCTCGAGTCCCTGGCCCAAACCTGGTCCGAGCACTGCAAGCACACCATCTTCGCCGCCGCCCTCGACGAGGTCGAGGACGGCCTTTACGCGACGTACATCAAGGGCGCGACGGCGGCCATCCGCGCCGCCAAGGGGAAGGACGATTTCTGCGTGTCGGTCTTCCGCGACAACTCGGGCGCCATCGCCTTCGATGACGAGTACCTGGTCACCGACAAGGTGGAGACCCACAACAGCCCCTCGGCGCTGGATCCCTTCGGCGGCGCCGTCACGGGCGTCGTGGGCGTCAACCGCGACGCGATCGGCTGCGGCCTGGGCGCCAAGCCCATCGCCAACCGCTACGGTTTCTGCCTGGCGCCGCCTGATGACCCGCGGCTTCTGTTCCGGGACAAGGCGTGCACCGAGCCGCTCCTCTCCCCGCGGCGCATCATGGACGGCGTCATCGAGGGCGTGAACGTCGGCGGCAACTGCTCCGGCGTCCCGACGCCCCAGGGGTTCGTGTGCTTCGACCCGCGCTACCGCGGCAAGCCGCTCGTCTTCGCCGGCACGGTGGGGCTCATGCCGCGCACCAGCGCGGGGCGGCCGTCCCACCTGAAGGCGGCGCGGCCAGGCGACGTCATCGTCATGGTGGGTGGGCGCGTGGGCCGCGACGGCATTCACGGCGCCACGTTCTCGTCGGAAGCCCTCAGCTCGGGTTCGCCGGCGACGGCGGTGCAGATCGGCGATCCGATCACGCAGAAGAAGTTCTCCGACGCCATCATCAAGGAGGCCCGGGACGCGGGCCTGTACAACAGCATCACGGACAACGGGGCGGGGGGGCTCTCGTGCTCGGTGGCGGAGATGGCGCGGGAGTGCGGCGGGTGCGTCGTCGAGCTGGACCGCGTGCCGCTGAAGTATCCGGGCCTGGAGCCCTGGCAGATCTGGATCAGCGAGTCCCAGGAGCGCATGACGCTCGCCGTGCCGCCCGACAAGCTCGACGCTTTCACCGATCTCATGGCGCGCCGCGGGGTCGAGGCCGCGGCCATCGGTTGCTTCGAGGCCTCGGGCCGCTGCCGGGTGCGCTGGCACGGCGCCGTCATCATGGACGTGGACCTGGACTTCCTCCACGACGGGCTGCCCCGCAAGCGGCTCGCCTCCAAGGCGCCGCCGCGCCCGGCGCCCGACGAGCCCGACACCCTGCCCGCGGACCTCGGCGCGGCGCTGCTGGGCGTCATGGCCCGGCGGAACATCGCGTCCTACGCCTTCATCTCGCGGCAGTACGATCACGAGGTCCAGGGCGGCGCGGTGCTCAAGCCGCTCGTCGGGACCGGCGAAGTCAACGCGCGGGCGACGGTGGTGCGGCCGCTGCTCGACCGCCGGCGCGGAATCGTGCTCTCCCAGGCGCTCTTTCCCGCCTACGGCGATCTGGATCCCTACGCCATGGCGGCGTGCGCCGTCGATGCCGCCGTCAGGCAGGCGATCGCGGCGGGCGGCACGTTGGACCGCCTGGCGCTGCTGGACAACACCTGCTGGTGCTCGTCCTACGAGCCGGAGCGCCTCTGGCAGCTCAAGGAGGCGATCCGCGCCTGCCGCGACTTCGCGGTCGCCTACGGCACGCCGTTCATCTCGGGCAAGGACAGCATGTTCAACGATTTCGCGGGGTTCGCCCCGGGGGGGACGCCGGTGGCGATCTCCGTGCCGCCCACGATCCTGATTTCCTCCCTGGGGATCGTCGAGGATGTCGCGCGCTGCGTGTCGGCGGACTTCAAGGCGCCGGGCGATCTGGTTTACCTCCTCGGCGCGACGCGGGCGGAGTTGGGCGGCTCGGAGTTTCTCGCGTGGTGGGGCGCGGCGCGGCGCGGGCGCCCGTACCTGGGCAGCGTCGTGCCCGTGCCGTCGGCGCGGAGCGCGTCGCTGTATCGCGCCTACGAGCGCGCGGCGGCGGGCGGCCTGGTGACCAGCGCCGAGGCGCCGGGCCTCGGCGGGCTCGGCGCGGCGCTGGCGCGCCAAGCGATCGCGGGCGGGCTGGGCTGCGCCGTCGACTTGGCGGCGCTGCCCGAGGCGAAGCGCCTGAACGACGCCGAGCTGCTTTTCAGCGAGACGCCCGGCCGGATCCTGTGCACGGTGGCGCCCGAGGCGCGCGCGGCGTTCGAGGAGTGTCTGCGGGGCGAGGAGGCGGTGTATGTCGGCCGCGTGACGGAGGACGCTGAAGTCGCGGTGACCCACGGCGCGGCGCCCGTCGTCCGCGCGGGCGTCGCGCAGCTCGCCGAGGCGTACCGCCGGACGTTCGAGGGGTTCTGAGGCGAGGAGCGACGGTCATGGCGAGCCCCAGGGTGCTGGTTCTCACCGGGCACGGTATCAACTGCGACGAAGAGACGTGCTGGGCCTTCGCGCAGGCGGGCGGCGAAGCGGTCGCCGTGCACCTGAACGATCTGATCGATGGCCGCGCGCGTCTGGCGGATTGGCAGATCCTCGTGGTGCCGGGCGGATTCTCCTACGGGGACGACACGAGCTCGGGCAAGGCGCTCGCGAACCGGCTGCGCCACGGCCTGCGCGACGCGCTCTGGGAGTTCGCCGCCGGCGATCGTCTGGTGATCGGCATCTGCAACGGCTTCCAGGTGCTGACCTGCCTGGGGCTCCTGCCGTGGCCGGAGACGCGGGCCGCCGCGGCCGGGCTGACTCACAACGCGCAGGCGCGCTACGAGTGCCGCTGGGTCCGGTGCAGGGTGGAGGATTCTCCCTGCGTCTTCACCCGCGGCCTGGGAACGATCCGCCTTCCCGTGGCCCACGGCGAGGGGCGTTTCACGGCCGGCGCCGATGTCCACGCGGCGCTGGTCGCCCACCGCCAGGTGGCGCTCAGGTACGCCGGGCCCGACGGCGCGCCCGCGGGCGGCCGCTTCCCTTGGAATCCGAACGGGTCGCTGGATGACATTGCCGGCATCTGCGACCGGTCGGGCCGGATCTTCGGCCTGATGCCGCACCCGGAGCGCGCGGTTCACTTTCTCCAGCGCGACGACTGGCCGGCGCGCGCCGCGGCGCTCAGGCGCGCGGGAGAACCGCTGCCCGAGTTTGCCGACGGGCTGGGCATTTTCGCCAACGCGGTGGCGTACTTCGCCTGAGGGGAGCCGCGCCGCACGGCCGCCCGCTCCCGCCGCTGCCGATAATATCGGCGTTCCCGCCGCGCCGCGCGCCGCCGCGGTTTCCCGGGGGGCGGAGGTACGGGAATCGCCGCTACCATCCGAAAAAGAAAGTAAGCCGGCATCGCGTGGCGCGCCGGCGAAGCACGTGGGGAGACGGTAGGGTGCGATCCAGATTCAGCAGGCAGGCCCAAACGATCCTGTCGTCCGCGCAGGCGGACGCGCAGTCCCGCGGCCTGAACGCGCCGGCGGCCATGGATCTTCTATCCGCCGTGATGCGGGAGGAAGGGGGCAATGCGGCCGTGCTTCTCCGGCGCGCGGGCATCGATGTTCAGGCGCTCAAGGCGTTGCTCGCGGATCCGCCCGCGGCGCCCGCCGGCGCCGAGCAGGATGCCCGCCAGTGGGCCGACGTGCTCGATGCCGCCTTGGAAGAGGCGCGCCGCCTCGGACACGAACTGGCGGGGACTTCGCACCTGCTCCTCGGAATTCTGCGCCACGGCCGCAGCGACGCCGCCGCGGCGCTGCGAAGCGCGGGGGGCGATCTGGTCCAATTCAGGCAGATCGTCCTGAGCTGCGTCGGCGAGGCCAGGGCGGGGTACCGCTCGAATCTGGTGCACCTCCGGCCCAACCTCCTCGCGGTGGCGTCGGAGTGGCGCGACGCGGCGGAGGACGAACAGGTCATCATCGAGCGTCCCGATCTGGCCGCGAAGATCATGACGGCGCTGCGGCGGGCCGATTCGCCCCACGTCGCCATCATCGGCGCCAGGGGCGTGGGCAAGCACGCCCTGCTGGTGGGCATCGTTCGCGAGCTCGCCCGCGAGGGAGGCATCGCGCCGTGCCTGCACCCGCTGCACCTGGAGATCTTCAAGCTGGTCGGCTGGCGCTGGCAGCGCGCCCAGCAAAAGATCGCCGAGTTCCTGAACGAGGTGCGCACCCCGGGGCCGTTCGTGCTCCTCATCGACGACATGGACATGTTCGCTCGGTCGCCGGCGTGGGACGAAGCCGCGCTGCTCCTCCGGTTCGTTTTGGCCCGAAGCGCCTTCCCGGTGGTGCTGGTGTGCGACGCGACCACCTACGAAAGCCATATTCAGGGCGATCCCTACGTGATGCCGCGGCTGACGCCCGTCAGAGTCCCGGCGCCCCAGGGCGAGGAGGCGCTCCGGATCCTGCGCGCGAACCGGTCGCGCCTCGACGCCTTCCACCGGGTGCGCATCACCGACGAAGCCATCGACCAGGCCTTCGTGGCGGCCAGCGAGGTCTCCGAACAGGAGGCCTTTCCCCTGGCCTGCTCCATCCTCGACCACGCCGCCGCGAAGGCGCGCACTCGCCGCCAGGGCGCGCCCGACGCCCTCAGCGTCGCCATGCTCGACGAGAAGCTCGCCGAGCTGGCCCGGCGCAAGCAGGTGGCCGTCGAGGCGCAGGACTTCCATCGCGCCGCACAGTGCCGCGACGAAGAGAACGTCGTCAAGCAGGAGAAGTTCAAACTCGCCATGAGCGACGCGCCCGCCGCCCTGCCCATCGTGGACGCGGCGACCATCATCGAGCTCGTGACGCCCATGGGGCGCGACAAGGTTCGGGCGGCCTGGGTGAGCCAGTAACCCGCGCCTCTTGCGCGGCAGTTCCTCCTGTGGTCACATCGGCGCCCAGGAGGATGCCCATGGGACGAATCACACGTTTCGGCGTGTCGCTGGAGGAGGAGTTGCGCGCCCGCTTCGACCGCCGGAACGCGCGCATGGGGTACACCAACCGGTCCGAGGCGATCCGCGATCTCATCCGCGAGTGCATTATCGAGGAGGAGGAGTGGGTGCCCGGCGCGGGCGAGGCGGTGGGCGTGGTGTCCCTGGTCTACGACCACGATCACCTGGAACTGCCCAAGAATCTCACCGAGGCGCAGCATCGCCGGCATGCGTTGATCGTCGCGACCACGCACGTGCACCTCGACGCGCACAACTGTCTGGAGGTGCTCATCCTCAGGGGCGCGGCCCGCAAGATCAAGCGGTTCGGCGAGGAGCTCGTCAGCCGCCGGGGCGTCAAGCACGGCAAGCTCGTCCTGACGACGACCGGCCGGAAGCTCAGGTGATCGAGGTCGTCTTCGCCGCGGCGGGCAGCGGCAAGACCGGCGCGGTGCTCGAGGAAATGCCCGCCGAACCGGCGCGCGACACCGAGGGGCCGGCCTCGATCTGGCAGGGCCCGAGCAGACCGCGTTTCGGGCCGAGACGGCACGCCGTACTTCGTCGATCGGCGCCGGACGCTGCGCCGCCATCCTCGCCGAGTTGGCGGCGGCGCGGGAGCGAACCGGTTCGCGATCGAGTAGGGGGGCGCAGGCTTGATAGGGTGAGCAGGGGCATGGCGGGAATCTTACCCGTGAAATTCAACTTCCTATGGGCCGCCGCCTGGTTGACGGGCGCGGCGGCGTCGTCCGCGGCGGATTCCCGTCTCATCTTCGACTCGATGCCCGCGGCGCGGTTCAAGTTCTCCGGGCCGGTCGGCGCGCGCGTGGAGGCCAACCTTGAAAACTGGCTGCTGCGCGCCCCGCAGGCCAATCCCGGCATGTTGGCGATGTTCCGCATGCGCGATCGCCAACCCGCGCCGCGGCTCGTTCCGTGGGCGGGCGAGTTCGTGGGCAAATACCTTATCTCGGCGGTGCAGGCGTTGCGTTTGTCGGAGGATCCGCGTTTGCGGCGACAGGTCGGCCGGGTTGTGGCGGAGTTCGTGGCGACGCAGGCCGCAGACGGTTATCTCGGCCCGTTTCCCCAATCCGATCGGCTGCTCAAAAACTGGGATTTGTGGGGGCACTACCACGCCATTCTGGCGCTGACGATGTGGCACGAATACAGCGGAGATGCCAACGCGCTCGCCGCCGCGCGCAAGGCCGCCGATCTGGTCTGCGGCACCTACCTCGACACCGGGCGCCGCGTGTTCGATGCCGGCGACCATGAAATGAACATGTCCATCCATACGGCAATGGCGTTGCTGCACCGCTTGACCGGCGAGCCGCGTTACCTGCGCATGGCGCGCGAGGTGGAAAAAGATTGGGAACGGGCGGGGGATTATCTGCGCGCGGGTTTGGATGGCCGGGAGTTTTTCCGTTCGCCGAAACCGCGCTGGGAAAGCCTGCATGCTCTGCAGGGATTGCTGGAAATGTACCGCATCACCGGCGAGCCGAAGTATCGCGACGCTTTCGTGCATCACTGGCGGAGCATCCGGCGCTGGGATCGCCGCAACACGGGCGGCTTCAGCTCCGGGGAACAGGCCACGGGTAATCCCTACGCGCCTTCGGCCATCGAGACCTGCTGCACCGTGGCCTGGATGGCTTTGACGATCGATTACCTCCGCCTCACCGGCGACGCGCCGGCGGCGGATGACCTGGAGCTGGCCACGCTGAACGGCGGTCTCGGCGCGCAGCATCCCAGCGGGCGCTGGTGGACTTACAACACGCCCATGGACGGGGTGCGCGAAGCCAGCGCGCACTCGATCAACTTCCAGGCGCGTGCCGGGACGCCGGAGTTGAATTGCTGTTCGGTGAACGCCCCGCGCGTGCTGGGCATGCTGAGTGAATGGGCCGTGATGACCGCGTCCGATGGCATGGTGGTGAACAGCTACCTTCCCGGGACCTTCACGCTGCCGCCGGCGGGCCGGCCGCGCATCCTGCAACTGGATCACGATTACCCTCGGAAGCATACCCAGCGGGTGCTCATCGAGGCCGGCGGGGAGGGCGAGTGGACCTTGCATCTGCGGATCCCCGCGTGGTCCAGACGAACGCGGGTGGCCGCCAATTTCCCCGATTGCCCCGAGGAAGCGCCTCCGGGCCGCTATTTGCAGATCCGGCGCCAATGGCGCTCGTGCGATGAAATCACGCTGAGCTTCGACATGGATCTTCGAGGCGTCCCGGGCGCCAACGAAACGGCGGGCAGGATCGCTTTATATCGCGGCCCGCTGCTGCTGGCCTACGATCAGGCGTACAACGATTTCGATGAAAACGCCCTGGGGGCGATCGATCTGGCGCGATTGGCCGAAGCACGCGTCGTGGACTCCGCGAGCTTGCTTCCCGCCGCGGCCCCGGAACTGCGGCCTTGGGTGGCGCTGGAAGTGCCGGCGGTGGAAGGGCGGCGGCTTCGGTTGGTGGATTTCGCCAGTGCCGGAGCCGCCGGGACGCGCTATCGCTCGTGGCTGCCGGCGCACGCGCCGCCGCCGCCGCCCGCGTTCACGCAATGGCCGCCGGATGCCGCGCGTCTCCCGGTCGGACCGGTACAGTTCCGTTGGCGCGGGGCGCGTTCGCCGGATGTCACTTATCGCATGGAGATCGCGCCCAGCGCGGCTTTCGGCCCGGCGACCTCCTGGTCTGCCAGCCTTTCCGCGACGCGCCTGACCTTGGACTCGGAGACGCTTGCCGCCGCGGCCAACGGGGGGACGGCGCCGGTTTTCTGGCGCGTGATTTCCGTGAACGCGAACGGCGAAACGGCGGCCGATGTGCCTCCGGCGTGGTTCATGATGGACCCGTCCGCGCCGCCGCTGTCTCCGCCGCCGGAGCTCAGCACCGGGCCGCGCGGGGAAATCATCGTGCACTTGCTGCGGGGGGACGCCGCGCCGCGGTTCGGGGAATTGAAGTCGGCGAAATTCGCGAGCCGCGATGGCAGCGGCACGGAAGTCAACGGTCAAGATCAAATGCTGATCTATTCCGTGCCCCTGTGGCCGGAGGAGGATTTCACGGTCTCCCTTCGGGTGAACATCAGGGAGCTGCCGCGGAAGGGCATCGGCCAGGTCTTCAGCGCGTGGGCCGGCGCAATGGACGACCCGCTGCGCCTCGTTGTGGAAGGAGGAAGGGTTTTTGCGCGGATCGAGGCGGGCGGCGCGTTCTCGACGCCCGGCCATGCGCTCGAAACGGGGCGCTGGTATGCCTTGGCGGCGACCAAGCGCGGCGGCACCCTGACGCTCTTTGTGGATGGCCGTCCGGTGGGTTCCTGCGCCGCCCCGGAGTTCGCCACGACCCAGGCTCGGGACTGCGCCCTCGGGGGCAATCCGCATTTCGGCGGCAACGAGTTTCTGGCCGCGCGCTTGGCCGATTTCCACTTCTACGCGAGGTCGCTCTCCAACGAGGAGCTTGAAGCTCTGTCCGCGACGCGTTGACGAGCCGGTGGCGGGCGGAGAGGCGCACGACTCACGGTTTCGGGAGCGGCCGCGCAGTCGCGCGCGGAGACGGGGATTGGGCGGCGCGCGGGCGACGTGAACGTTTCGATTTTGCGCGGGATCGGGCCGTCCCTCCGGCCAGGCCGACCGCCGCGGGAGACAGGCGGGCAACATTCCCTTTTTCCGCGGCCGGGTTAGAATCGGGCCATGACTTGGGAGCAAATCATTGGACTCGGTCTGGCCTGGTTGGTGATGCTGGCGGCCTTGGCGGGCAACGTGGTTCCGGGCATGCCGGGAACGCCGCTGGGACTGCTGGCCGTCGTCGCGCACCGGCTGTATTTCGGCGCGGCGAGTGTGACCAACACCGTCTTGATCGTGCTGGTTGCGTTGACGCTCGTGGCGTTGGCGCTGGATTTTGCGGCGAGCGCCTACGGAGCGAAAAAATTCGGCGCAACGTGGCGGGGGATCGCCGGCGCGGCGATCGGCGGAATGGCGGGCTTGTTTTTCAGCCTGCCGGGAATCATTCTTGGGCCCTTCATGGGCGCGACCTTGTTCGAATTGATCGGCGACAAAAAACTCAAGGCGGCGGCCAAGGCGGGAGTGGGCGCCGTGTTCGGGCTGGCCTTGGGTGTGATTGGTAAATCTGCGATTGGCGTGGCGATGATGATTCTGTTTGTGGTGAACGTCATCGCGCGTTCGGTTGAGTGAGGGCGGCAAGGTAAAGGTTGGGCAAGGTCGGGACGGCCCGTTTCCCGCTCCGGAATAGACCGCGAATTTAGGCGTCCACGCCTGTCCGGGCCGAGCAGACGGGGAAGGCGCGGGCATCGGGGTGAGGCCGGCCGTTTCCAGCCGGCCGGAGATGGAAAGCCGGTGGGATTCGTGACACGCGGGGGCGAAGGGGTTCGGGAGACCTTCGGGCCGGTCGGCGGGCCGGAGGCGCGGGCGCGTCCGCGGCGGTTCAAGCGCGCCCGCGGCGCCGTTTGACTCCCGCGGAGCCTCCGATTATGATCCCGGCGATGACAACGCCAACGAGGACTCCCAGCGCCGGCGAGAACTCCTATCGGCGGCTCGTTCCGGCGACGACCGGCGGGAAGCTCAGGTGATCGAGTTCATCTTCGGCGCGGCGGGCAGCGGCAAGACCTACGCGATGGTCGAGGAAATCCGCGCCGAATTGGCGCGCGACCCCGAGGGGCCGGCCTTGATCTGGCTGCTGCCCGAGCAGGCCACGTTTCAGGCCGAGACGGCGCTTCTCGCCGCTCCGGGGCCGGTCGGCGCCACGCGGGTCCACGTGCTCAGCTTCAAGAGCCTGGCCCTTCGCGTGCGGGAACACCAAGGCGCTCCGGACAAGCCGCTCCTGTCCGCCGTGGGCAGGCTGTTCCTCTTGTCCCGCGTCTACGCGCGCGCCGCGCCGGCGCTGGCGGTGTTCCCCCGGGAGATGCGCCGCGGCGACCTTGAGCATCTCACGGCGCTGCTCGCCGAGCTGATGCGCCACGGCTGGGCGCCGGAGGCGCTGCGGCGCAGCGCGGAAGCGCTGGAGGGGCAGCCGCTGGGCGGGAAGCTGCGGGATTGCGCCCTGCTGCTTGAGGCTTACCAGGCCGAGCTGGCCGCGACGCACCAGGACCCCGACCTGATCCTCGGCGAACTGGCGGCCATGCTGGCGCGCTCGGAATTCGCCGCGGGGGCCCGCGTGTGGGTGGACGGCTTCGCGGGCCTGAGCGGCCAGGAGCGGAAGGTGCTGCGCGCGCTGGCGCGCCGCGCCGCCGCGGTGAAGATCAGCCTGCTCATGGATCCGGCCGCGGACGGCGGGGATCTGTACGCGCCCGTGGCGGAGACGCACCGCAGGCTCGGACGCGATTTCGAGGAGGAGGGCCTGGCGGCGGCCCCGCCCGTCGTGCTGCGCCGCGCGGCGCCGAGGTTTGGGAAGACGCCGGAGCTGCTGCACCTGGCGGCGCATCTTTTCACGCCCGGCGCGCGGCCTTATGCCGGGCCCGTCGCGGCGATCGAGCTGATTCCCTGCGCCACCCCGCGCGCCGAGGCCGATGCCGCCGCCCGCGCCGTGCTCGCCCTCGTCGCCGAGCGCGGCCTCCGGTACCGCGACATCGCCATCATCGTGCGGGCGCTGGACCCGTGGCACGACTTGCTGGCGGCCGTGCTGGCCGAGCATCGCATCCCGTACTTCATCGATCGGCGCCGGACGCTGCGCCACCATCCCCTCGCCGAGTTGGCGGCGGCGCTGGGCGAGGCGCTCGGCGACTCGTTCTCGAGCGCTGCGGTGGGGCGCGCGCTCAAAACCGGCCTCTTGCCGCTCGATGCGCGGGAGGCCGACGTGCTCGAGAACTATGTGCTCAGGTGCAATCTGCGGGGCGATCTGTGGTGGCAGGCCGGCAACCTGCCCGGGATGCGCGAGGTGCTCGGCGGCGGGGCGCGCGACGCGTGGCTTGAGGAGGCCGAGGGGCTCGTGGCGCGCCTCGCGGCGGCGCTCGCCCCGTGGCGCGCCTGGAAGAACGCGGCGGCGCCGGCCGAGGAATGGGCGCGGCGGCTGTATGAGTTCACCCGCGACATCGGCGCGCTCCAGAAACTCCTGGCGATCGCCGCGGAAGCCGAGGACGCGGGCGAGCCGGACCGGGCCCGGGAGCACCGGCGGGCGGTGGAGAACTTCATGGCGCTCCTGGACGAGATCGCGCGGACGGGCGGCACGGAGCCCCTCGGCGCCGCCGATTTCTTCGAGTTCTTGGGGATCGGGCTGCAGGGGTGGGACATGGGCCTGACGCCGCCGCGCTGCGATCAGGTGCTCGTCGGCGCCATCGAACGCAGCCGCCACCCCGAGCTAAAGGCCGTCATCATCGCGGGTTTCAACGAAGGGCAGTTCCCGCGGGCCGTCCAGGAGGACCCGTTGCTCTCGGACGCGGAGCGGGCCGCCTTGGCCGAGGCGGGCTTCGCGCTGGACGGGGACAGCTTGGAGCGCGCCCGCGAGGAGCGCCTCTTGGCTTCCATCGCCCTCACGCGGGCGAGCGAGCACCTGTGCATCACGTGGTCCGAGAAGGATCAGGAAGGGGCGCCGCTCTTTCCCTCGGTCTTCCTCGGAGAGCTGCGGGCGCTTTTCCCCGCGCTGGCCCCCGCGCCGCAGGGCGACGCGCTGCTCGGCGCGACGACGCCCGAGCGCGTGGTCGAGGGCTGTCTGGCCGGCGGTCCGGACGGCGCCCGGTTCGAGGCGCTGCGCGCCGCGCTCGCCGCGCGCCCCGAGCTGGCGGCGCGGGCGGAGAACGTCGCGCGCGCGGCGCTGATCCCCCCGGCGCCCGAGACGGTGCCGTGGAGCGGGGACGCGCCCATCGACGTGACGGTGACGGATCTTGAGTCCTTCGCCCGCTGCCCCTTCCAGTTCTTCGCGTCGCGGCGGCTGCGGCTCGAGGAGCGCGAGGAGTTCGATCTGGGCGCCCTCGAACTGGGCACGCTGGCGCATCGGATGCTGGAATGGATCGGCCGGCGGTTCATGGACGAGGGGCCGGCGCTCGGGGATCTCGAAGCCGACGCCTGCGCCCGCCTGGCGGCCGAGGCGGCGGAGGCGGTCCTCGGGAAAGAGGGGCGGGCCGCGCTGGAGCGCGATCCGCTGCTAGGTTACCGCGCCGCGCGTTGCGTGGAGGACATCGCGGTCTTTCTCAGGGCGCGCGGCCGCATCGAGCGGCAGGGAGCGTGGCGTCCGCGCGCGGTGGAGTGGGAGTTCAAGCGCGGGAAGGGCGGCGCGCCGCTCGGCTTCGAACGGGACGGCCGGACCTTCGCGGTGCAGGGGAAGATCGACAGGATCGATCTGTCCGAGGAGGGGCCGCCGCTCCTGTGCGTTTACGACTTCAAGAGCGCGGCGAGGTTCACCCTCGATGCCATCTACCACGGACTGTCGCTCCAGCTTCCCTTGTACCTGGAGGCCCTCCGGCTCAACGCGCGCCAAGTGGCCGGGCGCGAAGCGGCCGTGTGCGGCGCGTTGTTCCACGCGACGCGCGCCGGCCTCCAAGCCGCGGACGGGCCCGTCGAGGAGCCGGACGCCGAGGCCATCCCTCCGAGGTTCAAGCCGCGGGGGCTGCTCTCCCTGACGGGTTTGCGCCGCTTCGAACCCAAGCTCAGCGGGGGGTCGGCCTATTTCCGAGGCTCCATCAAGAAAGACGGCGCCCTCGGCGCCCGGCGGTCGTCGGACATCCTCGAGGACCGGGAGCTAGATCGCCTGCTTGAGCGCGTCGGCGCCGTGACGGGGGAACTGCTCGCGGCGATGGCGGGCGGCCGGGCGGCGGCCGTGCCGGCGCTCCACCGCCGCGCGACCGCCTGCAGCCGCTGCCGTTTCGGCGCGGTGTGCCGCTTCGAGCGCTTCGGTCCGGGCGAGAGGTACGCCCGCCACGCGACGCTCGGCGTCGAGGAGGTGCTGGCGGCGCTCGGGGCCGCGCCGGCCCGGGAGGGCGGCCGTGGCTGAGATCGCCTGGACGGAAGCCCAGAGACGCGCCATTGAAGCCGCGGGCGGCGACGTGGCCGTGTCCGCGGGGGCCGGAGCCGGCAAGACGGCCGTCCTGACGGCCCGCGTCCTCAGGCATTTGAAGTCGGGCGTGCCCATCGACCGGCTGCTCGTCATTACGTTCACGGACAGCGCCGCCCGGGAGCTCAAAACGCGCATCGCCGAGGATCTGCGCAAGAGCCTCGCGGCCGAGGGCGGCGCGGACCTGCGGGCTCAAAACCTGCGCCTGGAGCGGGCCTGGATCAGCACCATTCATGCCTTTTGCCTCAGGGTGCTCAAGGAACACAGCCTTGCGGCGGGCCTTCCCGGACGGATGCGCGTCCAGCAGCGTGACGAGGCCGAGCTTCTGGCCGAGGAGACGGCGCGGGACATCGCCGGAGAGTTGCTGGCGCGCGATGCGCGCACCAGGACCTTCGTCAACGAGTACTGCGACGGCGGAGTGGGCCTTTACGTCGCGCTCGTGCGCCGCATCGCGGAACTCGCCGATTCCATGCCCGAAGGCGATGCGTGGCTGGAGGAGCAGCGCGCGCGCACGGCCGCCGGCGAATTCCCGGTCGAGGAGTTTCGCGCGTATCTCGAGGCGGAGGTTGACCGGGCCGTGGCCCAGGCGCGCGAGACCGGCCGGTTCGTGCGCGGCCTGACAGCGAAGCTCGCCGCTTACGCGGTGTATATCGAGGAAATCGCCGATGCGGCGGAGGCGTTGCGCGCGCGCCACCGGGATTTCGAGGGGCTGCGCGCGGCGCTGGCGGACCTGCCCTTGGGCCGCCTTCCCGCGCCGCGGGTCGAGACCGAGCTGGAGCCGGACAAGGAGCGCGCTCGCCGCGCGGTGGACGCCGCGCGCGAGGCTTTCAAAAGCGACGTCTTGGCCAAACTCGCGGCTCAGTCCGAGGCGCAGCTCCGGCGCGGCGCGCAGATCGTCGCGGCGCCGGGCGCGGCCCTTCTGGAAGCCGTCGCGCGCTTTCGGATCGAGTTCAGGCGGCGCCGGGCGGCGCTGGAATTCCTGAGCTTCAACGACTTGGAGCGTTTGGCGCTGGAGCTTCTCGCCGGCGGAGAGAAGCTCGGCGCGGACGTCGCCGCGAGGCTCCGGGAGCATTTCGTCGAAATTCTCGTCGATGAGTTCCAGGACGTGAACCCGCTCCAAGACAAGCTGCTCGGCGCGGTGGCGCGCGGCAACCTGTTCTGCGTGGGCGACCTCAAGCAGAGCATCTACCGTTTCAGGTTGGGCGAGCCGGCCATCTTCGCCGGGCGGATTCGGGCGGCCGGCGTCGGCCGTTGGGTGCCGCTCCAGGAGAACTTCCGCTGCCGGGCCGGCCTCATCAAGGTGATCAACGGCATCTTCGCGTACTTGATGTCCGGCGCCCTGGACGGCATCGGTTTCGATGCCTCCGCCGAGCTGCGGGCCGCGCGGGCGGAGCCCGAGGGGGACAACGTGTTCGGGGCGCCTTTCGCGGCGCTGCACGTTCTGGCGGACCGCTCCGCCGGGCTGCCCGACGGGGGCGAAACGCAAACCGGGGGCGGGGAGGATGGCGACGGCGACCTGGAGCGCGCCGAGCGCGAGGCGCGGGTCGTTGCGCGGGAGTTGGTCCGATTGCGCCGCGCGGGGGTAACGGTGGGCGCCGAGGGCCGGCCGCTTGCCTGGAGCGATTGCGCGATTCTCCTGCGCGCGGTCAAGGGCCGCGCGGAGGCGTACACGCGCGTCCTGGCGGAGGCGGGCATTCCGGTCGTGGGACCGCCGAGCGGCGATCCCTTCGAGCAGATCGAGGTTCGCGACCTGCTGGCCCTCGTCGCGACCCTCGACAATCCGCGCCAGGATATTCCGCTGGCCGCGGTGCTGCGGAGCCCCTTCGGCGGCTTCGCGGTGGAGGAGCTCGCGGCGGTGCGCGCCGCGGGCGGCGCGGCGGACCCGTTCCACGCCCTCGCCTTGGAGGGCGCGACGGGGGACGCGGCGCTGGACGAGCGGCTTGGGAGCTTCAGGGCGAAGCTGGCCCGCTGGCGCCGGTATGCCCGCGAACTCCCGCTCGGCGAAGCGCTCGGGAGAATCGTCGCCGAGAGCGGCTACCTGGCCTACGTCGCGTCGCTGCCCCGCGCGGCGCGGCGGCGGGCGCACGTCATTGCGTTTCTGGAGAGCGCGCGGCGGTTTGCCTCCTTCGCCGCTCAAGGCCTGCGGCGCTTCGTGCGCTTTCTGGAGGCCCGCAGGGAGCAGGACCGCGAGTTCGGGGCGGCGGTGGAGGAAGACGTCCAGGACGCGGTGCGCCTCGCGAGCATTCACCAGAGCAAGGGCCTGGAGTGGCCCGTCGTGGTGGCGGCGGACATGGGGCGGCGCTTCAACCTGAGCGATCTCTCGGCGCGCGTCGTGTGCGACCGGGTGTTGGGCATCGGTCTGAGGGCGCCGGATGCGGCGGGGGGCGTTCACTACCCGACGGCGCGCCACCTGCTGGTGTGCGCCCGCAAGAAGCGCGAGCTTCTGGCGGAAGAGATGCGGCTCCTTTACGTGGCGTTCACCAGGGCCCGCGAGCGGCTGATCATCGTGGGCAGCGGCGATCAGGAGGCGCTCGCGGCGCATTTCGAGCAACCCGACGGCGGGGCGCGGATTCCGGACCACGCGCTCGTGCGCGGCGCGCAGCCCCTCGCGTGGGTGTGCCGGGCGCTGGGGCGCCTGGCGGCGGACCCGGAGATCGGCGGGGCGGGCCTCCTCGCCTGGGAGTTCCACCAGTCCGTGCCGCCTCCGGAGCGCGCGGAGGCGGCCGACAGCGCGCCGAAGGCGGCGGCGGCGGATCCGGCCGTCGAAAAGATGCAAGCGATCCTCCTTCACCGTTACGAGCACGAGGAGGACACGCGCAGGCTCGCGTCGCTCAAGGCGACGGAACTCGGAACGGAAGCCGCGGCGCCGCCCGCGAGGGAGAACCCGGCATCCGTGCCGCTGCCCGTCCCCGAGTTCATGCAGCGGCGCGATGCGATCGAGGGCCGCGAGCGCGGGCTGCTGGCGCATCTTTTCCTTCGGCACATGGATTTGCGCGCCCGCGACCTCGACGCCGAGTTCGAACGGCTGGTCGAAGAGGGCGTTTTTCAGCCGGCCCACAGAGGCGGCATCGATTTCGACGGGCTCAGGTGGTTCCTGGCGACGCCCCAGGGCGCGCGCTGGGCAACCGAGCCCGAACGCGTGCGGCGGGAGGTCCCCTTCTTCGCCCGGGCGGGCGCGCGGGGAACTCCCGTGCTCTTGCGGGGCCGGATCGATGCCGTGTGGCGCGGGGACGACGGCCTGGAGATTCTGGACTTCAAGACGGACCGCATCGCGGCGCGGGACGCGCCCGCGCGCGCCGAATCCTACGCGCCTCAGCTTATCGCCTATAGCTGGGCGCTCCAGGCCATTTGGAAGCGCCCGATCGCCGCCGCGGCTTTCGTCTTTCTTTCGGCCCGCGCGATCGTGCCGGTGCCTGAATGCGGCGCGCCGTTTCCGGAGCTCGCGCGACGCCTCGACGCGCTGGTGGCGGAGCGCGCGCTGACGGGGGGCGCGGGCGCGGAGCTTGACTCCGGCGCCCGCGTGTCCTAAGGTTGAATAGGGTGATGGTGCGGACGCGAATGCATGAGGAGAGTTCCATGAAAATTTCAGCCTTCGTGTCGGCGTTGTGCGTCGTGGTGCTGATCGGGGGGTGCAAGGACGGCCACCATCGCCACCGCGGCCCCAGCGAGGCGAAGCTTCAGGCGCGCGAGCGGGCGGCGGCCGAGTCCATGCAGGGGTTCCTGGACTCGTATCTGGACGTGATCGGAGGCCGCACGGGGCTGCCCGACCCGGGATACCTGGTGCCGGGTTTCAATCTGGACGGGTGGGATCGCAGCCAGTATCTGGCCGCGTTCTGGAACGCGGACGAGGCGGAGGACGCGGGCGGCGGCGACATCACCCTCAGGTTCGGCGACGACAGCGAGTACGTCGTTTGGGTCAACTCGTCGACGAGCCCGTACAACCTCGCGTTGCCCGTCGTGGTCGAACTCGGCCTTCTCGGCGGGTCGGAGTCGGCAGGGAGTCCATTCAGCAGCTACGAGGCGTTCTGGAGCTTCTTCATGCTGGAGAACGCCGCGGGCGGTTTCAGCATCACGGCGCAGGCGCCCGCGTGGGAGTACGAGACGGTTCTCCCTCTCGCTCGTCCCGCAGAGTTCACGTTCAACTTCATCGTCAACGAACTCTTGGTCAACGGGAAGAGGGTCTACGAGACTGTCGGCACCGCCAACGCCCCGAGCTTCCGTGTCGTCAAGATCCAGTCGGTCCCCGGCGCGAAGTTCCTTGTCGACGTCCGGCTCCTCGCGGTTGGAGAGCAGTCCACCGCGGCACCGCTTGTACGCCTCCAGACGGGGCTTTTTTACGACGGGAGTCCCGCCGCCGCCGCGCACAGCTCTCTGGGCAACGTCGCCTTCACACAGAATTTCAGGGTGGGGTGGCGGGACGAGCCCTTCGCAAGCGGCACGCTCTTTCTGCCCGACGCGCTTCGGGCGGGATACTACACGCTCGTCGTTTACGCCGAGACCGCGACGGATTATCCAGACGAGGTCACCGGCTACGACCTGGTGGCGCTGCCCATCGAAGTCCTGCGGTAAGATCTTCGCCTCCGGTTTTTACGGCGGCGGCGTGAATTCTGTTTAAGCGTGCAGTTGACACTTGACAATTCGTCGCGCCGTGGTAAAGTAGGGGTGGAGGTGAAACCGGAGACCAACAGGACGTACGGTCGCGGAGACGCACGACAGGAGCCGAAGGCGGAGGCTCTTAAGGGCCTCCACAGGTTGCCGGTTTGTCCCATAAAAGCGTACATGGTGCCTCGGTCTCCGGTTTGCCTCCTCGTTCGGTCCGTCCCGGGGACGGCCGGGGAACGGCGGGTTTCGCGGACATGGCGAGGCGCTCGGCGCCCCTTGATCGAAGGATTGTGAAGTAGGCAGTTGACAAAATGGGCGCCAGCGCCGATACACTAGACTGAAGGACTGGAGACCGCCAGAGCTTACGGACACTTGAGCACGGGGCCGACGTGAGATGCCGGCAAGGACGAGCATCTCCGGGCTACCACCTTACGTACGCGCGTATGCAGTTCGGGTCTCCGGTCCTTCTCTTTTTGTTCTCGCGCCGGGGTCTGCGCCTGTCTTGCCCGGACGCGGGGTCGTCCGTTAGAATGACGGACGTACCCGGCGGACTGCCTCCATGAATAAAATTGCAGAATCCCCTAAGCCGCGCGACGTCAACGGCGTGAAGATTTTCGGCCCCGATCTTCTGGCGACGGACAAAGCGGGGCAGCTCTTGGGTCCGATCGCTTGCGTGTTTCCCCGCTATGGCGTCCTTGTCACGGGACGTACGATTCACGCCGTGCTGGTCGAGATGTTCTGCAGATATCTCGCATCCCAGGCGAAGAGCCATAAAGGCAAGCCGTTTATGGCGGAGGATGAGGATCAGATCTACCAGGACGCCGTGGCGCTCCTCGTCCGCGGGTCGTGCGTGGTCATCCGCTCCGACCCCGACGCCATGGAACGTATGTTCGCGGCCGACGAAATCCTGCAGAAACTCGTTCCCAAGGAGAAGATCCAATTCACCGGCGTGCATCTGGAGGAGGTGCGCGAGCAGCTTAGACACCGCGGGGAGAGTTGGCGCATGTCGCCTCCGCCCCAGTCGCTTGAGCAGATACGGACCTATGTCACGCAGAGCATGGCTTCCGTGGGCACGGGCGCCGTCTACTACCACAACGCGCAGACGGGCGGACGCTTTCTGACGCACGCCGAGTTCAGGTCCATCAAGCCGCTCTTGCGCGCTAACCCGGGCGAGGCGCTTGCGCGCCTCAAGGAGATCGTCGAGCTCACGCGCCTTAAGAACGACCAGGCCGTGGCCGAGCTGGAACTCTTCCTGCCTGTGGGCCAGACGCTGGAAGTCTACGCGCTGGAGCCGCTGATTGCGAAGCTGGAGGCGGGGGCGGACACGGCCGCCGTCGAGAAGCGCTTCATGGAGTTCGCGGAGACCTTCGCGGCGAAGGCCGGCGAGGACCTGTGCGCCGACAATCTGAGCGATTCCGCTTGGCTGATGGCCATGTTCTGCCGCCTGAGCGATATCAACCAGCAAGAGATCGAGGAGTGTGTCCTGGGGCTGAGCGAGGAATTCTACCTCAACGTCCAATGGCTCCCCGGCGCCCGCATCGTGAAGGGGGAACTCGTTTTCGAGAACAACGTCGAGAAGCGGGTCGCCGACCTGATCAGGGACTTCCGAGAGAGGCGCGCGTCGCTGAAGGCGATCAACGTCGGCCGAGTGCTGATTCCCCAGAACCTCGAGCGGCCGCGCGACGAGCGTCGCGACGTCTTGCTCATCGCCCTCTCCTTCGCCAATGCCCCCGAGGAGCTCTATGTCGCGCGCATGGCGCGATGGGACGTGATCCACCGGCTGAACCAGGGCAAGGGGTTCGATCAGGCCGTCTGGGAGACGGTCCGGTACCGGGATTACATCTTCGACCGGCTGCGCGCCGCGGAGAAGCTCGGCATGCCGATTCCCCACTTCGATGATATTCGAATAGAGGACAAACTGCCCGGAAACGACCCCGCCTATCCGGTTTTTTTCTTCAACCGTTCGTATATCCACGGCCTCGCGTCCAACCGCATACCGCTGCGCCGCTACGCGGGGAAGTCTCCCGATCTTTTCATTGTGGGCCTGGCCGGGTGCCTCGGCCGCGCAGCGTTGGTGAGCCTTGCGTTGGGCCGCGCTAACGCCGAGTCGGAGCTGCATTTCGACGATGGCGATGAGATCCTCAAGCTGGACGAGAAAGGCATTCCGGAGGATGTTGTCATCGCGGAGACGACCGGGTCCTTTGCGGACTGGGCGACGCCTATGGAGGAACTGCTGCCCCAGTGCCTCGTCAAGGTCGCCAAACACCTGGAGAAGGCGCGCTCGCAGGGCGCGAGCGCGGAGGCGTTGGACGAGGCGGTCCGGAGGTTCGGGGAGCGGTTCATCGACGAGCTTGTCCGGGTGCAGGAATTGGTGAAAGCCGAAGGCAAGTGCCTGAAAGCCCTGTTCGAGGACCGCGGGGACGAGAAGGGCGGCATCCGCTATCGCTGGGATCACATGCTGGCGCGCATCGAGAGCACGAACGCGGACCGGATGCGGCGCGCGATCGAGACGCACGCGATCCTCGCGCCGTACCGGCTGCCGGGGGCGGGGGGCCGGGATGCGCGCGAAGACCGGAAAGAGGATTCAGGGGAAAGCCGGGTGGCCTGAGTCGCTTGCCGCCCCGTTGCGTTGGGGCGCGAGGGCCGCCTCGGCGGGGGTCACCGCGCGCGCCCGTGTTGGGCGCCGGCGCGAATCGTCTTGATCAGTTGGACGACCTTGGCCGTCTCGCGGGCGAGCGCCTCGAAGTCGCCGGCTGCGACGAGTTCCTTGCGGATCAACCGGGAGCCGATGCCGACGCAGGCCGCTCCCGCGTTGAACCACGCCGACAAGCCCGCCTCGGTGGGTTCGACGCCGCCCGTCGGCATGATCGCGGTCCAAGGGCAGGGTCCGAGGACCGCCTCGACGAAGGCGGGGCCTCCCACCTGGCCGCCAGGGAAGATCTTGACGATTTCGGCCCCCAGGGCCTCGGCCGCGGAGACTTCGGTGACGCTCCCGCAGCCCGGGATGTAGGCGACCTTGCGGCGGTTGGCCGTCTCCGCGGCGGCGGGGCTGAGCGTGGGGCCGACGATGAAGTCGGCGCCGGCGGCGAGGTACAGCGCGCACGTCGGGCCGTCGATGACGGAGCCGATGCCGAGGACGACGTCGGGGAACTCCTTCGCCCTCGCGCGGACCAGTTCCTCGAACACGAGGTGGGCCCCATCGCCGCGGTTCGTGAACTCGATGACCGTGGCGCCGCCGGCGGCGCAGGCCCGCGCGATCCGCTTGGCCGTCTCAACGTCGTCGTGATAGAAGACGGGCACCAAGCCGATGTCGAGCATGCGGCGGTAGACTTCGAGACGCCGAAAGCGAGCCATGGCGCGGCCTCCTCACCGGAGCGGTCCAGCGCCGTCCGTCACGCGCGGCGCGCCCCGCCTCGCATAGTCTACCCGACGCGGCGGGCGGCGCGCCACGCGCCGGGGCTTTTGCGGCGGACGATTCGGGGATAAGATCTGGCTGCGCCCTGGGGCGCGTTGCCGGAAAGGATTACGGATGGACCCCAAGGTCGATTTCAAGCTTTACGCCATCGGCGATCGCGCGGCGTGCGCCCCCAGACTGCTGGCGCTGGTGCTGAAGCAGGCGGTGCAGACCGGGCTGCGCGCCGTGCAGGTCAGGGAGAAGGATCTGGCGCCCGATGCGCTTTACCGCCTGGCCGAGGATGTGCAGCGGAGCGTCGGCGGCTACGGGGCGAAAGTTCTGATCAACGACCGCGCGGACATCGCGGCGGCGGTGGGCGCCGCGGGGGTTCACCTCACCGAGCGCAGCATGCCGGTGGCGGCGGCGCGCCGGATTTTGGGGGACGCGGCGGTCATCGGCGTGTCCGCCCACACGGCGGAGGCCGTGGAAGCGGCCGCGGGCGACGGCGCCGATTTTGTTGTGTTCGGTCCGGTGTTCCAGACCGCCTCGCACCCCGAAGCGGCGCCCGTCGGTCTGATGGTGTTGGAACGGGTGACCGCGCGCGTCAAGCTGCCGGTGTTCGCGGTGGGGGGCATCAGGCCGGAGACGGCCGCGCAGTGTCTGGCGGCGGGGGCGCGGGGCGTGGCGGTGCGCGGGGCGGTGGTGGGCGCCGCGAGCGTGCGCAGCGCGGTCCGGGCGTTCAAGGCGGCGCTCGGGGGCCTGTGACGGCGGCGGGGTCAGGCGACCGTGAGCGTCATCATGGTGCGCGCCTCGGCGCCGGGGGCGAGAAAGTACGCGCCGCCGTCCACGCCGCGGGCGGCGAGGTTGAACGCGTCGGTGACGCACGTGTAGGGTTCGATGGCGATGGATCGACGGTGGGGCGGAGTGTAGATGACGAGGACCCGCGTCGTGGCGTCGATGCCGAGAGTGAGGCGCCGCGCCCCGGCCGCGAGGGAGCACGCGGCTCGGCCCGCCTCGAAGGCGATGGCGCCGTAAACCGTGTCGAAACTCCGCTTCCCGATGGCGACGCCCTTGGGCAGATCGGCATCCTCGGGCGGGAGCGGTTCCAGTTCCCCCGTGGGGATGAGGTTGTCGAGCTTCCAGCGTTTTCCGACCGGGGCGGCGAGCGAGATGCGCTCCACCGTCTCTTGGCCGGGAAGCGTGAAGTAGCCGTGCGTCCCGAAGCCGCAGGGCAGGACGCCGGGCCCCGGGTTCTTCATGACGGCCTCCATGGCGAGCGTGTCGCCGGCGAGGCGGTAGGTCACCTCGAGGGCGAAGGGCAGGGGCCAGGCCGCTAGGAGCTCGGGCTGCGCGGCCGTGTCGATGCGGCCCGTCGCCAGCGCCGCGGCGCTCGTGTCGGTGGCGAGAAGCTGCCAGGGTTTCTCGGCGACCAGGCCGTGGATGGCGTTGCGGCCGCCCTCGTTCTTCGGCACGGCGATCTCCTTGCCCGCGAAGGTGAAAAGACCGCCCTTGATCCGGTTCGGGAACGGAAAGAGGATCGGGATGCCGCTGCCGAAGACGCCGCGGCCGGCCGCCAGGAATTCGGGCGAGCTGTAAATGTACTCTCCCGGCCCGTCGGGAAGCTTCTTGACGAAGCTGCAGCAGTTGAAGCCGAGGTCGCAGGCGATTTTCGCGGCCGTGCCCGCCTCGGCGTCCGCAAGCTCGATGATCGAGCGTCCGTCGCTCTTGGCGATCTTCACGCTGAAACGTGCCATGGCTTCCTCCCGGTGGCGTGGTGAAGCGCATTCTCGCCGCCCGCGGCGGCGCGCGCAAGCGGGCGCCGTCAGCGCGTTGCCGCGCCGATCCATTCCCTGATCGCGGCGCGCACCTCCGCGGCGCCCTCCTCCGGCGATTCGGCCAGCTCGTTGTGGCTGCCGCGCGGGAGGGTGAGGAGCCGCGCGCCGGCGCGGACGTCGTCGCGCAGCGCCGCCGCGAAGATGGCGAGGTGGTGGTAGGGGACGATCCAGTCGGCCTTGCCGTGGATGAGGAGAAGGGGTTTCTCGGGGGGCCAGGCGGCGAGGCCTTCTTTGGGCTCGGGCCGGAAGGGGGAGAGCAGCGTGTAGGCCAGGGGATAGGCCAGGAGCCAGGTCACGGGATTGGACTTGAGCATGTCGCAGGCCTCGACGCGCCAGTCGGCGAAGGCGGAGACGAGGCACAGGCCGTCGACGGCGGCGCGGAGCCCTTCCTCGCGCATGGCGAGGGCGGCCGTGGCGCCGCCCATGCTCTGGCCGAGGAGGAGGAGGCGGGCGCCGGGGAATTCGCGGCGGGCGAAGGCCAGCGCGCCCGCCGCGTCCTCGACGGCGGAAAGCCGCGACAGGGCGCCCTTGGCGCTGAGCCCGAAGGAACGGTAGTCGAACATGAGGACGCGGCAGCCTTCCTCCAGGCACATCCGCACGGGCGCCACGAACTGGCAGCCCATGTTGCCGGCGTTGCCGTGGGCGTGAACGACGACGGCCCGCGGGTCCGCGCCGCCGGCGCGGCCTTCGATGATCCAGCCGTGAAGCCGGAGGCCGTCGCGGGATTCGAAGTAGACGTCCCGCCAGTCCTTCCAACCGTTCGCGTCCGGCGTGGGGAACGGCGTCCCCGCCGAGGGCATGAAGCCGAAGCGTTCGAAGCAGCCCGAAAAGCCCACGAGAAAGAGCGCTCCGCACAGGGCGAGCCCGCGCAGGAGGGCGCGCCGCCGCGGTTTTGTGACCACCGGGGGACGATGCACGATTGGCGCTCCCCGTCCGGCCGCGGGCTATACTTCCCGCGCGCCGCCAATGCTATAATTACACCCCGCGAAGCTGAAGAGCACAACCGCGCGCCAGTAGCTCAGTCCGGATAGAGCATCGGATTTCTAATCCGACGGCCGGGTGTTCGAATCACCCCTGGCGCGCCAACTATAAACCTCGCGTTCGCAGCGTCCTGCGTCGCGGATAGATTTTCCGGTCGGCGGACGCGGAAACAGGCGCAAGAGACCACGGCGAGGGACTACAAGGACCAAAAAACGGGTCGAAATGGCCTTGGGGCAGCGGGATTCGAGCGCAACAATGATCCGATCGAGGTACTGAACGCCTTTTCAGTTCCCCAGTTAGGCACGATTATCAAAGGACGAATGTGTAAACCGTGCCTGATCAGGTTGCTTGGCTGTGGATCGTTTCCCGTGGCCAAAGCCTTAGCGCAGGCGAGTGGGTCTGCTGTGATCGCTGCCAAAGCTGATCAGGCAACGAATGCGAACAGGGGTAAGGTCAGGGGTGCCATGCGCGTTAGCTCCGGGGGGACGGCTAGGGTTACGAATGGTGAAGTCGCAACTGTCACTCCTAAGGGCCAGGTCATTAATCTCGAGAGCGTTGGCTTCGAACTGAGTCTATCATTAATAATGGATACCACTATTGGCTACATCGTCCCAGAGAGGAACGGAAATAATGCCATAGGCAACTTAGTACGAGATCTAAACCCTCGGCCTATGGCCGAGGACCCGGGAAGGCTCTGCCGTTCCGGCGCGCCATCGGGTGTGCCGTTTTCTCCTGCAGCAGGTGTGCTGCTAGTAACGGAATGTCTGACGTGCGCGTGGCAGTCCCCCTCGCGTCTGCAGCGCGGCAGAGGTTCCGCGTGAAACTGGTCTTCGTGCGAGATCGCGAGGGCGGAGACGAGTGATAAGAGCGATGTGAGGTGGCAACGAAGCACATGTGTGGCCGGACGGCACCCGGAGGGCAGCCCATGCCTTGTCCCCCTCTGGGGGCAAACCAAAGCCATTCTTTATAGGGGTGGTCCGTTACTGTTTTGGCTCTGTATCTATGAGGTCGGCAATGAAAAGGTGGCAGGTTCAGTCTGTTGTGCGAGAAACCGCAACACGGCAGAAGAAGAGAGAAGAGTTGAATCGTGTTGGCACCTGTGCTGTGGCGATGTTGCTACTGGCGACGGCGCCCTCGGGCTGCGCTGTGGAATTGGCACCTCGAGAGGAAGGTAGCAGATGGCGAGAAGGAGAGAAGCTTGCGCGTGACCGCGAGGCTTCACTGAAGGAGGCGATGAAGGGTGCAGATTATGTTGTCATTAAAGAATGCTCTCCTGTGATCGGTTGGCCAGGCTGCAGTACTAGGATTTACGAAGTTCGGGGAACGAGCGGGATTGAGGGTCTCCTACATACAGTGGTCGTCGATCCGGCAAAGACATTGGCAGAATATGCAAAAGGTGAAAAGTCCGTGTTATTTTTGCTTCCCATTGTATTCATGGATTCAATCACGTTAGAGTTTTTCAGGACTAATGTGTTCGTCGGGCGCCTCAGACTGAACGGGCTTCATGCGTTGTTCGTAGAAAAGCCGGAGGACCTGTGGGCACAAGGGGTCTGGGTCACGGACGAGTCGGCGCAAGGAATTGCGCATTGGTTGGCTGGCCATGGGGCGGAGGAACACTCCAAGCGGTTGTTGGAGGAGTCGAACCGCGAAGACCAGGAACGTCAAGTGGCACGGGATGTGATTGAGTTGTGGCCGGGTCTTGCCAAGGGAGTTGTCAGCCGGCTGCTGTTGCCGAAAAATGAACCGAGTTCGGACGGACTCTCGCGGGCTACGGGGAGGGGCGAGGAATGCAGTGGCGTTCTGGAAGGAGAGGATGTTGGTGACGAAGCGCGTCGGCCGGCAGCAGAGAATCATGATCAAGACGAGGATGGTACGTTCTCCAGGGTTGGTGAGCGGATCCGGACACTCATGCCAGATCGTATTGAGCGCACGATTGCGGCATGTAGGACATTGGGAGCAGATCATAGTGATTGGGGCTGGGGTAGTGACCCGCAGCGTCTCGCTGCCGAAGCGATGCGGGACGTAGGCGCTGCCGAGCTCACGGAGGTAATGGTGCGTCTTGGCGGCGACAGGGCGGTTCTGCTTGGGGCGGCGGAATTGTACTTTTCCAAAGAGACGTCTTTCAGTCGCTGGCTTGACAAAGACGCGGCAGATCGCTGGCTGCCCCGACTGATCGAGAACGTTTTATGCTACGAGGAGAGTTTCGCGAATAGGTATGAGGTTCTGAGATTTGTCGTTGAGGAACGCAGGACGGATGCAGTGGAAGTACTATTGCGGATCGCGGCGGGTGAATCCCCTGTGTGGATCTGTGAGAGGGATGGCTGGATGAGCATTGATGTCGCGGCATGCCTGGCGGCAGCCCTGCTCGGCGCAGACGCGGTAGGTGCCTCCGCCCGGGAGCTTCTCGGCGCGGACTCGGAACCGTGGCCCTCTGCCCCCTGGATGGATGGTTACCGCAGTCCGATTGACAGGGTGGGACTCGATCTGTCTCTCGCCCTGCTCGGCAATTACGGTCATCTGAGGGCAGAGCAGTTCGTTAATATACTTGATACTAATGCGCCATTTGACATTGAGTGGGTGGCCCGAGAGGCACTCAGACGGTTCAATGGGAGAGACGGCGTCGGTCTTGTGATACAGGGGATCAGGGATCGTTGGATTGACTATGAGACCCGTGATCTGGTGATAGAGATGCTGGGACTTCATCTCTCCGAGGAGGAAGACCCCGATCAGGCCCTGTTGGCATGGTGGAGCGTGCATGGTGACGCTTTGGTGCGAGATCGAAGGGCGAAGTACCCTGTTGTCCCTAGCGAAAACTCCGTCCGCAACTGAGGATGGTCCTCGGGCCTGGAGGCGAGACATGACTAACGAAGAAGCGCGGGGATACGAGAGGCGGCTCGAGTACTGGAGAAATCCTACAAGGACCCTTGCGCGCACCAGGCCCCTCTTCCATGCCATCCATGGTCGGAAACGACTTGGAGATGCCGCCTATTTCCGGAAGTAACGCGTGCACCGAAAACCACATGCGCCGCTTCCCGCCGGCAGTGCGCTGCGCCTCCCCCTTGTGCCCGGAACAATCAACAATTCCTCGGCGAACAGGGGCTTGCCGCAAACTCTGGCATGATCTATGATCTGCTGCACTGTACGTGGTTTGTTACTCTAAATGGAAGGAGTCGTCATGGCAGCCAAAGTCGCAACGAAGAGTGAGGTTTTCGCCGGCATCGCAAAGGCCACCGATTTGTCGCGCCGACAGGTCGCCTCCGTCTTTGAGGCTCTCTCGGCTCTGATCAAGTCCAACGTGGGTAAGAAAGGCCCCGGCGTCTTCGTCGTGCCGGGCCTGCTGAAGATCATGGTCATCCATAAGCCGGCCACGAAGGCCCGCAAGGGCATCAACCCGTTCACGAAGGAGGAACAGGTATTCAAGGCCAAGCCGGCGCGGAAGGTCGTCAAGGTCCGTCCCCTGAAGGCGCTCAAGGACATGGTCAAGTAGGCGCCAGTAGGTTGACGCGGCCGGGACGTCGGCGGCGCGGGGACAACGCGCCGCCCATGTCTTCGCTCCGTGAGGACCGGCCCCAGACAGATCAGGACGAACCTCGCCAGGCGGCCAAGCGGCGCGGCCGTTGCCGCCGTTCGGGGTTCAGGGCCGAGTTCCCGGAAATCCGGGAAAAGAGCCGACGGCTGCCGCGATAGAAGTATGCGAGCAGGCGCAGAAGTAGGAGAAGGGGCTGATCGGAAGGCGAAAGACCCCCGGGGACGCCGGCGGGTCTTTCGCTTTTAGTGGTTGACGCCGGCGACGAAATCCGGCCGCGGTTCAGCGGGCGTCCGACGGCGCCGCCGCCCCGTCCTCCATGGCGCGCGCGATCGTTCCCCAGGAGAAGCGCGTGAGAAGCTCGCGCGCGCGCTCGGGGTTTGCGGCCCAGGCGGCGCGCGCGGCTTCCTCCACCGCGGGCTGGAGCGCGTGCGTGGCCTCCTCCAGGTCTCGCAGGCGGCGCCCCTCGGCGGCGATGCGTTTTTCGTAGTCCGCGTCGATCCGGCGCGCGCGGTCGCCGAAGAGCCGGTAGGCCGGCGCCGCGGCGTCGCCGGGGTCGAGGGCGTACGCCGCGGGCGGCGGACCCGCCCAGGGATAGAGCGGCACGAAGGGATTCGAGCACGGTTGCCAGAGACACAGCCACCAGACGATGCCGATCGGGGCGGGCTGCGAGGCGCGCAACTGGAAGATGCTGGCCGAATTCGTGCGAGGCACGCAGATGGTCCGCACGGGGCCGTTGTGCGGCGAGACGCCGGGCGGCGCGGCGAAGGGCGTGCCCTCGTAGTGGTCGCGCAGCACGGCGGCCAGCGACGCGACCGTCACGGGCGCCGCGGGCTTGACGCAGAAGGGAAGCGGGGTCGTGCCCGGCGCCGGCGCCATGCCGGCGACGCGCGCCAGGCCGCGCCACGCCCGATGCGTGTTGCTCGCCGCAACGCGGGTTTCCGGATTCGCGTAGGCCTTCTCGAAACTGAAGGGCTCCTGCGAGGGGTCGTGCCACCCGCGGCGCGCCGCGTACTCCTGAAGGTCCCGCGCTCCCAGAAAGCGGGCGCCGTCGGCCAGATCCACCGCGCCGATGGTGTAGGTGTTGGCGAGCACCGCCACCGCATCGTCGGGAACCCGGGCGGCGACCCAGTGCTTTCCGCGGACCACGGCGACGAGCCACGCCTCGCGCGGATCGGCGATGAGATAGGTCCTTCCGCTGACGGCGTAGCCGCGGTCCTCGACGAGGGCCCCGATGAGCTCGGCGCCCTGGCGCGCGGTGCGGGCCTCGCGCGCCACGCGGTGCCTCAGTTCGGGGCCCGCGATCCCGCCGCCGGGCGGAGCGGGCCGGTCTTCGCGGGAAGGACAGTTGTTGCTGGCCACGACGACGCCGTGCTCGTTGAGGAGGAGATCGCTCTCCGGGCAGCCGGGCATGGCCAGGCACGCGTAGGCCGCGCCCGCGGCCTCCTTCGGCCGCGGGAACATCCTGAACCCCGCGGGATCGGCGAGGCCGTTGTCCTCGTTGTGCGCGAGAAGGACGCCGCCGCAGGCCGTCGCCGCGCGCCCGGCGATGAGGGAGAAGCATTCCTGGGAGCCGGCGTCCGCCGCGGGGGACGCGGCCGCCGCCAACAGCGTCGCGAGCAGCATGTTAAAGCGTCGCATGCCATGAAGTGTAGCCGCGGGCGGCGGGAAAAGGCAACGCCGCCCGCGGCGCCGCCGCGTGCGAGCCCTCGCCGCCCGCGCGTTGCCCGGGTATGATGCGAGGCCATGGAAAAAGCCGTACTGAGCACCGTCGACACCGCGCTCGTCGTCGCCTACCTGGTCATCGTGAGCGCCGTGGCGCTGTGGGCGAGCCGCGGAGTCAAGTCGAGCAAGGACTACTTCCTCGCAGGGAAGACCCTGCCCTGGTGGGCGGTGGCCCTGTCGCTGGTCGTTTCGGACATCGGCGCCAAGGACATGGTGGGGCTGGCCACCGACGGCTACCGCTGGGGCGTCGTGATGATGAACTTCGACTTCCTGGGGTGCATCTTCGCGGTGCTCCTGGCGGCGTTCCTCTTCATGCCCTTTTTCTGGATGGCGGGCATCTACACGGTCCCCGAATACCTCGGGCGGCGCTACAACATGTATGTCCGGACGTTCTTCGCCATCGTCTGGACGATCTTCATGGTGGCGACGCTCGGGACGATCTTCGTGAGCGCCGCCGCGATGTTCAAAATCCTGCTGGGCTGGGGCTTCTGGCTCTCGGTGGGCATCGTCGCGGCCGCGGGCATCGCCTATACCACCGTGGGCGGCCTGCGCTCCGTCGTCTTCACCGAGGTCCTGTCCTGCGTCATCCTGATCGTGGGCGCGGCGCTGATCTGCTTCTTCGGACTGGAGCGCGCCGGCGGCTGGGACGCCATGCGCGCCTCCGTCGAGAAGCTGTGGTGGACCGAGCACCATTTCAGCCTGATTCCCCCCGCCGACCACCCCGCGTTCCCATGGCCCGCCGTGTTCCTCGGCCTGGGCATCGTCCTCGGCCCCGCCTACTGGATCGGCAACCAAGCCATCGTGCAGCGCAACCTCGGGGCGCGCAGCGGCAACGACGCGCGCGCCGCTTACGTCATGTGCGCCGCCATCAAGCTCGTCTTCCCGGTGCTCCTCGTCGTGCCCGGGCTCATCGCCCTCGCGCTGTTCAGCGACACCCTGGGAGCGCCCTTCATCGGGCAGTTGGGCAACGAGAACCCGGAGTGGCAGGGCAAGCTCGTCCTGCCGCGCCTCGTCGTCGAACTTCTGCCCCGGGGCGCCCTCGGCGTCGTCGTGGGCGCCTTCCTGGCGGGCATCACCTCGAACCTCGACTCCTACGTGAACTCGGCGAGCACGCTGCTCGTCTCCGATATCTACAGGCCCTTTGTGCGGCCCCGCGCCACGGATCGCGAATGCCTGGGGCTCGGGCGCGTCCTCACGGTCGCCCTCATCTGCGCCGGCGTCGCGGCGAGCTATGTCGTCGAGACCTACTACGGCGACAAATCGGTTTTCGAGGCGTTCCAGGACGCGCTCACGCTCTTTCAGGGAGCGCTTTTCGCGCTCCTTCTCTTGGGCATGCTGTGGCCCCGGGCGACGCAATGGGGCGGCCTCGCGGGGATGCTCTGCGGCGTGGCGTGCGCCGTGGTGCTCATGCGCGGATACGGGATGCCCTATCTCTGGGTCGCCTGGTGGTCCTTCGTCACCGCCGTGACGGCGACGGTGGCCGTGAGCCTCGTCACCAAGCCCTACGACACCGAGCGCCTCCGCGGGCTTGTCTGCTGGATACCCACCGAGGAGGGCGGGAAACCATGAGCGCCGCGGTCCTCTCGAGCTTCTTCCTCGCCGTGACCTTCTCCGCGGGCAAGTGCGTCTTCCTGGCGGCGATGCTGCTCCTCCTGGGGTGGCTCGTCTTCATGCCCAGGCGCTTCATCGGCCAAGCCGAGGGCGCGCCCGTGTGGTGGCGCAACGTGCGCGTCTGGGCCATCGTCGTGAACGTGATCCAGATCTGCATCTATATCGTCGCGGGATAGCGCCGCCGAGGAACGAGGAGGGGAGTCTCCCATGCTAAACACAGCGCTTGCGGTAGTGTTGGCCGGCGCGGCGCTGCTGGCGGACGCGCCCGCCGCCCCGTCCCAGGCCGAGGCCGGCGGGGGCGCCGCGCCGCGCGCCGGTCTTCCGGACTACGCCTTCCGGGAGCGCATGCCCCGGCGGGTCCTGGAGAGTTATCTGGCCCGGGCGATCACCTACAGCGAACTCCTGCACGGCACCGGCAACGTCGACGACAACCTGCGCATGCTCGCCAACACCGGCGCGAAATTCATCGGGCGCGCGATCTACAGGTGGGGCGGCGAAGACGCTCTCGACCGCCTGGTCGCCGCCGCCGCGCCGATCGCCGCGAGGGTCCACCGCGCCGACCCGGACGTCATTCTCCAGGGGGCGGCCTTCGAGATCGTGACGACGCGGGTCCGTGCGGCGCGGGTGCCCGCGCGGGTGTTTCGCGCGTTCGGCCGCGAACCCGAGGCGCGGACTTTCAGGTACGAGGACATGCTCTATCGGGACGGCCGGTTCGTCGACCACTGGGGGAAGGGCGCCTCGGTCCCCGACATGAGCCGGCTGGAAACGCGGCTGTGGTTCTTCCACCTCGCGGCGAGCTACATCGATATCGGCGTCGAGGCCGTGCACTTCGGGCAGGTCGAGCTCATGGACAAGCGCGACCCCGGGCACCGGCACTGGCGCGACCTCCTGGCCCGCGCGCGGAGCTACGCCGCGGCGCATGCCCGGCGCGGGATGCTGCTCTGCGACGCCCATGTCCCCGGCGGCGGCATCGTCGCGGACGGGGTTCTGCTCTTCGACTTCCACTCCTTCCCGCTCCGCATCGACGAAGTGCCGGAAGAGCCCGGCCGCGGCGTCCTCAAGATGGGCTATCTGGACAGCCTCTTCGGCCGGAGCGCGGGCGGCGCGACGCCGAGCGGCTGGAGCTGCGAGCACCTGCCCTTTCTGGTGGAGCTGGACAACTTCGGGCGGAGCGGCCGGCCCGACGAGAACATCGGCGGCCATTGGATCTGGGGCTGCGACGAGATCTCGTGGTTCGCGCGGCAGAGCGAAGAGTATCGCAACGCGTGGCTGCGCTACGCGTGGAACTGGGTTCGCGAGCATGACCCGAACGGCTGGCTGCAGATGCCGGGCAGCCGCACCCTCGCCGAGCCGGCGGGCGGAAAACGTTGGTACTGGGCGAACACATCCTCGGAGGCTTGCCCGGAGGGCTTCAACCAGGAGGAGACCATCAAGGCGATCTGGGCCGAGGCGCGGGCGGAGGCCTGAGGTTTCCGCGGCGCGCGTTGTGAAAACCCCGCGGGCCGGCTTGGGCGCGCCCTTCACGGGCGGACCGGGGGGCGACGGGAAAAAGGATGAGCGGCGCCCGCGCCGCGTACCCGGGAGGAAAACACCGTGATGTTCAAGCCTGCAGCTCGAATCTCGGCGCGGCTCGCCGCGTGTCTTCTGGCCGCATGCCTCTGCGCAGGAGCGGAGGATGCGGTCAGGTTGTGGGAGGAAGCCCTGGTGATCCCCACCTACGGGGTTGCGCCGCCCGATCCCTATCCGCGCTTTTACCAGGGCCGCGTCTACCAGGGCGCCAAGGCGTCGTACTATCCCTACGCGGCGTCGGACACCCTCACCGGCGTCAAGAAGGACAAGACTTACCGCGCCCTGTGCCTGGAGAACAAGTACGTGAAGCTCCAGGTCCTGCCCGAACTCGGCGGGCGGATTTTCACGGCCCTCGACAAGACCAACGGCTATGACTTCTTCTACCGGCAGCGGGTGATCAAGCCGGCGTTGATCGGCATGCTGGGCGCCTGGATCTCGGGCGGCGCCGAGTGGAACGTGCCCCATCACCACCGCGCCTCGAGCTTCATGGCGGTGGACTGGACCGTCGCGGAGGATGCCGATGGGGGCAAGACGATCTGGGTGGGCGAAACCGAGCTGCGCCACAGGATGAGGTGGATCGTCGGCGTGACCCTGCGCCCGGACAGCTCCGAGCTGGAACTGGAGGTCAAGATTTTCAACCGCACGCCGGTCGCCAACGCGTTTCTTTTCTGGATCAACCCCGGCGTCCACGCCACGCCCGAGTACCAGGTGATCTTCCCGCCCGACACCGAATGGGCCGTTCAGCACGGCAAACCCGAGTTCGCCTCCTGGCCCATCGCGCGGCAGGTTTACGGCGGCGTCGACTACACCGCGGGCGTCGACATCAGTTGGTGGAGGAATCACCCCGCGCCCGTCTCCTTCTTCGCCTGGAATTCCCAGGAGGACTTCTTCGGGGGCTACGACCACGGGAAGGACGCGGGCGTCCTGCATGTCGCCGATCACCATGCCGTCCCCGGCAAGAAGTTCTTCGAATGGGGGGACGGCCCCGAGGGCGACTCGTGGACGGCGATTCTGACGGACGAGGACGGCCCGTACCTGGAGCTGATGGTCGGCGCCTATTCCGACAACCAGCCCGATTACAGTTGGATCCAACCGGGCGAGGTCAAGGAGTTCAAGCACTGGTGGTACCCGGTGCGGAGCCTCGGCGCCGCGAAGAACGCGAACCGCGAGGCGGCCGTGAACCTCGAGGCCCGCGGGGACGGCGCGGCGGTGGTGGCGTTCAACACCACCCGCGAGCACATTGGCGCCGTGGCCCGGCTCGCCGCGGGGGATCGGCTTCTGCTGGAGAGGGAAATCACCATCGGCCCGGCGCGGCCCTTCCGCGCCGAGGCGGCGCTCCCCGCCGGGGTCGCCTTCGGGGATCTGCGCGCCGCGCTCGCCGCCCCCGACGGGCGCGAGCTGATCGCGTACCGGCCCGCGAAGCCCGCGGGAACGCCCATGCCGGCGCCGGCGCGCAAGCCCGCGCCGCCCCGGGAGATCGCCACCAACGAGGAGCTGTATCTCACGGGGCTCAGGCTCGAGCAGCTCCACAGCCCCGCGATGGACCCGGCCGCGTACTACGAGGAAGCCCTCCGCAGGGATCCCGGCGACTACCGGGCCAACACCGCCCTCGGAATCCTGCTGCTCAAGGCCGCCCGCTACGAGGAAGCCGAAACCTGTCTGCGCGCGGCGGTCGCCCGGGCGACGCAGAACCACATCCGCCCCAAGGACGGCGAGGCCTTCTACTACCTGGGGATCGTCCTCAAGGCGCGGGGGCTTCTCGATGCGGCCTGGGACGAGCTGCAGCGCGCGGTCTGGAGCGCGGCCTGGCAAGCGCCGGGGTACCACGCCCTCGCCGAGATCGCCTGCCTGCGCGGGAATTTCGCCGAGGCGCTGGCGCTCGTCGAGCGTTCTCTCGGCCGCAACTCCGCCAACACGCGGGCCCTCGCCCTGCGCAGCGCCGTGCTCCGCAGGCTCGACCGCCCGGTGGAGGCCTACCAAAACGCCCTAGCGGCGGCGGCCGTCGATCCGCTGGATTTCCGCGCCGTCAACGAGCTCTGCCTCGCCCTGGCGGCGGTGGACGAGACGGCCCTGGCGGCGGAGGACGTCGAGCGCCTCGGCGCGTGGATGCGCGGCGAGGCCCAGTCGTACCTCGAGCTGGCGGTGGATTACGGCGGGGCGGGGTTTTACGAGGAGGCTTGCGGCGTGCTGGAGCGCGCCGCCGCCGCGGCCGGCGAGGGCGGCGTTCACCCGATGGTTTATTATTTCCTCGGCTGGTACTCCGCCAAACAGGGCCGGGCAGCCGAGGCCGCGGACTGCTACCGGCGGGCGGCGCGGCTGCCTTCCGGCGGCTGCTTCCCCCTCAGATTCGAGGCGCTCGATGCCCTCGCCGACGCCATGCGGGTTAACCCGACGGACGCGCGCGCGCCCTACTACCTCGGCAACCTCCTCTACGACCACCAGCCGCGCCGCGCCATCGAGGCTTGGGAACGGGCCGCCGCCCTCGACCCCGCCTTCGCCCCCGTGCATCGCAACCTTGCCAACGGCTACGCCTGGGGCGTCAAGGACCCCGCCCGGGCCATCGCGAGCTTCGAGAAGGCCATCGCCCTGGATCCCGGCAACCCGCGCTGGTACTTCGAGCTGGACGGCATCCTCGAGGCGGCGGGCGCCGCCGTCGAGAAACGGCTCGCGCTCCTGCGCGCGCACGCCGAGACGGTCGCGCGGCGCGACGATGCCATGACGCGCATGCTCGCCCTGCTCATCAGAAACGGCGCCGAGGACGAGGCCCTGGCCGTCTTGGCGACGCGGCGCTTCCACAACTGGGAAGGCTCCGACGAGATCCACGGCGTGTACGTCGACGCGTGCCTCACCCGCGGCCACCGCTTGTTCCGCGCCAAGGACTACGCGGGCGCCCGCGCGGCCTACGAGGCCGCGCTCCTTTACCCCGAGAATCTCGAGGTCGGCCGGCCGTACCGCGACTACCGCGCCGGCGAGAAGCACTACTTCATCGGGCTGGCGCGCGAGGCTCTGGGCGACGGCGCGGCGGCGAGGGCCTGCTTCGAGAAGGCGGCGGCGCACGCCCTCGAGGGCGCGTCGGAGGCGCGCTACCACCAGGCCTGCGCGCTCCGCAAACTCGGCCGGGACGAGGAGGCCGGGCGCATCTTCGCCGGCCTGGCGGCCCATGGCGCCAAGGAGATTGCCGGCGCCGGCGCGGTGGACTACTTCGCCAAGTTCGGCGAGCGGCGCTCGGAGCGCGCGCGCATCGCCCAGGCGCACTACCTCCTCGGCCTCGGCTATCGCGGGCAGGGCCGGGAAGACGAGGCGGTGAAGGAGTTCCGCGCCGCGCTCGAACTGGCGCCGGATCTTCTCGGGGCGCGCACGCAGCTTGCGCCATGACAATCCGGGCGTTCGCTCTTGATCCCAGCCGGTCCGACGCCGTATAGTGAGGGGGTGATTCAGGCGCCGCCCGGGCGGCGCCCAGGCGCGAACACGGCCTTGCGGCCGGGAGGAAACAGGATGAAACTTCGAAGTCTGGCGGCGGCGGCCCTCGCGGCCCTCTGGGCCTGCGGACAGTTCCTGGGCGCGGCGGAAGGCGCCTCGGTGAAGAAAATCCTCTACGTGACGACGACCAAGGATTTTCATCACTCCGCTTGCGAGTACTCGATTCCCATTGTCAAGAAGCTGGCGGAGGAGTCCAAGCAGGACCCGCTGCTGGGCGCCTTCGATGTGGTCTGCACCGACAAGACCGATCTGATCACCGCCGAGGGCTTGAAGAACTTCGACGCCATCTGTTTCTCGAACACCACGGGCGGCCTGGCTCAGTTCCCCCTGAGCGAGGCCGACCGGAACGCGCTCCTGGAGGCGATCAAGGGGGGCAAGGGCTTCATCGGCATTCACGCCGCCACGGACACCTACAAGGACTGGCAGCCCTACGTGGACATGATCGGGGGGGCCTTCGAGAGCCATCCCTGGAACGAGCGGGTCACCATCGACATCGAAGACCCATCGCACCCCTGCGCGGCGCCGGTGCCCTCCCCTTGGGTGGTGAAGGACGAGATCTACGCCTTCAAGAACTACTCCCGCGACAAGCTCCACGTGATCATGAGCCTGAGCAAGTCGTCCCTCAAGGGCAAGAGCACGCCCTCCCGCGTCGCGGACCAGGACTACGCCATCGCCTGGTGCAAGCCCTACGGCCAGGGGCGCGTCTTCTACACCGCCTTGGGCCACGAGCACGCGTTGTGGGACGACGTCTTCTTCCAGCGCCACCTCATGGGCGGCTTCAGGTGGGCGCTGGGCGCGGCCAGACAGGCCGGCTGGAAGGCCAACAAGGACGGCGAGCGCGTCGGGCTGGTCAAGGGCAACGGGTTGGGTGACGCCAACCTGGCCGTGGGCCACAAGAAACTCGAGGCGGGGTGGGAGAAGCTCCTCGACGGGTCGCCGCTTGCCTGGGACGCCGCCTGGGAGACGTCGGGCAACCAGAAGGACACGCGCAAGCACTGGACCGCGGGGCCCGACGGCGTGCTGACCGGCTACGCGGCGGAGGGGACGCCCGGCTCGAGCCACCTGTACTACACCAAGAAGAGCTACAGGAACTTCGAGGTCAGGGCGGAGATCTGCATCAGCCGGGACGGGAACAGCGGCTTCTACTTCCGCTGCCCGAAGGACAAGAACCTGCTTCCCAACGGCAAGTGGATGGACTGGCCGAACGGCTACGAGGCCCAGGTCAACCTGAGCCACGGCGGCGACCCGAAGCGCAGCGGCACTTTCTACGCGGCGCCGGTCATCTGGTCCGGCGACATCAAGGCTCTCACCGGCTTCGACGCGGCGCGCAAAGAGGACCTCGAGCGGCAGGGCGACTTCTGGTACCGGATGCGCATCATCGCCGTGGGCGACCACACCGTGATCCTTCTCAACGACCAGGTGGCCATCGACCACTTCGGCCCGGCGGACGGCAAGGAGCTTTACACCGAGGGGCTGTTCGCCTTCCAAATGCACCACCCCAAGGTGCTCGTGAAGTTCAAGAACCTCGAGGTCAGGGAGCTGTCTCCCGAGCTTAAATGAACGCTCTTCCCGCGCGGGCGCGGAGGTCCGGAAAGCGGGTTTCCGCGCCCGCGGGGAGCGATGCATGCTGGCACGCTTCCTGCTTCAATTCCTGCGGCACCCCCTGAACACGGGCGCGATCGCGCCCAGTTCCCGCGCCCTGGCCCGCGCCATGGTCCGCGGCCTCGACCTGCATCGAGCCTCGGCCGTGGTCGAGTACGGACCGGGCGGCGGAGCTTTCACGGGGGAGATCCTGGCGCGCCTGCGGCCCGGCGCGCTCTTCGTCGCCATCGAGAACAACCCGGCGATGTACGCGGCCTTCCGCGCCCGCTACGGGCGTCTGAACGCCGTCAACGACTCGGCCGCGAACGTGGGCGCGATCCTCGCCTCGCTGGGCGCGTCGCACGCCGACTGCATCGTGAGCGGCCTGCCCTGGGCGTCCTTCGGCGGCCGGCTCCAGGACGAACTGCTCGCCGCCACGTGCGCGGCGCTGCGCGACGGCGGCCGCTTCGCCACCTTCGCGTATCTCCAGGGCCTCCTGCTCCCGTCGGGCCGCGCCTTCGCCCGCAAGCTCGCGGGCTGCTTCGCCGCGGTCGAGCGCTCGCCGGTCTGTTGGGGCAATTTGCCGCCCGCCTTCGTCTACCGCTGCGTGAAGTGACGCCGGGCGGCCCGCCCCGGCGTCTTTATCGGACCTCCCCGGCGTGCATCAGCGCGGCTTTTGCCGGCGCGCGAGCCCTAGCGTACACTTCATGCGAGGGGATGGCGGTTCGAGGGAGTGTAGCATGGCTCAACCGGCAAAAGCGGAAGTCGTCGCCGAGATCAACAAGCGTAAGAGCGCGAGCGGTCTCAACCTGCGCGGGGTCGATCTGTCGGGCGCCGACCTGGAGGGCGCGAACTTCGAGAGCGCCGACCTGCGCGGCGCCAATCTCTCCGGCGCGGGACTGAAGGGCGCGAGCCTCTTCGGCGCCAACCTCGAGGGCGCCGATCTGAGCCGGGCGGTGCTGCTCGATGCCAACGTCGAGCTGGCCAACTTCAAAGGAGCGAAGCTTTCCGGCGCCGATCTGCGGCGCGTCAGCTTCACCGCGACGAACCTCGGCGGCGCGGATCTGGCCGGCGCGAATCTGTTCCGGGCGCGGTTTCCCGAGCTCGATCTGCGCGGGGGCCGGTTCGCCCGGGCGAATCTCGGCGGCGCCGTGTTCCTCTCGTGCAATCTCGAGCACGTCAACTTCCAGGGCGCGCAGTTCGTCAACACGATTCTGAAGCGCTGCACTCTGGCCGGCGCGGATTTCGGCGACACCGTCTTCAGGAACGCGCGCTTCGAGGGCACGGGGTTGAGCGGGGTGGACTGGCGGGGCGCGTGCTTCGTCGACTTCGACTTCTCGGCGTTGGACCTGACGGACGTCGATTTCTCGGGAGCGCGCCTGGAAGGGGCGCGCTTCTCGCAGGAGGGCATCGCCGGCGTCAAGTTCGCGGGGGCCGTCATGGCGCGCGTGTCCTTCGAGGGGTTCAACCTGGCGCGCATCGATTTCAGGAAGTGTGATTTCACGCGAGCCAACCTCGCGGGAGCGAACTTGCGGGGCGCGGACCTCTCGGAGGCCGATTTGTCCGGCGCCAACCTGAGCCAGGCGGACCTCACGGGCGCCACGGCCCGCGGGGCGCGCTTCCGCGCCGCCGTCTGCCGGGGGAGCCGCATCGTGGAGGCCGACCTCACCGACGGCGATTTCCTCCGGGCCAACCTCTTCAAGGCCGTCCTGCAGCGCTCATCGCTGAAGTCGGCCGCAATCAAGGATGTGAACCTCCGCGGCGCCCAAGTGGAGGAATGCAGCTTCCGGGGCGCGGATTTGGAGGGCGCCGACGTGTCCGGCGCGCAGTTCAAGCGCTGCGACCTGGAGGGCGCCAAGCTCAACCGCTCCGTCGTCATCGGCACCACCATCGCCGAGTGCGCGGTGAAGGCGACTTCCTGGCAGCGCGCGCTCCTCAAGGAGATCAAGTGGCAGGACCTGGATCTGGCGGGCGGCGATTTCTACCGCGCCAACATGATGGAGGCGCAGCTCGTGCGCCTGCGCCTGGCGGGCGCGACGCTGGATATGGCCGACCTGCGCGGCGCGGTGCTGGAGGACTGCGACCTGCGCGACGGCCAGATGGTGGGGGTGCGCTTCGAGAACACCCAGCTCACGCGCGTCAACTTCCAGGGCGCGCTCGTCCGGGAGTCCGACTTCACCGGCGCCGCCATCGCCGATGCGCAGTGGGAGGGCGTCGACCGGGACGAGCTCTCGAGCTGCACCGGGCTGACGCTGCCCGAGCGGCCCGACGAGAAGGCGAGCGCCGCCGCCTCCGCCGGCGGCCGCCGCGCGGAACTCCGCGCGCGCATCCAGTGCGACAGCGTCTGCAGCACCGATCTGGAACGAATCCTGACGGAGTTTCGCGGCTTGTACGAGAAGGTCGCGGCGGCCATCGTCGCGCGCTGCGGCCGGGCCGCGCGGGAGGAGCCCCTGCCGCCGGCCTGCGAACTCCAGATCGCGTCGCTGCAGTTGGAGCGCACGCTCCAAATCGTCTGGCGGAGCGCCGTGTGGGAGCTGAGCGGCCGGACGCTGGATGCGCTGGGCATCGTCCGGGAGCTGTGCGATGCGGCGCTCGCCCGGGGCGGCGAGCAGCGCTTCAAGGGCGCGGCGCCCGGCGAGAACGCGGTCGCGGCCGAGTTGGCCCGCCGCGACGTCGCGGCGCGCGCCAAGGAGCTGACCAGCGCCTCCGCCGACGCCGCCGAGGCCGTCGCGCAGGCGGTGTGGAGCTTCCTTGGCGCGGTGCTAGGCTCGCCGCGCCTGCACGGCCTGCAGTGGCAGACGGCGTGAGGGCTCCGCGGCGTGCGCCGGACCCGCGCTGCGGGATCCCGCGCCGATCGTCCGGGGGGGCCGGCGCCTCCGCCGCTTATCGGCCCGCGTTTGACGCCGCCCTCCCCGCATCGTAGATTTTGCAGGATACACCACACGCCTGCCCGCGGGCAGAAGGGTCTGAAAGAACCGCATCGCCGGGGGATCGCGTTGAGAAGGGCCGGTCCGTGCACATGCGTGGACGCGCGTTTCGCGGCGCCGCGAAGCCGCGCCTCGCACGGACCTGCAACGGGGAAGAAGGAATGACATCCGCCGCACGTTTCCGTATCGTCGGACAGAGTCGTTTCACCGCGCTGCTCCGCAAGGAGACGGCGCGGGTGGCGGTGGGCACGGGCGGCGTGCTCTTGAGCGGCGAGGCCGGCGCCGGGAAGGAGCTGTGCGCCCGCACGATCCACGCCCAGGGCCCGCGCCGGCGCGGACCCTTCCGGATGGTGGACTGCGGGCGCTTCTTTCCCGAGGATCTCGCCGCCATCATTTTCGGCGGCGCGGAGCGGCCCGGGACGGCGCTGCTGGCCCGCGCGAACCGCGGGACGCTGTATCTGGTGCATCCCGAGGAGATGGTGGTGTCGCTCCAAGAGCGGCTCTTGAGCTTCCTGAAAAGCGGCGAATACACCGCCGGCGAGCTCGGGCCGCGCAAGCGAGCGGACGTGCGCCTGCTGTGCGGCACGGACAAGGAACTGGAGCTGTACGTGCGCGGCGGCGCGTTTCTCGGCGAGCTGTGGGAGCGCATCGCCGCGTCGGTCGTGAAGGTCGCGCCGCTCCGGGAGCGCCTCGAAGACATCGTCGACGTGATCGAGTACCTCGACGGCATGCCGGTGGACCAGCGCTTCTCCGCCGGCGTCGTGAGCGTGCTGGAGAGCTACCCCTGGCCCGGCAACTACGACGAGCTCATCGAGGAGGTGGAGCGCCTGCTCAGAACCGGATACCAGTGGATCGAAATCGAGCACGTGCGGCGCGATATCGTCGACTACGAGGGCACGCCCGTCAACGCCGACCCGGAGATTCGGCGCGCGCTCCACGAGATCGAGCGCTGCATCCAGACCTTCCGCATCAGCGACGGCGCGCCCCTGGATTTCGCGCCGTACTTCTGGCACGGCGGGCCGGTGCCGAGCAGCACGCCGGCGGCGCCCATCGAGGAGCCGGATCCGGACTGCGAGACGTGGGAGCACGACGCGGCGTGGTAGCAGGAAGGGACGAACGACGGCCATGAAGACCGCCGAACTCGCCGACACGCTCCTGTGCTGGTGCGGGGCCGACACGGCCCTGGAGGAGGCGCTGCGCGGGGCGGAGCGGCCGGATCTGCGCGCCGTCAAGACGGCGAGTGAGTTCCTCGAGGCCTTTCACGTGGAGCGCCCGGCGTGGGTCATCCTGGGCGCGAAGCCGGAATCCGAGGCGTTGCGTCTCCTCGGCATGCTGGTGCAGACGCGGCGGGCGGTGTCCGCGGTCGTGGCGTTGAGCGCGCCGAGCGCGGAGCAGGTGCGGCTCTTCATGCGCGCGGGGGCCAGGGACGTGCTCTGGATCGACGAGCTGCCCGGAGGGCTGCCCCAGGCCGGGGCGGACGCGCAGGAGGCGGACGAGGCCCTCGCGGACGCCGCGCCGCCCGAAGCGCAGGAAATCATCTGCACCAACGAGGCGATGCAGAGGGTCTTCGACATCGCCACGAGGATCGCGCCCACCGATTCCACCGTGCTGATCCAGGGAGAGAGCGGCACGGGGAAAGAGGTGGTCGCCGGGCAGATCCACGCCCGGAGCCCCCGGGCGCGCAAGCCCTTCGTCAAGGTCAACTGCGGCGCGATACCCGAGCCGCTCCTGGAGAGCCAGCTTTACGGGCACGAGAAGGGCTCCTTCACCGGGGCGATCAAGCAGCACAAGGGCTTGTTCGAGATGGCCGACCGGGGCACGATCTTCCTGGACGAGATCGGCGAGATGAGCCAGGAGATGCAGGTCAAGCTGCTGCGGTTCCTGGAGAGCAAGGAGCTGCGGCGCGTCGGCGGCCACGAGGTCATCAAGGTCGACGTCCGGGTTATCACGGCGACCAACAAGGATCTGAAGCGCGAAGTGGCGCGGAACCGCTTCCGGAGCGATCTCTTTTATCGGATCAACGTCATCACCCTGCATCTCCCGGCGCTCCGGGAGCGGCCCGAGGAGATCGTGCTTCTGAGCGAGCATTTCATGCGCCGGCTCAGCGCGGAGCACATGGTCGCGCCGAAGGTCTTCAGCGCCGAGGCGCTCGCCGTGATGCAGGGGCTCCCGTGGCCGGGCAACGTCAGGGAGCTGGAGAACGCGGTGGAGCGGCTGTTGTTCCTGGCCCCCGCCGACGTCATCGAGCCGGCGCACCTGGCCGAGTTTCTGGATCTGTCGCCGCCGGCGGCCGCGGCGCCCGCGGCCGCCGCCTCGGGGGGCGATGCCGCCGCTCCGAGTCCGGCCGCGCCGGCCGCGTCCTGGAAGATCGAGGACCTGGAGCGCGTCCACATCGAGCACGTCCTCGGGGCGCTCAAGTGGAACAAGATGCGGGCCTCGCGCGCCCTCGGCATCAACGTGAAGACGCTCTATAACAAGATCCGCGCCTACGGCCTGACGCCGCCCTCGGATGCCGAGTCCGATCCCGGCTCGGCGGAAGAGGCGCCCGCCGGGAACCCCGAACCGTCCGGCTGAGCGCGGGCGCGGCCCGGCTAGCGCAGGAACTTGCCGAGCTTGTCCGACGTGAAGCAATACTGGACCGGTCTCCCGCCCCGCTCGAAGGTGACGGTGATCGGCTCACCGGCGGCGAAACGCCGGCGCTGCTCGTCGTAGAGGTCCCAGAGGGCTTTCTCGTCATCGAAGGGGATGGACTTGCCGTTCAAGCCCTTGATCACATCGCCCGGTTGGAACCCCAAGTTCTTGAGCAGCGACTCGTCCTTGATGCTCTTGAGCTTCAGCTCGCGCTTCTTCGCGTCCAGTTCGCTCTGGGCCAGGTCGAGCTCGGTGACCACGTGGCGCGTGTCGGACAGGCGGGCGATCGTCGGCGGCGGGACGACGAAGTACTGAGGCTTCGGGGGCGTCATCACGCCGGTCGCGAGCTTGCGGCCGACATCCGCCATCTGGGATTCCTTTTGGAGCTTGGCGGCGGCCTCGGGCGATATGCCTTGGATGAACGCCTGCGCGTTTTCGATCTCGACGGCCGGCGGGGTGATGTCGGACACGGGCGTCGAAAGGCCCGGGTAGCAGAACAGCGCCGCGATCGCCGCGACCGCCAAGCCGCTGAACACCCACTGGATTTTCTCGATCCGGTCGAGCATGCCGATCACCTCGTCGTTTCGCGCCGGGTTCGATTCTACACCATCTATCGGAAGGCGCGGCGCGGTTGTGCAACGAAGAGGGGCTGCGGGCTCCGGCGCGGCCTCAAGCCCGCAGCTCCCGCCGAGCCCAGCTTCTGAACGCCGCCTCGTCCTCCCTGGCGCGCGCCAGCAGCGCCCGGGGGATGCTGATGGGCACGACCGCGACCTCGCCCGAGAGCTCGGGGCCCCGTCCTCGCACCAAACCGGGCTTGGCGGCGGCAAACGTGGCCGTCAAGGCGGCGCGCACGGCGATGCCCAGAACCGCGCCCGTCTCGGCGTGGAGACCCGACGGGATGTCCACCGCGAGCACCGGCGCCCCCGCGCGGTTGACGGCGCTGAACACGCCGATCAGAAAACCTTCGACGGGGCGGTCCAGTCCGGTGCCGAACACGGCATCGACGATGCAGCCCGCGCCGCGAATGGCCTGTTCAAGGGCGGGGGAGAAGGCGCGCTCGACGCCGACGGGAACCCCGGTCCCGCGCGCGGCGTCGAGGTTCACGCGGGCATCGCTTCCGGGCGCGATCTGTTCCTCGCGCCCCAGGAGGATGACGCTCGCCGCGTGCCCCATGTTGCACAGGTGCCGGGCGATCACGAAGCCGTCGCCGCCGTTGTTGCCCGTTCCCGCGAGGACGAGGACCGGCGTTCGCCACCGCCCGGATGCGAGCCGTTCCGCAAGGAGCGCGGCGGCGCCGCTGCCGGCGTTCTCCATGAGGAGCAGGCCGGGGACGCCGAACTTCTCCATCGCCAGCCGGTCGAGAAGCCGCACCGTGTCGCGGGAGAGGATCGGCGGCGTCATGCGCCGGCGCTCCGCAAACCGAAGACGATCGAATTCACCTTGTGCCCTCCGGGTAGGCTCCGTTTTTTCGGAGCTTACAGGCTCCCCAGATACCTCGGCCGCACGCGATAGTACACCTCCAGCGTCAGCACCGCGATGGCGGTCGCGTAGACCCTGCCGCCCGTCTGGCCGATCCAGTTCGGATCGGGGTCCCAGCTTCCGGCGCGGTGTCCATCGGCGCGCTGGAGCTTGAGCAGCGCGTCCTTCATGGCCGGGTTCCATTCCTTCCACCAGCGGCCGCCCAGGTGGAAAAGCGCCAAAGTCCCATAGTACCAGTAATAGAGCGACTGCCCCGTTTCCTGCCAGCGCGTCCGGCCGCGAGCTTCGGGCGGCAGCCTTAGGGTCGCGTCCGCGAGGATGCGGGCTTGGGGATCGGCGACGGGCCGGCCGCACAGAAGCAGCCCGAGGAGCGCGACGGGCGCGAGCCCCGGCCGCCTTTCATCGCGGCCGAGGCCCTTGTCCGCATAGGTGACGAGCCCGGACCCGCCGCCATGCATGCGCTCGATCGACGCCAGGGTGGCCGCCGTGTCCGGCACCTCCAGGCCGGCCTCCCGGCAGGCTTCGAACGCGAGCACCTGCCAGCCCGTGATGGAGAGGTCGTTGCGCCCCGTCGCCCGGCTCGTATAGTCCCAGCCGCCGCCGGCCTGGCGCGATTGCGCGGCGAAAACAAGCGCGCGCGCCAGCGCGGCGCCCAGCTCCGGAGTCGGGTGGGCGGCATGGGCCTTCGCCAGGCTGTACACGGCGATGGCCTGGTTGTACATGAAATTCGCGTCCTCAGGACCGAAGTTGCCCCGAGCCTGTTGGCATCTCAGAAGGAAATCGCGCGCCTTGCCGGCGGCGGTTTTCCAACCGGGCGGCGGCGACTCGCCTTGCGCCAGGAAGGCGGCAAGCGCGAGCGCCGTGACGCCGGCGTCATACTGGGGGTGGCCGCGGCCGGAGCAACGATCATCAGGCGGGCAGCAGGCATCGAAGCCGTCGCAGTCCCAGCGCCCATCGCCGCTCTGGTGGGCCGCCAGCCAGACAAGGCCGCGCCTGACCGCTTCTTCGGTCTCGCGCGATCCGCCGAACTCCTCCAGCAGAATGCGGCGGCCCGCGGTCCCCGCGCCGCCGCCGCCGCCGCCGCCCTGCGAATGCCCCGGGGAGCCCGGACCGATCCCGATCACCCCCGGGGGCGCGGCCGGCGCCGGGTTGATATCCGCCGAACGCGGTCCGGGAGCAGGCTCCTCTTCCTGGTCTTCGATCTGCGTCAACGGCTCCACCGGAGGAAGCGGTTGAGGCGGATCCGCCGCGGCCGGAGGCGGCGGGAGGCGCACCGTCAGGGACAGCTCGGTCGCCGGAGGCGGGGGCTCGCCGGCCGGCACCTGAAAAATGCTCCCCCGGGCGAGGTAGACGCCGACCCCGTGGGCGCCCAGCGATAGAACCACAAAGCCGATCCATGCCAGCCTCAGCCTGCGGGGCCGGCTGGCCACGAAGGCAAAGCGCCTCAAAAACCGGCCTTCCATCACAAACACCCGGCGTGCGAAGCGCCGGACCCGGGTGCCGAGGAGTCTGAACTTGGCCAAGGGCATGCGCATTGCCTATCATGGACGATTATAGCAGAGTTGACTGCCCTCGGGCCTCCCTTTATAATCGCCCCAAGAGATAAATCAGGTCTCTCTGCTGCGTCTCGCGGGAACGGCGCGCGTGTGGATACAGGCAGCCCATTATGTAAAGCGCTTGTTACATGCGCGGCGGCGCACACAAAAGGAGAAAGTGGTTTGTGATCGGTTTCTCGCGGGTCCTCGAGGCAGGGCGCGAGGTTCTCGGCGGTGCGCGCGTGGATGGTACGCAAAATGCTTGACGCCTTGCATGCATTCCGGCGGAGCCGGCAATCGGCTTGCGTCGGGCGGCAGGAGGGAATCCTGAGAGAGCGTGCTCAAAGGAGGTTATGGTGAAGCAAGAGTGCAAGGGACGGAATGGGGCCAAGACGCTGGGCTTGTGGGGTCTGGCGGCCTGCGCCTTGCTTGCGGGCTGCGACGGGGCGGGTTCGGGCTCCCAGGAACCGCCGACGCCGACACAACCCGGAGAACGGGTGGTCGTGGTGACGGTGAAGCCCACCGATCTTGTGCCCGGCAGCGTGTTCGAGATCAACGGCCGCGGCTTCCCGAACTCGCTCTCCGACGTTTTCGTGAACTTCAAATCGGTGCAGGATCAGGGGCTTGGCGTTGCGGGCCTTCCCGTCCGAATCACCCCGAACCTCATCACGGTCGTGGCGCCCACCGGCATTCCGACCGGGCTTTTGACCGTCACCGTGCGCGACTCGAACGGTCGGAAGATCCCGCTGGCGCCCAAGGAGGTGAGCGGCACGCCGATGCTCACCGGGTATCAGGTCCCGAACGCGGTGCGCGTTCCCGGCATGCTCGAGGGCAACCAGTTCAAGCTGGAAACGCCCGCGCTGATCGTGTACGGCAACAACGTGGACGCCACGGTGAGCGTGGCGGAAATCGGGGTTCTGGGACTCGACGACAAGGAGATCACCTCCGTGTCCGTGACGGTCCCGGCCGACGGCTGCGGCATTACGGTGCCGGGCGTCGAAGACCCGCAGATCCGGGGCCTGAGGATTCCGCTGCCGACCACCCTCGGCAGCGGGTTTCCCGTCGATCGCGTCACGTTCGTGACCGTGCGCGTGCGTAGAGGCTCTCTCGTCAGCAACGTGCTGCAGGTCCCCGCCGTCAACAGCAACTGGACGCTCCCGTCCACCTACGACGTGCCGTTGCCGGCGTTTATCAACGGGTGCTGGGTGAGTCCCGGTGTGCATGGAGACGTGCTCGAGCTCTTCTACTCGGTGTTCCAGCCGGTCGTGCGCTTCAAGTGGACCCCGTTTCTCGAGTGGTGGAACGGGACCGAATGGGTGCCGGTGCTTCCCGACGTCCTGCTCAAGCCGCCGAGAACGCTTGATTTCGGAACGAGCGACTACCAACCCTCGTTTATCCTCGCGGGCGACAAGAACCAGAAGCAGGACAAGGGCGTCTTCTCGGGGCCGGGCATGGTGTACCGGCTGCTCCTCAACATTCGGGCGTTGTGGGATGGCACGGGCCAGGGCAGGCTCCGCATGCACCTCAAGTCCGAGCCGGTGAGCCACGGCGAGATCGGCGTGACCGCCATCGCGGACTCGCTCAAAGGCAACCGCGTCGAGTTTCCGTATTTTGCGGTCACCACCGCGCTCTCGTGGCCCGTCCAGGGGAACATCGTCGAAACGTTCTCAGACAAGAGTCTGGCCCTCGATCGAGACACTTTTACGAACCTGGATCCCACGGGAACGTGGGGGGATGGCGTTGCGCGCGGAGACACCCGGGGCACCGCGGTGGCGGGCTTCGGCACGGCGGCGCTGGACGAAGGTTATCTGAAATCCGGATCCAACTACCTCTTCGATACGAACACGGGCCAGTTGTACCAGTTCCCCGCCGGAGCCACCGACGGTTTTATCGCCGGAATTCGGGCTCAGGCGACGGATCCCACCGCACAGGGCCTCATTCGCCTATTCGATGGGCTCAATCCCGGCGCCTCCCGGGGCGAGCTGCACGTGTCGCGTCTCGTGGTTCCGGCGGGCGCGAAGATCTACGGCCGCGGCAGCCGGGCGTTGGTGATCCGCGTGAGCGGCGCGGCGGGCGGCCTCGCCGCCCGAATCGACGGCGACATCGTCGCCGACGGTCTCGACGCGACCGAGGGAACCGTCGATAGCGAAACCGGAATCGTGCGCGCGGAAGCGGGCAAGGGCGGCGCCGGCGGCCCCGGCGGCGGCAAGGGCGGCGCCGGCGGCGTCGTGCGCGTCCGTTCCATCGGCGGCGACCTGGTCGTCGGCGAGACGAATAACGCCCAGCCGGGGGAATGGGGCGGCGGCGCGGGACAGACGATCGCGTACACGCTGCCCGAGGAATCGAGCAGCGGAGGGAGCGCCGCGCCCCAACTGAAGAACTTCGTTTACGGCGGTCCCGGCGGCGGAGGAGGATTCGGAACGGCCGGCGGCAAGGGGCGTCCGAGCAACCGCACGCTGGGTGACAACAGGAACAACACCTCGGGCAACCCGTGGTCGGCGCTGGGGGAGATCCTGCGCGTGGTGGGCGCTCCCGGGCCCGTGCGGGGCTCGGAGGATCTGCTCCCCCTTATCGGCGGCAGCGGCGGCGGCGGCGGCGGCGGCTGGCTCGCGCGCTGGGGGGTCGGCCCGGTCGCCAACCAGATCGCTCGTCTTTTCGGCGTCGGCGGCGGCGGCGGCGGCGGCGGCGGCGGCATCATTCACATCGTCGCGCGCGGCTCGGTCGAGATCGGGGGACGGTTGTCCTCCTGCGGCGGCAAGGGTAGTCCGGGGCGCGCCAAGCCTCTGGGCGTCGGCACGAGCGCCACGTACGGCGAATGGGCCGGGTCCTGCGGCGGCGGCGGCAGCGGCGGCGCGTTGCTGGTGCAGGTCACCGATGCGCTCGTCTTCAAGCCGGGCTCCGTGCTCGATGTGACCGGCGGACTGGGCGGACGGCCCGGTACCACGTCGGATCCGAACATACTCAACCACATCGGGCATCCGATCGGAGGCGACGGCGGCAGGGGGCGCGTTCGCCTGGAGGCCGGCCGCGGCGTCAACCTGGCGAACAACATCAGCACGAGCGGCATTGCCCCGGTGATCGCCGAGGACTCGCCCGCCACCGTGGGACCGATTCTGAAGACCGTGAACGGGGGCGGCGGAGCGCACGGGATCCTGGACCTCGGAAGCTTCGCCGGCGCGGCGGGCAACACGTTCTACATCGGCGTGGAGGACGGCGACACTCCGGTCGTCTACTACAGAGACGACGAGGGCAACCGCGTCGAGATCATCCGCCGGATCGCCGGCCTGGGCGAGTTCAACTTCACGACGCTGACGATTCCGGAGGACTTCAAGCTGAAGGGATTCGGTTCCGCGCCCCTCGTCATTCGCGTGCAGGGGCGCGCGTCGGTGTTGGGCACGATTGATGCCGCGGGGGCGGACGGCGGTTGGATCGATATTGTGGACAATCAGCCGATCGCCGGCGCCGGCGGCACCGGCGGTCCGGGCGGCGGCGATGGCGGGGTGGGCGGGCTGGCGGTCCGCGCCGCCGCGGGGGACACGGAATGGCAGACGACGGAGGGCGAGGACGGCCGGCTTCCGAGAGCCATTGCGGCGTCCTCGGGCGGCGGGTATCTCCCCGGCGATCCTTGGAACGATCTTTCCCCCTACGGCACGGTGCTTCCCGCCGAGGGCGGCCTGACGTTCATGCCGGCGCTGTGCGGCGGTGACTGCGCGTCGATCGCGACGCACCAAGGCGGCGGCGGCGGCGGCGGCGGATTCGGCACCGCCGGCACCAAGGGCGTTCCGGCGCCCGGGGCCTTATTCGACAACGGCGCGGGCGGGCTGGCGTACGGGAACAATTGGTTCCTGAACGACGAGACGATGCCCTTCTACGGCGGGGCGGGCGGCGGCGGCGGCGGCGCGAGCACGACCGGCGCCGCCGGCACGGTCGGCTATCCCGGCAGCGGCGGCGGCGGCGGCGGCGGGTGTCTGGTATTCGCCGTGCTGGGCGATCTGTACGTCGGTCCGAGAGCGAGGATCAACGCGAACGGCGGCAACGCGTTCAAAGCCGTGCGAACGGGCGGGAACGGCGGCGGGGGCGCGGGGGGCGCGGTTTTTCTCAGGGTGAACGGGAAGCTGTCCATCGAACCCGGCGCGATTATCACGGCGCTGGGCGGGCAGGGGAACCTGAATCCGCCGGCGTCGTATCCCGCGCAGTTCCCGGCTTCGACGGTGAACAACGGCGGCAACGGCGCGCTAGGGCGCATTCGCATTGAGTTCCCGGGCGGGAACATCGATCAGGGCAACATCGAAGTCGTGGATGTGAGACCGGCCGGCACGGACGTCTCGGTGGGGACGGCCTTCCAGGGCAACGAGATCGTGTCGTGGGTGTGGTCGAAACCCATTCCGCTCAGCCTCGGCCCGGGGGACGGCGTGTTCATGACCGACGGCATCGTGTATCCGTCCCGCGCGGTTGCGAACCTCCTGGGGGCGAGCTTCAAGAGCCCGATCGTACGGTGGTCGCTCCTGGTGGACGGCGGCGAGGCCAAGTGCTCGGTGCGAGGCACCGCGGACCGGTTCTTCGGGCCCATGGTTGACTTCGGCAGCATCAACGCCGCCGGCCTGAAACCGAGCTACATGCGTTTTCTGCTGGCCTTCGTTTCCAGCGCGCAGACTTCCGAGACCGTCGAGGTCGACCGGATCTCGATACCGTGGGAGCCGATCGACTACACGGAGGAGCCGAATCCGTAGCAGCCGGCCGGACGCGCGGCGGATCCGCGGCGCGGCGCTGCGATTGCGCCCGCCGCGGATCTTTTTATGCGAAGAGCGCCTGGACGTACCTCTCGGCGGAGAACTCGGCGATATCCTCGACTTTCTCCCCCAGGCCCACGAACTTGACCGGAATCCGGAAACGGTTGTGGAGTGTCACCAGGATGCCGCCTTTGGCGGTGCCGTCCAGCTTGGCCATGACCAGGCCCGTGAGGGCGACGGCGCGGTGGAAGGCATCGGCCTGATTCACGGCATTCTGCCCCGTCGTCGCGTCCAGAACGAGCAGCGTTTCATGCGGGGCTCCGGGGATGCGGCCCGCGATCACGCGCCGGATCTTCTCCAGCTCCCGCATGAGGTTGGCCTGCGTGTGCAGCCGGCCCGCGGTGTCGACGATGAGGTAGTCGGCCTGCTCAGCGAGCGCGCGCTCGCAGGCGCTGTAGGCCACCGAGGCGGGGTCGCTCCTGGCGCCGCCCGTGACCAGCGGGAGCCCGATGCGCCGGCTCCAGATCTGGAGCTGCTCGGTCGCCGCGGCGCGGAAGGTGTCGCCCGCGGCTAGAACGACCTTGTCGCCCCGGGCGGCGAGCCAGCGGGCGAGCTTGGCGATCGAGGTCGTTTTGCCGGTTCCGTTGACGCCGCAGACCAGGATCACGGTGGGGCCGCTCGGCGCGCGGACAAGCTGCGTGTCCTTGGCCTGGAGCTGGGCGCGCAGGCGCTCCTGAAGGAAGGGGGCGATCTGCCCGGACTCGCGCAGCGTTTCCGCCCGCCACGCCGCCCGCACGTCGTCAAGGAGCGCCGCGACGGTGTCGGGGCCGAAATCGGCCTCGTACATCTTGACTTCGAGCTCGGCCAGGAAGGCCTCGTCGATGGCGCGCCTGAGGCCGAGAAGCTGCTTCAGGCCTGCGGCCGTCTTGCGAAGGCCGCGCGTGAGAAGGCCGAGGGCTCCGACCGCCTCCTCCTCGGGCACGGGCGCCGGAGCTTCGCGCTCCGTTTCCAGAGGCGGGCCTTGTCCGGCCGCAGACGCGGCGTCGCCAGGCGGCGCGTCTGCGGCCCGCGGGCCTGCTTCCGGCTTCTTCCGAAAGGGCCACCAGCTCATCGCGCCTCTCCCCGGTGCGTCGCCCGAATTCGATCTAGGATGCCGTTCACGAAGGGCCCCGACTTGTCCGTGCTGTACTTCTTGGCCAACTCGATCGCATCGTTGATGATGGCGGCGGGAGGCGTCTCCTTGGTGCGGACGATCTCGTAGGCCGCCACGCGGAGGATGGCGCGGTCGATCGCGGCCAGGCGGGTCAGGTCCCAGTTGTCGAGGGTCGCGGCGATGATCGCGTCGATGGCTTCTTTCTCGGCGATGCAACCGTCGATGAGCCGCCGCGCGTAGTCGATGGCGGAGCGCCTGAGGTTCTGCTCGGCCAGGAGGGCGTCAAGGTCGGCGGGCGACGGAGTCTCGCGCAGCATGTCCGCGCGGTATAAAACCTTGAGTGCGGCCTCGCGCGCACGAGACAGGACGTGCTTCATGGCGGGTGGGGGCCTTCCCGAGACGGCGCCGCCGGCCGCCTCACGAGCGGGCCCTGATCTGCGCATAGAGGTCGGTCATTTCCAGCGCGGAGAGCGCCGCGTCGGCGCCCCGGTTCCCGGCCTTCGTGCCCGCGCGTTCCACGGCCTGCTCGATGGTGTCCGCGGTGAGGATCCCGAAGATCACCGGCACGCCGGCCGTCGCCGCCGCGCGCGCGATGCCCTTGGCCGCCTCGCCCGCCACGTAATCGAAGTGCGGCGTGTCCCCGCGGATGACGCAGCCCAGGCACACGATGGCATCGTAAGCCTTGCTCTCGGCGAGCATCTGCGCCACGGGCGGGATCTCGAAGGCGCCCGGAACGCGCACGACGGCGATGGCTTCGTCCTTGACGCCGTGGCGGACCAGGCAGTCGACCGCGCCCTTGATGAGGCTCTGCACGATAAAATCGTTGAACCGGCCGGCGACGATGGCGACTTTTCTGCCGGCGCCGATGAACGCGCCCTGGAGCATCTTCACCACTTCCTCCTTGTCCGTTCCTGTACGTTCATGAACGGATCTTCGTACGAGAACAAGCTGTGGACCGCGCCCTCGCGCTGCGCCGAAGGGCTGCGGAGCTCGAAGCGCAGCCGCCCGTCGGCCAGGGCCGCGTGCAGCTCCGCAATCGAGCGCACCCCGAGATCCTGGAAGGAATACCGCAGCCCCTGGGTGAGATACGGGATGAAGTCCAGCAGCGAGCCTTTGTCGACGACGTATCCCGCGACGCCCTGGGGCACCTTGACGGCGGTCTCATCCATGAAATACCGTTTGCTGCCGCCGGCCTCCATGGCCTCGATGGAGGCCATGCCCCGGTACCGCTTCAGGCGCGCCCCGTCCTTGTAGTAGTAGTCGCCCGGGGCCTCCTGCGTCCCCGCGAGCATGCCGCCCATCATGGCGACGCTGCCGCCGGAAGCCAGCGCCTTGACGAGATAGGCGAGGTTCGAGATGCCGCCGTCGGCGATCACCGGCACGTCGTACTCGTTGGCGCAGCGCGAGCAGTCGTACACGGCGGTGGCCTGCGCCCGGCCGACGGCCATGGTTTCCTGGGTGATGCAGATCGAGCCCGGGCCCATGCCGACCCGGAGGCCGTCGGCGCCGGCCTCGATGAGCGCCCGGCACTGGGCCTTCGTGACGACGTTGCCGCCGACGACCTGCAGGTCGCTCCGGCGCTCCTTGGCGTACTTGATCATTTCGACTTGGAAGGTCGAGTCGCCCTGGGCCGAGTCGATGACGATCACATCGACGCCCGCGGCGACGAGGGCCTCGAGCCGATCGCGGTCCTCCTTGCGCGTCGACACCGCGGCGCCCGCCAGGAGCTGCTTGTGCTCGTTCTTGGACGCGCCGGGGAAGTCGCGGTTCTTGACCAGATCCGTCCGCGTGACCATGGCGACCAGGCGGCCCTGGTCATCCACGATGGGGAGCTTGCCCTTCTTGCTCTCCCGGAGGATGCGGTTGGCCTCGGCCAGCGGGGTGCCCTTCGGCGCCGTAACCAGGTCTTTGGTCATGACCTCCCGCAGCGGCGTTCCGAGATCCTTGCGGAACTCGGTGTCGCGGTTGGTGACGATGCCGATGAGGCGCGTCGCGCGGGTGCCGTCCTCGGTGATCGGGATGGAGGAAAACCCCTCCTTGGCCTTGATGGCGTTCACGTCGGCGATGGTGTGGTTCGGGCCCAGGACGATGGGATCCATGATGAAGCCGTTCTCGAAGCGCTTCACCTTGCGGACCTCCTCGACCTGTTCGTCGATGGTGTTGTTGTAGTGAATGAAACCGATGCCGCCCAGGAGCGCCATGTAAGCCGCCATGCGCCAGCCAGTCACGGTGTCCATGGGCGAGCTGGCGATGGGCGTGCGCAGCCGGATGGCGCGGGTGAGCCGCGTCTCGAGGTCGACCGCGTCGACGCCGAAGTCGATATGGCCTGGCAGCAGGATGAAGTCGTTGTAGGTGATTCCGTAGCCCTTGCTGAAAAGCGTCGCGGCCGTCTCGCCGTCGCGTGCTTTGGAGTTGGGCGCAGCCACGGGAGCTCCTTTCGTGCGGGTTCCAGGCGGGCCGGGCGGCGCGCCGCCCCAGGCCGATGCGCGAAGAATAATTGTGCGTTGAGATCCGACGCGCGTCAAGTCACCGGCGCCGGGGCCGCCGCCGCGTTGACCGCCGGCGCGGCGGCGGATTGCGCTCCGGCGGGCGCGGCACTAAAGTGGAAGACGTTCTTGGCGGAAAGGAGACCGGGCATGGCTCACCGGATTCGCACGAGCAGACGGCGGTTTCTGCGCCGGGCCGCGGGCGCGGCCGGCGCGGCGGCGGCGTTTCCCTTCGCGGCGCGCGCCCTCGGCGCCGAGGTCCGGCCGAGCGAGCGCATTACGATCGGCTGCATCGGGACGGGAGGGCACGGCCGCGAGTGGAATCTGCGCAGCCTGCTGGCTCAGCCCGACGCCCGGGTGCTGGCGGTGTGCGATGTCGACCGCAACAACATGGCCGCGGCCAAGGCCATGGTCGACGAGAAATACGGCACGAAGGATTGCGCGGCGCAGGGGGATTTTCGCGAGATCCTGAGGCGCGGGGACATCGATGCCGTGATGATCTCGACGCCCGACCACTGGCACGTCCTGATGAGCGTCATGGCGGTCAGGGCCGGCAAGGATGTGCAGTGCGAGAAACCCACGCTCACCATCGACGAGGGCAAGATTCTCGTCAAGACCGTGCGGGCCCACAAGAAGGTCTTTCAGACCAGCACCGAAGACCGGTCGATCCCCGTGTATCACCGCATGGCGGAGTTGGTGCGCAACGGCCGCATCGGCGCCTTGAAAACCATCCGTGTCACGCTGCCGCGCCAACCCGAAACGCCCGGCGACCCGACGCCGCAGCCCGTGCCGCCCGAGCTGAACTGGGATCTGTGGCTCGGGCCGGCCCCGGAGGCCCCGTACACCCGGGATCGCGTCCACTTCAACTTCCGTTGGATCCGGGATTACTCCGGCGGCATTATCTGCGACTGGGGCACGCATCTTTTCGACACGGCCCAGTGGGCCAACGACACCGAGCTGGGCGGGCCGGTGGCGGTGGAGGGCGCGGGCACCTTCTGGGAGGGCGGACTGTACGACACGCCCAAGGAGTACCACCTGGAGTACACCTACGCCAACGGCGTCCGGATGATCGTCGATCACGGCGGGACGGGCATCAGGTGCGAGGGCACCGAGGGCTGGATCGAGGTCCCGTCCTGGCGCGCGGAGCTCAAGGCGAGCGATCCGGAGATCCTGAAAACGGAGATCGGGCCCGACGGCGTGCGTCTTTTCACCTGCCCGGCGGGCGAGCATCGCAATTTTCTGGACTGCGTGAAGAGCCGCAAGGATCCCTATTTTCCCGTGGACAAGGGCCATCGCGTCGCGACGATCTGCCACCTGGGGAACCTGGCGCTGCTTCTTAAGCGGAAGCTCGCCTGGGATCCGGAGCGGGAGGTCTTCATCGGCGACGCGGAGGCGAACCGCCATCTCTCGCGCCCGATGCGCGCGCCGTGGACGCTGGCGTAAGGCCCGCCCGTCAGTGCAGCGCCGCGTTCGCCAACACCGCCAGGAGCGCGCCCGCCAGCGGTCCCGCCACGGGAACCCAAGCGTAGCTCCAGTCGCTGTCGCGCTTGCCCGGAACGGGAATGAGGGCGTGGGCGATGCGCGGCCCTAGATCGCGGGCGGGGTTGATCGCGTAGCCCGTCGTGCCGCCGAGCGACAGGCCGATGCCGAAAACGAGCAGCGCCACGGGAAGCAGGCCCAGAGTGCCGAGGCCGACGGGCGCCTCGCACCCGCCCGCCGAGTCGGGCAGCGTCACGGCCGCCCCGGTCATGAGGAAGATGGGCAGGATCAGGATAAACGTGCCGACGACCTCGCAGAAGAAGGCCTGCGGGGCGTTCCGGATGGCGGGCACGGTGCAGAAGCACATGAGCTTGGCGTCGGCGTTTTCCGACGCCTTGAAATGCTCGCGGTAGAAGAGGAAAACGAGCGCCCCGCCCAGGATGCCGCCCAGCATCTGCGCCGCGATGTATCCGGGAACCTGGTCCGCCGCCAGCTTCCCGGCCAGCGCCATGGCGACGGTCAAGGCGGGATTGAGGTGAGCGCCGCTGGCGGGCGCGGCGCAGAACGCGCCGACGAACACGGCGACGCCCCAGCCGGCGGTGATGACGATCCAGCCGCTTCCGGCGCCCTTCGTGCGGGCCAGGACGACGTTCGCCACGACGCCGTTCCCGAGAACGACCAGCACGGCCGTGCCGATGAATTCGGCGATGCAGGGGGTCATGAGTCTTCTCCGCCGGCCGGCGCGTTGGCGGCCGAATGCTCCTCCCAATCGCGCGCGCGCCGCAGGGCCTCGGCCCACCGGCTCCGGCGGTGCGCGGCGGCGGCGGCGGCCATGCGGGGCTCGAAGGCGCGGTCGACCTGCCAGGCGCGGCGCACTTCGTCGCGGTTCTTCCAGAAGCCGACGGCCAGGCCGGCGAGGTACGCCGCGCCCAGCGCGGTCGTCTCGATGACCTTGGGCCGCACCACCGGCGCCTGGAGGATATCGGCCTGGAACTGCATGAGGAGGTCGTTGGCGCTGGCCCCGCCGTCGACCCGCAGCTCGTCCATGGCCAGGCCCGAGTCCTGCCGCATCACGGCGAGGACATCGGCCACCTGGAAGGCGATGCCCTCCAACGCCGCGCGGGCGATGTGGCCCGCGGTGGTGCCCCGCGTGATTCCGGTGATGGTGCCCCGGGCGAACTGATCCCAGTGGGGCGCGCCCAGCCCGGCGAAGGCCGGCACGAGGTACACGCCGCCGGAGTCCGGCACGCCCGCCGCCAGCGCCTCGACCTCGCGCGATGACTTGATGAGCCCCAGCCCGTCCCGCAGCCACTGGACGACGGCCCCGCCGATGAACACGCTGCCCTCCAGGGCGAATTCCGTCCGCCCGCCGGCGCGCCAGGCCACGGTGGTGATCAGGTTGTGCGCCGACGGCGCGGGCTGCTCGCCGGTGTGCATCAGCATGAAACAGCCGGTGCCGTAGGTGTTCTTGGCCAGGCCGCGGGTAAAACAGCTTTGCCCGAACAGCGCGGCCTGCTGGTCGCCCGCGATGCCCGCGACGGCGATGGGGCCGTCGAAGACGCCCGCGGCCGTCTCGGCGTAGACCTCGCTGGAGGCGCGGACCTCGGGCAGGACCTCGCGGGGGATGTCGAGGAGCGCGAGCATGGCGTCATCCCAGGCGCCCGCGCCGAGGTTGAAAAGCATGGTGCGCGAGGCGTTGCCGGGATCGGTGGCGTGGACCGCCCCGCCCGTGAGGTTCCAGAGCAGCCAGGAATCGATGGTGCCGAAGGCCAACTCGCCGCGGCGGGCGCGATCCCGGGCGCCGGGCACGCGGTCGAGGATCCAGCGCAGCTTGCTGCCGGAGAAGTAGGCATCGATGACCAGGCCTGTCGCGCGCCGCATGGCTTCGGCGTGTCCATCGCGCCGGAGCAACTCGCAGAACCCGGCCGTGCGCCGGTCCTGCCAGACGATGGCGTTGTGAATCGGCGCGCCGGTGGCGCGGTCCCAGACGACCGTCGTTTCCCGTTGGTTGGCGATGCCGACGGCGGCGATGTCCGCGGCCGAAAGCCCGGCCTCGGCCAGGGCCCGGCGGGCGGTGGCGAGCTGCGTTGTCCAGATCTCCCGCGGATCGTGCTCCACCCACCCGGCGCGGGGGAAGATCTGCCGGAACTCCTGCTGCGCCGAGGCGCGGATCGCGCCCGCGCCGTCGAAAACGATGGCGCGCGAACTCGTCGTGCCCTGATCGAGGGCGAGGACGGCGGTCTTCATGGCGGTTTGCTCCGAGAGGCGCGCGCCGGGCCGCGGGCCGGCCGGCGGATAGGCGCTCATGGTACTCGGCGCGCCGGGCGGAATCAACGGCTCGAACGCCGCAGCGCTGCGGCCGGCGTCGTTCCTTGACGCTGTTGCGCCCCGCAGCTATGATCGACCCGTTTCTGTGACGCGACGCCGCGCGGGGCTCGCCGGGCGGCACTTCCGGAATTCCATACTGCGAGGGCACGCCGTGATCGATGCACGCGAAAACCCCGCGCCTCCCGACGCCCACGGCGCCGCTTCGGACGAGGCCGCGGTCAACGAACTGAAGGAAGGCTATGGGCGCATCCGGCGGGAGCTGGCCAAGGCCATCGTGGGCCAGGAGGAGGCGCTCGAGCAGCTCCTGGTGTGCCTGTTCGCGCGGGGCCACTGCCTGCTGGTGGGCGTCCCCGGGCTGGCCAAGACGCTGATGATCAGCTCGCTGGCCCGCTGCCTCTCGCTTTCCTTCGCGCGCATCCAGTTCACGCCCGACCTCATGCCGGCGGACATCACCGGCACCGAGGTGATTCAGGAGGACCGCGCCACGGGGCTGCGCGCCTTCCAGTTCCTGCGCGGACCGGTCTTCGCCAACGTGATCCTCGCCGATGAGATCAACCGCACCCCGCCGAAAACCCAGGCCGCGCTCCTGGAAGCCATGCAGGAGCGCCAGGTGACGGCGGGCGGCAAGCGCCACCCCCTCGACGAGCCGTTCTTCGTCCTGGCCACCCAGAATCCCATCGAGCAGGAGGGCACGTATCCCCTTCCCGAGGCGCAGCTCGACCGCTTCATGTTCATGGTGCGGATCGACTACCCGGAGTCGGACGAGGAACTCCGGATCATGAAGCTCACCACGGCGGGGGCGCAGGCCGAGCTGGCCCCCGTCATGGGAGGGGAGGAGATCCTGAACCTGCAGCGCTTGGTCAGGCGCGTGCCGATCACGGATGATCTGATCCGGTACGCCATCCGGTTCGTACGCGCCACGCGCGTGGGCAAGGACGAGGCGCCGGACTACATCCGCAAGTACCTCCAGTGGGGCGCGGGCCCCCGCGCCTGCCAGTTTCTGATTCTCGGCGCGAAGGCCCGCGCCGTGCTCCGGGGGCGGCGCCACGTCGCGCCCGAGGACCTGCAGGCCATGGCGCTCCCGGTGCTCCGCCACCGCATTCTCACGAACTTCACGGCGGAGGCCGAGGGCGTCACGCCGGATGATCTGATCGCGAAGCTCGCGGCGGAAGTGCCGGTGTACGACCGGAGTCCCGCGAACGGATGAGAGATTGGCGCAAGTACCTCGACCCGCGGGCGTTGTCGCGCATCGGGCGCCTCGAGCTCAAGGCGCGCCTGATCGTCGAGGGCTATATCGCGGGTCTGCACCGCAGCCCCTACCACGGCTTCAGCGTCGAGTTCGCCCAGCACCGGGAGTACGCGCCCGGCGATGACATTAGGCATGTCGACTGGAAGGTCTACGGCCGGTCGGACCGCTTCTACGTCAAGGAGTACGAGGAGGAGACGAACATGCGCGTCTACCTCCTCCTGGACGTGAGCGAGTCCATGGACTACGGCCCCCCCGGCGGCCTGACGAAGGCGGCCTACGGCCGGCATGTGGCCGCGGCGCTCACGTTCCTGGCCCTCAGGCAGCAGGACGCCGTGGGGCTGACGCTCTTCGACGACCGGGTGCGGACCATGATCCCGCCGGGCGGCACGCGGGGGCAGCTTCAGACCGTGGTGAGCGCCCTGGAGGATGTCGCGCCGGCGCGCCCGACCGCGCTGGGGGACGTGCTCGCCCAGACCGCGTCGGACATCCGCCGCAAGAGCCTCGTCGTCGTCATCTCGGATGTCTTCGACGACCTCGACGCCGTGCAAACCGGTCTCAGGCGCCTGCGCCACCGGGGGAACGAGGTGATTCTCATGCACGTCCTGGCGGAGGACGAACTCGTCTTTCCCTTCACGCGCATGACGCGCTTCGAGGGCCTGGAGGGGACCGGCGAGGCGCTGGTCGAGCCGTCCGACCTCAGGAAAGCGTACCTGGCGGAGATCGCGAACTTCACGGCGCAGGTCAGGCGGCGATGCCGGCAGGACCGGACGGACTACGTCCTCCTGAGCACGGCCCAGACCTTCGACGTGCCGCTGGCGACTTTTCTGGCGGCGCGCGCGCGGAGCCGGGCGCGATGATGCTGGCCTTGACGTTCCTCGCGCCCGGCAGCCTGCTGCTCCTCGGCGCCGCCGCGGTGCCCCTCATCATTCACTTTCTCGCGCGGCGGCAGTGGCGCGTCGTCAGGTGGGCGGCCATGGAGTTCCTGCTCAGGGCGATGCGGCGCCAGCGCCGGCGCCTCCGCTTCGAGAACCTGCTCCTGCTCGCCCTCCGCGTCGGGGCCATCGTCTGCCTGGCCTTGGCGGCGGGACGCCCCGCCGGCGAGGAGGATCTCCTGCCCGCGGCGGCGCCGCAGCGGCACGGCGTGATCGTGGCGCTGGACGCCAGCTACAGCATGCTGTACCAGGACGCCGGCCGGAGCGTGCTTGACCGCGGCCGCGAACTGGCGAAGAGCCTCCTGGCCAAGCTCGGCTCGGGCGACCGGCTGATCATCCTGCGCGCGGGGGAGTTCGCGGACCCGGTGTTCGAGGACCGCGTCAGCGAAGATGCGCGGCTGCGGGCGCGCGAGATCATCGATCTGCTGGCGCCGGCCCATGCCGCCATGGACGTGTACGCGCTTCTGCGCGAGATCGCCCGCGGCGCGGAGGAGATGGCCGGCGAGGGGCTCCCGGTCCGGGCGATCCTGTTCACGGACCTGCAGGCCAAGGACTGGCTGCGGCCGGGCCGCAAGTCCGATCCCAAGATCGGCGAGAGCCTCCAGGCCCTGGCCCGCGCCGGCGCGGCCCTCGAGATTTTCGATCTGGGGAGTCCCCACCGCGTGAATCTGGAGGTGTGCGACCTGCGGATCGACCGCACGCTGGCCGCCGCGGACGTCCCGATCATCGTGCAGGGCGCGGTGCGCAACTACTCCGCCGAGGACGCCGCCGGCATCGCCGTCGACCTTATCGTCGACGGCCGCCAGGTCCAGGGCCGCACCCTCGCCAACGTGCCGGCGGGCGAGACGCGCGCCGTGGCCTTCCGCCACACGTTTCGCGACGCGGGGGTTCATTCGTTGGGGCTCGTCCTGACGACCGACGCCCTCGCGACGGACAACAGCCGCTGGCTGGCGGTGAACGTCCGCAAGGTCGTGAACGTGCTTCTGGTGGACGGCGCCGAGGCGCTCGAGAGCCGCGATCGCGCCACGTTCTACCTGGAAGCGGCGCTCTCGCCCCTGGGCGACAGCCTGGGTGAGGCGCTGAGCCCTTTTCGCGTCGAGACCGTGCCGCTCTCCCGCCTGACCGCGGCGGCGTTGGAGGGCAAGGATGCGGTGGTCGTGGCCGACGCGGACCGCCTCGCCATGGCGGGGCCGCTCAAGGAGTTGCTCGCCCGGGGCGGCGCCGTGCTCGTGTTCCTCGGCCCGAACGTCGACACGGAGGCCTACAACCGCGACCTTCTGGCCGCGGACGACGGCGTCGCGGCGCTGCGGCTCCTCGGGCCGGCGGGGGATCCCAGCCTGCGCCTCGGGGTCAAGCTCAGGCCGAAAGCGCTGGATCACCCGTTCGTGCAGTTCTTCGCGGATCGCGACGACGTGCGTCTGGACGGCGCCGATGTCTGGCGGTACGTGCGGGTCGAGGCGGGCGAGGGGGCGCGGGTGCTCGCGGTCTACAGCAACCCCGACGCGAGCCCCGCCATCGTCGAACTGCCGCGGCCGCAAGGCAGCTTCGTGCTCGTGACCACGACCGCCGACGACGCCTGGACGAACCTTCCCAAGTGGCCTGATTTCGTGCCGCTCGTCCACGAATTGCTCGCCTCCATGGCCGCGCCGGGCGGCGCGGACCGCAACCTGCTCGTCGGCTGGCCGTTCACGCGCGCCTACCCGGCGGCGGCCTACGCCGACGAGGTGCGCATCCGCGCTCCGGAGGGAGGCATCACGGTCACCTCGCTCCGCAGCGCGGGCGAAGGCGCGCGCGGTGATTTCAGCCTGGTGTACCACAAGACCGACGAGGCCGGTCTCTACGAGGTGACGCTCCTCAGGCAGAGCGCGATCGATCCCCTGCTTCGCGAGCGCTATCCGGAGAAGGACCTCTTCGCCGTCAACCTGGCCGGGGGCGAGGGCGACCTCGCGCCGACCGGCGCGGAGGAGCTGCGCGCGGCTTACGGCGCCGCCGCCCCGCGGGTCGTCGCGCCGGGCGAGGGGCGGGCGGAAACGCAAGTCGCCGGCAGCCGGCGGCGGGAGTTCTGGCGGCCGCTCCTCTGGGCCATGGCGCTCCTCTTCGCCGCCGAGGCCTTCTGCGCCACCTGGTTCGGGCGGAGGCAGCGATGATGCCCTGGCTGTCCCTTGCGCAGGTGTCGGTCGAGGAGGAGGTGCGCTGGCTTTACGCGCCGCCCCTCTGGGTGACGTTCCTCGTTCTCCTGCCCGCGGCCGCCGCCTTCACGGTGCTCCTTTACCGCAACGAGCGCGGCGACCTCACGGGCGCGTGGCGCTGGACGCTGGCGGGGCTGCGGGCGGCGTTGTTCGCGCTGCTCCTGGCCGTGCTCTTCGAACCGGTTCTGTCTTTCGTGCGACGCGAGGAGCGCGCGGCGCACGTCCTCGTCCTGTGCGACACTTCCCACAGCATGAGCCTCACCGACGACTGGGCGCCCTTCGGCGCCGACGGCGGCGCCGTCGCGATCCTGGGCCCGGAGATCACCGCCAGTCCGGCGCCGATCCCCCGCATCGAGGTCGTGAAGCGCGTGCTCGGCCACGGCGACTGGCTGGGGCGCCTGGCGGACAAGGGCGTGCTCAGGCTGCTCGCTTTCAACCGCAGGGCCAGGCCGTTCCTGCCCGATGACATCCCCCGCGGCGGGACCGAAGCGCTCCCCGGCGCCCTGGCGCGCATCGCGGAGTTGGATACCCGCATGGAGGGCGGCGACGAGACGCATATCGCCAACGCGATCCAAGAGGCCGTGCTGTCCCTGCGCGGCCGGCGCGTCGCCGCGGTGGTGGTCTTGAGCGACTGGCAGGAGACGGGCGGAGACCTGTCGCTCGCGGATCTTCCCCCCCAGCTCGCGCGCCCCGAGGGCGTGATTCCTGTCATGGCGGTGGGCGTGGGCTCGCCCGCCTGGCCCCGCGACACCATGATCGTCGAGCTGGCCGGGCCCGCGACGGCGCTGGCCGGCGACAAGGCGGTCTTCACCGTGACGATCGCCTCGCAGGGCACGGAGCCGGGCACGGCGGCGCGCCTGGATCTGCTCGTCGACGGCGCGACGGTGGGCGAGGCCAAGTATCCGGTGCTCCAGGGAGAGGGCCGCAGGCAGCAGGAGTTCTTCGAGCACCGCTTTCCCGTGCGCGGGCGCTTCGAGGTGTCGGCGCGTCTGGAGCCGGTGCCCCGGGAGGTCGACGGGTCCAACAACACGGCCAGCCGCGAGATCACCGTCGAGGAGCGCAAGATTGCCGTCCTGTACATCGAGGATCCGCCCAGGTGGGACTACCGCTACCTCAAGGATTTTCTCATCCGCGATCCCACGGTGGCGATCCAGTGCTTTCTGGTGAGCGCCGACGCGCGTTTCCGCCAGGAGACGAGCCTCCACCCGCCGCTCGCGCCGCTCACGGCCATCCCGGCGGACCGCAAGGATCTCTTCGCTTACGACGTCGTGATCCTCGGCGACGTGGATCCGTCGCGGTGGTTCACGGCGGAGATGCTGGAGAACCTGCGGGCGTTCGTGGCCGAAGGCGGGGGCGGCATGATCTTTCTGGCCGGGGAGAACTTCAATCCGCAGGCCTACGCGCACACGCCTTTGGCGGATGTGCTGCCCGTCGAGGTCGAGGATGTCGCCGAGAGCGCGCGGTACCGCCGGGAAAGCGCGCAGGAGCCCTTCCGGGTGGTGCTCACCCCCGAGGGGCTCGATCACCCGATCATGCAGCTTGTGCCCGACAAGGAGCGCAACCGCGATCTGTGGGAAGACATCGACGGCATCGAGCAGAACAGCCTGCCGGGCTTCTGGTGGTTCGCGCCGGTGGCGCGCTTGAAGAAGGGCGGCTTCGCCCTGGCCGTGCACCCGACCAAGCAGCACCTCAGGTACGGGCCGCGCGTTCTCTTCGCCTGTCAGATCTACGGCAAGGGCCGTTCGTTCTTCAGCGCCGTCGACTCCACCTGGCGCTGGCGCGCGGGGGTGGGCGACACGTACTTCACGACCTTCTGGGCCTCGGTGCTGCGTTACGCGGCGGCCAGCCGCCTCCAGGGCGAAACGGCGCGTTTCCAGGTGGCCGTCGACAAGCCCGTGTGCCATCCCGGCGACCAGCTCACGATCACGGCGCGCGTTCTGGACGAGGAGCTGCGGCCGAGCGCCGAGCAGGAATGGATCCTGATTCTCGAGGGGCCCGGGAAAGACGGCGACCGGCGGCGGGTCGCCGTGGCGCAGGACGACCCCACCCGTCCCGGGACCTTCACGGGCGGCGTCGATGCGGGCGGTTTCGGCGCCTATGCCTTGTACTTCCCGGAAAGCCCCGAGGCGCGCGCCGCGTTCCGCGTCATGGTGCCGGCCAAGGAACGGCGCGATGTGCGCATGAACGAGGCCGCGGCGCGGGAAGTGGCGCGGGCCACCGGCGGCAAGTATTATAGCGTGGCGGAGGTGCGGAGCCTGCCCGAGGACGTCAACCCGGTGACGCAGGAACTCGCCGTGACGACCAGGCAGGAACCGCTCTGGAGCAAGTGGTGGGCCGTCCTGCTCGTGGTCGCCCTGGCGGGGGCCGAATGGGCGCTGCGCAAACTGAGGAGGCTCCTGTGAGGGCAAGAAACGGGGCAGAGACGCCCGGGCGCGCGTTCGCCCCGTTGGCCGCCGCCGTTCTTCTCGGCACCCTCGGGATGCCCTGCGCGGCGCAGTTCGAGCTCGAGGGCGCGGCGGCGCTTTCGATTCCCGTCGCCGGCGGCGAGTGGAACGAGGAATTGGCCCGGACCGCGGCCGCCTTCGCCGAGGGCCGCCTGAACGACGGGCTCCCGGGCCTGCGGCGGCTGCTGGGGGAGGGCGCCCGGGCGCTCCTGCCCGTCGCCGACGGCCGCTACATGGCGGTGGATCTCATCGCTCGGGGCCATGTGGCCGCGCTGACGGCCGCGGAGAAGGACGCCTTCGCCACGCTCTTCGAGGACCTCAGCGGACAGTATCTCCGCGGATGGAAGGGCGGCGACCCAGCGGCGCGCGCGGCGCTCGCGCGCGAACTCGTTCTGACCAGGGCCGGCCGCGCCGCGCTCGACGAGGAAGCGGCCGAGCTGTTCGAGTCCGGCGCCTTCGACGGAGCCGAGGAGATCTGGCGCTTTCTGGCGGTGATCGAGGGCGGCGGCGCGCCCGACCTGTGGCGGCGCATCGGGCTTGCGCGCCTGCTCTCCGGCGACCTGAAAGGATGCGAGGAAGCCGCCGCGGCCGCCGCGGGCGGCGATGAAAGCCCCGCGGAGAAGGAGGCCTGCGCGCGGGTCCTGGCCGAGCAGATGGCGGGGCCGAACGCGCGGCCGCGCCATGGGGGGGCGGCAAGGTCGGCGGCGTTCGACGTGTCCGGCGCGCCGCTGCCGCGCGCGTCCTTCACGCGCGGCGCCGTCAAGTGGCGGACGCTGCCGCTTTGGGGCCGCGGAGATCCGGAGTCGCCCTTCGCGCCCGTCGCTCCCTGCCGCCGGTTCGCGGTGGCGCGGGACGGCATCGCCTATGTGACCGACGGCGTCGGCGGCGTGTACTGCTTCGACTGCGCGACCGGCAAACTCGCCGACTCGTACCCGAGCCCCCTCAGGGCGCGCCTGGAGCGGTTCGAGCATGTGGAGCAGGCGGTGCAGAGCGTCGTGGTCACCGCCGAGCACGTCATCGGGTCCTTCGTCGTCCGCGTCGAGGAGCCCACCGAGTTCCATGCCTATTCGATCACGGAGCCGATTCCGTATCGGAGCCTGTGCGTCTTCAACCGGCGCGACAAGACGCTCGCCTGGCGCTCCGACCTGACGGCGGGGCTCGAGGGCCTGAGCGTCGTGGGAACGCCGGTCGTGCGGGGCGAAACGCTGTACCTGGCCGGCTGGATCAAGGAGGGCTTCATCAACGTCTATGCCGCCGCGGTGGATGTTCACACCGGGAACGTCCTGTGGCGGCGCCTTTTGTGCGGGAGCCAGCTCGGCACGACGCTGTTCGGCGAGATGGCGGCGGAGCCCTATGCCATGATGCTGGCCGCCGACGGCGACCAGCTTTTCGTGGCGACGCAGATGGGAACCATCGCGGCGCTGCGCCGAAGCGACGGGTGCCTGCGGTGGCTGGTCACCTACGAGATGCTGCCCGTGCCCATGCAGTACGGGGCGCGCCTGCTCGCCGAGCGCCCGTCGGTGTGGGCGGAAAGCCCGGTGCTGGCGGGCGCGGGCGCGGTGATCGCGGCGCCGCGCGACTCGCGGGCGCTCCTGAGGCTCGATGCGCGCACGGGCGAGATCCTGCGCTCGTGGCGGGCCGCCGACCGGCGCGCGTGGCTCCTAGGAGAACTGGGCGGCAGCGTCTATGTGGCCACCGGCGGGGCGCTCTACGCCCTTGACGAGGAGGATCTCAACGCGCGGCTGCTGCTCGAGCTGGCGCGGACCGAGACCGTTGTGGGGCGCCCGGCCCTGACCGCCGAGGGCGTGTACTTCACCGGCCGGACCCAGTTGACCGCGAAGGAGCGGGGCGAAACCGGCCGCACGCACCGCATCGATCTGTGGTTCTACGCCTTCGAGTCCCGCACCAGGCAGCGGGTCGCCGGCGCCGAGCGCGAGGCGCTGGAGGCGGGCAACGTCGACGTCGCCGGAGGACTGGTCTTGGTGACCTCGCCGCGCGCGGTCACGGCGTTCAGTCCGCCCGAGGAGGGCGCGCCGTGAGCACGCTCGCGCTCCTGGCGGTTTTGTGCGCCGGCGAAGCGCCGGCGCCCCACGACGCGCGCATCGATGCGGCCGTGGGGCGGGGCCTGCGCTTCTTGGCGCGGACCCAGGAGCCCAACGGCGCGTGGGTCGCCATCATCGGCCGCAAGGTGCTGCGGAGCTACGAAGGCACGCCGGGCCACCATGTCGGCGTCACGGCCCTGGCGTGCCTGGCTTTCATGGCGGGCGGGAGCACGCCCGGCCGCGGGCCGTACGGCCGGAACGTCGAGCGGGGGCTCGAGTTCGTGCTGGCGAGCACCCTGGAGAACGGCTTCATCTCGGCGCACAACTCCCGCATGTACAGCCATGCCTTCGCGGCGCTCTTCCTGGCGGAGGTCCACGGCACGACGCGGGACTCGCGGGTCCGGGAGGCGCTGCAGAAGGCCGTCGGCCTCATCGTGAGCGCCCAGAACGCGCAGGGCGGCTGGCGTTACCTGCCGGGCGTCCCGGATTCCGATGTATGTGTCACGGTGTGCCAGGTGCAGGCGCTCAGGGCCGCGCGGAACGCGGGAATCTACGTGCCCAAGGACTCCATCGACCGCGCCATCGAGTACGTGCGGAAGAGCTGGGATCCGAGGACGGGCGGCTTCTTCTACCAGCTTCCGCAATCGCGCCTTTCGTTCCAGCTCACGGCGGCGGGCTTGACGGCGCTGTACGGCGCCGGGTACTACGAGGGGCCGGAAATCGACGCGGGCCTGCGCTTCCTGGTGCGCGAGTGGCCGATCTACTACCGCGCGCCGCAGACCTTCGACTATTACTACGGACATTACTACGGGATCCAGGCCGCGTTCCAGCGCGGCGGCAGCTTCTTCAGCGAGTGGCACCGGCGCATCGCCGGCGAACTGCTCGAGCTGCAGCGCCCCGACGGAGCGTGGTCGGACTACGTCGGAGTCAACTACGCGACGGCCATGGCGACGTTGATCCTGCAGATTCCGTACCAGTACCTGCCGGTTTTCGAGCGGTGAAGGCGATGGATCGTGGCGCGCTGCCGGAGAACATTCGCCTGGTGCTCGCCGCCGCCCGGGCTCGGGCGCGGTTCGGCGCCCGAGCCCGGGCGGCCCTGGGGCTCGGGAGCTTCGCGCTGGGGCTGCTGCTGGCCGAGTTCCTGCTGGACTACCACTTGGACATTCCGGCGGCGGCGCGCGCGGTGCTGCTGCTGGCGGCCCTGGGCGCGGGCGCGCGGGCGGCGTTTGTGCTTCTGGTGCGGCCGCTCGGGGCGTTGCCCGATACCGCCGGGCTCGCCCGCGGAGTCGAGGCCGCGTACCCCGAGCTGGAAGGGCGCTTCCTCACCGCCGTTCAGCTCAGCGCCGCGGGCAATCCCGCCGCGGCGCACGTGTCGCCCGAACTCGTGGCGGCGGTCGTCCGCGACGCCGACGGCGCCGCGCGGCACATCGATGCGGGCCGAGTGTACCCGCTCCGCGGCCTGCGGACGCCGGCGGCCGTGCTCGCGGTCCTGGCGGCGCTCTGGCTCGCCGTCGCCTTGTGGAAGGGCGAGGTCCTGGGCGTGTGGTGGGCGCGCCTCGCCCTCGCGAACGTGCCGTGGCCGCGGAGCGTGGCGCTCAAGGTGGTCGAGCCGGAAGGCTCGCCGGTGCTCGTCGCCAGGGGCGATGATCTCATGATCGAGGTGGAGGTGGTGAAGGGCCGGGCGCGGCAGGTCGAGCTTCTGTGCGACTGGGACGACGCGCGGAGCGTGGAGGTCATGACTCGCTTCGGCCGGCACACCTTCCGCCACACCATGGCGAACCTCACGCGAGGCTTCACGTTCACGGCGCGGGGCGGCGACGGACGCACCGCGCCCGTAAGCGTCAAGCTCGTGGCGCGGCCGCGGATCGAGAAGATCGCGGCGGTCATTAAGTACCCGGCTTACGCGGGCCGGCCGGATGAGACCTCGGAGGACGGCAGCATCAGGGCGCTCGCCGGGAGCACGGTGGTTTTCAAGGCCTGGGCGCGGCCGCGCGTCAAGGAGGCCACGTTCCGGCTGTTCGGGACGGGAAAGGACGAGCCGCTCGCCGAGCGGCGCCTCGCGGTGGGCGCCGAGGAGGAGTTTTCCGTCTTCGAGGGCGGCTTCGACGTGACGCAGACCGGCTACTACGCTTGCGCCCTGGTGAGCGAGGAGGGCTTCGCCAACACCGAGCAGAACCGCTACCGCGTGCGGGCGATTCCCGACGGGGTTCCCGTGGTGCGCATCGCCGAGCCGTCCGTCAAGGAGGAATGCACTCTTGACGCGCGCCTCGCCGTCAAGGCGTCGGCGACGGACGATTGGGGGCTCGTGGCGGCGTGGTTCGGGCACGCGGTGAAGAATCCCGAGGATCCGGAGCCCGGACCCGAGGAGAGAACGCCGCTGGCCGTCGAGCCGGGGGCGCGCGAGGCGGCGTTGGGGCACGTGTTCGACCTCACCGGGACCGGGGTCAAAGAGGGCGGCATGATCGAATGGCGCATCGGCGCCCAGGATGCCGCCGGCGGCGCCGGTTTCTCGGCGGAGCACGTAATCGTGGTGGTCAGGCCCGAGGACCTGCGGGCGATCCTTTTGGACCGGCTCACCATGGTGCGCGAGGACCTGCGGAGCGCGGTCCAACTGCAGGACAGGGCGCGCGAGCGGTTGAGCGCCCTTGCCCGGGAGACGCGGGAGCAGGCCACGCTGGAGCCTTCCGCCGCGGGTCCGCTGAGCCAGTCGCGCAGCGATGCCCAAGCGATGACGCGGCGCCTCGAGGCCGCGGCGGAGGAGCTTGCGCGGGTGCGGGACCGCATGGCGCGCAACCAGGTGGCGGACCTGAAGGAACAGAAGTGGGTGGGCTCCCTGGGCGAGGAGCTGAAATCCATCGCCGGCGAGCAATCCGCGCCGCTGGGCCGGGACATCGGCAAGCTCGCCGAGGCGGCCGGAGCGGGCAACGCCTCGCCGGCGGCGCTCCCGGCGCTCATCGATCGGCAGGGCGAGGTCAAGGCGGCGCTGCAGGACGTCATCGACCGCATGACGGAGTACGGCGATCTGAACCAGCTCGCGCGGCAGCTCCGCGACCTGTACGAGGCGGAGGAGCGGGTCAAGGCGATGACGCGGGAGATGCTGGGCCGGTAGGCGCCCGGGAACGAGGCCCCCGGCGCCCGGCGGCGTCGGATTCCGCTTGCGCCGCAGGTCAAGTGTGGCAAGATGAAGCCTATGCAAACGCAGCGTCGCGGCCGATTGATGCTGATCGCCGGCCTCCTCGGGGCGGCCTTGGGCCTGCGCGGAGGCGAGGAGGACACGTTCCGTCCCGAGGACGTGGCCGACATGCAGAACGAGGTCAAGGCGCAGCTCGACAACTTGGTCAAGCGCCTCGCCTCGGCCGTCGAGCGCATGGAGCGGATTTCGGCGGAGGATGCCGAGAAGATCAGGACGGTCGAGCGCGAGATCCGGCGCTTGGATATCAGCGCGGACATGGGAACGGTCAGCCGGCGGCTCACCGAAAAGGACTTCGCGGCGGCGGTCCAAGCTCAGGATCGCGTCATCGCCAACCTGAGGGCGATCATTGAGGAATTGGAGGGCCGCCGGTTGGCGGCGCAGGACTGGGATGCGCGCCTCGCCCGTGTGAAGGCGACGGCCGCCGCCATCCGGGCCCTGCGTGACGAGCAGCGCGCGCTCAACGAGGCGTCGCGGGGCGATGTCAGGTCGAGCGCCGAGACGGGCGCGCTGGAGGCGTTCGCGCGCACGCTGGAGGATCTGGCGGAGGCGCAGCGCCGTCTCGCCGACAAGCTCCCGGAGGGGCCGCTTCCGGAGGAAGCCGCGCTCAAGGCGCTCGCCGGCAGGGTTGCGGCCCTGCGCGGCGCCCAGGAAGCGTTGCGCGCCCGGACCGAAGGGGCGCCCCCCGAGGCGGATCTCGCGCCGCTCAGGCAGCAGGCCGAGGCGCTGCTCGGCCGGGTCGCGCGCAGCGAAATCAACGCCGACACGCGCAAAGGCATGGAAGATCTGGCGGCGGCGGCGGAGAGCGTCCTGGGCGACCAAGCGCTGGCGGAGGAGCTGCGCGCCGCCGCCGCGCTCGATGACGATGCGCGGCGGCGGAACGGCGCGCGCGCCCTTCGCCAGACCAGGGACAGGACGGCCAAAGGCGCCGCGCTTGCCCCCTTCGCCCCGGAACAGGCCGATCTCGGGCTCCAGGCGCGCGAGCTTGCGCGCGCGGCCGCGGACGGGGCGGACGGCCGGCGCGCCGCCGAGGAGGCGTCGGAGGCGCTCAAGAGCGCGGCGCAGGCCATGGAACGCGCCGTTCGCAGCCTCCAGGCCGGCGAGGGAAGGCAGGCGGCCGAGGGGCAGGAGCGCGCCTCGGCAGAGCTCGGGAAGGCGGAAAAAAGCTTGGCCGGGGCCGCGGAGGCGCTCGGGCGGCGCGACCGCTTCGAGCGGGCGCAGGCCGTGCAGGAGGGCATCGAGCGGAAGGCCGCCGCCTTAGCCCGGGGCATGCAGGATCAGGCCGCCCGCCTCCAGCGCAAGGACCGCGCGCAGCCCCTGTCCGACGCCGCCCGCGCGCTGGATCGAGCCGGCGAGGCGATGCGGCAGGCTTCGGCATCTTTCGGCGAGCGCCGCGAGGCGGGCATCCGGCAGGCGGGCGAAGCGGCGCGCGAGCTCGCGGCGGCCAAGAACGCCCTCAAGGAAGAGGCCCTCAAGCAGCTCAAGCGGCACGACCTGGAGAAGGCCGCGCGGGCTCAGGAGGAGCTGGCGCGCAAGACCAAGGCGACGGCGCGCGGTCTCAAGGAGCAGTCCGACGGGGTGCTCAAGCGCGCGGGCGACCGCGTCGACCGGGCGGGCGGCCGCATGGATCGGGCGGCCCAGGATTTCCAGGCCGGCGAGGGCGAGCGCGGCGCGAACCAGCAGAAGGAAGCCGAGGAGGAGCTTGCCCGCGCGGCGGAGGAGGTCGGGCAGGAGGAGGAGGAGCTCGCGCGGCTCAAGCAGGAGGAGGCCCTGACGAACATGGTGGTCCTCCTCGTCAAGCTCCGCGACGGGGAGCGCGACGTCCTCGGCGAGATTCTCAAGGCCGAGGAGGCCCGCACCGACGGGAAGCTCCCGCGCAACGTGCGCCACCAGCTTCGCCAGGTCGCGCAGGGACACGCGGGTCTCATGGAGGAGGGCGAGCAGGTCCGCCGGCTCCTCGACGATGAGAAGGCCCGCGTCTTCGCGTTTCTGGTGGAGGATGTGTTGGGCGACATGGCCCAGATCAAGGAAGCGCTCGGGCGCGAGGACACGGGAGCGTATACCCAGATGCTCGTCGTCGAGGTCATCGCCAAGCTCGAGAAGCTGCTGGCGGCCCTCAAGAACGAACTGGCCCAGCGCCAGGAGGAGCGGCCGCAGGACCGGCAGGGGCAGCAGCGCCTCGTGCTGGTGCCGCCCGTCGCCGAGGCGCTCATGCTGCGCGACATGCAGTTCGAGATCAACGCCCAGACCGAGGCTCTCGAGAGCGCGCGCGTCGCGAACGACGGCAAGCTCAACGAGGTCATGGAGCGGCAGCTCACGCGCCTCGCGCTCAAGCAGGGGGCGCTCGGCGGCCTGACGAAGCGCCTTGCCAAGGATTTTTTCGGTATTTTGCCCGGGGAGAATGCGAATGAACCGGCCGGGAAGGAGTAGCGTCGTCCGGGGCGCCCTCGCCCTGTTGGCCTGGGCCGCCGTCGTCCGGGGCGCCGCCGTCGAGCCGCCCGCCCAGGGGCCGGGGCTCGACGCGCTGTTCGACGATATCACGCGGAACATGGCCCTCATCGAGCGCATGCTCAACCGCAAGGACAGCGGCGAGGAATGCCGGGGTTCGCAGAAGCAGGTCGTCGCCAAGATCGACGAACTGATCGAGGAGCTCAGGAAGATGCAGGCCTCGTCGAGCGGCGGGGGCGGATCGAGCGCCTCGCAGCCCCGGGACGGCAAACAATCCGGGGACCAGGAGGCCGAGAAGAAACGCCGTGAGCTTGAGAAGATGGAGGGCCGCCGGCCGGAGAACAAGCGGCCCGGCGCGTCCGAGGACGAGGAGCGCGATTCCCGCAAGCGGACCGAGCCGGCGGGCGGCGAGCTCCGGGAGGACGGCAAGGAGCAGGCGGGCAAGCTGCCCAACGACGACGTCAAGAAGGCGCCGCCGCCTCCGGCGGGCGTCGCCGGGCCGCTCACCGAGAAGAGCGGGACGGGCGGCTGGGGCTTTCTGCCCGGCGAGGTGCGCGCGCTCATCGAGGCGAGCGGGAGGCCGGGCGTGCCCGCCAAGTACGAAGGGCTTATCCGGAGCTACTTCGAGCGGCTGAGCGAGGGAGACAGGACGAAGTGATGCTGGCCGCGGCCTGCGCCGTCCTGCTCGCGGCCTCCGAACGGCCCGGCGCGGCGCTCCGGGAGGAAATCGGCCCGCCGGCCGCCGCCGAGATTCTGCGCGCCGCTCAGCTCGACGCCATCGCCAAGGGCCTGGAATTCCTCGCCGCGCAGCAGTCGCGCGAGCTCGGCTGCATCGGCGCCAAGTACCAGGTCGGCGTCACGAGTCTGGCGGGGCTCGCGTTCCTCGGCGCCGGGTACGGCTACAATCGCGGCCGGCACGGCGAGCAGATCGCCCTGTGCCTGAAGTACGTGCTCGAAAGCGCCCAGTCCGAGGCGTATCCCGGCTTCCTGGCCAAGGCCGGCGAGGACCACCCCATGCACGGGCATGCGCTCGGCGTGCTTTTTCTCACCCAGGTCTACGGCGAGCTTCCCGCGGGACTGCAGCGGAAGGCCGGCGATGCGATCCGGCGGGGGATCGAACGTATCAGGGGCGCGCGGAGCCGCGAGGGCGGGTGGTACTACGGCCCGACCAACGAGAGCCACCAGGACGAGAACAGCGTCACCGTGTGCGTGCTGCAGGCGCTGCGCGGCGCCCGTAACGTGGGGTTCGATGTCGGCGAGGAGTTGATCGCCGGCGCCCGCCGCTACGTCGAGCGCTGCCAGAAGGCGGACGGGAGCTTCCGCTACCAGGTCGCACCCGAGGTCACGTGGTCGACCTACGAGCTGACGTGCGCGTCGGTGGCGAGCCTTCAGGCGCTCGGCGTCTACGGGTCCGACGAGGTGCGCCGCGGCCTGGACTGCCTGGAGCGCCACCTGAGCAGGACGCCGCTGGAGCCCCTCGATGCCGCGACGCGTTACCGTTTCTACGGCAACTTCTACGCGGCGCAGGTGTTTTTCCTGGCGGGCGGGGAGCGGTGGCACGCGTGGCACTCGCGGGCGTTCCCTCAGCTCATCGAGGAAGGCCGCCGCCAGGACTGGCGCTGGAAGGATCGCTTCGGGGACGAGAGCGCGACCGCCATGGCGGTCCTGATCCTCGAGGTTCCGCTGGGATACCTGCCGATCTTCCGGCGATAACGGGCGCAGCGGCGGGCGCGGTTCCCGTAACGCCCGGCGCGCGGGGCCGCCGCCCGGCGCGGACGCGGTTCCCACAGGGGCGTTCGGGCGGTAGACTACGAGCGATTCGAACGCGCATGTTGCCCGGATTCTTTCCGAGAACCGATGATTGCGGCAATGACGTGGCACGAGGCCGTTGACCTTCTGTTCTGGCCGGCCGCGGCGGGTTTGTACGCCGTCGTGGCGGCCGGGGCGTTTCTGGCGCGCTCCTTGGAAACGCGGTCCGAGACGCGCCTCAACGCGCACCTGCGCCGCCGCGGCCGGCCGGCTCTCGAGGCTTCCGAGCAGGAGGCGTTGGATGACTGCGCCGTATTCCTGGGCGCCGTCGACCAGATCGGACGGCTGGTCATCATGGGGCTCCTGGCGTGGCGCGCCGTGGCCGAGGGCCTGACCCCGGGGGAGACCGCCGGCCTTTTGGCGGGCTTCATCGCCGCCGTCGTGGTCGGCCTGGAAATCGCGCCGCGGGCCGTGGGCCGGACGATCCCCGAGCGGGTGGTCGCGGGCAGCTTGGGTCCGCTGCGCCGGCTGTTCGCCGTCGCCGTGCCGGCGGTTCGCGCGCACCGCGCGGCGCTCCGCTTCCTCGTCCGCGCGGGGGGCGGGGATCCGGACAAACGCTCCGAGGAGGCGGTGGAGGAGGAAATTCTGGCCGCGGCGGCGGACGGCGAGCGCGAGGGCCTCATCGAGCGCGGCGGCAAGGACATGATCGAGTCGATCATCAGTTTCTACGATGCCGAGGCCGCGAGCGTCATGACGCCGCGCATCGCCATGGTGTCCATGGCGGCGGATCTAACCCTGCCCGACGGCGTCCGCATCGCGACGACCTGCGGCCACTCGCGCATCCCGGTGTTCAAGGGCACGGAGGACAACATCGTCGGCATCCTGTACGTCAAGGATTTCCTGCGGCACTTCGGCGCGCCGGGCTGGGAGACGCGCACGATCGGGGACATCGTGCGCAAGGCGTACTTCGTGCCGGAGAACAAGAAGATCAGCGCGCTCTTCCAGGAGTTCAAGACGCAGCGCTTCCATATCGCCATCGTGTTGGACGAGTACGGCGGCACCGCCGGACTTATCACGATCGAGGACATCCTGGAGGAGATCGTCGGGGAGATCGCGGATGAGTTCGAGATCCAGCGCGCCGGGACGCGCCTGCGGCGCATCGACGAGAGGACGTTCGAGGTCGATGCGGCCATGCGCGCCGACGATCTGGAGGATGCCCTGGACATCGTCCTGCCCGGGGAGGATTCCTACGAAACCGTGGCGGGCTTCCTGTACAGCCTCTGGGGGCGGATTCCGCGGGTGGGAGAGGCCATGGCGCAAGGCCGCCTGCGCTTCGAGGTGGTCGAAGCCGACGAACGCCGCGTCAAGACCGTGCGCGTGCATTTAGGGGCGGAGCGGTGATGCCGAAGACGGTGGGCGTGGCGCTAAGGTGCCTCAACTTCGGGAACTCGAGCCAGGTCGTCCATTTCCTCACGCCCGGCCGCGGGTTCCTGGGGCTGCTGGCCAAGGGCGTGTGGCGGCCGCGCAATCCCATGTTCGAGGGGGGGTTCGACGCGGGGCGCACTTACGAACTGGTCTACATTCCCCGGCCGCGGAGCGGGCTCGGCCTGGTCACCGAGGCGCAGGAAATCGAGTGCCCGCGCCGCCTGGCGCGGGACCGCGCGCGCATTGCCGACGCCTTCGTCGTGCTGGCTTTCGCCGCGTGCTTCGCGGCCCCGGAGCAGGCCGATGCCGAGTTGTTCGAGCTGGTGAGAAACGCGCTGCGGGCCCTCGATGCCGGATCGGAAGAGGCGCTGCTTCTCTTCCTGCGCGCGGGTCTGGGCGGCGCCGGGGTCCTGCCGCGCCTGGACGCCTGCGCCAAGTGCGGCGCTCTGCTCCGGGAGGCGGCGCGCTGTGGTTTCAGCCATGAGGCCGGCGGCATCCTCTGCGGGCGGCACCCGGCTCAGGCCGACCGCCTGCTTTCCGGGGCCGTTCTGCGGGCGGCGCGCGGCGAGGACTTTTCCGACGGGGCGGCGCGCGGCGCCGCGGTGCGTTTTCTCATGGACTGGGCTAATCATGTTTTGGCATTTCGCTGCCGCGTGTTAGAATACCCCTTCTACTTGAAGATGTGATCCGTGCAAGCGGGGTCCGCGCACCGCGGGGCTGGATGTATTCGTGTTAATTCAGTTTCCGATCGCTTCGGCCCGGCGTGGAAAGCCTTTGCGGCGGCTCCGGAGGGGCCGATATAGTAGTGAGCGTGTCGTAGGCCCGCGGGCGATCCCGGGCCGGCGGAGGTGTCCCGACGTGAAGAAGGCCTTGTCGAGTTGGAAGCGGGCCGCTGCGTGCGCGGCGCTGCTCGCGGCGGCCGCCCTGGGGGCGGACTCGGTTTCCCCGGAGCTGCCGCGCCCCGCGGAGCCCCCGGCGGACGCGGGCGTGAAGCCCGAGGAGGCAGGCGCGAAGCCCGAGAACGCGCCGTGGAGTCCGGCGGCGCTCTTTGCGCAGGGCGAGGCTTTGCTTGCCGCCCGGGACTGCGAAGCCGCGCTTGAATGCTACGACCAGGTGCTGAAGATGCGTCCCGACGTCAATCTCCTGCGCCGGACGCTCGAGCGCAAGTACCAAATCGGGCTCGACTACCTCGAAGGCAGGGCAAGCCGCTACTTCCTGGGCTTCATCCCCTACGGATCCTCCGCCTTCGGTGTCAAGGTCCTGGATGAGCTCGTGCGCGACTACCCCTACGAGAGCTTCAGCGACGATGCGCTCTTCAGCATCGCCAACCATTACGCCCGGAAGCAGCAATGGGAGGAATGCCGGCCGGTCTACGAGCGCCTCATCGCCCAGTATCCCAGGAGCGAGTTCGTTCCGGAGGCCTACTTTCAGGTGGGCACGGCCATCTACCACGGCATCAAGAGCTATCGCTGCGACCCGACCCCCATCGTCAGGGCGCGCTGGCATTTCGAGCGCTACCTGGAGAAGCGGGAGACCGGCCCGGAGGCCAGGCAGGCGCGGGAGCGCATCGAGGAGCTCAAGAACATGGAGGCGAGCTACGAGCTGTACGTGGCGCGTTTCTATATCGGCGATGATAATGTGAAGGGGGCCCGGATCCATCTGAGCGCCGCGGTCAGAAAGGGCCGCAGCTTGGACGGGACGCTCTTGCCCGCGGCCAGGGAGGCCGAGGAGGTCCTCAAGAGCCTTTCCGGGGAGAAGTGATGCGAAGGCTTGCGCGCGCGGCAACGGCGGGAGCCGCCGTCTGGGCCGCCCTCGGGGCTGCCGGCTGCTACACGGTGGGCGTCGTGCCGCCGCCCGGCGTGAGCCGCATCCTGGTGCCGTTCGCGGTCAACGAGACCTTTCCGTACGAGCGCGAGATCGAGTACGACATGACACGTGAGCTCCGGCGGCGGATCGAGATGCAGAGCCCGTGCATTCCGGTGACGGACGCGGCCGACGCCGACGCCGCCCTGCGCGTTACGATCAAGTCCTACCGCCAAAACGTCGTGGCCGAGGACCGCCTGGACCGGCCTGTGTACGCCCACGCGGAGCTTGCCGTTCATGTGGATTTCCGCCGAGTCGGAGGCCCGGACGCCGAGGTGTTCTTCAACGACACCCTTCACGACCGCTTCACCTTCCGGGCGGACGCCGGGTTCGAGGCGGCCCGCCGCGACATCGTCCGTCGTCTGGCCGATCGGATCCTCGCCGAAGTCCTGAATACCTGGGATGAGCCATGAGCGAAGAACGCAAGCCGGCCAAAAGCGAGGGCAGGGATGGCGTGCGTCCGCCGCAGATGCTCTTCTGGATCGTGACCGTCATTGCCGTGATCTTTCTCTTCATGGCGCTCTCCCGCACGGGGGGGAAGGCCGAGAAACTCTCCGATCCCGAAAGCCTGCTCGGCGAGGTGGAGGCCCGCGCGGTCAAGGAGATCGTCCAGTACCGCGAGCAGTTCGCGCCCACGGTCTTCCGGGTGATCTACGCCGACGCGGCGCGCCGGCCGCTCCAATTCATCTCCCCGAACGCCGAGTTCGATCGACGCCTCTACGATGCCGCCGCGAAAGTGATGGCGGAGGACATGGAGCGGGGCGCTCCGGTGACGTTGAGCTTCCAGACGGCGGAGCCCGAGTTCAATCTGAAGACGCTCCTGCCCTACATCCCCGCCCTGATCCTGTTCATCTTGTTCTTCTACATCGTCACGCGCCTGTTCAGGGCGCCCGGGGCCGGCGGCGGCGTGCTGTCCTTCGGCAAGAGCCGCGCGCGCCTCGTCAGCAAGGAGATGTCGAAGATCACCTTCGCCGATGTGGCCGGCATCGAGGAGGCGAAAGAAGAGGTCCGGGAGATCATCGAGTTCCTCAAGAACCCGGGCAAGTTCCAGCGTCTCGGCGGGCGCGTGCCGCGCGGCGTGGTGCTCGTCGGCCCCCCGGGCACGGGGAAGACGCTGCTGGCCAAGGCCATCGCGGGGGAGGCCAACGTGCCGTTCTTCAGCATCTGCGGGTCGGACTTCGTCGAGATGTTCGTCGGAGTCGGCGCGTCGCGGGTGCGCGATCTCTTCAAACAGGCCCGCGAGAACTCTCCGTGCATCATCTTCCTGGACGAGATCGATGCGGTGGGCCGGAGGCGCGGCACGGGGCTGGGCGGCGGACACGACGAGCGCGAGCAGACTCTCAACGCGATCTTGGTGGAGATGGACGGCTTCGAGTCCGACGAGGGCATCATCATCGTCGCGGCGACGAACCGTCCCGACGTGCTGGACCCGGCCCTTCTCAGGCCCGGGCGCTTCGACCGCGAGATCGTCATCGACCTGCCGGATGTGAAGGGCCGCGAGGAGATCCTCAAGGTGCACACCGGCAAGGTGAAGACCGGCCCGGATCTCGATCTGAAACGCCTCGCCCGGGCGACGCCCACCTTCAGCGGCGCGGAGCTCGCCGCCGTGGTCAACGAAGCGGCCATCCAGGCCGCCATGCGCGACCGGGAGTTCGTCACCACCGCGGACATGGAGGAGGCGCGCGACAAGATCCGCTGGGGCCGGCAGAAGCGCATGGTGATGCTGGAGGATGACCGCCGCATCACGGCCTACCACGAGGCCGGGCACGCCCTCGTGGCGCATTGCCTGCCCGAGGTGGAGCCGCTCCACAAGGTCACGATCATCCCCCGGGGCATGGCCTTGGGCGCCACGATGCAGCTTCCCGAGCACGATCGCTACCACATGAGCCGGCGGCGCATCCTGGGCGACGTGTGCGTCACTTACGGAGGGCGCGTGGCCGAGGAGCTGTTCTGCGGCGATGTGACCAGCGGCGCGCGGGAGGATATCCGCCGGGCGACCGAGCTCCTGCGGCTGGTGGTGTGCGAGCTGGGGATGAGCGAGAGCCTCGGCCCCCTGAGCTTCACGGAGACCGAGGAGCATCTCTTCCTCGGCCGCGAGATCGCGCGCACGCGCAACCACAGCGAGAAGCTCAACGAGGAGATCGACACCGAGGTGCGCGCCCTTTCGCGGCAGTGCTACGAGCGCGCCCGCGCCATCGTCAAGGAGCACGAGGGCGCCGTACACCGGATCGCGGCGGAGCTCCTGAAGCGCGAGGTGCTGAGCGGGGAGGAGCTGGGCGTGCTCGTGGCGGAGGAAGAGCAGGCGCGCGGGGGCGAGGGCTCCTCCGCGCCCCAGGCATAGCGGCGCGAAGGAGCCGCGCGGGGAGACGGCATGGAAGGCGATCGGATGCCGCGCATCGTCGGGGTCCTGAACGTGACGCCGGACTCGTTCTCGGACGGGGGGCGGCACGAGGGCGCCGCCGCGCAGGTCGCGGCCGCCGAGCGCCTCGCTCAGGGCGGCGCCGACTGCATCGAGATCGGCGGCGAGTCGACGCGTCCGGGCGCGCCGCCCGTGGCGCCGGAAGAGGAGCTGCGACGCGTCACGGCGGCGATGGAGGCCCTCGCCGGTCGGGTCGATGCGCCCCTCGCGGTGGACACATCGAAGGCGGCGGTGGCGCGGGCGGCGTTGGCGCGCGGCGCCGTCATGATCAACGATGTGACGGCGCTGCGGGGCGACCCCCGCATGGCGGAGATGCTGGCCGGCGCGGACTGCCGCGTCGTCCTCATGCACATGCGCGGGACGCCGCGGGACATGCAGCGCGACGTGCGCTACGACGACGTCGTGGGCGAAATCCTGGCTTTCCTCGGGGAGCGCGTGCGCGCCGCCGAGGAGGCCGGCATCGCGCGCGGGCGCCTCATCGTGGACCCGGGCTTGGGCTTCGGAAAGCGCGTGTCGGACAACCTGCGCCTCCTGCGGGACCTGCGCCGCTTCGGGGCTTTGGGCCTCCCGGTCATGGTCGGGGCGTCGCGCAAGTCGTTCATCGGCGCGGTGACGGGGCGTCCGGTCGAGGCTCGCGAGTTCGGGACCTGCGCCGCGCACGCGTGGGCGCTGCTGGGCGGCGCGGCGTACCTGCGGGTGCACGACGCGGCGGCGGCGCGGGACTGCGTCCGCATGGTCCGCGCCATCGCGGAGGCCGCGGAGGAATTCGATGCGGTGAGCGCGCATGGATGCGTTGATTGAGTTCGTTCGGCCCTTCCTGCGCTGGGAGCACCTCCTCGAGGTGCTGCTGCTGTACGCGATCATCTACGCGTTCTTGCGCTTCACCGAGGGCAGCCGCGGCGCGGGCGTGCTCAAAGGGGTGGCGTTTTTCGTTCTCTTCGTGCTGCTCGCGGTGTCGATTCTCGCGCGCTGGTGGAACCTGGAGCAGGTCCGGCTGATTCTGCACTTCGCGGGCGGCGCGGCGATCACCGCCCTCATCGTGATCTTCCAGCCGGAGTTGCGGCGGGCCCTGGCCAAGCTGGGGCAGACGCCTTTCCTGGGCGTTTTCATGCGGGGCCGGGTGGATATCGTCGAGGAAATCGTGGGCGCGGTCGGCCGGCTCTCCAAGAACAAGATCGGCGCGCTCGTCGCGTTCGAGCGCGACGTGGATCTCAGCGGGTACGTGGAGCGCGGCGTCATCCTCGATGCCGAGGTTCGGAGCGAGCTCGTGCTGACGATCTTCTATCCCGGAACCGAGCTTCACGACGGCGCCGTGGTGCTGCAAGGAGGGCGGATCGCGGCGGCCGGCTGCCTCTTCCCCTTCACGGACAACCCCGCCCTGGATCCGCAGATCGGCACGCGGCACCGCGCCGGCATCGGGATCACGGAGGAGACCGACGCCATCTGCGTGATCGTGTCCGAGGAGACGGGGATCATCTCCCTGGCGGTGGGCGGCGAGCTGGAACGCGGGTTCGAGCCCCGGCAGCTCGAGACGCGGCTGCGCGAGCTCTACGTCCACGAGCAGCAGGAGGCGCACAAGACGAGGTCCTCATGAAGCTTCACGACCTGGCGGGCATCTTCACGCGGGATCTGAAGAACAAGGGCATCGCCCTCTTCTTCGCCGTCACGATCTGGTATTTCGCCTGGAACAACCAGATCACCGTTTCGGAAACGGGCGAAATGACCCTCTACGTCCGCATGGACACGACGAGCGCCAGCGGCGAGGAATGGCAGATCGTCCGGCTGTGGTCGGCGCGGGAGCTGGAGGCGGACATCGATCAGCGGGAGGCGGTCAAGGTCAAATTGTCCGTCACCGGCCCGCAGCAGGACGTGAACTCGTTCCGGTGGAGCGAGTGGGACAAGGTGCTCCTCGTGCGGCCGGAGGACTGCTACCAGAGCGAGGGCTACCGGATGGGCCAGGAACGGCTCACGGGGCGGCTGCTCGTGCCGCCGGTGCAGTCGCTGCGCGTGGTCGAGGAGACGATCACGCCCAGCGTGCTCCACTTCCAGCTCTCCCGGGTGGTGGTCAAGAAGCTACCCGTGGGGACGCCGGCCATCAAAGGGCGGCCGCCGCCGCCGCTCAGGCTGAGCACGACGCGGGAGCCCGAGATCGAGCCGGCGGCGCTGGGCGTGCGGGGCGCCGAGTACTACCTGCAGAACTGCCGCATCGTCACCGACGAAGTGGCCCTGGAGGACGTGGGGACGCAGGATCTCTCCTGGACCGGGGAGACGGCCGCGCGCCTGGAGTACCCTAAGGGGGATTTGAACGCGTCGGTGTTCGTGGATGAACGCGGTCAACCGCTGGCGGGCACGACGCGCATGGTGCGCGTCACGGTGTTCTTCGAGCCCGAGCCGACCGACTCGCGGCAGCTCGAGGTGAACCTTTGGGCCAAGGTGCCCCTCGCGGCCCAGGGCGACCGGCCCGTCGCGGTGCTGTGCGACCGCTCCCACGTCACGGTCAAGTTCGTCGGCACGACGCAGGAGCTCGAGCAGATCATGGCCAACCGGGACAAGCCCGAGTTCGGCCTGTACTTCGTCGTCGATCCCACCAAAAGGGCGGGCGAACCGTGGCCGCTGTCGTTGACGGAGTTCAAGTGGGACCAGCGCCTGATCCCGGCGGGGGTGAGGCTCCAGGAGGCCGATGCCGCCCCGGGCGGCGCCAAAGGCACGGGGACGATCTTCTACCGGCTCGTCCCGGCGCCGGCCAGGGAGGAGTGAGGGCGCCCGCCGCCGGCGCCTGGCGGTTCGCCCGGCCGGCGCCTATAATCCCTTCTGGTCCTTTGCCCTCCTCCGCGGAGAGGCCGTGCGAATCGGGAGCGAGAGTATGTTTCGCGGATCAATCGTTGCCCTGGTGACGCCTTTTCGCGAAGGCGCCGTCGATGCGGCGGCGCTCGAGAGGCTCGTCGAGATGCACATCGCGGCGGGCACGCACGGCCTGGTTCCCTGCGGGACCACGGGGGAGTCGGCCACGCTCTCCCACGCCGAGCACCAGAAAGTCGTCGAGCTCGTCGTCGAGCGCACGAACGGCCGCGTGCCCGTCATCGCGGGAACCGGGTCGAATTCGACCCAGGAGGCGGTGCGGCTGACGAAGCACGCGCAGGACAGCGGCGCCGACGGGGCGCTGCTCATCGCGCCGTACTACAACCGCCCGAGCCAGGAGGGGCTGTACCGCCACTTCATGGCCATCGCCGACAGCGTCTCCCTGCCCCTCATCTTGTACAACATCCCGTCGCGCACGGGCGTCTCCATCGAGCCGGCCACGTTCGCGCGGCTCGCGCAGCACGAGAACGTCGTCGCGGTGAAGGAGGCCAGCGGCCGGCTGGACCTGGCGGCCGAGATCCTCGGCGGGACGGACCTGGAAGTGCTCGCGGGGGACGATGCGCTCACGCTGCCCGTAATGGCGCTGGGCGGCGTCGGCGTCATCTCGGTGGCGGCGAACGTCGTGCCGCGGTCGATGGCCGATCTTGTCGATCTCTTCAGGGAGGGCCGCATCGCCGAGGCCCGCAAGATTTTTTACCGCTTGTTCCCCCTCTTTCGCGCGCTCTTCGTGGAGGTCAACCCGGTGCCCGTCAAGCGCGCCCTGGCCCTCGGCGGCGTGGTGAGCGATGAGGTCAGGCTGCCCCTCTACAAGCTCCAGCCCAAGAGCGAGGAGACGCTCAGGCAGGCGATCGCCGAGGTCGGCTTGGAGCTCGATCTCTTTCCCGGCGGGGAGGACGCGCCCCCCGCGGGGGCGGAGTGACGTCGCGCGGGCGGACGCGGCCGCCCGCGCCGCCGCCTCACTCGGCCCGCCGCGGCGCGCGAATCCGCCCCGGCTTGTAGAGCCGCGTGCCGAAAAGCGGGTGGTAGTCCGTCCAGCTCTCGCCGTAAGGGCCCGGCTCCTCCTCGCCCGCGAGGGCGAAGTACGCCGCCAAGCGCGCGTCCATATTGTCCAGGAAATGCAGGGCGATCGCCTCCGCGGTCATGGGTTCGCGCAGCGCGCCGTACTCGGTCTTCCCGTGGTGACTGACGATGAGGTGCTCGATTTCGAGCAGCGTCTCGGGGACGAGGTCCGGCGCTTCCTTGCGTTTCTCGTGGAGCATCTGCAGCGCGATGCCCACGTGCCCGACGAGCTGGCCGCGGTCCGTGTACTCGATGCTGTGATCCAACGAAAGCTCCTTGAGCTTGCCGATATCGTGCAGGATCGCGCCCGCGGTCAGCAGATCGATGTCGAGCTGCGGCCAGTGCCTGGCCAGGTGCTTCGCGGCGCCGATGATGCTCACGATGTGCTCCAGCAGCCCGCCGCGATGCGCATGGTGGAGCGTGCGCCCCGCCGGCCAGGACCGCAGCCCCTCGGCGATCTCGGGATCCTTGAGAAAACTCTCCAGGAGGCGCCGCAGGCCCGGGTTGGCTACATCCATTACCGCGCGGTGCAGCGTCTCCCACAGCTCGGCGGTGTCCGCGTTTCCCTTCGGAATGAACGCCTTGGACGGGATGGCATCCCTGGGCACGACCCTGATGTCATCGAGGATGAGCTGCGGGCTGCCCTGATACTCCTCCGCGCGGCCTCTGACGGCGACGACGTCGCTCACGCGAATGGAGCGGTACAGGTCGCGGTCCGCGTCCCACTTCAGCGCCCGGATCTTCCCGCTCTGGTCGCGAAGGACGAGCTGCATGAAGGGCTTGCCGTTCTTGGTCTGCTTGAAATTGGCGGCATCGACCATGAGAAGGCCGTCGACGATGGCGCCGCGCTCGATCTCCGCCACGCGGATGATGGGGGGTAGGCTCATGCATTCCTCCGATAACGGTCCCCGGCCGCGGGCCGGCCGGACTTGTCCGTGGAAGCCACGGCGAAAGCGGAAGGGAGATTATAGGCCCTGGCGAGGCCCGGGGACAGAGCGCGGCGGAGGAATGTTGTATCCGCTCCTCCCAGACACGATAATTAGGAGGCGCGTCGCCGGAAGGCTGCGCGCTGCCGCGCATCCCGGGAGACCGTGAAACCATGACGAAAGCCGCAGGGTGGTGGGTGGTCGGGCTGAGCATCGCTCTCGGCGCCTTCGCGGGAGCCGAGGACCGCGTTGTGCTGCGTTCCGGCGCCGTGCGCACGGGCCGAATCCGCGACCAGGGCCGCAACTATATCGAGCTCGAGATGCCGCGGGCGACCGATCGAATCGCCAAGCGCGACATCGCGCGCATCCAGCTCGGTCGCCTCGAACCCGACGAGAACTTGGACAGCGCGCGCATCGAGCTGAGAGGCGGACGGCGCATCGCGGGAGAGGTGCGCGAATCGCCCGACGGGAAGCGCATCATCGTGAGCGTGCCGGGCGTGGTCGAGGCCTCCTATCCCAAGGAGGAAGTCGTCCGGATCATCCCCCGCGGGGAGGGCGCCGCCGAGCGTCCCTCCGCCGACCCGGAGGAGCTAGCGGCCCGGATCGCCGCCCTCGTCGAGCGCCTAGGCCGGGGCGGCGCCGAAGCGGATGCCGCCGAAAAGGAACTGCGCGGTCTGGGGATTTTTGCGGTGGGATTCCTGGAAGATGCGGCGAGGACCGCCCCCGGCGAGGCGGCCCGGCGCATCCGCGCCGTGCTCAGGGCGTACGAACTGAGGAAGCTCGTGGGCGACGAACTGGACAAGGAGCTTCCGGAGATTTACGAGGAAATCGAGGCGCCGCAGCCGGACACGCGCATCGATGCGCTCAAGGCGGCGCTGCTCGTCGCCCCGGCGGAAGCCGTGCCGCTGGTCGTGTTCACGCTGGAGGATCCCGAGGCCGACCCGGCGGTGCGTTCGTTCTGCGTGGAGCTTCTGCGGCGACTCAACCGCTACCGGGAGATGATCGACGCTTTCAATCGCGCCGATGGAGCCCTGGCGCTGGCGCTGGCCGTGGCTTTGGGCGAGAACGGCCTCCACATCGGCATCCCCTGCCTGATCTCCGCCCTTGGGGAGGACGACCCCGGCTTGCGCGCGCTGGCCCGGGAGAAGCTCGAAGCCTACACGGGCGAAAACTATCTTCCGGCCGAGGGCGCGCCGGCCGCCGCGCGGCGCCAGGCGCAGGAGCGTTACCAGGCCTGGTGGCTCGCGCACCGCGAAGTGATCATGGAGCGCGCCAGGGCGATGACGTCGAGCACGCCCCAGGTTACGCCGCAGCGCGCGCGGGCCGTCCAGTACTGGGAGCGCGGCGCGGAGCAGACGGCGAAGGAGGAGTACGCCGAGGCGGAGGCATCGTTCCGCCGGGCGCTGGCTGAAGACCCGTCGTACGCCAGGGCGGGATTGAGCCTGGGCATCCTCCTGTATCGCCACCAGCGCAAACCGGCGGAGGCCGCGGCCTGTCTCGAAAACGTGGTTGCGGGCCGGCATCCCGATGCGACCGACGATCTGTACGCCTTCGCGATGTACCACCTCGGTGCCCTCCGGCGCGAGCTCGGCGACTACAAGAGCGCCGCGGAATGGTTCAAGCGCGCCATCGAGAACAGGCGGCACTATATCGAAGCCTACACCGCCCTGGGAGACGACTACTACGAGTGGGCGCTCTTGAACGAAGATTTGTCGGATGCGCGCCGGAAGGAGCTTCTCGCCCAGGCCGAAGCGGCCTGCGAGGCGGGTTTGCAGGCCGCGGCCGCCTACGAGAAGGAGCTCGTCGTCGCGCCGGCCGGATCCGATGCCGCCGGGAGCGAGGCCGCGTTCAGCCGCCGCGACTACCTGCAGAGCCTCAAGGCGCTGCGGGAATCCCTGGCCGGAAGCAGGAAGGCGTTCGCCATCAACCTCGTGCGGATTCACCTGATCCAGGGAGAGCTCGACAAGGCCGAGGCGCGGGCGCGCGAGGCGGCGGCGCAGGATTCCACGGACGCGAATCTCCAGATCGCGCTCGCCCGCGTGTTGGAACGTAGGGGCGACGCGGACTCGGCGCTGCGTCACTACCGCGCGGCGCTGCGCCTCGATCCGCAGAACGAAACCGCCTTCCACGGCGTCTTCCGGCTGGGCGGGACGGCCGCGCCGCGGGAGTCGGCGCCGAAGGGCAAGCAGTGACACGCCGCCCGCGGGCGGCCTGCGGCGACCCGCGGCTACCGCCGGCGCGACCCGGCGGCCGGACGGCCTTCGGCGCGGCGGCGGCTTCGGCCTCCCGCGCCCCCGCGAATTGAGCGCGTTGCAGCAGATACCGCACCAGCCTGATGGTCTCCACGTCGGCGGCGGGCAGCGCTAACGCCGCCTCGCACCAGTACGCGCCGCGGCTCTTGAGGTTCTCCAGGAGCCACAGTTCCTCGCGCGTGATCTCCGCGCGCACCTTCTGGAACGGGTCGCCGCCTTCGGCCGCGGTGCGCGCCGACGGCCTCGGAGGAGGATACGGGGCGGCTTCGTCGAGCAAGTAATCGGCGGAAGTGCCCAGCACCCTGGCGATGGTGTGCAGCGTGGAGGAGGACGGGCGATGGGTTCCCGTCTCGATCTTCGAGAGCGATCCGGGCGAGATGCGGCACTTGGCTGCCATGTCGCGCTGGGTGATCCTGAGATCCAGACGAAGGTTCATTATCTTGCGGCCCGTTTCCATGCGTGATCCTCAAAGGCGGCGGCGCGCCTATCAAGATAATTCCGGCGCGGCCCGTTATGCAAGGGCGCCGCGGGGCCGCGGGGAAGGGCCCGGCGGCCTCCCCGGGGGGGCGTGTTCCGCTGGGGACCCGCGTCTTCGCCCGCGGGCGCCCGACAACAATCCCAGGGCGCGCAAGCCTTTACCGCGGCGCCGCGTCCGCCGCCGGCGCTGTGGTACAATCGAGGTTTGGAGGACGAGGAGCCTCTCGATGCGCCCTTTGATGTTTCTGCTTTTGTTCGCCGCGGTCGCGGGCTGCGATCGGTCGGGGAGCATCAATGCGGGCGGCGTGCGGATCAGCGAGGTGCTTCCCGATGCGCGGCGCTTCACGGCGCCCGGCTGGGCCGGCGCCTGGGATGCGATCGAGCTCTACAATCCCTCGCCCAGGGAGCTCAAACTCGGCGGGTACTACCTCAGCGACAGCGGCGGCAATCTCAGGAAATGGGCCTTTCCTCAGGGGACGGTCATTTCCGGCAAGGGATTCCTGGTCGTCGCCGCCGGCGGCGAACCCACCGAGGCGCTGCACGCGACCTTCGGTCTGAGCAGCGAGGAGAGCGTCTACCTGACGGCGCCCGACGGCGTGACGGTCATTGACCGCGTGGATCTGCCCGCGTTGGGCACCGATGTCGCCTGGGTCGCCGATCCCGACGATCCGCGGCGCCACGTCGCTACCTGGCGCCCCACGCCGGGCAGGCCCAATCAGGTCATCGGCTTGTATCTGCGCGTCGTGAACGTGATGCCGGCGTATCCATACTCTCCGGTGACCATCACGGTGCGGGCGGATCGCAAACTCCCCGGCGCCCAGGTCATGCTCAGGTATAAGGTCAATCCCGGCGGGGCGGCGGATGCCGATACGTGGCCGGGGATCGCCATGACCCCGGATGCGCGGGATCCGAAGCTCTACACGGCCGTGTTGTCCGGGCGCGGCCTTGCGCACATCGACCCGGGCAGCGGCGCGCGGACCGTCATCGGCTGGTACGTGCACACCGTGAACGAATGGGGCCGCACGGTTTACGATCCCGATGACTACGCCGCGGGGGCCGGCGCGCGCCGCGTGCACCGCATTCGCGTCGGATGCGAGAAGCGCCTCATGCTCTCCGAGGTCATGCCGCAGAGCGACTTCGTGCGGGTCGACACGGGGAATCTCGCCAGTTCGCCCGGCTGGGTCGAGCTGTACAACTACGGCGAGGATGCGGTTTCCCTCGATGGCGTGTACGTCAACGACGTGTATCTCGGCGAGACGGGGCGCGCCAAGCTCGCGACGGGATTCTCGGTGCCGCCGGGATCGTCGCAGCTTCTGTATGCCCGGGCTCTGGGCGATGTGACGGCGTTCGAACTGCCGTACCGGCTGTCCAAGGGGGGCGGGATGCTCGTCCTGAGGGAAAGCCTGGGCAGCACGGAGAACCTGATCGAGATCAGCCGCTTGAGCTTCGACACGCTCCAGACCGATGAGGCCGCCGGGCGTTGCGGCAACAACACCGCCGAGGAGGCGCGGGCGCTGCGCTTCACCACGCCGCGCTTCCCGAATTCCTGCGGCGCGGACCGGGTCTGGTTCACGCCCGATGTCGCCGTCTGGGTCGAATGGTCCGGCATGGCGGCGGCCGACACCCTCAACCCGGCCGCCGGCGAGCCGGTGACGGTGTGGGCGCGTCTGGGGTGGGAGGATATGTGGTCCCCGGCGGCCGGAGTGCCCGTCGCCGCGGTGGCGTGGGAGGACGATGGCGGCCGGCGCGGCGCGGCCGAGATGCGCCGGGTCGGCGGCGAAGCCGCCGTCGCGAGCGACTGCTTCACCGCCGCCATCGGCTCTTTCGCGCGCGGGGCGCGAGTGAGCTACACGGTGACGGCGACCCTCGGCCGGACGACGATCGTGGCTCCGCGGCGCGTGTTCGCGGCAGGCTACGAGCGGCCGCCCGTCACGATCACCGAGGTCGGCCTGCGAGGCGAGTACGAATCCGTGGCCGCGGGCGGCGGCGCGACCGCCGAGCGCATGCGCACCTTCGTCGAGCTGCACAACGCCGGCGACGCGCCGTTCGATCTTGCCGGCAGATTCTTGTCGCTCTTCGCCCGCGCCCTGCCCGGGACCGAGGAGCCGCACGCCTCGCGGTACTCATCGGAGGAATGGCGCCTCGAGGAGGGCGTGATCCCGCCGGGCGGCTATGCGGTGATCGATCTTGACGGCGGCACGACGGGACGGCCGTCGTTGCTGGCGCGTTACCGCGGCGGCGCCGCCACCCTCTACGATCGACGGGAGAACGGGAACGCCGCGATCGACCGCTTCCGGTTCAAGAGCATGGCGGATTGGGAAGCCCTGGGAGCGTTCGGACGTTCGGCGTGTCAGGAGGAAGGCGCGCCGCAGCCTCCCTCCCCCGGAGAGCCCAACCTGTCGGCGGAACCGCGCATCGTGGTCAACGAGATCGGTCTTTGGGGCCCGGCGGAACCCTACGTCGAGCTTTTCTACCACGCGGAGGATTGCGCGCCGCCGGTGGCCCTCGACGGCTTCGAGTTCGGCCAGGCCAACGATCCCACCGGCGCCAGCCGCCGGCGGATCGTGGCCGGAGACCTTGAGCTCGGCCCCGGCCAGCAGGTCGCGGTGCGGCTCGGCCCGCTCGTCTCGGGCGCGGCGACCTGCGATATCGCTTACAGCCCCACGGGCGGCCAGGTGTATCTCTGGAAGCCTGATGATTGGCCGTGGGGCGGCCTGAACGTGCCGCTCGATTCCCTCCAGTACGCGTCGGTTCCGGCCAGGCTTGCGTACGGCAGGAAACCGGACGGCGGCGTCGTCCTGAGCGGCATGATGCCCACGCCGGATGCGCCGAACTGCGGCGAGGGCGTGCGCTTCGTGCGGGATGTGCCGCACCGGCCGCGCGATCCCGCCGCCGGGGAGGCGATCGCCTTCACGGTCATGGCGGCCGATCCGTGCTCGGCGATGCCGTCGAACCCCGGCGGATCGGTGCAATCGGCGGTGGTGAGGCTCCGCTGGCAGGGCAGCACGACGACAGTGACCGTGGCTTTGACCCGGTCCTCGGATTCCGGCGCGTACCAGGTCTGGACCGGCGGCGTGAGCGGCGCCGCGGCGGGCAGGGTGGGCCGGTATCTCGTGGAAGGCACGAATGCGTGGGACCAAAAGACCTGGCTTTCGCGCAAGGGTGAGCAGAATGCGCCGGTGTGGGACGACGCTTTCGTCTTCACCGTGGGGTGCGCGCCTTCGGACATCGTGATCAACGAAATCGCGCCGGGCGCCGGAGGTTTCATCGAGTTGCTCAACACCGGCGGCTTGGAGCGCGACATCGGCGGCCTGGAGGCGGAGGTGCGGGCGGGCGGCGCCATCGCCGCCGTGGAGTTCGTCCCCGCGGGGACCGTCGTGCCGCCGGGAGGGCTGTTGGTGCTGGACTACGCGGGGTTGCCGCCCGCGGGCGCGCTGCGCCTCTCGCAACCGCCGGCCGCGGGAGGGTGCGTCGTGGACGCGACCGCATGGGCGGCTCTACCCGAGGGCCGCTCGTGGGGCCGGGTTCCCGACGGGGACGGCGCCTTCGGCGTGTGCGTGCCGACGCCGGCCCGTCCCAACCAGGCCGCGGCGACGGACTTCATCCGCGGCGATTGCAACGAGGACGGCGTGCTGGATCCGCGCCCGGCGGAGGAGAACGCCGATCTGGCGGCGCTGCTGGCGCACCTTGAGGGCATGGGCCCGCCGTTGCGCTGCGAGGATCGCTGCGACATCAACGACGACGGCGTGATCAACTATTCCGACGTCATCTATTTTCTGCGGAATTACTTTCACACCGACACGCCGTGGCTGCCGCCTCCCTTCCCGGAACCGGGCCTCGATCCGACGCCGGATGCGCTGCGCTGCGACTAACGGCGCCCGGCGTGCTCCGGCGAGGAACCCGCGCGGCGCTCTCCCCGCACCACTCACTTGGGGTATGCGCGCCGCAGGTCACCATGGAGACTCCACACACGCGCAGACTTCCGGGCAGCGCAACCGCCTCGCGGGTCGCCCGCTTAGATTGCTCCTCCGAGGTCATAATGATAGAATCGGTCCCGATCGCGCGGGCACGCGATCGCGCGCCGAGTGCCTGGAGGAACCGTGGAAACCGGTGAAGAGCCGCGCGGGGCGGCGAATTTGCGCACAGGCCTCGGCGATGGCCCCGCACCGCCATGGCGGGCGGGGCTGTACCTCCTCGCCTTGGCCGCCTTCACGATGTTTTTCAACCTGTGGGGGCGGGCGATCGAGAACAAGGACTACGTCAGGTACGCGGAGATCGCCCGCGAGATCGTGGAGAGCGGCGACTGGCTGGTCTTGAGGCTCGGAGGGGAATACTACCCCGACAAGCCGCCGCTTCACTTCTGGAAAACAGCCTGGGCGTACCGGCTCCTCGGCGTCAACGCCGGAGCGGCGCGGGTGCCCGCGGCGACCTTCGCGGTGCTGGGTGCCGCGCTCGTTTGGCTGTACGGCTCCCGGGTGCTGCGCAGCCGCGGGGCGGGGCTGCTTGCCGCCCTCATGCTGCTCGGTACCTTCGGTTGGTTCTGGTGGGGCCGCAGGACCAGGATCGATATGGAGTACGGCGTGCTGGTGTCGGCGGCGCTCGTCTGCTTCCATTTGGGGTGGGAGTCGGGCGGCGCGGGAAGGCGCTGGTGGTACGCGGGCTTCTGGGGCGCCACCGGGCTCGCGTTCCTCGACAAGGCCTGGATCGCGCTGAGCGGCTGCGCGGTGGTGGCGGCATGGGTGGCCGTCAATGCGGTGCGCCGGACGCCGGGGCTGCGGGCGCGCTTCGGCCCGGGGGTGTTTTTCGCGACGCTGCCGGTCATGTTCGCGCCGGTCGCGCCGTGGGCGCTGGGGGTGTGGCTGCATCCGGAGTGCCAGGCGTACTTGGACGCCTTCCGCGCCCGGCAGATCGCCGGCAGCCGCGAATGGCTGCTCTTTTACTTCCACGCGCTGCCCACGTACCTCCTGCCGTGGAGCCCGCTGCTCCTTTTCGGCCTGTGGCAAGGCCTGCGGCTGCGCCGCCACCCGGCGCGGCTCCGCGGGCTCGGATTTGCGCTGACGTGGGCGGGCACCATGTTCGCCATGCTCAACCTGTCGTCCATCAAGGATCACCGCTATCTTCTTCCGCTGTACGCGCCCTGCGTCATCATCGCCGCCTGGGCCGCGGCGGGGCTCGTCGAACGGTACGGAGCGGCGTGCGCCCGCGCCGTCGCGTGGGCGGATCGCTTGTGCGGCGCGGCCGCGGTGATTGCGTGCGCCGTTGCGGCGGGCGCGACCCTTCACCGCGGCCATGCCCTGGCGGTCCCGCTGGGGACCGCGTGCGTGCTTTTCGCGGCCTTCCTCGCCTTCAGGCGCTGGGCGCCGCTGCCGTTGGCGCGTCTGTGCGTGAGCGTGGTCATCGTGCTGCATGCGTTCGAAGCCGTCGATGTGTCGCGCAACGACGAGGCTGCCGCGCGGCTGCGCATGGCGAACGCGCTGAGGGCGCGCGGGCTTGCGGGCGAGTCGATCGCGGTCTTCGTTCCCGATCGCGCTCCCGCGGCCGAACCCGCGGAGCGCAAGCGCGTTGCGCGGGCGCGTGACAAAGCCGAGCGGGTGCGCGAGGTTCTGAGCTTCTACTTCGACCGGCTGGTGACGTGGGGGGGGGATTTTGCCGCGCTGGCGTCGGATCCCAAGGTGAAGGCTATCATCGTGGAAAAGGCCGCTCTAGAGGAGCTGCGCGCGGATCCCGGGTTTTCGCCTCGGGGCGGGGTTGCGGCGCTGGACGGAGGGGAAGCGGAGATGGTGCTGTTCGAGAAAACCGATGGCTGACGCGGGCGACCGGAGATTCATGGAACGCGCGCTCATCGAGGCGCGTGCCGCGCTGGCCCACGGCGACGTGCCTATCGGCGCCGTCGCGGTCGACCGCGCGACGGGACAGATCGTGGGGCGCGGCCACAATCAGCGCGAACTGCTCCAGGACCCGACGGCGCACGCCGAAATGTTGGCGCTGACGGCGGCCGCGGCGCATTTTCGTTCGTGGCGCCTAGTCAACGTCGACCTCTTCGTGACGCTCGAGCCTTGTCCCATGTGCGCGGGCGCCTGCGTGCTGGCCAGGATCCCGCGCCTGGTATACGCGGCGGTCGATCCCAAGGCCGGGGCGCACGCGTCGGTCATGCGCCTCTTCGAGACCCCGGGCCTGAACCACCGCGTGGCGGTGGAGGCGGGGCTGCTCGCGGAGCAATCGGCGGAGCTCCTCAGGGAGTTCTTCGAGGCGCTGCGGGCCGCGAAGAGCGGGGGGGAAGGCCGGGAGCCGCTCCTGGGCGCCTGACCGCTCCCTCCCGCCCGGCGCCGGCAGGCCCGCGGGGGCGATCAGGGCTGCTCCGCCCTTCGCTGTGAGTCAGCCGCTGGGGGAGGGGCGCAGAACTCCGGGCAAGACCAAGAGCCTGCTAAGGCCGAGACGGGCTTGGAGCAACCCTCGGAAACTCGATCTCCTGACCGCCTGGTCCGCCGGCCCCGTCCTCAAGGCCGCGCGCGTCCCGGGATTCCACACCGCCCCGCCTCGGGACGGCCGCGTGAGGTTCCGCCCCCGCCTCAGCCTTTCACTCACGTCCGTCCTTCGACTTGTCTTCCCTACCGCAGGCGTTAAGATAGGACCGGCGCGGCGCCGGCGCCGTGCGGCGGAGAGATGCCGGAGCGGTTGAACGGGCCGGTTTCGAAAACCGGTGTGCCCTTGACTGGGCACCGGGGGTTCGAATCCCTCTCTCTCCGCCAGTTTTTTTGCGGCGCCCGCGGGCTTGCCGTTTCGCGGCCCGGAGATACAATGCCGTGAGACGCGTTCCCGGGCTTCGGGGCGCGTCGCGGCCGCGCGGCGAGGCTGCGAGGAGAGGTGTCCGAGAGGCCGAAGGAACACGCTTGGAAAGCGTGTGAGTGGGCAACTGCTCCGGGGGTTCGAATCCCCCCCTCTCCGCCATGTCACGAAAAAAAAGGCCGCAATAGGGGCGCTGTTGATCTGGTCAGGCCCGAAAGGGAGCAGCCACGGCAGGTCCGCTTCTATGTGCGGCCTTTTATTCTCCCGCGGCCGGAGGCGTTCGCCGCGAGCGCCGGCCGGCCGCGAGTCGGACGGCGCGCCGCGCGCCGTCCCGGAGCGCCATGGCCTATCAAGTTATCGCCCTTCGTTACCGCCCGCGCCGGTTCGACGAGGTCGTCGGCCAGGAGGAGACCGCGCGCACGCTGGCGCAGGCGGTCGAGTCCGGCCGCCTGGCGCACGCGTACCTGTTCTCGGGCCCCCGGGGCGTGGGGAAGACGTCGATGGCGCGCATTCTGGCGATGGCGCTCAACTGCCGCGATCGGCGCGGGGCCGAGCCGTGCGGCGCGTGCCCGGCCTGCGCGGAAATCGCGGCCGGGGCCGATCTGGACGTCATCGAACTGGACGGCGCGTCGCACCGCGGCATCGATGACGTCAGGGAGCTGATCGCGGGCGCCGCGTGCGCGCCCATGCGCGGCCGGAGCAAGGTGTACATCGTCGACGAGGTGCACATGCTCACCCGCGAGGCCTTCAACGCCTTTCTGAAGACGCTGGAGGAGCCGCCTCCGCACGTTAAATTCATCTTCGCCACGACCGAGCCGCAGCGCATCCCCGAGACCGTGATCTCGCGGCTTCAGCGCTTCGACTTCCGGCCCATCGGCGAGAACGATGTCGTGCGGCGCCTAGCGCAGATCTGCGAGAAGGAGGGTGTCGCTGCGGGCGAGGACGTGCTGGCGCGCATCGCCCAGTACGCCCACGGCGGCATGCGCGATGCGCAGACGCTCCTCGATCAGCTCATCACCTTCGCGGGACCGGCGCCGACGTTGGTGGACCTGGACCGCGTGGCGGGGCGCCTCGACCGCGGGCGCATGCAGGTGCTCATGGACGCCCTCGCGCGGGGCGACACGCCCGTCGTCTGGCGCGTCGTGCGCGAAGCGCTCGGCGGCGTCACGGCGCCGGAGGCGCTGCTCGAACAGGTGCTGCTGGAGTATCGCGAGGGAATCAAGCGGACGCTGGAGGACGGAAGGAAAATCGCCGAGGCCGACCTCCTGCGCCTGGAAATCGTCTCCGAGGCGATCGCCAGGCTGCGCGCGGCGCCGTTCCCGGAGATCGTGACCGAGGCGACGCTGCTCAGACTGGCGTCGTGCGAGGGCCTGGTTTCCATCGGCGAGCTCCTGGCGGAGGCGGCGGCTGCGGCGCCGGCGGCGCCCGGGAGCGCGCGCGAGACGCCCGCGCGGCCGGCGGCACGCAGTGCGGCGGAGACGGTTCCGAAGCCGCCGGAGATGCCGCGGAAGCCGCCTCAGGCGGTCTCGGAACCGCCGGAATCGCCGCCGCGGGCGCCGCTTCCGGCGGCGCGCCCGCCCGAGACGCCGGCGCTCGCCGAGGCGGTCCACATCGAAGCGATCTGGCCGCTGGTCCTGGCCGAGGCGCAGGCGGCCAACGTGCGGACGGCGGAGTTTCTGCGCACGGCGGTGGTGAAGGAGCGCGCGCCGGGGGCGATCGTGCTCCTCGTGCGCAGCGAGACGACGCTCAGGCATTTGGGGCAGAGCACGCAGCGCGCGCTGATCGAGCAGATCGTTCGAAAGGTAAGCGGCGCGCCCGCGGCCATCGAGATCCAGCTCGCGCCGGCGGCCGCCGACGAGGCGCCGCGCGAGGAGGACCTGGAAGCCATGCCGATTTTCGAGAAAGCCAAGGAGATTTTCCGGACGCGTCCGGCGTGACCCGTGGCCGAGGAGAAGGACCTCATCAACCGCCTGATCGCCGAGCTGAAGCGCCTGCCGGGCGTGGGGCCGCGCTCGGCGGAGCGTCTGGCTTTCCACGTGCTTGTCGCGCCGGAAGCCGAGGCCATGGCGCTGGCCCACGCGATTCGCGACGTCAAGAAGAAGCTGAGGCCGTGCCGCGAGTGTTTCAACGCGGCCGAGGGCGATCTATGCGCCATCTGCAAGGATCCGCGCCGCGACCCGGGCGTCGTTTGTGTCGTCGAACAATTGCGCGACCTGGTGGCGATCGAGCGGACGGAGACGTTCCACGGCCGGTACCACGTCCTCCTCGGGGCGCTTTCGCCCCTTGACGGCGTCGGCGAGGAGCACCTCACCCTGGCGGCCCTGGCGGCCCGCGTCGAGCGCGGCGGAATAACGGAAGTGATCCTGGCGACGAACCCGACGTTGGAGGGCGACAACACCGCCCTCTGCGCCTGGGAGATGCTGCGGGCGACGGGCGTGAAGGTCACGCGCCTGGCCCGCGGCCTGGCCTCGGGCGGGCAGATCGGCTATACCTCCGGAACCACCGTGGCCGAGGCCCTGGAGGATCGGCGCGAGTTCAGGCGCTGAGTCAAGCAACGGCTGTCGCGGTAAATGCGGAACCGCCCGGCCGCTCCAGCGCCGCGCCCTTCCGCCCGGAGACCGGGGCGGCGGGCGCCGCCGCTTCGAGCCTTTTTGTTCCCCTCCGGCCGTGCTACATTCTTTCTCATGGACGAGCTTGTCGTCGCTCTCGCGCAAATCAACGCCACGGTGGGCGATCTCGACGGGAACGCCGCGAAGATCGCCGCCGCCGCCGCCGAGGCCGCGCGCCGCGGCGCGGCGCTCATCGTGTTCCCGGAGCTGGCGCTCTCCGGCTGTCCGCCCGAGGATCTCGTGCTCAAGCCGCACTTCCTGGGTGCCTGCGAGGCGAAGCTGGCGGCGCTGGGCCCCCTGCTGCCCCGCGGCGCGGCGACGATCGTCGGGAGCCCGTGCGCGGGCCCCGGCGCCGCCTTCAGCGCGGCCTGCGTGTACGCCGACGGCGCCCGCGCGGCGGTGTACCGGAAGATGCTGCTCACAGGCGGCGTCTTCGACGAGCAGCGCGTCTTCGCGGCGGGCAGGCGCCCGCTGGTGCTGGCGCTGGGCGGTTTCAGGGTCGGCGTCCACATCGGCGAGGATTCCCGGGCGGCGGGCGAATGCGCCGCGGCGCCGCTGGAGCGCGCCGGGCTCGATCTCCTCGTCAACCTGGCGGCCTCGCCGTACCACCGGGGCAAGGCGGCGGAGCGCGAGGCGGCCCTGCGCCGCATGGGCGCCTTTCTCGGCACGCAGGTCGCGTGCTGCAACCTCGTGGGGGGGCAGGATGAACTCGTTTTCGACGGCGGGAGCGTGGTGCTCGGCGCCGGCGGCGGCGTAATCGCCCGCGCGGCTCAGTTCGAGGAGGAGATCCTCTGCGCGGCGGTGCCGCGCCTCGCTCCGCCCGGCCCGCCGCTCCCGCCGCCGCCCGCCTGGGACCAAGCGTCGCTCAAGCTTGCGGCGGGGGAAGCCCCGGCCTGGGCGGCGGCCGCGCGAATTGCGCCGCAGCTTCCGGATGCCGAGGAGGTGTACCGCGCGCTGGTTCTCGGACTGCGGGACTACGTGGACAAGAACGGTTTCGCGCGCGCCGTCATCGCCGTGAGCGGCGGCCTCGATTCGGCGCTCGTCGCGGCCGTCGCCGTCGACGCGCTGGGGGCCGCGCGGGTCGTCGGCGTGACCATGCCGTCGCAGTATTCCTCGGCGGACACGCTGGGCGATGCCGTGGAGCTGGCGCGGCGCCTGGGCTTCGAGCTTCACACCGTGCCGATCCAGGAGCTGTACGCGGCGCTCGCGGGCCGGCTGGCGCCGTTTTGGGGGGAGCGCGGACCTGATGTCACCGAGGAGAACCTCCAGGCGCGCCTGCGGGGCGTCATCGTCATGGCGTTCTCCAACAAATTCGGGTGGCTCGTCCTGACGACGGGCAACAAGAGCGAACTGGCGACGGGATACTGCACCCTGTACGGCGACATGGCGGGCGGGTTCGCCGTGATCAAGGATGTTCCCAAGTCGTTGGTCTACGAGCTGGCGGACTGGCGCAACGCGTGCGGCGGCGACGAAGCGATCCCCAGGTCGATCATCGACCGGCCGCCGAGCGCCGAGCTGCGGCCGAACCAAAGGGACTCCGACAGCCTGCCTCCCTACGAGATTCTCGACCCGATCCTGGAGCGTTACGTGGAGAAGGACATGGCGTTGGAGGCCATTGTCGCCGAGGGTTTCGATCCCGCGGCGGTCGCGAAAGTGATCCGCCTCGTCGACGGCAGCGAGTACAAACGCCGCCAGAGCGCCCCCGGGATCAAGATCGCGCCGCGCGCTTTCGGACGCGAGCGGCGCATGCCTATCACGAACCGATACCGGCCGAAATGATGCGGAGCCGGGCGGCGCGCCGCCCGGTCGGGTCAGACCAACACGTCCCAGTGCTCCGACGTGAGCATGAGCGCCACCTTGAAGCCCCCGCGCATGACGAGTTCGCCGGCATGGTCGGGGACGATCACGTTCTCGACGGGCAGGTCGTGCGCCGCGAGCGCGGCCAGCAGGGCATCCGCGATGCCGGGAATCTGCGCCCCGCCGCCCGTGAGGACGATGTCGGCGCCGTAAGCCGCCGCGGCTCCGGGGCTCCTGCCGAGGACGTGCAGCGTCGCGGCCACGAGATTGTCGATGAGCGGGGCCGTGCTGCGCTCCATGGCCGGCCCGATGTCGAGGATTCGGCGATGGTTCCGCCGGATGACTTGGACCAAACAGGCGCCCTGGGAGCGCGCGAAGCGCGCGTACTTGCGGCGCAAGTTCCCGAGCATGCGGTCGCTGATGTCGATGTCCGGGACGAGCGCGCGGAGTTCCTCCCGGAGAAGCCCGTCCAGGGAGGCGGTGCCTCCCGAGATGTGCACGATCTCGCCCGGCTCGCGCATCGATTGCTCGACGAGGGCGATCTGGATGCTCGTGGATCCGACGCCGATCAAGGTGAAACCTCTATCCGGCGTCAAGACATCCTTCAGGACGAAAGTCGCCAGCGTGAGCCCCGGAATGACGAGCGCGCCGTCGAAGGCGCGGCCGGCGATGCGCGCGAGAAGCTCGGAGGCATCGGCGCTGCCCGACGACGGCGAGCTGAGCACGGCCCAGGCCGGGCGACCCTCTTCGCCCGCGATGGCGCGGAGCAGCCGCAGGAAGATGGCGCATTCCTGCTCCGAGGGGTGTCCCGCCGGCAAGGGCTCGATGGGCGTCAGACGGCGCCGGAAGACCTCCTCGCCGAGGACGTAAGTGTCGGGAGCGTCCGATGGCGCGAAGACGGTGCTGTGGAACCGCACCTCGCTGGCGGCGGCGTCGCCGAAGCACATGCGCGTGGCGGAGGAGCCGAGGTCGATGCTCACGCGAAGAGGTGCCGTCGATTGCGCCATGGGTCGTTCCTCCATGATCGCAGCGGGCGTATCCCGCTCAGCGTCGGCCGTCGTTCTCCCCTGACGGCGGCTGGTCGTCGTGGATCACGAAGACTCCGTCGCCGTACGGCGCGCATTCCGAGGAGCGCGCGAATGTCCGCTCGGGAAGGAGGCCCGCCACGCCGCGGCCGCCTGCAAGGCATTCTTGGAGCAACGCCTTGAACTCCCGCAGCGATTGAACGGTCAACGCGTCGAGGAGTTCGGAGTCAGCCGCTTCGTCCAGCGTGAGCCGGCGGCGCAGCTCGGATCTCAGGAGCGAGCGAACGCCGTTTGAGCGCAGGAGCTCGATCCTGCTGACGCCCGCCGCCTGCAGCCGGTCGAGCGAGGACACCAACACTGCGTCGAAGTTATGCATGGCGACCTCCTTGCGGGGTGAGTGTGCAAACGCTGTTCCTACGCCGGAAATCATTATTGAGAACGGAGTTAGCTCTCCAAGACGCGGATTGGAGCGGTGCGCGGCGTCAAGAGTTTTGACACACTGTGCGGGATCCGATCTCCCGGTCTCACCGGAGCGGCGGCGCGCAAACCCTCCGCTGCCGAGGTTTCGGCGGCGGCCGCCGCCGGGCTGGAAGCAGGGAGGGAAGCAGGCCGGGGCCCGCGAAGCCGCCGTCCGGGGCGGTTTTCCTATAAGAGTCCGTAGCGGGCCAGACAGGCGAGCGCGCCGCGGCCGTACGGTTCGTCCGCCACGAAGGTCGCCTGCGCCTTGAGCTCGGGGTGCGCATTGGCCGGGGCGCCGCGAAAGGCCGCGTGCGCGAAAAGCCCCAAATCGTTGGGGGAGTCTCCGAGGCCGAGTGTCTCGCCGGGCGCGATGCCGAGGGCTTTCTGGACGCAGGCCAGGGCGCGGTCCTTGCCCGCGCCCCGGGGATTGCAGTCCACCAGGCAGGCGTGCGAAGCGGTCACGTAGGCTTCGCCGTCGAAGGCGTCCGCAAGGGCGGCCCTGAGAACCGGCGTTTCGCGCGCATCGCAGCGCCAGATCACGGAGCGTGCTCCCGGCGCCGCCCGCGCGGCTAGATCGCCGGCATGCACGAACGGAACGTCGAGAATCCGGCTGTAACGCTCCACCTCGGGAGACGCGCGGGCGTGGAAGCACCCATCGAAGAAGAGATGCGCTTCGCCCCGCCCCGCGCCCAGCGCGAGGGCCCGGCGCACGATGTCCGGCGCGAGCTCGAGGGCGCGCAGGCGCCGCCGCTCCGGCCAGGCTTCGATCACCGTGCCGTTGGCCGCGGCGAGGTGGCAGGGGATATCCCAGGCGGCGGCGATCTTCTCGATCGACGCGGTGATGCGCCCCGACGCCAGCAGGAAGGCGCCGCCCCGGGCGACGTGGGCGCGGATCGCGGCGAGCACCTCGGGGAGCACGATGCCGAGGCGCTCGCTGAGCGTCTCGTCGAAATCGGCGGCGATGAGACGGATAACCATGCCGTCAAGAATGCGTCGTCGGGGAGGCCGCCGCAAGTGCCCGAGCGGCGCGGGGAGGGGCGCTCGGATCCGGGCGTAGTGGCCGGACGGTTATTGTGGTACACTCACACGACCGCGGCCAAGAGCTCGTAAGACATTGCAGAATTGGTCTTTATGACGTCGCTTTTCCAGGGGCTCGGGCCGTGGGGCAAGTCAGCGCATTCCGCGCCCGGGCGCGAAGGCCCGGCCGGCGAAGATGCGGGCCGAGAATCGCGACAAGAAGCGGCGGTTCCAAGCGGCGCTCGATGTCCCCGGCGCGGCGGGAAGCGCAGTTGACGAGGCGAGGAAGATGATCGGCGAACGTGTGCATCGATCGAGTCCGACGGCACGCGTTGAGACGCCGCCGTTCCCGCCGGAGTTTCTCGCGGGTGGCGACGAACCGCCGCTTGCCGGCCATGAGCGGGAGAACGCTCGCATGGATCTTCGCCTCGACGATGAGCCTCTTTCGACCGGGTGTCGCCGCCGAGAGGAAGGCGCTCTTCCAGCGCTTGAAGGCCGGTTCGACGGCCCGCCGCCCGCGATAGAGCGCGCCGATGCCGGCGGCGGGGATCCCGTCCACAGGGAGGTTCGCGGCGCAGACGCGATGCTGTCTCGTCTCCTCGGCGCGAATCGCGGCAAGGCGGCAACGTCGACGATCGGAGGATTGAACGCCGGCATGGACAGGCCGGCAGAAGTATCCCAAGAGCAACGTCCGGAAGAACTTCGCGGGGTCGACCCTGCGCCGGCGTTTCACGAACCCGGTTTCCCGAGCCGCGCTCGAAAGGCGCTTGGCGCTGACGAGGTGTTTTTAGTTCAAACGATTCCCGATAAACTTCTTGCGGGCCATTCTTTTCACTACTCCTTTTGTTCGTATTGAGGAAGGACAACCCGAAGAGCGGCCTATTTCAAGCCGCTTCAAAATCAAGGCCTTACGACTCCTTATCCGATCACTCATGGTGGTGCAACGAAAGACCGCCTACAATCGGTGAGAACCGAGTCGGAAACGAGACGAGTTGACAGGGAGTGGTTCCAATGCGATTCTTACGGCGCGTGGCGTGCGGAGTCTCGGCGTTGCTGCTGGCGGCGCTGGTCCTGCTTCCCGGGTGCGGCGGCGGCGGCGGGGGCGGGGGCGGAGACGGCGCGGGGCCCGCGATCGCCGCGCCCGCCGACCGCTTGAGCGTGTTCCACGTCGGCCGGCCGGGCGGAGCGGAGAGTTTTGCCCAGACTTCGGCCACGCTGTCCGAGAAGCCGATCCGGCGCGCCGCGTATCCGGGGCCGGGCGAACTCCGGTTGCGGGCGCTCGTCGAGTTCACCCTCACGAAGGACTCCATCACTTTCCTCGGGAACGAGGAAGGCGTCTACGAACCCCCGATCGTGTTCCCGCGCCGCGCGAGGAGCGGACGCGTCATCGAGGCGACGGACTACACCTTCAGATTTCACGGATCGGGCGTGACGGAGCCGCGAAGCACGCCGCCCATGGTGGCGGCGCGCGGCACGGTGCGCGTTCTGGGCGCGGATCACGCGGCGCAGCTTTTATACGTGCTCGATCCCACGCGGCCCGCGCAAACGCTGCACCTGGAGGAGTCGAGCTTCGGGCTTGACGACGAGTACCCCGACTACGATGGCGAGATGCCCGGAGGGAGCCCGCGCGCCGTGATCGGCATTCAGATCTACACCGCGGCGCACGGTCTGGTCGGCCTCGTCGCCGTCGACCCCGTGACCGGCGAGGTGACGGGCGAGACGGCGCTGAAGGCGGACCTTCCGCGGCCGGGCCTGAGCGGCGGCGCCCACGGGGGGCGCGTCACGGTGTGGACCATCGATGCGCGCTCGGGCGTGCCCTTCGCCGGCACGGCCGTCGTGGTGGCGCAGGGCGCGCTGACGGTGCGGACGCGCACGGACGCGGAGGGCAAGGCCGTCGTGTCCGGGCTTGCGCCCGGGGCTTACTCCGTGTCGGCGGGGGGCCGCGCCCTCAAGGCGCGCTCCTTCGCCGGCGCGACGGCGGCGTGCGCGGTGCTGCCGCTGCCGGCCGAGGAGCCGGGCGCCGATGAACTCCTCTTCGGGGCGGTCGAGGCCGGCGAGGGGGAAACGGTCTCGGTTCCGCTCTACGTGAGCTGCGCCGAGGACACGGTGGCGTGCTCGCTCGCGCTCAAGTTCGATCCGAGGGCGCTCCAAATCGTGGGGCAGGACCTTGTGGGCTTCGCTGACACTTGCGCCTTGAAGTTGAATCCCGCCCTCGTGTCCAATCCCCTTTACTGGGTCAATGGCAGGCTTGACAACGACGAGGGGTGGATCGTCGTCGGGATGGTGTTCGACGGCCTGGGTGGGGCGGATCCGCCCACCGTCATTCCCGCGGGCACATCGCGGGCCCGTCTCCTCGATTTGAACGTGCGGGTCGGGAGCGGCGCCGAACGGTGGATCATGTTCGCGAACGCGCATCCGGCGCTGGTCCCGACCTCCTACAACGTGCTCAGCACCGTCGAGGGCGTCTCGATGCGCCCCTGCGGGAAGCCGGCGTTGATCACGCCTCCCGGCGCTTGTCAGGCCGTCGAGAAGCTGGCCGAGGACGGCGGCACGCTCTTCGCGCCCGTGGAATTCCACCTCGCGCCCTCGAATCCGGGAAGCGTCGTCCGGGTCACGGGTTCCAAGGAGCGCGCGGGCGGAGGGCGAATCGAGACCTCCCGCTCGAACCTGTATTCCGATGCCTTCGCCGGCGTCGCCGGCGCCGGCGGCGCCCTGGACGCCGCGGGGGCGCTCTTTCTCCTTGAGCCCGGCGCGCACGATCTGGAAGTGGCGCCGCTGGGGGCCGGCGAGAAAGTCGCGGTGGAAGCGCGCGGCGCGGCGCCGCCGTCTTTCGGCGCCGCGCCGGCGGCGCGGCAGCGCGCGCTGCTCTTCGGCCCCGCGGGCGCGGCCGGCGCGCTCGCGACGGAGCTTGGCGCCGCCGAGCTGGGCTTCGACGCGGCGGAAGGCGCCGTGGCGGCGGAGGCGGAGTTCCCGCGCCTCTGGGACCTGCCGGCCATGCTCGTCGTCGAACTCGAGGCCCCGATCGGGGAAAGCGCGTACCGCTGCAAGGTCGATGCGCGCGCCGCCGCGCCGGCGCCTGAGCGCTTCGACTTTCTCGACGTGCCCGCGCTCATCGCGCCCGCTTCGTCGGCGTCCATGCTCGATCTGACGGAGCGCGGCGAGGCGCTGCGCTGGCGGCGCGTGCGGGAAGCGAGCTTTTACATCGTGTCCTTCAGCGACTCCTCCGGGGCCGTGCTCTGGGAGATCTTCGTTCCGGCGGGCCGAGCCGCCGCGCAGACCGTGGTTGTGCCGCCGCTTCCGGAGTCCTGCGAGCTCGCGCCGCGCGTGGCCTACCGGTGGAAGGTGACGGCGGTGGCGGCCGCCGGCACGAAGACCGCGGTTTCCGGAGCCGTGTTCGATCTGCTCGCGCTGGGGCTTGCCGAGGAGCGCCGCGCGACCTGCGCGCCGCGCATCGTCCGCTGGGAATGAGCGCCGCGCGGCCGGGGCTTCTGCCGCGGCCCGAGATGTGATAGGCTGGGTGCCTGTTTCGGACCGTGCCCCTGGTATAGGAGATCCCCAATGGCCAAGAAAGGACGCCGCCGCGGAGCGGGCAAGCGCAACAAGCACGATACCCGCAAGCCGAAGCACGGCAAAAAGAGGACGTATTAGAGGCCTTGGCGCCGCGATCCGTGTGTGACGCAGGAATCCGCCGTTTGCGCGGAAGAGCCGCCTTAGCCCGAGGCGCAGGGGCCGCCGCCGCCCTCGCGGCGCTCGCGCTCGTCTCCGGCTGCAGGAGCGCGCCGAAACCGGACGAAGGCTCGATCCGCGTCGCGCCCCTGCCGGCGCACACGGGCGGCATCGCGGCGGCGCAGGCCGTGGGCGCGCTGCCCGTGTCCTTCGAGACCGCGGCGGTTCGGATCGGCGCGTGGTCCGACCTGGTCGAGGCGCAGTCCGGCACCGTGTACGCGCGGCAGATCCGTTCCGACGATGACCCCGCGGCCGTGTTGCGCGAAGCCTGCGCAAAGGCGGGGACGGCGCCCGATGCGGCCGTGGCGGCCCTCGCGGCCTGGCAGCAGGGGGCGCCGGCGCGGTTCCGTGAAACGCATGCGCTGCTTGACGAGGCGTGGAAGCACACGCCGCCGGGCATTGGCGTGCTCGCGGGCGATCCGGGAAGCGCGCTCGGCGTCACGGTGTTCACGAGCGGGAGCCGTACGATTCTGGCCCTCGCCGACTTGCGCCGAGGCGCCGCCGAGACCGAAGCCTGGCTGGTCGAAATCCACTTCCACGTGTCCGGCCAGTACGTCGCCGGGATGAACGTCTATCACCTGGCGGCGGGGGCTCCTCCCGTTTTGACGGTTCAGCTTTACACGTGGATCCGCCAGGTCGAGGGAGTCTTCGGCGCCTTCGCGCGGGGCATGGCGGAGCGTGAACTCGGCGCTCAGGCCGAGGCCACGTGGCGCGAGGTCGCGACGTATCTCCAGCGGTAGCCCGCAATCCACACCCGCGCTGCAACGTCCGACGCCCGCCGCCGTCTTTTCTTGAGGCGGTGGTCCGGTAACCCGCGCCGCGCCGGGAGCGATGGATCCGCGCGGCGCACGGCGGCGCTCTGCGCATGATTCGCGCGGATTTCCGATATAACGTGGGGAGACCGCGCCTTCGCGGCCGGGGCGCGCCCGGCTGTCCGGAGCGCGCCGGGGGCTTTGGCTCGCGCCCGCAGCGGCGCGCAGGAAGAGAGAATCGCCGGCAGATATGTCCGCACCCGCCAGCATGACCAAAGGCATCGAGCGCCGCGGCGAAGGGGCCGCGCTGCTTGTCGCCGGGCTTGCCTGCGCGGCGGGGGTGGGCGTGCACGTGCTCGGCGCGGCGCTCGCGAGCGCCGCGCTGGCGGGCCTCGCGTGGCACTTTCTGCTGGCTGCCGTCCCGGCGCTCGCCGCTTACGCGCAGTTCCGCGCCTTCCGCGTCAGCGCCGAGCGCGCCGACGAGGATGCGGCGCTCGCTTTGCGCACGGGCGGTGAAAGCCTCTTCAGCGGCGTGGCGCGGGCCGCGCCCGCGGAACAGCGCGCGCAGGCGGCGCGGCGGCTGGGGCCGCCGGCCGATGGCGTGCTTCTGGCCGCCGCCGGCCTCATTGCATGGCGTTTCTTCATCGCCGCGCCGGGCGCGACCGCGCAGCCGGTCGTCGCGGTCCCCTTTCTCGGCGTGCTTGCTGCGGCGGCGTACGTCGGGGGCCGCTACCTGGCGGCGGTGAGCGAGAGCGAGGCCTTTCGGCCCCTGGCTCCGGCGGCGGCGTGGCTGGCGGGGGGAGGGATTCTGGCCTTCGCCGCGGGGTTGGTCTGCGCCGCCGGGCACGCGGCTTGGGCGGGCGCTCCCGCCCTGGCGGATAGGTTCGCGCCGTGGTGGTTCGCGGCGCTGGCCCTCGAGAAGGCCGCGGCGTTCCTCGGCCGGGCGTACGGGCTGGGCAAACACGAGCCGGCCCCCGGGAGAAGCCGCCTGGTGGAATTGGTCGGCGCGCCCGCGGGCGTATTGCGCCGGGCGCGCGAGGCGCTGGCGTACAATTTCGGCATCACCGCGAGCGGCGCTTCGGTGCGGCGCGCGCTGCTGGACGGCGCGCTGCCCTTCCTGCTTTTGGCGGGCGCGATCTTCCTGCTGCTTTCCTGCATCGCGTGGGTCGAGCCCGGACGCGCGGCGCTTGTCGAGCGCTGGGGAGCCCGGCGCGGCGCGGTCCGACCTCCCGGCGTCTCCCTGAAGCTGCCCTGGCCCGTCGAACGCCTGCGCCCCGTCGACACGAGCCTGGTGAGAGTCGTCCTCGCGGGCGAGGGCCGGAAGGGCGGAGAGGAGAGCGGCGCCCACGCGCACGAGGCCGGCGTGCATCTGTGGGATACGGAGCACGGCAAGGAGCTGCGCCTCCTGACGCCGGCGTGGGGCGAGAGCGCCGAGGCCAAGGGGCTCCTCGCCCTGACGGCTTCCGTGCAGTTCTCGGTGGCCGATCCGGCGGCGTTCGCTTACACGGCGGCGCGGCCTGAGGCCGTCGTGGAAGCGCTCCTGCGGCGGGAACTCGTCCACATCGCGGCCGCGACCGACCCGCGGGCGTTCTTTGCGCCGGAACGGGCCGCCCTCGGGCGGCGCCTGACGGAAGGCCTCAAGGAGCGCGCCGCGCCTTACGGCGTGCTGGTCCGCTGCGCGGCGATCGAGTGCGCCCACATGCCCGCCGAAGTGGGGCCGGCCTTCGAGGATTTGACGCGGCTGCGCGCCGTGGTCGAGGCGGAGATCGTGGGCGCGGAGACCGAACGGATCCGTCTCGGGGCGTTGGCGCGGTACGAGGGCGAGGTCCTCGCCGCCGAGGCCGAGGCCGAGGCCCTGCGCGCGAGAGCCCGCGGCGCGGCCGCCGCGAGCACGGCGCGCGAACTGGCGCCGTTCTGGGAGGCGCTCGGCGCGATTTTGCGCCCGCGCATGGCTTTCGAGGCGTTGGCCAAGGCCGCGGGCGCGCGGCCGAAGCTGATCCTGCCGGATGCGCCGGGCGGGTCGGAGGTTTTCGAGGTGGATACGGGCGAGGTTCGGCGCCTGCCGATCGCGGGGGGAGAAGAACGGTGAAAACGCGGCTTCCACGGATTCTCGGCGCGTCGGCCGTCGTCGCGGCCGCGGCGATCTACGCGGTGACCTTCGTCCTGCACGAGGGCGAGGGCGCCCTCTCGGTGCGATTCGGAAGCCCGGTGCGCGTGCTGGCGGCGCCGCGGGACGCGGGGGTGCATCTGACGTGGCCTTGGCCCATCGAGAAGGTGTACCGCTACGACATGCGCGAGCGGATCTTCGAGGGCGGCCTGGAGGAGGCGAGCACGGCGGACGGGCAGCTTGTCGTGGCGGGCGTCTTCGTCCTGTGGCGTGTCGGCGATCCGCGCGCCTTTCACGAGGCGGTCATGGGCCGGGAGGCGGCCGCGGAACCGCTCATCGGCGGCGCGCTGCGCAGCGGCGTCAACGACGTGCTGGCGCGCCACCGCTACGCGGCGCTGACGCAAGCGCCGCCCGCCCAGTCGGGCGGCGGCGCCGCGGGGGAGTTGGAGAAAATCGAGACCGAGATCGCGCGCCTGCTCAGGGAGCCGTTGGGGGCCTACGGCATCGAGATCGTCGCCGCGGGCTTCCACCAACTCGTCCTGCCCGAGAAGGCGGCCGAGGGCGTGTTCGCTCAGATGCGCCAGGCCAAGGAACGCGATGCGGCGCGCATCCAATCCGAGGGCGATGCCCAGGCGCGCAAGATCAAGGCGGAGGCGCAGCGCGATTACGAACGCAGCTTGGCCGAGGCCCGCACCCGGGCGGGCGAAATCGCGGCCAAGGCCAAGGCCGAGGCGGCGGGCGTGCTCGCCGCGGTCGACAACAAAGATCTGCTGGCCTTCCTGGATCGACTCACGGCGCTCGAGGAGGTGTTCGCTGGGCCGACGACCATCGTCTGGGACCTGAACACTCCGCCCCTCGATCTTCTCAAGGAACTGGCGCCGGCGGGCGCGGGCGGGGCCGCCGGAACGGAGGAACGGCGGTGAAGGCCCCCACGGACCCCGGAGCCGCCTCGCGCCCCGCTCGCGCCCTCGCCGCTGCGCTCGGCGTGACGCTGCGGGTGCTCAAGATCTGCCTGGGGGCGGGCCTCGTGCTGTACGTGGCGTCGGGCCTGTGTGTCGTGCCCGACGGGCACGAGGCGCTGGTCTTGAACCTGGGACGGCTCGCGCGGGAACCCGACGGTGCGCCGCGGATTTACAGATCCGGCACGCACTTGACGCTGCCGCCGCCGCTGGGCGCGCGGGTTATCATCCCCGTCCAGGAGATCAGGCAGGCGACTACCGATTCGTTCTGGTACAAGGAGGAAGCGGAGGATCAACTGCGCGCCCTGCGGCGCCGCTCGGCGGCGCCATCCCTCAGGCCCGGCCGCGACGGCTACGTCTTGTGCGGCGACGGCGCCATCCTGCACCTGAAGGTGCGCGCGGACTGGCGCGTGGGCGACTGCGCGCGCTACTACGCCAACTTCGGCGCGGGACGCGAGGCCGATCTTGCCCGGGAGCGGGCTTTCGTCAAGACGCTGCTGGCGGAGGCGGTTCTGCGGAATGCGCTGTCCGTGCGCCTGCTCTCGACGGATGAGGCGTCCGGCGGCAAGGCCGAGTACTTCGGGCGCATCGAGGCGCAGCTCGCGCCGCTTCTGGCGGCGCGCGGACTGGCGCTTCAGCAGATCTCGCCGGTCGCGCGGCCGCGGGAGCCGCGCCAGGTCGAGGAGGCCTTCGTGAAGGCTCAGAACGCGGCCAGCGCGGCCCTCGCGACCTTCACCGAGGCGCGGAAGGAGTGCGCGGCGCGCGGGGCCGATGCGGCCGCGCGGGCCATCGAAATCGTCAACGCCGCGCAGAACGAAGCCGGGCGGATCCTCGGGCGCGCCCGGCGGGACGCGACGCGGGCCCGCGAGCTCGCCGCCGCGATGGCGCGGGACGGCTCGCTGCGGGGACGCCTCATCCTCGAGGCCTGCGCCCGAGCCTTCGCCCGGGCCGATATCCGGCCGCTCGCTTCGACGAGCGAAGGGCGGAACTTCAAGTACCGGCTCGCGCCGGCGGCGGACGGCGGCGGAAAGGAGCCGACCCAATGAGCGCCCGGCCCTCGCGCCGCCGCGCCCGTCTGGCCGCCGCTCTGGGCGCGGCGCTGCTGCTGAACGGTTTCTTCATCGGGCGCGCCGGGGTTTCAAGCGCCGCGGGGGAGTTCGCGAGCCTCGCGGGCGCCGTCCTGTGCGCGGGGCTGCTGTGCGTCAGGGCGGTGCGCAACCTGCGGGGCCCCGAGCGCCGGCTCGATGAACTCGTCGCGCTGGCCGCGGTGGCGTGTTTCGCCCTCGGCGATTATCTGACCGCCGGCGTCGTGGCGCTCCTCATGCTGGGCGCCCTCGCGCTCGAGGAGCATACCGCCTCGGGGGCCCTGACGGCGGTCGAGGCGCTGGGCGCGCTGGCTCCCAAGACGGCCCGCCGGCTGCGGAGCGACGGCGGGTGGGACCTGGTTCCCGTTCAGGATCTCGCGGTGGACGAACGGGTGAAAGTCCTGCCCGGCGATGCGGTGCCGGCCGACGGCGTCATCGAGCGCGGCGCCTCGGCGGTGAACGAGGCCTCGGTCACGGGCGAGGCCATGCCCGCCGACAAGGCCCCGGGCGATCCGGTCTACGCCGGAACGCTGAACCTGACCGGCGCGCTTGACGTGCGCATCGACAAAGTCGGCGAGGACACGACGCTCGCCAGGGTGCGGGGGCTCATCGTCGAGGCGCGGAAGGCGAAGCCCCGCCTCGCCGGGGCGTTGGAACGCGTGGTGGGCTGGTATCCGCCCGTCGTCATAATGCTGGCCGCCCTGGTGTTGCTGCTCAGCGAGGACTGGGGCCGGGCGATCAGCACCATCGTCGCCGCCTGCCCGGTGGCCCTCGTCATCGCGGGGCCGAGCGCCGCCGTGGCGGCCTTGGCCTGCGCGTCGCGGAACGGCATCCTTGTCAAGAAGCCCCAGAGCCTGGAGACCGCCGCCGGCGTTTCGGCGCTGGTCATCGACAAGACGGGCACGCTGACCTGCGGCGAGCTGCGCGTCGTGCGAGCCCTCGCGCGAGAGCCGTGGGCGGAGGAAGCGGTGGTGGCCCACGGCGCGGCCGTGGCGCGGATGTCGCAGCACCCCGTGGCGCGGGCGCTGAGCGCGTACGCTCACGAACGCGGCATCGCGCTTCCCGAGGCGCGCGATGTCCGCGAAGAGCCCGGACGGGGGCTCGTGGGCGCCGTCGGCGGCCGCGAGGTGCGTCTCGGGCGGCCGGAATTCCTGGCCCAGGCGGGCGTCGACCTGGGCGGGCCGGCGCCCTTCGAGGAGGAGTTGCGCGGATTCTCGGCGTTGGCCGTCGCGGTGGGCGGGAGCTTGGCGGGGTCCTTCGCCTTGGAAGACCGCGCGCGCCCCGAGGCGCGGGCCGCCATCGAGACGCTCCGGGCCGCGGGTGTCGGCCGCATCGTCATGCTGACGGGCGACCGGCGCGAAGTGTCGGAGCGCACCGCGGCGGACGTGGGCATTGACGAGTTCATCGCCGAGTGCCTCCCCGACGAGAAGCTCGCTTTCGTGCGGCGCCTGCGGGAGGAAGGGCACCGCGTCCTCGTGGCGGGCGACGGCGTCAACGACGCGCCGGCGCTGGCGGCGGGGGATCTTTCGGCGGCGGTGGGATCGGGCACCAACGAGGTCGCGATCGAGAGCGCCGACGTGGCGCTGCTCAGGAGCGATCTGCGGGGCATCACGGCGCTGGTCGCCCTCGCGCGCAGAAGCCGCGCCGTCGCCGCGCAGAACCTCGTCATCGGCGGCGGGCTCATCGTCTGCGGCATGTTTCTGGCCGCCTTCGGGCACCTGAGCCCGGTGGCCGCGGCCATCGTCCAGAACGCGGGCGCGCTGGCGGTGCTCCTGTCCAGCGCACGGCTGGCGAGCGAGCGCGGCGATGGCGAACGTCCTTGAACTGGCCGGCGTGCGCAAGATCTTCCGGGACTTCTGGGGAAGGCCGCGGGTGTGCGCCCTCGCGGACGTCGATCTGGCGGTGGGCCGCGGCGAGATCTTTGCGCTGCTGGGGCGGAACGGCGCGGGCAAGTCGACCCTCATGCAGATCTGCCTCGGGCTGCTGGCGCCGACGGCGGGGCGGGCGATCGTGCTCGGCGGGGCGCCCGGCGACCTTCGGGTCAGAGGGCGCATCGGGTATCTTCCCGAGGAATCGTACCTCCACGGCTTCTTGACGGCGCGGGAGACGCTGCTTCTGCATGCCGGATTATGCGGGCTGCCGCGGCACGAGGCGAAGGCGCGCGCCGAGCACCTGCTCGAACTGGTGGATCTGCGCGCCGCGGCCCGCCGTCCCGCGGCGGAGTTCTCCAAGGGCATGCTGCGGCGGCTGTGTCTGGCGCAGGCCCTCGTGGGCGACCCGGAGCTGCTCTTTCTCGACGAGCCGACCGTAGGTCTGGACCCCCTCGGCACCCGGAGCGTCATGGATCTCCTTCTGCGTCTTAAGGGGCTGGGCCGGACCGTGTTTCTTTCCAGCCATATCCTGGGCGAGGTGGAGGAGGTCGCGGACAGCTTCGCGATCCTCGATCGGGGCCGGGTTTTGTGCGCGGGCGCGAGGGCGGAGCTTCTCGCGGGCGAGGGCGGCGCCGCGCGCTCGCTGGAGGACTTCTTCCTGGCGGCGATCCAAGGAGGCGGCCGGCCATGCGGGGCACAGGCGCGCTCATAGGGCTGGCGCTGAGGCAGGCGCTCCGCAGCCGCGGTCTGGCGGCGGCGTGCGCCGCCGTCTATGCCGGCATCCTCGGGCTCGCTTTCGCCGTCGCCGCCGAGGGGCCGAAGGAGGCGAACCTCAAGTTCTACGTGACGGCGGCGTGGCTGCTGTTGGCGGGCTTCAGCGTGGGCCTGATCGCGTACCTGCCGCTGCGCTTCTTCGGCGCCGAGCGCGCCGGACGGCAGGCGCTTCTGCTGGGCACGCGGCCCGTGCCGCGGGCGGCGTTCATAGCGGCGCGGTTCTGCGCCGGCGCGCTGATCACCGGCGCCGTGCTTGCCGCCGGTTGCGCGGTCATCGGCGCCGGCGCCGGCGTGTGCGCCCGCAGGCTCGGCATTGAGACCGAGGCGCTCACCGGCTGCGCCGTGCGCCCGGCGCCCCCCAAGCCGGTCTCCGCCGGCCGGGCGCGCGAGCTGGCCGAGGCGCTCGGCCGCGACGCGGCCTTCCTGGAGCGGCACGGTGCCGACGGCGTCGCCGCCATGGCTCGCGAGAGCCTGGCCGTCTGGCGCCTCACGGAGGGACAGTCCGCGACGATCGTGTGGCCTGATGCGGGGCCGCGCGAAGGCGGCGTGCGGGTGCGCGTCAAGGCCCGCGTGTTTCCGCCGCTGGAACTGGCCGAGGTTGAGTTCCGGGCGGGAACCGAGATCGTGCGCCGCGAGCTTCAAAACGGCGTGGCCTGCGAGTTCCGCCTGCCCGGCGCGGCGATCGGCCCCGACGGCGCCCTCGGTCTCACCGTCACCCTGCCCGCCGACCGGAAGCTCCTCGTCTACTTCCCGCCGGAGGACGGCCTCGCTCTCTATCTGCCCGAGATCGGGTTCGGCGCCAACCTCGCCCGCGCCGGGCTGCTCTTTTTCGCTTTCACGGCGGCGGTGGGCGGGTTCACGGTCCTGTCCGGCGCGACCCTGTCCCGCGCGGTGAGCGCGCTCGCCGCCGCGGTGATCGTGTTCGCGGCGCTCAGCGCGAACATGCTGAGCGAGGCGGCGGCGCAGTTCACGGGAACGCGCGGCCACTCCCACGGCGAGGCGGTGCCCGAGCCGCTCCCGCCGGCGCTGCGGGCCGTTTGGCAGAAGGCCGTCGCCGGCATGCTGGCGGTCATCCCGACGACGCGGGGCATCGATCCAGGCGTCGAACTCGTCGAAGGCCGAACGATCGGTTTTGGCGCCGCGGCCGCCGTCGCGGCCCACGGCACGCTGCTCCGCGGCGGAGGGGCGCTTGTGCTCGCGTGGCTCCTCTTCAGGCGGCGCGAGCTGGGAAAGAGGGGTTGAGATGCGCCGGGGGATCGCGCTTCTGTGCGCGGCCGCGGCGCTGGGCGCGGCGGCGCTGCTGGAACGCGGGACGCGCGCATGCCGGCCGGCCATGCAGAGCGGCATGGAGCGGCAGCGGGGCGATTCCCTGCCGCCGGCGGTCCAGCTTGCGAGCACGCTCCTGGGGAGCTTCCGCGCCCTGCTGGTCGACTACCTCTGGATCCACGCCGAGACGCTTCAGAACGAGGGCCGGTTCTTCGCCGCGGCGGAGGCCGCGCGTTGGATCACCATGCTGCAGAGCCGTGTGGAGGGAAGCTGGAGCTTTCAGGCTTGGAATCTCGGCGTCAACGTGCCTTCTTCGCTGCCGCCCGAGGAGCGTTGGCCCTACGTGCGCGCCGCCGTGGAACTCCTGTGGCGCGACGGGCTGGCCGCGAACCCGCGCAGCCTGGGGCTGCACTGGGAGATCGCGTGGTTCTGGGCGTACAAGATCGGCGGCGAAATCGACGCGGCCGGCCCGCGGTACCGGGCGGAAGTCGAGAGCGCGGGGCGCGAAATCCTCGGGGCCGAGCCCTGGGATCCCGCCGCGTTCGCGGCGGCCGAGGCTTTGCTGCCCGCGCTGCGGCGCGATCCCGCGGTGGCGCGCTTCGCGGAAACGCTGGCCGCGCTGGGGGTGGGCGATGTCGAGGGCGGGTGGACGGCTCTGTGGGCGGCGCCCGAGGCCGTCCTGGGGGATGCGGCCGATGCTCTGGCGGCGGCGTTGCGCGAGGATCCCCTGCTGGAAGCGTACGATCGCGGGCTCCGTGCGCGGGCGTGGAGAAGGACCTTCGGCGTCGGCATGGACGTCGTCGCCAAAGCGCACGGGCGCTTCGGCGATGTCGGCCTGCTGCGCCCGGAGAGCTTCGTCCTGTTCTGGGCGCGGCACGGGCTGGAGCAACTGGCGCCCGATGCGGTTAGGCTGGATGCGATCGCGCTGTGGCGCATGGAACTCCGCGCGCTGACGCGCCTCTTTCAGAGCGGCGAGATCGCGTTGCTCGCGGCCATCGACCGGGAGTATGCCGAGGCCGCCGCGCGCGCGGCCGGCGACTCCTATCACCGCAAGCAGGAGGCCTCGTTTCTGGAAGACCGGATTCAATTTCTGAAGGGTGCGATCCCGTTGGCCTACATCAGCGGCACGCGGCGGGGGCGGGAGCTTGCGGAAGAGCATTTCGCGAAGCTGGCGGAACTCGATCCCGCGGGGACGCCGCGCGTCGCCTGCGAGGACTACGTCTACGACTGGATCTACCGGAAGGTCAATGTCGAGCGCGCCACGAGGGACGAGCTTCTCGCCGTGATCCGCGCCTTTCTGCGGGAAGCGCTGCGGGCCGCGGCGCGCGGCGAGGACGACGGGGCGCGGACGTACTTGGACTTCGCCCGCGGACTTTACGGCGAAGCCGCCGCGGTTTTCACCGGCCCCGAGTTTCCGTCTTTCGACCGAGTCGCGGCCCAGGCGCGGCGGGAGCTTGCGCCCGCGCGCGGGGGTCGCGCGAAGGGGAGGGCCGGGTGATGCGCTCCTTCGGCGCGGTCGCATGGCGGAGTTTCGCAGGCGCGCTGCGGGAGCCCGCCCTCCTGGTAGCGGTTCTGGCGGCGCTGTGCCTGCTGGCCTTGGCGCCGCTCGGGACGGCTTTCGGCTTTCGCGAGCAACAGGGCTTGGTGCGGGACATCGGGCTCTCGACGATTTTCCTCGGCGGCATTCTCGCCGCCATGGTGGCGGGAACGCAGCGCGAGAGCGACGCCTTGCGCGCTCTCGTCATGACGCGCCCGATCGGGCCGGCCGCGTACTTCCTGGGCGGTTTGGCCGGCGCCGCCCTGGCCGGGGCGGTCGCCGCCGCCGCGATCGCGTGCATGGGCGCCGTCCTGCTCAGGGACGCGCCCGGCCTCGCCTTCGATGGCGAGAGCTGGGTGTACGCCGCCGCCGCGGGGTTGCTGGCCTTGGGCGCCGGGGCGTGGCGCAGTTTCCGCGGGGGGCGTTCGTTTTCCTCGGGTGCGCTGGGGGCGCTTTGCGTGCTGAGCGCCGCCGCGGCGTGCGTCGCTTTCGCGCGGGCGCCGGGCGGCGGCCTGCGCGCGGCGTTGAGCGATGCCGATGTCCTGCTTCTGCAGGCCGAGGTTCTGACCCTTTGCGCCGGGCTCGCGGTCCTGAGCGCCGTCTGGTCCGGGAGCATGCTGCTCGGCCGCCCCTGCGGCATCCTCGCGGGCGGGGCTGTCATCGTGCTCGGCCAGGTCAAGGAGAGCTTCGGCGCCGTGCTGGACGCGATCCCCCTCCCGCTCGGCCTGCTCGTGCCGAACTTCCAGCTCGTCTGGGGAGGGGACTTCTTCTACGGCGATATCACCGTCTTGCCCTGGAGCTTCGTCGCGCGGGGCGCGGCCGCCTTGTGTGCGTGGGCCGCCGGAGCGGCGCTGCTCGGCCTGACGTGTTTCCCGTGCCGATCCGGGCGCGGAGTCCGCGCGCTGGAGTCGGGGGCGGGATAGCCGGCGCCGGACAGGGGGATGGGGCGCCGTTCAGGCTCGGACGCATGTAACCCGCCGCAGCGCCCGCGCTTAGCGGCTGGCTTGACAGGCATTTCGTCGCAAGTATACTTGACTTATTCACATATGTCTCCCGGCGCGCACGCGACGGGTTGCCGCGCGCGCGCCGCCTGGTGAAGCAAGGTAGTCACAACACAACACAAGGATGAATGGGTGTCGCTTGCCTCGTGAGCGCACCCCGCAAAGGGGGTAGCCATGCGCAGCCTGTGGGTCGCGGTCGTGAGCGTCGCGGTGAGTCTTCTCGCGTGGGCCGCGGAGGATGCCGGTGGGCAGCCCAAAGAAGGCCCGGATCCCAAGGTCGACACCTGGCTTCTGGATTTCAAGCCGCTCGACATCAAGCCGATCGTCATCGAGCGCGTGAACGGCGTGGGACGCCTGGAATGGTACCTCGTGTACGCCGTGACCAATCACGGGAGCGAACCGCGGCCCTTCGAACTCACCATCAGCGCGGAATCCGACAAAGGCGTCAAGTATAACGATAACCTCAGGCCCGAGGCCGAGGAGGCCGCGGAGCGCGCGCTGGGGGAGGATCTTTTCGGGAATATCGACAAGGAGAAGCATTTTCCCCTCGCGGAGCAGAGGAAGGCTCTCGATGAGATGCGCGCGTTGAAGGGTGACGCGCAGATCGACGCGTTCCGGAAATACCTGGAGCGCAAGCGCATCATGATCAAGCCCAAGGAGACCAAGCGCTGCATCGCGACCTTCGGGGCTCTTGACCTCGAGGCCAGATTCGTGAAAATCTATGTGCGCAACTTGACCGACACGATCGTCGTGAAGGCGAAGGAAGGCGCGAAGGTGCTCGAGGAATACGTGCTGATCTTGGAGTACCGGATTCCCGGCGACGAGTTCGGCCGGTCGCAGGACCGCTTTGAGTACGCGGGACGACAATGGCAATGGATAGCGAGGGAGGTTCCGCCCGCCGCGAAGAAGTAGCCGATGCGGCGCGTGCGCCCGCGGTCGGCGCCGGCGGCGGCCCCGCGCAGGCACGGCACCGCGAGTTCTACGCCCGCCTGACGCGCGAGGAGACCCAACTCCTGCTTTTGCGGAACGTGCTTTACGGGGGATTGTGGAGCGAAATAGAGCGCGACCTGCGCCGGCGGCTGGAACGGAAGCCGTATGTGTTTCGTCTCATGCACCGCATCGAGGAAGACCTCGCGCGCATCGCCCGCATGCGCGCTTACGAGGAGGCGCATCAGACGGACCTGGGTGTGTTTTTGCCGCCCGATACTGTCGATAGATAGGTAATGAGGCATGGCCCCCGCCGCGCGCGTCCGCGCTGCGAGCGGGGCGCCGCGCGCCCGCAGGCGAAAGGAGAGGAACGTGCGGAGTTTCGGCAGAGCAGCGTTTGGAACCTGGGTTCTCGCGACACTGTGGTCGTGCTCGAGCGATGCGCCGGTCGTGGACGGGAAGGCGCCGGCGTCCCGCGCGGACCGGTTCATGGTCGCCCCCGGCGACCTGCAGGGCACGCCGCTGAAGGAAGCCTGGACCTACGAGCATGACAAGGAGATCGCGGGCCTATGCTATGACAAAGGGCTGATTCTCCTCTGGACGGCGGACAACGACCTGCTGCGTCTCGACCCCGCGACCGGACTTCCCATTGAGTATCGCCTGCGGCTCAAGGGGCCGCTCAAGTGCCCGCCGGTGGTTTACAGGTATCCTTCCGGCGCGACCGGCAACGATGAGATCTACGTCGTTCAGCACGGCGACTCGTTGAGCTGCATCGAGGCCGAGACGCTGCTCGAGCTCTGGAACGAGAAGCTCGGCTTCGGGGTGAGCTCCAAGCCGGCGGTGGGCGAGAAGATCGTCTACGTCACCGCCGAGGGCGGGCGCATCAACACGTACCGCAAGGAGAACCGGACCCCGAGCTGGACTTACTCGGCCGGCAAGAGCGTGAGCGCGTCGCCGGTGCTCGCGGGCGACATGGTGTACATGGCGTCCGAGGACGGCAACGTGTATGCCCTCAACGCGGTCGGCGGCTGGGTCAACGGCCGCTCGTGGATCGGGAAGACCAGGGCGCGCATCACCACGCGGCCCGTCGTGTATCAACAGCGCGTGTTCGCGGCTTCCGACGATCGTTTGCTTTACGCTTTCGAAGCGAACGACGGCGGCACGGCCTGGAAGTTCGCGACGGGCAGGATCGTCAAGGATCAGCCCCACGCCTGCAGCGATACGGTGTTCTGCCTCGCCGTTGACCTCGAGAGCGGCGAGCATGTGCTGTACGCCGTGAACGCGCTGAACGGCAAGCCCAAGTGGAAGCGTTCAAAGCCGGGTGTGGAGGGCAGGACGTACGACGAGCCCGGCGTTCCCGGCGTGGGCGCGTTCCTCTGCCCCGGCAAGGAGCTGGTCTACGTGCTGGCGAAGGACGCGCCCGAGATCTGGGCGCTCGGCCTTGCCGACGGCAAGCTCGTCCACCGGATCGGTCTTACCCGGCGGCCCGATTTTGTCGTGAGCCATGACGCCGAGCAAGGCCGGGATGACGCCGCCCGAGGGCTTGTGCTCATGGCGGTGAAGAAGGGCTCGGGCCAGGGTGCGCGGGTCGTCGCGCTCAAGGAGCGGAGAGTGTACCGCGGCGCCGAGCCGGCGCCCAAGGCTGTGGAACCTAAGGCCGCGGAACCCGAGACCAAGGAGCCCGCCGTCAAGGAGCCCGCCGTCAAGGAGCCCGCCGCCGAGGAGCCCGCCGCCGAGGAGCCCGCCGCCGAGGAGCCCGCCGCCGAGGAGCCCGAGGAGGGATAGCGCCCGCCCCCCTCGATGTCGGGCGTTACGAGAGGTTTCCGCCTCCGAGAGAGGCGTCCTCGCCGGCCGGCGATCGAGACGCGAGCAGCGCCCGCACCGCGTCAGGCGCGCAGGCGATGCGCAGCGCGAGGCGGCGGCGGGTCGCGGGCGAGAGTCGGGCTTTTTGGCCGATGCGCAGGCCCGGCACCCAAACGACGTCTTCGCCCGCGCAGACGATGGGCCACGAACCGCGCATCTGCTCGGGGATGCCCTGGGCGCGGAAGAACTCCTTGAGCCGGATGCGGCCCGGCGCGCCCAGCGGCCGGAACCTGTCGCCGGGCCGGCGCGCGCGCACGATGAGCGGCGGCGTGACTGCGTCGGCGTCGACCGTTTCATCCCGGAGGAACCCCGTGTGACCGGCGTTTCCGCCGGGTTCGACGGAGGCGGACTCCGCGGGCAGACACGCCAGCACCCAATCTCCGAATGCGGCCTGCGCGCCGAGGCCGAGCACGCATTCCGGCGGCGCGCCGGCCGGCGCGCCGGAGGAGAAGAACACGCCGTCGCCGGCGCGGGCGACGGCGAGGCCCCCGGGGAGCACGGCCTTGCGGCGCGTGCCCGCGATGACGGCGCGCACGGTCCGCACGTGGGCCCGCGCGAGGCGATCCCCCCGGCGGGTGAGCCGCGCGGCGGCCGCGACGAGGAGCTCGTGCAGCGCAACGGGAGAGAGGGCGGCGAGCGCCGCGCGCGGCGCCGCGAACGAGCCCGCGCCGGGGGGCAGGAGGGGCGCAACCTGAGCCCGCGCCCGCGCGGTCAGCTCGCGGGCGTCATCCGCCAACCCCCGCACGGCGGCGTCGAGACGCGCGTTGAATCCCGCCCGCAGCACGGGCAGGATCTCCGCCCGCAGGCGGTTGCGCGGGATGCGCGCGTCGAGATTGGACGCATCGTCGCGGAAACGCGCCCCGCGCGCGGCTAGAAACGCCGTCGTGTCCGCGCGCGTGACGCCGAGCAGCGGCCTGATCAGGCGGCACGCCGCGGCGCCGGCGAGGGGGCGCGCGGGGGGAATGCCGCAGAGTCCGGCGATGCCCGCGCCGCGCAGCAGGCGCAGCAGCACCGTCTCGACCTGGTCGTCGGCGGTGTGGCCCGTGGCGATGGCGTCGAGATCCAGCTCGCGGGCCCAGCGTGCGAAGGCTTCGTAACGCGCGGCGCGGGCCGGTGCTTCGTAGGAGCGGGCGCCGGGCCGCCGCGGCAGCGTGACGCGGGCGGCGACGAAGGGAAGGCCGCGTGCGGCGGCGAGCTCCTCGGTGAAGGCCATGTCCGCGTCGGCCTCCGTCCCGCGCAGGCCGTGGTGGACGTGTCCGACGGTGAGCGCCGTCGCGCCGCGCAGGAGCTCGTGCAGCGCGAGCAGGAGCGCAACCGAGTCGCGGCCGCCGGAGACGGCGACCAGCAGCCGCCGCACACCGTCGCACAGGCCTTGTTCCCCGAGCGCGCGGGCGACCGTGTCCAGGAAAGAAGCTGCGTGCATGTGTCGCGACCAAGGGCGTGGGTGCGGACGCCGCCGCGCGGCGGGCTACGAGCGGGCCGGCGGCGCGAGCGCCGCTTCCTCCCATTCGCGCTCCAGTTGGAGCGCCCCGCCGATCCGGTAGAAGCGCTTCCAAGTTTCCCAGCCGGGCGCGATCCGCAACTCCCGCAGAAAGGCGATGAAACGCTCCAGGCTCGCACGGGCCACGAGGTATTGTACCAGGGAATGGCTCTGCGCATAGAAGACATCGACGCGGTCATCGGAAGGATAGGCCTGCAGGGCGAGCAACTCGTCGATGGGGAAGAGGCGGCGCTGCTGCGCGGCCCGGAGAAGATGCCGGCGGTAGTACGCGTGCTTGAAGCCGGGCTCGGTCATCACGGCGGCGCCCTCGTTGGCCCAGAGGGGGATCGAGCGCGGATAGTCGAGGGCGGCCGCGAGGAGCAGATGCGCGAGTTCGTGCCTGAGGACGCTGGACAGAAGCTGCGGGCAGCCGCGGTACGTGTTGATCTCCTGGACGAGAAGGCGGCCGATCTGCGACTTCCATGTGGTGCGGGCGGGGGCCCACGCTTCGACCCCGGTCGCCTCCAGGTAGCGCTCCTTCGTCGGGTGGATGGTGACGGTGCACGGCGCCGCGAACCCGCGCACTCCGAACTCCGGCGCGAGCTCGCTGAAGTGCAGATCGAGGGCTTCGGTGACCTGGGCGGCCAGGGATCGATCGGCGCAGACAACTATGAAAGGCGCGCTTTCGGCGGGGTGAAAAGCCTCTTTGGGCGGCGGCGCCGCCGCCGCGCCCGTCTCCTCGCCGGCCGCCCAGCCGCCGTGCGCGGCCAGAGCCTGCTCCGGATCGAAGGGCGTGTTCGGGTCCGGGCAGGCGCGTGCGAAGTGAGGGACCGCCTCCCGGAGCCGGCCGAGGGCTTCGAGCGCGCGGCCCATGAGGAAGTGGAGCGCGGCGCTTTGCGGGCAGAAGCCCAGAGCGCGCCGGAGCACCGCTTCGCCCTCGCTGTTCCGCCCTTCGGCGAGGAGGGTCTGGGCGACGCGGGCCTGCGCGTAGGTGTAGCGGTTGGCGAGGGACGCGAAGACATCGGGCTTGCTGGCCAGGGCGGCCTCGTAGCGCGATGCGGCTCCTTGAAAATCCCTGGCGTCGAGGGCGCGATCGCCGAGTTGCGCTTCCGCCTGGGCGATGGCGTCCTCCAGTTCCGTGCTCCTGTCCGGGAACAGGTCCGCGAGCCTTCGATACAGCGCCAGGCCTTGGTCCAGGTCGCCGGCGGCGCAGGCGGCCTCCGCTCGAATGCGAAGGGGCATGAACGATGCCTTGAGGGTGTTGAGCTCGTTGATCGCCGCCCGCGCCCTGGGGCAGTCATCGCCGGCCGCCTCCGCGCGCGCGAAAGCGGCGAGGGCCTCATCGTGCCGCTTGAGGCGTCTGAGGAACTCGCCGTGGGTCAGAAGCGCGTTCCGGAGCGCGTCGCGCACCTCCTCGCGCCGCGGCGCGTGCGCCGCGGCCTGCTCGAACTGGGCGAGCGCCTGCTGAAACTGCTCGTGGTGAAGGAGCCGGGCGCCCTGGACGAGGAGATCGGAGACGACGTCGGTGCGCAGGATCTCCGCGACCTCCTTGCGGGGGATCTCAAGCACGCCGTAGGGAAGCTTGAGGCGCAGCAGGCGGGGCGTCTCCTCGACGACCTGCCCGTCCAAGCGGTTGCCGTTGCGCAGGATCAGCGTGTCGGCCGCGCTCTCGAGGGCCAGGAACAACGCGAGCGCGCAGGCCGCGGCCCGCGCAGGATGGCTGTGTCGGCGCTCGTGCCGTCTACGCACGCATGCTCCTTGGCGCGCGCCGGCGAAGTCCGGGCGCGACGGCCGCGCGAAGCCGCGCAGCCGGGCGACACGGGCCCGTCGCCCGCGATCGACCGCGCCCGCTCCGCGTGCTTCGCCTCGCCTGCTTTCTTTCATCGGCGTTTCGGCCCGCGCCGGTCAAGGTCCGGAAGCGGCCCCGGGGTCATGGTCCGGGAACATCGTTGTCGGGCCGGGTGCATCGTGTTACGCTGTGCTCATGCCGGAGAGAGCTTCAGACCTTGATACGGCCGCGCGGGGCGCGCCGCTGCGCGAGGGCACCGTTACCGCGCGCTTGCAGCGCGAATACGAGGTCGCCTGCGGCGGAGCAGCGGTGCGCTGCACGCTGCGCGGCAAGCTGTACGGCGAGGGCCGCATCCCCCTTGTCGGCGATCGGGTGCGATTCCGCGATGTGGGCGTCGCTCAGGGGGTAATCGAGGCGATCGAGCCGCGGCGCAACGTGCTCTCGCGGGCCAGCGGCGGGAGACGGCACCTGTATTGCGCCAACGTGGATACCGTCGTCATTGTCTGCGCGGCGCAGGCCCCGCCGATCAGGCCCGCGCTCATCGATCGTCTGTTGATCACGGCCCGGTCGGAAGGCCTCGATGCGGTCATCTGCCTCAACAAGATCGACCTCGATCCCGAGGGCGAGGTCGTCAGAATGCTCGGGCTTTACCGGGAACTTGAATATGAGGTATTCTTCACTTCGGCGCTCACCAGCGCCGGGGTGCGGGAGCTCGGCGAACGGATCTCGAAGCGCGTGAGCGTTCTTTTCGGCCATTCGGGGGTCGGGAAGACTTCACTGCTCCGCCTGCTGGTCCCCGGCTTCGAGGGCAGGACCAGGAGCGTGACCAAGCGGGCCCGCGGCCGTCACGCCACCACGGAGGTGTCTCTCGTCGGCCTCAAGGAGGGCGGCTTCGTCATCGACACGCCCGGTTTCCGCGAATTCACGGTCTGGGGGGTCGCGCTCGAGGACATCGGAAGCTACTACCCCGAGTTTCTGCCCTTTGCGGGCAGGTGTAAGTACAACGATTGCCTGCATCTCGACGAGCCGGAGTGCGCGGTGCGGGATGCCGTGCAAGCGGGACACATAAGCGAGCTTCGCTACGGGAATTACGTCAGACTGATCGAGAAACACGGTCTGGAGTGACGGGCGGCGCGAAGGCGATTTGATGCAAGGGAGCGCCTTGTCCCGCGTCCAGTAAAGTGAACGCACCGGTCACGGCGGCCATGGAATCGAGAGCACCACTGGTTGCGCGGGCGCAACGTGGCGATCGCGAGGCGCTGACTGCGCTCATGAGAGGCGCGGTGCCCATGGTTGCGGCGATCGTCAAGGCCCTCGCGCCGTGGGTGCGGGATCGCGACGACCTGATTCAGGAGGCGCTCGTCCGCGCCATGACGCATCTCGGGTCGTTGCGGGACCCGGCACGGTTCGGACCGTACGTGAGCGAAATCACCCGCAACCTGGTGTTCGATTTGGGCCGCCGGGACCGGAGCTTCGCGGCGCTGCCCGAGAATGCGGCGGCGCGGGCTTGCGATCCGGTCGAGGAATCGATGCGGGGCGAGGCGCACAAGCGAGTGCATCGCGCCCTCGCGGGCTTGAACATGGTCGATCGCCAAGTGGTGCTTCTGCGGTACTGGGCGGGTGCGGGCTACGATGAGATCGCGCGGCTCACCGGCCTGACCGTGTCGGCGGTGCAGTCGCGGCTGTTTCGAGCCCGCGCCGAGCTGCGGGCCCGGATCGGCGAGGCCGGCGCGCCGGGCCTGAATTCAGGAGCGGCGCCATGAGCCGCAAGGCAGGCGGCATGGGAGCGGACGCGCGAAGGCGCCTCCGCGGAGAATGACGGATGCAGTGCTATACGGAAGAGCAGTGGTGGCAGCTCAGCGACGGGCTTCTCGATGCGGGTCAAGCGGACGCCATGACGGCGCACCGGCGCGCGTGCCCGCGCTGTGCCGCGCTGTGGGGCGAAATCCGCAGGTTCGAGGGCGGTCTGTGCGCCCTCGCTCCCGAGGGGGAGCGCTGCGACCGCATCGCGGCGCGCGCCGTGGGGACGCACCTGCGGCGCCGCGTGCTCCGCAGGATCGCGCGGGTGACGGCCGCCGCGGCGGGAAGTGCGGCGGCGATCCTGCTGGTCGCGGTCCTGGTGCCTCCGAAGGCGAAAGACGAACGGCCGCTGGCAGGAACGACGCCCGGCGCGCCGCGCGCGGCGGACGACGTCGCGGCGACCTCCGCCCCTGCGCCGCCCGCCGGCGCAGGGGCGCGGGAGACGCCCGAGGAGATGCGGTTCCCGTGGGGCACCGTCTCGGAGGTCACCGCGCCGGCTGCGTTCACGATCGTGCGCGCGGCGGGCGACGTGTTCTGTGCCCGCCTCGCGCGCGGGTCGGCGCGCTTCGAGGTCGATCCGGCGGCGGGAACGGCCGTGGCCATCGAGACGCCGGACGCGGTGATCGAGGTCGTCGGCACGGTGTTCTCGGTGGCGGTGCGGGACGAGGGCCGGATCCGGACCGAAGTGACCGTGGAGCGCGGCACGGTGAGAATCGTGCACGAGGGCGAGGTGCTGATCGTAGCGGCCGGAGGCTCGTTCCCGCCGCGGGTTCGGGAGGCGCCGCCCGCGCCGCCTCCGGGAGGCGGCGCCCCGAGCATCGATGTCCCGTCCTCGCGGGGGCGGCACGACGATCCCGCCGGGGCGGCGGTGGACATGCCTTCGTCCATGCGCGTCGAGTACTGAAGGAGGCTGCCGGGGGCAGCCTGGGCTCCTCGCGCTTATGATCGAGCCTTCTCGGCGGGGAGCAGCGCCACGGTGTCGTCGAGCAAGTAGACGAAACGGGCCCCGTAGCGCCACTGGTCGACGGTGTAGCCTTCCTGCTGAATGCGATGCACATCGTCGGGGAATCCCCAGGCGGCCACGGCTTCCTGCCGCGTCATGCCGACGGAGAGGAGGCCGCGCTTGGCGTCGACCTGGTAGGCTTCTTCGGTGCGCGCGCGCAGGATTTCGCGGCTCTGCTTCAGGCGGCCGAGGTGCGCCGCGGCCGCCTTGAGGGCGGCTTCCTCGGGCAGGCGCCACTGGCCGCCGGCGCCGGCGAGGCCCTGCGCCGAAAGGAAGTCGTCGCGGGTGTACCAGGCGTTGCGCCATTGAATGCAGCCGAGCGACCGCAGGAACTCGCCGCCGGCTTCCCACGCGGGGTCGGCGGCAAGCCCGGCGCCGACTTCGTCGATGGCCCACTTCGTGTCGCCGAGCCGCGTGACCATGTCCTTGACCCACGCCAGGCGCCCGGCGGCATCGCCCGCCGGCGTCTCCCGCTTCTTGGCGAGAAACCCCTTGCGCAGAATCGTTCTCCCGGCTTCGGCCAGTTCGACATCATCGAAGGCGGCCGCCCTGGCCATGGCGCGGGCCCCCAGATCGAGCAGCGCGGCGCTCGGACCATCGAGCGCTTCGCCGCGCCGCGCGAAGACCTGCGCCTCCGTTTCAGTCTTCTCCAGGGACTGGACGGCGAAGGTGTCGCCGGCGGTGAAGCGCCCTCTGAGGATCAGGCGGTCGATGCCGGCGCGCAGGCCGAAGAGCAGGCTTGCGTGCTCCTGAGACGCGAGGGCGAAGGTGAACGCGGAGCCGCGCAGCTTGAGATTGAGGTCGAGACACTCCTGGTAGCGGCCGATGACCTCGACCGTGCCTTCGCTCACCGCCAGCTCCTCGACCGGCACGGGGTCCGCCGCGAGCAGGGCAACCAGCGCGATCACGTGCATTCGTCGGTCCTCGCGTTCGACGTCACGGCAGGATCTCCATGACGAAGATGTCTCCCTTGATGGTGGCAAAAAAGATCCGTTCCCTGAGGAGGAACGGCGCCGCCTCGATGGGCGCCGGCCCGACGTAGGACCAGTTCACCGCCGCCTTGTCCAGGTCGAAGGCGATGCAGGCGCCGGCATCGTTGCCGAAGAAGAGCGTGCGGCCGGCGGCGGTCATCAGCCCGATGGGACCGCCGCCGGTGGTGCCCGCGGTCTTGGCCGCGCCATCGAGCCCGAAGATGTGTACCTCGCCGTTGTCCAGCGGCACGCAGAGCTCCCTATCCGTCGCGAGAGGGCGCGAAGACACGCCGCTCGGGAGCTTGTGCCGCCAGATCTGGGCACCCGTGGCGGCGTTGAGGCCGTACAAGTCTCCCTGGGCGGTGACGAAGACCGCGACGGCGCCCAGCGCCACCGGGCTTGCGACAATGTCGGCGTCGAGCGCCCGGCGCCACGTGACGGCGAGCTTGGCGGGATCGAGCCCGTAGCACAGATCGCAGCTAGTGCCGACGATGAGCTTGCCGGCGATCAGCACCGGTCCGCTCGCAATGCGCCCGTCGAGCGCGATCCGCGCGGTCGTCGTGCCGCCGCGCACCGCGAAGACGAATCCGTTGGTCGTGGCCGCGTACACCGTGCCATCCGGGCCGCAGGCGGGCAGCAGATGCGCCGCGCCGGGAAGGCGCGCGCGCCACACCGCTTCCCCGGTCTCAGGATCGAGGCAAGCCAGTTCGCCCTCGGCGTTGCCGGCCACCAGGCGTCCGCCGTGCGCCGCGATCCACGCGGGCGGGTCGCCGTAGCGTCCCATCGCGCGCCGCCATTTGATGGCGGGGCCCGAGGGATCGAAACGATACAGGCCGCCGTCCCGCGTCGAGAAGAAGGCGTGGCCGTCCCGAACGAGGGTCTGCCCGTGCAGGGGGCCGTTGTGGGGGATGCGCGCCAGCGGCGCCCATTGCATCCGCACGCGGGCCTCGTAGGTGGTGTCCTTGGCGAGCAACCAGGCCGCGTCGAGGCATCCGGCGCGTTTGAACACGAGCTTGAACTTCCTTCCCGGCCGGTAGCGCAGCGTGAGCGGCGTGATGCCCAGCCGCTCCAACACGCCCTTGCCGCCGGCATCGGCGTCCTCGTCGCTCTTCCAGAGGTAAACGTCCGCGCCGGCCGGATCGCTCATCACCCGGAGCGGCAAGGTCGCGTTGCGCCCCTGCGGAGAGTGCGGGTGCTCGACAATGAGGCGCTGCAGGAGCTCGTAGGCGCCGGCCAGGTCGCCCGCCTTCTCGAGCGCGGCGCCCTCGGCGCACAGGCGGGCCGGCTCCTCGGTCAGAAGCGCGATACGCTCCCGCTCGCTCTTCCGTTCCACGGCGACGCGGGCTTCGTAGTTCGCCCGCATGTTGCCCAGGTTCTCGAAGCGGCGTTGCGCCTCTTCGTTCCACGAACTCCAGCCGTAGGTGCCGAGGAATCCCTTGTAGAGTTGCTCGGCCTCCTCGAAGGCGTTGTTGCGGAGCAACTCGTATTCCTTGTTGGTTATCCAGGCGTAGGCGACCCGCGCCTTGCGCTCGTAGATGAAGGGGACGATGACCGCCAGGGCGATGGCGGCGGCGACGGAGAGGATGACGATCCTCCGGCGGGTGCGGGCGCGCTCTTCCGCGACTATCTCGGCGGAGATCTCGTTGATGCGGGCGCGTATCTCCTGGCGGGACGGGTCGGCGTCCAGCATCCAGCGGTAGACCTTGACCAGTTCGGTCCAGTTCTTCCGGTCCGCCAAGAGCTTGGCGAGGAACTCCATGTGAGGCATCGCCGCCTTGGCGTCGTTGATCGAACGCCAGCGGGAGATGATGGCGGCGCGGACGTCGGGGTCTTCGGGCACGCGTTCGTTGACCCGCAGGAGCACCTCCCGCGCCGCGTGCGGCTCGTTCTGACGCTTGAGGACATCGGTCAGGTCCAGGGCGCGGTTGACGGCGTCGGCGGTCTGGTTGAGGGCGAGGGCGGTGTCGAGGGCGACGTACAACGCCTGCGTGTCCGTGGGACGCAGACTCAAGAGCTCGTAGGCGATCTTCTGCCTGTCGACCGGCGCGAGGGTCAGGGTCTCGCTGAGGCCCTCGCGCAGGATCTCGCAGGCGGCCTTGTCGTCATCCAGGCCGTGCAGCGTGCGCGACGTCCGGATCCGCAGCGCGACATCGGCGGGCTGCTGCTGGAGCGCGTAGGCGAGGTAGCGCGCCTTTTCCCGATCCGCGGACTCCTCGGCGAGATTGAGCAACTCCTCGATGGAGAGCGGACGGATGAAGCCGGCCGTAATGAGGTTGAAGATCGTCCGCGCGCAGGGAAAGCGGCCGATGGTCGTGCGCTGGTACAGAGCGCTGACCGGCATGCGCCCGTCGATGAGGGCGTAGACTTCGCGCTCCTCGCCGTCGGACAGATCGGGCTGGACGCCGGTGGGCGCGAAGATCTCGTTGCCCGTGCGGACGTGAGTCTGGATGACGGACCACTCGTCGAGCCGCCGCAGCCCCTCCAAGATGAGGGGTTGCGGATCGATGGAGAGATTGATCGAGCGCAGGGCGCCGCGGGTTTCCGGCGGCGGCTCCGCGCCGACCTTGAAATCGAACTCGGCCTCCTTGAGCAGGAAGAGATCATAGATCTCCTCCCTGAGCTGCGCCTGCAGCGCCGCAGCGATGTCGTCATCGGTCACCAACCCCAAGGCGACGAGGGTTTGGCCGAGCCTCTTGCCGGTCGTGTGCTGCTCCGCGAGCGCCTTGTTGATCTGCGCCTCGGTCAGCTTGCCCTGGCGCACGAGGATCTCGCCGAGGAGGTAGCCCTTGGGAGAGGCGGAGGAGACGAACGTAATGGCGCCTTGGGCGAAATGAATGTACCGCACGTTGTTGGCGTCGCCGGCGGGAATATGGATGCTGAGCGTGCCGCTGTGCTGGTTGTTCGACAGCGCCTGGAAGATCTCGGCGAGACTGAAGCTCTTGAGATTGCCGCTGAGCGACATGGCACCCTTCACTGCGCGCAGCCGGCGCGCGCCGCAGCGCGCCGCGCCGCGGAACCGAACAGGCCGTGCACGCGCGCCGCGCCGTCCGCAGGTTTTCCCTCTGCCAATCGGATGGACAGATATCGGCTGCTGAAGTCTATCCGGCCCTTCCGGCTTTGGCAAACGGCGCGAGCGCATCGTATTCTTGGAACGGGGAGGAACCGGCGTTCCGCCGAAGCGCTTGCGGATTCTCCCGCCGGCGCCGCCGCCGGCGGGCGGGTCCGGGGGCCGTATGCGCCCCGGAGCGCGGTGCGCCGATCCGCCATGATCATGAGCCGCAACACCGTATCGCCAGAGGATCACGTCTGCGCGCGCGCCGCCGTCGCGCTCGGGGTCGTTTCCTACCCGCAGCTCAGGGAGTGCCTGCAGGCCCTGAAATGCGGGGGGGGCGAGCGCACGCTCGCCGCCATCATGCTCGAGAGGGGCTATCTCGACGAGGCGGCGGCGGGCGCGATCGCGCGGATCCAGCGCCGGAGGAAGGACAAGCGCGCGAAGCCGGCCTCCAGAGGCGATGAGGAACGCATGCTCAGGAAGATTTTGGGCACCCAGCTCCGGCTGACGCCGGCGGCGCTCGAGGATGCCGTGCTGGAGAAGCAACGGCTTGCGCGCAAGCACCTTGACATGCACCTGGGAGAGGTGCTGATAACGCAAGGCGCCGCGGATGCCGAGGCGATCCGGGACGTGCTCCGCGGGCATCGCGGCGAAATCATGCGCTGCCCTCCCTGCGACGCGCATTTCCAGGTGGGGTCCGGCGCGGCCGAGAAAGGGCGGCGCTGTCCGCGCTGCGGGGAAGAACTGGCGCCGGTGCGGTTTTTGCGCCTTGTCGAGGTCGAAGGCAAGATCGAGTGAGGGTGAGCCGTGCACGAACGACAGGATCAACTGGACCGACAGGTGCTGCGCAAGGCGGGAATCCTGACTGAGGTGCAACTGCGGGTCGTGGAGGATTATCAGCGCTCGGTCGGCGGATTGCTCCGGGACATCGTCGTGCGCCTGGGCCTGGCGGGGCCGGAGGAAATCGCCCGAGCCCTCGCCGCGCAGACGGCACTCGTCGTGGATCGCGACCACATCGCCGAGGAATACGCCAGCAAAATTCCCCTGAAGCTTCTGGAGGGGTACGGCGTGCTGCCCCTGCGCTCATCCGAGGGCGTCGTCCTGGCGTGCGAGCGCGAGCCCGAGCCCCTCGTGCGGGAGGAACTCTGGGATCTCCTCGGCGCGCGGCTGCCCCTGCGCGTCGTCCCGCCGGGCTCGATCGCGGGCCTGCTCAAGGAGTTGTCGCGAAGCCGCGCCGCCAAGGCCGGCGCCGCGGACACGCCGCCCGCCGCGTCCCGCTCGCCGGCGGTCCTCAGCCGCTTCCGGAAAGGGACGTGAGATCGCTGGCGGCCTTGCTCATTGCCAAACGGATCATCGCCGAGGCGGATGCGGGGGCGTTTGCCGCGGCCGGCCGAGGGTCGGGACCGCCGAGCGGGACGTGATGTCGTCCCCGGCGCCGCCGGCATCGGCGCGATCGGGACCCGCGCTGTACACGGTGAAGCGATCGCCCGCGCGCGCGATCACATAGGGCGTTCCCCACGGATCGGTGAGTGCTCCGAGGCCGAGGATGCGGGCGGCGTCGGAGCGGAAACGCGCCGCGGGCGCCTGCTGATCCGCCTCGGCCGCGCGGGCGCCGATCTGCGAAAGTACGGCCGCGGCGTTCGCGGCGCGGAACGTATTGAGCGCTTCGAGGCGCCGCGCGGCCTCGCGGAAGCTGAAGAACGCCAGCGCGATCAGCAGAAAGAGGCCCATGCCGAATACGAGCAGCATCACGAAACTCGTGAGGGGGCGCACGCCGGAACGCCGCGCGGGCCGTTCGTCCGGGCGCGGCGGCAAGGAGAGCGGCGGGATCTCGCCGAGGCGCGCCGCGGCCGCCGTGAGCGCGCCGCGGACTTCGCGCGTGAGCGCGAGCATGGCGGAGAGCTGTCGGGTGCATCGCGGACAGGCGGAGATGTGCGCCTGGAAGTCCTCCTGCTCCCGCGCGCCGGCCTCGCCCGTCACGATGCGCGCGAGCGCCTCCTCCGCCGCCTTGCATGCCGGTGTGCGGAACGTGTCGCGAGAGTTCATCCGCGCCACCTCCTCGTCCTCTTCTCGGCGCGCAGCGCGCTCTCGAGCTTCTGCAACCCGCGAAAGATGCGGTTTCGGATGGTGCCGTCGGGCTCGCCCAGGCGGTTCGCGATCTGCGCCGGCGTCAGGTCTTCCAGAAAGCGCATCGTGAGGGCGATGCGGTAGGGTTCGGGGATCCGGCGGAGCGCCGCCAGCATACGCGCCTGCTCTTCGGCCGCCGCGATCGCGGCCTCGGGCGCGCCGGCGTTGGCGGGCGCATCGGCGACCCTGCGGTTCTCGTCCCGCCGCTTGGCGGCGGCGCGGCGCCAGTCGCTGATCACGCGGCGCGCGATCCTGACGAGCCAGGGCACGAAGCGCGCGGGGTCGCGCAACTGCGGGAGCCCCCGCCATGCGTTCAGGAAGGTCTCTTGGGCTAGATCCTCGACATCCGCCGCGACGGAGATCTTCTGGAAGATCATGACGGAAATCAGGCGGAAGTACCGGCGATAGAGCTGCTGAAACGCTCCGCGGCTGCCGGCGATGGCCTCCGCGACAAGGGCGTGCTCCAGGCCGTCGTTCAGGCCGCCGGCGGAAGGCGAGGGGCCGTTGCCGCGGGCGGACGGCTCCGGCTGACGGGCTGTTTCGGGGCGTTCTTCCATCTTCCCTCGGCGGCGGCGTCCCGCGCGCCGCCACGTTCTCGGAACCCGGCGGATCGGGCCGTTCGGACCGCACCGGCTCCGCGGCCCGGGGTTTGACGCGCCATCGGCGCAATTGTATACTTCTGCGACGAATTCTCCCAGAAGAGGGTTGGAAAATCATGCTCGCGGTCGGGAGGCTTCCGAGCGGCCGCGCGGCGCCGGGATCCGGAGAGTGTGGGGCGATCGAGGTGTAAAATGACCGACAAGAATCCCGAAGACGTGGAGCAGGATGCGGCCGAGAAGCGGGAAGAAGGACCTCCCACCGTGGTGCTGGGCGCCGATGAGATCGCGGCGCAAGGGGCCGAAGGGCGGAAGGTCGCGTGGGACGAAGCCGACGAGATTCCCGTGGACGGCGACGCCGCCAACACGTCGGGGGCGTTGAGCACCGGCGCGTTGTCCTTCGACACCGAAGCGTTGGGGGCGGGCAACGAGACCGAGGAGGAAATCCCGGTGGTGGTTGCCGCCGGCCCCGAGGCCGAGACGATGATGAGCGAGGCGTTGAGCAGCGCCACCGCGCTGCTCGCGGTCACCGAGTCCGCCGAGGAAGTCGGGCTCCTGGGGCAGAACCCGGGTTTCAAGGAGAGCGCCCCCGCGACGGCCACGGCCATCGGCGAGGGAATGACCGACGTGGCGCTTGATGACATCACCGAGGATCTCGGCCTGCCCGGGGAGGAGACGATCGCCGCGAGCGCGCCGGCCGCGAGGCCGCAACGCGCACCGGCGGAGCGTGTCGCGGGCGGCAGGCGTTCGGGCGGCCGCGCGCGGGTGTTTGTGAGGATGTCCGCCCTGGCGGCGGCGATCGTTGCGGCGGTCCTGCTGTGGCCGCAGTGGGGGCCGTACGTGACGGAAGGCGTGTCGAGCGCGATCGCGTACTATACGCCGAATGAGGCGCCGAAGGCCGCGGCGAAAGCGCCGGTGGAGCCGGTCGTCTCCGCGCCCGCGGTGGCGCCGGAAGCGGTCACGACGGCGGTTGCGGCGGCGGTTCCGCCCTCAGGTGCGGCGGCGGTTGCGGCCGGTTATCGGCGTTCCTGGGACGCGGTGATCTCGCTCTCTCTGGGTTTGAAAGCCGGCGGGAGCGCGAGCGGGGATCCGAGCACTAAGTGAACGAGGAGAGGAACATGCGGGAGCGGTTGCAGCAAGCGGTGCGCGCGGCCTGGTGTGCGGCGGCGCTGAGCCTCGCGGCGGGCTCTTGTCATTCGTTGTACGCGGGCAGCGTCTTCATGAAGAACGGATACATCATCCACGGCGCCATCAAGGAGGTCGTGGAGGACCCCGCCACGAACCGGCTCGTCGCCGTCGTGATCGCCTGGGAGCACGGCAAGGTGACGCTCTTGTCGCGCTTCATCGAGAATATCGTGTTCGACGCGGGCGAGAAGGAGAGCCTCGAGGCGAAGGGGAAGGAAGGCGTCGCGGCCAATGACGGCAGGGACGCCGTCGTCGAACGGGAGATTCTGCTCCCGCCGCTGCCGGCCGAGGCGCTGGCGATCTTTCGCGAGGAGCGCCGGCCCGCGCCGGCGCGGCCGTCCGAAACGGCGGTCGAGCGTTTCGGCGGCGCGAGCGCCGTTGCGCTCGGCGAGCGGCGGAAAATCTTCCGCGGGCTGTATGCATCGCTGCCGCAGGGCTGGACGCTCTCCGCGCTGCCGGATGCCTGGGTGATCGAAGAGCCGCGCGGAGACGCGGGCGGCATCGCGGCGCGCATGGCCGGCACCATCTTCGCGCGCGAGCTGAGCCGGCGGATGCAGACGACGGCCGCGGTGGAGCAGATCAAGGCGGCGTTCTCCGATTGGACGCTGCTGGAGGAAGGGCCCCGGGAGGTGGGACTGCAGGAAGCCTACGAGATCGTCAGCCGCGGCGTGCACGCGGGTGCCAAGTATCGGATCCGCCAGATTCTTGCGTGGGTCGGCAAGGCGACCTGCATGGTGAACTGCGTGTGGTCGGAGGATGGCGGCGCCGCGCCGCAGATCGAGAGCTGTCTGCAGAGCTTCGAGTTCGTCGCGTCGGAGATGAACGAGTAGACGCGGGCGCAGGATGCCGCCGCACCGGCGGCGAGGCGGAGACGAAGGCGCGGCGCGCGGATCCCGACAGGGCTCCGCGCGCCGCGCCTTCGTTGTTGTGCCGCGCGCCGCGGGCGAAAAATTCCCGCGCGTCGCGGTTTTTCCCTTGGCATGCCTAGGTATCCCGGAGTATCATGTGGCGCGCTGGTCGTCGCAGCGTGACGCGGGCTCCGGAACGCGGAGGTTGCGGAAGCGGGTTCGGACGAAGCCGGCAAGTCCGCATGCAGCGGTCGGCGCGAGGCGTAGTTGTTCAGTGTTCGTCACCGGTTGTTTTTCAGAGGAGGAGCACGATGGCCAAGAAGGTGAAGAAAGCGAAGGCGCCGGCGAAGAAAGCCGCGACCAAGGCTAAGAAAGCGCCTAAGAAGGCCAAGAAGCGGGCGAAGAAGTAAGCCCTTCTTCGCAGAAACCGCGGAAGAGACGCGAGTGCGAGAGCGCCCGCGTCTCTTCTTGTTTTCCGGGCCTGCCGGGCGCGGCGCGGACTGGAATCGAGAGGTGGGTGGCGGCGGAGCTTTCATCCTCGCGACGGATTTCGAGTTAGGACCGAGGGATTGACCGGCGCGGGGCGGCGTGGTTGAATTGACGCCATGATCCGCCAGCCAGGACTTATCGCGTTCCAGCCATCCGCGCGGGAAGATGGGCGGCGCGTCGAGACCGGAGGCGCGTGCGCGGCGGCGCGGGGCCGTCTCGCGTTTTCCGAGACCGCGGCGTGGGCGTGCGTGATCTTCCTCTTGTGCGTGCTGGACACGGCATGCACGGTGATCCATGTCCGCGGCGGCGCGACCGAGATCAATCCCCTGATGAACTATGTGCTCGCCATGGGGCCCGAGTTCTTCGTGGCGCTGAAGGTGGTCGTTTCCATGGCGGCGCTGGGCGTCCTGTGCGTGCTGCTGCCGCGCGTTCGGCGCGGCCGGATGTGCTTCCTTCTGGTCGGCGCGCCGTACTTCGCCGTGTGTTGCTACCACGCGAGCGGTTTCGTGGGATGAAGCGCGCGCCCGCGGCGCGGGCGGCGGCGGTTCGGTGCGACGCGCGCGCTATCCCCTGGCAGGCGCGGGCGGCGGCGGCGGCGGCAGGGCCGGCGGCTGTTGCGGGCCCGGCTGCGGCGGCATCGGGATCATCTGCGGCTGAGGGCCCGTTCCCGAGGAGTTATATGCCGAGAGACGCCGCGGCGGCAGCTTGCGCGGCGAACCGGGGCCCGCCACGGTGACGCTCCAGTCCGTGTCCGGCTTGACTTCCGACAGCTCGCGTCCCGCGACAACCGCATCCTCGGCGAACTGAGCGCCGTCCGCCAGGGCGCGGTGGGTGAACGTCTCCGCGATCGCCGCGAAGGTCCAGACCGGAATGTCCTGTCTGATATCCTCGGCGAGCGCCTCGCGATGGGGCCCCACGAAGAAGCACTCCTGCGAGCCGGCCATCTGCACCCAGCTCGTGATACGGCGGGTGTAGCGCAGGAGCAAGCGGTTGGGGTCGTCCGCGAGCAGGCGGCGCGCGAGATCGGGCGAAGTGAAGTCCTCCTTTTCGACGAAAACCCAACCCTCGCGCGGAACGCGCGCGGAGCTCCCGCGCATGATGACTTCCCTCACGGAGTAGCCCGGAGGCACCGGGGACCAACCGAGCAACCCCTGGCCTTCGCGCCAGGCGACGTGCGCCGGCGCCCAAACCGTGCCGGGAATCCACACCCAACCGGCGAGGGCCGTGGAGGCCCAGCGTCCGAAATGAAAGGGCGCCCAGCCCCACTTCTTGAAATCCGAGATCCAGCACCAGCCGCAGCGCGTGTACACCCAGCGGCCGCGCGTGTAGGGCGTCCAATCCAGTCCGACAAGGCCGGGATCGGGCTTCCAGACCTCGCCGTAGATCGGCACCTCGATCCAGCTCCCGTAGGGCGAAACGGCGTCGTGGAGTTCCTGGAGCGTCGCGCGCGGCGGCGCGAAGTCGACGACCCACGGTGTGAGCGCGCGGCGGCCGCCGGCCGCCGCCGGCCGGCCGCCCTCGCGGGTGATTGCCGTTTCCTTGACCGGTTCCGTGGTGCAGCCCGCGGCGAAGGCGAGCAGAAAAGCCGCAGCGGTGCGGGTGCGCATTGTCTTCCTCCCGTGTGGCGGCGGAAACCACGCGCGGCGCGCCGCCCGTAGACAAAGCATCGGCTGCGGGCCGCCCGCGCTGGAGCGAATCGGCGGCGCCGCTCTTCCGATAATACCCCGCGCGCCAAGGAACCGCCCCTTGTCAAAGGGCGCCGGATACGATAAAAGTACCGGAACCGGCGCGCGAGCGGTCAGTTCGCGGACGCATCCCGCCGATACCCGCAAGGACGGGCGCGGCGGACGCGTGCGGCCGCGCCCGGCGGCGATGCTGGGGGATCGTCTAACGGTAGGACGGAAGACTCTGGATCTTCTAGTCGGGGTTCGAATCCCTGTCCCCCAGCCAGATATGCAGGCCCGCGCGGCGAAGAGCCGCGCGGGCCTTGCGTGTTGTTCGGGGCCGCCGCGGTGGCGCCGGTTGGGGGCTTCCCCATGTCCCGCGGGCTTCACGGCGCGAGTTCGCGCGTGCTGTCGGGTCTGCGCGCCGTCACCCGCAGTTTGTCGAAATACTCCAGCAAGGGCACGGCGTGCTTGCGCGATGTGCCGAGCTCGTCGCGGAAGTCCTTGACGGCGAAGGCGCCCATGCGGGCCGCGAGGGCGCGGATCGCGGCCTCGGCCTTACGGAGTGTGTCGGCGCGGAAGAAGATGCCGGGTGCGATCTGGGTGTACTCCGCGGCTTCGACGAGCAGGCGGTATTGGGCGAGCACGGCATTCTCGGCGCAGCCCAGCGCGGCGGCCATGGCGCCGGGCGATTCGGGGCTGAAGGGGCGTGCGTCGTGCTCGGCGGCGATGGCCGCGCGAATCCGGGTTTCCGCGGGGTTCAGGGTGGGCGCGCGACCGGCCAGCGCGAAGCCGCCGCGCGCCTCGACGATGGCGCCCTGCGCCGCGAGGCGGCGCAGCACGCCCTCGAGGACCGGCTCCGCCGCGCCTTTGCACGCGGCGGCGATCTGCAGGAACGTGAAGTGCGGCCGTGCCGGCGCGCCGCGGTGCAGAAGCTCCAGCTCGGCGCGCAGGCGCTCGGAGAGCGCCGCGGCGCGGCCGTGCTCCAGCAGGATGCCGTTCGGCAGCTCTGCCAGCGCGCCCCGGGAACGGAGCCGTTCGATCGCCTGCCGGATCGAAGAGGGCTGCTCGTTGAGCGCCGCGGCGAGATCCTCGACGGCGGGCGGCGCATGGCCGCTCCACTTGTAGAGCACCCGCACGGCGTCGTCCAAATCGCCGCCGGCGAGCCCGGCCAGGTCCTGGAAACGCTGCGCGTCGCCGGGCCTGAGCCTAGCCGAATCGGGAAGGAGCACCGTTCCGCCTCCCAGCGTCGCCACCGGCGACTCCCGGCGGATGACGAGGCGGTCTCCCCGCGCCGCCACCATGGGTTCCTCGAGGCGCAACTGGCAGACGCCGCGAGCGCCGGGCGCAAGCTGCGTTCCGCGGGGCAGGACGACCCGGGCGAGCGCCGAGGCGGTGCCGAGGTGCACGCGCACCCGCGCGAAGGGCGCCAGCGGCCGCGGGGCCGACGGCAGGAGCGCCAGCGCCGCATCGATGTGCGGCCAGGCCCTGAACGCGCCCGGCGCCGCGAGCGTGTAACCGCGCAGCACTTCCTGCGCCTTGACGCCGCCCAGGTTGATGGCGGTGCGCTGGCCCGCGCGGGCGAAGGGAACCGCGTGCTCGTGCGCCTGGATTTGGCGGATCTTGACGCGCAGGCTCGGGGGAAGAAGCTCGGCTTCTTCTCCCACCGCGGCGCCGCCCGACCAGACCGTGCCCGTGACGACGCAGCCGATGCCGAGCAGCACGAAGGAGCGGTCGATGGGCAGGCGGAAGCCCGCATCGGCGCCGCGCCGCGCGGCGGCGCTCAACGCCGCGCCGAGGGCGCGGCGGAGCTCCTCGATCCCTGCGCCCGTTTGGGCCGACACGGGCACGATGGGCGCGCCGGTATAGGAGGTGCCCGCCAGGAAGGAACGGATATCATCCGCCGCCAGCGCGCGCAGGTCGGGCGGCACCGCGTCGATCTTCGTCATCGCGCAGACGAGGCCGGGGACCCCCAACAGAGCGAGGATGTCGGCATGTTCCCGCGTCTGCGGCATGACCCCGTCGTCGGCGGCGATCACCATGAGGCCGACATCGATGCCGGACGCGCCCGCGAGCATGTGGCGCACGTAGCCTTCGTGGCCGGGGACATCGACGATGCCGACCGTGCCGTGGGGCGGGATATCCGTCCACGCGAACCCGAGGTCGAGGGTCATGCCGCGGCGGCGCTCTTCGGGAAGGCGGTCAGGGTCACGGCCCGTGAGGGCGCGCACCAGGCTCGTCTTCCCGTGGTCGATATGACCGGCCGTGCCGATGACCTTGCGGACCTGGGCTTCGCGGGCGTTCATGGGGCTCGAGCCGCGGGGGTAATAGTGGCGGAGGTGCATGGGAATCGAACCCACCCGGGACTTAAGTTCGCCCCGCGCTGGATTTGAAGTCCAGGAGGCCCACCAGGACCCCTCCACCTCCGCGGAAGGCTTCACCTAGAGCGCCCATAGTATACGCCGCCCGCGCGCGGAGCACAAGCGCGCGGGCGGGGTCATTCCGCGGACACGGCCGTCAGCCCCTCGAGCGCCACACGGCGGAATTCGTACGCGCGGGCGTCGTCGCGCCAGACGAGTTCGTACAGCACCGGCGGCGGGAGCGGGGGCGCGCCGTCGGCGGAGGCGCCCGCCCGCGCAAACGCGCCCTTGACGGCGGCCGCCGCCGGCTCCTTGACGGCGCGGAGGAACTCGCCCGTGTCCATGGTTCCGTTGATGGCCTCCAAGCGCCAGCCGTCCTTGAGGTGGTACGAGAAGTCGCCCTTGGCGCACCACGCGCGCTGCGTGATCGCGTAGCGCTGGGAGACATCGGGCAGCAGGATGACTTGACTGCGCGGGACGAGCGAGTGGATCGGAGTCCCCGACTTCCACATGATCTCGCGCTCCCACCAGAACAGGACGTAGGGTTTGGGCAGGAAGAAGTGCACGCCGGGCGCGTCGGGGCCGCGGGCCGGCGCGACGCTGAAATCGGCGCATCCGCAGCACAGAAAAGCCGTCCAGAGGATTCGCATGGCCGCCTCCGAGTATGCGCGTCTCCTACGGGGCAACGCTTGGTAAGACGCGGCGGGCGGGCGTTTTTTCGGGATTGACAAGGGCTGCGCCCGGGGGTAGGGTGCCGTTGGCGGGCGCGGTCGCGCCGAAGGGGCCGGACGTCGGCGCCGACACCCGCTCCGGCCGCGGCAAGGAGACGCGCATGGAACTGCATGAGGTCGCCATCGCGCTGCCCGAGGACGCGAACGTCATCATCGGGCAGGCGCACTTCATCAAGACCGTCGAGGACCTGTACGAGGTCATGGTCAACGCCCACGGCCGGATCCGCTTCGGGATCGCCTTTTGCGAAGCGTCCGGGCCCCGGCTCATCAGGCGCGATGGGAACGATCCGGCGCTGGTCGAGGCGGCGGTGCGGGCGGCTCAGGACTTGGCCTGCGGCCATGTCTTCGTCGTCTTCATGCAGGGCGGCTTCCCCATCAACGTGCTCAACGAGATCAAGGCCTGCCGCGAGGTGTGCCGGGTGTTCTGCGCCACCGCCAATCCGCTCGCCGCGATCGTCGCCGAGTCGCCGCGCGGCCGCGGAGTTCTGGGCGTCATCGACGGCGGCGCGCCGCTCGGCGTCGAGGGCGAGAAGGAGGCCGCGGAGCGCGCGCAGATGCTGCGGCGGTTCGGCTACAAGCGCTGAGCGCGGCCGGCGCGGGACGAGGCCATGGACCGGTTTTTCGGCATTCGAGCCGGCGGGAGCTCGATCGGCCGGGAGGTGATGGGCGGGATCACGACGTTCCTGGCCATGGCCTACATCGTGGCGGTGAATCCCGGTATTCTGGCCCCCGCCGGGCTGCCGAAGGCGGCCACGGCGGTCGCCACCTGCCTCGCCGCGGCAGGTGGGACGCTGTTCATGGGGCTCTATGCCCGGCGGCCGCTCGCGCTCGCGCCCTACATGGGCGAAAACGCCTTCTTCGCCTTCACCGTCGTGCTCGGGCTCAAGTACTCCTGGCAGCAAGGCCTGGCGGCGACGTTGATGGCGGGGGCGCTCTTCGCCGTCCTGACGCTGACCGGGCTGCGCGGCCACCTGGCGCGCGCCGTGCCCCATGCGCTGCGCCACAGCTTCGTGGTGGGCATCGGTCTGTTTCTGGCCTTCATCGGGCTGCAGAAGATCGGGTTCATAACGCACGGGACGCCGGGGGCGGAAACGCCTCCCGTCGCGCTCGGCACCCTTGCCGACGGGGCGACCATGCTCGGCATCGCGGGCTTCGTCATCATGGGGCTGTTCGTTCTGTGGCGGATTCCGGGCGGCGTCCTGCTGGCCATCGTGATCATCTATGGGGCGAGCATCATGCTGGGGGTCGCGCCTCGGCCGGAGGCCATCGCCCGCGTCCCGGACTTCAAGGCCTTGAGCGCCATCGCGTCCCTGTGGCCTGTCACGGGCTGGCACCTGGATTTCAGCGGCTTCGCCGAGGCGCCCTTCTGGCTGGCGGTGTTCCTGCCGATCTTTCTAATGGCCTTCTTCGACACGATCGGGACCCTCATCGGCGTCTGCTCGCGGGCGGGGCTGCTGGATGCGAAGGGCGATCTGGCGGAGATCGAGAAGCCGCTCCTCTGCGACGCTCTGGCGACCATGTGGGGCGCCCTGGTCGGGACGACGACGACGGGGGCGTACATCGAAAGCGCGGCGGGCGTCCAGGCGGGCGCACGGACCGGCCTGGCCTCGGTCGTGACGGGCGTGCTGTTCCTGGCCGCGTTGTTCTTCGTCCCCGCCATCGAGCACATTCCGCCCTGCGCCTACGCCCCGGCGCTGATCCTGGTGGGCATCCTCATGATGGAGTCGGTCCAGAGGCTCGACTTCGGGGACTTCACCGAGCTCGTGCCGGCGTTCACGGTGATCACGGTCATCCCCTTCACCTTCAACATCGGCGTCGGCATGGCGGCGGGCTTCGTCGTACACCCGCTTCTCAAGCTCCTGACCGGCAGGGCGCGGGAGACGTCCGCCGGCGGCTGGGTCTTCGCCGCGGCGTCGCTGCTCTTCTTTGCGTGCTTCCCCTACGGGAAGTGAGGCGCCGGGCGGCCGCTGCCCGCCGCGCCGGAATCGTGATAGAATGCTCCGTACGAAGGAAGCGTACGGGCGCCCGCGGGCGCCGTGGAGGGCGGCATGGGTTTTTCCTGCGGCATCATCGGAGTTCCCAACGCGGGCAAGACGAGCCTCTTCAACGCCCTCTCGGGGGCGCGCGCCGCGAGCTCGAACTACCCGTTCTGCACCATCGAGCCCAACAAGGCCGCGGTGGCGGTGCCGGACGCCACCCTGGCGAGGCTCGCGGAGATCGTCCGCAGCCCGCGCACGACGCCGACCGCGCTTGAGCTCGTCGACGTGGCCGGCCTCGTCGAGGATGCCCACAAGGGCGAGGGGCTGGGCAATCAATTCCTCGCGCACGTGCGCGGCATCGACATCCTGATCCACCTCGTGCGGCTGTTCCGCGACGAGAACGTCGCCCGCGCGGCGCCGCTCGATCCGGTCAAGGATCTGCGCATCGTGGTGGACGAGCTCAGGTTCAAGGACCTGGAGACCGTCGAAAACCGGCTCGAGAAGGAGAAGCGCCGCGGCCACGCGGCGAAGGACGCCGCCGAGATCGCGCTCGAGGGCCTGAAGGAGAAGCTCGGCGCGCACGAGTTGCTCCTGCCGGCGCTGTTCACCCCCGAGGAACTCGCGCTGGGCCGAGAGCTGTGCCTGCTTTCCTGCAAGCCGTACTTCGTCGTGGCCAACGTGGACGAGGCCGACATCGCCGCGCCCGAGAAGGAGGCGCGGTACGGAGAGCTGATGGCGCGCCTGGCGCCGCATGGCGTGACGCTTCTGGCGATCTCGTCGCACATCGAGGAGGAGATCCAGGGCCTGGAGCCCGAGGAGCGCGAGGTCTTCATGCGGGAGTACGGCCTGGCGGCGACAGGCTTGGAGCGGATCATCGCGACGGGGTACGCCCTTCTCGATCTGGCGACCTTCTACACCTTCAACGAGAACGAGCTCAGGGCCTGGACGCTCCCGCGCGGCGAGCACATCATCGCGGCCGCGGGGAAGATCCACACCGACATGGCCAGAGGGTTCATCCGCGCGGACGTCGTGCAGGCCGGCGACTTCTTCGCCTGCGGGAGCTTCGCCGGCGCCCGCGCCCAGGGCAAAATGGTGACGGCGGGCCGCGACTACATCGTCCGCGACGGCGACATCATCCTGATCAAGTTCAAGGTGTGAGCGGCGGCAGGGCTTCGCCCGCGCTGCCCGGGGCGAATTCCCCGCCCCGAGGTCTTGTCGAAACGCCGCCGCCTGCTTAGCATCGTTGCATCGCGCGAGCGCGCGGCGGGAAGAGAAGCGCATGAGCTCTAAGGTCTTGTGGTATCGACGGCGGTTGCGCGGCCTTCCGGCGCCGCTGGGCGCGGGGGCCCTTGCGGCCGCGTTCCTTGCGGCCGCGGCCGGTTGCGGCGGAACTCCGGGGACCGGACGCGTCCACGAATTCGAGCCGTCCGGGAGAGCGTATCTCGTCGTCTCCGACAACGCGCAGGCCACGGCCTGCGGCATGTACGTCCTGAGCCGGGGCGGCAACGCCGCGGATGCCGCCGTGGCCGTGTCTTTTGCCCTTGCCGTCGTCCGTCCCGATGTGTGCGGTCTCGGAGGCGGCGGGTGCGGGCTGTTCTACGCGCCCGGGCGATCGGTGACGGCTTTCGACTTCAGGGAACAGGCGCCGGCCGCGGCGCGATCGAGCGATTACCTCGACCGGGAAGGCGCGCCGATTCCGGGAAAGGCTTCCATCGGCCCGTGGGCCGCGGCGGTGCCTGGAAAGGTGCGGGGCGCGATCGAACTCTGGCGGCGCTTCGGTTCGGGACGGCTGACGCTGGAGGAGATCCTCGCGCCGGCTGTCCTGCTCGCCCGGGACGGCTTCACGGTGGATCGGCGGTTGCATCAGGCGCTCGCCGGCCTCGCCGAGACGTATCGCGCCTACCCCGATTATCGCCAGCGGTTCGCCGAGACATACCGGGCGCTGCTCAAGCCGGGCGGCAGCGCCTACGTCGAAGGGGAGATCGTCAAGCGTCCCGATCTGAGCGCGACGCTGGCGGCGATTGCCAAGAACGGCGCCGAAGCCTTCTACCGCGGAACGGTGGGAGAGGCGATCGTGCGCGAGATCGGGCGGCTCGGAGGCGTCCTTTCCGCCGCCGACATGAGCGATTACCGCGCGCGCGCCGTCGAGCCGCTCGCCGTCGAGCTTTTCGGCTGCCGGCTGTACGGCGCGCCGCCGCCGTGTGCGGGAGGCGCGATCGTGCTGCAGGCGCTGGGGGTGCTGGCGGCCGCCGAGGAACGGGGCGGTCCCATCTTCCGGCCGCACCTCCTAGCCGAGGCGATGAAACACGCCTTTGCGGAGAAGGCGCTGATTGCCGCCGATCCTGAGCAGGCCTCGGCGGCGCGGCGGTTGATCTCGCGCGAGCGCATCGAGCAGCTTCTCGGACGGATCGATCCGGAGCACGTGGGCGCGGCCCCCGCCGCGGGTCCGGATGCGGGCGCGCCCGCGGCGCGCGCGGGCGGCGCCGAGGCGGCCCACTTCTGTGTCTGGGATGCCGACGGCGGCGTGACGAGCTGGTCGGAGTCGAACGGCCCGCCGTTCGGCTCCCTGGTCAGCGTGCCGGGAACGGGCGTGCTCTTGAACGGCGCGATGGCGGACTTCCCCCTCCAGGCCGGCGCGGCCGGTTCCGGGTCCTGGCCTCTTGCGGGCGCCCGCCCGCCGATCTACACGGCGCCTGTCATCGTGTTGGGGAGGGACGGCGTACGGCTGGTCGCCGGCGCCGCCGGCGGGAAGCGGGCCGCGAGCGCGGTGCTTGTCGTGTTGGAGCAAATGCTTGTCGAGAACGCGTCCTTGGGGGACGCCGTGAAGCACGGGCGGTTCCACCATCAGTTCGCGCCGGATGTGTTGTTCGTCGAACCGTCCCTGCGCGCGGAAGTGCTTCGGGAGCTGCTCGCCCGGGGGCATGCGTTGCGCGCCTACCGGGGGGACGAAACCGGGCGCGTCCTGGCGATCGAGGTCCGCGGCGGCATGCTGCGCGGCGCGGTCGATGCGCGCGGCGAGTGAGCCGGCGGCGGCCGGGCCGCGACAGGGGGCGGCCGGGGGGGGCGTGTAACCGCGCAACCTCTCCCGTGACAGGCTTTTGGGCGTTCCTGCGCGCGGGAATCGGGCGGCAAACTCGCCGGAGGCGGCGGCAAGAGCTTCCGCTCCCACCGTATCTGCTGTTATAATAGATCATAACTGCCCGCCGCGGGGCGGAAGCGCCGCGGGAGGAAATGAAGCCTGGAGGAATCGCGGCGATGAGAAGAGGATTGCGCCTTCTGGTCGGTTGCCTGCTTGTCGGCCTGTGCGCGCGCGGCGCGAGTTTGCCGGTCGATGACGTGTGGAAGTTGTTGAAGGGCACCGCGCAGCCGTCGGCCGGGTGGAACACCGCCGACTTCGACGACAGCAAATGGCTGGAGGAAGAAGCGCCGTGCGGCTACGGTTACCCATCGATCGCCACCGTGCTCGCGGACATGCGCTGGAATTACAGCTCCGTTTACTTCCGACTTCCCTTCGATCTGGAGGACACGTACGGCATCGCGCGCCTGTCGCTGACGATCGACTGGGATGACGGTTTCGTCGCGTACCTCAACGGACAGTACCTCGCGCACCGGAACATGCCGATCAGTTTCGACCCGCCGTACGTCGTGCTGGCCTCGCCGCCTCACTTGGCGGGAAGGCCCGAGGTTTTCGTGCTGGATGCCTTCACGCCCGCCCTGCGCGCCGGCATGAATGTCCTCGCCGTGCAGGTGCACAACGCGAGCAAGAGCGACGAGACGTTCTTCTTCAACGCCAAGCTCGATATTGCCATGCGGGTGGAGCCTTTTCCGTGCGTCACGATGCCGACGTGCGCCGACAAGGGCGACGGGAACGTGCTGATCGGTTGGGCGCGCTCCGCGGGGACCGTGCTGGACGCCATCCAGGTCCGCGAAGGCGACGAGATCCTCGTCCAGGTTCCGGGATCCGCGCAGACCGCGCTCGTGACGCATGCCGCCGCGGGCGAGCACGTCTACCGGCTGTTCGGCGTGCGCGCCGGCTTCGACGAGGCCTGCTACGGCGGCTCTTGCGAGGTCGTGGTGAGCGACGTCAAGAACTTCAAGCGCGGCGACGCGAACGTCGACAACCGGTTTTCCATCGCCGACCCCGTCTTTCTGGCGCGGTACCTCTTCCAGCAGGGGGACGCGCCGAGCTGCCTCGATGCGGCCGACGCCGATGATAACGGCAAGCTCGACCTGGCCGACATCATCGGACTGCTCCAGTTCCTGTTCAACAACGGCTCCGCGCCGCCGGCGCCGGGACCGTACGAGTGCGGCGGGGACGCCGTGCTCGACGATTTCCCCCTCTGCGTCTATCCGTTCTGCCCGTAGGGGGCGGGCGCGGCGGAGCGGCGGCTAGCCGAGCTGCGGCCCTAGTTCCTCCCTCAGGAGCGCCGCGGCGACGGCCGGATCGGCCCGGCCGCCGGAAAGCCGCATCACCCGGCCTTGCAGGAAACCGAGGGACTTCGCCGCTTTCCCGCCGCCCGCGCGGTACTGGGCGGCGGCCTTCGGATTGGCGGCGATCGCCTCCTTGACCAACGGCAGAAGCGCGGTCCGATCGGAGAGCCGGGTGAGCCCCAGGCGCTGGGCCAGCGCGCGGGGCGCCGCGCGGGTCCGCGCCATCGCCTCGGCGATCAGCCGCGCCGCCGTGGCGCTGACGGCGCCGTCGGTCTGGAGGCGCGCAAGCTCCGCCAGCGCGCCCGCATCGAGTTTCAGGCCGGCAATGGTCGTGCCCGCGTCCTTCGCCAGGCGCGTCCAGAGGTTGATGAAGTGCTTGGCCAGGGTTTGCGGGCAGGCGCCCGCGGCCACCGCCGCCTCGAAGAGATCGCCCGTCGCCCGATCCTCGGCGATGAGCAGCGCGTCGCCCTGGCCGATGCCGAGCTCTCGCGCCAGGCGCCGGCGGCGGGCCTGGGGCAGCTCGGGTGTTTCGCGGGCGAGTTCGTCGAGCTCCCCGGCGATCCACTCGTACGGCGCGAGATCCGGATCCGGAAAACAGCGGTACTCGTGCGCCTCCTCCTTGCGGCGCTGGACGAAGGTTGCGAGCGCCGCCTCGTCCCAGCCGCGGCTCTCCTTGCCGCGGCGCTCCAGCGTATAGGCGGGGTCGGCGAGGTAGGCCGCGGTCTGCCGTTCGAACTCGAAGGCCACGGCGGCCTCCAGCGCCCTGAAGCTGTTCAGATTCTTGATCTCCACGATGGGCGTGCGCGCTTCGGCGCCGTCCAGCTCCACGGCGCAGTTGACGTTGGGCTCGAGGCGCATGTGCCCTTTCTGCATGTCCGCGTCAGCCACGCCCAGATAGCGCACGATCCGCCGGATCTCGCGGGCGAGGTCCCCCGCTTCCTCGGGCGAGGCGATGTCGGGCGCCGTGACGATCTCCAGGAGCGCCGTCCCGGCGCGGTTGAGATCGACGAGGGTGGCGTCGGGCGCGTCGTGCAAGCTCTTGCCCGCGTCCTCCTCGAGGTGGACGCGCCGGATGCGCACCGTCTTAACGCTTCCGTCGGCGCGCGGCAGCTCGACGGCGCCTTCGAGGCCCACGGGGAATTCGTTCTGGCTGATCTGGTAGTTCTTCGGGAGGTCGGGATACCAGTAGCTCTTCCGGTCCCAGGAGGTGCGGGGAAGGATGCGGCAGCCGAGGGCCATCGCGGTCTTCGCGGCGCAACGCAGGGCCTCGCGGTTCAAGACGGGAAGCGCGCCGGGGTGGCCGAGGCAGACGGGGCAGGTCAGGCTGTTGGGCGGCGCTCCGAACCTGACCGCGCAGCCGCAGAAGAGTTTCGTCGCCGTGCGGAGCTGGACGTGAATTTCGAGGCCGACGATGAGCCTCGCCTTCGGCGCGGGGGGAAGCGTCATGCGTCCTCCTCTCCGGCGACGCCGGGCGGCGCGCGGAGATGCCAATCGGTCGCCTGTTGGAAAGCGTGGCCGGCCTGGAGAAGCAGGCCCTCGCCGAAGGGCGGCGCGAGGAGCTGGACGCCCAGCGGCAGCCCGCCCGCGAATCCCGCCGGGAAGCTCAACGCCGGAACTCCCGCCAGGTTGGCGCCGGCCGTGAAGACGTGCAAGCGCAGCAGAGCCGCCGGATCGGCGATCTTCTCCCCCAGTTTGAAAGGCGCGGCGGGGGCGGCCGGCAGGAGGACGAGGTCGCAGCTCTCGAAGGCGCGCTCCAGCTCCTCCTTGATCAGACGCCGCACTCTGAGTGCTTTCGCGTAGCAGCTTTCGTAGCGGCCGCTCGATAGAACGAGCGTCCCCAGGAGGATTCTGCGCTTGATCTCGGCGCCAAAGCCCTCCCGGCGCGATGCGGCGCAGAGGAATTCGGTTTCGTCGCCGCCGGGCGGCGCCTTCTCGGCGGTGCGGTGGCCGAAGTGGGCGCCGTCGAGGCGCGCGAGGTTGCTGGCCGCTTCCGCCGCCGCGATGACGCGGAGGCATGCGGCCGCGTGCTCGAGAAGGGGCATGGCCAGGGGGGCGATGCGCGCGCCCAGGGCGCGGAAGGCGGCGCAGGCGTCGTCGGCGCTCGCCAGGACGGCGGGCTCGCAGCTCCGCTCGCAGCCGGCCCGCGGAAAGCCGATTCTGAGCCCGCGGGGGAGGTTCGCCGGGGGGACGAGGCAATCGGGCGGCGGGAGCGGCGCGCTGGTCGCATCGCGCGGATCGTGGCCGGCGATGGCACTGAGCAGCAACGCCGCGTCGCGGGCGTCCCGGGCGAAGGGCCCGATCTGCTCGAGGCTCGACCCGCAGGCCGCCAGGCCGTAGCGCGAGACGCGGCCGTAGGTGGGCTTCAGTCCCGTGATTCCGCAGAAGGCGGCCGGCAGCCTGATCGATCCGTCGGTGTCGCTGCCGTAGCCGCCGTGGCACAGCCGCGCGGCGACGGCGCAGGCGCCGCCGCCCGCGGCGCCGCCCGGGGTGTGCGACGGATCCCACGGGTTCCGCGCCGGACCGACGGCGCTGGTCTCGGTGGTGCCGCCCGCGGCGAACTCGTCCATGACGGTCTTGCCGATGATGATGCCGCCCGCGGCCACAATCCGCGCGACCGCGGCGGCATCGTAGGGGGCGTGATAGCCGGCGAGCATGCGCGAGCCGCAGGCCGTCACGCCCCGGGCAGTGGCGAAGTTGTCGTTGATCGCGAGCACCGCTCCGGCGAGGCGGCCGAGCGCCTCGCCGCGCCGGCGCCGGCGGTCGAGGTCTTCGGCCCGTTCGCGGGCGTCCTCGACGGCGGTGGCAGCGTAAGCGTTGAGCCGGCTCTGGAAGCGCTCGATCCGCGCCGCGATGGCATCGACGGCGGCGCGGGCCGTGATATCGCCGCGCGCGAAGGCGGCCGCGGCCTCGCAGGCGCTCAAGTCTCCGATGGCGCTCATGCGCCGCCGCCCTCGCCGAGCACCCTCGGGACGCGGAAGAATCCGCCGGCGGCATCCGGCGCCTCTCTGAGGGCCAGATCGGCGCCCAGCGACGGGCGCGCCTCGTCGGGCCTGAGCACGTTCGCGAGGGGCGACAGGCGGGCGAGCGGCGCGACGTTCGACGTGTCGAGTTCATCGAGCGCCTGCACGCGGGCGAGAATCGGGGCGAGCTGCGCCGCGAAGGCGGCGGCCTCGCCCTCGTTCAGGAGAAGGCGCGCCAGGCGCGCCGCGGCCTCGACCTGGGCGGGCGTGAGAAGCTCGGCCACGGACATCACCCTTTGGGTTCGGGCGGCGCGGCGCCGCCCAGGAGCGCCGCGTGCTTTTTGACGAGAGCTTCGATTTCCGCGACGAGGGTATCCTTGGCCTTCCGGTGCGCGGCGAGGCGCTGCTCGGCATCGCGCCGGCGCTCGGCGTTGTCGGACGTGCGGTCATCCTCCGCCCACCGGATCTCATCCTCCAACTCGGCAAGCTTGGTCCTCGCCTGCAGGACGTCGAGCTCGGCCTGGAGCGCCGCGCGCCGGGCGGCGAGCTCGGCGCGCCCGGCTTCGACGCCGTCGATCTGCAGGGCGAAATCCCGCGCGGCGAGGGTGTGCCTCTCGACCTTGACCTGCGCGGTGCGCAGGGAGATGCGGCACTTCTCGAGCTCGTTCTTGAGCATCGCGAGGAGGAAGCCGCCCGCGTGACCTTCTTCTTCCTTGACGCGGCTCTCCAAGAAGGCGATCTCGGCCTCGATGCCCGGAATGTCGCGGCGGGCCTGGATCGTTCTCAGCTCCTCCTCCTGGCGGCGGATGGCGAGTTCGAGCGCGGCGTCCGGCGCGCTCCGGCGCAGGAGCGCGAGCCTCAGCTCGGCGAGCTTCGTGCGCTCGGGCGCGAAGGCGCGCAGGAAGGCGTGGCCCCGCGCCGCGAAGCCTCGGAAGCTCTCCAGGCGCGCCTCGAGAATCGCGCGCTGGAAATCCCACTCGCCGGCGTACATCGCGATATACGCGGCGTGAATCCGCCACGCGAGGAGCGAAGCCTCGGCGAGTTTGGTCTGGACCGTCGCGCGCGCCGTCTCGTCCGGCGTGTCGAGCAGGGCCTCAAGGTCCTTGCCCAGGGCGGCGTAGGCGGCCTTGTCGGCGTCGATGGCGCGGGCGAGGGGTTCGTGCGCCCGGAGGATGTCCTCCAGGCCGAAGATGGGCGGCGTTCGGGCGCGGCGGTAGGCCAGGAGCTCGGTCTCGGTGACCAGGCGCAGGATCATGGTGCCGCCGCGCTTCCGCGCCGCCAGGCGCCCGACCTCGTCGGCGAAGCGCGGATTGAGCTCGAGCGCCGAGACGTGGTCGGCGAGAAAGGACATGGCGCTCGGGTGGACGAGGAGACTGGTGACGGCGCTCTGCCTGCCGGCGCCGCCCACGGTGATCTCGACCGTGTCGGGGATGCGCTCGCGCGGCGGGTCGCCGGCCTTGATCGTCCGCCCGGCGTAGCTGAAGCCGTGGACGAATTCGGGGAGATCCTCGCCGGTGCGCCAAATGAGATCCTCGGCCGCGGCCTCGAACTGCTCTCCATCGCGGTCCCATTTCAGGAGCACCAGCACGCGGTCGCCCTGGGTGAGCGTGAAGTCCTGGGGGCTCGCGAGCGCCCAGGCGGTTTCGGGGCGGCAGCCGATGGACGCGAGCGCCGCCGCGATCTCGCCGCCCGAGGCCGTGAAAATAATGACCGTCTCGTGCGTCGGTCCGCCCGGACTGCAGGCGAACACCTCGATGGCCTGCGCGGGGTCGACGAAGGTGAAGGGCAGCGAGACCTCGCGCGCGGCGGCGTCGACTTTGATCTCGGAGGCGGCCGGCGAAAGCGCCGCGGCGCAGAGCGCCGCGCACAGGAAGACGGCAGGAACAGGGCGGTTCATTGGGCACCTCCGAGGAGCGCGAGCGCGAAAGAACACGTCCACGTGTCGCCGAGCCCGACCGGGTTGCGCACCTCCACCGTATAGCCCGGCACGGCCGCGAACCCCTGCGGCACGGCGGCGAGCGCCGCCCGGCCTTTTCCCGAGATCGGGAACGTCGCCGCGTTGACCTCGAGCGCCGTCGGGAACCGGCCGGTCGCGGCGCGGTAGGTGGCGGCCTTGCCGGCGAACCGGAGCGCCGCGTCGACCGGGCCGTCGATGCCCAGCGCGAGCTGGAAGTCCGGCGTGTGGACCAGGAAGCCCTGGCCGGGCCTGACGACGGCCCGGACCATGGCCGCGAGCGACGCCGCGTCGAGACCGGGCGGCTCCGCGCCGGTCTTCCGGCCGAAATAGACGGCGAGTTCGCCCTCGTTCATGCTGAGGATGTCGGCGGTCGCGACGATCGCGAAGTAATCCCGGAGCGCGGCGTCGCTCCAGGAGCCCATGCCGCTCAGGTCCAAGAGGACCCGCGCGCCGTTTTTGTGCGCCGCGGCGATGATGCCCGCCAGCAGCGCGAAGTCGCCCTTCGCGGCGGCGCTCCACGTGACGCCGGTCCCGACGAGAATGAGGAGGCCGGGCCGCGCCGCGGCGAAGTAGCGCGGGACTTCGTCCCGCAGGTACGCCCGGAACGCGGCGGACATGCTCCGGACGGGCGGGTTGCCGCCGAAGGACAGGATGGCGCGCTTGCCGCCGTGGGGCATGATGAGCGAGACGGCCTCCGAATCCTCCACCGCGCGGGCGTTCTTGAGGGCCGCCTGGGGGAGCTTCTCGGGGACGCGCGCCAGCGTCCGCGGCGACCAGAAGCCGAGATAGTCCAGGGTCGTGGCGGTGATCGGCGCGGCCGGGGCGCGCATGAGGTTGGACGCGGTGGCGAGCTCCAGGGCCGTGTTGGCGCCGATATGGACATCGACCGTCGCGCCGGGGTAGGCCTTCAGGCTTTCGAGAATGCCCTGGAAGGTCGGCTCGTCGATGCCCGAGCCCTCGCAGGTCAACTCCTCGTCGAGGCCCCGCGCCAGGCTGTCCATGAGGGGCGCGATGACGGGCCACTCGGCCCTGATCGCGTCGATGTGCGGCCCGAGGCCGAGCACCGACACATCGGCGCACATCCCGTCGAATCCGACGCACAATCGCTGCATGCTTGGTCCTCCCGGTCCCGCGGCGCGCGGGTCTCAAAATTCCTTGTCCAGCGCTTCCCTGAACGCCGCGTCCTCGAGGTGTTTCGCGAGGGGCAGCGGCTCGATCGCATTCAGGTTCTTGCCGGCGCGCTCCTTGAAGATCGCGTACAGGAACTCGTTCTCGCCTCTGGAGATGGCGCGAAAGCGGGCGTCCATGCCGCGCCGAGCGATCAGATAGTCGGTGATGGCGAAGAAAACGCCCAGGAGGCGCGTCGCCGCCGCGATCCAGAGCTCGGGCCGCGCGTCGCACTTCATGGTGACCTTCGGCGAGGTGTTCGAGTAGCGCAGCATGAGCTTGCGGCCGGGCGCGATCACCGAGACGCCGTCGTCGATCCAGGAAACCTCCTCCTCCGGGGCGGCGATGCGCCGGAAGAGCTCGTAAGCTCCGTGGCCGAGGTTCTTCTTGAGGAGCGGGTCGTACTCGGTCCGGATCTCGATGTTGTTTTCCGGAAGGGTGTAGCTGTCCCCGATAATGCCCTGCTCTCGGAGCAGGTCCAGGTATTCGGACAACTGCAGGCAGGGGCGGCCCAGGCTCGCGCCGCGCCGCTGCAGCAGGTGCACGAAGTAGCAGGCGAAGTCGATGGCGTCGTCGACCGGCGTGCCGACGTAGCGGCCCTCGTCGTTGAGTTCGGGCTTGAAGCGGAAGAGGTGCAGGGAAAACTCGCCCTGAAACGTCTCCGCCCGGTCGGGGTGCTCCTGGACGTAGCGGTCGGCGTCGTCGTACCCGGCCTGCGCGGCCTCCTCGATGAGATCCAGATCCATGCCCTGCTTCACCTTGGAATGACCGATGGCCTGGCAGATGCTCCGGCCGTTCCAGCGGCGGACGGCCTCGTCGACGACGAGGTTCGTGCGGGCGTCGATCCTGACCGGCGTGCCCGGCTTGCGCGGAATCTGCTCCTCGTAGATCGGCAGCATCATGGTGTCGCCCTTCCACACCTTGCCGGCGAGCATGAGGCCGAAGCGGTCGGCATCCAGGTCGAAGCTGAGCACCGGCACGGACGGATTGGCGATGCTGAAGTCGTAGGCCTCGGCGTAGTTCCCGCGCTGGTCAAGGCGCGTGGGGTCGGCCAGGCCCTTGGTCGAGTGCGGATCGTCCTCGTCCCGGAAGAACCGCACGATGGAGGGGAAGATGCGCGCGAGCGTCTCGCGGTATTTCACCGCCGTGCCGCCGCCCAGGTCGATGGCCACCGGGCAGGCGGGATCGAGCTTGCCCTCGTAGCGCTCCAGGTACCGCAGGCGCTGGATCTCGAAGGCCTCGCCGATCCCGTCGATGATTGCGCCCCGGTCCTCGGGCGAGCGCATGCGGCGGTAGCGGTTCTCCTCGACCCAGTCGAAGATCTGCTTGATGTGGTTCCCGAAAAGCGTCACGCCTCCCAGGAGCAGCTTGATGCCGTTGATGTTGATCTCGACGTGGCTACGCGTCACCTGGGCCCCGCCGTGGGCGCTCAGGTTCGAGACGGCGTTGTACAGCTCGCCCGAAGGCGCCACGCCGAGCATGACGACGTTGACGCCCGCGACGGCGAGCCCCTTGGCGAGAGCGTCGGCGCGCGCGCTCGAATCCGGTCCGTTGTCCCGGCCGATGAGGAACACATCGCCGGGCGCCAGGCGGACGGGGCCCTTGTGGGTCTCGAAGGGGATGCTGGCCAGGGCGGCGCCGATTCTGAAGGCCAGGGAGAGGGGGAAGTTGACGGGCGGCTGTCCGGGCTTCTCCCGGGCGACGAAGCCGCGGATGTCGTATTCCTTCTGGACTTCGCGGAAGAGCCGGCGCTTCTCCTCGCGCGTCGCGGCGTGGGCGTAGGCCGGGTCGGCGAGAATGTCCTCCGGATCGGTGACGATGTCCCACGCCGCGCGCGTGTTCCGGGCGCAGCGCGCGCGAATTCTCGCCTTGGCCGCCCGCATGAGGTTGAAGATGGCTGTCTGCCGGTCCATGGTCGCTGCTCCTGAGGCCGCGGAATCCGTTCGTTCCCTCGGGGGAAGCCATTGTAGTTTGCCGGCGCGCGTCCGACAAGGCGCGCGCAGTTGGCGCCGGCGCGGGGAACGGGATAGGATGCAGGCATGGAAAAGCCCCGCCTGCGCAGGATCGAAATCGAGCCCCTCGTCTTCGAGAACCGGCAGTTTTTCCGTTTCAGCGATCCGGGAGGTCTTGCGGACGAGCTGCTTCTTTCGCCGGCCGCGGCGCAGATCGCCGTGGAGTTCTTCAACGGGGCTCACACGGTCGAGGACATCCAAGCCGCGATCATGAAGGCGACGGGCAGCCTCGTTCCCTCGGCGTTGCTCAAGGATTTGGCGGCGAAGCTCGACGAGGCGGGGCTCCTCGATTCGGAGCGCCACGCCGCCAGGTTGGCGCAGGCCCGCCGCGACTACGCGGACGCGCCCGCGCGGCCGGCGCTGCTGGCCGGCCGCGGCTATCCGGCGCAGAAGGAAGAATTGACGGCGTTTCTGGGGGCGATCTTCGCCGGTGCCCGGGAGGAGGGCGCGCGCGCCGTGCCGGGGACGCGCGCCCTGCTGGCTCCGCACATCGATTTCGCGCGGGGCGGCACGGCGTACGGTTTCGCCTACGAGTCCTTGCGCGGCGGCCCGCGGCCCGAGGTCGTCGTGATCCTGGGGACGGGACATCACGTGTCCGAGACGCCGCTCATCATCACGGACAAGGACTTCGACACGCCGCTCGGGGCGGTCGCGACCGACCGCGGGCTTGTGGCGCGGCTGTGCGCGGCCTGCGGGCCGGAGCTCATCGCCGGCCAGTACGAGCACACGACCGAGCATTCGATCGAATTCCAGGCGGTGTGCCTCAAGCATCTTTTCGGGGACGATTTCAGGATCGTGCCCGTGCTCTGCGGCGCCTTTCCGCCGGCGCTGGACGGCGCGCCGCTGCCCTCCGAGGTGCCCGCCATCGCGCGCTTCATCGCGGAACTCGCCGTGATCGTCGGCGAGCTCGGACCGCGCTGCCTGGTGGTGGGGGGGGTGGACTTCGCGCACGTCGGGCCGCGTTTCGGCGCCGAGGAGCCGGTCGACGCCGCTGAGTGCGCCCTCGTGGAGGCGGCCGACCGCATGCTGCTTGAGCCCGTGGAGGCCGGCGATGCCGACGGGTTTTACGAACGTCTGCGGAGTATCGAGAACCGCCACAACGTGTGCGGATATGCAGCGGTGTACACGCTGCTAAAGGCTCTGCCGGGGCTCTCCGGCCGGGTGCTTAGGTACGAGCAGGCCTTCGACCCCATGCAGACGGTGACCTTCGCCGCCGTCGCCTTCGCGTGAGGCCGGCGGGCCTCACTGTTCGGGCGGCGCCTCCCCGAGCGTGAAGAGCTCCACCGGCGGCTCGCCGAGGCGCAGGAGCCGGCGCTCGGTCAGGAGCAACGCCGCGCCGTCTTGAAAGGCGATGTCGACCGCCTTCTCGGAAGGACGGGCGCCCGCGCGTTTCCAGACCCCCTCGGCGCGGCGGAACACGCCCTCGACCTCGTGCAGGGCGTGAAGGACGCCGCCCGGATCGGCGAGGAGCCTGAGGATCCGCCCCTCGGGCAGGCCGTCGGGATCGCCGGCTTTGGCGCGGCGCACGAGGGTTGCCTTGTCGCCGGCGACGCTGAAAACGCCGCCGTCTCCCGCGAAGGACAAGCCCCAGAGGACTCCGCCGGCATCCTCGGCCAGCTCCAGGACCAGGGGGTCCTCGTTCGTGAACGCGAGTTCGCACAGGGGGCGCAGCACCCCCTTGTCGCGCGCAATGAGTCTGCGTCCGGCGGTGGCGGCGACGAGGGTGTCGTCGCGCCGGGCGATGAGCGCCTCGATCTCCTCGTCCATGGGCGTGCCGAGCTGGACCCAGCCGCCCTTGGTCGTCGTGCGCGAGCCGGGCTCAAGTTCGATCTTGGTCGCGCGGGTGTCCCAGAAGAGGAGCCGGTTGCCGAAACTGCCCCAAGCGTGGTCCTTGGAGCAGGCCACGCGCGCGAAGGTCGGCGCGGGGTGGGAGAAGCGGACGGTCCAGTTGCACGGGATCCAGCGCCCCTTCTCGAGGAGGAGCACGCCGCCGCTCGTTTCGGCCCAGAGCCGGTCGCCCCAGGAGACGAATCGCAGGAGCCGGTGCGGCACGACGGACCTGTCGCGGCGCACGCCGCCCCGCTCGATGCGGTATACGCATTCGGTCGAACTGACGAGAATCGTGTGGCCGCAGACGCCGGCCGCGAGGAGTTCCTCGAGCACGGTGTCGGCGGCCTCGGCGGGCGCGGGCGCGGCGGGCGCGGGCGCGGCGGGCGCGGGCGCGGCGGGCGCGGCCTCGGCGGGCGGCTTCGGAGGCGCGATTTTCTCCGGCGGCTTGGCGGGCGTTTCCGGCGCGCTCACCTGGTCGCCTTCGGTGGGGAAGATCTGCCCCTCGCGCCGCGTGATCCTGCCGATGGCGCTGTATTTGCCCAGGTGCACGATCTGGCCCTCGGCGATGACAACGCCGTCCCGCAGGACGACGAAGGGCTCCTCCTCGACGATGCCTTCGTTGCTTCCCGCCGAGAGGCCCACGAGGCCCTTTTCGGGAAAGCTGCGAAGCACCATCGAGCCGGGCGGTATCGTCGCCAATAGCGCCAAGAGGAGCGGAAGGGCCTGCACGTTCTGCCTCCACAAGCCTACAAGTATTCACTATATCGGCATGTTGGGCGCCGGGCCATTATCACCTTCCGATAATGGGTGGGAGTGGCGCGGCGGAGGGGGCGCCGGGGGACAGCGGGGAAGCCGTGCCGGGGTGGCGTCAGAGCGTTTCCTCGACCGCCTCGCTGAGGACGGCGATGCCTTCCTTGAGGGCGTCCTCGGGCATCGAGAGCGGGGGGCAGATCTTCAGACATTCGCCGGCGATGCCCACCGGCGCGAACATCAGGAGCCCCTTGTGAAAGCACGCCGTGTTGACGGCGAGCGCGGCGGCGGCGTCCGGCTCCCTGGTGCCGGGTTTGACGACTTGAATGCCCGCCACCATGCCGCGGACCCGCAGGCAGCCGAGAACCTCGGGACGGCGCGCGACGACGGCCGCCAGCCCGTCGCGAAGGACCTGCTCCATGCGCGCCGCGTGGGCGATTAGGTCCTCCGCGAGCAGCGCCTTGATGTTGGCGATCGCCGCGGCCACCGGGAGGGGGCTTGCCGAATGGGTGCTCGTCATGGAGCCGGGCGCGTATTGGTCCATGACATCGGCGCGGCCGATGACGGCGGCCAGCGGCAGTGAACTCGTGATTCCCTTCCCGAGACAGACCAGGTCGGGCACGATGCCGTAGTGCTCGAACCCGTAGAATTTCCCGGTGCGGCCGAAGCCCGCCTGCACCTCGTCGAGGATCAGCAGCGCGCCGCGGCGGTCGCACCACGCGCGCAGCGCGCGGGCGTACTCCTCCGGCATGAAGTCCGGGCCCACGCCCTGGTACGTCTCGCTGAGCACGGCGCACACGCGCCCGGCGTCGATGCCCTCGGCCGCGAGCGTTTCCTCGAAAAGCGCGAAACGCGTGTCGGGGTTCTTGTAGCCGTCGGGGAAGGGAACCTGGACGAAGCTCGGGTCGGGGCGGGGGATCCACGCCTTGAGGCGCGGCAGGCCGCCCGCGAGCTGGACGCCCAGCGTCCGGCCGTGGAAGGCGTTCCGGAAGGAAACGAGCACATCCTTGCCGAGGCTCCGGCCCCAGGTGAAGGCCAGCTTGATGGCGTTCTCGACCGCCTCCGATCCGGTGGAGAGCAGAAAGACCTTCGCGAGGGGCGGAGGCGAGTTGCGCAGGAGCAACTCGCACAGCTCCGCCCGCAGCCGGTGGGGGAAAACGTACGTCGCCAGAAGGGGCCGCTCGAGGGCCTCCCTCAGGGCGGCGACGATGGCAGGGTGGCCGTGCCCGACGTTCGTGATGAGGACGCCGGAGGACCAGTCCAGCCACGCGTTGCCGTAAGGATCGAAGACGCGGCAGCCTTCCGCGCGCTCCCAGACCATGGGCGGCTGCCCCGCCATGGAGGCGGGCTCGGCCGCCTCGAGGGCCTTCAGAACGGGGAGCGACTCGGGGACGGGCAGGGGCGTCCGAATTGTGCGCCAGCGCGTCGCGACCGGCGGCACCTTGGTGGGAACGAGACTGTACTTGGCCATGAAGACTCCGCGGGCGGTAGGGGCCGTCCACGTATTGTAGGCCATGGGAGCGCCGCGCGGAAAGGCGTGCCGCGCTCCCCGAGCGTATCGTTTCGGCCCTAGCGGCGCCCGCGGGACTGCGCCTCGGCCGGCGGCGTCGCCTCTCGCGGGTGCATGTGCTCGAGAATGCGGGCCTGCGCCTCGTCGAGGGCGCGTTGCGCCACGACCAGCCGCAGGACGAGGATCCCCGCGCGGAGCAGCAGGAATCCGAAAAGTCCGCCCGTGAAGCCCTCGATGAAGCGGGCCGCGTAGAGGAAGTGGAAGCTGAGGCCCATGCCGCCCAAGCCGCCGAGCATCATGACCACGGCGAGAAACTCGTACAGGCGTTTCACCATGGAAACCTCCTTGCAAGGGCGTCGAGCCGGCGCCGGCAGGCGCTGAAGCCCTCGGCATAGGCGATCAGCTTGTCCTTGCGGCGCCGGCGCATCCCCGCCGCCGCGGTCCACAGGGCAAGGAAGAAGGCCACCGCGACGGCGACGATCTGCAGCAAGTGCAGGGGGTCGGCAAAGGCGCTGGGGCGTGAAAACGGCGCGTAGAGCGCGACGGCGCCATCGACGGCCGCCATGAAGGCGAACGCGGCGGCGACGGCGACGATGCTCAGGCCGCCCGCCGGCGCGGCGCGGCGCGGCGCGGCGGACGGCGCCGCGCAGAGCAGCGCCGCCCAGGCGGTCGAGGCCAGGAGAAACGGCGCGAAGTCGAGCTCGTTGTTAAAGCGCGTGGCGAAGACCGCCGTGCAGAAGAGGTCGAATCCCGCGGTGCCGGCAATGGGTAGGAGCCAGCGCAGGAGCGGCCAGGGCAGGACGGAACCGGCGGCGACGTAGACGCACAACCCGGCGGTGACGCGCGCATCGCCGCCGGGGTGGAGCAGGACGGCGAGGGCGCCCGCGGCGAGGGCGGGAAGCGAGGGCATGCGTTTCGTCAGCATCGCAGGGCTCCCCGGGCGCGCCTGAGAAGCGCGAGCTGACCCAGCAGCGGCAGGAACCCGTCCTCCGCGGTGAAGGCGAGCGCCGGAATTCCGCGGGCGCGTAGCCGCGCGCGCGCCGCCGCCAGGGATGCCTCCCGCGCCGCAAGGAAATCGCGCCATGGCCCCTCCGGCGGCGGGATCTCCGGCCAGTAGACGACGGCGCGGTGCCCGCGGGCCCGCGCGTACGCCAGGGTGTCGACGAGGCGCGGGCGCCCGTCGTCCGGCAGGATCGCCAGGTCGGCCATGACGACGAAAAGCTCCTCGTCCTCGGCGCGCGCGGTGAGCCGCTCGATGGCGTCGGACAGCCGGCGCGCGAGGCCGGGGGCTTCGATCGCCGCCCATGCCCACGCGAGGTCGCCGGCGGGGACCGATGGCGCGTCGGGCATGAACGCGCGACCGAAGAAGCCGAGCAGCGCGTCGTCCCGGATGAGGAGCGGCGGCGCGCCGGGCCCGAGGTCGAAGCGCGCGCTCAGGAAGAGCGCCAGGGCGGCGCGCGCGTCGCGGCGCGCGGCGGCGGAAAGGCCGAACCTGATTTGGCCGCGCCGCATGATGCGCAGCGCCTCGGCCAGCGCGGGCGCGGCGCAGCGGGCGGCCTCCAGGAGCGCCTCGAGTTCGCCGGGAGCCAGCGGAAGCGGCGCGGGCGCAGGACGCGAGGCGGCCTCGCCGAGGGCGGCCAGCACCGCGCCCAGGTGGCGCCTCGTCAGCCCGAGCCCCGTGCGGACGACGCCGTCGGGCCGCGGGATGACCACCTCCACCAAATCGCGCTGCTCGGCGAGCAAGCGCGCGAGGCGGGCGCAGAACACCGCCGCGCGCGTGACGGGCGGCGCCGCGCCGGCGTGAAGCCGCGTGCTGGGCGCCAGCACGATCCGCGCCCGCACGGGCACCTCGTTCTCGAACTCCTTGACGAGAAGCTCGTCGCGCCGCGCCGAGGCGCGCCACGCGATCGACTTGAGCGCGTCGCCTTCCTGGTAAGCGCGCAGCGCGAGCAGCTCGGCGCCAAAGCCGGCGCGGCGCTGCATGTGGCGGCCGTGCCTGAGGAGCGTGTTGATGCCCTTGCGCCACGGCTGTAGGAAATGCTTTGCAAAGATGTCGGGGACGACGCGCAGCGCGCCGGGCGCCTCCAGGTGGCGCGCGGTTCGGAATAATCCGGCGGGCGAAGCGATGGTCAGCACGACGCCGGGGAAGCGGAAGAGAGCCAACCCGTCGGCGCGGACGCGGTAGGAGAGGCGCGCCGCGCCCGTCTGATCCGCTTCGCCCGCGAAGCTCGGATCGCCCTCGACCGTCAGGCCCCGAGGAACGAGGTCGCGGAACGCGAGGGGCACGCGCAGCCTGGTCGAGGCGGCGAGTTTCACCGTCACCTCGACGGCGTGGCCGGCGAACGCCGTGGCGCGATCGCCGGCGGGGCCCATGGTGCGCGCGGCCTTGAAGGCGCCCGCGGCGCGGCACATGAGGAGCCACATGAGCCCGTCGGCGGCCAGCAGGAAGGCGAGGGCCAGCGCCGCCGTGATCGTCGGGCGCGAACCCATCGCCGCTCCCCCGAGAGCGGCCAGAAGCGCGCAGAGCGCGAGCGTTTTCCCCGGACCGGTCATTGTCAGCGCGTCTCCCACAAGTCCAGGCGGCCGAAGATCTCCTCGAGCACCGCGCGGGCCTTGAGGCCGTCCATCTCGGCCTCGGGCTTCAGGATCAGCCGATGGCTGAGCACGGGGTCCAGAAGGGCGCGCAGGTCCTCGTGGATCACGAAGGGGCGCCCCTCGAGGGCGGCGCGGGCGCGCGCGGCCGTCACCAGGGACAGGGAGGCGCGCGGGCTCAGCCCCAGGAGAATCGCGGGGTGGCGGCGCGTCTCGCGCGCGAGCTCGCCCGCCGTCCTGAGGACGCCGTCGCCCATGGGAATCTCCTCCAGGGCGGCCTGGGCCTGCCTGATCTCGGCGACCGTCGCGACGGCTTGCGGGGGCGCCTGCGCGCGCGCGTGGGTCCTGAGAATCCGCATCTCGTCGGCGAGGGACGGATAGGGGAAGGGCACGCGCACGAGGAACCGGTCAAGCTGGGCCTCAGGCAGCCGGTAGACGCCCTCCTCCTCGACGGGGTTCTGGGTCGCCAACACCAGGAACGGGTCGGGCAGCGGCAGGCTCCGGCCGTCCAACGTCACCTGACGCTCCTGCATGGCTTCCAACAACGCCGCTTGGGTCTTGGCGGGGGAGCGATTGATCTCGTCGGCCAGGAGCACCTGCGTGAAGAGCGGCCCCTTGCGGAGCACGAACTCGCCGGTTCGGCGGTCGAGGATCGTGCCGCCCGTCACGTCGGCGGGCAGCAGATCGGGCGTGAACTGGATGCGCTGGAACTCGGCTCCGAGCGCCGCCGCGAAGGAGCGCGCCAGCAGCGTCTTGGCGACGCCGGGCACGCCCTCAAGCAGCGCGTGGCCCCGCGCGAGCAGCGCCGCCAGCAGGAGATCGATTTCGACCTCAAGGCCGATGACAACGGGCTCGATCGCCGCGTGCAGACGGCTCTTGAGCGCCGCGAAGGCGCCGGCGGATTCAATGTGCTGGTCCATGCGGAGTCTCTCCTTCGAGCGGATCGAGTTCCTTGACGAAGCGCGCGAACGCCCCGGGGCGGTCGCAGGCGGCGGCGCGGCGGAGCAGCTTGGGGCGCAGGCGCCGCGGCGCGGCGCAGGCCAGGCGTCTGGCGGCGAAGGCGGCCGGCGCGGCCGGAGGCGCGGCGCCGAACGGCGCGCGCGGCGGCTGCCAGACGCCGAGAATGCGTCTCAGCAGCAGCCACACGGCGAGCATGCCGGCCGCGGCGCAGAGCACCGGGAACGCCGATCTGTTGAGGCTGTCCACGGGTGCCGCGGCCTGTGCGTCCGCCAACAGGCGGTTGAAATCGGCGATGGTGGGGGCGAGATCGGGAAAGGATGGGAACGGCGCGGGGGTTAGGGACGGCGGCATCGACTCCAAGGCGCTCGCGCACCGGCGGCCGTGGAGGTAAACCGCGGCCGTGCGCGCGCCGGCCAGCAGGTTCCGGAGAAACCGTTCGTTGTCCCGCTCGGGAAGCATGAGGTTGATGAAGAGGCTCTGGTCGCCGATGGCGATGACGCGGCCGCGGTGCGCGCGCACTTCGCGCGCGAAGGCGCGCGAAGCGCCGCCGCGGCGGTCGAAGAAGGCGAGCGGCTTGCCCGCGCCGCGCACTTCCCTGGCGCGGTTGGCAACGAGCGCGGCGACGCCGGCCAGAAGAGGCGCTTCTCCGGCGAAGGCGGTGATCAGGGGACAGTCGGGCTGTCCCTTGAAGCAGGCGAAAGGGTTGAGGGCGAGGTGGATCTCCGGGGCGAGGCTCAAGTCGAATTCGGCCAGGAGCGCCCGGGCGTCCGGGTCCTCGGTGGCGATGCACAGGACGGCGCCTTCGCGCACCGCTTCGCGGAACGCGCGCGGCGTGGGGAAGGCGGGCGCTTTTCCCAGGACGAAGATGAGATCCGCGGCGCCCGGCGCGTCCGCGCGGACGTTCTCGTCCTCCAGCACGGCGAAGAAGCCTTCGAAGCCGTCCCACGGCGCCGCGATCGATCCGGCGGAGAGACAGAGCGTCAGCAGGCAGCCCATCGCTCACCCCTGTTGCGCGTAGCGCGCCGCGGCCGCCAGGGAGGCGAGCCGCCCGTTGAGCGCGGAGAGCTCGCCCGGCGGTTTTTCCGCCGCGCGGTACCAGATCTCGTAGAAAGCGCGGTTGAGGGGCGGCAACTGCGCGGCGATTTCCGGGCGCCGCGCGGCGGCGTCGCGGGCCAGATCGGCGAGCACCCGCCCTCTGAAGGGCAGGCCGGCGTCGTGAAGGACGCGGCGGTAGAACGCGAGCAGCGCCCGCGCGAAATCCTCGCCTCGCGGCCCGACGGCGCCGAAGTCAGGAAGGGGCGGGGGCGGCTCCGCGCGGCCCTTTCTGCGGAGAAAGAACACGATGCCCAGCGCGCCCGCCGCCGCCATGACGAGCGGGACGACGAAGGGCGGCAGAGTGAGGGCGCCCGCGCGTCCGGCCGCGCGGTCCGTGAGGGCGCGGAGATTCCCAAACAGCCGGCGGAATCCGACTTCGCCGCGGTGGTACAGATCGCTCAGGCGGTCCAAGTGCCCCTCGGAAACGCCCGCGCGGCGGAAGAAAGCGCCGATCTCCTTGAGCTTCCGGCCGAACGCGGCCGCGCTGCGCTCGCCCCGGGCGCGCAGCGCCGAGCTCACGACGAAGCGCTCCACGCCGGCGCGATAGGGCGAGGCCTCGAGGGCTTCGGTCAGACGCTGAAGCGACTCGATCCGGATCGTGTCTTCCGGATCCGCCAGTTCCGCCGCCCGCGCAAGCTCGGGCAGCGCGGCGAGGAGGTCCGGCGCGCGCACGTAGAGCGCCTCGACCAGGTCCGCGAAGAATTCAGGCGGCACGGAGGCGAGATCTTGGCCGAGCCGCTCGGCCTCTTCCCGGAGGATTCCGGCCAGGCGCAAGGCGCGGTCGATCTGCTCGAATTGGGGAAGGTAGGCTGCGAGGGGGTTGTTGAGCTCCGGGCGTCCCGGGAACCGCTCGGTGGCGAGGCGGCGGTGGGGGACGTCCGAGTCCGCCCACGCGGAAGGGAGGAGCAACGCCGCCGCGAGGAATGCCGCGGCGCCGCGCCGGCCCGGTCGAGGCCGGAGCGCGCGCGGTTTTCCGACGAGGGGCCTGGCATGCGCGGGCATGGTGACAGGATCCACGCGAAGCGCGCGGGCGTCAAGAGCGGCGCTGGAAGCGGCGCCGGCGCGTGGTATAAATGGGAGGCTTGGCGGCGGAGGGCCCGCGCGAGGAGGTTGTGGCATGCGCGACGATGGACGATGCACGAGAGCGCGCCGCATGGCGGCGCTGCTTGCGGTCGCCGCGTGCGCGGGAGGCTGCGACCGGCCGGAACCGGCCGGAGGAGGAGACATCGGCATGGCGGCGGAACGCGAAAAAACGGCGGGCGGCGGGTTTTCCCGGACGGATGAGGAGCTCAGGGCGATGCTCACGCCCGAGCAGTACCGCGTCATGGTGCGGGATGGCACCGAGCGGCCCTTCGAGAACGAGTACTGGAACCACAAGGCCGAGGGGCTCTACGTCGACCGGATCTCGGGCGCGGCGCTCTTCAGCTCGCGCGACAAGTTCGATTCGGGCAGCGGGTGGCCGAGTTTCACGAAGCCGCTCGACGCCGGCGCCGTCGTGACGAGGCCCGACGCGAGCCACGGCATGATCCGGACGGAGGTGCGCGCGGCGCGGAGCGGCGGCCACCTCGGGCACGTGTTTCAGGACGGTCCCGCGCCGGCGGGGCTCAGGTACTGCATCAACTCGGCGGCCTTGCGTTTCGTGCCGGCGGCGCGGCTCGCCGCGGAGGGCTGCGGCGAGTACGCGCGGCTCTTTTCCGAAACGCCCGCGGCGCCGGCGCGGACGGAGACGGCGGTTTTCGCGGCGGGCTGCTTCTGGGGCGTCGAGGCGGTCTTCATGGCGGTGCCCGGCGTCGTCGCGACGACGGCAGGCTACACGGGCGGTTCGCCGGCTAACCCGAGCTACGAGGATGTGTGCACCGATCGCACCGGTCATGCCGAGGCCGTGCGCGTCGAGTTCGACCCGAACCGGGTGTCGTACGAGCGGCTTCTCGACGTGTTCTGGGGCTGCCACGACCCGACCACGGCGAACCGCCAGGGGCCCGACGTGGGCACGCAGTACCGCTCGGCCATCTTTTTCAGCTCGCCCGAGCAGGAGCGGGCGGCGCGGGCGTCGAAGGCGGCGCTCGACGCCTCGGGGAAGCTGGCGCAAGCCGCCGTCACGGAAATTGTTCCGGCGGCCGCGTTCTACCCGGCCGAGGAGCGCCACCAGAAATACCTGCAGAAACGCGGCCTCGGCTCCTGCGGAACGGGGCGCTGAGGCCCCGGCCGGGCGGGGCGGGCTCCAGCCCACGGCGCGCGCAGCCGAAATCGCGTAAAAGGGTGGTGGGTTCTTGCCCGCGGGCGAGCGCGGTGCTACTGTTAATACCCGACCGCGCTCGCGGGTGTGTCCGGCGGGCGCGGCCGGCGGTTCCCAAGCCGCGCGGATCGGAACAAGTCCGCTCGGAAGCGCGGGTCGTGTCCGCGCCCCGGGCATTGTCTGGAGGTGGTGCCATGCGGTGCGTGAAGTTCCTCGGAGCGATCGTTCTGCTCGCGGCCTTCTGGTCCTGCAGCGGTCCCGATCAGCGGGTTCCACACGTCGACCCGCTGGAGAGGGTGCCGCAGAAGGCCGAGCCGCTGCCGGGCGGGCAGTCTTCTCTGCCGGCCCCGGCGGCGTTGGAAACGGGGGCGGCCGCGGCCGCCCCCGTTTCGCCGTCGCCCGCGGTTCCGCCGCCGCCTCCGTCGTCGAGCGCCGCGGCGCCGGCCGCCGATCCGCTGCGCGCCTTGGCCGATCGCGTCATCCTCGCGGTGGCGGCGGCGCAACCCTCGCATCTGGTCGCCGTGTTTCCCGCGCTGAGTCCCAGTTCCGCCACCGGAGGCGTGCGCGCATCGGTCCTCGGCGACCGTATCTCGAACGCTATTGCCGACGGAATCAGGCGGCGCCTGCCCGAAGTGGAAGTCCCGACCTTCGGCAATCTCCAGACGCTGATTCTGCAAGTCGGGAACCGCGGCCTGGGCGATATCCTGGCTCCCGAAGACCCCTTCTTTCTCGCCGACCGGATCGGCGCGGAAATCGTCGTGATGGGCAAGATCCGGCCGACGGTGGACGACCGGAGCCTCAGGCTTCTGCGGCTGCAGGTCGAATACGAAGCGCGCGACCTGCGGACGGGCGCGAGCATCGCCGTGGCCATGCACGCATACCCCGGCGACGATCCGGCGGCCGCGGCGCTCAATTCCGAGTTGGAGCTCGCGGGCGAGTGGGTGGTGGGCGCCTATGCGCCGCCGTTCACGCCATCGCTGGAACGCGAGCTGGAGTTCGTCATCTACCGCATGGTGCGGCGGCTCCTGGCCGCCGCCGGCCCGGCGTTGGCCGGCAAGCGGCTCGCCGTCGCGCCCGTCAGGACCGAGAGCTTCAGCGATCTCGCGCTGGATGATTTCATCCGCGCTTTCAACGAGGAGCGGCGCTCCCTTGCCCAGCGGGCCAACGGTTGGAAGGGCGTCGATGTCAACGAACAGGCCCTCGACATGGGGCCCGTGACCCTCATGGGAAAGAGCTTCGCGTCGCTCAGGGCGGCGCGCGATCATCTGCGGGTCCTCATGCGCGCGACGCGCGTGTCGGTCTCGGCGCAGTTTTCCAATGAGCTGACCAACCGCGTGGCCGAGGAGCTCAGGCGCCAAGGGGGGGCGGCCTTCGAGGTGAGCCTGAGCATGGACGACCGCCGCGAGATCGAGAACTTCATCGCCCGCGAGGGCCGCGTTGTCGAGGAGACGGGCACGATCGACCCGGCGACCATCGCCCAACTCAGGACCAAGGGCGGCGAAATCCTGTTGGCGGGGCGCTTCGCCTGCATGGACTACTGCTACGAGCTGAGCGGCTATTTGCTCGATATGACCACCGGGCAGCGCGTGGGCGCGCCGGCGGGCGGCGCCTTCGATGCGCGCCTGACGGAGGAGATCAAGAAAAGATTCTAGGAAGCGGCGGACGGGACCGAGAAGAAAGGAGCCACATCCCCATGGTACGCATTTTGACGATTGCGGCGGTGGCCGTGTGCATGCTGGGCTGCAGGACCTACAAGGGGCGGCTGATGGAGAAGGGCGAGGACGACTTGGTCGGCGCCCGAGCGGCCGGCACGGAGACCCACAGCCGCCTCATCGACGAGGCCCTGACGAAGCTCCTCACGCGGCACGAGGGCGAGGTGAAGAGCGCGCACGCGAAAGTCGCGTTCATCGACCTGGAGAACAAGTCCGCCGAGGAGCTGGGCGACTTCAGGGAGCAGATCATAGAGATCATCGAGACCGTGGTGGAGAACTCGAACCGCTATCGCATGATTTCCCGGCGTTTCGTTAAGACCGCCCTGAACGAGTGCCGCATCACGCCGGACCAGATCTTGCTTCCGAGATATCGGCGGCAGTTCGCGCAGGTGCTCGAGCAGCAGAACAACCCGGTGGATTTCGTCCTGTACGCCGTGCTGACCAGCGGCACGACGACGGGGGTCGCAAGCACGCAGCGCGACTATCTGCTCAGCATGGAGCTGATCAACGTCGTGACCGGCGATTTGGACAAGGAATCGGCGCGCGTGCGCAAGGAATACCAGAAGTAGGCGCGCACGGAAGCGCGGCATGGGCCGTCGTTTCGCCATCCTAGGCGCGCTTGCCGCCGGTGTGTGCGGCTGCGCGAGCTACGACGAGATCGTGGCGCCCGCGCGGGCGGCCTACGCCGCCGGCGACTACGCCGAGGCCGAGCGCGTGCTCGCCCCCTACGCCGACGAGAAAGGCAAGGATCAGCCGGCGTTTCTCTGCGAGCGCGCCCTGCCGCAGATCGCGCAGGGCAAGCTCGCGGAGGCCACCGAGGGGCTCAGGATCGCGCGGGATCAGTTCGATCTGCACGACCAGAAGCTGGCCACCGAGTGGATCGGCTCGCTGCTGGTGGATGACACCGTGATCGCCTATCCGGGCGAGGACTACGAGAAAATCCTGATCCGCGTGGTGCTCGCGCTGGTCGACCTGCTCGGGGCGCGCAAGGACGCGGCCGCCTATGCCAACCAGGTCATCCTGGAACGGCAGAGGATCATCGACCGCTCTCCCGAGATCGAGGGGCGGAAGATCAAGGCGGATTACAAGGACCTCGGCATCGGCCGATACCTTGTGGGTTTGCTGGCCGAGGAGGCCTTCAACCAGGGGGACGCGCGGCGCAACTATCGCGAGGTCGTCAAGCTCGAGCCGCAATTCGCGTACGGGCCGGAGGATCTTGCGCGGGCCGAGACGCGGGCGCCGTCGGAGAAGGGCGACGGCGTTCTGTATGTTTTCTGCCTGGTCGATCGGGGGCCGTTCAAGGTCCAAGTGGTGCACGAGCCCTCGACCGTGGCCATGCACTTGGTGTGGATCATGGGAAGCCTCATCGGGCAGAAGCTTGTCACCCCGTCGGTGGTGCCGGTCAGGGTTCCGGAACTCGTGTTCCCGGAGCGGACGATCGAGGACGTGGAGGTGGCGGTCTCCGGCGGTTTCTCGCGGACGACGAGCGAGCTGCTCAGCGTGGAGGCGGCGGCCAAGCAGGAGTTCGACAGCGTGCGGGATTGGATCGTAGCGAAGGCTTTTCTGCGCCGCCTCGTCAAGAAGGCCATCGTCGAGGCCGGCAAGCGCGTGATCCAGCACCAGCAGAAGAGCGACCGGCGGCGGATGTCCGATGCGCAGGTCGCGACCGAAGCGGGCGCGTTGGTTGTCGGCGCAATCCTGGAGGCGATGGAGGCGGCCGACACGCGTTGCTGGAGCCTGCTTCCCGCGTCCCTCCAGGCGGTGCGCTTGGAGCTTCCCGAGGGCGAGCATGCGATTCGGATCACGCCGCTCTGGCGCGGCCGCCCCGCAGGCAGTCCGGCGGAGGCGCGTGTAACGATCGAGGATGGGCGCAACTCCTATTGTCTAGCGATCTTCCCGACCGCGCGCGCCGTGCCCGCGGTGATCGCATCGCAACCGGTCTTCGGGTCGCAGGCGCCGTAGCCGAGGCGCTCGCCCGGTCTAGGAAGACGGTGGAGCGGGCGCGGGTGGTGCCGGAGCTGGAGCGGGCGCCGGAGCCGGAGCGGGCGCCGGGGCCGGAGCGGGCGCTGGGGCTGGAGCGGGCGCGGGTGGTGCCGGAGCTGGAGCGGGCGCCGGAGCCGGAGCGGGCGCCGGAGCCGGAGCGGGCGCCGGAGCCGGAGCGGGCGCCGGAGCTGGAGCGGGCGCCGGTGCCGGAGCGGGCGCCGGGGCCGGAGCGGGCGCCGGAGCCGGAGCAGGCGCCGGGGCTGGAGCGGGCGCGGGTGCTGGAGCAGGCGCCGGGGCTGGAGCGGGCGCCGGTGCCGGAGCGGGCGCCGGGGCCGGAGCGGGCGCCGGGGCCGGAGCGGGCGCCGGGGCCGGAGCGGGCGCCGGGGCCGGAGCGGGCGCCGGGGCCGGAGCGGGCGCCGGGGCCGGAGCGGGGGCCGGAGCCGGAGCGGGCGCCGGGGCTGGAGCAGGCGCCGGGGCTGGAGCAGGCGCCGGGGCTGGAGCAGGCGCCGGGGCTGGAGCAGGCGCCGGGGCTGGAGCAGGCGCCGGGGCTGGAGCAGGCGCGGGTGCTGGAGCGGGCGCCGGTGCCGGAGCGGGCGCCGGAGCCGGAGCGGGCGCCGGAGCCGGAGCGGGCGCCGGAGCCGGAGCGGGCGCCGGAGCCGGAGCGGGCGCGGGTGTTTGATCCGCCTCGGCTTCGGGCGCAGCCGCCGGTTCCTCGGTCACGGGCTTTTTCTTTTCCATGATCTCCTTCGCGGTCTCCACGTCGATCGCAAAGGGAACCAAATCCGCCTCTTCGCTTGCGCCGGGCGCAAACTTGTCGGCGAACTCGGGCGGCGGCAGGAAGAGAGGCGTGATCACCAAGTCCTTGAAGTAGGCGCGGTGCCTGAGGTTCCGGCGGCCGCCGTAGCACTGCAGCGCGATGGCGCCCTCGGTCACCGCCGGCGCTTTCGCCTCGCAGGCCATCTTCCCGTTGAGATCGACGCGGATCCACTCGCGGTAGGCGAGGATGCGCATGTCGTTCCACTCGGGCAGGAGTTTGGGGTCCACGCTGGCCGCAAGCCCCATAATGCTGCCGGTGCGGTTGGGGACATCAGGCCGATCGAGAATCTGAACCTCGATCCCGATGGAGTCCGGGGTCTCCCGCCCCATGGATGCGTCGCGGATAATGACGCCGCTGTTGCCGTTGCGGGGCACCATCTTGAACTTGAGGGAGAGGTCGAAATCGCGGAATCGGTACTCGGAGACGAGATACCCGGCGCCCGGTTTGGCGGGATCCTGGTAGGCCTCGATCATCCCCTCGCGCACGAGCCACACGGCCGGACCCGTCACGTTGAAGCCGGTGAGGTCCTTGCCGTTGAACAGCGAATATCCGGTGGGGGCGCTCGAACAACCGATGGCGCACAGACAGGCGGCCATGGACGCGCGAACAAGTCCGGTCATGCACACCTCCCGCTTGCATGGCAAGCCGATGGGCGCGGAGCCGGCGCCCCGCGCTCTGCGCGATTCAAGGTACAACGTCAATTGTAGCCCCTCGGGCGGCGCGTAATCAACGCCGCCCGAGGCGGTTCCCCGCTTGCCGAGCCTCCGCGCCGCCGCTAAACTTGCCGCTTCGCCGCGGGCGCGGCGCCGGCGCAAGGAGCGGCTCCCGCCCGCCGCGGCCGGCCGGGAACCGCGCGCTCGCCCGCGCGTTCGGGAGGATCGCTATGTACAAGATTGCGGTGATCGGCGGGGACGGCACGGGCCCCGAAGTCGTTGCGGAAGCGCTCAAAGTGCTCGACGCCGTCGCGCGGCGCAGGAATATCGCCTACGAGACCCACGCCTTCGATTTCGGCGGGGACCGTTATCTGCGCACCGGCGAGGCGCTCCCCTCCTCCGCCGTCGAAGACCTGCGCGGCTTCGATGCCGTGCTGCTCGGCGCCATCGGCCACCCCGACGTGAAGCCCGGCATCCTGGAGAAGGGGATTTTACTGCGCCTGCGCTTCGAGCTCGACCAATACATCAACCTCCGGCCCGTCAAGCTCTATCCCGGCGTCACGGGGCCGCTGGCGGACAAGGGGCCCGAGGACATCGACTTCGTCGTCGTGCGCGAGAACACCGAGGGCCTGTACTGCGGCATGGGCGGCATCCAGAAGCTGGGCACGCCCGACGAAGTCGCGATCCAGGTCTCGGTCAACACGCGCAAGGGCGTCGAGCGCTGCATCCGCTACGCCTTCGAGGCCTGCCGCGCCCGCGGCAAGCGCAAGCGGCTGCTCCTCTGCGCCAAGACGAACGTCCTCACCTACGCCCACGATCTGTGGGAGCGCGTCTTCCACGAGGTCGCCGCCCGGTACCGGGATGTGGAGACCGACTACGCCCACGTCGATGCCACCTGCATGTGGATGACGCTCCAACCCGAGCGCTTCGACGTCATCGTCACCGACAACATGTTCGGCGACATCATCACCGATCTGGGCGCGGCAATTCAGGGCGGCCTGGGCATCGCGGCCGGCGGCAATATCAACCCCGACCCGGACGGCGTCTCCATGTTCGAGCCCATCGGCGGCTCGGCGCCCAAATACAAGGGCAAGAACATGATCAACCCCCTGGCGGCGATCTCGAGCGTCGACATGATGCTCCGCCACCTCGGCGAGGTGGCGGCCGGCAAGTCCATCGAGGCCGCGATCATGCGCGTCACCGAGCGCAAGCTCAAGAGCCTCGCCGCGGGCAGGATGGGCTACACGACGACCCAGGTCGGGGATCTCGTCTGCGAGGCGCTGGCCTAGGCCGGAACGGGAGGCTCAGGCCTCGGACTTGAGCGGCCGTTGCATCCACTCCGTCAGAATGTCCTTGACGGCGGCGCCCTCGTACAGCACGCGGCGGACGCCCGTCGCGATGGGCATCTCGACCTCGTAGCGGCGCGCGAGCTCGTGGACGCATGCGGCGGTGTAGTAGCCCTCGGCGATCCGGGGGCCCAGCGCCGCGAGCACCCGGTCCAGCGGCGCGCCCTCGCCGAGGGCGACCCCGAGCCTGCGGTTGTGGGAGCTTGCCGGCGAGTAGCACGTGAGGATGAGGTCGCCCAGGCCCGAAAGCCCTTGGACCGTCGTTTCGGGGATTCCCATGGCGCGGGTCAGAGCGCGCAGCTCGGCCAGCGCGCGCGTCACGAGCACGGCAACGCTCTCCTGCCCGAGGCCCAGGCCCGCCGCGGCCCCCGCGGCGATGGCGTAAACGTTCTTCATGGCGCCGAGCACGGCGACGCCGCGCACATCCGCGCTGCGGTACGGGCGGAAATTGCGCCACGCGAAGAGATCCTGGATCGCGCGGGCCAGAGCCGGATCGTCGCTCGCCACGGTTTCGGCCACCGGCGTGCGGGGGTTGAGAAGCCCCTCCGGAAAGCACGGGCCGCCCAGGTGGGCGTAGGGGCGCGGGCCGAGCTCCTCGCGCACGATCTCCGGCACGATGGCGCACGTGCCCTGCTCGATACCCTTGTTGATGCCGAGGATCGGACAGGACGAGTCCAAGGGCGCGAGCTCCTTGAGGACGGCCCGCAGAAACTGCACCGGCACGGCCAGGGCGATGAGGTCGGCGCCCGCGACGGCCTCCGCCAGGCGATCGGTCGCGGCGACGGCGTCGGGGAAGCGGAAGCCCGGCAGAAACGGGTTCGTCCGGCGAGCGCGGATCTCTTCGGCGACTTCCGGTTCTCGCGCCCAAAGGCGCACGGCGCAGCCGCGCTCGGCGAGGAAGATGGCGACGGCGCCGCCCCAGCGGCCCGCGCCGATCACGGCGATGGCGTGCAATGAATCCTTCGCGGCCATAGGATTCGCATTGTACCGCATGCGGCGCGGAATGTCGGCGGCGCTACCTGTCACGCGCTTCCTTGAACCATTGGTCCCAGGCGTCCGCGTCCAGGCCGAGGTTCCTGCCGGTGAGGGCTCGCAGACAGAGGGCGTAATCGACGAGCAGGCTGGGCGGCGTGCGCTCCGCAAGGGTGCAGTACTCCTCCAGGACGGCGGGCACGGCTTCCTTGCAGCCCCATTTCGCGAATGCGAGCAGGAGATACGGCCGCGCCTTGCCCCGGCGGAACGTCCTGATCCAGCGGCCGGTGTCCTCCGGCGCGCGCGCGAGGAAGGCGAGGGCGCCCAGCATGGCGTCGAAATCGTCGGCGTTCGCCGCCGGAACCGCGCGCGTGCCGAGGGCGGCGGGGTCCTGATGCGCCTGTGCGATCCGCAGATACGCGGGGATCACCCAGGTGGGAATCCCGCGTTCCTCCGCGGCTTGGGTCCGCAGGAAGTCCATGAAGCGTCCGGCGGCCTCCCGGCTCGGCTCCGCTGCCCGAAAGATGTCCAGGTGCTCCTCGAGCACCTTCGTGAAGTCGTCGATCGGCATCGGCTTGTACGTGAAGAGCGCATCGACCGCGGCCGCCCCCTCGCGCTCGAAGTCCGCGGCGAACTGCGCCATGGCGTCGGCATCCACGCCGGCCGTGTCCTTCCAAACGGCGGGGCGGATGGCGTCGTAGGCCCGCCGGGAAGCGTCCGCAAGCTCGCCGTGCAGGCTGGAGAACGCCGCCAGGCGCCCGAGGAGCGGCGCCTGCCGCGCGAGCAGGGCGCGGTAGGCGGCGACATGCCGCTCGTACGCCGGGATGTCGCCGGCCGCCAGATCGAAGAGAAGCCATTCCTGGAGCACGGCGCAGGCGAGCGACAGCTTGCGGAGGGTGATCTCGTCCTCTTCCTCGGCGCAGGCGCCGGCGGCGCGGTCAGCCACCCTGAGTCTGCCGGCGGCGGCGTCCGCGGCGCCGCTCAGGAGCAGGAAGCGGCTTTCGAGCAGCGCCAACTGAACAAGCTGCGCGAAGCGTTGCGCGTTCTGGAGCTGCGGGCGGTCGAGCCACTTGAGCCACGTCGCGATTTCGTTCCCCTTGGCATCGAGGAGGAACCTAAGCGAAGCGCGGCGCGCCTCGCCGTAGTGAAAGAAGATGCGGCGTTTCCCGGCGAGCGTCTCGCCCAGGTGCGCCCAATCCGGGAAGCGCGGCGCGCGCTGCGCGTGGAAGAGCTCCCGCAGGCAGGCGGGCAAGCCGTTATCGGGCTCGCGCGCCTCCCACTCGGCCAGGACCTGCAGGAAGGGGGGCGTGCCGACCAGCTCTTCATCGAGATTGGGCTCGGCCTCGAAGAACCAGGCGTCGGTGAGCGCGGCGGCGATCTCGGGCGCGTGCGCGAGGTCCCACGCCCGCAGAAGCTTGGCGCGGTCGCCGAGCACGATGCCGGCCCGATGCAGGTCCCGAGCGGCGGGGGGCACATCCGCGCGCGCCGGCGCAACGGCGGCGGCGAGCGCGGCACAGATCAGGCGGTACCACATGCGGTTGCTCCGTTCCGATTTCCTCGCGCGCCCCGCGGGGCGGCGGCGGTGAAGACATTCCCAGTATATATCATCGGCCGCGGACGGCGGACGCTTGCGCCCGTTCGGGCCGGGGCGGCGTCAGCGGCCTTTGGCTCGCGCCGCCTCGCGCTGCGCCTCGGTGCGGAAGATGCGGCCGGCCGCGAAGCTCTTTTGGACGTGAATCGCCCGGGAGGGACACATTTCCTGGCAACAGAGGCAGGAAATGCACGCGGGCGCGTAAAGCGTGGGGACCGCGCCTTTCTCGCCGCGCATGGCGCCCGTCGGGCAGGAGCGCACGCAGATGTGGCAGCGCGTGCAGCGCTCGGGAAGGACGCGGGGCTTGACCCAGAAGAGGCGGCCGGCCGCGGCGGCCAGGGGGCGCATGAGCCAGCGCGGCACGCGCGGCGCGATCCTGGAGGTGTGCGGCAACCGGAAGCCGGGAATCCTGAGGGCCTCGGCGGACTCGCCGAGCACCGTGATGGCGCCGCGCTCGCCGATGCCCAGTCCGCGCCGCCCGGCGGCGGCCAGCAGGGGCACATCGCGCACGTCGAATCCCATGGCCCAAGCGCACAAGGTGTCGATGGCCAGGGGATCGGTCCCCGCGAAGATGCGCCCGACGCGCCGGGGCGTGCCGCCCGAGGGTCCCTGCCCCTCCATGGCGATGACGGCATCGACCAGGGAAAACCCGGCGGGAAAGACCGTCCACAGGGCGCAGACGATCTCCGCGAAATCATCGGGGCGCGGCGCCAGGGTGTGGAGCTTCGTCTTGAGGAAGCCCGGAATGTAGCCGTAGATGTTCTTCAGGGCGCAGGTGATGTGGGTGAGCGTGTGCGTCTTGAGCTTGGGGAGATTGACGATGAGCTCGGCCTCGCGGACGGGCTGCGCGATGTTCACCTTGCGCGCCGCCGAGAAGGGCAGGACGACCTCGACGGAGCCCGACTCCTGGAAGTTGCGCAGCGGCAATTCGAGTTCGCGGCAGACGGCGGCGATGCCGCACTTCTCGAAGGCGGGCGCGGCGGGGCCCGGATCGCCTCCGGGGCCGTCGCCGACGGACACCGCGGCGCCGGCCGCCAGGAACTCGGCCGCCACGGCGCGCACCACCTCGGGATGCGTCGTGACCGCTTCGTCGGGCGCGGCGGCGCGCAGCACGTTGGGCTTGAGGAGCACGCGCGTTCGGCCGGCGAGGATGCCGGACGCGCCCCCCAAGGGAGCCATGGCCTGCCGCACGGCGGCGCCGATGCGCTCGCGCTCGTAGGAATCGACCCGGGCCGCCGCCACCTTGCCCGGGAACCTTCCTCCCGGCGCCGCGCGCTCCATGCCCGGGGCGCCGCTAGGAGGCCTGCGCGCCGCCCGTCAGGAGGAGGGCGTTCGCGGTCTGGGTGAAGGCGATGCAGTTTTTGAGGATGAAGGTGACGAAGACGATGAGGCTGGCGGACTTCATACTGGTCGCGTAAACCCGCGAGGTGATGTACGCGGGCAGGAAGAAGAAGATGCCGAACCACATGAGGATGCCGCCGAACTGGATCACGCGGCTGTCGAGGCTCAGCGCGCGGACGGAGTCGAAGCTCAAGACGCCGGGAGTCGCTTGGGTGGCCACGACCAGGACGACCAGGCCGAGGATCACGAGCAGAATTTGCATGCCGGTGCTGGCGAACGACACGGTCGCGGCGTTGGCGATCGTCGGGCTCTTGAAGCGGAGCGCCATGCTGCCGAACCAGAAGATGCACATGTCGCTCACGATATAGAGCAACGCGGCGATGAACACCGCCATGGCTATTTTGGGCCCCATGAGCGGCCCGTCCTGGAATTTCAAGCCGAGAAGATTGCAGAGGGCGAGGATGCGGTCGGCCATGACATCGAAAAGATCCCCGATCGTCGCGATCGCAACGCCGCCCGCCGCGGAGTTGCCGGAGGTCTTGGCGGGCTTGGAATTGCGTGCCGGCGCCGCCTTCGCGGCGGCCCCGGCGGCTTGCGCGCCGGCCCATTCGTCGGGGTTCGAGGGCAGAGTGATGATTATCCCGGGCTCGAGCGTGTCGCTCTCGAGTCGGTTGGCGGTCTTGATGGCGCCCGCGTACTCGGTGGTTCCGTAACGCTGCTTGGAGATGCGGGCGAGGGTGTCACCCTCCTTGACGCGGTATGTCTTGCCGGGGACATCGACCGCTCCGAACGGCGCAGGGTCGAGCACCATTCCGCTTGCCGGCGGGGCCGCGTTCGCGACGACCGCAAGCATGAGTGTGATGGCCGTGGTGCGCATGGCCTCCTCCTTGGCGGGCGGCCTTCTCCCCGCGGAGGCGGGAAAGGCGCGCCGACCGCCGTTGGTTGCTCACGATCCGTCCGGCCGCGCGACCGGACGAGATCGGATTACGCTAATCTTTATCGGACGGTCGCGCCAGGGACTTTATGGTTTTTTCGGAACTCGGGCGGCCCTCGGCAGGCGCGACGGGGGCGCAAGGTGCTCGAAGCGGCCGTTTTTTGAGCAGGGCCGCCCCGAGCTTGCACGGAGGGCGGCGCGGGGCCGTCTCTCGCCCGTATTGCGGCCCGGGCGCCGCCCCACTAAAGTGGTGAGGTTGTTTCGCGCCCGGCAGGGGCGCCGGCAGGTCCGCGCCGCGCGCGCGGCCCGATTCCAGGAGCACGCATGGACATAGAGACCCTGGCACGCGGCCTTCATCCCCTCGAGATCAGGGTGCTTCGAGCCTGTCCCGAGCGAGGCGAGGCCGAGGAAAAGCAGGTGCGGAGCGAGGCGGGCCTGGAGGAAGGCCAGTTCCGCCGCGCGGTTCAGTGGCTGCTGAGCAAAGAGATCGTCGCGGTGGTGCGCGAGGAGGTCGTCGAGACGATCCGCTTGACCGAGCTCGGCAAGGCCTTCGCCGCCAAGGGGACGCCGGAAATGCAGCTTTTGGCCCGCGCGGCCGCTATGCCCGGCCTGACGGTGCCCGAGTGCACCGCGGGGTTCGACCTGCCGGAAGAAGAGGTGCGCGCCGCCTTCGGCAAGCTCAGGAAGCTTGACGCGCTCAGAATCGCGGGCGGCGGCGTGGAACTTAACCAGGGCGCCGATATCGGCCCGTTCGAGCGCGTGTCGGCCCTGATCGCCCGCCTCGCGGGGCAGGCCGGAGCGGCGCTGGCGGCGCTCCCCGCCGACGAACAGGAGACCGTGCGGAGCCTGGTCCACAAGCGCATGCGCGCCAAGGGCGTGTTCTACCTGGAGCGCGCGACGAATCTCGTGTTCGCGCTCACGGCCGCGGGCGCCGAAGTGCGCGCCAAGGCGTTCGCGCTGGGCCTGCGCGGCGAGGAGGTGTCGCGCCTGACGCCGGAGATGCTGCGCGACGGGTCGTGGCGCGGCAAGACGTTCCGGAAGTACAGCGTCGACTTCGCCCCGCCGCGCCGCGTGCTGGCGCGCAGGCACCCGTACCGGGAGTTCCTCGACTTCGTCAAAAGCAAGCTCACGTCCATGGGCTTCGTCGAGATGCGCGGGCCGCTGGTCGAGTGCGAGTTCTGGAACATGGACGCGCTCTTCATGCCGCAGTTCCACGCGGCCCGCGAGATTCACGACGCCTATTTCGTCAAGGCGCCCACCCATGCCGCGCGCCTCGAGCCCGACTTCCTGGCGCAGGTGGCGGCGGCGCACGAAAACGGCGGCGAGTCGGGGGGGCGCGGCTGGCGCTACACCTTCGACCGCGAACGCACGCGGCGCCTGGTCTTGCGCACCCAGGGCACGGCGCTCTCGGCGCGGCAGCTCGGGTTGGGCGCTCTCGTCCCGGGCCGGTACTTTGCCATGGCGCGCTGTTTCCGCCCCGACACGGTGGACGCGACGCATGCTTGCGATTTTTTCCAGTGCGAGGGCATCGCCCTGGGCGAGGAGATCAATTTCAGGACCCTGCTCGGGCTGCTCGCGCTCTTCGCCACGGAGGTCGCCAAGGCCGAGGAAGTGAAGTTCGTGCCGGCGTACTTCCCCTTCACGGAACCGTCGGTCGAGGCGCATATCCGGCACCCGCGCCTCGGTTGGATCGAGCTGGGCGGAGCGGGTATCTTCAGGCCCGAGGTGACCTATCCCCTCGGCGTCAAGGCGCCGGTCCTGGCTTGGGGCCTGGGCTTGGACCGCATGGCCATGGTGGCCCTGAAGATCAACGACATCCGCGAGCTTTTCAGCCGCGACCTCGACGCGCTTCGCACGCGGCGCCTCGAGCTCGAGCTTTACTGAGAGAGGACGCGCATGCCGACGATAAGCTGCAGCGAACGCGATCTCCTGGCGCTCATCGGCGAGGAACTGGACCGCGACCGGCTTTTGTCGCTCCTGCCCCTGGCCAAGGCGAGCTTCGACGGCGAAGAGGACGGCAAGCTCAGGATCGAGCTCCAGGACACGAACCGCCCCGACCTGTGGTCGTGCGAGGGAATCGCGCGGCAAATCCGGGCGCGCCTGCGCGGCGCGCTTCCGGCGTACCCGTTTTTCCGCGCCCGGCCGCCCCGCGCCGGCGGCCGGATCGAGGTCGACGCCGGCCTGGCGGCCATCCGCCCCATCGTGGGCGCCTTCATCGCCCGCGGCGTGCGGGTCGACGAGGCGACGCTGGTCCAGATCATCCAAACGCAGGAGAAGCTCTGCGAGGGCTACGGCCACAAGCGCCGCGAGGCGGCCATGGGCGTTTACGACGCCTCGGCGATCGCATTTCCCGTGCGCTACCGAGCGGCGCGGCCCGAGGAGGCGCGCTTCGTGCCCCTCGGCTTCGAGGAGCCGATGACGCTGGAGGAGATCCTGCGGGAACATCCCAAGGGCCGCGAATACCGCCGCCTGGTGGAGGCCTGCCCGCGCTATCCGCTCTTGGAGGACGCGGCGGGCACGGTGCTCTCGTTCCCGCCCATCATCAACAGCCGCGCCCTGGGCGAGGTCGCGGTGGGGGACGACAACCTTTTCGTCGAGGTGACCGGCCACGACCTGCAGGTCGTGGCGCTCGTCCTCAACATCATGGCCTGCAACTTCGCCGACCGCGGCTGGAAAATTGTGCCGATCACGGCGGTTTATCCCTACGACACGGCGGCCGGGCGCGAAGTGACGATTCCCATGGATATCGCGTGCACTCTGGAGGTGCCCCTCGCCGGGATCAACCAGGCCCTCGGCCTGACCCTGGCGGGGAAGGAGGTCCGAGAGCTGCTGCGGGCCTACGGCGTGGCGGCGCAGCTCAAGCCGCGCGGCATCGTCCGCGCCACGGCGCCCGCGTATCGCGCGGACTACATGCACCCGGCCGATGTCATCGAGGATATCGCCATCTGCCGGGGCTACGACGGGTTCGCGCCGCTGATGCCCGCGGCGTTCACGGTGGGGGGGCTGGCGCCGTCCACGCTGTTCGCGGACCGCGTGCGCCAGGAACTCGTCGGCTACGGCTTTCAGGAGGTCTTCAGCAACGTCCTCATGAGCCGGGAGGAGGCGCGGACGCGCCTGCGGATCGACGCGCCCCTCGTCGAGATCGAGAACTACGTCGCGGACACCTACGCCGTCGTGCGCGACCGTCTGCTCGTGTCGCTTTTGCGTGTCGAGGCCGCGAGCACCAAGGCGCAGTACCCGCACCAGATCTTCGAGGTCGGAGAGGTCGCCGTGTACGACGAGGCCGCCGTGCACGGCAGCCGCACCGAGGACCGCGCGGCCGCGCTCATGGCCTCCGGCGAAGCGGGGTTCTCGGACATGCATTCCTATCTCGATGCGTTGATGTATTTCCTCGCTCGGGACTACCGCCTCGAGAGCCGCGACGCCCCCTTCGCCATCGAGGGCCGCGCCGCCGTCGTGCGCGTGGGCGACAAGGAGGTCGGCGTCATCGCCGAGCTGCACCCCGAGGTCCTCACGGCTTGGGGCCTGGAGGCGCCGGCGGCGTACTTCGAGATCAACCTAAGCGCGCTGGCGTGACGCGCCGCGGGGGCGCATGCGGCGCGGGGAGGGCTGTATGCGGAGATTTCGCCGCATGGGCGCGGCGGCCGTCGTCGCCGCGGCCGGGGCGCTTCCGGCGGCGCCCGCCGAACCGGACTGGGCGGAGCCCATGCGCGCGGTGCACGCGCGCTTCACCGGCGCGCCGGGGACTTTCGCCCAGTTCGGCGATTCCATCACCGTGACCCTGGCCTACTGGACGCCGCTGCTTTACGTCCGGAAGAACGCGCCGCCCGAGCTGGAGGCCGCCTTCGCCCGCGTGAAGGCCTACCTGCGGCCCGAGTGCTGGCGCGACTGGAAGGGACCGGAGTTCGGGAACGAGGGCTCCCGGACGATGGCTTGGGCGCGCGAGCACGTCCAGGCGTGGCTCCGCAAGCTCAACCCCGAGGTCGCCCTCATCATGTTCGGGACCAACGATCTGGACCGGATCGATGCGGACCGGTACGCGGACCAGACGCGCGCGGTCGCCCGCGCGTGCCTCGACAACGGCACGGTGGTCATTCTGAGCACGATTCCGCCCCGGAGCGGCGCGGCGGCGAAGGCGGCGGCCTTCGCCGAGGTCGTTCGCGGCATCGCGCGGGAGATGCGCGTGCCGCTCATCGACTTCCACGGCGAAATCCTCGCGCGGCGCCCGGAGGATTGGGACGGCGCGTCGGAGCGCTTCGCCCCGTGGCAGGGCTACGACGTGCCCACGTTGATCGCGCGCGACGGAGTCCACCCGAGTAACCCGCCCGCCTTCAGGGATGATTATTCCGAGGAGGGGCTGCGCGCCTCGGGCTACGGGCTGCGCAGCGCGCTGACGCTTCTGGCGTACGACGAGGTCGTGCGGATGCTTCGGGCGGCCGCGGCGCCGGCGCCGCGGGGCTGGCCGGCCTGGTTTCCCAGGCCCGCGGCTCTGCCGCCGCCGGCCGGCGAGATCGTCGAGGTCAAGGATGCCGCCGCGCTCCTCGCGGCGGCGAAGAGCGCCCGGCCGGGCGCGACGATCTTGGTGGCGAAGGGCCGCTACGCGCCCCCCGCGCGCCTCGAGCTTGCGGCCGATGGCATCACGCTGCGCGGGGCGACGGGCAATCCCGACGACGTCGTCCTGGACGGCGGCCCGGCCGGGCTGGGAGAGCTGGTGGCGGTGCGGCGGGCCGTCGATGTCTGCATCGCCGACCTGACCGTGGAGAACGTCCGCTGGAACGGGATCAAGATCGACTCGGAGACCGGAGTTCACGGCCTCGCGATCCGGAACTGCGTCATCCGCAACGTCTGGCAGCGCGGGGTCAAGGGGGTGAAGGTGCTGCCCGAGAGGCGCGCGGAACTCGGGCCGTCGCGCTGCCTGGTCGAGGGCTGCTTCTTTCGAAACGACCGCGCCAAGACCTTGGCCGACGATCCGGCCGACGCTGCGAACGGCTTCAACGGCAACTACGTGGGGGGCATCGACGTCATGTACGCCCGCGGCTGGATCATCCGCGGCAACGTCTTCACGGGGATCAAGGGGCGGACCGGCGAGGCCCGAGGCGCCGTCTTTCTGTGGCACGATTCGGAAGACTGTGTTATCGAACGCAACGCCGTCCTGGATTGCGATGCGGGGATTTGTCTGGGGAATTCCCACAAGCCGCCCGAGACGCGCGTCCACGCGGCGCGCTGCACCGTCAGGAACAACTTCATTGCGCGGGCGCCGGAGAACGGAATTCTCGCCGACTACACCGAGGACTGCCGGATTCTTCACAACACCGTCAGCGATCCCGAGAGCCGCCTGGGGCGCCTGATCCGGATCGTTCACGCGGCGGACGGCCTCATCGTCGCGAACAACCTCCTCGATGGCCCGCCGCCCCGCAAGGAGTCCGCGAGCGCCGTCGATCTGCGCGGCAACCTGGCGGGCGAGCACGGGGCGTGGTTCGTCGATGCGGCCCGCGGGGATCTGCACCTCGCGCCGGGCGTTGAGCGCGCCCGCGTCGGGGTGCCCGCGCTGCCCGGCGTGACCGGCGACATCGACGGCGACGCGCGCGGCGCCCGGCCGGCGGCGGGGGCGGACGAACCCTAGCGCACGGCGGATCGCGCGCGGCGGATCGCGCGCGGCCAGCCGCGTGCGGCCAGCCGCGTGCGGCCAGCCGCGTGCGGCCAGCCGCGTGCGGCGGACCGGACGGTCAAGCGAGGACGCGCCAGGCCGTTTGCTCGGCGGCGCCGAACAAATTGGGCGTCTGCGGATGCTTCCGGCTCGGGAGGCGTTTTCGGATCGCGCGATACCAGTCGCGGTACGTGGCGGATTCCGGAAGAGCGGCGAGAGCGGCGAGGGCGACGCGGGTGAAGACTCCGTTAGGTCGATCGCCGAGCCAGGTTTCGAAGCTGAACTCGTCGTCTTGGCAGGCGGCCAGAAGGAGGGCGTTCGCCTCAGCCGCGCGGGGCGGCGCCGCCCGCCGCTTGACGCGCGCGGCCGCCGGCATGAACACCGCGGGCGGCATGAAGCGCGCTTTCGGCGCGCGGGCGCCGTTGAGGCGCGGCGGCCGGTCCGATTCGACCCGCGCCACCGTGCCGGAGTGGCAGCAATCGGCGATCATGACGACCCGGACGCCGGCTCGGCGCCGCGCGAAGAGCGCGTCGAGCTCATCGTCTGAGAGCGGGTTGCCCTGCTCGATATCCCAGGGGCAGAGGACCTCATCGAAGCCGTCGTCCTCATCGCCGTCCTCGTCCGGAATGTACGAACCGTGTCCGGAGTACTGAACGACCACCAGGTCGCCCGCCGCCGCCGCCGCCAGCAGGCGCGCTATCGCGGCGCAGATCGCCGCTTTCTTGGCGCGGCGGTCCAGCAGCGTTTCGGTCTCGAAGCCGCGCGCCGAGAGCGCCGCCTGCCAGTCCTTGACGTCGTTGACACAGCCGGCCAAGTCGCGGTCGGTTCCGGGGTAGTCGTTGACGCCGATGCACACGGCAAGTTTTCGCATGCTCGACCTCCGGCGCTTTGCGCCTTGCGGACACGGGCGCCCCGCGGGCGGTCCAAAGGGAGAGTCGGCCGGGCGGCGCGGAATTTCGGCGGGCGGATTTCGAGGCCGGCGGTGTTGTTGTCAAGGCGCGGGGGGGTGGGTATAGTGCGCGGGTGCGGACAGGCTCCGGTCCGAGGGAGAAAAGGCATGCGCCCGAGGGAATCGACACGCGGCATCGGGAAGCGCCGGCGGGCGGTCGCGGCCGCCGGCCTGGCGTTGCTCCTGATCGGGGCGGGGCCGCCCCCGCGCCGCCTCCCGCGGGCGCCGGCCCCCGCCGCGCCTGTTGCGCCCGCGGAAACGGACGAGGCGATGCTCGCGCGGTTCGCCGCCGCCGTCATGGTGGGCGAGGCGCGCGGGCTCGGCAACTTCATGGCGCCCTGGGAGGCGGAGGATGAGGAACTCCTCGGCGCCTTCGTCGCGGCCGTGCGGCGCCTTTGCTCCTCGGGCGGCGGGTTCCGCCTGGTGAGCTTCGCCCGCATCGCGCCCGAGAGGATCTTCGCGTGCTATTGCGCGGGCAGCCCCGGCGCCGGCGAGAACCTCGGGCCCTTCCTGCTCGAGTTCCGGAAGCACGGTGATCGGTGGGCGACGAGTCTTCTCCCGCAGATCAAGGCACTGGCGGCGAGGGATGCGAGCGCGGCGGCGGAGCGGCGGCGCGCCTTCGCGCGCCGGGTGGCGGACCTGCGTTTCGACAACCTGACGCTGAGCCAGCACATCGCCGCCTTGGACGCGGCCGCCGACGCGTTAACGGCTCTCGCCGAGCCGCGCTGGGGAGTCCCGGTGGAGCCCGATGCCATCGAGGGCGCGCGGAAGCTGGCGCGGCTGCTGCCGGCTTTCGCCGGCTGCCGGTGGGACGCCATCGAAAAGAAGCTGATCGCCGCGGCGGGGGAGGAGCGGCTGCCGGCGCTGGGCGACTTCCGGTTCGGTCTTTATCTGGAGGCGCGGGAGGAGACGCGCCGGTGGCGCCTTCCTTATGCCGGGAAGGAGGGCGGATTCGAAGCCGAACGCCTGCCCTTCCTGACCGACGAGGATGTGCTGCGCGCCCGGGTCGGTGCGGGCGCGGAAGCGGGCGAGCGCGCCGTGGATATCACGATGAGCGCGCGGGGTCGGGCGATTCTCGCGAATGTCGCCCTCGGCTGCGCGGGGAGGCGCTTCGCGGTCGTTCTGGACGGCAAGGTCATCGCGGCGGAGACGGTCGATGCCACCCTGGCGAGGGAAGAACTGGCCATCGCCGCCGGTTTCAGCCACGAGCAAGCCGCGGCCGTCGCCGCGGCGTTGAACCGTTATCGCGCCGAGGCGCTGGCGCGGTGCCGAGAGCTGGGCGCCGCTCAAGCCGCCCGTTGATCGGCGGTTATCCCTCCGCGGCCAGAACCGCGTCGATGATGGTCAGGACTCCCGGTTCGCCCGCGCAGCGGTCGAAGATGTGCGCGCGCGCCAGGTCGTGCTCCAGCGAGGCGGCGACCTTCCACAGGAAGGGGGCCAATTGGTCCGCGCCCCGCTGCGCGCCGGCGAGCCACCTTTCGTGCGCCGCGAAATTCCGCGCCGCGCCGGCGATCTCGGCTAGATGCAGCGGGAAGAGGGCCCGCGCGTTGGCGGGGAGCGCCGCGACGGGCGCCAGGACGTCGAGCCGCACGATCATGTGGGCGAGGAAATCGTGGCACGCGAATTCAGGTTCCTCAGCGGCGGCGGGCTCGGCGGCGAAAGCTTCCATGATGAGCCGCGCCTGCGGCCTCAAGCCGCCCAGGCTTTCCGCGAGGTGGCGCAGGAGCAGCAGCACCTCGGCGTGCGCGGGCGTGAACTGCGGCGGCAGGGCGATGAGCCGCTCGCCGAGCGGCGCGATCTCGCGGTGAAGGGCGAGGATCGGCAGCGCCGCGGCGGCGACCGTCCGCGCCGGGTGCCAGAGCTTCAGGCCGGCGAGGCCGGCCTCGATGGCGTCGGACGTCAGGCGTTCGTGCGCCGTCATCGGGGTCGCCGCCGGGCCGGGGGCGGCGCCGGCTCCTCGTGGGTCAGGCAGTGGAGCGTCCCGAGGCCGAGCACTAGATCGACGGCGTGAATGCCCACGACCCGCCGGCCGGCGAAGAGTTCCCCCAGGATGCCGAGCGCCGTCCGGTCGCGCGGATCGTTGAACGTCGGGACGAGCACCGCCGCGTCGGCTATGTAGAAGTTGGCGTAGCTGGCGGGGAGGCGCTGTCCATCGAAGCGCAGCGGCGCGGGCATGGGAATTCTGACGATCCTGAGGCGCGCCCCGTTTTCCAGCCGCGCGCTTTCCAGCCGCTCGCGATTGCGCTCCAAGACGCGGTGATTGCCGTCGCGCGGGTTCTTCTCCTCGGCGAGGACGACGGTGCGCGGGTCGACGAAGCGGCAGAAGTCGTCCACATGGCCGTGAGTGTCGTCGCCCGCGATGCCGCGGCCGAGCCAGATCGTGTTGCGCGCGCCGAGCCAGTCGGCGAAGACTTCCTCCATGTCGCGGCGCCCGTATCCGGGGTTGCGCGTCTGAACCGTGCGGTGGAGCAGGCATTCCTCGGTGGCCAGCACCGAGCCGCGACCGTTGACGTCGATGGCGCCGCCCTCCAGAACCACCCTCCGGCCGCCGCGGATGGCATCGACCATGGGCCAGCCCCGCCGCGCGGCGACGACGGCGGGAATTGCGGCGTCCTTCTTGAAATCGCGGTATTTGGCCCAGCCGTTGAAGCCGAAGCGCACGATCAAGCGCGCGGGACGCGGCCCGCGGCGGACCAGGAAGATAGGGCCCGTGTCGCGGCACCAGCCGCGGTCGGTGGGGCACGGAAAGAACTCGACGCGGGCGCAATCGGCGTGCGCCGCGCGCAGGACGCGGAGCGCCTCGGCGCGGGCGCGGGGCGAGGCGACGATGAGCCGCACCTTCTCGCCGGGCGCCAAGGCCCGGACGATCTCCGCGAAGACCCAGGGAATCGGAGCGAACTTCCCCGGCCAGTCGCTGCGCTTGTGCGGCCACGCAAGCCACGTCGCCGCGTGGGGCTCCCATTCCGCGGGGTGCACGAACCCTCGGGCGCCGGGGGTGTCGGGCCGCGGCGCGACGCCTGCGTCCGCGCCCCTAGCCATCGCGGTAGCGCTTCAGAATGTCGCCGTAGGCATCGATTCTGCGGTCGCGCAGGAACGGCCAGTTGCGGCGGACGTCCTCGATGCGGCGCCGGTCGACCTCGGCATAGACGATCTCTTCCTTGTCGGGCGCGGCTTCGGCCAGCGGCCGGCCCTGCGGATCGCAGACGAACGAGCCGCCCCAGAACTCCAACCCCGCGTCGCCGGGCCGCGCGCGCTCCAGGCCCACGCGGTTGACCGCGGCGATGTAGACGGCGTTGGCGACGGCGTGGCCGCGCTGGACCGTGCGCCACGCGTCGAGCTGCCGCGCCCCCTCGCGCTCTTTCTCGGCGGGATGCCAGCCGATGGCGGTGGGATAGAAGATGACCTCGGCGCCGGCGAGCGCCGCCAGGCGCGCCGCCTCGGGATACCACTGGTCCCAGCAGATGAGCGCGCCGATGCAGCCGTGGCGCGTCTTGAAAGCCTGGAAGCCCAGGTCGCCCGGGGCGAAGTAATACTTCTCGTAATAGCCGGGATCGTCGGGGATGTGCATCTTGCGGTAACGGCCGGCGATGGATCCGTCGGCATCGATGACGACGAGGCTGTTGTGGTAGAGGCCGGGTGCGCGCTTCTCGAAGAGCGGCGCGATGATGACCGCGCCGACCTCGCGGCCGAGCGCCGCCATGGCGTCGGTCGTCGGCCCCGGAATCGGCTCAGCGAGGTCGAAGCAGCGCGGGTCCTCGTGTTGGCAGAAGTACGGCGAGAGGAAAAGCTCCGGCAGGCAGACCACGCGGGCGCCGCCGCGGGCCGCCTCGCGCACGCGCGCGGCGGCGTGCTCGAGGTTCTTGCGGGGCTCCGGCGCGCAGGCCATCTGGACCAGCGCGATTTTGTAGGTGTTATCCATGCGGGGATTCTACCATAGGGCGGGAAGGCGTTGAAGCCGGAGCGGCCGGGCGCGTTGCGCCGCGGGAGCCCGGTTGCTACACTGCCCTTAGGAAGCTTGAGGGAGAAGCGCGCGCATGAGGCTCCAATCCGCCGCCGTGTCCGTTGCCCGCTTGCTTGCCGTCGTAAGCGCGGCGCTCGCCGCGCTCGCGGCGCCGGCGCCGGGTGGCGGCGAGGAAGCCGCGCTCCTGGAGGGCCCCGAGTCCTACGCCGGCGAAAGCTACCGCTGGGCGGGCGGCGCGCCCATCGAGGTCGAGCTCGCCCTCGCGCCGGACGTTCCGCACACCCTCTACTTACGCTGGGGCGCGAAGGGTGATGTGCGCGCGGGCCTGGTGCGTGTGGACGGCCATGCCGCCGTGGTCCGGCACGGCGGATACGATGGGTTCGATGAGGTCGCCGTCGATGTCCCCGGCGAATGGTTGCGCGGCGCGCGGACCCTGGTGCGCATCGAGCGCCTGGAGGGCGGCGGGAGCCCCGCGCCTTTCGTGTCGGCCGTGCGGGCGGCGCGCCTGGAGGCGCGCGCGGACCCGGCGCCCGGCGCCGTGGCCGTCGAGGTGCAGGCCGAAGATCTCGAGGGCCCCTGGGCGGCGCAAACCAACATCGACGGCTACCGCGGCCGCGGGTTCCGGGTCTCGAACGCGGCCGGCATCGCCGCGACGACGCTCGGGGGCGTCGTCGCTCTGCCGCGCGCGGGGCGCTACGCCGTCTGGGCGCGAGGGTACGAGGGCGACGGCGCCGACCGGAGCTTCGCCGTCGAGCTGGGCGGAACGTCCTTCGCGCCCACGCACCGCGGCCGCACCGCCGGCAGGTTTGTGTGGCGCCGCGCGGGGGTTGCCGCCCTCGGCGCCGGGGCGCACGCCCTCGTCGTCCGCGACGCCGGGACGGGCTTCGAGGCGGTCGATGCGCTGTTGGTGACCGACGACAGCGCCTTCGATCCCGACCTGGCGGACCGGCTCAAGGCCCGGATCTTCTCCATCGGGTCCGACGAGGATCCGCGCGCGCGTTTCGCCGCCGAGATTTCGGAGGCGGCCGAGGCCGCCGATCGCGCCGCCATGCGGCTTCTAGTCGATCCGGAGGGGCGCGACCGCGCGGCGGAGGAATTGCGCGCGCGGCTCCGGAGCGCGCTGGGACTCGAACCGCCGCCGCCGCGCACGCCCCTCAACACCGTCGTTCTGGGCCGCGTCGAGCGCGACGGGTACGCCGTCGAGCGGCTGACTTTCGAGAGCCGGGCGGGTTTCATCGTCACGGCCAACGTTTACGTTCCGGCCGGCGCCGGCGGGGCGGCCGAGCGGTTCCCCGCCATGCTCTGTCCCGTGGGACATTGGGCCCACGCCAAGGCGCAGCCGCAGGTGCAGGCCCGCTGCATCGGCCTGGCGAAGCTGGGCTTCGTCGTTCTGACTTACGATCCCTTCGGCCAGGGCGAGCGCAACGTGGCGGGCAACGGCCACCGAGAGTATTTCGCCACCGTCCTCGCCGGCCGCAACAACATGTCGTACATGGTGTGGGACACGGTGCGGGCGCTCGATTGCCTCTTGGAGCGCGACGATGTCGATCCGGGGCGGATCGGGTGCACGGGGGCCTCGGGCGGCGGCCTCAACACGTTCTACGCCGCGGCGATTGACGAGCGCATCGCAGCCGCCTGCCCGGTCGTGTACGTGAGCCGGCTGCGGGAGTTTCTCGAGACGGGGATCGATCATTGCCCCTGCAGCCACGTCAACGGGCTGGCCGCCTTCGCGGACGAGGGCACCGTGCTGGCGCTGATGGCGCCGCGGCCGGTGCTCATGATCGCCGCCTCGGCGGATCCCATGTTCACTCCCAAGGGGGCGCGTGAGGCTCTCGCGCAGGCCTTGCCCGCGTACCGCGCGCGCGGAGCCGGCGACCGGATCGCGGTCCTGGAATTCCCCGGCGGGCACGACTACTCGCGGCCCATGCGCGAAGCGCTCTACGGTTGGGCGCGGCGGCACTTGCAGGGCAAGGGCGATGGCGCCCCGTTCCCGGAGCCGCCCATGACGATCGAACCGGTGGATTCCCCGGCGCTGCGCTGCTTCCCCGAGGGCAAAACGCCCGCGGGGAGCGCGACGGTGCGGTCGCTCTCCCGCGGCGAAGCGGAGCGCCTGATCGCGCTTTTGCCCGAGCCGGAGCAGGCCGTTCCGGCGCCGCTTCTGCGAGTGCTCGGGTGGCGGACGGCGGGCGCCGCGGCGCTGGAACCCCTCGACTCGGCGCTCCTGCGCTTGTGCCGAGCGGTGTGCGGCGAGATCGATTTGGAGCCCTTGCGGATGCGGGCCGACCCGCTGGGAAGTTTCGGCTGCCTGCGGAAAGCCGTCGCGGAGGCCCGCGCGATCGCGGTGGTGCCCCTCCTTGAACGGGGCGGCGCGCCGGACTCCGGACAAGCGGCTCTCGCCGGGCGGCTGGCGGAGCGAGGCATCGAGACGGTGTTTCTGGATCTGACGGTAGCGCCGCGCGCGGCTCACAAGGTCATCACCGATGCGCTTCTGGGCGGCCGGTCGCTCGCCGTGCGGCGGGCGGAGGCGCTCGTTGCGGCGGCGCGCGCGCTGGGCGCCGCGCGCGGCGGGCGCGTGCCCGTGGTCGCCTGCGCGCAGGGGGCCGATGCCGGGCTCGTCGTTCTGTTGGCCCAGGCCTGCGAGCGCCCCTTCGCCGGCCTTCTTTGCCGGGGGCTGCCGGACAGCCTGTGCGCGGCCTTCGAGGGCGGTTTCGCGCCGTGTTCCGCCGTGTGGCGCCTCTTGGAAGCCGCGGATATTTCCACGTTGCGCGCCCTGGCGGGCGTCCCCGTCGCGTTGCTGCCCGCCGAGGCGGCGGTGGAATCCGTCGCCGAGGCGGCGGGCGCGTTGGCGGGAATGCGGTGAGGGGGAATTCAGGGGAGGAAGCCATGCGGAAACCCGCGACGGCGACGCGGAGATTTCGGGTCCTGGGGCCGGCGCTCCTTGCGGCGGTGGGTCTTGAAGCGGGCGGCGCGACACCGCCCGTTCTCAGCATCACGGTCCTCGACGGGCCGTGCGAGGTTTTGAAAGCCGTGGAACTCGCTATCGAAGGCGTGCCCGCCGGGGCCAATCCCTTCGATCCGGACGCGATCGCCGTGGACCTGGAGGCCGTGCCGCCGGCCGGCGCGCCGATCCGCTTGCCGGCGTTCTGGTTCCAGGATTTCGAGCGTTCGCTGGCAGGCAACCGCGAGAAGCTGGCGCCCCGCGGCGAAGCCGGCTGGCGCGCCCGATACGTGCCGCTGGTGCCCGGGCGGCACGCGCTCACCGTGTCCGTTGCGGTGGCGGGGCAACCGGCCGGGCGCGGCGAGTCGACCATCGACGCGGCGCCGGCCGCGCGCCCCGGCTTCGCGCGCGTCGAGGAGCGGGGCAAGCGCTATTTCAGGCTCGACGACGGCACGCCGCTTTTCCTGAAGGGCTTGTGCGCCTGCTGGCACGGGAGCCGAGGGTCCTACGACTACGACGACTGGCTGGCGGCCTACCGCGAAAACGGCATCAATTACATCCGGTTGTGGATGTGGCCGGAGGCCTTCGGCATCGAGTGGGACCGCGGCGACCGCCTCCGCTATCGCCTCGATCGGGCGTGGGTGCTCGACCGTGTGCTTGCCGAGGCGCGCGCGCGGGGCGTCTACGTGATGCTGTGCTTCGACTACCACGGCATGTTCGAGGAGAAGCCCGACTACTGGGGCGGCAACAACCGCTGGCCGAGGCACCCGTACAACGCCGCCAACGGGGGGCCGTGCGCCGACCAGAACGAGTTCATGACGCGTCCGGAGGCGCGGGAGCTCTACGCGAAGCGCCTGCGGTACATCGTGGGGCGCTGGACGGCCTTCACGAACATCCTCGCGTGGGAGTTCTTCAACGAGATCGACAACGTCTACAAGTACCTGAAGCACGACGACGTGGTTGCCTGGCACCGCGACATGGCGCGGCGGCTGCGGGCGCTGGATCCCTACCGGCACCTCATTACGTCCAGCTTCACGGGCTGCAGCGACCGCGGCGGACTGTTCGAGCTCCCGGAGATGGACTTCTCGCAGTACCACTCCTACAACGAGAAGCATCCGGCCGTCATGACGGCGCGGAGGACGGCCGAGTTCTTCGCCCGCGACGGCAAGCCGTTTTTCGTGAGCGAGTACGGCACGGACTGGCGCGGGTGGAAGCCTGATCAAGACCCGTATCTGCGGGCGCTGCACCAAGCGGTCTGGAGCGGAGCGTTCACGGGGGCCGCGGGCACGGGCATGACCTGGTGGTGGGAGAGCATTCACTCCCAGAACCTGTATCGCCACTGGTCGGCCCTGGCGGCCTTCCTGGAGGGCACGGCCATCGGCGATGCGGCCATGAAGCCCATCGTCTTCCAGGAGAGCGCGAAGGCGCGGGCCTTCGGCGTCGCCGCGCCGCGCCGCGCGCTGGTGTGGCTCCTCGATTCGGCGTACGATTGGCCGAACGGCGCCATGGATGAGGATCCCGCGCCGTGCACGGGCGCCGCGGCGGTCTTCACGGGCCTGGCCGACGGCGCGTACCGCGTAGAGTGGTGGGACACGGCCGCGGGCAAACCGGTCTTGACGGAAGAGGCGCGGGTCGCGGGCGGGCGCCTGGCGCTGGCCCCGCCGCCTTTCCGCCTCGACATCGCGGCGCGCATCGAACCGCGGTGAGGCGCCGGAAACCGCGCGAGGGCGCTCGAGCGCCGCGGGCAAACGGCCGATATCACGATGGGAGCAGGTTGAACCGCCGAACAGAGCCATGAAACTGACCTTCTACGGCGCGACACGCGCGGTGACGGGGTCGGCGCACCTCCTCGAGGTGAACGGCCGCCGCCTCCTCTTGGACTGCGGTCTGCATCAAGGCAAGCGCAAGGAGGCCTTCGAACGCAACCGCAACCTCCTGATGCCGGCCGACACCCTCGACGCGGTGCTTCTCTCCCACGCCCACATCGATCACAGCGGCAACCTGCCCACCCTCGTCAAACGCGGCTTCCGCGGCACGATCTACGCGACCAGCGCCACCTGCGATCTGTGCTCCATCATGCTGCCCGATTCGGGCCACTTGCAGGAGCAGGATGTCCAGTTCGTCAACAAGAAGCGCGCGCGGCTCGGCAAGAACCCCTTCGAGCCCCTCTACACCGTCGAGGAAGCGGAGGCCGTGATGCCTTACTTCCAGGCCGTGTCCTTCGAGGAACCCTTCAGGATCGACGGGCAGACCGAAGTCATCTACCACGGCGCGGGCCACATTCTCGGCGCCGCCATAACCGAGATCAGGGCCGGCGGCGGCGGCGGCGCACGCCGGATCATCTACTCGGGCGACCTGGGGCGGCCCTCGCAGCCGATTCTGCGGGATCCGTGGCCGCTCGAGCCGAACGACGTCCTCATCATGGAGACGACCTACGGCGGCCGCCGCCACGAGGGCGCGCAGCGCATCGAGGAAAAACTCCTGCCGATCCTCAGGAAGGCCGTGCCGCAGCGCGGCAAGATCGTGATCCCCTCCTTCAGCGTCGGCCGGACGCAGCATCTGGTCCACATCCTCCACAAGTTTTGGAAGAACGGCGACCTGCCGCCCATGCCGATCTACGTCGATTCGCCCCTCTCGGTCAACGCCACCGAGGTCTTCAGGCGCCACCCGGAATGCTACGATGAGGAAACGCTGGCTCTTCTGGCGCGCCGGGAAGATCCCTTTGGGTTCGCGCGCCTGGTTTACGTACGCGACGTCCAGGAGTCCAAGGCGCTCAACGATCGGCCGGGGCCGATGGTCATCATCTCGGCCTCGGGAATGTGCGAAGGCGGCCGCGTGCTCCATCACCTGGCGCACACGGTGGGTGATGCGCGCAACACGGTCCTGATCATCGGCTACCAGGCCGAGAATACCCTCGGCCGCCAGCTCGTCGAGAAGCGCCCCGAGGTCAAGATCTTCGGCGAGCGGTACACGGTCCGGGCCGAGGTCGAGACGATCAACGCGTTTTCGGCCCACGCCGACCGCCAGGAGCTCCTGGACTGGATGGCGGGCGCTTTGGGCCGCCTCGGCCTGGTTTTTCTCGTCCACGGCGAGGAGACGCAGTCGGTCGCGTTCTTGAACGAGCTCACGGCGCGCGGCGTCAAGAACGTGATCATTCCCCACGCGGGGCAGACCTGGGACCTGTGAGGCGCCGCGCGGGGGCGCCCGCCGCCCGCGCGGTCCGGCGCTTGCGCCCGAGCTCCGCGCCGGTGACAATGAAACGGTGCGGAACCTGTACAACCGGCGAAAGGAGGCCCCATGCATGCAGTGCCGAAGTTGTTGATCTCCTCGGCGGGAATCGCCCTCTTCGTGGCGGCCGGCGGGGCCGCGCCGGCCGCGGCCGGCGACGAAGCCGCCTGGCGCGCGCTCTGCGACGGCAAGACCCTGAACGGCTGGATCCAGCGGGGTGGCAAGGCCCTGTACACCGTCGAGGACGGCGTCATCGTGGGGACGTCGGTCGCCGGCACGTCGAACAGCTTCCTCTGCACCGAGCGCAGCTACGGCGACTTCATCCTGGAACTGGAAGTGAAGGTCGATCCGAGCCTGAACTCCGGAATCCAGATCAGGAGCGAGAGCTCCGGGGACTATCAAAACTGGCGCGTTCACGGCTACCAGGTGGAGATCGACGGGTCGGCGCGCGCCTGGAGCGGCGGCATCTACGATGAGGCCGGCCGCGGCTGGCTCGCCGACCTGTCGCGAAACGAGGCGGCGCGGAAAGCCTTCAAGCCCGAGGGCTGGAACGCGTACCGCGTCGTCGCCGTCGGCGACTCCATCAAGACCTGGGTGAACGGCGTCCCGGCGGCGGATCTCGTCGACTCGGAGACCCTGGTGGGATTCATCGCGCTCCAGGTGCACGCGACGGACAAGCCGGGGACCAAGGTGATGTGGCGCAACCTCCGCCTTCAGGATCTCGGGCGCCACCGCTGGCAGCGGCTTTTCGACGGCGTGTCGCTGGCCGGCTGGCACACTCTGCCGGGCGGCGCGTGGGAGGTCAAGGACGCCGCGATTCTCGGAACGAGCCCGGCGAGCGAGCCGCGGCACGGGCTGCTCGCCAGCGACCGGCGCTTCGGGGATTTCACGGCGCGGCTCGCCTTCAAGTGCGCCAAGGGCAACAGCGGTTTCTACTTCCGAGCCGACGAGGTCAAGGATGCCGTCGGCGTCTACGGATTTCAGGCCGAGATCGATGTCGCCAACGATGTGGGCGGCCTGTACGAGACCGGCGGCCGGGAGTGGGTGTCCCAGCCCGCGGCCGACCAGGTCAAGCAGTGGTTCAAGCCCCGGGAGTGGAACCGAATGACGGTCTCGGCCCACGGCCGGCGGATCGTCGTTCACGTGAACGGCCTGAAGTCGGCGGAGCTTGTCGACGACCCGGGGAGGCTCGAGGGGCACCTCGCGCTCCAGCTTCACGGCGGCATGGACATGGAAGTCGCCTTCAAGGACCTGGAGTTGCTCGTCCCTGAGAAGGACGCCGAGGCCGTGTCGCCCTTCAATGGGAAGGACATCGCCGCTTGGACCGCGCGCCCGGAAGGCGGCAAGCAGAGCGCGTGGTCGGTGGGCGTGGCGCGGGTCTCCGGCGCGAACCCCGCGCTCCTCGTCGCCGCTCCCGGGGAGGGCGAACTGGTGAACGCGCCGCCGGCGTTCGGCGCGGGCCTCGATCTTTACAGCGCGGAGAAGTACGGCGACATGCGGCTGGAGCTCGAGCTGATGGTGCCGCGGGGCTCGAACTCGGGGATCTACGTCATGGGCGAGTACGAAATTCAGGTGCTCGACAGTTTCGGCCGGGAGAAGATGTCGCCGGCCGACATCGGCGCGATCTACGGCGCGGCGCCGCCGCCGATCAACGCGTCGCGGCCGCCGGGCGAATGGCAGCGTTTCGTCGTCGAGTTCCGGGCGCCGATTTTCGACGCCGCGGGCAAGAAAGTGCGGAACGCGGAGTTCGTCCTCGTGGAGCTCAACGGGCACACCTTGCACCGCCACCTTTCGATGCCGGGGGCGACGCCGGGCGGAATCTCCGGAAAGGAGGCGCCGGTGGGTCCGCTGATGTTCCAGGGGAACCACGGGCCGGTCGCCTACCGCGCCATCAAGGTGTGGCCGCGCTGAAGGCGCGCCGCGGCGGCGGGAAGCGCGTTCCTGCGGGGCGCGCCCCGCGCCGCCGCTTCCGGCGGCCCGGTAGATGCGGGCAAATATGCGGAAGGCTCCGGCGCCGCTCCTGGAAACCGAGCCGTTGCGGCCCGCCGTTTTCCGCGGGCGCCTCAACCGCTTCGCGGTGGCGTGCGTGCTCCGGGAGGGGCGGAACCGCGCGCGCGCGGCGACCGCCTACATGGCCAACCCGGGCCGCATGGGGGAGATGCTGCTTCCCGGCGTCGAGCTTCTGCTGGCGCCGCGGCGTCGCGGCCGGTTGGCGTGGGAGGCCGTCGGGCTGCGCTGGAGGCGGCGTTGGCCCGGCGACTCGCCGCGGGTCGTCTTCCTGAACGCCGCTCGAACCGCGCGCGTGGCCGAACGGCTCCTCGAGGAGCGCCTGATCCCGCCTCTGGCCGATGCGACGGTCGTCGGGCGGGAGGTGCGGGCGGGGGAGTCGCGCATCGACCTCTTGCTGTCGCGCGGAGGCGCGCCTTATCTCCTCGAGGTCAAGTCCTGCACGCTGGTCGAGCATGGGCTTGCGCTCTTTCCCGATGCGCGGAGCGCGCGGGCGCGGCGCCACGTGGAGACGCTGGCCGCGGCGGGCGCAGGCGGCGCGGGGGTGCTCTTTGTCGTGCAAGGGCGCGCCGATCGCTTTCTGCCGGACTTCCACAACGATCTGGAGTTTGCCCGGGCTTTCGGCGCGGCGCGCGCGGCCATCGACTACTTCCCCTTGGCTCTGGAGCCGACCTTCGGCGCGGACCGCCGCCTGCGTTTTGAGGGGCGGCCGAGGCCCCTCGCGATCCCGTGGGACACCTTCGAGGCCGGCGTCGCCGACGGCGGGCTCTACCTTCTGCTCCTGCGCCTGGCGCGAGCGCGGCGTCTTGAGGCGGGCGCGTCGGGCCCGCGCGACTTTCCCGGCGGTTGGTACGCCTACGTCGGCTCGGCGCGCCGGGGGCTCGGCAAACGCATCGAACGGCACCTGCGGCGGGGCAAGCGGCACCACTGGCAGATTGACGCGTTGCGCGCCGCCGCCGACGGCGTCAAGGCCCTGCCGATCCGCGGCACCCGCCGCGGAGAGTGCGAGCTGGCCGCCGCCGTGCGCGCGATCTGCGACGACTCCGTGCCGCGTTTCGGCGCCTCCGACTGTCGTTGCCCCGGCCACCTCTTCCGCTTCGCCGCGGATCCGCTGCAAACGGCGCCTTTTCAGCAGGTGCTCACCCTGTGGCGCCACCGGTTGTGAAACGGGGCGCCGGCCGGCGCCGCATCCGGATCGCGGCGCTCAAGACGCGTTCCCCGCTGCGAGGCTTCCAACTCCCTTTCGCGCGCCTTGACGGGTGTTTTGAGCCCAGGTAGCATGCCTACCGCTGAAAGGAAGAGTGGTGCGATTACGCTGTCCGCGGTGTTATGGTGCATACGAGGCGGCGGCCGATGGACGGCAGGGGTGCGCCTCCTGCGGCCTGAATCTGTTCGTGCCGGGCGGCTATGCGGCTACCGCCGTCAGCGGACCGGGGGGCTTTGACCCGGGGACCGCATTCGAAGCCATGCTCGATCAAGCCGAGCGTGAGGGCTGGGAGACGGCGGTCCGCGCGCGCCCGGACCTCGCCGATTGGACGCTTGCGCCGGAGCGTGCCGCCGGCTTGTATCTCACCAGGATCGGCCGGGAATCAGCCGTTCTCGATTACGGCTGCGGTTTCGGCAGCCTCTCCATGGCGGCGGCCGCGATGGCCAAGGAAGTCGTGGCGCTGGATGCGGCCGAACCCTTCATACGAGGCACGATGATCCGGGCGAGGGAGGCCGGCATTTCCAACCTGTTCCCCCTGCGATCCGATTACCGGCATCTTCCGTTCTTCGATGGAACCTTCGATCTTGTCATCGTGAACGGCGTCTTGGAGTATATTCCGTGCCAGCGTCCCGATCGCCCGCCGATGGAGACGGTGCGCGCCTGCATCGCGGCGCTGACGCGGGTCCTGAAACCCGGCGGCCAGCTCTACCTGGCCATCGAGAACCGGTTCGGCTGCAACTATCTGCTCGGCGCAAAGGACGAGCACAGCGGGCTGCGCTTCGCCACGGTTCTGCCGCGGCCGCTCGCGCACCTGTACAGCCGCCTGGCCCGCGCGCGCCCGTATCTGACCTGGACGCACTCGCACCGCGCGCTGCGGCGGTTGTTCGCGGAAACAGGCTATGACCATGTGCAGGTGTACGCCGCGTTTCCGAACTACCGTTTTCCGGTGTGCTTGGTCAGCCTTACCGATCCTGCTCCGCTTGCGTTTTTTGCATGGGGTTTGATTCCCGGCGCGGGATCCCTGAGGCGCCGAATCGGAGTGGCTGCCGCGCGGGCGGCGGTGTGGACCGGAATCGCGCGGTTGCCGGCGTGGAGAACACTCGTGCCGAGCTTCGCCTGTGTGTCCACTCGGGCGCCGGCCGAGAACGGCGCCCGTCCGCGCTGGCTCGACGGGAAGGAACCGCCCGCCGAACTCTACGTCAAGAGCCGCCATGGAAGAATCTCCGCGCTCCTTTTCAAGCGCGGCGCGCGGCAGCCTCGCGCCGTCGTGAACTTCACGGACGGGAACAATTTCGCCGCCACGGAAGCGGCCTTGCTCACGTATTTCGCCCGCCGCCCGGGGCAGGCGATCGACCGCTGGGTGCTGCAACCCTATGCGCGGACCGCTTCGCCCGCGGGCGAGGCGCTCTACTATCGCTGGCAGCAAGGGCGGGGTAGGAAGCCCTCGACCGCTGATGCCACCGCTTTCCTCGAGGCGCTGGCCGCCGTGGAGCTCCCGCCGTTTCTCGACACCGATGTCCGTGATCGAACCGTGGCGGAGAAGCTCGGCGGGTTGAAGGGCCGGGGACCGGAGTGGGCGGCCAGGTATCTCGCGTGGGTCGAAGGGTGTGACAAGGCGGGACGCTTGAGGATCGTCCATGGCGACCTTCACGCCGGAAACTTCGTGCCGGCGGAGGACGGCTTCGCCGTCGTCGACTGGGAATTCGCGCATCGCGGATCGCCGTGGGAGGATCTCTTCACCTTCGCCGTGTGGCGCGGTCGGTCCGGGTCGGCCGGCAGGTTCGTCGCGGCGGCGCGCGCCGCCGCCGACGGTTTCGGAGGTCTCGCGGCGCGGCTCGGCTCGGAGAGGGAGGATCTCTTCGCCGGCTTGGTGACGGTGGGACTCAGGTTGATCCTAGAGGCGCGGATGGACGCGCGCCGCCTCGAACAGGCCGTCAGGCTCCTCGACCGGGCGGCGGGCGTGGATCCTCGACGGGAAGTCCCGTCGGGTTTAGGAGGACTCTACTCTTGAGCGACGGCCGGAGGTTCTTCAGGAAGTCCCATGTTTTGGGGTTTCTTCTGGCGGCGGGGCTGTCGGGCGCGGCGAAGGACGCCGAGCTTCCCGCGGTGGAAGTGGTGTCGGTGCGGCGCGTCTTCCACAACGGCGAGCATAACGCCTTCACGGATCTTGTCCGGTTCAAGGACCGGTTCTACCTCGCCTTCCGGAGCTGTCCCGACGGCCACATGGTTCACCCGACGGCGGCGATCATCATCCTCGCCAGCGACGACGCTACGGAGTGGGCGCCGGTTCATCGCTTCAGCGTCGCCTTGCGCGACCCGCGCGATCCGCATTTCCTCGTCTTCCAAGACAAGCTGTTCCTCTATACCGGCGCCTGGTACTGCGGCGCGTCCACGCCGGCGCGGGAGGACTATGATCTCAACCGGCACCTGGGCTACGCGGCGTGGTCCGAGGACGGCGAGCGGTGGCACGGCCCGGTGATGCTCGAGGGCACCTTCGGCCATTACGTCTGGCGGGCCGCCGCGCACGGCGGGAAAGCGTACCTATGCGCCCGGCGGAAAATCGGCTTCGAGATCACGGGGCGCGGCGAAGGCGACCGCGTCGAGTCGCTCATGCTCGAAAGCGACGACGGCCTTGTTTGGCGCAAGCGGGCCGTGTTTCAAGGAATCTCCGGCGACGAAACGGCCTTTCTCTTCGAGCCGGACGGCGCCGTGCTGGGCGTGGGCCGGCGGCGCGGGAACGCGCAACTGCTGCGCTCGGAGCCGCCGTACAGGGATTGGGAGCGCAAAGACCTCGATTGTTTCATCGGCGGCCCGCTGCTGGCCAGGTGGGGCGGGCGCTGCCTCGTCGGCGGCCGCAAGATCACGCCGGGCGGCCCGAAGACCGCCCTCTGGTGGCTGGCGGGCGACCGGTTGCGGGAATTCGCGGAGCTTCCCAGCGGCGGCGATACTTCCTACCCCGGCTTTGTGGAACTGGCCCCCGGCCAGGCGCTGGTCTCCTACTACTCCAGTCACGAACGAGACGCGTCGGGGAAGACGATCACGGCGATTTACCTGGCGCGACTGGCGATCGTCCCGTGAACGCCGGCCGCCGCGCCGCGTTTGGCGGCGGGCCGCTCGCTCTCTGCGGGTCGCCCCGTGGCGATGTGACCCGTTCCGCGCGACGGCGCGGAGGCGACGACCTCAACGAGGTCGCGATCTCGATCGAGCCGCCGGCGTGCCGCTCTATACCGCCAGCGCGTAGGGTGCCCGATAGCCTTTGAAAAGCAGGGCGTCCGCCGCGGGGTCGTCGACGAATTTCTCCGCCTGCCAGTCCCACGTAAGCTTCCTTCCGGTCCAGAGGGCCACGTTCCCGAGGATGCAGGCGCTGGTGGTGCGGTGGCCGACCTCGACATCGGCAAGGGGCGTCTTGCGGCTGCGCACCGAGTCCAGCCAGTTCTGGAAATGCCCCGGGCTCGCGAACAGCGTGACGGGGTCCGCGGCCGGCGGGAGCTCGGCCTCCTTGCCGTCCCTGAAGAACTTCCAGCCGCCGAAGAAGGTGCGCAGCTCGCCGGCCTCGCCGTAAAACGTCATGGCGTAATTCTGCCCGGGGACGGCGTCGGCGCCCTCTTCGGGCTGCGTCCACGTGAGCGTGAAGGCGGGATCGGCGTATTCCCACTCCGCGTGCATCGCGACGGGAAAATCGTAGAGGTTCTTCTCGGCGTACGTGCCGCGCGCGGTGATCGTCCGCGGCCCGCGGTCATCGATCTGCATGGCGTACGTGATCACGTTGAACATGTGGACGCCCCAATCGGTCAGGCCGCCGCCCGCGTAGTCGCGGCACCACCTGAAGTTGAAGTGCACGCGGTCGGGATGGTAAGGAACGAGCGGCGCGGGCCCGAGCCAGCGGTTGAAATCCAGGTGAGCCGGGGGCGCCGTCGGCGGAGTCGGTTCCTTCACCGGATTGGACCACAGCCATGTCTTCACCCGGCGGACCGGGCCGATGCGCCCGGAGCGCACGATTTGGGCGATTTCGCGGGTGTACGGCGCCGAGCGGTGGTGGATGCCGACCTGCACGATGCGCGCGTGTTTGCGGGCGGCCGTCACCATGGCGCGCCCTTCGGGGATGTAGGTCGAGAGCGGCTTCTCGACGTAGACGTCTTTCTTCGCGGCGCAAGCCTCGATCGTGATCAAGGCATGCCAGTGGTCCGGCGTCGCCACGATCACCGCGTCGATGTCGTCGCGTTGGAGCAGCGCGCGGTAGTCGGCGTACTTGGCCGCGTCGGGCCCCGCGGTCTTGCCCGCGGCCTCGAGGTGGCCCGCATCGACGTCGCACACGGCCTTGACGACGGCCCCGGGATTCGCGCGAGCCTCGGCAAGCAGCGCCCTGCCGCGCCCGCCCGTGCCGATCACGCCCACGGCGATCCTGTCGCCGGCGGCCGTCTCGCCCGCCGCGCGGGCGCGCAGCGCCCTCGCGCCCAGGCCGAAGGCCGCGCCGGCGGCAACCCCGCGTCCGAGAAAACCGCGCCTAGTCTGAAGCGTCATGCGCGCACCTCCACGTGGCAGCCAATCTTCCGTGAACACCGCTTCCTGCCGCGGCCTCTCGCCGCCGCCGCGGCTAGTATAACGCAGGGGTCGGCAGGAGCGAAACCTGGGCACGCTCGGACGGCGAAAGCCGCGCGCCCGTCGCGCCTGCCGGCGGAATAGGGTCCCCCTCCCTCACGAGGACCGCGATCCGACTATCGCCGACGGCGGCTCCGCCCAAGCGTCCGCGGCGGTCAACCCGCATCGTACATGGCCAGGACGTTGGCAAGCGGCGTGTCCGCCTGGAGGTGGTGCGAGCCGGCCATGATGTAGCCGCCCTCGGCGCCAAGGATCTCGGACACCCGGGCCACCCGCTCGCGCACTTCAGCGGCGCCGGCCCCGGGCAACAGGCGCTGAATGTCGATGCCTCCGTGGAAGGCGATGCGACCGCCGAAATCCGCCGCCAGCCTTTCCGGCTCCATGTTGCGCGCCAGGGGCTGGATCGGGTTCAGCACGCGCACGCCCATGTCGATCCAGCGCGGGATCAGCCCGTGAACGGACCCGCACGAATGCAGCATGACCGGCTTGCCGTGCGCGGCGGCCACATCGATGATCCGCTGGTGAAAGGGCTGAATCCGGCGCCGGTAAAGCTCCGGGCCGATCAGGGGGCCGGTGGCCGCGCCCAGGTCATCGTAGAAGTAGACCAGGTCGATGCCGTCGCCCGCGAGGGCAAGGGCGCGCCGCAGGTTCTCGACGTGAACCTCGGTGATCCGCTCCATGATGTAAACGGGCAGTGCGGGCCGGGAGAGAAGGTCGACGAGGAACTTCTCGAAGCCCGCCAGGGACCAGGCCGTCTCGAAAACCGAACCGACGCGGTAGCGGATGTGGAAGGGGCCGTGTTCGTTCAGCGTCCCGATGCACCGCGCCAGCCCATCGAAATTCCACCAGTCCGGGGAAGGCCAGCGATAAGCCTTGAGATCGTCGAGGCTTTCGGCGTCCGCCAGGGGATGCGAGGCGAAGTGCTCATACTCGGCGCAAGCGGCCTTGACGCGGCGCCGGCGGACGCCCCAGATGTCGCGGCTGGCGCCGTCCGGCTCCGTGCGCTGCCACAGGCCGCCGGCGGGTGCACTCCCGGGTGCCGCCGGCATGTCGGCGGCCGGGTCGTCCGGGTGCCGGCAGAAGCGGTCGTAGGAAACCACGCGGCAGTCCGCCTTCAGGCGCCGCAGGACGGCCTCGCGGTCGGTGGTCCGGAAGTGCTCCTCCAACCGTTGCCAAACCGCCGGAACGGCGGCGAAGTCGCGCGGCGTTCGATCCGGCCGCTCGAACCGCAAGGCGCGGCTGACGCGCTCGCGGGAAGAAAGCGGTGTCAGGCTCTTCACGGCCTTAGGGCGCAGGGAGGGAAACTGCCGCAGTTCAACGCGTCGTCGGTCGTCGGGTCGACGCCGCAGGCGCCGGACGGCTCGGGCAGCGGTCCGGCGTGGGCGAAGAGGCTGCCCAGAAGCGCGATCGCGTCGGCAATGTCGATCGTCCCATCATCGTTCGCATCCGCCGCATCGAGGCATTGTTCCACCTTGGTCTTCGAAGGATCCTGCGCCGCGCCGAACAGGTAGCCGAGGATCGTGACGGCGTCGGCGATATCGACAATGCCGCTTGCGTTGGCATCGCCGCGGATAAAGCGCGCGGCGGCGGCATCGATCCGTACGGCGGCGCGCCACACGTATCGCGTCGGGCTCGCCGTGGGGGGCAAGGGCGGGTGAGTGGCGGCGTATTCGAGCGCGGCCACCACCGAGGGGACGGCGATCTCCGGGTTGGGGTTCATGCCGCCCAAGCGCCACAGAACGCCCCACCCGTCGAGGCGATAGCCTCCGAAGAAATCGCCGCTCGGGCCGGCGAGGAACGTCAGGTGCCCGGGGTCCGAGGCGCCCGTCCCGAGGCTCCGGTTGACGGCGGTGGTTCGGCCTTGCACGCGCGCGACCCATTCCGCCCCGAGCAGGTCGGCCCCCGCGGCGGTGGGCGTCACGCTCTCGGGCGGTTGATTCACCGCGCCGGACACGACCGGTAGGCCGAGCCGCTGCGCCCCGCTGGGACCGATCGTCTCCGTGTGCCAGGCGGAGCCATCGTGCCAGGCCGGCGCGTAGAAGCTGTATCCTCCCGTTTCGAACCAGTGGCCGCCGCGGCGGACGAAGTCGCGGACGGCGTCCAGCGTCGCCTGCCATTGGCCGGGGCCGCCTTCCGGGAAGTTCTCGCCGCTTGGATTGATGATCGCCAGCCAGAGCGGCGGCCCGTCGGCGAGCGCCGCCAGAAAACCGTTCATGGTCGTGATGCGCCGAATCGGCACGCGCCAGAGGGCCGCGAGGCGCGAAGCCGCCAGGGCGCTCGTCCATTCCGCCGGCGAAACCTTGGTCCACGACCTGGGATGGCCCGGCAGATCGAGCACCCCGATCCTGGGCGGCCCCCCGGGCCATTCGGCGGGGGCTCGGCCGTCCAGTTCGGCCGGAGGCGCGACTCGCAGGACCCCCGGCGGGGCGCCCAGGGTCAGGCTCAGCCGGCCGCGGTGAAGGCTCGCCGGGAGCCCCGTTCCGTCCTCCAGTTCCGCCGTGACCGGCGCCGTGAGGAACGCGGGCCAGGGCAGGATCACCTCGCGGTCGGAGGTGGAGTAAATCCAAAGGTCCGCCGCTTCGCCGGCGAACTCGCCTGCAAAGGCGGCGCTCTGGGGAGGCTCTCCGGCGGGCGCATCGAAGGCGACCAGTCCGGCGCGCATCCCGGGCGCCTCGGCCAGGAATCCGTGCGGCGCCAGCGTCGCGTCGTCAAACGGCAGCGCCGCGGCATTGAGGTTCGCCGTGATTCGAACCGAACCGTAGCGCGCGCGGATGACGCCGTCGTCCGTCGCGGCCTGGGCCGCGGCGCGGTCGTGCTCGAACTCCGTGATCGGCTCGCCCACGTAACGGGCGCAGACCGTTTTCTGAATCCGATCGAGCCAGCACAGCCACTCGCGGGCGGGGCGGTCGGCAAGGTCCGAGGCCCGCATCCGCGCGCTCATGCCGTAGCCCAGGCTCAGGGTCCACGCGAGCACCTCGTCGTCGGTGACGAACTGTCCGAGATCGTGGTGGATCAAGACGGCCTTGTCGTGGGCGAGGATTTGAGCGACGGGGAAAATCGCCCACGCGGCGGGCGGGAAACGGTCCCTGAACAGCCGGCGCCAGGCGGGCGGATCGCGCGTCGGCACCACAGCCCAGGTCATGCCGCAGAACATGGCCTCGTAGTTGACGATGGCGTCCCAGCCGCTCTCGGTCGCCAGCGGTTTGGAGGCCGAATCGGCGGCGACCATCGAGATTACCCCCTCGGAGTAGGCCAGGGGATCGGGAGAAGCGGGGTTCAGATCGTAGACCCACGCGCGTGCGCCGCATTGATCCTGAAACAGCACATCGACGGGGTAGTCCGAGGTGAACTCGTCGAGCGTCGCCTTGTTGGCGGCGCGTACGGCGGGGTGCCAATGACAGATGGTATAGCCGTCGTTGTCGCCGTAGGTCTCGTGCGACAGCGAACCGTCCAACCGGCGCAGCAGCGGCGCCTCGCCTTCCCGCAGAAACGTCGGTCCCCGCGGGTGATCGCACCACCACGTGGGGTTGGTGTACGGCATGACGAGGTGCCCCGCGGCCCGAGCCTCGTCAAAGAACGCCCGCAGCTCCGCGGCGGTTCCGAAACCCGCGTTCGGAGGGAGGTGGTCGGGGTATTGCTTGTCGAAGCCGCCGCGAAGGTAATCGGCGAAGTGGATCAGCGTCGGCGAGGGAAGCCGGCTGAGGTGCGCGCGTTTTTCCCGGGCGCTGCCGCCGTAGTAGAGCATGACGGCGGCCTTGAGCTTGGCGAGGATCGGCGCGTCGAGCTTCTCCGCGAGGGGCCGTTCGAAGCCGTTGTCGGCCCCGTAGCTCCGGAGCGCCTGCCACGCGTCCGCGCCGAGGCGCAGCCGCACCGTCGGGCTCGTCCAACGCGCCCCGGCCGGCACGTAGGCGGCGAAGGCCCGTCCCGCGCGGCCGCCCGCGGCATCGCCTCCGCAGTGCAAGCGACCGGGGACGAACTTCAAGGATGGGTTTGCCGCCGCGGCCCAAGGCGGGAACGGACGCGGTTGAACGCCGTAAAGCGCCACGTTGCCCGCGGCGAACTCGCAGTGCAGGAAGTCGCTGAAGCCCGGCGGGTAACCGGTTGCGTATTCCAGGTACCGCTGCGGCGTCAACTCGTAATAGAAAGGGTGCCCGCCGGTTTCGAACCAGGCGCCGCCGGCGCGCACGTAGTTGCGCAGGGCGGCGGCCATGGCCGGCATGCCTCCGGGCGCCGGCACGGGCAAGGCCTCGCCGTAGGGATTCACGATGGCGAGACAGTCCGAACTCCCCAGCGCCGCCTGCAACTGAGCGACGCTCTCCAGCGAGACGAAGCTCAGGCCGGCGTTCCGAAGGACCGCGTTGCTCGCGAGGCGCTCGCGCCAAACGCCGACGGGCACCGCCGCCCACGATCCGCGCTCCTGTCCGCGCGCCAAATCGATCAACGCCACGGTGGCGCGTCCGGCGGGAGCCGTCGCCGCGAGGTGTTCCAGCGCCGCCTCCACCATCCGCGCCGCAAGCGGCGCGTCAATCTCGTCCACCGCGCCGCCGATCCTGAACAGCCGGCCGGCTCCGCCCAGATGATTGGCGGAGAAGTAAGCGCCGTTCACGGAAGCCACCAGGGCGATGCCTTCCTGGCCGGCGGCGGGCGGACGGTTGACCCGGCCTTGAGACGCGGCGATGACGCCGGAGAGCTCGGGCCCGAACCAGGCGGCGCCGGCCTCCGTGACGGTCAGGGCCACCTTGGGGTCCGCATCGGGCCGGAACGTCAGCGCGCCGCCGTAGAGGCTCGCGTACGCCGCGCCGCCCACCGCTCGGGTCTCCCAGCCGGCCGGCGGGTCGACCGGCTGCGCTTGGAAGAAGGCCTTGGAGAAGGCGATGCCCACGGATTCGTTGGAGTTCGTGGGCATCACCAGGCGCCGGAGGGTCTCCGGATCGAAGCGCACCTGCGCGGGCAGCCCGAGCTCGACCACGGTGCCCGCGGCGGGCTCGACGGTCGCCTGGAGGTCGACGCCGTCGTCTCGGGCCCGGACCTCCACGGTGACGTTCAGTTCGGCGCTGCTGTACGCGAGCAGCAGGGTCGTGCGATTAGGTTCCAGCGTCCAGGCGAACCTGCGCGCGCCCGCGGCGCCGAACTCCGAGGCGCGACGCACGCCGCCGTCCAGGAACGCGGCGCGCCAGAGCCCGTCCGTCCCGTCTCGGAGGACGCCGGGCAAAGCGTCTCCGGCGGGGCCGCAGGCAAAGGAGCCGTTGACTTGGTTGAAACCGACGCGCCACCCCGCCGCGGTGGCGGCGATCCACCCGTCGTCGGACTGGAAACCGGCTCCCGCCGCCGGCGGCGCCGGCGGGAAGGCAAGCATCACCGCCACGAGCAGGCCCGCCGCCCCGCGCCGAAGGCGGGGCGGACGAAGCCGCCCAGAGCCGCCCGTGTCCATGGCGGCGTGGAAACGATTCCTCATCACGCGAACTCCGGGCGCCCCGTTGTCCCGCGCCCTTTTTCTATCGTACCATTTTTCGGCGGTGGCTCCAGGAAGCCGCGGGCGAGCGTCGCGCCGTCATCGGGTCTTCAGTTTGACGATCGTCAGGGAGTGCGGCGGCAGCGTCACCGCGCCCCGCGCCAGCGCCAGACGCGTCCTCAGCGGCTCGACCCGGTGGGGGCGGTCGGCGTCGTTGTACGCCTCAGGGGCGTCGCCCGCGAGCACCACGGCCTCGCAGGTTCCTGCGGGGGGCGCGCCCTCGGGCGCCAAGACGCAGGTCGCGGACTTCGTCGGATGGCGGTTGACGAGGGCGAAGGACCAGGCCGTGCGGGCAGCGTTCGCCGTCGCGGCCGCGTCGATCGCGGCGATCGTCCGTCCTTCGTGGGCGAGCGGTCCCGATTCGACGTCGCACGGGACGGAACGGGGCTCGAGCTCGTTGGCGTACATCGCCAGGACGTGGAACGTCGTGCGCTTGACGATCCCGCCGCGGTGAACGCGGAGCGGTCCGCGAGTGTTCACGATGGGGGCGATGGTCGCCATGCCGACGTCCTCGGCATGGCGCAGGCAGGCGTTGAGGAACGATGCCGAGAAGAGAGCGTCGGCCATGGTGTATTGCGACGCGATGGCGTTCTTCTCCCGCTGCCGGATCAGCTCGGCCGCCGCCGGGTCGGGGACGGCGGGCGCGCCGGTGCGCGGGAAGCCCGGGTGATGCCAGCCGCGCAGATTCCACTCGTCGATGGCGATTTTGACCCGCCCCCTGACGCCGGCCTCATCGAGGAGGGCGACGACGCGCGCAATCGTCGTCTCCGGCCCCTCCGAGTGCATGATGCAGGTCAGGTAATCGGGCGTCAGGTTCCGCCCCCAGCACGGCAGCCAGTACTCGTGAATGGCCACATAGTCCAGCAGCGCGCCGGCGGTCCGGAGCAGCGGCAAGGTCCAGCCCCGGTCGGGGGTCGCGGCGGCCAGCAGCGCGATCCCGGGGTCGGCGGCCCGCATCTTCTCGGCCGACTGGCGCACGAAGGGCCCCCAGGCCTCGGGAGTCTTGGCTCCGATTTCGTGGCCGCCCCAGTTTTCGTTGCCGACGCTCCAAAAGCGTACGCCGTGCCGCGCCGGCGCGCCGCCGGCCGGCCGATTGCAGTAGGCGACCCAGGCGCCCATCTCCTCCGGCGTGCCGTTTCCGGCGTTGGTGCAGATGTAGGGCTCGCACCCCACGAGGCGGCACCACGCGACGAACTCGTCCGTGCCGAAGGTGTTCGGATCCGCGACGCCCCACACGACGTCGAAAACCGGTTTGCGGTCCTTGCCGGCGCCGTCTTTCCAGTGGTAGCCGCTGGCGAAGCACCCGCCCGGCCACCTGACGATGGAGAGTCTGAGCTCCTTGAGGGCCGCGATGACATCGGTGCGGAAGCCGCGCGCGTCGGCCAGCGGCGAACCGGGCTCGAAGATCCCGCCGTAGATTTGGTCGTCGAAATGCTCGAGGAAGCCGCCGAAGAGCAGCGGGCTCCAGGCTGTGTCCGGGGCCTCGGCTCTCACCGTCACGACGGCGCGGGGTTCGTCCTCCGCCGGGTCGGACACCCGTTCCAAGGCCGCATCGTCGTACCACGCCCGGCCGGTCGCTTCGCCCCATCCGCCGAAGAGACAGTTGATCTCCAACTCGGTCGCCTCGCCCGCCCGGAAGAACGTCTCGACGCGCGTCCAGTCCCTCGTGCCGGCGATCGCGCGCGTCCTCACCGTCTGCAGATTCTGGATATTGAGAAGCGCCCCCGCCGCGCCGCGGAGGCCCTCGGTCTTGATCCAGCCGGAAAGACGGTAGAAGGCCCGCGGCGCCACTGAGGCCGTCGCCGTCCAGGCGGCGTCCGCGCCGCGCTCCGAGGCGATGGACACGCAACGCGCTCCGGTTCTTCCGGGTGTCTCGACGCTCCAGCGACACGCCGCGCCGCCGCTCCAGGCCCGCGGCTTCCACCCGGACGCCCCCGCCGCCGTCGCTGCTTCGAAGGAGGGGTCGGGCAGCAGGTTGCCGCCGGTTTCGGGCTCTCGGCACGCCGCGGTCGACGCCGCGGCGGCCGCCAGCATGAAGGCAATCGCGCGCATGAGTCTCTCCGGAGAGGCGGCGGCGGCGCTTCGCGCAGGCGCCCGATGGATTATATCGCAAGCCCGGCGAGCCGCGTGCCGGCGCCGGCGGGACGCCACGCCCGCGGGGAAGCCGGTCGCGCAGCGGACCGCGGAAGAAGCGCCGCTGCCGGCCGTTGCCGCCCTGCGCCGGAGAACGGCGTCCGCGCCGCTGGGGGGGCGCCGACCGATATAGACGATGCGCGCGCGGGTTGGCGAGGGAGGGGCGCCGGCCCTCGCGGCGCCGTGCCCGACCTTCGGTTGCGGATGAACCGAGGCGGGTGTTCGTTGACCCGGATTGATTCGGCTGCTACAAAGGAATCTCCGTACACCGAGGATGACACTTATGCGCTTGCATGCACCTTATCGCGAAGGTATCCGCTGTTTCCTTTGCCGCCTGCCGGCCTGGCCGGCCGCGGCGGTCTTGGCGTTGTACGCGGCCGCGGCTCCGCCGGCGCGCGCCGCCGAGGGGTCGGGCGCCGCGTGGCTGGTCTCCGGGCGCCCCGTCGTCGACATCACGGGCGGGCACTCCGGCGGAGAGATCGAAGGTGCAAACGGGGCCGTCCTCGACGAACTTGCCCTTGTCCTCGTTCACGGGGCGACGGGCAAGATCTCGGGGTCGGGCTCGGCGTTGATCGAATTCCCGGACGGCGACCCCGCGGCGGTGATGTTCACGGTGAGCGGCGCGGTCTCGTCCGTGCGCGGCGCCCCTGGAACCGCGCGGGTCGTCCTGGCCATGAAGAAGTTCACCGTCGCCGCGCCTTACACGCGAATCTCGGGTTCGCTGTCGGCGACCTTGAACGTATCCAGCGCGGGCGCGGAGATGCACGGCACGATCAAGGGAACGGTGACGACGACGGATGCGGCGAGAGGGAAGCTCGCCCTGAAGATCGCGCGCTCCGAACTTGCGCTTGTCCCGGACGCGGCTCCGCCGGCGACGGATGCGTGGCGGCTGGACCTCAAGCTAGTTCACGCGGGGACTAAGCGCGCCGGTGACGCGGTCCTCACGTTCGCTTCGGGGCGCGAGCTTGCGTGCGTTGCCTCGGGAAAGCACGCGGCGAGCACGGGCCGCACGTCCTTGACCTTGAAAGGCGCGGGAGCCGCGCGGGGAATCACTCTGACGGGAAGCACCGCCGGGGGGCTGCTGGCGCTCAAGGGCAAGCTGTTGGGCCAGACGATCGCGGTCGCGGGCCTCCCGCCGCGCATCGGGATCGCGGCGACGCTGCGCGGCGAGGCGGTGCGGTTGTGCGACGGCGGCGCGGACTGCGGCGATGCGGTCCTTTACGGAATCCCCTGCGTGCTTGCCGTCGACAGCCCGGCCGGGACCCTGGCGGGCGGCAGCTTGACGGTGGCCGCGCCTCAGGGCGCGACGGAACTGGCGCTCGACGGCGGCTTCTGCGATGACTGGGAATGGCGGTCGTGCAGCTTGGAAGCGGGCGCTCTCCGACTGGAGTGCGAGCAGCTTCTGGAAGGATCGGATTCGGCCTGGGAGGTGGAATATACCGCGGCCGACACCTCCGGATTCAGCGCCGCGGTGCGGCTGCTCGTCGACAACCCCGACTTCGCATCGCCGCGGGGCGGCCTCTCGATCGCGGTGCAGCAGACGGGGCCGATGGTCGACAGGGGCGGCGGAGAGTACGGAATCCCCCTGTTCGCGGCGATCCGCGATGACAACCGCGCGTTGTACGGAGGCAGCCTGACCGTCAAGGGCCCCGAGGGCGTGGACGACCTGGCCATTGATGCGGATTTCTGCGCGCGGCGCGATTTCACGGACTGCAGCGCCGGCCCCGGCGCCGTCTTCGCGAGCTGGGTGCAGACCGTGCGCGGCGATCCGCCGCGCGGCACCCTGAGCTTCAAGGTCGCGAATCGGCTCGGCAGGAAGGCCTCGGCCACGCTGCGGTTCCCGCCGCCATCGGCTCTTCCCGACCTCGTCGTGTGGTCGGTGGTGCCTGCCGCGGCCGAGATCAAGCACGGGCAGGAACTGGAATTCTCCTACGTCCTGGGGAACCGGGGCGCGGCCTCCCGCCCCAAGTCGGCGACCTTCGATGTCGCCCTCTACCTGTCGGCGGATGCGATCCTGGATCCGGCGGATCTGCCGCTGGACGGCGGGTACGCCCTCCGACAGGACCGTATCGGCGCCGGTTGGATGGCGGCGGTGACCGGGAAGGCGCCGATAGCCTGGAGCGTCCCGGACGGAGAATACCACCTGATCGTCCGTGTGGACGACGGCCCCGGACGCGCGCCGGGCTTCCCGCCGGGCGTCCTGGAGTCCGACGAGGACAACAACTGGCGCGCCTCGGACACGAAGGTGCGGGTCGACGGCGAGGTCGCCCTGCCGGACCTCACCGTGGCGTCGGCCGCGGCCGGCGCCTCCGCGGTCAGGCGCGGGGAGGAATTGACGTTCACCTACGTCGTGGCGAACATCGGGGCGGAGGGGCCCGCGGGGGATTCGCGGTTCGATACGGCCGTCTATCTGTCCCGCGACGAAATCGTGGATGATTCCGACTTCGAGCTTACCGATGGGTATCGCCTGTGGAACCGCCACCTCGACCGCGGGTTGCGGCAGCGAACCAACGGTGCCGCGCTCATCGGCGACGATATCCCTGACGGCGATTACCGCCTCATCGTCGTGGTCGATGCGAAACCGGGACAGCCGCCGGATTTCCTTCCCGGCGTGGTGGAGGCCGACGAGGATAACAACCAAAGGGTGGCCCCGGGCACGGTGCGCGTCTTGCCGCCGCCGCCCTCCCCCAAGGGGATCTATCACATGATGTTCGGCGCCGAACCCTTCTGGACTCTGGCCTTGTCCGAGGCGAGCGGCGGGTGGGACGCGCTGCTCACGCCGCCCCGGGGCGAAGCCGTCGCGGGGGTCGGCAGCCTGAGCGGCATGAAGATGACGATCACGCTGGCCGACCCGCCGGGCACGATGACCCTGACGTTCGCCTCGAAATGGGCGAGCTTCACGGGCTCCTTCCGGGTCACCCCGGGGTCCGGGGCCATCAGCGGCTTCCTTTCGGGGTCCAAGGCCGCGCCCGCGACGCTCGATCTCGACCCGGTCGCGGCGCCGCCGAAGTTCGTCGCGGCGGATTTCGCGCCGCGCGACGCCATCGCCCGCATCTCGCGCTTCAGATCGGGGGTCGGACGGAACGTGTCCGACGATTTCGAGTCGGGCCGGCCCTCGTGCCGGCACATGGGACATTACTACTATTTCTGCAGCGGCGTGGATCCTCGAGGCGAGTGGGTCGTTTCGCCCGTGGACGGCGTCGTCGTGGGAAGCACGCTCGGTGCGCGCGGAACGGCGCTCTGCCTTCGTTCGACGCAGTATCCGGCGATCCGCTTCGTGATCCAGGGCATCGCCCCGGCCTTCTCCCCGGCGGCGGGAGTCAAGGTCGCGCGGGGTCAGATCCTCGGGAAACCCTTCGCGGCGGATTCAGAGCTTAGCATTCTCGTTTGGGTCAGGACGCCGGCGGGCAATCGGCTCGTCTCCTACTTCGAGGTGATGACCGATGCCTGCTTCGTCGGTTACGAGTGCTGCGGCGTCGCGTCGCGGTCGGATCTGATCATCTCGGAAGCGGAGCGGGATGCCCACCCGATCGCCTGCGCCGGGGACGCGTTCATCGGGAGCGATCCGTTGACGACGACTGTTTCGATAGGCTGCTGTCGCCCCCCGACGGAGACGTTTTTGCTGCCGGGCAACGTGCCGCTCCAGATGGTCTACTGCCCGGCGGGGACGTTCTCGATGGGATGCGCTCCGGGCGAAAAGGGCGGGCGGGCCGAGGAGTCCCCGCAGCACCAGGTCACTTTGACCGGCTTTTGGCTCGGGAAGACCGTGGTGACGAAGCTGCAGTGGTACGCCGTCATGAAGACGATGCCTTGGTCGAAACAGCCCAACGTGGTCAACGATCCCGACACGCCCGCCGTTTACGTGAGTTGGCACGATGCTCAGAACTTCGTCTTCAAGCTCAACGCCTCCAGCGGGAAAAATTTCAGCCTCCCCACGGAGGCCCAGTGGGAGTACGCCTGCCGTGCAAAAACGACGGCGCGGTACTATTGGGGCGACGATTCTTCCGGCGCGCGTATCGGCGCCTGCGCCTGGTACTACGGCAACACGGCGCTCAGAGGACGGCTGTATGCGCACCCGGTCGGACTCCTGGCGCCGAACGCCTGGGGCCTGTACGACATGTCGGGCAACGTGTACGAATGGTGCCGCGATTGGTACGGGAGCTACACCGCCGCCCCCGTCGTCGATCCGACGGGACCCGTGTCTGGCACGCGGCGCATTCTGCGCGGAGGAGCGTGGTACGCGGACGCCGAATCCTGCCGGTCGGCGGCCCGCAACTGGGACTATCCCACGAAAGGCGCGGCCGATGTCGGATTTCGTCTGGCGCGGTGACGGGGCGTTCGCGCGGCGGGCGCCTACTTCGCGCCGGGTTCCAGGAACTCCCGGCCCAAGCGCGTGAAGACGATGAACTGGTAGCCGCGCTCAAGGCCCCGCTCCCAGAGAACGCCCGCGGTTCCGTCCTTGAGGATCGTGAGATCGGAATAGGCCGCGAAATCGTCGGCGATCAGGCGCTCGTTGGTGAAGGTTGCGCCCTCGTCGTAGCTCGTCAAGACGACGAGGCGCCGTCGATCGGGGCCCTTGGGAGCGGTCCAGATGATGCGGTCGCGATCGTCGCCGCGCGCCTTGAGAGTAAAACGTTCGATCGAGCAGGCGACCGGCGCGACGGCGACGCCCGGCCGCGGCGGCGACCAGGTGGCGCCGCCGTCGGTGCTTTCGGCCAGCCACCGATGCGGGCCGGTTTCCTGCCGCATGTCGATAAGCAGGCGGCCGTCGGCCAGCTCGACGAGCTGGCTTTCGTCGCCGCCCTGGCGGCCGGGCACGAGATTGCCGCGGCGCCAAGTCGCGCCGTGATCGTCGGAAAACAGGGTGAAGACGCCGAAGGGGGCGTATTTCCAGAAGGGGACCACCAGACGGCCGCCGCGGGTCTGCAGCGCGCCGCCCGGTCCCGCGACGCTGGCTCCCCACGCCGTTTTCTCCGTCAGGTCGCGGGCGATGGCCGTCAAGTCGATCGGGTCGGACCAGGCGCGCCCGGCGTCGGCGCTCCAGCGCGCCAGGGTCTGGACGTCGTCGGTGCCGGGGCGGGCGCTCTTGGTGCCGCGGCCGGGCTTCGAGCGCCAGTAAAAAACCCACACGCGTCTTGTGTCGCGATCGACGAGCGTGGCGGGGTTGGCGGCGGACCACAGCTCTCCGGGGTCCTCCAGCACCGTCATGGCGGACCACGTGGCCCCGCCGTCGCTGCTGCGCTTATACACAAGATCGATGTCCTGCCCGCGGCCGCCCGGGTCGGACAAACTGTGTTTGCGCGCCTCGGCGAAGGCGATCAGCGTGCCGTCCGGCGCCGTCTCGATGACGGGGATTCGGTACGCGTGATAGCCGCCCTGGCCCGAGACGAAAACGTTGACGTGGGTGAGCGGCGGCTCCGCCCCGTTCGCCGCCGCCGCGAGCGCCGCCGCCGCCAGTAACCGTAAGTTCGACATTGGAGCCTCCGCGCTTGTCTCCGCGCCGCGGCCCATTGTACCGGCGGCGCCGGCCCGGTTCCACTGAAGCGGCGGCATCGGAGGGGGCGTGAGATCGACCCTGGGCTGCCATTTCTTGGGCTTGCACGCCGCGGCCGCGTTGACCGCCCCGGGCCGGCGCGGAATGCCGCGGGCAGCGCGGAACACGCTTGACCCTTCGCCCCGCGCGGAGTAACCTGGCGCCCCGGAAGCATGCGGGGCAGCGCGCACACCGAGCGCGGCTCTTCTCGCCGCCGTTGCTTGCCGGCTCGAGGCAGTCAACCCTAGGCCGGCGGAAACGCGCCGTTTTCCCGCCGGGCGCACGCGGCGCGATGGGCGGCGGCGCCGTGGTGTCGGAGCAGGCCATGCGAGTCGCCATAGATGCCTATCACGCGCTTTTCCATTTCGGGGGCGTGGCGCGTTATGCCCGCGAGCTCATTGGCGCCTTCGCCCGCGCCGGCGGCGAAGAGCGTTTTGTGCTCTTCTACAACCGCTTCCGGGAGCGGGGCGCCGCGTGGAAGCCGGACGATGCGCGCTTCACGCTGCGGCAGTTCCATTGCCCGCGGACGCTGGTCGACGCGTTGTGGGGCCGCTTGAACTGGCCGCCCGTCGAGGCTTTGTGCGGTCCGGTCGACATCTTCCACGGCCTTCACTTCGTTCTGCCGCCCGCCCGGCGCGCGCGGCTCGTGCTCACGGTCCACGACCTCGCCTATCTCAAGCACCCTGAGTACTACTCCGACCGCGCGCTCAACGACAAGGGCTACAAGGGCGAGCTTCCGCGATCCTTGGCGCGCGCCGCGGGCGTGATCGCCAGCTCCGCGAGGACGCGGGAAGACGTGATCGAGCTGTTGGGCTTTCCCGCGGAGGGAATCAAGGTCGTCCATTTAGGCGTCGAGCCGTTTTTCTTCGAGGCGCCGAGCGAAGCCGACGCGGAGGCGGTGCTGGCCCGGTACGGCATCGTCCGGCCGTATCTGATTTTTCTCGTCGGATCTCCCGAGCCGCGCAAGAACATCGCGCGGACCGCGCGCGCGGCGCGGCGGGCCGCGCGCGGCCGCGACCTCGTGATCCTCGGCGAGCGCGGCCGCATCGCGCGGTTCTTGGAGGGCGGTTCCGAGGGCGCGAAGCTCCTTGGAAACGTGCCGAAAGAGCATTTGCCGGCGCTGCTCTCCCGCGCCGCCATCTCGCTCTACCCGAGCCTCTACGAGGGATTCGGCCTGCCCGCCCTCGAGTCCATGGCAAGCAGCGTGCCGGTCATCGCTTCGGATCGCGGCGCTCTTCCCGAGGTGACGGGCGGAGCGGCGCTGCAGGTGAATCCCGAAAGCGAGGACGCCATCGCGGAGGCCATCGACGCGATCCTGGCGGATGAGGCTCTTGCGCGCGACCTCAGGGAGCGGGGCCGCGCCCGCGCCCGCGCGTTCACCTGGGAAAAGACCGCGGCCGAAACGCTGTCGTTCTACAAGGATTTGCTCTGAAGGACCGGGGCCGGCGGAGGCGCCGCCTAGATCGCCGCTTCTTCAAGAAGTACGCGCATAGGGGCGGAAAGCGGCTCACGCCCGCAGCTCGGCGACGATGCGCTTCAGGAAACGACCCGGGCAGGTCGTCGCCTTGAGATCGCAATGGGAGAAGATCTGGCGCTTGGGGATGTCGTATTGGGCGCAGAGGCGGCGGATGAGCCACGTCAGGCTGTCCACCTGCGCCGCGCTGGGCCCTTGGGCATCGTAGTTGCCGATGACGCAGATGCCGATATTGCCCTTGTTGTGCGCGGCGCCGGCATGCGCGCCCTGAAACCGCAGCGGGCGGCCTTCCCAGATGCCGCCGCGGGGATCGATTACGAAGTGGTAGCCGATGTCCTGCCAGTGCCGGTTCTGGACGTGATAGGCGCGCATCCTGCGGATGACCTCCGCCGAGGCGGCGGCCGAGCGGGCCGCGGAACCCGCGATGAAGGCATCGTGCGCCGAGTGGTGGACCGTGATGCGGAAAGGCTTCCCCATGGGAATGTCGGCCTGAGGCGCGCCGCCGGGATCCCAGTCGCGGCGCGGGCGGATGCGCGACCGCGCCGCGGCGCCGCCGGCGGGAACGGCGGCCAAAAACTCCTTGACGCCGGGGGTGTCGGAGGGCAACTGCCCGGCCAGGCGGAGGAGATCCTTGTGCAGGCGCTGTCTGGTCTCGGGGCCGCCCGCCTCGTAGGCGCGGTGAAGATAGGCCCAGACCAACCCGACCGGCCGGCCGAGCCTCTGGCAGGCGCGGCCGCGGACGATCAAGAGCGCGACCTTGTCCTGCTCGGCGAGAACGCACTCGCGCTCGGCTCGGTCGGCTTGGGCGAGGGCGGCCCGCGGGTCGTCGCGTTCGAGGGCAACGCGCGCCAGGCCGATGCGGGCTTTGGCGTTGCGCGGGCTTGCCTGGAGCGCGCGCTCGTAGTACAGTTCGGCGCCCTGGAAATCGCGGACTTCCAGGCAGCGTTCGCCGCGGGCGACGGCGTCCTCATGTTCGGGCACACGCCCTAGGCTCCGGCAGCCGGCAACGGCGCCGAGCGCAACGAGCGCGGCGATCGCGGCGGCGCGGGCTCTCGATCCCATGGGCGGGAAGCTCCTCTGACGGCGAGCCTGACGCAACAGGCCCGTTCCTTTTCTCCGGCCGGTCGTCCGGCGCGGCTATCTTACTTCGGGATCCGCGGCGAGTGAAGAAGCAAAGCCAAACGCCCATCCATCTGCTTGACGCGCCGGGGTTCCGCGCGCGCCGGCAGGGCGCTCAGGCGCCGCCGGAAGTTTGCCCCGGCCGGCGCAGAAAGGGCGTGCTGGTGGCCAGGATACGGGCGTTGAGCGCGGGCAGCTTGGCGCTTTCCTCGCGCAGATCTTGGAGGTTGGCCAGGCAGTAGGGGCACTCGACCAGCGTCAGGTGGAGTTGGACGTAGTCCTTGAGGGCCCCAGGTAGGAGATCCAGCTCGTATTGGCCCAGCACGGAGCGCTTCAGGCACCCGAAGAGCCGGCGCTCCCAAAGGGCGCGCAGCGAGCAATCCGCCAAAGGCGCCAAGTCGAGCACCTTCGCGCGCAGAAACTCGAGCGCCGCCTGCTTGACTCGTGTCACCTGCACGGGGGAGAGACCGAGGGCGTTGCCGATGGCCTTGTTGGGGCGATCGCTCATGAAGAGCAGCTCCAGGGCGACAATCTCGCGGTAGGAACCCGCGGCCTTGAGGTTGTCCAGATACTCCGCCATGGCCTTCGTGAGGCCGCGCTCGCTGCGCAAAGCCTCCTCGGCCTCGGCGGCGGAGCGGCTCGGAGTGTCGATGGGCGAGAGCGTCCGGTGCCGCCACTGCGAGTCGGTGAGGTTTTCGGCCTTGCAGCGGCGGCGCAGGTCGATGATCTTGCGGCGCAGAACCACGAACAAGAAGGCCTCGATGGAGTGGATCCCCTCGGCGCCGCCCGCGGTCTGGAGCAGAGCCAGGAAAGTCTCCTGGACGAGATCCTCCGCCTCGGCGCCGCGCCGGCCGAGCTGCCCGGAGGCGAAGGCATGCAGGCGGCCGCTGTAGCAGGTGACGATCTGCGACCAAGCGTCCTCATCGCCCTGCGCCACGGCGTTGAGAAGCATGCGGTCGGCGGCATCGTGCATACCGAACATGGTACCTCGCGCGCGGGGCGCGCGCGAGGGAAAATCACAGGCCGGTGAAGCGGCGGAAGCAGAGCAGGCAGGCGGCGACGGCCGCCAGGTAGATGCCGCCTGCCGCGATTCTGAGGGGCCAGGCGTAGTAACCCTTGGTCTGCGCGTTCAGGAAGAGGTAGATCGAGGTGATGATGAGGAGCAGAAACAGCGCTCCGCCCAGGAGGGAGGCCCAGGTCTTGGTGTTCGTGAGGCGCCGCTCGTCGGCGGCCTGCAGCTCGGCCGCGGCGTTCGCGCCGGCGGCCGCGGCGATGGCGTCGATGAAGTCGCCGCCGCATGCGGCGCGGTGCGCGGCGCGGTAGGTCGAGCCGAGGCCCGCGACATCGATTTCATCGACGAACGTCTCGATGGCCAGAAGCGCCCGGCGGGCCTCGATCTCCAGGCCGATTCGCCCGGCGGTCGCGGCGCCGAGCGCCGTGGGCACGGGCGTAAACTCGCGCGGCGCCCGCAGCGCGCAGCGAGCCAGCACGGCCTCTTCGATGCGCGCCCGCAGGCATTCCCAGGCCTCGGCGGCGGCCTCCTCGCCGGTCGCCTGGAAACCGCTGAAGCCCGCCACCCCGTCGCCGCCCCCGAAGGCGATGAAGGAGAAATTCACGCCGTTGACGACGATGGACCTCCGCGGCGGGTCTCTGAGCTCCTCGCTCGCAACCCACTCAGGAAAGCTCGTCCCTTCCTTGGGCGGGTACTTGTCGGTCCAGGCCTGTTGGAAGTTGAAGTCGGGCAGGAGGGCGCGGACCTTGGCGGGGGCGACCCTCCGAGCTTGTTTGAGAAGCTCGGAGGAATGCTCGCTCTCGGCGGCGTCGATTAGACGAGCTTGTTTGACGGGCTCCCTCCGAGCTTGTTTGAGAAGCTCGGAGGAATGCTCGCTCTCGGCGGTGTCGACCAGACGAGCTTGTTTGACGGGCTCGGAGGAATGCCCGCTCAAGAGGTGCAGCCTATAAACGCCGAGCGCGAGAAGTCCCACGAGAAGTCCCGCGCCAAGGAGGCAAGCCGTCTTGAGCGCGCCGGCGGCGACGGCTTGCCGCCGCCGGAGCAGCCGGCGCACGATGAAGAAGGCCGGCACCGCCGCGATCGTGACGGCGAGGGCGGCGATCAGCCTGAGAGGCATCTCCAATTGCATTTCCATCTCGTCTCCTTTACCGGGTGCCGAGGGCGCACCCGGCCATCAGAAGCACGAAGAGCACGAAGACCAGCGCCGCCCAGAAGAGCAGCCGGGCAATGAACCAAGCGCCGCGGCGCCGGACCGGAGCCGGCGCCGCGGCGCCCGGCGCCGGGCCGGGGCTTGCGCCGGGGCGCGCCGCTTCCTCACGCTGCCGCGGGGCTGCGGGGGCGAGGCCGAGGTCGGCCCTCATGGGCGACAGGAAATTGACGCAGAGCGTCAGTCCCCCCAGTGTGCCGCTCACGGCCATGAAGCCGCCGAAATCGGTCACGATGCACACGCCCCAGGCCAAGCAAGCGGCTAGACAGGCCTGTCGCAGGTTGATGCGCTCCGGCCGCTCGGGAGACGCCGCCGCCAGCCAGTTGACGAGGAACAGGCTCACGAAGAAGACGAAGAGAAGCAACTCGCCGGTGCTGATGTTCCAGCCGTGGATGACGCCGAACCCCGCGTGCCAGACCAGGCGGTCGTCCAGCAGCAGGTACGGCCCGAGCCAGAAGCTCAGGTAGCACAGGACGGACAGCGTGCCCGCGACCAACAGGCGGCAGGACAGCGCGGCCGCCTGTTGGTAGCGCATGCGGTTGTAGAACCAGAGACCGACCGAGCTCGTGAACGCGCTTCCCAGCGTGAGGATGAAAAAGAGCGGCAGGAACTCCGGCCCGATGGGTCCGACGCGGATGGCCGTTTGGTCGGGCGGGAGCGCGGGTGCGCCGGCGCGCGCGAAGTCGAAGCGCTGCCGCCCCATCCATTCGGGGGCCAGCGCGACCGCAAGCGCTATGGCCATGGCGGCGGCGGCGGTCATGGCGAGCCTCCCCGCCAGGCCGTCGCCGGAGCGGAAGGAGAGGCGGCGGCGCGCGGCGCCGGGCGCTGGGGCCCGGGACGCCTCCGCGGACGAGCCCGCCTGGGCGTGGGACGGCGCCGCCGCCGCGCCGCCGTCCCCCAGCGCGATGCCGAGATCCGCGGCCATGGCCTGCACGCTGCCGTAACGCTCGTTCGGGTTCTTGGCCATGGCCACGGCGACGACGCGGTCGTACGGCGCGGGAAGATCGCCCGTTTCAGGCTTTGACGCGACGTGCTTCAGCGCGATCTCGTAGATGTCCTTGCCCACGAAGGGCGCCCGGCCGGTGAGCATCTCGTAGAGGATGACGCCCAGGGCGTAGATGTCGACGCGATGGTCGTAGACGCCGGTCGCGATCTCGGGCGCCATGTAGTGCACGGTGCCGAGGTTCATCGTCTGCTTGCCCGCATCGCTCATGCTGATGTGCTTGGCCAAGCCGTAGTCGCCGACCTTGACGCAGTTGCCGTCCAGGAAGATGTTCTCCGGTTTCAGGTCGCGGTGGACGATGTTCTGGGCGTGCAAGCACTCCAGGGCCGAAGCGATCCCGTGGAAGAAGAACCGCGCGCGCTCCCGGCCGATGCCCTGGGGATGCTCCGCCAAGACATGCCTGAGGGAGGGCGACGACCCCGCCACGTATTCCATGATGATGTAGGGGCGTTCGTCGGTGCCGGCGGCGATGTCGAAGACCGAGATCAGGTGGGGGCTCTTGACGTTGATGCACTGCTTGACGCCGCGGAGCTCGATCTCGGCGTTATCGCCCAGGCGTTTGAGCGCCACCTCGCGTCCTCCGTCGCTGACGGCGAAGTAGACCTCGCCGAAAGCGCCGCGCCCGACGGCGCGCTTGATCGTGTAGCCCGGCAGCGGCCGGTCGCCGTGGTGGTATTTGTACTCCATGGCTATCCTTCCGTGACGGTGAAGCTCAGACCTGCCACGCAGACCCGGCGTCCGAGCTCGATGGCGCACTCGCGCGCCGGTTCCGGCGCGCCATCCACGGAGATCATCTCCTTGCACTTGGCCGTCAGGCGTCCGCCCGCGAGGACGAGGACGAGCTCCATGGGCCCCAACGGCGTCTTGATATGCGCGAGGCCCTTGCGCCCGATGATCACGAATTGATCCAAGAGCAGCACCTCCGAGGCCTTGCCCTGGAGGAGCGTCGGCGGCTCCAGGCGCAGGAGCGCCGTCGTGCTCAGGGGACAAGGCAGGTAGAAGGTGAAGGCGGGGCTCGCGCCGAGCCGGACGCGGTCGCCGGGCGCGAGGACCTTCTCGCGCACGGGCTTGTCGTTGACCGTGGCGTCGCAATGCGGGCAGAGCAGGTACTGCTCGCCCGTCCTGAGGATCTCGGCGGCCAGGCCGGGGATGCGGCCGGGGAGGGGGATGTCCGGCGCGGCCGACGAGTCGTGGCGCCCGACCACGACGCGCGGCGAGGACGCGATCAGATAGGTTCCGACGCCGTCGACCCACAGGCACAGGCGTGAAGATGGCGGGCGCGGCGCGGCGGAGGGCGCGGGCGACGGCGCCGCCGCCGAGCAGGCCGGCGGCGCGTCGCGCCGACCCGCGGCGACCTCGGGCCGCGCCGGCGCGAGCTTCGCGGCGATCTCGTTGCGAAGCTGGACGGCATCGGGCCGCGCGCCGCCCAGATCGATCGCGCGCTTGAGGTCGAGCAGCGCCTCGGGATGGTTGGCGCGGGCGGCGTGGGCGCGGGCGCGGGCGATCAGCGTGTCGGCGAGGTCTCGGCCCAGCTCCTGGCCTTCGCGCAGTTCCCGGAGGTCGGGGGAGTCAAGGATGCGCCACGCTTCCTCCAAGTTGCCCGCGCGCAGGGCGACCCGGGCCCGCTTGAGTGCGATCTTGCACTGTAGGCTGAACATGGCTCGACCTCGACTGCGGGGCGCGGATCCGGCTCCGGCGAAGGGGCGCGCGCCGCGGGGAACGGCGCGGCTTTCGCAAGCGCGCCGGCGCGCGCCCGACCCGCCGGGAATTGTATCCGCCGGCCGGTTACCGGGCGAGGGTCACCGCGGGGGCCGGCGGCGCGGTTTCGTCCAGATAGGCGGTGACCTTGCAGATAATCTCCTCCTCGGACACCGGCGGGGCGGGAGGGTTTTCGTCGATCACCGCGCCCGAGGCGAGCACCTTTTGGGCCACCTCGAGGCGCTTCCTCAGCTCGGTGACGAGTCTTTCGGCCTTGGCGAGGCTGCTCTGCTCCACGCAGACCCGCGGGCCTTGATTCTCCAGCTTCATGAGGCGGACATCGTGCTCGAGCCGTTCGATCTCGCCTTCCAGCTCGATTTTTCGCACCTGCGCGCTCTTGAGGGTCTGGATCGCGGTGTCCAGGGATTGCTTGCGAGCGGCCAGGACCCGGTCCTTGCCTTCGAGGAGCTTCTCGGCCAGCCTGACGCGCTCCAACTGCATCGCGAGCGCCTCGACCTGCCGGGAGCGGCCTTGATCCGCGGCGTACGCCACCGGGCGGACCGCCAGCGTGTCCTTCATGCCGCGCATCCGGTCGCGCGCCGCGGCCACCTGCAGGCGTTCCCGGGCGATGTCCTTCTCCAGCTCGTCCACGGCCACCTCTTCCTGGGCCACCAAGACAATGTTCGCCTTGAGCTCGGGCACGAGGTCGGCGAGCAGGTCGCGCGCGCGCTGGATCTCCAGCTCCACCGGCACGGCGCTTTTCACCTTGCTCCTGAACTGCTTGTAGGAGCTCGACGCGTAGCCGAACATGTCCGTTCCGAACAAAAGGCCGCCCAGAATGAGCGCGCCGCCGACGCCGACCGCCGTCCACTTGATCAACTTGAACATGAGCGCCTCCTTCGCTTCCGCAGGCCAATGGGATGCGTCCGCTTACAGGGCCGCCGCGCACCGCGCGCGACGGCCGACAGGGAAGTCGGCGCCGAGACGCGGAATTTCAGGAATGCGGGCGGATTTCAGAGGCGGTCCGCCGCCCGCGGCCCTTGCGCTGCCGCGGGCGGTGCGTAATTATCGGGAAACGATTCGACCCGCCCTGGAGGTGCGCCGTGCTGCCGATCACCGTCACCAACACGTTGAGCCGCCGTCTGGAAGCCTTCGAGCCCGTCGTTCCGGGCCGGGTGGGCATCTACGTCTGCGGCCCGACGGTGTACGGACCGGCTCACCTCGGCCACGCGCGCACGGCCATGGCGTACGACGTGATCGTCAACTTTCTTCGGTACGCCGGCTACCGGGTGACGTATGTGAGCAACATCACCGATGTCGGACATCTGACCGACGATGCCGACAGCGGCGAGGACAAGGTCCAGAAGGAGGCCAGAAAACGCAAGGTCGACCCCCTCGCCTTGGCCACGCGCTACATGCTGGAGTACTTCGAGGACATGGCCGCGCTGGGCGTGGCGCGGCCTGATGTCGCGCCGCGCGCGACCGAGCACATCCCGCAGATGCTCCGGCTCGTCGCGGAGCTGCTCGAACGCGGCATCGCCTACGAGGTCGACGGGACGGTTTACTTCGAGGTCCGGAAGTTTCCGAACTACGGCCGGCTCTCGCGCAAGCTGCTCTCCGAGCTGGTGGCGGGCGCGCGCGTCGAGGTCGACCAGGCCAAGCGCGACCCGGCCGACTTCGCCCTGTGGTTCCGCTCGCCGCCCGAGCACATCCTCAAGTGGGAATCCCCGTGGGGTTTCGGCTACCCCGGCTGGCACATCGAGTGCTCGGCCATGGCCATGCAGTACCTGGGCGAGACGATCGACATCCACGGCGGCGCGATCGAGCTGAGCTTCCCGCACCACGAGAACGAGATCGCCCAGAGCGAGGGCGCCACGGGAAAGCCCTTCGTCAAGTACTGGGTGCACAGCGGCCTGGTCCAGATCGACGGCCAGAAGATGGCCAAGAGCCTGGGCAATTTCATCACCCTGCGCGATCTGCTCGCCAGGTGGGACCCCGAGGCCTTCAGGCTCTTCTGCCTGGGCACGGCGTACCGGAGCCCCATCGATTTCACCGAGGATGCGTTGGCCGCCGCGACGGGGCACCTGGAGCGGATCACGGCGGCGGTTTTCCAGGTGCGCGCCTTGGCGGCCGCGCCGGCGGGCGGCGAGGCGATGCTCGCCGCGATCGAGTCGTCGCGCGCCCGGCTCGAGGCCGCGATGTGCGAGGATTTCAACACGGCCAAGGCCCTGGCCGAGTTGCTCGCCTTCACCCGCGAGGTCAACACGCTGCTTGCCGGCGGCGCCGCCGTCGGGGGCGGCGTCAAGGACGCGATCCTCGCGCACTACGCGCTTTTCGGGCGCATTCTCGGCGTCCCGCGCCGGGCGCTCGCGGCGGATCCGAGCGCCTCGGCCGAGCCGCTCCCGCCCGGCGTGCTCGCCAAGGCCAAGGAGCGCGACGCGGCGCGGGCGCGCAAGGACTGGGCGGCCTCCGACCGGCTGCGCGCCGAGATCGCGGCGCTGGGCTACGCGATCAAGGACACGCCCGGCGGATCGGTGGTGCGGAAAGCGAAGTGAGGCGCCGGCCGCGCGTTACCTGAGCGCGACCGGGATCTCCCCCTCGGGCAGGACGATGGCCGCGGATTCTCCCGGCTGCATGTCCCTCGGCAGCGCGAACAGCACGGTGAGCGGAATCGAGGCCGGCCTGGTTCTGCGCAGGGCCACCAACTCCTCGCCGTGGTCCGAGACCGCGATCGAATCTTCCTCGGCGCCGAAGCTCACGACGATCGCCGCGCTCTCGGAGAGCAGAGGCGCGGCCTCCGAAGGTCCCAGGTACGGCCCGCCGAAGAGCCGCGCCTGGATCGGGATGAACGGTGTGCCGCCGACCCGCAGCGCGAGTCCGGTGACGACGATATCGTCTTCAGCGGTGGGCGCGAGGGCGAGGGACACCTCGTAGAGAATCTCCGTCTCCGGGACGTGGATCGTCTGCGTTCCGGTTTGGCCGTCGGCCTTGTGGACGCTGACGCTGGCCTGCGCCGTGCGGTGCGCCCCGCTTGCCGTGAGCACGAAGGCCGCGGTCTCCAGACGGGCGGCGGCGGGCGGGGGCGTCGCCGCCTTCGGCTGCGTTTCCTCGGCCGCGGGCTCGGCGGCCTCACCGCTCTCATCGGGTTTGGCCGCGGCCTGGTCCGCCCTCTCGTCCGGCTCGCCCGCGTCCTCGTCAGGAGGCGGCGTCTGGGCGGGCGCCGCCGGTTTTGCCGCCGGGGCGGTCTTGGCGGGCTTCACGGGGGCGGCCGGCGTCCTCTTGGGCGTCTTGCGCGGGTCGGGTTTGTTCGGACCCACGAGAGCGGAGGTTTCCGTCTTCGGAGCCGGCGCGTCTTTGGAGTCGCCGGGCGCCCCTGGCGCCACGAACAAGCAGACTGCCGCCACGGCGGCGACCGCCGCGACGACGGCGGCGATAATCGGCTTTTTCGGGAAGCCGCGCGCGGCGTGAAGCTGCCGGTAGACCGCCGCGTAGCAATCGCCGCAGAGGTCCATGTCCCCTTCGGGCGACGGCGTCAAGACCGGCACATCTTTCTGGCAGCGACCGCACTTCACGGCGACCTCCCCGGGCGCTGGCCCGCGCGCATGTACCCGCTTTCGCCGGCATTGTACACCGGCGTTGCGCCCTTGGCTACCGCTTCGTTGGGCGGGAGAGGCGGGTGAACGAACCGGCCGGAGACCCCGTCTCGACAGGATCTCCGGCCGGCTTTCGTCAGCGCCCGAAGAGAGGGCCTACTGCCCGTCGTCTTCGTCGTCCTCGGTGTCTTCGTTGTCCTCGTCGTCACTGGTCGGCGCAAAGGCGCCGCCCATCCCCCCGACGCCGAAGGCCTGTTCGACGAATTCCTTCACCTTGGCGATGGCTTCTATGGGAATCACGACGTTGCTCTTGGCCGAGGGTCCCGCAAAGGCCACCGTCCCCGAGATCGGAGGGGCAGAGGCCGGCGTCTCGGCGCCGGCGCCGGCGGCGGCGGCGAGGTTGGAGAGGAGCCTGACGAGATCGCAACGGAAGGCGACCGGGTGGGTGCCGGGCGCCCCCCCCGCATTCTTGCTTGCGGCAATGAGGGCGTCAAGCCTTTGGGAGTAGTCTTTCCCGCCGCTACAGGTGATGAGCTTTCCGTTGGCCAGGGCCACCTCGCCTTGCAGGCCGCCGCCGAGAAGCTTCTTCACTTGGGCGCCGGCCTGCGAGTCGAGCGCGGAAGCGTCGATCGTGCTGGTGAACTTGTGCACCGCTACGCCGCCCGATTGCCTGACGTTCTCTTGCAACGCAAACTTGGCTCCGCTCGTGAGCGCCGACGCTTTCTCGGAGGCGAAGGCCTGGTAGGACGCGCGCAGATCGTCAAAGGTTCCCGTGAAGGCGTTGATTTGGTCCGTGACGAGGCCTTCGGGGGAAAAGTCCATGCTCATGGCAAAGTCCTCGCCGGCGCCGCCGGCGTACTTGGCGAAAGCGTCACGGAGAGTCTTCGCATCCGCCGGGCTCGCGCACGCCTTGGCGAGGTACCGATCGGCCAGCTTGAGCACGAAAGGCACAAGGCCCTTGAGCTTGCCGTTCAAGACAATGGCCCGGGCCGGCAGAATGCCGCCGATCGTCGTGCCGCCGCCCTGGCCGCCGAAGAGCTGAGCGAGTTCCGTGCCTTCCTTCACGACGGTGTCCTGGGCCACGAGCAGGCCCTGGTCGTTCACGTCAAGGTCGAGCAGCACGTGCTTGATCTGTCCAAGCAGATTAAAGAGGAGATCCATGCCGGCCATCGCCGCCTGGCGGTCCACTCCCGCGGAGTCGCCAAAGCCGCCCATCCCTGAGGCGAGCTGCATCTGCACGAAAGGCCCGAAGAGCTGAAAGATCGTGCCCACGTCGATGTACACGCTGACCGCTCCGGCCGGAGCGGCGATGGCGCCCGCGCCGGCCGCCTTGAGCGCGGACGACAGGCGCTCGGCGAGGATTTCATTGTCGCAGGCGACAATGTAGCCGTTGCTCGCCTTTGCGTCGTTGGCCAGCTCGCCCTTGACGGGCAGGATGGCCGCGGGCGGCTGGCCGGCAAGGGGATTGTAGACCGCGAAGGCGAAGGGGCGGCTCAGATCGATGGCGTCCCGGGCGATGCCGTGGCTGTCGCCGATGCCCTCGCGGATTTGCGTCGGGATTTCCTTGATGTCCGCCACCGCCTCGGGGCCGAGCTTGACCGCCGCCTTCTCCAGGCGCGGGCCGATCGCGTCGTAAGCGCCGACGACGACGTACACCCACGCGTCCTGCGGGCCCTTGAGCTTGTCCCAGCCCGGCTGGCCGCCTCCGGACGGGGTCTGCGCCTGGGCGTAGAGAGCCAAGGCGAGCATCGCAGCGAGCAGATTCCGCATAAACGTCTCCTTTGGTAAGGGGTTTCGACTTGCTCTTGAAAGCATTATATGTATATCGGACCGTGGACGCAAAGTTTCAAGGCCGGACGCATCGGGCGGGCCGGCCGCGCCTTCTCAGGACTCGTTCCACGCATAGAGCCATTCCAGGATCGCCTTCTGAACGTGCAGGCGGTTCTCGGCCTGGTGAATGACCTTGGAGGCGGCCGACTCCAACACCTCGTCGCTGACGACGACGTTGCGCCGCACGGGCAGGCAGTGCATGAAGAACGCGCGGCGGGTGCGGCTCATGGCCTCCTTGTCCACGATCCAGGCGCGGTGCCGCTCGCGCTCCTCGGCCTCCCGGGCGGGGTCGGCGTACCGGTTCAGGCCGCCCCAAGCCTTGGCGTAGACGATCTCCGCATCCTTGAGCGCCTCGAAGCGGTCGTGGCACAGGCGCAGCGCGCCGCCTGACCGTTCGACATCGGCCTGGGCCAGCTCCATGATTCCGTCGGTCAAGGCGAATTCGGGCGGGTGCGCCAAGGTCACATCCATGCCCGCCCTGCAGGCGGCCAGCAGGATCGAGTTCGGCACCGACATGGGCAGGGCCTTGGGGTGGTAGGCCCAGGTGATCGCGATCCGGCGCCCTTCGAACCCGCCCAGGAGGTCGCGCACGGTGAGCAGGTCGCCGAGCGCCTGGCACGGGTGGTACATGGCCGACTCCATGTTGAAGACCGGCACCTGCGCGCGCTCCATGAATGACGCGAGCACCTGGTCCTGGAGATCCTCCTCCCGGTTCTGCCCGCGCGCGAGGCTGCGCACGCCGATGCCGTCGTAGTAGCGCGACAGAACCAGCGTCGCCTCGAACACGTGCTCGGTCCGCTGCTGGTCCATGACTTTGCCGGGCTGGGCCTCCAGGGGCCAGATCGCGTCGGAGCCCAGCGTCGTCACGCCGCCGCCCATGTGCCTGATCGCCACCTCGAAGCTGGCGCGGGTGCGCAGCGACGGGTTGAGGAAGATCAGGACGAATTCCTTGCGGGCGAGGATTTCAGAACGCGGGTTGTAGCGGTGGTGCTCGGCGCGATCCAGGAGATCGATGATCTGCTCCATCGCCAGGTCGGTGAGCCGGTAGTAGTGCCTCACTGAGCGATCTCCTTCAGGGCGCGGACGAGAACCTCGATGTCGTCCTCGCCGACCGTGAGGGGCGGAAGCAGGCGCACGATGCGCGGATCCACCGAGACGCCCACCAGGACGCCCTTCGCGAGCATGGCCTGCTGGATGTCCCGCGCCGGGCGCGGCATCGCGAAGCCGAGGAGCAGCCCCATGCCGCGGAGGTCCGCGAGCCCCGGGACCTCCCGGAGGCGCGCGCCGAGGCGCGCGCCCATGGCGCGGGCGCGTTCGACCAGGCCCTCCCGCTCGATGACCTCGACCGTCGCTTTGACCGCCGCGCAGGCCACGGGCCCTCCGCCGAAGGTCGTCCCGTGGTCGCCGACCTTGATCCCCGCCGCGAACTCCTCGGTCAGAGCGCAGGCCGCGACGGGAATGCCGCCGCCGACGCCCTTGGCCATGGTCACGATATCCGGAGCGACGCCCCAGTGCATGCCGGCGAAAGGCAGGCCTGTCCGGCCGAGCCCCGTCTGGATCTCGTCGAAGATGAGGGCGATGCCGTGGCGGCGCGTGTAGGCCCTCAGGGCGCGGAAGTACTCCCCGTCCGCCGTGACGGCGCCGGCCATGCTCTGGACGGGCTCCAGGATGACCGCGGCGGCGCGCGCGGGATCCAGGGCCTCGACGGCGGCCATGTCGCCGAAGGGCACGAAGTCGGTGGCGCTCGCGATGGTGGGCGAAAAGGCGTCGCGGTACTTCGCGGTGCCGGTCACGCTGAGGGTCGCGATCGTTCGGCCGTGGAAGGAGCCCTGCATGGCGACGACGCGCTCCCGGCCGGAGCGGCGCCGCGCGATTTTGAGCGCCGTCTCGTTGGCCTCGGCGCCGGAGTTGACGAAGAAGAGGCGGGTCATCTCGGGATAGAGGAGCCCGAGGAGCTTCTCCGCGGCCTCGGCCCGAACCGGCAGGTAACAGAGGTTGGAGTAGAAAATCAACTCGCCGATCTGCCGCCCGAGGCTCGCGACCAGGTGGGGGTGGCAGTGGCCGATGATCGCCACGGCGTGGCCGCCGTAGAAATCCAGGTAGGCCTTGCCGTCCACGTCGAAGACACGCATTCCCTCGCCGCGCGCCAGCGCCACGGGGAACTTGGCGTAGGTGGCGGCGAGGCGCTTTTCCTCCGCCTCGCGCCAGCGGGTGAAGTTGTCGCTCATAACGTTCCCTCAGACGAAGCCGCCGGCATGCCGGAGGCCGGCCTGCTCGGCGAGTCCGCACATCAGGTTGAAGTTCTGAATCGCCTGGGTGGCCGCCCCCTTGGCGAGATTGTCGATGGCGGCGAAGCCGCAGGCCGCGTCGTCCCGGCCCTCCCAGCCCACGCGGCTGAGCGGCGTGTCCTGGACGAGTCTGAGCTCGGGCGAGCCCTTGGCCACCGTGACCAGGGGCGCGTCGCGGTAGGCTTCCGCGTAGGCGCGGCCCAGCGCGGCCGCCTCGATCCCCGGGAAGACGAAGGTCGTGAAGATCCCCCGGGCGAAGGGCCCCGAAACCGGCACGAAGAGAAGGTCGGAGTCCCGCGCGCCGAGAAAATGGCGGACCTCGAGCATGTGTTGGTGCGCCAGCGCCTTGTAGGCGCGCACGTTGGTCGCGCGGTGGGGGTGGTGCGTCGTCTCGGCCGGCTTGGCGCCCGCGCCCGTCGACCCGGTGATGCCCACGGCCGTGATCGGCCCCTTGAGGAGGCCGGCCGCCTTCAGCGGCCAGAGTCCGAGGAGGAGCGAGGTGGCGAAACAGCCGGGGTTCGCCACGAGCTGCGCCCCCCGGATGCGATCGCGCGCCGCCTCGGTGAAGCCGTACACGAAGCGCGGCAGGAGCTCGACCGCCCCGTGGGTCCGGCCGTAGAAGCGTTGATAGCCCGCCGGGTCGGGCGTCCTGAAGTCGCCCGCCAGATCGACGATCTTGAGGGCGGGGTTGGCCTCCAGCAGGGCCGGGACGACATCCTGGGAGGCGTTGTGCTCCAGCGCCATGAACACCGCCTCCACCGATCGGACGTCCGCCTCGCGGGGATCGATGAAGGGGAGCGGCGTCCAGCCCGCCAGGTTGGGCAGGCGCTCCGCGATGGGTTGGCCCGCGCTGCTGCGCGAGGTGACGAACCTGAGATCCACCTCGGGATGCCCGAGCAGATACCGGAGGAGTTCGCCTCCGGCGTAGCCTGAACCGCCGAAAACGCCGACCCGAATCACCGTTGCCGCTCCATCAGTTTCAACACCAGACGCCCGAGCTCGCGCGCGTGCGTGCACGCGTTCACGGCGGGCAGTCCGAGGTTCTTGCGCACGAAGTCCACGCCGGCGATCGTGTCGGTGCACGGTCCGGAGATGACATCGGGGGGCACGCCCTCGCGCGCGAGAAACTCCCTGCCGCCCCAGGCGCCGACGGGGTCCGCCGCGCAGAAGACGTGCGCGCCGATCCCATCGCGCAGATCGCGCAGAATCTCCATGACGCCGTAGTCGCCCATGACGCCGTCGCCCAGCTCCACGACGATCATATCCGGCGCGCCGGCGGTAAGGAAGGCGAGCACGTCGCGCCCGACGCGCGCGAGGGCGCGGGCCCGCACCGTCGACACGAGGCCGAAGTCCAAGAACGAAGCCGTGCGCCGCGCGCCGTGGTCTTCCATGACGAGCAGATCGCGGCGGCAGGCGACGCCGGTGAGCTTCGCGCCGTGAACGGCGATCCCCCGGCCCGCGAGTTCGTGGATGATCTCGCCCGCGGCGCGCGTCTTGCCCGACGCCATGCACGTTCCGGAGATGACAACGAGGGGCGGGAGCGCCCCGCGGGCGACCCGCGGCGCCGCCACCGAAGGCACTCGGGCCGGGCGCCCGTCGATGGCGACGAACCCGAGCAGTTCCACCGGGCACGGCGCGCCGAGGTCGTGGTGCCCCGCGCCGCGCGGCACCCCGATCACGCCGCCGAGGTTGAGGAGCGCGAGCTCCGAGCCGGGCCGGACTCGCGCGGGACAGGCGCCCACGAAGCCCTTGATGGCGCGCCGCGCGCCGAGGGCTCCGACGATCACATCGCCCCGGAAGACCTTGGCCATGCGCCCCTCGGCGAGCTCCAGCTCGCCGTAGGTCCGCTTCTCGGCCTTGGCGACGACGGCGACCACATCGCCGGGGCTGGTCCGGCGCGCCCCGGTGATGAGCTCGACCTCGCGGCCGAGTCCGAGGCGGTGGACGACCGAGGCGATCTTGTGGACCTGAATTTTCACGGGGCACCCGCGCGGTGGGCGAGCAGCCCCGGAATGCCGAGGATGCGGCCGAAACCCTCGGCGTCGCGGCCGTCCCAGAGCCGCGCCTGCTCGCCGTACAGGCCGGCCTCCTTGCGCATCAGGCTGTGGGGGCTCCGCACGCCGGTCACCTGGAAGCGTCCCGGCGCCAGCGTCACCCGCGCGTCGCCGGTCACGCGCGCCTGCGAGCTCTCGATGAGGGCCTCGATGTCCCGCATCACCGGGTCGAAGGCCTGGGCCTCGTGGAGGAGCTTGCCCCAGAAGTCGGACAGGTGGTCCTTCCAGAAGCGCTGCCAGGCGGTGAGAACGAGCTTCTCCAGCTCCCGGTGGGCGGCGATGAGGAGCAGCGCCGCGCCCGCCTGGAAGGCGATGCGCCCCTTGATGCCGATCACGGTGTCGCCGAGGTGAATGCCCCGGCCGAAGCCGTACTCGGCCTCGAGCCGTCCCAGCGCGGTCACGATGTCCGTGCCGGACAGGCGCGCGCCGTCCAAGGCCGTCGGCAGCCCCCGCTCGAAGGCGATCGCGATGGCGCGCGGCGGCGTGTCCGGCGCCGCCTTCGACGGCCAGACGTGCTCGGGAATCTCGCGCCAGGGATCGTGGGTTTCCTTGCCGCCGATCGTGGCCCCCCACAGGCCGGCGTTGACGGAGTAGGCTTCCACCGTCGGGTCGATCTCGACGCCCTCCTGCTTGAGGTACTCGTACTCCTGCGCGCGGCTCAAGCCCAGCTCGCGGATGGGCGCCAGAATCGGAATGCCGGGAAGGAGCACCCTGAAGGCGGTGTCGAAACGGATCTGGTCGTTTCCGGCGCCGGTCGAGCCGTGCGCCACCGCGTCGGCCTTGCGCGCGGCGGCGACGGCGGCGACCTCCTCGGCCTGCGTCACGCGCTCGGCGGCCACGCAGAGGGGATAGACCGCGCCGCGGAGCACGTTGCCGCGGATGATGGGCGCGACGTACTTGGCGTAGACCTTGTCCCGCGCGGGCACGGTGACGTGCTCCACCACCCGGAGGGCGCGGGCGCGCGCCTCGATCGCGGCAAGTTCCGCGGGCGCGAATCCGCCCGTGTCCACGGTGACGCTGATCACGTCGAAGCCGCGCTCCTTGCGGAGATACGCCAGGCAATAGGATGTATCCAGACCGCCCGAGTAGGCGACCACGATCTTCTTTCGGCTGGGCATCACTTGTCCTCCTGGGCCTCGAGCGCGGCAAGCTCCGCGCCGAGGCGCTCGATCTCGCGGGCGACGGCGGAAGGCGCGGTGCCGCCGATGCCGTCGCGGGCGGCGATGATGGCTTCCATGGCGATGGCGCGGGCGACGCCGGCGTCCAACTGCGGCGCGTACGCGCGCCACTCCTCCGGCGCCAGATCCGCGAAGGTCCGGCCCGCGGCCGCCAGGTCGCGCACGATGGCTCCGACGGTCTTGTGGGCGTCCCGGAAGGGGACGCCCTTGCGCGTCAGGTAGTCGGCGACGGCCGTGGCCTCGATCCAGCCCCCGTCCAGCGCCGCGGCGCAGCGCTCCTTGCGGACGGCGAGGGTGGCGACGACCTTGCGCACCACGGGCAGGACGCCGAGCGCCGCGTCGGTCGAGTCGAAGAGCGGCGCCTTGTCCTCCTGGAGATCCCGGTTGTAGGCGAGCGGCAGGCCCTTGAGCACCGTGAGCATCGCCATGAGGTTGCCGAAGACGCGCCCCGCCTTGCCCCGGGCCAGTTCCAGGCTGTCGGGGTTGCGCTTCTGCGGCATCATGGAGCTGCCCGTCGAAAGCGGCTCGGCCAGTTCGACGAAGGCGAACTCGGCGCTGGACCAGAGGATCAGGTCCTCGGCCAGGCGCGAAAGATGGGTGAAGAGGCCGGCGGCCGCCGCGAGGTAGTCGACGATGAAATCCCGATCGGAGACGCCGTCCAGCGAGTTCCGGCACAGGCGGGCGAAGCCGAGTTCGCGGGCCAGGAACTCGCGGTCGATGGCGAAGGGCGCGCCCGTGCAGGCGCCCAGCCCCAGCGGCAGGGCGTCGGCCTGTTGCCGCGCGAAGGCGAATCTGGCGATGTCGCGCAGGCACATCTCGGCGTACGCGAGGAACCAGTGGGCGAGCAGGACGGGCTGCGCCCGCTGGAGATGCGTGTAGGCGGGCATGATGACGTCGCGCGTCTCCGCGGCCCGCGCGACGAGGGCGCGGGCGAGGGCGATGAGCTCCGCGATGACCCGCCCGGCCTGCTCCTTGGCGAAGAGCCTCAGGTCGGTGGCGACCTGGTCGTTGCGGCTGCGGCCGGTGTGAATCTTGCCGGCGCATTCCCCGGCGCGCGCCGCGAGCTCGGACTCGATCTGCATGTGAATGTCCTCGAGCTCGCCCTTGAAGGCGACCGCCCCGGCCGCCAGGTCGCGCGCGACCGCATCCAGCGCGCGCTCGATGGCGGCGCCCTCCGCGGCCGTCACCAGGCCGGCCCGCATGAGCGCCTTCAGGTAGGCGCGGTTGGTCCGCACGTCCTGGGGCCAGAGGCGCCGGTCGACGTCGATCGAGGCGTTGATGGCGGCGAAGTCGGCGTCCAGGGCGCCCGAGAGGCGTCCCTTCCAGAGGGGCGTTGCGCTCATTTAGCCTTCTCCGAGGTAGGTGCGCTCTTCCTCATCGCGAATGATCATGGTCCCGAAGCCGCTGCGGGTGAAGACCTCGCGCAGGAGGGCGTTCTTGGCGAAGCCGTTGAGGATATGCGCGCGGCCGACGCCGCCCTGGACGGCCTTCATCGCGGTCTCCAGCTTGGGGATCATCCCGCCCTGAACGGCGCCCTTCTCGATAAGCGCGAGCGCGGCGCTGACGGTGAGGTAGGAGATGCGGCTGTCGGGATCGCGCCGGTCCTTGAGGACGCCGTTGACGTCGGAGAGGTTGAAGAGCTTCTCGGCCCGGAGCTTCAGGGCGATTTCGCTGGCGATGGTGTCGGCGTTGACGTTGAGGACGTGGCCGTTCTCATCGGCGGCCAGGCAGGCGACCACGGGGACGAAGCGGTTCTCAAGCAGCACCTGGAGGAGCCGCGCGTCGACGTCGATGACATCGCCCACGTTCTGGAAGTCGATGTCCTGCTCCGCGCCGGTCTCGGGGTCCTTGACGCGCCGGACGGGGCGTTTGCGGGCGAGGATCAGGTCGCCGTCGATGCCCGAGAGGCCCACGGCGGGGGTCTTGTTCATCCTGAGCAGGCTCATGATGTCGATGGAGATGGAGGAGAAGACCATCTTGGCTATTTTGAGGGTCTCGTCGTCGGTGATGCGCCGCCCGGCGACCTTGACGGGCGCGACGCCGAGCCTGGTGGCCATGTCGGAAAGCTGCGGGCCGCCGCCGTGAATGATGACCAGGCGGATGCCGAACTCGTGGAGCAGGCTCAGATCCGCGGCCAGGTTGTCGAAGTTGCCGCGCTCGCCGACAACCTCCCCGCCGAACTTGACGACGAAGGTCTTGCCGCGATACGCGCGCAGATACGGGAGCGATTGCTTGAGTACCGCAATGTCTTCCATGCAGCTCTCCTCGGCGCGGCGCGGGAGCGTCGCGGAAAGGCCTATACTATACGAAGGGAAGGGGAAGTCAATCGGGCGGTTGACCGGCTCCGGCGCGCCCGATACCATGGAGCCCGAGGTGTGCCCTATGCTCCGCTGCCTTTGGTTTTCTACGGCGATCGGCGCGGTCTGTGCCGCCGGCCTGGCGGCGGCCGATCTGACGTCCTACGTCAAGGCGCCCGATGCGAGCTTCGCCTTCGCGGTGACCGATACCGTCAGCTTGCCGGGGGTGGGATCGGTGGCGACGATCCGGCTTACGTCGCAGACCTGGCGGGGCATCGCCTGGGAGCACTGGCTGCGCGTGATCAGGCCCGAGCGGGTGACGCGCCCCGAGACGGCCCTCCTGGTCGTCTCGGGAGGCCGCGTGCGCAAGGATCCGCCGAAGCTGGAGGGCGAGGCGCTCATGCTGGGCGCCATTGCCGCGAAGACGGGCTCGGTCGTGGCGGTGCTGGGCCAGGTGCCGAATCAGCCCCTTTTCGGCGACCTTCGCGAGGACGCCCTGATTTCGTTCACGTTCCAAAAGTATCTCGAGACTCGGGATCCCACCTGGCCCTGTCTCCTCCCCATGGTGAAGAGCGCGGTGCGGGCCATGGATGCCGTTCAGGCCGTCGTCAAGGAGCGGCACTCCCAAGAGATCGCGCGCTTCGTCGTCACGGGCGCTTCCAAGCGCGGCTGGACGACCTGGCTGGCGGCCGTCGTCGATCCCCGCGTCGCGGCCATTGCGCCCATGGTGATCGATGTCCTGAACTTCCCCGCGCAGATGGAGCTTCAGGTGCGGTCCTTCGGGGGGTATTCCGAGCAGATCGCGAACTACTCGGACAAGGGGCTGCCCGACCGCCTGAGGGAACCGGCGGCGCAGGCGCTGCTGGCGCTGGTCGATCCCTACGTCCACCGCGCCGCCCTGAGGATGCCCAAGCTTGTCGTCCTCGGCACGAACGACCGTTTTTGGCCGGTCGACGCGGTGAAGCTGTACTTCGGAGCTTTGCCCGGCGAGAAGCTCATCCATTACGTCCCTAACGCCGGGCATAGCTTGGGCCCCGGGGCCGTCGAGGCTGTCACGGCCTTTTACACGTCGGTGGCGGCCGGAACGAAGCGCCCGCGCTTCACCTGGAGCTTCGCCGCGGACGGCGGCGCGGGGCGGTTCACGGTGTCGTGCCAGGATCGGCCGGAGAAGGCCGAGCTCTGGACGGCGCGGGCGGCGACGCGGGACTTCCGCGATTCGAAGTGGAGCGGGACGCAAATCGCCGGCGCGGGCGCGGAGAAGTTCGAGGCGGCGCTGCCCGTGCCCGAGGCGGGGTACGCGGCGATGTTCGTGCGCCTGGAGTACAGGAGCGTCCTGGGCGAGCCCTACACCCTTGCCACGAACATCGAGGTCCTGGGCGGGCGGCCCGAGGACCGGTAGCCCGCGGCGCCGCCCTTCCGGCGTAAGCCGGCGGGCGCATGCCGAGGGAGCGGAGCGGTCTCTTCCGGGGGGCAGAGAGCTCGATCGGCAAGGCGGCCGCCTCCCTCTTCGAACTCGTCCTTTCGCGGGCCGGCGTGAAGCGGCCGCGCGCCAAGGGGCTCCGGGGAACGCGGGGCCGGTTCGGGGTCGACGGGGCGCTGCCGCCCGCCGGACCTCGCGCGCCCCCTGCTCCGCCGACCGGACCGGCGGCCGCGACGGGATTTCCCGGCCAGGTCTGCGCCGCGATCCGCCGCGCCGTCAGCCCGCCTCGCGCGTGGCGTTTTCACGGCCCCGCGGCCATGGCCTCCGCCGCCCGTTCGGCCTGGACCACGCAGAGGTTGACCGAGATTCCGCGGAACGAACTTCCCGCGAGGTGGAGCCCCGGCATGGTCCCGCAGACGCGCGCCAGGGCCGCGAGGCGGTCCTCGTGGCCGGGGGGATACTGGGCGATGCCCTCCTCGTAGCGGAAGATGAACTTCCGCGTCGGCGCCGGCAGGGGGCCGAAGACCGCGGCGAGATCCTCCATGACCAGCGCCACGAGGGCGGCGTCCGGCAGCGTCACCGCCCGCGTGTCCCGCGCGCCGCCGGCCATGCACGTCAGAAGCACGGAATCCTCCGGCGCGCGCGCCGGGAAGATGCTGCTTGACCATAGGGCGCCGAGGATGCGCAAGCGCTCCCTGCGCGGGACGAGGAAGCCGAAGCCGCCGAGGGAGTGAGGGAATCCGCGCGCCGGAAAGGCGAGCGCCGCCACGGCGATGGGGGCCGCCGGAATGCCGCGCAGGATGCCCGCCGCCGCGGGCAGAGCGTCGTGGAGAATCGCCGCGCACTGCGCCGCGGGCACGGCCAGGAGGACGCGCTCGGCCTTGATCGCGCCCGCCGGCGTCGCGAGTTCGAAGAGGCCGCCGCGCCGCGCGAGGCCGAGAACCGGCGTCGAGGTCCGGACCTTGTCGCCGAGGGCGGCCGCGAGCCTTTCCACGAGGGTGGCGAAACCGCCCTCGAAGGAGGAAAGGACGCCGCCCGGTCCCGAGGGACCGCCCGCCGCGGCGTCGCCGCGGCCCCGCAGGCGCGCCCACTTCTTGGCGAGCATCGCCCGCACGAGCCCGCCGTGGGCGGACTCCATGGCGTGCATCTTCGGAAACGCGCTCCTGAGGCTCAGCGCGGCGGAGTCCCCGGCGAAGACGCCCGTCACCATGGCATCGATGAGCACCGCGGCGGCCTCCGTCCCGATTCTGCGGGCGGCGAAGTGGAACACGGTCTCGTCGCCGGGCGGACGGCGGCGGGCGAAGGGCTCGGCCAGGACCCGCAGGCGTCCCGCCGGGGAGAGGAGGGGGCTGCGGAGGAACGCGATGGGGTTCTCGGGAACCCGGGCCAACGCGCCGTCATGAACGAGAAAGCGCTTGCGCGCCCCGGCGTTGCTCGGGACCGGCGTGAGTCCGAGGTCGCGCGCCAGCGCCAGTGTCTCGGGCACGTTGTCGAGGAAGCCCGCGGGGCCGTGCTCGACGATGAAGCCGTCCGCCCGGGTGGTGGCGACGTTGCCGCCGGGGCGCGGCGCGGCCTCCAGAACGGCGATGGCTTCCCACCCGCGGCCGCGGCTCAGCCGGTAACCGGCCGTCAGACCGGTCACGCCGCCGCCGACGATCGCCGCCCGGAGGGTTGTGTCCGCCATGAGTGTTTCTCCTGGCCGCAATTGAAGCCCGCGCCGCGGGCGTTGACAAGACGATTCAGTCTGGGGAAGCCCTTCTCCGATGTATATAATGGGTTTTTCACGCGGGTGGATCCTCGAGTGCAAAGAGCGCGCGCGGCCGCCGCCGCGCGCCTCGGGGAGGCTTTTCTGGACTGGACTGCGTTCCGATCGGCATGGGCTCCGGGCCGGATGATCCCGGTCTCGCGCGAGCTGCTCGCCGACACGCTGACCCCCGTGTCCGCGTACTTGCGGATTCGCGGGGGCGCGCGCTCGGCTTTTCTGCTGGAGAGCGTCGAGGGCGGCGAGCGCGTCGCGCGCTGGTCGTTCCTGGGCCGGGATCCTTATCTTGTCCTGCGCGGGCGCGGACGCGCCGTCGAGCGCGTGTCCTCCGGGGGAACCGAGTTGGTCCGGAAGGATTTTTTCGCGGCGCTCAGGGAGGAGACCCGGCGCGTGACGCCGGTCGCCACGGGGGGGCTGCCGCCGTTTTCGGGGGGCGGCGTGGGGTTCCTGGCCTACGATGCGGTCAGGCTCCTCGAGAAGATCCCCGACCGGCACGGCGGGGGGGACGATTCCCTCGGGGAGTTTCACTTCTTCGGCACGGTGCTCGCGTTCGATCACGTCCGGCACCGCATCCACGTGATCACGAACGTCTTCGTCGACGGCGAGACCGGCACGCCGGAGCGCGCCTACCGCGACGCCCAGCGCCGGCTCGATGAAGCGCAGGAACTGCTCACGCGGGAAACGACGGCGTTTCCGCCCCTCAGGAGGAGCGGCGGTGCTATCGAGCCGGCGGCCAACTTCACGCCCGAGGGCTTCTGCGAAGCCGTCGCCAAGGGCAAGGAGTATATCCGCGGGGGCGACATCCTCCAGATCGTCCTCTCGCAGCGCTTTCGCCTGCCCGTCACCGCCGATCCCTTCACGGTGTATCGCGCCCTCAGGGCCAGGAACCCCTCGCCGTACCTCTTCTTCTTCGAGACCTGCGACGAGGACGGCGACCTGGCCATCCTCGGATCGTCGCCCGAGACCCTCGTCAAGGTGGCGCAGCGCCGCGTCCACGTGCGGCCCATCGCGGGCACGCGGCCCCGGGGCGCCTCCGAGGAGGAAGATCGACGCCTCGAGGCCGAGCTTCTCGCCGACGAGAAGGAGCTTGCCGAGCATCGCATGCTGGTCGACCTCGGGCGCCACGACGTGGGCCGCGTCGCCAAGTACGGCACGGTCCGCTGCCCCGAGTTCATGGTGGTCGAGCGCTACAGCCACGTCATGCACATCGTGAGCCAGGTGACGGGCGACCTTCGCGACGACTGCGATGCGCTCGACGCCCTCGCGGCGGGCTTCCCGGCCGGCACCGTCACGGGCGCCCCCAAGATCAGGGCCATGGAACTGATCGACGCGCTGGAACCCGAGCGGCGCGGCCCCTACGCGGGCGCCGTGGGCTACCTCGACTTCCACGGCAACCTCGACACGGCCATCGCGATTCGCACCCTCGTCATTCGCTCCGGCCAAGCCTGGGTGCAGGCCGGGGCGGGAATCGTGGCCGATTCCGTGCCCGAGCGCGAGTACCAGGAGACGGTGCACAAGGCCCGCGCGCTCTTCGGCGCCATCGCCCACGCCGAGGAGGGGCTGGCATGATCCTGCTCATCGACAACTACGACTCCTTCAGCTTCAACCTGGTTCAGTCCGTCGGGGAGACGGGCCGCGAGGTCCAGGTTGCGCGGAACGACGCCTTGACGCCCGCCGAGGCCCTTGCGCGCGGGCCCGCGGGCATCATCATATCGCCGGGGCCGGGACGGCCCGAGGATGCGGGCATCTCGGTGGCGCTCGTCCGCGCCGCGCAGGACGTTTGTCCGGTGCTCGGCGTGGGCCTGGGGCACCAGGCGCTGGCCCGCGCCTACGGCGCCGCCATTGCGAGCGCGCCCGTGATCGTTCACGGGAAGGCCTCGCCGGTGGCGCACGGGGGCGGCGGCATCCTGGAAGGAGTGCCCAGCCCGTTCATGGCGGGCAGGTACCACTCGCTCGTCGTGGCGCGCGAGGGGCTGCCCGCCGAGTTGGAGATCATCGCCCGGACCGGCGACGGCCTCATCATGGGCCTGAAACTCAAGGGCCGGGAAGTCTGGGGGCTCCAGTTCCACCCCGAGTCGATCCTCACCGAGCACGGCAAGCGGATCATCGCGAATTTCGTGCGGCGCTGCGGCGCCTGAGGTGCGCGCATGATCACCGACGCGATCAAGCGGCTCGTGGCGGGCGCCGGCCTTTCCGAGGACGAGAGCGAGGCGCTGCTGGCCTACATCATGGAGGGCAAGTGCACGGAAGCCCAGATCGGCGCCGTGCTGGCGCTCCTCAGGCGCAACGGCGAGACACCCGAGGAGATCGCGGGCTTCGCCAAGGCGATGCGCGCCAAGGCGCTGGCCGTCCCCTTCGCGGGCGAAAGCATGGATCTGTGCGGCACGGGCGGCGACGGCAAGGGCACGATCAACATCTCCACCGCCGCCAGCTTCGTCGTCGCGGCCTGCGGCGTCACGGTGGCCAAGCACGGCAACCGCGCGGCGACGAGCCGGAGCGGCGGAGCGGATGTGCTCGAGCGGCTCGGCCTGAAACTCGAGGCGCCGCCGGAGAAGCTCGCCCGGGCCCTCGAGGATGTCGGGATCTGCTTTCTCTTCGCGCGCGTCTTCCACCCGGCGATGCGTTTCGTGGCCCAGGCGCGGATCGACCTGGGCACGCGCACGATCTTCAACCTGCTGGGGCCCCTCACGAATCCCGCGGCGCCGCGCCGGCAGCTTCTCGGCGTCTTCTCGCCCGAGGCCGCGCGGCTCATGGCGGCGGCGCTCTGCCGCGTGGGCGTCGCGCGGGCGTGGCTGGTCCACGGCGCGGGCGGCGTCGACGAGGTGAGCCCGGCGGGCCCGACGCGCGTCTGGGAGGTGGAGGGCGGCCGCGTGCGGGAGCGCGTCGTCGCTCCGGCCGATTTCGGCCTGCCGGTGCGAGCGCTCGATCTGATCCGCGGCGGGGATGCCGCCCGCAACGCCGAGGTGATGCGCGCCGTCCTGCGGGGCGAGGAGAGCCCGGCCCAGGAAGCCGTGCTCATGAACGCCGCCGCCGCCCTTTTCATCGCGGACCGCGCCGCCGACCTCAAGGACGGCGTCGCCCGCGCCCGCGAGGCGGTGGCCAGCGGCGCGGCCGCGGCCAAGCTCGCGCGGCTCATCGAGTACATGGCGGAGTGACGATGAGTTTTTACGACGAGGTCAGGGCGATCAAGGAGCGCGAGATCGCGGCGCTCCGAGGCGCCGAGCGCGGCCTGGAGGCGCGGGCCGCCGCCGCCGCGCCCGCGCGTTCGCTGCGCGCGGCGCTGAACGCCGATCCGCCCGCCATCATCGCGGAAGTCAAGCGGGCCTCGCCGTCCAAGGGGGTGATCCGCGCGGACCTGGACGCGGCGGCGCAGGCGCGGAAATACGCCGCGGGCGGGGCGGCCGCCGTGTCCGTCCTGACCGAGGAGACGTACTTCCGCGGCTCGCTGGCGGACCTGGCCGCGGCGAGGGCGGCGGTTGAAGTGCCCCTTCTCCGGAAGGACTTCATCCTCCATCGGCGCCAGTTGCTCGCGGCGCGCGCCAACGGCGCCGACGCGGCCCTCCTGATCGTCGGGTTCGCGGGGCCCGAGCGCCTCGCGAAGCTGCTGGCGGCCGCGCGCGCGGTGGGGCTCGAGGCCCTGGTGGAGGTGCACGACGAGGAAGAGCTTGCCCGCGCGGTCGGCGCCGGCGGCGAGCTAATCGGCATCAACAACCGCGACCTCCGGACGCTCCGGGTCGATTTGGCGGTCAGCGAACGGCTCCTGCCCCTGGTGCCCGCGGGGTGCACGGCGGTGGTGGAAAGCGGCGTCGCCGGACCGGCCGATGCGGCCCGACTGCGGCGCGCCGGCGCCCGGGCGTTTCTCATCGGCGAGTATCTCTCGCGCGCCGCCGATCCGGCCGCGGCCATCAGGGAGCTGCGCGGTGGATAGCGAAGCGCCGCGCATCAAGATCTGCGGCATCACCTGCCGCGAGGACGCCGAGCGCGCCGTCGAGCTCGGCGCGTGGGCCCTCGGATTCGTCTTTCATGCCGAATCCCCGCGCTGCATCCGTCCCGAGGAAGCGGGCCGGATCGCGGCGGCGGTGGGCGGGGGCGTCGAGAAGGTCGGCGTCTTCGTCGACGCGGAGCCGGCGGCGATCCGGGCGACGGCGGCCGCGGCCGGGTTGACGGCGGTCCAGCTCCACGGGCGCGAATCGCGCGCCATGCTCGATGAGCTGCGGCGCGGCGGGCTGGAGGCCTGGAAGGCGTTTCGGGTGGGCGCGGCGCTGCCCGCGGAGGAGATCGCGCCGTTTCAAGGCTGCACGCTGCTTCTGGACGCGTTGGTCAAGGGCATGGCCGGCGGCACCGGCACTACTTTTCCCTGGGATCTCGCGACGGAGGCGAAGAAGCTCGGCCGCGTGATTTTGGCCGGCGGCCTGAACCCCGGCAACATCCGGGAGGCGATCCGGCGGGTGCGGCCCTATGCCCTCGATGTGGGGAGCGGCGTCGAGCTGCGGCCCGGAAGGAAGGATCCCGCGCTCCTCGCGCGGCTTTTCGAGGCGGCGGCGGGGATGTGAGGCGTGCCGGCTAGCCGCGGCCGGAAGTCCTGGGTACGCCGCTCCGGGAAAGACGCTTGCGGATCGACTTGACCCGCTCCTTGTCCTCGCGCCGGCGCCTTTCGGAGGGCTTCTCGTAGAACCGGCGTTTTTTGACTTCCTTGAGGATGCCCTCCTTGGAACAGATGCGCTTGAAGCGCTGAATCAGGCGGTCGGGATTCTCTCCCGGACGGGCGGCGACGCGAACGGACACTCGGCAACCTCCTTTGCGGTGCAAACCACAGTTTGAAGCTCAAGACCTAACTATACGCATCATCGGACGGCCCCGCAAGCGCCTTCACGGCGGCCGGCGGTCAGCGGACGTCCTTGAACGCCTCGTAAACCGCGTCGGCCGTCATGGCCGTCAGGATGCCCTCCCTGCGGGCGTCGTCCGCCAGAACGGCGCTCACTTGGCCCAGGATCTTCAGGTAACGGCGCTGACCCTCGAAGGGCCCGGAGAGCGGGCCGGCGATGAGGACCACGATGTGCGCGGGGGTGCCATCATCGGCCTCGAAGGGGATTCCCTTGCGCGAGAGTCCGACGGCCATGATGAAATCGCGCACGGACGCGACCTTGGCGTGGGGCATTGCGCAGCCGCATCCCATGGCCGTGCTCATGTCGCGCTCGCGCTGCTGGACGGCGCGGAAAAGCTCGTCGCTATCCGTGACGGCGGGGTGCCGCGCGAGAAGGTCGACCAGTTCCTTGATCGCCTTGCTCTTGTCCTCCGCCGCGAGGTTGATTATCCTCTCGCGCTGGAGAAGCGCCGGCGGTTCCGGAACTTCCTCGGGAGACTGGAATGCACTGGGTCCTTCAGGCGTCATGCTCGCGAACGTACACGCGGCCGTGGCTTCAGGTACAAAGCTCGTATTATACGCCGGGATCGCGGGATCGGGAAGGTCGATGGCCGTCATGACACGCCCGTTTTCGATCCGCGCCGCGCTGCGGAATCTGGCTGGAGACAGAGGCCTGCGCCTCGCGGCCGCTTCGGGCGTGTTTGCCGCGGCGAGCTTTTTCCCCTTGCCGTGGGGGCTCGGCGCCGTGCTGATGCTGGGAGCCCTGGTCCCTCTGCTGGAGGCCGCGCGCGGCGCGGGCTGGCGCCGCGGAGCCTGGTACGGGGCGGTGATGGGGCTGACGGCCGTGGCCGGCGCGTTCCACTGGCTGCTGCCCTTGATCGCGCGTTTCAGCGGGCTGCCGCTGCCGATCGCGTTCCTGGGCTTTGCGGCCGCGGCGGCCTGGGGGGCGGTGTTCTGGGCGTTGTTGGGCGCCCTGTGGGGCTCGCGGCGCGCCGGACCGCTCCTTGTCGTGTTTATGCCGGTGGCGCTGGAGTGCGTGTGGCCGCGCGTCTTCAGGTGGCATTTCGGCGATCCGCTCGCCGAGATTCCGGTGCTGGCCCAGATTTCCGACCTCGCCGGCATGTCGGGGCGGAGCCTGCTGGTTCTCACCGTGAATTACGCCTTGTGGCGCGTGACCCTGTGGTGCCGGCGCAGGATCCCGTTCCCGCGCGCCGCGGCGGCAACGGCGCTGGCGTTCCTGGCGGCGACGGCGGCCTACGGCGCCTATTGTTTCACGCTTCCCGCGGCGCTCGCTCCGCGGCTCGATGTCGCCCTCGTCCATGCCGCCATCGCGTTGGAGGACAAGCACGCGGCTCTGGCCGATGCCTCCTACGTGCGGGACGGCGCCGGCGTGAAGGTCTGGCGCGGTCCGCGGTATCGCGCGCTGGAGCGCGAGCTGATCGGGCGCGGCAAGGGCGCCGCCGCCGACCTGGTGGTCTTCCCCGAGGCGGTGCTGTGGCTGGACCGCGGCGAGCAATCCTCCCGTCTGGCGCCCGAGATCGGCGCGGCGGTGCTCGTGGGGTGCGATGTGTCGGAACTCGTTCCGGGGGATCCGCGGCCGCGGATTTACAACGGCGCGGTCCTGGAGACAGGGAGCGGGCGGCAGTTCTATTTCAAACATCGGCTGATGCCTTTCGGCGAGGAAGTGCCCTTCGGCCGTTGGGTTCCAGCCATCGCGCGGCTCGGGCGCGCCGCCGGCATCGGCATGTTGGATGCCGGCGATGGCGCGCGCGTCATGACGCTGGACGGACACAGGCTCGCCCCGCTGATCTGCTACGAGGCCACCGTGCCGGAGTATGTCGCGGAGTTCGTGAAGCAGGGCGCGGAAATTCTCGTCAACATCACCGAGGACGGCTGGTACGGGTGGACGGGCGAACCCTACCAGCACCTCCTGCTGGCGCGCAGCCGCGCCATCGAGAACCGCCGAACGCTCCTGCGCTGCGTCAACAACGGGGTGACGGCCATCGTCGACCCGTGGGGGCGTTTGACCGCGGTCGATGCGGACCCGGCGCGGCCGGGCATCGTGCGCGGGAGCGTGGAACTGCGTTCGGACTTGACGCCCTTCACGCGCTGGCACGCCTGGCAGCGCGGCGCGTTTGTGGCCGCGGCGGCCGCCCTGGCGCTGTGGCGCCTGCGCCCCCGCCGCGACTGACGGCCGTTGTTTCGGCATGCATCTTGCTGCAAGTATTGCTTGACCGGCCCGAGGCGGCCGAAGTATAGTAAGGGCGTGAGCCGGCCGCCGTGCTCGGCGGCTGAAAGCGTTCGGCTCTAACATTTTTTCCCGGAAAGAGTTGCGGAGCGGACTCCTTCGTGGACTACAGCCTTAGACCCGAGCTCGGCGCGGTGCAGCGGCTCGAGTTGCGCCTGTCGCCCGCCATGATCCAGTCCATGGAGATTCTGCAGCTTCCGTCCCTGGACCTGCAGGAGAGAATCGAGGCCGAACTGGAGGAGAATCCCGTCTTGGAGGTCGCCGAACCGGAGTCTGCCGCGTCCGTCGAGGGCGAGGCCGGGCCGGGGGAAGGAGGGGCGCCGGACGCCGCGGCGCCGGAGCGGCCGGAAGCCGCCGGCGAGGGCGAGTTCTCCAAGATCGAGGACCTGAGCGCCTCGACGCTGCCTGAGTGGGATGACGATGAGTACGTCGGACGCCGCGCGGGCGCGCGGGCGGGCGAGGACGATCCCAAGCTGGGGGCCATGCAGAACGTCGAGAGCCGCCCGATGACCCTGGGGGAGCACCTCGAGGGCCAGCTCGCCTTCGTGTCCGACGACGCCCGCGCCGTGGCGCTCGCCAGGGAGGTTATCGGCAATCTCGACGACAACGGCTACCTGATGGGCTCGCTGGCGGAGATCGCGGGCAGTCTCGAGGCCTGGACCCCGCCGCCGTCGGCCGAGGAACTGGAGGCGGCCTTGAGCCTGGTCCAGTCCCTCGATCCCCCCGGCGTGGGCGCGCGCGATCTGCGCGAGTGTCTGCTCCTCCAACTGGCGCGGGAGCGGCCCGCGCCGACGCCCGAACTGCGCCTGGCGCGCGAGATCATCATGCGCTACCTGGACGAACTGGGCCGGAACAGCTTGCCGCAGATCGTCAAGGAAGTGCGCCGCACGGCGCCCGAACTCGGCGCGATCGATGTCGATGACGTCAAGAACGCCCACAGGATCATCGCTTCCCTGGACCCCAAGCCGGGTCGGACCTTCGGCGGGACGCGCCCCAAGTACATCCGCCCCGACGTCATCATCGAGAAGATCGACGGCCGGTACGAGGTGCGCCTGGAGAACGGCTACTTCCCCCGGCTGACCCTGAAGAACGAGTATCGCGCCCTGATGACCGGCGGGAGGAGCGATTCCGAGACGCGCAAATTCCTGCGGCGCAAGTTCCAGGACGCCGAGTTCCTGCTCAAGGCCCTGAGCATGCGCGACCACACGCTGCAGCGCATCGCCGGGGAGATTGCGGCCCTCCAGGAGGGTTTTTTCGAGAAGGGCGTGGAGCACCTGCGCCCACTCAGGCTTCAGGACGTGGCCGAGCGCCTCGGGATCCACCTGTCCACCGTGAGCCGCGCGATTTCGGGCAAGTACCTGCAGTGTCCCCGGGGCGTGTTCGAGATGAAGTTTTTCTTCCCCGGCGGCGCCAGCCGCCAGGACGGGACCAGCGAGTCGCGCAACAGCGTGATGGCGCGGCTCAAGGATTTGATCGCGAAGGAGGATCGCAGCCGGCCCCTCAGCGACGAGGATCTCGCCGTGGAGCTCAAGAAGCAAGGAATCGCGATCTCGCGGCGGACGGTGACGAAGTACCGCGAGGCCGAGGGCATCGCGGCGTCGCGGGAGCGAAAGGTGTACTGAGGGCGGAGAGGCGGCGGGGGCGGGCCGCGCGGTCCCGGAGGGAGAAGCGGAAGAGAGGCATGATCGAAGTCGAAGGGTTGCGGAAACGCTACGGCCGGGCGGTGGCGCTCGACGGGATCTCGTTCCGGGTGAACGCGGGCGAGGTCGCCGGGTTCGTCGGCCTGAACGGCGCCGGCAAGACGACGGCGATGCGCATCCTCTGCGGCTTCATGCCGCGCGATGCGGGCGCCGTCACGGTGGGCGGCATCGATGTGGGAAAGGACTCGCTGGGGGCGCGGCGGCTGCTCGGGTATCTTCCCGAGGGCGTGCCGTTGTATCCCGAGATGCGCGTCGAGGAGTTCCTGCGCTACCGGGCGGGGCTCAAGGGGCTCGGCGGCGCCCGGGCCCGCGGCGCGGTGGCGCGCGTGCTGGCGAGCTGCGACATCGCCGATGTCTCGCGCCGCATCGTCGGACAGCTCTCCAAGGGCTACCGCCAGCGCGTGGGCATCGCCGACGCCTTGCTCGTGGATCCTCCGTATCTGGTGCTGGACGAGCCCACCGTGGGGCTCGATCCGCTCCAGGTGCGGAGGCTCAGGGATCTGCTCAAGACCATCGGAGCCTCGCGGACGATCATCTTCAGCACGCATATCCTGGCGGAGGTCGAGGTCGTGTGCGATACGGTCATCGTGATCCACCGCGGGAGGATCATCGCCCGCGGGAGGATTCCCGACCTCATCGCGCGGGCCGCCGCGGGCACCTCGCGGCCGGCCACCTTGGAGGAAGCCTTCGTCGCCTTGGTTCGCGACGCGGAGGCGCGCGATGTGGCGTAGCACCTACTGGGTTTTCAGGCGCGATTTCGTGGCCTATTTCTACAGCCCGGCGGCCTACGTCACCATGGCGGGCTTCCTGTTCCTGAACGGCCTGGTGCTCAACTTCGAAATCGGGCCGGGGCGCGCGGGGGGCGACGTGGACATCGCCCTGCGGCTCCTTTTCGGGAACTTCTTCTTCTGGATCCTGGTTCTGGCCGTGCCGCCGCTGGTCACCATGCGGCTCCTCGCCGAGGAGCGGCGGAGCGGCACGGCGGACCTGCTCATGACGGCGCCCGTGCGGACCAGCGCGGTGGTGCTCGGGAAGTACGCCGCGGGCTTCCTCTTCACGGCCCTGGTGTGGAGTCTGCTCCTGGTGGACCTGGCGTTCCTGGCGGCGCGCCTGCCCGCGGGCTCGGAGATGGATTGGGGCAAGGTGGCCGCGATCTATGCGGGGATCCTGGGCCTGGAGGCCTTCTTCACGGCGGTGGGGCTGTGGGCCTCGGCCTTCAGCCGCAACCAGGTCGTCGCGGCCGTGATGGCCCTGACGGCCAACATGGTGATCTTTCTGGTGGGAACCTACCACCAGCTTTTCTCCGACGAGCCGTACGAGCAGCTTCTCTACAGCTTCGTCAGCGTGATCAGCCACTTCGTGCGGGATTTCGCGGTGGGGGTCGTGGACCTGCGGTATCTGGCCCTCTACGCGCTGGGCGCCGCGGTCGCGCTGGGGGCGGCCATCTGGACTTTCGAGGCGCGGAAATGGCGATGACGCTTCGAGGCGCGGAAATGACGGTGACGCGGATTGCAAGGTGGTGCTGCGGCGTTCTGAACGCGCTCTTGATCGCTTACATCGTGCTGGTGGCGGGGGCCGTCTTGTACCACCACCCGGTGAGATTCGACCTCACGGCCAAGGCCGTGCGAACCCTCTCGGACGATACGAGGAATTGCCTTAGGAGCCTCAAGGAACCCGTGCGGGTGATCGTCGCCTTCGGGGAGGCGGATCCGGTCAAACGCATGGTCGCGGGACGCGTCTTCCAGGAGGCCCAGGATTGCCTGAGGGAGTACACCCTCGCCAGCGCCAAAATTCAGGTCATCGACGTGATCAACGTCTACCAACGCCAGGAGGCGTGGCAGCAGGCGCGGGAGCGCTTCAAGCTCACCGATGCCAACCGCGTGACCTTCATGGCGGGGGCGCGGCAGCTGGACGTGCGCCTGGAGGACATGGCCTCCGTCAAGTACGGCCGGCCGGGCTCTCCGCCCATGCTGGAATCGATGCATATCGAGCGTGCCTTCACGGCGGCGCTCAGGCGCCTGCAGGGCGAGCCGTGCAAGGCCTACCTGCTGGTGAACGAGGGCATCCGCGGGCAGAGAGGGCCCGATCCGGGCAATCCCGGCCCGGGGGGCTTGAGCGCCTTCGTGGCGGAGCTCAAGGCCAACAACTACGATGTGCGCCTCCTGGATCTGGCCCGGGAAGGCAAGGTGCCGGCGGATTGCGAGGTGCTCCTGGCGGTGGGCCTGTTGGGGCCGCTGCCGTCGGAGTTGCGGGCGGTGGAAGCCTATCTGGAGGGCGGCGGCAAGTTCTTCCTGGCCCTCAACTGGCAGTACTCGTACCACGGGCTCGCGTTCCTGGAGGACTGGGGCGTCGCGGTCCTGCCGGCCTGGGTGGTCATGGAGCACCAGATCGCGGGCACGAAGATCCAAACCGAGCATGTGCTTGTCACCGAGTTCGACGAGCTGCACCCCATCATGCGGAGATTCGAGAAAGGCCGCTTCCGCATGCAGATGACCTACGCGCGGCCGCTGGGCGGGGCCAGGGGTCTGCACGGGGAGAGCGTGCCGATCGTCGGCGTCAACGCCGCGAACATCTGGGGCGAGCGCAAGGCGGGCACCGCCGACCGGCCGTGGGTGTGCGAGGCCGGCGACTTTCCGTCGGCGCCCGACGGCTTGAGCGTGGGCCGCGCGCTGGAATGCCGCACCGAGCGGGGCGCGGTCACGCGCATCGCCGTCTTCGGCACCTGGACGTTTCTCGGCAACGAGCGGCTGTACGAGTTCGACCACGCCTCGGTGCTGCACAACACCCTCTGGTGGCTGATCGGCCGCGAGGAGCAGGCGGGCGTTAGGGATCCCGAGGTCGTGATCCGCAACATCGGCTTCGATCCCGAGGGCAAGGTCCGCGGCACGCTGGCTTGGGCGCTGCTCGCGATCGTGCCGGGCTGCGCGGCGCTCGCCGGCGTGATCATCCTGTTCGCGAGGAGGAAGTGACGTGACGAGGTGGAGTACGACGCTGGCGCTGGCCCTGGCCGCCGGCGCGTTGACGGCGTGGTGGGTGTTGGTCGAACGCCCGCGCATGGGGGCGGAGCTCTTCCCGGGACGCATTTTCTTCAGCTTGATGCGCGAGGACATCGAGCGTTTCGAGATCCTTCGGCCCGGCGCACGGATCGTCATCGCGCGGGGCCTGCCGGGCCAGTGGCGCATCGAGGCGCCGCTGTCCTACGACGCCGCCGTGGGCCCCGTCGACGTGCTCGTGGGCGCCGTCGTGTTTCTCGAATCCAAGCTCGACGTGGACGAGGGTGCCGAGGGCGCCTTCCCCGCGGCGGGGCCCGCCGTGACCCTGCGCTTCCGCGCCAGGGGCGAGGAGCACGTCATCGAGATCGGCAACCGGCACATGTCGAAGAATCTGGCCTACTACCGCTGCGCCGGGCGCGTGTTCCTCGCCGAGGAGGTGCTCAAGGTGCAGTGCGAGCGGCCCTTCGACGATTGGCGCGACCGGACGGTCGTGCCGCTGCGGCCCGATGAGGTGGGGGGCGTGGCGATCCGCGGCGGGGGGCGGAACGTGGTCCTGGAGCGGGCGCCGCAGGGCTTTTGGCTCATGCGGTCGCCGCTCTCGGCGCGCGCCGACGGCGCGTTCATCCAGCGGCTGCTGGACAGCCTGAACTGCTTGTCCGCCCTCCAGTTCCTGGGGGATGACGGCAAGGCGTCGCCGGCGGACTACGGGCTGGATGCGCCCCGATGGGAAGTCGCGCTGACGCCGCTGGCGGGCGCGGAGCGGATTGTGCTCGCCGTGGGCAAGGCGCGGGAGGGCGCCGTTCCGGCGGAGGTGTACGTCAAACGCGAGGACAAGCCGCAGATCTTCCGGGTTGAGGACGGAATCTCGGGCATGCTCGCCATCGATAGCGATGATCTGCGCGAACAGCGGGTTCTGCCTTTCGCGGGGGCCGGCGGGTGGGTGCGGAGCGTCGCCGTGCGCGGCCCCGCGACGGAGTATTCGCTGACGCGCTCCGGCCCCGAGGGCGATTGGCTGCTGGTCAACAGCCGGTCGGGGCGGCAGTGGAAGACGCCCCGGCAGCGCGGCGAGGAGCTCGTCGATTCCATCGGGCAGCTCAGAGTGGGACAGTTCCTGCCGGAGCGGCCGATGGGGGCGGAGCGCCTGCGCGTCAGCGTCACCGTGGATGGTCTGCCGGACCCCATGGAACTTATTTTCGGCGACGAGTCCGGCGAGGGGCGGTGCCTCGCCCGCCGCAAGGGCGTCGAGGGCGAACCGGACGAGACCATCGAGATCAGCAGCTCCCTTGCCGGGAGGCTGCCCGATGACATCTGGTGGCAGCCCCTCGTGCGGGCCGAGATTTCCGAGGCCGCGCTGCTGGCGTTCACGCTCAGGACGTCGGAGGGGAGCTGGCTGCTGTTGCGGACGGTCGCCTGGAGCGCCGACGGGTTCCCTGGGACGGCCATCGATCAGGGCCTCGTCGAGGAGGCGGTGAAGCTCATCTGCGCCCCGACGGCGGTGTACTTCGAACCGTCTCCGAGGCCTTTGGAGGAGATGAAGCTCACGCGAGGCCTCGCCCGCGCCCGGGTGGGCATCTCCCAGCAGCTCGGCGAGTTTCCCTACTACGAGCTGCTCGTGGGCGCCCGGGTGGATCCCCCGCGGGAACTGAGCTACGCCAAGCTGGACAAGGACGACCGGGTGATCATCCTCGACCCGGCGCCGCTCCTGGCTTTGGGCAAGCACCTGGGCGAGGTGTGCAAACCGTAACCGCGCCGCGGCGGCGCCCGGCGACGCGGCTACTTGAATTCCTTGGGCGGCGTTTCCTTGGGATCGACCTTCATGGCCGTGAAGGTGCCGCCCGTCTCCTGGGCGAGCTTGGCCAGGAACTCGTTGGCGCGTTTCAGGTCCGGGTGGGAGACTCCCGCCATGTTCACGTGGTAGAACCCGAAGGTGTGGATCTTGATCTTCCGGAAGCGGTTGAGTTTCCGGATCTCGTTGAGCAGTACATCGAGGTCGTCGATTTTGTCGCCGTCCTTGCTCGGGAGGCCGTCCGAGAGGAAGTAGATCGTGTTGACGCCCGCGTCGCTGGCGAAGGCGTCCTTCAGCGCCAGGAGCGTCGCCGTGTTGCCGTCGATCCTGAGGTTGCGCACCCAGTCGCCGCACTTTTTCTGTGTGGCCGGCGACACGCCCAGGCTCGTCTTGTTGAACTTGAGCACCTTGTCGTGGAAGGCGATCACGTTGACCCGGGTGGGGGGCTTCAGGCCCTGGAGGGCCTTGACGAGGTGGCGCTTGGCCATCTCGATGCGCGACCAGTACCGAGCCAGGCGCTCGTTCTCCGGGGTGAGCTTCTCCTTGGGCTGCTCGACCACCTTGGTCGCATCGGCGCCGCTGACGCTGGTGAGCCCCGGGATGTCATCCTTCTGGACGAGTCCCATCGAACGGGAGATGTCCAGCACGAACACGGCGTTCTTGCTGGAGACCGGGACGCCGAAGAACTGCGGGTCGTCGTCTCCGCCCAGGCGCCGCACGGAGCGCTTCCCTTCCTGTCTGACCTTGGCGGGGTCGAACCTTTCCTTGGAGGCTTCCCACCACTTGCGCCAGTCCTCGATCTGTTCCATGGTCTCGCCGGTCAGATCGATGAGCGTCTGGCGGATGTTGTAGAACACCGCGTCCTTGGTCTTCTTCTTGCTCCAGGCGTCGACCAGATCGATGAGCACCGGCACCGCGTCCTTGGGCTTGCGCTTGAGGGTCGCGTTGAGCGCCGACTCGATCACGCTCACCGTGTCGTCCTTGAGGCCGGCCAGGATGATCGCGACGCCCTTGTCGCCCTTCATCTCGGCGGCGACATCGACGGCCAGCACCCGGGCGTTGACGGTCTTGCCGTGGGCCTCGTCCAGGAAGTACTTGAGGCACTCGTCGCCGCCGAAGGCGGCGAGGGCGGCGACCAGGTGGTCGAAGCAATCGGAGGACATGTCGGTCTTCATGGCGGCCAGGGCGAAGATCTTCCGGGCGTACTTGACATCGTCCGTCGCCGCGAGCTGCATGCCGAGATCCTTGACCTTGTCGAGGTCCTCCCCCTTGACCGCCTTTTCCAGGGCGCTGTAGACGCGGTCGAGGTTTTCGGCGGCGGCGCGGGCCGCCCCGGCCGGGAGCAGAAGCGCGGCGACGCAGGCCGCGAAAAACGCGGGAACGAGAGTTCTCATGCCATACCTCCGGGCAGTTGGTTCCGCCTCACCTAGATGATTATGAATCCGCCGGGGCCGCGAGGCAAGCTCGCGTCCGCCCGCGCGGCCCCGGTCCGCCGGCCGGACGCCGCGCGAGCCGTTGCCGCGGCGCATTTTGCATCCCGCGGGAATGCCCGTTACAATACCGCGATCGGAGGTCCCGGCGCGCCGGGCCGAAGGAGCGACCATGCGCACACGCCTGACTTTGCTGGCCTGTTTTTTCGGAGCCGGGCTCGGGGCCGAGTCCTGCCTGCGCGTCGACCAAAGCGTGCGGGGCGTGCCGGGGATGGAGCCCGACCGGGCGGTGATCCAGCGCCTCTGGATCGCGGAGGACAAGGCGCGGGTCGACGAGGCGGCCGGCGGACCGGACGCCTGGGCGCCGCGGTATCTGCTCAGGACCGACCGCGATCCCGCGGCCATCTACGAACTCATGCCGGCGACGAAGACCTACCGGCAGTGGGAGGAGCTGGAAAACCTCCAGCGCGACCGGGCGGTCAACGAATGCCAGATCCTCGATGGGATCATGAAACTGCCCGCGGCGGAACGCGCCAAGGCCCTTGCGGCGCAGTACCTGCGCGAGGATCTCACCCGCGTCGTCGAGGTCGTGAGCGAGCCTGCCGCGCAGCGCACGGTGGGCGGCCGGCCGTTCGAGTGCCGGCGCGTGCGCATCATCGAGAACGGCCTCACGGTCCTCGACGCCCAGGTCACCGACCAGATCGGCCGCGGGCTCGACTACTGCCGGCTGTACCGCCAGCTTGGCGCGTTCTCCGACGAGGTCCTGGCGAAGGCCGGCGAGATCAAGGGCTTCCCGCTCGCGGCGACGATCGCGGTGGTGACCCAGCGGCTCACGACCTACCATACGCTCAAGATCGAGGTGACGGATCTGGCGGAAGCGGATGTCGCGCCCTCGTTCTTCGAGCTTCCCGAAGGCTGGACCAAGGAGGAGAAGGCCCTGAGGGAGCCGTGCCGCTGGCGCCTGTGCGATAAGACCGTGGAGACCGCGAACCCCGGCGAGCGTTGGGATTACAAGGGGCGGCGGCACTACTTCTGCAGTCCGAAGTGCAAGGCGGAGTTCCTGAAGGAGCTGAAGGCCGTTCTGGCCCGCGGCGGGCGCGCGGAAGAGCTGCTCGAGGGTCGACGGCCGGCGGCGGGACCGACGGCGCGGTGAATGCCGCGGCGGCGCGGGTCGGGCTACTCGCTCGCGGGGGGCGCCGCGGCCTGCTCGGCGGCGGCCTTCGCGGCGGCTTCCTTCTGGCGGAAGAACGCGGTCTTCGTGCCCTCGAACTTCCTCAGCGCTTTGCGGTCGGCGTGCGAGAGGCTGCCCAGCTTGGCCTTGAGCGTGCGGCGCGCCTGCCGCTTCGCGAGGCGGCGCTCCTTGCGGTCGAGCTTTTTAGTGTTCGCCATGGTCGATGTTCTTTCCGCAGCAGAAGTCGTCGAAAAATGGTCGGGGTGAGTGGATTCGAACCACCGACCTCAGCGTCCCGAACGCTGCGCTCTAAACCAAGCTGAGCTACACCCCGGAGATCGGCCAATTGTACAGGGCGCCGCGCGGGTTGCAAGACCCTCCAGGCCGATCGCAGGCATCTGTGGTATCGGCCGGGGCGGGGCGGCGCTTCATTCCATGATGGTGACCACCGTCCGTAACGGTAGGAAGTCGTAGAGGAAGTCGGCATCGGCTTTTGCGACTCGGATGCAGCCCTGGGAAGCCTCCTGGCCGATTCCCCGGCCCTCGCGCGCCTCGTGAATGCCAAGCCCCTTGTTCTGAGTGTCGTCGAAACCCAGCCAGCAGCACCCCAGTTCGTTGGCGGGGTCGCCGGCCGGAATCACGGGCCGGCCCGGGCGGAACCAGTCGGGGTTGCGCTGCTTCTCCGCGATGACGAAGGAGCCCGCAGGGGTGCGGTTGCCCTTGCCGATGCCGCAGCGCATCTCTTTCAGGAACCTCCCGCCGTAGGTCACCCAGAGGCGGAACTCGCGCTTGGAGACGAAGACCTCAATGGGCCGGTTGAGGACCTTCAGCGTCTCGCCCGGGTGGATCGTGTCGCGGTTTAGGTTGTTGATGCGCTTGATGGCTTCGACGGTGGTTCCGCGCCGGCCCGCCAGGCGCGCCAGGTTGTTGCCCGGACGCACGTTGACCAGTTCGGCCACCGAGTCGTCGCGCCAGTCGGAGAGCACGTAAGTCGAGGTGAAGCGCTCGAGGTGGGGGGCCAGGGCGTCACGGACGGCGGGGTCTTTCATGTACAGCCGGGAAAGCTGCTCCCAGGCGGCGTTTCGGCGGGCGGCGTCTTCGCTCCGTAGAGCCGCGAGGGCATCGTCGGGAATCCGCGCCGCGGCTCCCGCGGGAGGCGGCGCGCCGGACTCCGCGGGCTCCCGCGCGATCGGAACGCCGGACCAGATCCGATCGAAGAGGCTCCTCGCCGTCTTGCCCCAGTGCGGCAGTTCGCCGCGGTACCAGCCGTACGCCCCGACGCCGACCGCGACGACAAGCAGAAGGAAGAGCAGACGTCTCATGCGATTCTCCGCGCGCCGTGTCCGTGCGGCATTATAGGCCACCTGGGAAGCGACGCCAAGAAACGTCCGCCGCGGCGGAGCGGCGCCCGCGCGGATGGCCGCGGAGCTAGCCGGCCAGCGCGGTCTTCGCCTGCTGGACGAGCTTGGCGAACGCGCCGCCGTCGCGCACCGCCACGTCGGCGAGCGCCTTACGGTTGAGGGCGACTTCGGCCTTCTTGAGGCCGGCGATGAACTGCGAGTAAGTCATGCCCATGGCGCGGCAGGCCGCGTTGATGCGCGTCACCCACAGGCGCCGGAAGTCGCGCTTCTTCATGCGGCGGTGGATCGTCGCGAACTTGTCGCCCCGCGCGGCGGTCTCCATGGCCGTGCGGTACAGGACCGCGCGGGACCCCCAGAACCCTTTGGCGCGTTTCAGCACCCGCTTGCGCCGGCGATGGCGCGCAACCCCGTATTTTGCTCTCGGCATGGCGGTGTTCCTTTCGTCTTGCGCGCGCGGCCGCTAGATGCCGAGCAACGCTCGCATGCGCTTCTTGTCGCCGGTCTTCAGACTGGCGGGCCTGCGGAGACGGCGCTTCTGCTTGGCGGTCCGGCCCGAAAGAAGATGTCTGAGCCTGGATCTGCGCCGAACGAGCTTCCCGGTTCCGGTGACCTTGATGCGCTTCTTGACCGACTTGTTCGTCTTCATCTTCGGCATGGGATGCTCCCGGCGGCGCGCGTCCCGCCCCGCGCGGACGCGCGTCCGCTCACTTGGGCGCCAGGATCACGGTGACGCGGTTGCGCCCCTCGCGCTTCACCGGTTGCTCGATCTTCGCAAGGGTCTCGAGCTTCTTGGCGAACTCGCTCAGCCTTGCGCTCTCCTGTTCGATGTAGTTGAGTTCCCGCCCCCTGAAAATGAGGCTCACCATGACCTTGTGACCGCCCTCGAGGAAGCGTTGCGCGTGCCTGAGCTTGGTCTCGAGGTCGTGCGTATCGGTTTTGGGTCGGATCTGGATCTCCTTGCGCCGCTTCGATCCGGAACCCTTCTGAAGCTTGTGCCGTTTCTTGGTGGCTTGGTACTGGTGGCGCCCCCAGTCCAACAGCTTGCACGTCGGCGGATCCAGGTGCGGGGCGATCTCGACCAGATCTAGACCCTTCTCCACCGCGAGGGCCAACGCCTCGCGCACCGAGACGATACCCACCTGGGTGCCGTCGTCGCCGATCAGCCGGATCGGCCGATCGGAAGGCCGGTCGATGACCCGCTTGCGGTCATCCGACTGGGGCGGACCGTCATGTCTGCTGAACGCCATTCAGTGCTCACACCTCCCGGTCATAACCGCGCGCGCCGGCGCGCGCGGTCCCGGTTTCGCGGCGACGGCGCCTCCCCGCTCCGGCTCCGCCGGGCAAGCCGAGCGCGCTCTCCGACGTGTATCGGCGAATTCCACACAAGCTCGAAGATCACCATGGTAGGCACGGAAGCGGCCAATGTCAAGAGCCCGAAACCGGCGCTGCGGGTCCGGGCGGCGGCTTGAGCGCGATGCCGAGCTCCATGAGCTGCGCGTCGCTGACCGGGGCCGGCGCCTCGGTCAGGAGACAGCTTCCCCGCTGGGTCTTCGGAAACGCGATCACCTCCCTGATCGAGGTCTCGCCGGTGAGAAGGGCGGCGAGGCGGTCCAAGCCCAGGGCGATGCCGCCGTGAGGCGGCGCGCCGTAGCTGAGGCCTTCGAGCAGGAACCCGAAACGCGCGCGGGCCTCTTCCGGCCCGATATCGATGGCCTTGAACGCCGCCTCCTGTACCTCGCGCCGGTGCATACGGATGCTGCCGCCGCCGATTTCCACGCCGTTGACGACGATATCGTAGGCCCTGGCCTTGACGCGGGCCGGGTCGCGTTCCAGAAGCTCGAGATCCTCCTCGCGCGGCGCCGTGAAGGGGTGATGGACCGCGGTGAAGCCCCCGCGTTCCTCGTCGCGCTGGAAGAGGGGGAAGTCGACGACCCAGGTCGGCGCGAACTTCCCGGCGGGCGCCAGGCCGAGTTCGCGGCCGAGGCGGGTTCGGAGGGCGCCGCAGGCGGCCCTGAGAGCGGGCGAGTTCCCGCCGGCGAGGATGAAAGCCAGGTCTCCGTCCGCCAGGCCGAGCGCCTCGACCAGGGCGCCTTCCCGGGCGCCCTTGAAGGCTTTGGCGCCCGGCCCCGAGAGCGCGCCCGCCGCCCGCCGGAGCCACACGAACCCCGCGCCGCCGTCCGTCGCGGCCGCCGTTGCCAGCTCCTCGATCCGCGCCCGCGTGAAAGCGCCCTTTTCAGGCACGGCCAGTCCGATGGCGGCGCCGCGCGCCGCTCCTTCCCGCAGGAAGGGCACCTCGCTGTCGGCCAGGAGCGCGCACAGGTCCGTGAGCGGCGCTCCGAAGCGCAGGTCGGGGCGGTCGCAGCCGTAGCGCGCCATGGCTTCGTCATAGGTGATGGCCGGGATCGGGAGCGGGAGCTCGATGGCGAGAATCGACTTGAAGAGGAGGTGCAACATGCCGTCGATGAGCCGCCTGACGTCGGTCTCGTCGATGAAGGACATCTCGATGTCGATCTGGGTGAAATCGGGCTGCCGGTCGGCGCGCAGGTCCTCGTCCCGGAAGCAGCGTACGATCTGGAAGTACTTCTCGAAGCCCGCGACCATGAGAAGCTGCTTGAAGAGCTGGGGGGACTGGGGCAGGGCGTAGAACGTGCCGGGGTTGAGCCGGCAGGGGACGAGGAAGTCGCGGGCGCCCTCCGGCGTGCTCCGGGTGAGAAACGGCGTTTCGATCTCGAGGAATCCCTGCTCGTCCAGGTAGCGGCGCACGAGCTGGGAGATGCGGTGGCGCACCGCGATGTTGCGCTGCATGCGCGGCCGGCGCAGGTCGAGGAAGCGGTGCCTGAGGCGCACCTCCTCGTTGGGCTCCTCCTGGGCGAAGGATGCGACCTCGAAGGGCGGGGGGCGCGAGGGGTTGAGGACTGCCAGCTCGCGGACCGCGACCTCGACGGCCCCGGTCGGGAGGTCCGGATTGCGCATGCCCTCGGGACGGAGCCTGACCTCGCCGGCGACGGCGATGACATACTCGGGCCGCAGAGGCTCCCGCGGCGGCTCCTTGAACACGATCTGGACGATGCCGCTCCGGTCGCGGAGACTGCCGAACACGACGCCGCCGTGATCGCGGATGGTCTCCAGCCAGCCGTTCAGCGTGACCTTGGCGCCGGCGTGCTCGGCGCGCAGAAGCCCGCAGTGGTGCGTTCGTTTGCCGTCGGGGCCCATGCGATCCTTTCCGGCGAACCGCCCGGAATGGCGGAGCGCCAATGCGCGGTCCGCTAATGTACCATTTCGGCCGAAGAGGCCGCAAGGTGCCTGCGCGCCGTCAGTTGGCGGGCACGGACTTGGTGGGTGCCAGCAACAGGCGCGCCAGTTGGGCGGGAATCTCCATGCCGGCGCGAATATGGGTGTAAGCCGCCGTGCAGAATTCGCACAGCTCCTGAACGTTGCGCGGCCAGACGTACTCCTGGAGCACGGTTCGCGCCTCGCCCGAGAGCCGGATCGTCCCGGCGAAGTTGTCGGGTTTCCGGGCGCGCAGGAAATGGGTGGCGAGCAAGTCGATGTCCTCGGTCCGAGCCGAGAGCGGCGGAATGCGCAGGACCGGCATCTTCTCGGGGAAAAGGCCGCGGTCGAGCACTCCCGTATCGAACAGCTCCTCCATGGCGTAGCAGGTCGTTATGATGATCCGCCCGACCGCGGCGGGAAGGGCGCGACACAGCGTTTGCTGCGCCTCGAGAGACAGATTCGAGATCTCCTCCAGAACCAGCGTGTCCGCAACGTCGCCGGCGAGCGCAGCCAGCAGCTCCGCCCCAGCGGAGGAGTTCAGATCGAGGCATTGCGCCCAGCGCAGGCGCTCTTCGGGAGCGCGGAAGTGCCGGTGCATCGCCCGCGCCGTCGCCGTCTTGCCGCTGCCCTGGGGCCCCTCGATGCAGATCCAGCGCTCCTTGGGCGTCAGCGCGGTTATGGCGTGGAAGACTTCCTGAATCGTCGCGCTTCGGCCCAGCAGTCCGAAGAACCCCTGCGGCACGGCGGTGTGCGCCTGCGAGAGGATGCTCTCGAGCCGGTGCTGCGCCTCCCGCGCGGCCTTGAGCTCGATGGCGAGCAGCGTGCCGTCGTCCGGGGTTCCGTTGACGGCGGTCAGCGCGCTGGTGAGCATCTCGATGCCGGCCTTGAGATGGGCCTGCGCATCCGCGAAGAGCCCCAGCTTGGTCTCGGTGCGGGCCAGCGCCGTGGATACGAGGGCGAGGATCTCCTTAAGGCCGTGTTTCCTGGCCGTGGCCTCGGCGGCCGCCAGGTGCTGCGCCGCCCGGTCCAGGTCGCCCGCGCTGATGGCGAGTTCCAGGAGCCCCATCTCGTACCAGAAGTAGCCCTTCAGCAGGACGAGATTGAGGCGCTTCGCCATGAACAGGCCTTCCTTGAAGGTCAAGTAGGCCTGCTCGTACTGTTGTTCGCGCGCGAGCGCCCGGCCGGCGAAAAGCGATATCCACGTGACCAGGCGGTCGGAACGGGCCGAGCGGCTCAGCCGCAAGGCATCGTTGAAGCGCGCGAAACCATGATTGTCGCGCCCGGCGGCCAAAGCCATCAGCCCGTCCAGGAGCGCCAGCATCGCGTCGACGAGAGCGAAATCCTCGCGCTTCGCGGTGGAGGCCAGCCCCGTTCGGAGCATGGCGAGCGCCTCCGTCTTGCCCCGCGCCACGGCCGCCAGCGCCAGAAACAGCGTGGCTTCCGGGTGAAAGACGTCGCCCTTGGCGTAGGGGGTCTCCAGCAGCTCCCACACTTTGTGCCATTGGCCCAAAAGGCAGGCCACGTGCGCCTGCGCCAGGCGCAGGGAACGGGTCGTCTCCTCGTACTGGCTCTGGCCGGCGGCATCGGCGAGCAGTTTCTCGGCGGCGGGAATGGCGCCTTGGTCGGAGACGACGCGCGCGAGGATCGTGCGCGCCCGGAGGTGGGCCACCGGATTCTCGAATTCCTTGCTGAGGGCGAGGGCGGCGCCGCCGTTGGTTCTGGCCTCCTCGTGGTAGCCGAGGGCCCAGGCGCTCTCCGCCAGGATGAGTTGCGCGTCCAACAGGAAGACTCGGTTGCCCGTGCTCTCGATCTCCTTCTGGGCTTGGAGGGCGTAGCGGCGGGCGACGGTCGCATCGCCGCAGGCCGCGTGCATGGCCGCCAGCTCGACGAGACATTCGATTTCATCGTCCTTGAGCTGGAGGCGCTGGCAGGCCGCGCGGCAGATCTGAAGCTGGGAGATGCTTTTCGAGGCGTGGTTGCGGTAGCGCCAGAAGGCGGCCAGACAGCGCAGGCTCGCCGTCATTTGCCCGGGGCTCTGGCTGTTGCCGATGCGCTCCAGCGCGCGGGAGACCGCAACGATCGCCTCTTGCGGCTTGCCGAGGCGCATGAGGCTCTCCGCGTGCAGAAGCATCAGGCGCCACACGTGCGGATCGTCTTGCGTGTCCCGAGCGGCGGCAAGCGTGCGGGCCGTCGCGGCGGCGCTCTGGCGGTAATCGCCGCGGGCGTACAGAAGCTGCGCGACGGTGTGCGTCAACTGCGTCATGACGGCGGACCGCCCCGCCTCCTTGGCGGCGCGCAGCGCCTCGTCCGCGGCTTTGCCCGCCTCGACCGGGCGCCCGAGCTTGAGTCTGACCATGGCGAGCATCGCCAGCGTGTCGCGGCGCAGCGGGCCGCCCGCGTCGGGACGGGCGGCGAGGGTGTTGAGGCTTTCCTCCGCCTCGCGGTTGCGGCCCAGCGCCGCGAGCACCTCGGCTAGGAGGAACTCGGCCTCGGGTCCTTGCGCCGCCCACTCCGGGATCTGTTTGATGCGCGCCAGCACGTCGAGCGCCTGTTCTTCCTGGCTGGCGGCGTGCAGCGCGGCCGCGGCTTGCAGGCCGCAGCGCAGCGCCTCGTCGTTTCGGTCGGTGAAGAGGATGTGGGGAAAGAGCTCCGTGGCGGGCGCCTTGGCGGCGGCCAGGAACACGGCCGCCTTGTTGTGGAGGGTCCGGCGCGGCGCTTCGGGCAGGGCGCCGTACAGGATCTCTCGCGTGCTCCGCGTCGCGAACCGAAAGCGCTCGTTGTCGGCGATGAGGATCCCGCGCCGCTTGAGCTCGGTCAGGGCGCCCAGAATCCGCGCGGGCGGCGTCGTGGCGATGGTTCGCACCGCCTCGACGGTGAACGGCCCCGTCAGAATCGACAGATCCTCGGCGAGGCGGCGGGCAACGGGCTCCAGGGCATGAATTTTCTCCTCGATGTGCCGCCTGCCCGTGGATGGCAGCACGACATCGCCCAGCGACGCAAAGGTCGGCGCCCAACCCTCCGGACCGTGAAGCAGCTTTTCCTCGGTGACCAGCGCGTTGAGGATCGCCAAGGCGGCTCCCGGGCTGCCCTCGCTTTCCCGCACGACCTGATCGCAAAAGGAAGCCGGGAAGCGATGCTCGGGGAAGGTCAGGTCGATGAGCTCGCGCATCTCGTTGTGGCTCAGGGGTTCCAGGCGGACCGCGGCGAGCTGCCGCTTGACGTCCTGGAGCATCAAGAGCTGTGAAAGGGCCTGCGAGCGATGGTCCAGCGATGCGCTCAAGCAGGTCAGAATCCGAGAGTGGTACGGCGCCGCCGCCGTCTTCGCGGTCACCGCCCGGACGAACGCCGCGCAGCTCTCATGCGCCGCCTCGAAATCGTGGTACAAGAGGAGCACGGGCTGCTTCCTGCTGAGCTCCACGAGCCGTTCGATCACGGCGGCGTCCTGATTGTCCGTGCGGAGTTGCGCGGCGAGATTGGAGACGGCGTTCTCCGGCCCGAGCGTGAAGACCTGCGCGCCGCCGATCTGGGCGAAGAGCCGCAGCTCGCGGAAGAGACGGGCCTTGCCTAGCCCCTCGGCGCCCTCCAGCAGCACGATGGCGAATCTCCCGACGGGCAGCTTCACGGCTTGGATCGGCGCGGCGGCGCCTGCCGTGCCGATGCGATCGCCCGCCAAGTCCAGGCCGCGCATGAGCAGCGTCTGGAGGATGTGCATCTCGTGCGCGCGCCCCACGAGAGGATTGCTCCGGAGGTAGGCCTCGGCTGTCGCGGGCGTCTCGATGGGAATCGGCCGGCCGGCGGCCTCGGGCAGCGCGGCGAGGACTTCGGCGGCGGTGGAAAACCGGGCGGCCGGCTTCTTGGCCATGAGCCGCATGATAAGTTTGCTGACCGGCAGCGGGACTTGCGGGTTCAGCTCATGGGGCATGGGCGGCGTGTGTTCGATGTGGCCTTTGAGGATCTCGATGTTCGACTTGCCCTGAAAGGGCAGTTGCCCCGTGGCGAGACGGTAAAAGACGACGCCGAGGGAGTACAGATCCGTGCGGCGGTCGAGCATGGAGCCGAGGATGGCCTCCGGCGCGATGTAGTAGGCGGTGCCGACGATCTTCTTGCCGATGAAGCCGCGCTCGGTCACCGTGAGGCCGAAATCGATGAGCCTGACCCGGAAGCGGCCGGCCTTGAGCGCGCCGGCGTCCCCGGGCCGCATCTGGAGCAGCATGTTCTCGGGCTTGATGTCGCCGTGGACAAGGCCATGGTTGTGGAGGAAGTCCAGGGCGCGGCAGGATTGCGCGAGCGCCTCGCAGAAAGAGCCGGTGTCGTAGGCGCCCAGGGAGACGTTGATGTGCCGCCCGTCCACGAACTCCGAGGTGAAGAAGAACTCGCCGTCGTTCCAGTCGCGGCCGAAGTCGTAGGGCGGCACCAGGTGGGGGTGAGCCAGGTGCGCGACCGTGAGGAACTCGGACCTGAGGTTGGCGACCTGATTGCGGTCCATGACGTCCTTGCGCAGCTTCTTGAGCGCGACGTTGCGGCGCATCCACAGGTCCTCGGCCAGGAGGACCTGGCCCATGCCGCCCTGGCCGAGCCGATCGACGATCCGGTAACGCTCGTTGATGATCGTATCGGCGGCGGGCGCGGCATCGGCGGCCTTGTGGCGCGCGGACTGCTGCGCGCGCGCGGCGTCTTGCGCGGATTCGTTGCTGGCGGCTGAACTCATGCGCGGTTCTCGTTTCCCGCCGGCGGCCGGGCACGGCGACGCTCCGCGCACCGCGCGCGGGAAGCAAAGGCCCGCCGTCAAAGAAGGATAGGATGGCCTCGCCGCCGGGGCCATCCGCCGTCCGTCGCCGCCGCGGCGGCCGGATCACTCGAGCCGCTCGAGCGTGTTACCGGACCGGTGCAGGCGCCCCTTGATCTCGAGGGCCGTGATCGCGCCCAACACGTCCCCGATGGGGCGGCCGAGGGCCGCTGCGGCGGCATCGGGCGCGACCGGGCCGGACGGAAGCGCGTCGAGCACGGCGCTCTCCAGCGGCGTGAGGGGCGGGAGCGCGCAAACCCGGCGTCTGGACTTGAGCAACCGGTACAGTTCGCCGAACTCCGCCAGAACGTCCTCGGCCGAGGTCGTGAGCACCGCGCCGTCGCGGAGCAGCGCGTTGACGCCGGAAGATCCGGAGGAGTCGATCGGGCCCGGGACCGCGAAGACCAGGCGCCCTTGCTCGGCGGCGTGGCGCGCCGTGATCATTGTGCCGCTGCGCGTGCCGCCTTCGACCACGAGGACTCCGATGGACAGCCCCGCGATAATGCGGTTGCGCCGCGGGAAGTGATAGGCGCGCGGCGCGGTGAAGAGCGGCAGTTCCGAGAGCACGGCGCCCGCGCGGGCGATGCGTCCGGCGAGCGCGGCGTGCTCTGGGGGATAAAGGCGTCCGATGCCGCTTCCCAGGACCGCGATGGTGAACGTTCCGGCCCGCAGCGCTTCCTCGTGGGCGATCCGGTCGATGCCCCGGGCGAGCCCGCTCACGATGGGCAGATCGTACGCGGCCAGCTCTCGCACGAGGCGCACGGCTTGGCGCCGGCCGTAGGCGCTCGCCCGGCGTGTTCCGATAACGGCGACCGGGGGGGCGTCGTGGGGCGGTGGTTCGCCCCAGACCCATAGGATGAGGGGATGCGCCGGCGCGTGGGCGAGGAGCGGCGGATACCGGGGGTCGCCGACGGGCACGAGCGCCACGCCGCGGCGGGACGCCTCGGCGCGCTCCCGCTGCGCCGCGCGTTGGAGCGCGGGGTCGCGGAGGCGCGCCGCGAGGGGCGGCGGAAGGCCGGTGCGCGCCTCGAGGGCGCGGGCCTCCAAGGCGAAGAGGGCCGCGGGGTCGCCGCAGCGCTCGAGAATCTCCTTGCCGCGCAGGGGGCCGATCCCGCGGCACATGACGAGGCGGAGCAGGGCGTCGATCCGGTCCATGGCTTCCCCGGAGAAGGAGCCGGACGACGTTCGGGAAAGGCAGGACGATTGTAGGGGGCGGATCCGGCGGAGGGAAGGACCGGCGGCGATCGTTTCTTGACGCGGCGCGGCGGGTGGGGTCTAATAGCGCCTGCGCCGCAACAATGAGACGCCCGCCGTGCGGGGGGAAGATCGCGGTCCGACGCGAGGGCCGCGGGAGGCAGATCGGATGCATGCGACGAACGAGGGGTTGGTGGGGGCGAGCGGCGCGCTGCGAAGGCTTCTCGAGGATGCGGACGCGATCGCGCCGCGGGATGCCACGGTGCTGCTCACCGGCGAGAGCGGAACGGGGAAGGAGATGTTGGCGCGCTACATCCATGCCCGGTCGCGGCGCGCCGGCGAGCCGTACGTCACGTGCGACTGTGCGGCGCTCTCGCCCGCGCTCATCGAGAGCGAGCTCTTCGGCTTCCGCCGCGGCGCCTTCACGGGCGCCGTGCGGGACTCGCCCGGGTACTTCGCGTCCTCGCAGGGAGGTACGCTGTTCCTGGATGAGGTGGGGGAGCTCGATCTACGCGCCCAGACGCGGCTTCTGCGCTTTCTGGAGGACCATACCGTCGTCCCCGTGGGCGCGGTCAGCCCGCGCCGCCTCGATGTGCGGGTCATCGCGGCGACGAACCGCGACCTGGAGGATCTGAGCCGCAAGGGCGGGTTCCGCGAGGATCTCTTCTACCGGCTGAACGTGGTCAACCTGCACGTCCGGCCCCTCAGGGAGCGGCCGGACGACGTGATGGCGTGCGCGGAGCATTTCCGCACCCGCTTCGCCGTTGCGCACGGAAAGACCGTCGTCGGCTTCACCCCGCAGGCTGCGGCGGCGCTCGCGGCGTGGCGCTGGCCCGGCAACGTGCGGGAGCTTAGAAACGCCGTCGAGCGCGGAGTTCTCCTGTGCCGCGGCACGTGGATCGATCGCGACGATCTGCCGCCGTGCATTGCGGCGGGCACGCGCCTGCGGGAAGCCCTGGCCGATGCCCGCGAGGAGGGCTCCTTCGCCGGATCGACCGAGCGCTTCCAGCGCCGGTTGCTCTTCAGCGTGCTCAGCGAAGTCAAGGGCAACCGCGAGGAGGCGGCGCGGCGCCTGAGCCTCACGGTGCACCAGATCAAGTACCTGGTCAAGAAGCTCGGCCCGGCGCCGCGGTGACGGCCGCCGAGGCCCCGGAACGAGGCGGCGGAAACGACTGGCATGAAACCGCACGCGTGGGTGCTTGTATGCTGCGTGGGCTGCGCCGCCGAGCAGATCACGGTGAGCGTCCGCCGCATGCCGGTGGAATTCGCGGATCCGACGGGCCGGGTCGTGCTCGAACCGGTGCTCTTTCACAACGTGCGGTTCACCGTCGAGATCGGCCGGGACGATCTCAAGGAGTGCATCCGCATCGAGCCTCCCGGGATTATCGCCCTCCGGGATACCGTCCTGGTGCGCAAGGAGCCCGAGCGCCACTTCCGCTTCGAGATCGACGGGCGCTCGTACTTCTTCAGGAAGGGCACGGAGGTTTTCATCTTTGCGCCGGCGCCCGGCGGAACCCTGGCGCTTAAGTTCCACGGGCTTCCCGTGACCGTGGTGGATCGGCCCGAGCGCCGTTTCGTTCTGGCTCTGTGGAAGGACGGCGACTGCGAGGAACTCTCCCACGGCGAGAGCGTGCTTGTCTTCGACGGAACGCGTTTCCTCGCCAAGGACGGCGGCGAGCTGCCGGCCGAGGCGCGGGCGCGCGGCGTGCGCATGCCGCGCGGGGACAGGGCGGCGGACCGATGAGCGCGGGCCGATTTCCGCTGACGGCGCTGCGGGCCGAGGAGACGCGCCGGCGGCTGGAAGCCTTCCTGGCCGAGATGGGCGCGCCGGCCTACCGGGCGCGGCAGATCCTCGCGTGGGTGTACGACCGCGGCGCGCGCTCGTTCGAGGAGATGCGCGATCTTCCCCGCGAGCTCCGGGCGGCGCTGGCCGAGCGCTTCGCAGTGCACTCGCTGCGCCGGGAGCGCGAGACGCCGGCGGGGGACGAAGCCTGCAAGCACCTCTTCCTGACGCGGGAGGGATACCCGGTGGAGAGCGTGGGCATTCCCGTGCCCGGCGGCGCCACTTACTGCCTGTCGGTTGCCAGCGGCTGTCCCGTCGGGTGCGGATTCTGCGCCTCGGGGGCCTTCTTCCATCGCTTCCTGGCGCCCGGGGAGATCCTTGACCAGTACCTGCTCATGAAGGCCGCGGGCGGACGCACGCCGGCCCCGAGCGGCATCGTGCTGATGGGCATGGGCGAGCCGCTCTTGAATTGGCGCGGGACACGGGGGTTTCTCGCCGCCATCGGCGCAGACTGCGCCGTGGGCGCGCGCCGCATCACGGTGTCCACCGTGGGGGTTCCCGGCCGCCTCGAGGCCCTCGGCCGCGAGTTTCCCCAGGTCAAGCTGGCGGTCTCGCTCCACGCGGCCGAGGACAGCGTGCGGGCGGCGCTGATCCCCGCGGCGGCCCGCATGCCGATCGCCGCCCTCATGGCGGCGTGCCGCGCGTACGCGGAGCTCACGCACGGGCGGAGGATCACCTTCGAATACGTGCTGCTCGCCGGCGTGAACGACGGGCCGCGGGCCGCCGCGGCGCTCGCGGCGCTGCTGAAGGGACTGCCCGCGGCGGTCAATCTGATCCCGTACAATCCGGTGGCGGGCGCGGCCTTCGCGCGGCCCGCGGAAGCCGCGGTCGCGGCCTTCGCCGCGGCGCTGCGCGCCCGTTTCACGGGGGCGGTGACGCTGCGGCGCAGCCTCGGCGGCGCGGCGAACGCGGCCTGCGGGCAACTTGGGTCGGAACCGGCGCGCAGCCGCGGCGCCCGCCGGCGGGGGGGCGTCTAGCCGCGGCGCGCCGAACGGCCGGCCGGGCGGCGGCTACTCCTTCTCGGGCGCCGCGGACGGCGCGGCGCCGGGCTCCTTGGCGGCGCCCTCGTCGCCCGCGCCCTTCGGGACGATGCGCTTGGCGTCCTTCTTCCACGGCGGCTTGGCTTCGGCGGCTTTCTTCGCCTCGCCCTTGTCCTTGTCGGGGTCGCGCCCGACGGGGCCTTCGAAGACCGGACCCTCGGGTCGATCGAAGATCTCATCGCTGATGCCGCTGTTGATCTTGAGCTCGACATATTCGCGGCTCATGATGAGATCGCCGTCCTCGTGCTGATCCTGCCGGAAAGGATACTGGATGAAGCGCTCCGAATCGCCCGGGATCCTGACCTTGTGGTACTCGCCGTAGAAAAGCTCGTTGCGCACGGGGCCTTGCTGGCCGTCGGTGCGCCACTGCTTTTTCAAGAGGAGCCCGGTTTCCTTGTCGAAGAAATAGCGGGCCTCGATTTCGCCGGAGGGCGGGTAGACATCGACGACGTGGCACGCGCGCTTCTGGACCTCGCCTTCCTCGCGGTACTTGAGGGCGTAGCCGTCCTCGCGCCACACGACGAAGAAATCGTCGATGTACTTGTCCCACACGAGCATGTAGATCATCTTCGCGTCCAACGGCGACACATAGCCCATCATCTTGGTCCAGCCCTCGTTTTTCTTCCCGTTGTAGGTCTGGAGCACCTCGAGCGTCGGCTGGTCGCCGACGGGGACATCCATGTGCCAATCCTCCCTGACCATGTTGCCGCGCTTCTGGTAGCGCTCGAACACGGCCCTGGTCTCGCCGGTCGGGCTGTGGCGGATGACTTTGAACCGGTCGTAGCGGTCCTGGATCGCCGCGAAGCTCTCCAGGCCGCCCGCGGCCTGGAGGTACGCCTCGACCGCCGCGAGCGCTTTCGCATCGGCCGTCCGAGGGGCGGGGCGCTGCCTGAACGGCGCGAGCGGGGCGAGCTGCTCCTTGGTCTCGGCCGGCACGGCCCTTACGTTTGTCGCCGGCTGGGCGGGAGCCTGGGCATCGGCGCCCGGCGCCGCGGGCACCGCGTCCGCTCCCGAGAGGGTCAGCGCGTAGAGAGCCGCCGGCAGAACGAACAACCTTAGTGCGTGCATGGCGTAACCTCACATTCCTGATCTTGTTGCGAGCGGCGAGCGCGCTGCCGCAGCTACAGAATTCTACCCCAGCATAGCGCCGCCCGCACGATCGGGCAAGGCATCGCGTCCGCTCCCGCCGAAAGAGTCTTCCGCGCGGGGCAGTACCGCCGGTTGGAGCGGGAAGGGGGCTTGCGACAGACGCTCATGGGCCGAAAAAAGAGAGGCCGTCGCCAAGCGCGACGGCCTCCAGACAAGAAAGGATAGAAAAAGGGATTGTCACTGGCGATAAACTCATTCCTTCCGCCCGCCGGACGTTGCGCGGGGGCGCGCTTCGGTGAGGGCCGCATCGCCTTCCCGAGGCGCGGCGCGCCTTGCCGTGCGCGCGCGCGCGAGCAGCTCCGCGGGGGGCTGCTTGCGGGCGTCGTACAGGAACGCGTAACCCTCCTCGTTCAACCATTCGCAGACCGTCGTCAGCGGGACGAACAACCCGAGGTGCGGCACCACGACGGGGTTGGCGCGCCCATAGGTGTATACCATGCTCGCTATGCCGATGAGCTTGCCGTCCCCGGCGCGGAAGATGCCGCCGCCGGAATTGCCGAAGAAAGTGGGCGCGTTGAGCATCCAGAGCACCTGGTCGTCCACCACCTTGTGCTTGGTGCTGATCTCGCCGGCCGTGGGAAGGGGCAGGTTGCCCAGAGGACAGCCCACGGCGTAGGCCGGATCGAAGATCTGGATGCGCGCCACTTCGGCGGGCGCGGCGAAAGCCGCGACGTACCGCGCCGGCTCGTCGATGGCGAGGGCCAGCAGCGCGAGGTCCCGCCGCCGATCGAAGGCCACGACGTAGGCTTCGCGCCTGGCCTCCGTGAGGCGGTCGTCCGCTCCCATGAGGCGGACATCCTCGATCACATCGCGCCGATCCGGGGCGGCGACCTCGGTGACGACGTGGTGCGCGGTCAGCGCGTAGGTTCCGTAGACGGGGCGGTCGTCATGGCGCCCGATGATGCCGCTCCAGACGATGACGCCGCTCCCGACGGTGCCCTTGCCGCGAAGCTGCACGGTCGGGTAGAGCATCGCTTCCCGCAGGCGCGCGCGGTCGGCTTCCGGCCGGCAGGAGGCGAGAATCTGCGGTTCGAGCTTGGCCAGGCGTTCGGTGTAGGACGAGGAGCGGTCGATCGCCTCCGCCATGGCCTTCGTGCGCGGGGCGAGTTCGCGGTGCACGATTTCGGTGACCGTGTCGCGCACCAGCGTCTGGAGATCGCCCTTCAGATCACCGGCGCGGGCCAGCGCGCTTTCCGCTTCCAGGCGCACGCAAGCCGCCGCCGCGCGCCAGTCGTGCGCGCCGGCGCGCAGAGTCTGCGCGAGACGCTCCTGGCCCGACGAGATCTCCCGGAGCATGCTCCTCTGGGAGTCGGCGAACGCGCTGACTTGGCAGCGGTGAACGCGCGACTCCGAGCGCAGGTGGTTGACCTCGATCAGCACGTAGAGCCCGAAGAGCACGAAGAACGCGTAGGCAAGGAAACGCACTCTGGCCATTCGTATCTCGAAGCAGGCAGCAGCGGCCGCGCGGTGCGCGGCGCGCTCGCTGTCCCCTTTCGCGCGCCGGCCGGCGGCGCCTTTTCCCTCGTATTCCGGGGAAGTATACGATGGGCGCGGGGATGGAGCAAAACCGGAAGCGCGCCGTTGCGGGGCGCGGAGGGGACGCGGCTCAGCCCCCCGCGCCGTCGGACGGCGCGGCCTCGGGCGCGGGGGAAGGCGCCGGCGCGCGGGAGATATGGTCGTCGGCGCCTTCCCGCGGGGGCTCCTCCGCGCAGGGCACGATGTTCACCAGGTGGTCCTCCACCGCGAAGAGCAGTTTCATGCGGCGCCGGCCGAGGCGCTCCTTGACCTTCCCGGTTCCGAGCGCGAGGCGTCCTAGGTCGGTCTTGGACGTCCCGGGGGGGCAGGCGAAACGGTCGCAGAATCTTCCGTCGATGAAAACCGCCACGTCGACCTGGGCCGGCGGCGGAAGATGTTCGGGCATCTCAGGCCAGCCGGAAGGCAGACCGGCGCCCCCGGCGCGCCGGTAGAGTTCCGCTCCGTGGCAAGGAGCGAAAGGATAGAGACAGCGGGCGATGGAGAGCCACATGCCGCCGTCGGTTTTCTCGCCGGAGCGCGAGAGAGCGCGTATGAAGCGCATGAACGCGGCCCAGGCGGTGTGGCGCCGCCCTTGCGCGAACCCGCGCGCCACCTGTTGCGCCATTGCGGCGCACGCGTTGCGAAGGGCGCCGGAAGGCGCCGCGTCCGGCGCGTACGCGCGCTCGAAGGCGCGGAGAACCCGGGCGAGCGAGCGCCGCGCGCCCGCGAGCGTCGCCGCATCCAGGGCGAGCGGCTTTTCCGGCGCGCCGGCCGCGAGCAGCGCGACGCGGGCGGCATCGGTTCCCCATTGCGCGGCGAGCGCCTCCAGATTGCCCGCCGTCGTCGTGGGGCCGATGCAATCCGCCGCGAAGAAAGGGTTCTCCTCCAGGCAAGGGCGGCTGCGCCCCATGAAGTGCGCCATGACCCTGGCCGTGAGAAAGCGGTAGGTCTGCTCGCGCGGCGGCAGAAAAGCGTGCAACGCGAGTTGTCCCTCTCCGCGCGCCGGGCGCGCGAGGGTCAGCAGAACTCCGTCCACCAGGTCGGTGCGCCAGTCGATGCGGTAAGCGCGCGTGTCAAGCGCGCCGCCGCATGCCGGACACGCCTGTTTCGGCGGGGCCGCTGCGACCGGCGCGGGCGCGGCGGCCCCGCCCGGCGTCGCTGGGGCCGGCGGGACCTCGGCCGGGATCTGCTCGCCGCACGACGAGCAGTTCGCGATGGGCACGGGCGCGCCGCCCGGCGCCGCGATGGTGCAGACGGCGCTGCGCACACGGTGCCTGACCATGCGGCGGGCGAAGGAGCGTTCGACGAGCTGCTCGGTGATTTTCTCGCGGATGGCGCGGACGGCCTGCCCCTGGTAAGGGCCGGGCGTCAGGCACTGCGCATCGAGCTTCGGCCCCTCGGCGGTCGCCGCACCGAACGGCGCCCGAACGCGCAGGCGATGCGCCCGCGCGATCAGGCGGTCGAAGGCGGCGTAGGCCGGAACTCCCAGCAGCGCGTCCTGGCCGGGAGGGACATGCGCGGCCGCGAGCACCGGCAGGCGCTCCAGCGTGATCGGATTGATGGCGTGAATGCCGGTGACGACGGCGCCCAGGCGCGGATCGTTGCGCAGGCGCGGAGGCAGCTCCGCGATCTTCGCGCAGTAGTCGCGGAGCTCGGCGCGGAAGAATCCGTCGGCCATGGCGTCGAGGATGGGGTGGTCGGTGCGCACGCTGAGGAATTCCATGGCGAGGATGTACTCGGGCCGTTCGACGAAGACGGCGATGTCATCGAACTCGCCCTGGAAGCGGTTGCCGAGCTTGCACGTGAGCTCGATGCCCGGCGTGCGCCCGACGAGCTTCTGCTGCCCGCGGCGCACGGCGGCGGGCCAGCGGGCGGTCCTGACCGCCTTGAGGGCGTCGTCGGCGAGCCGCGCGATACGGAAAAGCCAAGGTCCCGTGGGCGACCACTTGATATCCCGGCCGCAATGCACGCAACGGTTTTCAGCCGGCGTCAAGAGCGTGAGCGGGCGATCGCAGCCGTCGCAGACCTGCGCGGACAAATGCAGGCGCCGGTAGACGAGCTTCTCGCGCCAGAGATCGAGGAAAAGATGCTGGTGGGCCGCGACCAGACGCGGTTCGCCGCAGGGCGCGGGCGCGCGTCCATCGGGGGCGATGCCGAACATGCGCGCGAGCGCCTCGATGTCTGACGGCGCGCCGTCGCACACGAGCGGCAGATACGCGCTGCCGCCCTGCAGGCGGACGAAGCGTGCGGCGGCATCGGCGTGGACGAGGGCGCGGATCCAGTCGGGGGCCGGCGGCGCCGCCGGGGCGCGGGGCACGATGTACGCCACCGCCGGCAAGTCCAGCGTTTCCGGAGACGCCGGCGAGGCCTCCACGGCGTCGCGCCAGCGGTCTTCGATGTCCTTGGTCGGTTCCATTCTTCACTCTAGCGGACCGCGGCGCGCGCGCCGGCAGGCACGGTCGGACGCGGGACTCAAGATTATAGATCCAGACCGCGAAGCCCCGCAACGCTCCGGGCGGGCGGCGGCGCGGGAAATCCGGCCGCCGCCCGCAAGGCCGCCACTTGACGCGGGGCCCGGCGAAACCTATAGTTAATGAGCTTTCGATGCTTGGGCATCGGCAGATTTCCCGACGCGGGGGATTAGCTCAGCTGGGAGAGCGCAGCGCTGGCAGCGCTGAGGTCAGGGGTTCGAGCCCCCTATCCTCCACCAGAGAACTCCGGGCCGCCGCGGCGCGGTCCGTTATATTCATACCAACGGGTAGGCATGCAAGAAAAGCTTTACAGCCAAGTGTTGACGGCGGCCCCGTTTCTGCGCGACGCCGTCGAGAAGTTCCTCGCGATGCTCGTCCCGCGCGTGCGCGAGCTCGATGAGGCTCTTGCGAAGAGCGCCTGGGAGGATTTGCACGCCTTGGCTCACCGCCTCAAGGGCACCGGCGGCACCCACGGCTTTCCCGCCCTCTCGGACCTCGCGCGGCTGCTGGAGAAGGCGGTCGAGGAACACGACCTCGTCCGCGCCGGCGCGCTGATCGCGGACTTCAAGAAGTTGATTCCGCGCCTCGTGCCCGAGCCGCCTCCCGGGTAGCGCCGGCGCCGTTCGGGCTCACGTCCTGTCCGGCGCGGCGGCGATGTCGAAGGCGAGCGCGCCGTCCTTGACGGCGAGCGTGACGCGGGATCCGTCGGGCACCTCGCCCGCGAGAATCTTGCGGCCGAGCGCCGTCTCGATGTGCCGCGCCAGGTAGCGCTTGATCGGCCGCGCGCCGTAGGTCGGGTCGAAGGCGGCCTCGGCGATGAAGCGCCGAGCCTCGGGCGCGAGCACCAGCGCGACGCGGCGGTCGGCGAGGCGCTTCCCGAGCTTCGCGAGCTCCAGCCCGACGATCTGCTCGATGTGCGCGGGCTCCAGCGGCGCGAACATGACGATTTCGTCCAGGCGGTTCAGGAACTCGGGCCGGAAGGCCAGCCGGACTTCCTGCATGACGGCCTCGCGCGCGCCGTCGGGAATGCGGCCGGCGCGGCGGGCGTGCTCGCAGAGCAGGTGCCCGCCGATGTTGCTCGTCAGGATTAGCACCGTGTTCTTGAAGTCGACGGTTCGCCCCTGGGAATCGGTGAGCCGTCCGTCCTCGATCACCTGGAGGAGCGCGTTGAAGACCTCGGGGTGCGCCTTCTCGATCTCGTCCAGCAGGACGACGGCGTAGGGGCGGCGCCGCACCGCTTCCGTGAGTTGGCCGCCCTCCTCGTAGCCGACGTAGCCCGGCGGCGCGCCGATCAGCCGCGCCACGGAGTGTTTCTCCATGTACTCGCTCATGTCCAGGCGGATCATGTGGGATTCGGCATCGAAGAGCGCCTCGGCCAGGGCCCGGGCGAGCTCGGTCTTGCCGACGCCGGTGGGCCCCAAGAAGAGGAACGATCCGATGGGCCGCGCCGGGTCCTTGAGCCCGGAGCGGGCGCGCACGACGGCATCGGCCACGGCGGCGACGGCATCGTCCTGGCCGACGACGCGGCGGCGAAGCACGTCGGCGAGGCCGAGGAGCTTCTCGCGCTCCGCGGCTAGAAGCCGCTGCACGGGAATGCCGGTCCAGCGGCTGACGACGAGGGCGACCTCTTCGTCGGTGACCTCCTCTTTGATGAGGCGGCTGCCGTCGGCGATCCCGCCGAGGGGCTGCTCGGCCGCCGCGAGCTGCTTCTCCAGCTCGGGGATTCGGCCGTACTTCAGCTCGGCCGCCCGGCTGAAGTCGTAGGCGCGCTCGGCGGCTTCCAGGAGGCGCCGGGCCTCTTCCAGCTTCTTGCGAAGGGACCCGATGCCGGCGATGATCTCTTTCTCCCGCCCCCAGCGGCGCCGCAGCTCGTCGCGCTCGGCCGTGAGCGCGGCCAACTCCTTCTCCAGGTCCGCGAGGCGCTGTCCGCTCCGGGCGTCCTTCTCCTTGCGCAGCGCCTCGCGCTCGATTTCAAGCTGCGTCGTGCGGCGCGTCAGATCGTCGAGCTCCGCCGGCAGCGAATCGATCTCGGTCCTGATTAGGGCCGCGGCCTCGTCGATGAGGTCGATGGCCTTGTCCGGCAGGAACCGGTCCGAGATGTAGCGGTCGGAGAGCACCGCGGCCTGCACGAGGGCGCCGTCCTGGATGCGCACGCCGTGATGGAGCTCGAAACGCTCCTTGAGGCCGCGCAGAATCGAAATCGAATCCTCCACCGATGGCGGCGCGATCAGCACGGGTTGAAAACGGCGCTCGAGGGCGGCATCCTTCTCGAGGTGCTTGCGGTACTCATCGATGGTGGTGGCGCCGACCATGTGCAGCTCGCCCCGGGCAAGGGCGGGCTTCAGCATGTTGCCCGCATCGATGGCGCCCTCGGCCTTGCCGGCGCCGACGATGGTGTGCAGCTCGTCGACGAAGAGAATGATGCGGCCGTCGCTGCGGATGACCTCGCCGAGCACGGCCTTGAGCCGTTCCTCGAACTCGCCGCGGAACTTGGCGCCGGCCACCAGCGCGCCCATGTCGAGGGCGAAGATGGTCTTGTCCTTGAGCCCCTCGGGCACGTCGCCCCGCATGATGCGCTGCGCGAGCCCCTCGACGATGGCGGTCTTGCCGACGCCGGGTTCGCCGATCAGGACCGGATTGTTCTTGGTCTTGCGGGAGAGCACGCGAATCGTGCGGCGGATTTCGGCGTCGCGGCCGATGACGGGCTCCAGCTTGCCCTCGCGGGCCAGAGCCACCAGATCGAAACCGTACTTCTGCAGCGCTTGAATCGAGGCCTCGGGGTCGGCGCTTGAGACCGGCCGGCCGCCGCGGACTTCCTCCAGGCCCCGGCGGAACGATTCGGCGGTCACGCCGAAGTTGAGGAGCAGCTTGGCCAGGGCGCCCGTCTTGACTTCGTCGAGGAACGCCAGGAAGAGGTGCTCGGTGGAGACGTAGGCGTCGCCCATGCGCTTGGTTTCTTTCTCGGCCATGACGAGGACGCGCGTGATCTCGGCGGAAGGATCGATGCGCGCCGCCGCGCCTTTGACCCTCGGCAGGCGCGAGAGGATTTTCGCTTCGATCTGGGCGGCGATATCGGCGGGGCGGACCCCGAGTTTCTCGAGCACGCGCGGCACGATGCCATCCTTCTGGCTCACGAGGCAAACCAAAAGGTGCTCGCTGTTCAGGCTGGGGTGCCCTTGGCTGACGGCCAGCGCCTGGGCGTCGTTGAAAGCCTCCTGGGCTTTAGTGGTCAGTTGTCTAGCATCCATAGAAATCTCCTGCGCCTGGAAGAGGCGTGCCAGTGCTTAAGGTAAAGCAAACGACATGCCGAAATATAAACACTGGTCATTAAACGGATTATGATCACGCGGGTTCGCGTGGACGACAAAGTTCCGCCAAAAAGGCAGTCGAGGATCCCGCTTGAGGACGCGACGCGCGACCTTTAGGTGTCATTTTGACGGTTCGCGGTGTCGTAATTATTGCATCCTGTGCCGTCTTCAAGCGTTGACATTGGGTGTTGAGGAAGCCACAATGCCCGCGGAGGAGCAAAGAGTGCAGCCTACTTTTCTGCGATCGATCTTCACCGCGCTGGCGTTTTGCGCTTTTCTGGCGGGAACGGCGGGGAGCGCGCCTCCTCGGCTCGTCCTGGCGCCGCTGTCGGGCAGTCTGGACACGGACGCTGTCCTACGCGTGCTCGGCGGCATCAGGGAAGCCGAGGCAGGCGGAGCGCTCAGGCACGTCGTGGTCGAGCTTGCGCTCAAGAGCGGCGAGCTCGGGAGCCTCATGGCCCTCGGCGAGGGGCTCTTCGAGCTTCGATCGCGCGGGGTCATCACCGTGGCTTTGATCCTCGGCGGGTCGGAGACGGCGCCGTCCACGCTGATCGCCTGCGCTTGCAAGGAGATCGCGCTGGGGCCGGGCGCGCGCATCGGCGCCCTGGATGCCCTCGGCCTCGGCCAGAAGAACGGCGATACAGTGCGGGCGTGGTCCGAAGCCTTCGGCCGTTCGCCGGTTCTATCCCAGCGCATGCTCGATCGGCGCGAGGGGCTCTCGGCCTATCACGTGTCCGCGCCCGATCAATGGCTCCTCCTCACGCGCGCCGGCTTCGAGGGGCTGGCCGAGGCCGTGCGCGCCAGGGTCGTCGAGGAGAAGGAGCTCTGCAAACCCAACGAGCCGCTGATTCTCGATCCCGCCGACACGTTCCAGTACACGATCGCCTCGCAGCACGGCTTCATCACCTACCGAGCCGAGGGGCGCAGCGATCTCATGCTCAGGATGAACCTCGTGGCGCTCAAGGGCGAGGAGATCAAAGACCTGGGCGGGAGCCGCGTGTTCGGCGGCGGCGGGGCGGGCGCGGTCTTCGCCGAGTTCTGCCAGAAGCCGATCATGCGGTTTCTCCTGATCCTCATCGGACTGCTGTGTCTGTTCCTGGAGTTTCAGACGCCGGGCATCGGTCTGCCCGGACTGGTGAGCCTGGCGTGCTTCGGCGTGCTCTTCGGAACGGGGCTTCATACGGGCCACGTGGACTATTGGGAACTCGGGCTTTTCATAGTAGGATGCACCCTCGTGGCCCTGGAGATCCTCGTCCTGCCGGGATTCGGCGTCGCGGGCATCCTGGGCGTCGTGTGCATCCTGGTGAGCCTGGTCCTCGCCATGGTGAAGAACGAGCCTTCGGGGCCCCTCGACATGCACGCGCTCTTGAACGGCATCATCACGACGCTTCTGGGCGGGCTGGGCGCCGGCGTGGGGGTCGCGGTCCTCGGGAGAGTAATGCTCAAGAATCGGTTCGTCGCGCGCATCGGCCTGATCCACGGCACCGAGATCGCGGCCACGTCCGAGGGCGATGCCGGAACCGCCGGTCGGGGCGAGAGCAAGGCGCAATGGCCGATCGGGGCTGTCGGCGCGGCGGAAACCATGCTCAGGCCGGCGGGCAAGGCGCGCATCGAGGGCAAGCTGCTCGACGTGGTGGCCGAATCCGAGGTCATCCCGGCGGGCACGCCGGTGATCGTCGTCAAGAAGGTCGGTCCCATGACCGTCGTGCGGGTGCACAAGAGGGCGGGCGGCGCGAACGGCAATGAATGACATTCCCTGGCTGGGCATCCTGGTGTACGTGATCGGGCTCGGGGTCGTGTTTCTCGAGCTCTTCATCCCCTCGGCGGGCGTGCTCGGCATTGTGGGCGCGCTCTGCACCATGTACGGGATCTGGGAGATCATCCAATCCAACGTCTGGGTGGGCGTGCTGGTGATTCTCGGCACCATGGCGTATATCCTGTTCATCGTGAAGTTCTGGGCGTCGCGCGTGACGATGGCCGCCACGCTGGAGGGCGCCGACGGCGCATCGACCGAAGTCGCGACGGAGGAGCTTCTCGGCAAGGAGGGCGAGACTTTGACTATTCTGCGGCCGTCGGGGTTCGCCATGTTCGGCGGCCGGCGCCTGCAGGTGGTCAACGACGGGCAGTATGTCGGCAAAGGCGAGAAGGTCCGTATCGTCGACGTGAGCGGCAATCGCATCGTGGTGACGAGGGTCGCCCCGAGCGACGGAGCGCGCGCAACCGAATAACGCGAAGGAGGAGTCATGCAGCAGTTGTTGTCGTGGCCGGTGCTGGCGGAGACCAATCCGCTGCCGATCGCCATCGCGGTCGTGCTTGTCCTGATCGCCCTCTTCATCCTGATCCTCGTCCTGAACTTCGGCAATCTCTGGCTCCAGGCTTGGTCGAGCAAGTGCCGGGTGCCGATCACGGCCTTCGTGGGCATGTGGCTCAGGAAGGTCAATCCGCGCGTCATTGTCGAGTCCCTGATCATGGGGATGAAGGCGGGCGTGCAAGTCAACGTCGACAAGCTGGAGGCCCACTACCTGGCGCGGGGCAACGTGCGGAACGTCGTTCAGGCCCTGGTGGCGGCCAACAAGGCGGCGATCCCCCTCAATTTCGAGCGTGCCGCGGCCATCGATCTGGCCGGCCGCGACGTGCTCGATGCCGTGCGGACCAGCGTGCTGCCCAAGGTGATCGACTGCCCGAATCCCGAATCCGGCAAGTCGACCATCGACGCCGTGGCGAAGGACGGCATCCAGCTCAAGGCGCGCGCGCGCGTAACGGTGCGCACCAACCTCGATCAGCTCGTCGGCGGCGCCACCGAAGAGACCATCGTGGCGCGCGTGGGCGAGGGCATTGTCACGACGATCGGCTCGGCGCTGACGCACAAGCAAATCCTCGAGAACCCCGACCTCATCTCCAAGCGCGTGCTGGAGAAGGGGCTGGACGCCGGCACGGCCTACGAGATCCTGTCCATCGACACGGCCGACGTGGATGTGGGCGAGAACATCGGCGCCAAGCTGCAAGCGGAGCAGGCCGAGGCCGACAAGCGCATCGCCCAGGCCAAGGCCGAGGAGCGCCGGGCGATGGCCGTCGCCAGGGAGCAGGAGATGCACGCCCTGGCGCAGGAAAACCGCGCGAAGGTCATCCTGGCGGAGGCCGAGATCCCGAAGGCCCTTTCCGATGCGCTCAGAAGCGGGAATCTGGGCGTGATCGACTACTACAACCTCCGGAACATCCAGGCGGACACGTCCATGCGCGAGAGCATCGGCCGCCGTCCGGCGGAGGGCGGAGATCCGATCGGTGGATGAGCTCGTAAAGACCCTTATTGGGATCGTCGTCATCTTCTTCATGGTGGTCGCGCCGCTGTTGAAGAAGGTTTTGGAGCGGGGGAAAGCGCCGGCGCCGAAGCCGCGGGGGCCTGCCGGCGGCGGCGAGGGCGCGCCGATCAGGAATCTGCGCGATTTCCTGAAGCAGCTCGAGGACCTGGCCCAAGAAAGGCGGCCGGCGCCGCCCGAGCCTTCGCCGCAGCAGCGCGCGCCCGCGCCGATTCCCGTGCCGCCGCGGCGTCCGCCGCAAGCGGCGCAGAAGGCGGCGCGGCGGGCGCAGATCGCGGCCCGGGCGCGCGCGGAGGCTGAGGCGCGCGCCCGTGAGGCGGCGGTCAAGGCGCGCCTGTTCGCGGCGGCCGCCCCCGCCGTCGAGGCGCCGCGGGGCGCGGCTGTAGGCGGGTCGGCGGGCGCCGCCACGGCGGCCAAAGCGGCCGCGGGGGCGCGCCTGAGGCGGTCGGGACCCGGGCGCCTGCCGCTGGTGCCGGTGGGCCGCAAGGAAGATCTGCGGGCGCTCATCGTGTGGAGCGAAATCCTGGGCAGGCCGCGCGCCGCGCGCCCGTGGCGCGCGCCGATTGCGGCGGGCAGGTGAGGCGCGCGCGGCTTGACGAAGATGCCGCGGAAGGCTACAACCGATTGAACACGCCAGAGTGGCGGAACTGGCATACGCGCCAGATTCAAAATCTGGTGGCCGCAAGGTCGTGCGGGTTCGATTCCCGCCTCTGGCACCAGCCCTATCGCGGGGAGAGCCGCCGGTTTCCCCGGGGAATCGGCGGCTCTCTTCGAAGCTGACGCTCGCGGGCCAAAAGAAGCACACCGCAAGTCGTCGGCCGTTTCGTGCATCCGAGCTGCGGCCTCGCGGGGTTTGCGCTCGGCTGCGGGCCATTCGAAGGTGATTCCATCGGCGGGAGCGCTCATGGTCGACGCGCGCATCGAGGGCCGGTGGAGCACGGGCCGATCGATGAGTTCTTGAAACCGCGGGCCGCGCCGCCCGAGCACCTGTCCCGCCCGCGCCGCTGCCGTTGACAGGCCGCGGGTGGAAAGCGATCATCGGGGAACGGGGCCGCCGGAGAGCTCCGTCTAAACACGCGAGGAGGAGCAATCCATGATCAAACGACGCGGGCGGCGGTCTTTTCTGAAGGCGGGCGGCGGCGCGGCGGCCGCCCTCGCCGCGACGAGCAGCCGGGTGCTCGGAGCAGGCGACAGGCTGCGCGTTGCCTACATCGGGGTCGGCAATCGCGGGTCGCAACTGCTCGCATCGTTCAGCAAGAATCCGCAGGTCGAGACGGCGGCGCTCTGCGACGTCGATGCGGGGATGCTCCAGCGGGCCAAGGGCAAGGCCGGGGGGGCGCCGGCGCTCGAGAAGGACTTTCGCGCCGTCCTGGCGCGCAACGACGTCGACGCCGTGGTGATTTCCACGCCGGATCACTGGCACGCCCTTCAGATGATCGCGGCCTGCGAGGCGGGCAAGGACGTGTACGTCGAGAAACCGCTCTCGATAACCGTCGTCGAGGGCCGGAAGATGGTCGCGGCCGCGCGGCGGTACGCGCGCGTCGTCCAGGTGGGCATCCAGCGCCGGTCGTCGGAGGCTTTCCGCCGGGCGCGCGAGTTTATCGGCGAGGGCGCCCTGGGGACGGTCACCGTGACCCGCGCGTACCGGTTGAGCAACATGCATCCGGCGGGCATCGGCAGGGCGCCCGACGCGGCGCCGCCTCCCGAGCTGGACTGGGACCTCTGGCTGGGGCCGCGGCCGGCGCGGCCGTTCCGGGAGACGATCCACCCCTACAAATTCAGGTGGTGGGACCTGTACTCGTCCCAGGTGGCCAACTGGGGCGTCCATTACTTCGACGGCATGCGGTGGCTCGCGGGCGCCGAGGCGCCCGTGTCCGTGTCGGGGCACGGAACGCGCGCCGCGGTGGCCGACGACCGCACGATTCCCGACACGGTCGAGACGATTCACGAGCTGCCGTCGGGATGCCTGGTCATCTTCGGCCAATACGAGGCGAGCGGCAATCCGGCCATGCGCGGCGGCGATCTGGAGATCCGCGGCTCGCGGGGAACCATGTACGTGCGGACCAACGGCTACGAGATCGTGCCCGAACGCGGCGGCCAGTTCCAAGACCCGGCCCCGCGCATGCAGCCCGTCAACGTGGAGACGGCGGAGCCCGGCGACGCCACCGATGCCCACGTGCGCAACTTTCTTGAGTGCATCCACAACCGCCGCGCTCCGAGCTGCGACATCGAGACGGGGCACCGCTCGACGTCGTTCGCGCTGCTCGCGAACATCGCGCTCGCGGTCAAGGCGCGCCTGGAGTGGGACGCGGCGAAGGAATCGATCACGGCGCCCGGCGAGGCGAATCGGCTGCTCCATTACGAGTATCGCGCGCCGTGGAAGCTGCCCGACTGACGGGGCTGACCGGCCGCGGCTGGGGATTTCGAGTGCGCGGGCGCGGCCCGCGGGGCAAGGAGAATTGCAATGCATCGCCGTTTTCGCTCTTTTCTGACGGCGTCCGGAACCCGGGCGGCGTGTCTTCTGGCGGCGCTGGCCTGCGGCGCGGCGCTGCGCGCCGGCGAACTTGCGTCCGCCGACCTGCGGCCGCTCTTCGCCCGCTGGGGCCTCGATGCGCGCCGCCAGGGCAAGCGGGGCACATGCTCGGTTTTCGTCATCACCGGCGCCATCGAGTTCGCCAAGGCCAAGACGCGGGGAAGCTCCGAACGGCTCAGCGTCGAGTTCCTGAACTGGGCCGCCAACGTCACGCACGGCGACCAGAAGGACGGCGGCTTCTTCGCGGATCTCTGGAACGGCTTCACGGCTCACGGCATCTGTCCCGAGGAGGACATGCCGTACCGTGACGAGTTCGATCCTAAGAGGGAGCCCGGCGAGTTCGCCCGAGACCAAGGAAGCCAGGCGCACGCGCTCGGGCTGGGCCTTCGCTGGATCAAGGCTTGGAATCCCCGCAAGGGCGTCAACGCGGCGCAGCTTGCCGAGATCAAGCGGACGCTCCTGCGGGGCTGGCCCGTGGCCGGCGGCTTCCTCTGGCCCAAGGATCCGCAGTGGGACGACGGCGTCCTGCGGATGTGCCCGCGCCCGGAGGTGCGCGACGGACACAGCGTGCTCCTGGTCGGTTTCGTGGACGACCCCGTCAAGCCCGGCGGCGGCACGTTCATCATCCGCGATTCGAACCGGGACGATCCGGACGAACGCCTGACGTACGAGTACGTTTCCGCCTACATGAACGATGCGGTTTCCATCGAGGGCCCGGCGGGCGCCGCGGCCGGCGGCGGCCTTCCGTACCTTGCGCCGGGCGCGTTCCTCGCGCGACCGCTGCCCCTCTGGGCGGTGCGCCTCACCGGCGGGCCCCTCAAGAACGCGCAGGACTTGGACGCGAAGTACCTACTTGCGCTGGAACCGGATCGGATGCTGGCCCACCTGCGGCGGAGCGCCGGGCTCGAGCCAAAAGCCGCGGGGTACGGCGGGTGGGACAGTGGCGACGGCAAGCAGCTCACCGGCCACATCGCCGGACACTATCTATCGGCGGTGAGCCTGATGTACGCGGCGACGGGCGATGCGCGCTTCAAGGATCGCGCCGACTATCTCGTTGGGGAACTCGCGGCAATTCAGGACGCGCACGGCGACGGCTACATCGGCGCCCAGAAGGACGCCAAGGGCGTCGACGGCAAGACGATCTACGGCGAAGTGGCGCGGGGCGACATCCGTTCCAGCGGCTTCGACTTGAACGGCCTGTGGTCTCCCTGGTACGTCCAGCACAAACTCTACGCGGGCTTGCGGGATGCCTATCGCTTCACGGGGAACCGGACGGCGCTGGAGGTCGAGATCAAGTTCGCCGCCTGGGCCGAGAAGCTTCTCGCGGGGCTTGATGACGCCAAGCTCCAGCGGATGCTCGACACCGAGTTCGGCGGAATGAACGAGGTCGCCGCCGATCTGGCCCATGACACGGGCGACGCCCGTTGGATGGCGCTGGCCGGCCGCTTCGAGCACCGCGCCGTCGTCGAGCCGCTGGCCCGGGGGCGTGACATCCTGGGCGGGAAACACGGCAACACGCTGGTTCCGAAGCTCATGGGGGAACTGGCGCGCTTCGTGTACGCGGGTGAGGAGAAGGCCGGCGCCGCCGCTAGGTTTTTCTGGGATCGGGTGGCGCACCACCACAGCTTCGCCACGGGCGGCCACGGCCGGAACGAGTACTTCGGCCGTCCCGACCGGTTGAACGACATGGTGGACGGCCGCACCGCCGAGACATGCAACGTCTACAACATGGTCAAAATGGCGCGCACGCTTTTCGCGCTGGAACCCGACATCCGCTATGCCGACTTTCACGAGCGGGCCCTCTTCAACCACGTTCTGGGCTCGATGGATCCCGCGGAAGGTTGGACCTGCTACATGGTGCCGGTCGGCCGGGGCGTGACGCGGGAGTACGAACGCAACATGCTCGGCGGAGGATTCACCTGCTGCGTGGGAACAGGGATGGAGAGCCACGCCCTTCACGCGTACGGACTCTATTACGAATCCGACGACACGCTTTGGGTGAACCTGTACGCGCCCTCCACCGCGGCGTGGAGCGCGGCGGGTGTTGCGCTGGCCCTGGAGACCGATTTCCCCGAGGGGGAGTCGGCGGCGTTGACGGTGAACCTGGCCGCGCCGCGGCGGTTCACCCTCGCGCTGCGCCGTCCGTATTGGGCGGGCGCGGGCTTCCGCGTCGAGGTGAACGGCGAGCCGGTCGCCGATCTCCCCGCCCCGGGATCGTACGTCAAGCTGGCGCGGACCTGGAGAAACGGCGATAGGGTCGCGCTGGCGCTGCCGAAAGCGCTGCGCCTCGAACCTCTGCCCGACAACCCGCGCCGCGCGGCGGTGTTGTGGGGGCCGCTTGTCCTGGCGGGCGACCTGGGAGCCGAGGAGACGGTGCGGAGCCGGGGGCGGCGGGCGGCGGCGGGCGGCGCCGAGGAGGCCGTCCCGGTGCTCCTGGCCGCCGGGGAACCCATTGAGAACTGGCTCAAGCCCGTTCCCGGCAAACCGGGCGTCTTCCGCACCGACGGCGTCGGCCGGAGCCGGGATGTGGAGTTCCTGCCGTTCTATCGCCTGCACCGGCGCGCCTACGCCGCCTACTGGGATTTCTTCACGCCCGAGGAATGGGCGCGGGAGTCGGCGGGGCACGGCGCCGCGCAGGAGGCGGAGCGCAAGCTCGCGGCGGCGACGGTGGCGTTCGTCCAACCCGGCGAAATGCAACCGGAGACCGATTTCAACTTCCAGGGCGAGGAAGCCGTCGTGGCGCGGGTCTTGGAGCGCGCCGCGCGCCGCGGCGCCAAGTGGTTTTCCTTCGACCTGCCCGTCGACGAGTCCCACCCCATGGCGTTGATCGTCACCTACGGCGACGACGAGCGGCAGCGCCGGACTTTCGACATCCTGGTGGACGGGGTGCGCGTGGGCGTCCAGGCCATCGAGCGGCGGACCCCGGAGCGGGATCCGCGCCTCTTCGATGTCGAGTACAAGCTGCCCCCGGACGCCGTCCGCGGCAAGACGAAGGTGACCGTGCGTTTCCAGGCCGCCGCCGGCGCGGAGATCGCGGCCGTGTGCGGCCTTCGCATGATCCGCGCGGATGCGGAAAGATAGACGCCGCTTCACCGAGCCCGAGGGACCGAAGACGGCGTTTCGGCCGGCCGCCGAGCCGGCGACGGCGATGAGAAAAGCGGCGGAGCCCGGCTCCGCCGCTTCGTTTCAAAAGAAGAAAGCCGGGGTTATGTGTGTGTTGATTGGGGAAATTTCGAAGGGTATATGATGGTTGGTAGACCCCGGCTTTTGGAGGCTAACCCTAATATTCCGCACGGTCTCGACACGCGTCTTTTCCAGACGCCAAGGGACATTATAGCACGGGACGTTCCGCAATCAATACAAAAACGGTTGTTTCCGCCTTCGCAACTATCGCGGAGGCAAAAGGTTCCAAACGCCGCGTCGAAATGATTCATAATTAAGGGCTCTCGGAGACCGCGCGCGGCGGCGCGCCGGTTCCCGTCATCCGCGCACGGCCAGGAGTTTCCTCAGCTCCGCGGCCTTGTCGGTCGCCTCCCAGGTGAAGTCCGGGTTGTTGCGTCCGAAATGGCCGTGGCAGGCCGTCTGGCGGTAGATCGGCCTGAGCAAGTTCAGCGCGGAGATGATGCCCCGCGGCGTCATGTCGAAGAGCTCCCAGACGGCCTTCTCGATTTCCTGCTCGGGTACGGCCGCGGTCCCGTAGGCCTCCACGGTGACCGCGAGCGGTTTAGCGATGCCGATCGCGTAGGCAAGCTGCACCTCGCAGCGCCGCGCGACGCGCGCCGCGACGATGTTTTTGGCGATGTACCGCGCCATGTAGGCGGCGCTCCGGTCCACCTTGGTCGGGTCCTTGCCGGAGAACGCTCCGCCGCCGTGTCGGACGATGCCGCCGTACGTGTCGACGATGATCTTGCGCCCGGTGAGACCGCAGTCGCTGGCGGGCCCGCCCGTGACGAAGCGCCCCGTGGGGTTTACGTGATAGCGCGTGTCCGCGTCCAGCAGTTTGGCGGGGATGATCTTCTTGGCGACGCGCTCCACCATGTCGCGGCGGATCGTTTCGTAGTCGACATCGACGGAGTGCTGGGTCGAGATGACGACGGTGTGCACACGGGCGACCTGGTCGCCGTCGTATTCCACGGTGACCTGGCTCTTGCCGTCGGGGCGCAGATACGGGATCTCGCGCTCCTTGCGGGCGCGGGCCAGTTCCTCGCAGAGCTTCTGGGCAAGAAGAATGGGCGTCGGCATGAACTCCGGCGTCTCGTCACAGGCGTAGCCGTACATGATGCCCTGGTCGCCCGCGCCCTGCTCCTTGTGCAGCCCGGTGCCGTTGATGCCCTGAGCGATGTCCGGAGACTGGCGGTCGATCGTCGTCATCACGGCGCAACTGTCGGCGTCGAAGCCCATGGCGGCGCCGGTGTAGCCGATCTCGCGAATGGTCTTGCGCACGACGTCGGGGATATCGACGTAGCACTTGGTCGTAATCTCGCCCGCCACGAGGGCCAGGCCGGTCGTCACCATGCACTCGCACGCCACGCGTGCGTCCGTGTCCTGGGCGATGATCGCATCCAGGATGGCGTCCGAAACCTGGTCCGCCATCTTGTCGGGGTGGCCCATGGTCACCGATTCCGAGGTCGCCAACTTGCGTCTACCCATTGCAGGCCGTCTCCTTTCGTAGCATGTCGTCGATCAACCGCAGGTACCGGTCGATCGCTCCCCGTCCTTCGCTCCACACGGCGTGCGCCCCGGCGCCCAGGGCGGCCCGCCGCTCGGGCGACGCGCACAAGGCCGCGAGGGCCGCGGGCGCCTCCTCCGGCGCGGGCACCATTACGGCGCCCCCGCGGTCGAGCAAGCCTACCGCAATATCCCGGAAATTGTCAATGCTGGGGCCGAACACGATGGGCGCGCCCCACCGGGCGGGCTCCAGCAGGTTGTGGCCGCCGTGGGGGACGAAGGTGCCGCCCATGACGACGAGGTCGGCCGCGCGGTAGAGCGAATCGAGCTTGCCGAACCGGTCGACGACCAAGACGTCGCCCGCATCGCCGGCGCCGAGGGTGCACGGCGTGCGGCCGGACTTGCGCACAAGCGCGAGCACCTCGGGGACGCGCTCCAGATGCCGCGGCGCCAGCACCAGGCCCGCGCCGGGCAGTTGCGGCAGGGCCCGGAGCAACAGCTCCTCCTCGCCCGGGTGCGTGCAGCCCGCGACGATGACGAGGCGCCCGGGGGGCAGCCCGAGTTGCGCCCGCACCGGAGCGACGGGCGTGTCCTCCCTGCGCGGCACGTCGAACTTGAGGTTGCCGAGGACGGCCAGTTTGTCCCGCGGAACCCCCAAGCGCTCCAGGCGCGCCGCGTATTCCTCGTTCTGGACGCCATAGCGGTCGACGAGATTGAAGAGCCGGCGGGCGAGGGGGCGGACGCGGCCGAAGCGGCGCTCTGAGCCCGCCGTGATGCGGCCGTTGATGACGAGGCAGGGGACGCCGCGCCGCGCCGCGCCGAGGAGGAAGTTCGGCCACAGCTCCAGCTCCACCAGGACGATAAGCCGCGGCCGGACGCGCGCCAGCACCCGATCGACCACGGGCGAGAAGTCCAGCGGCCAGAAGAAGCGGGGAATCGACGCCAGGCGCTCCGAGGCGAGGGTATGCGCCGCCGCGGTGGTCACCGAGAGCGCAAGGGGCAGGTCGGGCTTCTCGACGGCCAAGCGCTTGATGAGCGGCTCGGCCGTGAGAAGCTCGCCCGCCGACACCGTGTGGATCCACAGGCCGCCCGCCGTCTCGGGCGGCGGGAGCGCGAGGCCGAGGCGCGCGCCGAACCCGACGCGCCAACGCTTGACCGTGGCGAACCGCCAGAGGAGGTACGGGGAGAGCAGGCAGGCCCCGCCGGCCAGGGCGCAGTCGATGGCGACGCGGGCCGCCAGGCGGGCGGCCGCGCGCTTCAGGCCTGGTCCTTGCCGTGGCACTTTTTGTACTTCTTGCCGCTGCCGCAGGGGCAGGGGTCGTTGCGGCCGATGGCGGGGCCCGTCTTCCTGATCGGCTCGACCCGGGCTGGTCCCTGGCCGGCGACGGCCTGCTCTTTTTGCTTTTCCCGGGTCTGGGCGCCGAAATCGTCGTGGACCGCGCTGGTCACGTTCCAGGTCCGGCCGAGGCGCTCCTCGTCCTCGCGCTTGACGCGCACCCGCAGGACGAGGGACGTCACGTCCTCGCGCAGCGCCGCGATCATCTGGTCGAACATCTCGTAGCCCTCGCGCTTGTAGGCCACCTTGGGGTCGATTTGGGCGTAGGCGCGCATGCCGATGCCGGCCTTGAGCTGGTCCATGGCGTGGAGGTGGTCCTTCCAGCGCTCGTCGATGCGATCGAGCAGCACGAAGCGCTCCACCACGCCGCGGATGTCCTCGCCGTCCTCGGCGACCTTGGCGTCGTAACGGCGCCGGAAGGCGTCGGCGATCCGCGCGACGATCTGCTCGCGATCCAGGCCCGCGATCGCCGCGGGCTCCACGGCGATGTCGTAGCGCGTCCGGAGGTAGTCCAGGAAGGCGCTCGGATCCTCCTCGCCGCCCGCGCGGGGATCGAGGGCCTCGCGCGCCGCCGCCGCGATATGTTGGTCGAACATCGTAAAGATGATGTCGCGCAGGTCCTCGCCCTCGAGCACCTTCTGGCGCTGCTCGTAGACGATCTTGCGCTGCTCGTTCATGACCTGGTCGTATTCCAAGAGGCTCTTGCGGATGTCGAAGTTCCAAGCCTCGACCTTCTTCTGGGCGCGCCGGATGGCGCGGCTCACCATGGGGCTCGCGATCTCTTGGCCCTCGGTCATGCCGAGCCGCTCGAGGATGCGCTCGACGCGTTCGGGCGCGAAACGGCGCATGAGATCGTCGTGCAGCGACAGGTAGAAGCGCGATGAACCGGGATCGCCCTGGCGGCCGCAGCGCCCGCGGAGCTGGTTGTCGATGCGGCGCGCCTCGTGGCGCTCGGTGCCCAGGACGTGCAGGCCCCCGAGCTCCTTGACGGCCTCGACCAGGCGGAAGGGCAGGGGGTACATGCCGATGGCCTTCCAGTGGGCGTGGATGGCGTCCTGGAGGCGGGGAAGGTCGTCGCCGCACTTCGCGCGAGCCTCCTCGGGAAGATAGTACTCCGCCCAGTGGCGGGTGAGTTCCTCGGCGATGCGGTCCTCCGAGAGCTCGGCGCGGAGCGATGCCGGCGCGATGCCCTTCTCCTGCCAATGCTCCAGGAGCCGCTGGCGCGTGAAGGTTCCCAGCACGATGTCCGTGCCGCGGCCCGCCATGTTGGTGGCGATGGTCACGTTGCCGAGCTGCCCGGCCTTGGCCACGATCTCCGCCTCGCGCTCGTGGTGCTTGGCGTTCAGGACTTCGTGCTTGATCCCGCGGCGCCGGAGCATCTCGCTCAGTTTCTCGGAGTTCTCGATGGAGATCGTGCCGACCAGGCTCGGCCGGCCGACCTTGTGGTACTCGACGATCTCGTTGACGATCTGGCGCCACTTCTCCGCCGGCGTGCGGTAGATGACGTCGGTGTGATCCACGCGGATGAGCGGCTTGTTGGTGGGGATGGCGACGACATCGAGGTTGTAGATCGAGTAGAACTCCGACGCCTCGGTCATGGCCGTGCCCGTCATGCCGGCGATCTTCTTGTAGAGGCGGAAATAGTTCTGGAGCGTGATCGTCGCCAGCGTCTGGTTCTCCTCCTTGATCTTGAGGCCCTCCTTGGCCTCGACGGCCTGATGGAGGCCCTCGCTCCAGACGCGGCCGTCCATGAGGCGGCCCGTGAACTCGTCGACGATGACGATCTGGTTCTCCTTGACGACATAGTCCACATCGCGCTTGTAGATCTCCTTGGCCCGCAAGGACTGCTCGATGTGGTGGGGCCACTCCATGTGCTGGCCCGTGAAAAAGCTGTCGACGCCGACAAGCTTCTCGGCGCGCTCGATGCCATCCTCGGTCAGCACGACCTGGTGCTCCTTCTCCTTGACGTCGTAGTCGCGCCCGCGCTGAAGGCGTTGGGCCACGCGGTGGGCGATGTAGTACTTGTCGGTGGAGTCCTCGGCCGGCCCCGAGATGATGAGGGGCGTGCGGGCCTCGTCGATGAGGATCGAGTCGACCTCGTCGATGATGGCGTAGTTGAGCCTGCGCTGGACCTGGTGCTGCGCCTGGCCCTTCATGTGGTCGCGGAGGTAGTCGAAGCCGAACTCGTTGTTGGTGCCGTAGGTGATGTCGCAGCCGTACTCCTTCTTGCGCTCCTCGTTGTTCATGGCGCTCTGGATGGCGCCGACGGTCAGATCGAGGGCCTCGTACACGGGGCGCATCCAGTTGGCATCGCGCCGCGCGAGGTAGTCGTTGACGGTGACCACGTGGACGCCGAGACCGGCGAGGGCGTTGAGGTAGGCGGGCAGCGTGGCGACGAGGGTCTTGCCCTCGCCGGTGACCATCTCGGCGACCTTGCCCTGGTGGAGCGTGATGCCGCCGATGAGCTGGACGTCGAAGTGGCGCATGGGCACCGCGCCGCCCGCCTTGAGCTGCCGGCGCGAAGCCTCCCTGACCGCCGCGAAGGCCTCGGGGAGCAGGTCGTCGAGAGTCTCCCCGGCGGCGAGCCGCTTGCGGAACTCGCCGGTCTTGGCGCGGAGCTGCTCATCGCGCAGGGCCTGGAAGGACGGTTCCAGGCTGTTGATCTTCTGGACGATGGGCAGGAGCGCGCGCACGACGCGTTCGTTGCGCGAGCCGAAGATGCGCACTACCGATTTCGCAAGCGTGCCGAGCAAAGCCATTGGGCCTCCGTGCAGGGGCGGAAACGTCCCGGACGCGGCTATTGTAGCAAGTCGGTGCCGCCGCACCAGATGGGATCAGGTCTGGAGCGTGCCCGTGAGCGCGGCGATGCGGGCGATGCCATCGGCCGCGAGCAGCGCGCGCAGCGCCGCGTCCATGTGCCGCGGCGCGAAGGGGTCGCGCATCAGGATGCTGCCGAGCTGGACCGCGGCGGCGCCCGCCACGAGAAACTCGAGGACGTCCTCCGCCGCGGCGATGCCGCCGCAGCCGATGACGGGCAGCGCGCGGGCGGCGGCCGCCTGCCAGGCGGTGCGCAGCGCCAAGGGCTTGATCGCCGGCCCCGAGAAGCCGCCCATGGGGCGCGCGATCCGCGAGCGGCGGCGGCGCCAGTCGACGGCCATGCCGAGCCACGTGTTGGCGACGACGACCGCATCGGCTCCGCCCCGGGCGGCCTGCGCCGCGAAGGGGGCGATGTCGGCGACGTTCGGAGTCAGCTTCACCCAGAGCGGCCGATCCCAGCGGGCCCGCACCGCGGCGGTCACGCGGAGCAGCGCTTCGCGGTCGCGGCTGAACTCGAGCCCGCCCTCGGACACGTTCGGGCACGAGAGATTGAGCTCGAGCGCCGCGGGGATGGGCGAATCGCGCAGGCGCCGGGCCAGCTCGACGTATTCGTCCTCGGTCTTGCCGCCGATGTTGACGACGCAGGGGCAGCCGAGCCGGTCGAGGCGGGGCAGGATCGCGCGCCGGAAATAGTCCCAGCCGGGATTAGCCAGACCGATGGAGTTGATCAGGCCGGCGCTGGTCTCGCAGATGCGCGGAGGGGGGTTGCCCTCCCGCGGCTCGCGCGTGACGGTCTTCGTGACGAGGGCGCCGAGCGCCGCGGTGACGCCGATCCGCTCGAGCTCCTCGCCGAACCCGCAGGTTCCCGAGGCGGCCAGGAGCGGCGAGCGCAGAGCAAGGGCGCCGACGCGGACTTGCAGGATGGTGTCGGTGTCCGGCATGGTTCGTGAGCTTCCGGCCGCGGCCGCGGGCGGCCGCGGTACGGGCTAAGATACACCGGCGGGCGCCGAATGTACACGCCCGGCGCGGCTACTCGTCGTCGGAGAATCCGCCGCACTCTTCCCGCTGCCGGCAGCGCACGCACAGCGTGGCGAAAGGCAGGGCCTTGAGCCTTGCCTTGGGAATGGGTCGCCCGCAGGAGGCGCATTCGCCGAACTTGCCGTGCTTGATGCGGTGCAGCGCCGCGTCGATCATGCCGATGGTGTCGGCCCCGTTGGCGAGCAGATCGAGGGCGAGCGCCTGGTCGAAGGCCTGCGAGCTGGCGTCGGCCAGCTCCGAGGGCAGCGCGCTCAGATCGCCGTCGCGCCGAGAGACGTTATTGAAGGCATCCTTGCTGAAGTGCGCGAACGTGCTCGCCGCCTTGCGGCGGCGCTCGACAAGCAGCTTGTGGAACGTAATCAAATCCTTGTGCGTGAATCGCTTCTTCATGCCGAACGCTCGCAACTCGTTCAACGACCAGAGCGCCCGTGCGCCGGCGCCGGACGGCGCCCCCTCCCCATGCGTAGCTCGCAATCCTAAGGCGAGACCTGCGGCGCGTCAAGCGACAAACTCATAACTCGTTGTCGGAGAGGAGGTTGGAAGGAAGCTCCGGGCGGCATCCGTGCCGCCTGTTCCGCGCTGCGCGTGCCGCATGCGAGGGCGCCGCGGCCCGCGTGGAGGCGGTGCGGAGACGCCCGCGGGGCTATGCGTCGACAACCTCGAACTTCAACATTGTGAAGCCGAGCCTGAGAAAATCGCCGTTCTTGAGTGGCGCCTTGTTGATCTTCTCGCCGTTGACGATGGTGCCGTTGGTGCTCTCCAGGTCGGTGATCAGGAATCCGCCCCGGGCGTTCTCGATGACGCAATGGTGGCGGGAGACTTTCGCGTCTGGGAGCCGCATGTCGCTGCTCGTCGAGCGGCCGATCTTGAACTGGTCCTTCCCCTCCAGGGAGAACTCCTGGCCTCGCCGATCCCCATCGAGGATGAGGATGCGCGCGCGCGCGCCGCCGGGCGCGGCACTCGGATCTGCGGCGGGCGCCGGCCCCGCATCCGGGGGGGGCGAACTCTCGGGCGGGGGGGCCTCGTCGGCGGGCGGCCGGGCCGGCTGCGCCGGCTGCGCCGAGACGACCGGCGGGATATCGGCGAGGTCGCGCTCGACGAGTTCGAACAGGAGCTCGGTCGCGCCGATCTTGATCACGTCGCCGTCGGCCAGAACGCATTTCTTAATGGGCGCGGCGTTGACCATCGTGGCGGACTGCTCGCTCAGGGCGTAGGCGGTGTACTCCTCGCCCTTCTTGTAGAAGCGGCACTGGTTCATCGCCACGCTGTCGTCATGCAGCTTGATGTGCGAACCGGAAGCCTTCCCGACCTCGTACACGTTGAGGCGGTCCAGCACGAAGATCTTCTTGCCGGTGTGCGGTCCGGAGAGGACGAAAACCCTTCCAACCTTCACTGCATGCGACCCCGCTTGCCGGGTTTTTCCGTCGGATATGCGCCGCGCCCGTCGCGGAACGCGACACTGGTAGGACGCCCGCGCGTTGCCCCGCGCATGCGGCGCCTCCCGCCGTGGGAAGTGTAGCCCGACGGATATGGTCCTGCAAATGTGCGGGGGCGCCGGGACGGAGGGCGCCTGCGAGGACGCGGGGACCGAAGTTATCGGATCCGGACGTCACCCGGAGCAGGGCAGGTCGTCGTCGGTCGGGTCGAGGCCCGGAGTCGGGAAGGGAGGCGGAATGACGCGCCCGCCCAGGAAGAGGTAGTTGAGAAGGTACTGCACGTCGTTTACGCGGACCTTGCCGTCGTCATCGACATCGGCGGCCTTGACGCATCGGATCGGCCGGCCCAGGAAAAGATACAGGGTGATCATGACCGGGTCGGCGATATCGATGCGGCCGTCGCCGTTGACCTCGCCGCGGATGAACCTCGGCACCCTGCCGACGCGCAAGGCGCCGTCGAGGAGGTGGGGGACCTTGCTTTCGTGATCGACGACGACGCGGTTGTTGAGGGGCGGGGAGCCGAGTCCGTCCTCGAACTCGATCGCCGCGTCCTGCTCCTCCGCGGCCGCGTCCTTGACATCGAAGAAGAGCCGCGCGACGCGCAGGCGGTAACCGCTCGTCGGATAGCGCTTCTCGGGGTTGGCCGGAGCGAGGGCATCCAGGAGGATGCCCAGGACGAAGTACCCGGCGTCATTGTCGATAACCGGCTGGAAGAACTCGCACCCGAGGCTCTCGGTGAGGGTGTTCTCCTGGGAGATCTCGTCGAGTCGGAGCAGATCCTTGTCGAACCTGCAGCTCACCTGCATGCCCATGAGCGGGTCGGAGTTGAAGACCTTGAACTCCACCGGAATCCGGCTTTGGCCGGGATAACCCCAGGCGTTGCCCATGATGAAGTAGTTGCCCGCGGCGACGGTGATGCTGCCGTCGCCGGCCGCGGCATCGACGGCCTGGCCGGACACCGTCACGCGAGGGGGGCGCGTGAAGGCGAGGGGGTACACATCGCCGGACACCAGGCCTCCGCCCAAACGGAAGACCGCGTCGAAGAGCTTGACTTCCGTGGCGGGGAGCGCGACGGGCGCGCCGAGCGCGATCGTGATGGAGACCGCGGCCGACGCCGGGCCCGCGTCGGCGACGGAGACCCGCGCCGACCCGTCCTTGAGGACGCCGGCGGTCAGCGCGGCTTCGACGAAGGTCAGATCGGTTTTCTGGAAACTGATCCGGATGTCCGCGGCGGAGATCTCGCCGGGGCCCGTAGCGAAGACTCCAATGGGCAGGCGCGGAGTCTCGGGAATCGCGGTCGCGTCCGCGATGCGCAAGGCGATGCCGGCCCACGCCACACTCGCATACACACATGCATAGACCGCGCCGACAACTCGCGAATGCCGCTTCATGGGGTGACCAGCGTTTTCCTCGTGAGTGCGTCTAAGTGCTAAACCGCGGCGGTTGATCCCACTCGTCGCGGAGTTCAACACAAGTAATATTCTACGGGGATTCCCGGGCGGAGTCAACGGGGGTTTTGCCGCGCTGCAACGCCTTGACACACAAGCGGTTGGCGCCGCCGCGCGCCGGCGACCGGCGCGTGCCGCCGCCCGCGCGCGCTTACGCCCGCGCCCGATTCCTGGTACCCTGGCCGGCATGGCGGAGCGTACGGCCGGTTTTTTCACGGCGCGCGCCGGCGGAGGCGTGCAATGCAATCTCTGCCGTCACGCGTGCGTCATTTCGGAGGGCGCGGCCGGCAAGTGCGGCGGCCGGCGCAATTCCGGCGGCGCCCTCGTGACCGATTTCTACGGGCGCGTGGTCGCCGAACACGTCGATCCCGTCGAGAAGAAGCCCTTCTTCCACGTGCTGCCCGGCTCGCGCAGCTTCTCCATCGCGAGCTGCGGCTGCAACTTCCGGTGCCTTTTCTGCCAGAATGCGGAGATCTCTCAGCGCATGCTCCCCGGGCGCGAGCTGCCGCCCGAGGACGCGGTCGCGGCGGCGCGGAACGCGGGCTGCCGCTCCATCGCCTTCACGTACACCGAGCCGACGCTGTGGCTGGAGTACGCGCTTCGGACCGCGGCGCTGGCGCACCAGGCCGGGATTCTCAATCTCTTCGTGACCAACGGCTACCAGTCCGGCGAAGCCTGCGCCGCCATGGCGGGCCTGATCGATGCGGCCAACGTGGATCTGAAGGCCTTCAGCGACAGGTTCTACCGGCGGCTGTGCGGCGCGCGCCTCGATGGCGTGCTGGCGACGATCGCGCGCCTGCACGCGTTGGGGATCTTCCTGGAGATCACGACCCTCGTCATCCCCGGCGAGAACGACGATCCGAAGGAATTGCGCGAGCTGGCGGGGTTCATCGCGGCGCTCAGCCCCGACATCCCGTGGCACGTGTCGCGCTTCCACCCGGCGTTTCAGTTTCTCGACCGCCCGGCGACGCCGGTGGAAACGCTGCGACGCGCCCGCGCGGCGGGCCTCGAAGCGGGGCTGAAGCACGTGTACGTCGGCAACAGCCCCGGGTGCGGGTACGAGCACACGCGCTGCCCCGACTGCGGGACGGTGGTCATCGAGCGGGAGGGCTTCGCGGTGACCGCGGTGCGCCTGGACGGAGCGCGCTGCGCGGCGTGCGGGCGCACGATTCCGCTCCTTCTCGAGGGCGGCGCGTAGGATCCGGCGGTCAGCGCCGCCGCTGCATGTTGAAACGGATGTCGTCGAGGTAGATCTCGTTGGGGCCCGGCGAGTAGGCCTCGATGACCAGGGTGCAGACCGTGAGGTCGATGGGCTCGAGCTCGCCGCGGAACTGCATGGGCGGTTTGATGATCTGCTGCCAGCCCTTCTTGAGCGCCACCGGATAACGCGCGAGCTCCAGCCCCATGCCGTTCAGGAAGATCACGATGATTTGGAAGCGGTCCCGCCCGCTCCAGACCCACATGAGGGCTTGGAGGAAGTCGTGCGCGTGGCCCCACTGCGTTCCGCCGAAGGACAACGACGCTCCCTCGGGGTTCGTCCCGGGAATCCGCCAGAGAAGGCTGTAGGCGCCTTCCTTGACGGGATCGGGCGCCGCGGCGCGGCGGATCGCCGACCCGCGGGCCTTGATCTCGGCGGGCCCGAGGCCGTCGGGTTCCGCCCAACGGTCCTCGAAGTCGTGGACGAGGAGGACGTTCGTGGCCATCTCGCAGCGCTTCCGGAACAGCGCCAGCTCGGGGGCCAGACGGGTCTGGCCGTAGGTTTGTTCCAACTTTTGCGCCGTCGGCAGGAGCCGCTTCAAGCCCTGGCTATCCACGGCGCCCTTCGCGCGCTCCAGCAGCAGCGCGCCCTCGCAAGCGCGAACAAGGTCTTGGACCCGCGCCACGTAGGCTTTCGGACTCTTGAGGCCTTTCAACGCTCCCTGCGCCGACGCGGCGGCCTCCTTCCATTGGCCCGCGAGGTAGAGCTTCTCGGCCTGGCGGTACGCGAGCACGCTCTTGGCCAGCGGGCCGTCCTTGGGCGGCGCGATGGAAGCGACCCGCGCGCCGGCGAGGACGTACAGAGTCCCATCGGCGGCGACGGCGATCGCCCCCTGGTACGGCGCGCCCTCGGCCAGCGCGTCGAGGCCCCTCGCAAGGCGCCTGGGAGTGTTGTCCGGCCCGACCGTCCATAGCTCGCCGCGGGCGGGCACGCTCACGATGACGCCGCCGCCCAGCAGCCCGAGCGGATCGCTGGCGAGATCGCGCCCGCCCGCCAGCGATTTGACGGCAAGCCAGCCTTCGGCCTTGCCGAGGGAGTCGATCCGCCAGATCTGACCGGAGTCGGTCAGGGCGAGGAGGCTCTTCTGCCAGGGAAGCTCGGCGAAGGCGAAGGCCGTCGCCTTGGGACCCAGCGCCTCCAGGCGCGACTCGATTCTTAGCGGCAGCTCGTGCCCTGCGGCGGCGTCGGCCTGCGGCCCGAAACGCGCCAGGCGCTCCTGGCCGCCTTCCGTGATCGTGCCGTGGGGGCGCTGGTGATAGAGCGGCATGGCGGTGAAGGCGATCCGGGTGACCGGCACGCCCAGTCCCTTGAAGAGCGCGGCGGCGGCGCCGTCGGCGGCGAAGAGGAACCCGTCGCCTTGCTCGGTGAGGGCGGCGAGACCCTCGTACGGCGGCGCCTCGACCCACGCCAGGCTCGTCGCTCGGCCGGGCAGCGTGGCGAAGGTCATGGGCGCGGCGCCCTCCTCGGCAAAGAGGATCGCGGCGCCGGCCGTCGTGTACACGATCGTCTTGCCGTTCGCCGAGCGCGCGGCCAGCAGCGCGCTCTCGGCCGGCGCTTGCATGACGGGCGTGATGACGAGATCCTTCGCGTCGAGCTCGGGCGCGGCCGGCAGGCGAGAAGCGGCTAGGATCGCGATCCACGTTCCGAGGAGCGCGCAGGGAATACGCATGTCAGCCCTCCTTGGAGGTTCGCCGGTCCCGCATGGCGGCCCCCGCCGTCCGTGGCTTATTATACGCGCCATCCGCTTGGACGAACACGACCGGCGGTTCATTCAGGGAAGCGCATGTCGGAACGAATTCTCATCCTGCGGGCGGGCGCCGTCGGCGATGTCGTGCTGGGCTACCCCGTCCTGCATGGGCTGCGGGCCCGCGATGCCGGCGCGCACCTGTGCCTGGCGGCCAGGACCGAGGCGCGGCTGCTGGCTGTCGCGGCGGGGCTGGCCGACACGGAGCGCGACCTTTCGGACGCGTTCTTCGCGCCGCTTTTCGCTCCGGCCGAGCGCGCCCCGTGCCGGGCGCTCGCCGACTTCGTGGGGAGCTTCGACCGCGTCGTGTCCCTTTTGGCCGATCCCGACGGCGCGATCGCGCGCCGATTGCGGGCGCACGGCGCGGGGGAACTCGTGTCGTTCGCGGGCCTGCGGCCCGGGGCGCACGCGGCGCGGCAGCTCTTCGCCGTGCTCGCGCCCTGGGGCAGCGCCGAGTTCCCCGAGGGCCGGGCGCTGATCGCCCGCGCCCTGCCCTGCCCCGAGGACGCGCCGCTTCCGCTGGCCGTCGTTCATCCGGGGAGCGGGAGCGCGGTGAAGAACTGGCCCGCCGCGCGTTTTCGCGCGGTGATCGCCCGCGCGCTCGAACGCGGCTGCGCGGTGCGCGTGCCCTGCGGAGAAGCCGACGCGGAGGCCGTCGCGGCGGCGACGGACGGCACCGCGGCCGAGGTCGTGCGCTTGCCGCTTGTCGCCCTCGCGGGGCTGCTCATGCGCGCCGGGCTGTACGTGGGAAACGATTCGGGGATCACGCACGTCGCGGGAGCGCTCGGTACGCCCACGGTGGCGGTGTTCGGGCCCAGCGACCCCGCGCTGTGGCGGCCGCTCGGCCCGCGGGTGTGCGTGCTGCGCGGCCGGGACGGAAGGTTCCCCGGCGTCGAGCGCGTTCTGGCCGCGGCTGGCATGGCCCGAGGCCGCAAGGGCCTGTAAAGCGGGAACGGATCCCGGGCCGATAAGAAGGGTAGGGCGGAGGGCCTCTCGCGGAAATCGATCGGGGGAAGATCCGACCATGGGTATGCCGGCGGAAGTGTTTGCCATCGATGCGAATCTCGTGACGCGCGATATCGGCGGGGAAATCATCGTCGTTCCCGTCCGGGGGCGCGTGGGCGACCTGGAGGGGGCCTACGTGTTGAACGGCTCGGGCGCCGCGATCTGGCGGCGAATCGACGGCCGCGCCGCGGCCGAGGACCTGGCGGCGGCGCTCGCCGAGGAATACGACGTGCCGCGCGCCGATGCCGAACGCGATGTCCGCGAGTTTCTGGCGCAACTGGCCGGCGCCGGGCTCATCCGGGCCGAGGAGCCATGACGGTGGAGCAGCGCGCCTACGCGGAGTTCAGCCTGGGGGTTCACCGCCGCGCCCATGCGCGACGCCTGCCCGTCGATGCGGTCATCGAGCTTACGCATCGCTGCCCGCTGGCGTGCGTCCACTGCTACAACAACCTGCCCCCGGGGGACCGCGCGGCGGCCGGGCGCGAACTCTCGACGGAGGAGCATTTCCGCCTGATCGACGAGATCGCGGAGGCCGGTGCCTTGTGGGTGCTGCTTACGGGCGGCGAGGTCTTGACCCGCGGGGACTTCGCGGAAATCTACCTGCACGCCAAGCGCCGGGGGCTTCTGGTCATCCTCTTCACGAACGGGGTGCTCCTCACGCCGGCCCTGGCCGACCTGCTGGCGGAATATCGCCCGTTCTACACGGAGATCACCCTGTACGGGAGCACCGCGGAGACCTACGAGCGCGTCACGCGCGTTCCGGGGTCCTTCGCCCGCTGTTTGCGGGGCATCCGGCTGCTTCGGGAACGCGCGGTCCCGCTGCGCCTGAAGAGCATGCTGCTCACCATCAATCAACACGAACGGGAGAGCATGCGGCGCCTCGCCGAGGAGGAGTTCGGCTGCGCTTTCAAGGTCGATCCCATGATCCACGGTCGCTTGGACGGCGGCGCCGAGCCCCTCCGGTACCGCCTGAGCGCCGAGCGGATCGTCGCCATCGACCGGGAAGATCCGGCGCGGGCCGCGGAATGGCGGCGCCTGGCGGCGCGGCTGGGCGGCGCCGCGGGCGGGGAGCGGACGCGGTATCGCTGCGGCGGCGGGACCATGGCCTTCACGGTGGATCCTTACGGCATGCTGCGCCTTTGCTCGCTGTCGGCGGGCGAGGGGTTCGATGTGCGGCGCGGCGGATTCCGCGCCGGTTGGGAAGAGTGGATGCCCTGCATTCGCGGCGCGGAGATCACGCGCCGCACGAAGTGCACGGACTGTTCGCTTGCGCCGCTGTGCGGCATGTGCCCGGCGCAGGGAATGCTTGCCGGCGGCGACGGGGAGACGCCCGTGGATTTCCTCTGCCGCGTGGCGCACCTGCGGGCGCGGGCCTTCGGCATGGAGATTGCGCCGCACGGGCCGTGCGAGTACTGCGTGGAAGACGCGCCGCCGCCGCGGCGCGCGGAGGTGGGTAATGTCGGCGCTGTCTGACGCGCGCCGCGGCTCGGCCGCGCCGAACCGGGGAGCGCGCAAGCCCTACGAAAAGCCGGCCGTGGGCCTGGTGCCCCTCAGGCCCGAGGAGGCGGTTCTCGCCGGCTGCAAGGCGCCCGGCGGCTACGGGAGCAGCAGTTTCTCCACCTGCGGCCAATTCGGCTGCGTGGTGCTCGGGTCGTGAACCGCGGGCCCGCGGAGCAGAGAGTGTTGCACGGAACGTCGGTCCAGCGCGCCGCCTCGCGGCAAATCGCCATCGGCGGCCTCTTGATCGAGTTGGCCGCGACGGACGGCGGTCCGCGCATCGCGCTCGAAGGCGCGGTCGCCCGCTTCCAAACGGAGGGCGCGGTCCCGGACGCGCGGGTGGAGGTCGCGTGGGGCGAACTCTTCGACGCGCCCGCCGGCCGCGAGGTCTTCGATTCGGGCGCGCACTGGCGGCTTCACGAGGACGGGGACGGGCTCGCCTTCAGCTTCCGATCGCCGGCGTTTGGGGCCGTGCCGGTGCGCAAGGCGCGCTTCTCCCGGGATTTCGCCCGCGGCGAGGTCGTGTATCACCGCCCGTACTTCGGCGAGGGCGCCGCGTTCTATCCTCTCGGCTACCCGCTGGACGAATTGCTCGTGACCCATCTTCTGGCCGCGGGGCGCGGCGTCGAACTGCACGCCTGCGGAATCGTGGATGGAGCCGGCCGCGGGCATCTCTTCGTCGGCCAGTCGGGCGCGGGCAAGACCACCATGGCGCGGCACTGGGAACGGCACGCTGGGGCGGTGGTCCTCAGCGACGACCGCATCGTCGTCAGGCGGCACGAGGGCGAGCTGCGCATGCACGGAACGCCGTGGCACGGCGAAGCGGCGCTGAGCGCGCCGGGAAGCGCGCCGCTGGCGCGCGTGTACTTCATTCGGCGCGACGGGACCGCCGGCGCGACGCCGCGCTTCCGGCCCGTCGGCGGCGCCGCGTACGCGGCGCGGCTCTACTCCTGCGTGTTCTGTCCCTTTTACTCCGCTCCGGCCGTGGAGTACACCCTGGGCGCCCTCGCCGACATTGCGGACCGGGTTCCCGGGTGCGAGGTGGCGTATCTCCTGGGAACCGACGTGGCGGCCGCGGCCGCGGCGCTGGAGGGCTGAGGGCCATGGAGACGCGCGCAACGTCCGCCGTCAGGGCGGCGGCGGTGGTCGCCGAACTCCTTGCGCGCGGCCGCGACGCCAGGTTCTGCGCGCCCGGCGGAAGCATGCGTCCGACGATCCGGGGCGGCGAGACGCTGATCGCGGCGCCGGCGGCGCCCGGCGCCATCGCGCGCGGCGAGATCATCTTGTTCCGGCGGGGAACGCGTCTCGTGGCGCACCGGGTCGTCCGCATCGGGGCCGGCGCGGACGGAGCGCCGCGGTTCCTCACCCGCGGCGACGCGGCCTCGGGTCCTGATCTGCCCGTCCGCGCCGAGGATGTGCTCGGCCGGATCGTCGCGGTTGAGCGGAAGGGGGCGCGCGTCGATCTTACGGCGCACGGCGTGTGGCGCGGACGCCTTGCGCGCTGGCGCGCGTTCGCGCGCCGGGCAGGACGCTGCGTGCGCGCGGTCTTGCCATGATGCCCCCCGAACTTGCGCGCGCCCGTTCCGGCGCCGGCATGCGGCTCCTGGCCGCGGCCGTGAGGTCCGCGTGGGATGCGTCGGCGCGCGCCTCCGTCGCCGAGCTCGTGCGCGCGCCGCTGCGGTGGGACGCCCTCCTCGGAAAGGCGCGCCTGCACGGGCTGACACTCTTCGTGCACCGCGCGTGCGGCGCCGCGGCCCATGTGCCGCCGGATGTGCGCGGGCGCCTGCACGCCCAGGCGCGGGCCGCGGCCGCCCGCGCCTGCGTGCTCACCGCTGAGCTGCTCAATGTCATCGGCGAGCTTGAGCGCCGGGGGATTCCCGCCCTCGCCGTCAAGGGGCCCGCGCTCGGGGCGCTCTTGTACGGAAAGGAATCATGCCGGCAGTTCGGAGATCTCGATCTCCTCGTGCCGCGGCGCGATTTCGCGGCGGCGTGCGAGCTCGTGCGCGCCCAGGGCTACCGGCCTTACTTCCCTCTGCCCGATGATCCGGCGGCGCTCTTCGCCCGCTGCGAGCATGCCTTTGTCCGGCCCCGGGGGGATGTGCACATCGACCTTCACTGGGCGCTGCTCGACGAGTACTTCGGCGCGGCGCGGGATTCGGCGTCGCTGTGGGACCGGAGCGTGTCCGTGGCGCTCGGAGGCGGCCGCGCGCGGACGCCGGCGCCCGCCGATGCCATGCTCCACCTGTGCGTCCACGGCGCCGGCCATAACTGGCGCCGGCTGGACTGGCCGGCCGACGTGGCGGCCCTGGGCCGGTTGCTGAGCGAGCGGGAGTGGTTCGATCTCATGGCGCGCGCCGAACGCCTGGGCGCCCGGCGCATGCTGCTCCTGGGCATCCGCGTGGCGGCGTGGACGTACGGGCTGGAAGCGCCCCGCGCCATCGAACGCGTCCTCGACGCGGAACGTACGGCGACCGCGCTGGCGGTGCGGGCCTGCCGCCTGCTTTTCGACGAGGACGCGGCGCCGGCCAGGCAAAGCCCGGGGTATTTTCTGCGGGCGCTCGACCGGACCGGCGACCGCGCGCGCTTGTTGTGGAAGCGCATGAGCACTCCGCCCGCTTGGGTGCGGCGGCGCGCGTCCCCCGGCGCGGCCCATGTGCTCAGACCTCTGCAACTCCTTGGCAGGTACGCGATCCCGCGGCGCTGATGGCGCGGCCCCGGGCGCGGTTCGACCGTAACCCGCCGGAACCGCGCGGGTTAGGGAGTAATCCTCCGCGGAGAACCGAGGCGGCGGTTGCCGATTCGCGGGAGCATCGTATACTTCCCAGCTCGCTTCGGGGGTGTTGGGATATGCGGTCGAATCGACGGGTATCGGAACCGGCGCCTGTCGCGGGGAGAACGCCGGGATCGAGCGCGGGCGGCCGGGCGACACCGAAGGTCGTCGCCGGCGCGCGCAGGTCCCGCGTGTTTCCGGCGGCGTGCGCCTTCGCGTGCGCGGCGCTTGCGTGCGCGGCGGCGCGCGGGGCCGACACGTGGCTTCTGGCCGAGATGGCCGCCGTGAAGGTGGCGGTTGAGAAGGAGGGCTGGTACCGGGTGGGCCAGCCGGCGCTGGTGGCGGCCGGCTTGTCGCCGAGAGCGCGCTGTGCTTCGCTGCGTTTGTTCGCCGAGGGGGTGGAGGTCCCTCTGCGCGTGTCGGATAGCGGCAGCGCGCGCTTCGGTCCCAGGTCCTGGATCGAATTCTACGCCACGGCCCTCGACACTCCGTGGTCCGGAACGAAGATCTACTGGCTCACCACGGAGCTGGGATCGGGCGCGCGCATCGCGACGGTCGCCGGGACCGCGCGCCGGGCCGCGGCGGCGGCGAGTTTTCGCGCCACGACCGAGGTCTCCCCGCGGACGATCTACATGGCGTCGCTCAAGAACGGCGAAGCCGGGAATTTCTTCGGTCCGGTCGTGACCTCTTTCGAGGCGCAGGTCGCCGTGGAGTCGCCGGGGGCGCACCGCGCCTCGCGTGAGAGCGCCGTGCTCGACGTCGCTCTGCAGGGTGTCTCGGGCGGCGCCCACAGCGTGAACGTGCGCTTCAACGGAATCGAGCTGGGGCCGATTCAGTTCGCCGACATGGCCGCGCGCCGGGCGGCGTTCACCGTGCCGGCGTCATGGTTGGTCGATGGCGCCAACGAGGTCGTTCTCGCCGCCCGGGAGTCGCCCGCCGACATCACCCTCGTGGATAAGATCACCCTGACGTATCCGCGTCTTTTCCACGCGACGGGAAACGAACTGCGCTGTATCGCCGCGGGCAGGCAGCGCGCGACGGTGCGGGGCTTCACGACTTCGGATGTCACCGCGCTCGACATCACGCAACCCATGCAGCCCGTGGCGCTCAGGTGCACGGTCCGCCGGGAAGCCGGGGCGTACACGGCGTCTTTCGCGCCCAACACCGCGGGAGCGCGGACGATCTATGTTTTTGCCGGCGGCGCCACCAACCAGCCGGCGGCGGTGCTGCCCAACGTCCCCTCGCGGCTCGGGCGCATCACGGGAGGGGCCGACCTCGTCGTTATCACCCACGCGGACTTCGCCGCCGCCTTGGCGCCGCTCGTGACGCTGCGCTCCGGCCAAGGATGGTCGGTGATGGTGGTCGATGTGCAGGACATCTTCGACGAATACAACTACGGGCACGCGAGCCCCTATGCCATCAGGAGCTTCCTGGGGCGGGCCGCGGCGGTTTGGAGGACCGCTCCGACCCATGTGCTCCTGGTGGGCGACGCGAGCTTCGATCCGCGCAACTACATGGGATTCGGGTTCTGCGATTTCGTGCCGACCAAACTCATCGACGGGGTCTTCATGGAGACCGCCTCCGACGACTGGTTCGCCGACTTGGACGGCGATGGGACGGCCGAGCTGGCCATCGGGCGCCTTCCCGTGCAAACCGCCGCGCAGACGGCGGCGGTGGCGGCCAAGCTGGTCGCCCGCGAGCGGGTGCGCCAGACCAACGATGTGCTGCTGTGCGCCGAATCGACGGCCGGCGGCGTCGATTGCGAGGCCGAAAGCCGCGCTCTCGAGGCGCTGTTCCCGAGGTCGCTCAACGTCCACGCGATCTTCGAGTCGGATCTGGGCATCGCCGGCGTCAGGAGCGAGCTTCTGAGGCGTTGGGAACAGGGCCCGCGCTTCGTCAACCACCGCGGGTGGAGTTGGGCCGACTTCTGGTGGGGGTGCGTCCTCGAGGGAGCCGACGCCGCCGCGCTGGGGAACGGCCCGAGCCTGCCCGTGGTGGCGAGCGTGTGCGATCTGAACTGCTGCTTTCACGACTCGACCGTGGAGGCGCTCGGCGAGACTCTGCTGCTTGCGCCTGGCGGCGGCGCGGCGGCGGTGTGGGGCTGCTCGGACTATGTCGATCAAGCCACGCTGGGAGCCATGAACCGGGAGTTCGTGCGGCGGCTTTTCGGCGCGTCGCATCTCACCGTGGGCGAGGCGGCGAAAGCCGCCAAGGCGGCTCTCGGGAGCGTCGCGGCCCGCCGCACATGGGTGCTCCTCGGCGACCCCGCCATGCGGCCGTGAGACCGAATCCGGCCGCGCGCGGAATGCGCGCGGCCCGCGGGCTCCGGGCGATGCGGCGCGCCCCGCATCGCCCGGAGCGCCGGCGCAGGCCGAGAGGGGGCCGCGCAGGCTCTCGGTCCCAGCGTGAGGGCGATCTTAGAGCGCCGTGCCGCAGCGGTTGCAGAACTTGGCGTGCGCTTCGTTGCTTGCCTTGCAAGCCCGGCAGAGGATGGGAGCGCCGTCGGGGCGGCGTGCGGCGGCGGCGCCTTCAGCGATCGCCTGGATGACGTGCGTGACGCCGTCCTGCGTGCCTTTGCCCAAATAGTTGACCGCGTCCTTGGCGATGGGCGCGGTCTCGTTGACCACGTAGCGAGCGACCGCGCCGATGAATGCGTAGTGGCAGATACCGCCCCCGATGCCAATAAGCGGGATCCCGACGATGGCGCACCAGAAGTTGGAAGGAGGCTCGTGTGAGCCGAACGACGAAAAGAAGCTCGCGATGCCCGCGATCACGAACACGACTCCGACCAGCAGCACCAGCGGACCCAAAAGGCGGAGCAAAGTCCTGATCGTTTGATGTCTTTTACCGCCGATCTGTTCGTCCTGCATCGGGCGCCTCCGGCACGGCTTCCAGCGGGACTTGCTGCATGGCGTAAGCTTACACGGACCACGGGCGAGATTCAAGAAGCTCGCAGAAGCGATGTCGCCTGCGTTCCACCGAATTGCGAGTGTTTCGAGCCATCCTTGCGGAATGAGAACGCCGCCCAAGGCGCTGCGCTTGCCCGGGCCGTGCCGCGGCTCAGGCGAGCAGCCTGCGGCGCGCTCGGGGGCTTCCCGCCCCGACTGCTCCCGCGCCAATTTCCGTGCCCGCGCTCACCGCGCCGCGCGCGGCGAGCAGGATCATGCTGTTGGCGGCGGTGGTTCGACACGCGGAGCCGGTCACCTATCGGGATGCTTGACGGAGGCGGCTTGGCGCGCATGGTGATTTCGAGGCGGCCGGGGTGGAGCGGCCGCGCAAGCGGCCTCCGACCCGCCGCAGAGACTCCATCCGAGGAGAGTAAATGAACGGCCGTGGCTCCTGTGCAAGGAGCGGTCGTGAAGCAGAAGAAGGGCTTTCACACAATTGGCTCCGGGTGCGCGCGCGCCATAAGCCGGAGGGTGGGGAGGCGGAGTGTGGGGAGAAATACTGTGACGACTGCGGGGAGGGCGATGGCACTATCCGGCCGCAATGCGGGTTTTCAGGCGGTCTCAATTACGACAAGGTGTACACCGGTTAGCCCAAGCGTCGGGGCGGCGGCGCCCCGCGCCCTTGACGCGGCCGCGCTCACGCGCTCAAGTTCTCCGGGTTCTCCAGGAACTCCTTGACCGAGTTCAGGAACTTGGCGGCGAGGATGCCGTCGACCACGCGGTGGTCCACCGACGCCGTCAGCTTCATTGACTTCGTCAAGGTGAAGGTGCGGTCCTTGACGGCGACCGCATCCCTGGCCGCCCCGACGGCGAGAATGCCCGCCTCGGGCGGGTTGATGATGGCCGCGAAGGATTCCACGCCGAACATCCCGAGGTTCGTGACGGTGAAAGTCCCGCGCCCCATGCCGATGAGCTTGCCCTCTCGGGCCGCGGCGGCAATGCGCCGCGCCTCCTCGGCGAGGGCGTCGAGGCCTAGAGCCCCGGCGTTGAGAATCACCGGCACGACCAGCCCTTCCTCGAGCCCCACCGCCACGCCGAGGTTCACCTGGCTGAAGTAGGTGACGCGGTCGCCTTCGATGCGGCAATTGACCTGGGGATGGCGCAGGAGCGCCGCCACGGCGGCCCGCAGAACGAGATCGTTCACGGTCGCCTTGCGGCCCGTCTGCCGGAGGTAGTCCTTGAAGGCCAGGGCGCGCGTCATGTCGACTTCGAGCGTCGCGTAGAAGTGCGGCGCCTGCTGCTTGCTGAACTGGAGCGCGCCGGCGATCGCCTTGCGCATGCCCGTGAGCTCGACGACGCGGGTGCCTTCCCCGGAAGGCGGCGCGGCCGCCGGCGCGGCGGCGATGCGCGCCTCGACATCGCGCTTGATGATCCGGCCCTCGGGGCCGGAGGGCGTCAGGGACGCCAAATCCACGCCGTGGGCGCGGGCAAGCGCCCTCGCGCAGGGGGACGCGGCCGTGCGCGCCGGCGCGGCGGCGCACACGTCGGCCTTCATGATGCGCGCGCTCACGCCCGTGCCCTTGACCGTGCCTAGATCGACGCCGAGCGCCTCGGCGACCTTGCGCGCAGCAGGCGTGGCTCTGACCGGGGCGGGAGTCGTCGAGGGCGCCTCCGGAGCGGGCGCGGGCGGCGCGGCGGCACGGGGCGCGGCCGCGCCGAGCGCTTCCGCATCGATCTCCTCATCCGCGGCGGCGATCACGGCGACAACGCTCAACACGGGCACGACCTGGCCTTCGTGGACTAGGATCTTTCTGAGGACGCCGGACGCCTGGGCCTCGACCTCCAGATCGGCCTTGTCGGTCTGGATGACCATGATCGGGTCGCCCGCCGCCACCGCGTCGCCCTCCTTCTTGAGCCATTGAACGAGGGTCCCTTCCTCCATTGTCTGCCCGGCCTTGGGCATGAGCACGTTGTGCGCCATGAATCCTCCTGTCCGCCGGCGCGAAGCCGGGGCCGCGCCGGTCCGCGCCCTAGCGCGTCTCGCTCCAGAATTGCACGAGGTCGGGCCGGCCGCGCTTGCGCCACTCCCGGAAGCGCCGCCAGGCCGCCCGGAGGGGCGGGGCGAGGCGCTCATCCTCCCGGCCCCACAAGCGTGTCAGTTCGCCATAGATGTCGGTGTCGTCCGTCGCCTCGGCGTTCTTCCAGGCGAAGGCCGCCGCCGCGCCGAAGGCGAAGCGCGCGCCCTCGCTGCCCAGCCCGAGGCACAGTCTGAGGGTGCCGATGAGACGGTCGTCGTATCCAAGCTTGCGCTCGGGGTCTCGGCCGACGCGGGCAACGGTGTCGCTCAGACTCCGCATTGTCATGCGCGCGAGGAGGTCTTCGGCGTAAGCCGCGTACCCCCCGGGCGTGAACAGCGGATCGACGCCCTCGTACTTGCGGGTGAGCGCCGTGCCTGACTCCAGAACGAAGGCATCCCGGACGAAGGGCACCAATCCCGGCACGCCCGCGGCATCGGCGATGAACTCCAGATCGAGCGCGCGGCACAAGTACCCGAGAAGCGCGTGGGCGGCGTTGTGCCCGAAGAGCTTGGCCTCCTCGAAGGGGATGAGATCGTCCTTCTCGGCGAAGACCTCGAGGGCGCGGCCCGGACGGCTGGGCCGGCTGACGAGGATGCGGTTGAATTCCTCCACCAGGAAAGCGCGGTCCGCGCCTTCCCGCAGCGGCGCGAGCGCGAGCGCCGCGATGTGCTCGCGGCCGGCCACGACGCCGCTCATCTTCCCGATCACCGTGTTGAGGAACTCGGCCTTGCCGGCGGCGTCGGCCGCGCAGGCCGCCACCTTCTCGCGCAGGATCTCGGCGGCGTAATTGTGATTCTCGGCGGTGTAGACGAAGAGCGGGTCCGGGCCCGCGCGCATCGCCAGGCCTTGGGCCAGCGTCCAGGCGATGGAGCCTTCGGCCCCCTCGTAGCAGGCGATGCTCGGGACGGCCGTGGCGGCTTCGTCGGCCTCGGCCGTGCGCTCCACCAGCAGGGCTCGATCCGCCGCGACGCGCGGGTTGAGGATTTCCAGCGGGCCGACGCGCGCGCGACGGACGCCGGACGGTCCGGCGATGTTGAGGGTGTAGACGCCGCCGGCCTCGCGCAGCATCGCCACGAGATCGGCATCGATTTCCGCGACGGTGAGGGCGCCGAAGCGGCCGCTCGCCTGGGCCTCGTATAGAAAGAGCCCCGCTTGAATCGGCCCGAAACCGAATCCGATGAACCGCTTCTGCCCTGCCATGCGTGGTCCGTCCCGGCGGCGCGCGCCGCGCGGCCGCTTGAAGCCCTGATTATGGGCAACGGCCGCGATTTTGACAAGAAGGCCGCGGGCCAGGAGTTCCGCATGGGGGGGGCGAGGGCGCTGGAATGGTCTTGGGAGGGGGGCAAGGTCCCGTTTTGCCCGAAAAGGAGGGCCGGAAAAAGGCGGCGAGGACTTTCACACGCACGTTGAAGGCGCTGGAGGTCTCGTATTGCGGGCGGGAGGCGTACCGCGAGCCGGAGGGCTGGCGAGACCTCGGTGTGTCGCCGCTATTTCGGAGCGGAGAGTTTACGGGCCGGGGAGAGAAAGCGTGATTGCCCAGACGCAGGCGGGCCCGAGAGTGCCCACATCGGCCGTGAGCAGCTTCCCAAAGGGTCTTGACGGGCAAACGCGTTGGGGAGATCGCGGTTGCCCAGTACCATTGGCGGAACAACAGCCCGAGCTGGTTCTTCTTGAGTATGGCAACCACGTCAAGCCTGTGCTTCAAGCAGAAACGCAGGAAGGGGATCTGCAGGTAGGCGGCATCCGCCAACATAGCATCGAAGAACCGCGGGTAATTCTCCAGGACGCGTAGAAGGAGTCGTTGCGCCGCGACGGTCTCCACTTCACCAGGCGCGGGCTGCCGGCCCTCGTGACAGCCATGAGAAAGCCGCTGAGCCAGACGGCTGCGGTCGTAATCCGCGGGCGCTGACGCGCATCCATCAGTCCGGACACGTGGCGGCTGAAGTCGAAGACCTTCTCGAGGTACGCGCAGAATCACCGCATCGTGGGCGCTGACTCCCTCGGCCGGTGCGCTTTTCTTTCGCGGCCTGAAGGCGTTTGACACACTCGCCGGACATCTTCTCCAGGCACTCGTGGGCTTCTTGGTAATCGCGCACCCACTCCCTGACCTGGGTTTCGAAGTCGGGAGGGACATAGATCATCTTGCGGGTCTTACCCGCCAGCGCGGACACGTACAGGGAGACGTGTTTGTCGCCCCTTTGGCACTTGCAGTTCTCCTTTCCGCAGGTTCTCGCCATGGTGACGAGGCTCCCGTGCAGGAGAAGTGAGTTATGGATGAGGTGCAGGAGGCGGGAGCGCGCGTTGCGTTCGACCGCCGAGAGACCGCGTCGACCGAGCCTTGGCATAAGCAATTGTTCTTGGAGACTAATCTGATATCATATCAGAAATCAGTCTAACGGTAAAAAATCAAGCCCCTTTCGAATGTGAATTTGCTTTTTTCTCGTGGACGCCTCAACGCGCGGATTCAGGCCGGCTTACGGCCTTGGCGCGACCCCGATGCGGAACTCCTGCGGGCGGCCCGAGTTGGACGGGCTCAGGCCCTCTTGCGCTTCCTCCGGCCGCGGGGGAGAGGGCTCGGAAAGCGGGTGAAAAGGGAGAAAAATAGGGCGGCGGGGGCGCCCGGAAAGGAAACGGGCTCCTCGCCGCCCCCCGTGGGAGGAGCGGCGGAGGAGCCCGCCGTCCGTGCGCTGCGCGCGCTAGCGCCCGTCCCTATCCTTGGCGATGAGGGTGAGCAGCGTTTGGATCATCTCCTTCTCCGCCCGCTCGCGCGGCGTGAGTTCCGCCGCGTCGGCGGTCTTCAGGCCCACCAGGTACCGTTCGACCTGCCCGATCTGCGCGGCGAAGTCCGGGTAGATGGCGTGGTAGAACTCCTCGACGTTGCGCGAAAAGCGCTCGGCCATCATTCCCACCAGGAGCTCGACCCGTTCGACATCGCCCAGATTCGGGTGCTTGGCGTCGAGCTCCGCCCGGCAGCAGGCGAAGGAGTCCTCCAGAAGCCGGGAGAGTTCGGACTCGTAGTCCTTCGTAAGGAGCGCGAACTGGGCGTCGAGCTCCTGCAGGACGTAGGGCCGCACGCTGGGCACGCAGCTCATCAGCCCCCCGATGGCGTAGGACGTGAGCTCGGGCGCCTTGTCCACGAGGTAGTCGCGCAGATGGGCGCGGCCGGCCGGGAGCTCGCGCTCCAGCTTATACCTGCCCATGGAAGCCAGGGCCTCGGCGTCGAGCTTGAACGCCATGGAGGTCAGCCTCCAGAGGCCGAAGACACACAGCGCCATGAGCGCCGCGCCCACCGCGATGAATAGCCGGCGCTTGCCCTCGGTGCGCCGGTGTTCGCTCGTCAGGGACTGCGTGAGCGCCTGGAGGCGCGCCGCGAGTCCTTCCGGACGCATGGCCTGGTCGTTGTGCATTGGGGTGCTCATAGCTGCGTTATCTCCTGTTCCACGATCTGCAGCCAGAGGCGCAGGAACTTTTTCTGCAGATCCACGGTGGACGCCTTCATGTCGGGAAGCTCGAACTCCGCGATGACGCGCTGGAGGCGGGTCATGTCCTTCACGAACAGCGTATGGAATTCGCCGAGGGCCTTCGAGAACGCCCCGTCGCAGATTTCCTGGACGCGCGCCGTCATGGTCGCCTGCGCCTTCGGGTCGCTGAATCCCGGGAAGTTCGCGAGGACCACGCGCCGAGTCTCGTCCAGGACGCGCTGTTCGCCGGCCTTCAGGTGCGAGTCGACCCGCGCCGCCGCGTTGTCCGCGAGCTGCGCCATCTCGCTCCCGATCTTCTCCTTGATCGCCGGCCAGGCGGCCTGGAACTGCGCCTGCCATTCGGCGGCGTAGACCGGGAGGAGTTCCTGGCCGAGCTGGCCGAACTCGCGGAGCGCCGCGGGGCCCGCTTCCCTGAGCTCCTGCCCGAAGGAGAACGCGAGATTCTCCGCCGTGAGCTCGGCCCGGAAATTCAGGTAGTTGAGCAGAAGGAAGGTGACGACGATGACCGCGAAGGACGACGCCATCACGATCGACGTGCGTTGTGCGCGCTCCGCCGCGGTTCGGGCGGAGCCGAGACTCTCCTCGAGGCGGCGCACCTCGCGTTCTAACTTGCCGAAATCAAGCGCTGTGCTCATGGTTGTTCCGTGCCCTCCGATACCGACCGTTTCCCGCCGTGCCTCCGCGGGGCGCCTTTGCGCCCTGCGCATACAACTTATGTATTGGTTCCCGCCGACCGGAACTTGAGAAGAATTCATCTTGCACGTTCGGCGACGATTTAAAGGCCCGGGCGGCGGAGCCGCTGAGAGCGCGAGTTTGCGCCCGGACGCATTCTCGGAACCTGCGCGCCGGCGCCGCCGGGCCGCCCGGCCTCGGCGGGGCGCGGTACAGGGCGGTGCGCGCGTCCGCGCGGCCGGCGCGCCGCGCCGCCGCCCCCAAGGCAACTCATGCCGGCGCAAGCGCTTAAGCGCGTGCGCGCGCCGCGCGCGGCGCAACGGCTTGACACCGGTGCGGGTGCGCCTCCAATATAAGAGGTTAGCGCCGGCGCGGCCGCTCGGCCGTGCGGCGCAAAGCCGCTTCGCGGGCGCGGCGCTGAGACATCCTTGACGTGTGCGCCTTAGGGCATGCGCGGGTGCGGGCGGCCGTTGCATTGTCGCCGCGCCCGGATACCGTGACGAGGAAGCCGGAGCGCCGCCGCGCGCCGGAACATGGCGGTTCAAGGAGGAATGGTGGCTCTTCAGTGCGCAGGCGACAGCCGTCCCGGTCTTCCGTCCTTCGCTCGAGCCTGCGCGGCCGCCGCGGGCGCGTGTCTGGCGTGCGCCGCGGCGTGGGCGGCCGAGGCGCCGGCGCCGAAGCCGCCGCCCCCCAAACCGGTTCTGTTTCTGGCGGCCGGCGTGGTGCGGCCGGTTTCGGCGCCCGCGCTCGAGCCCGGAGCGGTCATCGTCGTGGGGGACAAGATCGCGGCCGTCGGCGGCCGCGAGCTCGAGCCGCCTCCGAACGCGAAAGTTCTGCGCTTCCCGGGCAAGGTGCTCATCCCCGGCTTGATCGATGCCGCCACGAGCACGCTGCTCCACAAGAGCGAGCTGGATTGGAGTCTGAGGGCCGACCCGGCGTGCGTCGCCGGCGACGGCATCGATTGCTTCGATCCCGCCTGGAAGGATGCGGTCCGGGAAGGGGTCGCCGCGGCCTACGTGAGCCTCGGCCCGCGCGGGGCGGTCGCCGGCAGCGGCACGGTGATTCGGCTGGGCGGCGGCCTTCCGGGGCCCGAGCTCGTGCTGCTGTCGCCGGCGCAGCTCGAGGCCGCGATCTGCCCCGGCGCATCATCCTTCACGGCTTCGCCGGCGGCGCCGGACTACGAATTGACCATCGACATCGGCCTGTCCGAGCCTGGGGACGGGGAGCCGGAGTACGACGATCCCCGCCCGGATGACGACACCGAGATCATCCTGCGCGTCGGCCGCACGCCGGCGCCGTCCCGCGCCGGCGCCACGGGCTTCGACCTTCTGCGGGGCTACCGCGCCCTCCGCGACTATTTGGAGCGAGGCCGCGCCTACCGGCGGGCGCGCGCGTGGTTCGATCAGGACATGGCGGCTTGGGAGCGCGAGGTGTCGCGCCTGCGCAAGGAGGAGGCCGAGGCGCAGGCGCAGGGCAAGCCCGCGGTCAAGCGCCCCCTGCCCCCGCGCCCCGCCGAGCCGCGCCCCGATGCCGTGGGCGCGGCGCTGGCCCCCGTTCTGGAGGGCGCGGCGCGCCTGCGCGTCTGGGCCGAGCGCGAGGAGGAGATCCGCTGCGTGCTGGCGCTGGGGGCGGAGTACGAGATCAAGCTCGTCATCTGCGGCGCGGTCGAGGCCTACCGCGTCGCCGGGGAGCTGGCCGCGGCCGACGCCCAGGTCGTGCTCGTGCCGCGCGCGGCCGGCGTCGCGCTGGGCGCGGACGTGCGGGGCTCGCCCCGGAACGCGCGCGCCTTGTTCGACGCGGGGATTCAGTTCGGCTTCGGCACGGGCGTGGGCCCCCGGGCCGGGGCGCATCTCCTGCGCCACATGGCGGCGTGCGAGATCGCCGGCGGCCTCGATCCGGACTACGTTCTCAGAACGGTGACGCTGACCAACGCGGAGATCTCGGGCGTGGCCGATCGCACGGGGAGCATCGCTCCCGGCAAGGAGGCGAACCTGGCGGTATTCGACGGCCCGCCGTTCGCGACGGGGAGCAAGGTGTTGTGCGCCGTCGTCGCGGGGAAAATCGTCGTTCAAGAGGGGGGTGACCATGCGCCCGAGAAATAGGCGCGCCCTTGCCGCCGCCGCCGCGCTCGCGTGGGCGTTGGGCGCGGCGGGCGCGGAGCTCGTGTGCTTCGAGGTCGGCACGGTCTGGACCGGCGCCGGCGAGACGTTCTCGCCGGGCTGCGTGCTCGTTCGCGGCGGCCGGATCCTGCACGCGGGCGCTCCCGCGACGGTAAGCGCCGACGCGGTCCGGATCTCCTTTGCCGAGGGGTTTCTCATGCCCGCCCTGACGGATGCGCACACCCACCTCGCCGTGAGGGACCGCGCGGATCTGAACGAGGCCGCCGTGCCGATCTATCCGCAGTTCGAAATCGCCGACTGCCTCGCGGCCGGCGTGATCGAGAGCTCTGCCCTGTACGAGGAGGGCGTTCTCGCGGCGTACGTCTCGCCGGGGCCGCGCCAGCTTGTCGCGGGACGCGGGGCGGTCATCGATCTTGCCGCCGAGGCGGTGGTGCCGGGGCTCATGACGATGTCGCTGACCGGCGCGGCGCTGCGCGACGACGGGGAACCGATGTCGCGCGCGGGGCTCGCGCTGCTCCTCAGGGACAAGGGGGCCGACGCGGTGGCGGGGGCGCCCGCCCTGCGGATCTTCGCCGCGGAACCGAAGGAGGTGGAGCAGGCCCTCGCGTTCGCGCGGGAGCTGAAGGCGAAGGCCGTGCTCGTGGGCTGCCGGCGGCTCGATCTGCTGCCCGGGCTCGAGGGGGCGGCTAAGGCCGTGGTCGTGCCGGCGCCGGTCGTGACGCCCCGCGAGCTCGGCCGCCTGGCGGAGGCCGGCCGCAAGGGAATCCGCTTCGCCTTCGCGTCCTGGTCCGACAGCGTGTGGGAGGTGAATCTGCGCTTTTTGGCCGCGCTCGCCCACCGGTACGGCCTGCCGCGCGAGGAGGCGCTCCGCGGTCTGACGGTCTACGCCGCCGAAGCCTGCGGGCGCTCGGCCGTGCTGGCCGCCGGCGCTCCGGCCGAGTTCGTCATCTACGGCGGCGACCCCTTGGATCTGCGCACCCCGCTGTGCGCGGTGGTGGCCGGCGGGGCGGTTCGCTATCGCCCGGAAGGAGGGGTGCAGCCGTGACACGACGGGCGGCAATGTGCGCGGCGGTGTTGGTCGCCGCCGCGGCGCGGTGCGGCGCCGCCGAGACGGCGGTTGTCAAAGCCGGCGCGGTGCATACCGTGAAGGGCGACGTGCTCGCGCCGGGCATGATCCTGATCGTCGACGGCAGAATCGCCGAGGTGGGCAAGGAAATCCCGGAGCCCGAGGGCGCGGCGGTCTACAAGGCCGAGGTCGCCGTGCCGGGTTTCATCGATGCGGCCAGCGTCATCGGCGTGGCGCCGCCGCGCGACGAGGAGTCCTGCGAGACGACGCCGCGGGTCAGGGCCGCCGATGCCTTCGATGCCGCGGCCCCGGATGTGGCCGCGGCGCGGATGCAGGGCATCACGCTGGCCCGCATCGGCCCGGGCAACCGCAACGTGTTCGGCGGTATGTGCGCCCTCGTCACGACCTACGGCGCGACGGCGAGGGATTCCATCGTGCGGGACGAGGCGGCGCTGAAGGCGTCGCTGGATCCGGAAGCGGTGCGGGGGAACCGCTCCTGGGATTTGACGCCGCCGCGCAGCCCGTTCTTCAGGCGCCCGACGACGCGCATGGCGCTGGTCCAGATGTTCACCGAGACGCTCGAGCGCGCCAAGGAGGCCCGCGCCGGTCTGCGGCCCGCGACGCTCGACCTGGAGGCCATCGGGCGGGTGCCCGCGGGGGAACTGCCGCTGCACGTGTATACGCGGACGGCCTTCGACCTGCGCGCGCTGCTGGACGCGTCGGCGCGCGCCGGCGTCGCGCCCGTCATCGAGGGCGGCATCGAGGTGCACCGGGAACTCGGGGGCATCAAGGCGCGCGGCTTGGCGGTGATCCTTACGCCCGAGGCTTTCGGCGCCGTGGGCGCCCTGTCGGGGGCGCAGGTGCGCGCGTCGCTTCCCGCGTTGCTGGCGGATTCCGAGGTTCCCTTCGCCCTGGCCACCGCCGGCTTCGGGCTCGAGCCCCTGGACCTCGGCGCCCTGGCGGTGCGGCACGGACTGGCGCCGGACCGGGCGCTGCGGGCGCTGACCCTGGCGCCGGCGCGCATCTTGGGCATCGATGGCGAGCGGGGGAGCATCACGGCCGGCGCCGTCGCCGACATCGTGCTCCTCTCGGGCGCGCCGTTCGCGGCGGGGACGCGGGTCGTCCAGGTGATCGGCAACGGAAAGCTCGTCTTCCCGAAAGGAGGAGGACGCTGATGCGACGAATCTCGGTCTATGCGGCGCTCTGGTGCGGCGTGTGCGCGGCCGCGGCCCACGGGGCGGCGGCGCGGCACGTCACGGCGGTCAAGACGAAGGCGGCGATCGTCGCCGCGGACGCGGAGATTCCCCAGGGCGTCATTCTCATCGAGGAAGGCGTCATCACGGCGGTGGACGCGCCGGGCCGCCTGCAAATCCCGTGGAACGCCGAGGTGATCGACGCGTCCGACAAGATCGTCATGCCCGGCCTGGTCGTCGCCCACACCTCCGAGGGGCTCGAACGCCAGAACGAGTCCATGCCGGATGTCCCGTGGATCTCGACCTTCGACGCCATCGATCCCTTCCAGCCGTACTTCCGGCGCGCGCTCAGGGACGGCGTCGCCGCGGCGCTCGTCCTGCCGGGCAACGCCACCCGCTTCGGCGGCACGGGCACCATCGTGAAGCCGGCCGGCGCGACGGTGGACGAGATGCTGATCCAGCGCCGCGTCGGCCTCAAGGTGTCCCTTGCGCCCGCGGGCGGCCTGAACCGCATGGGGCACATGCAGAAACTGCGGGAGTTCCTCCGCGCGGAGCAGAAGTTCCTCGCGGATTTCCAGACGGCGAAGAAAGAGGCCGCGCAGGCGGGCCGTCCCGTGCAGGAGGAGGTGCCGCTGGAGCACAAGGACATGGAGGATCTCCTGGCCGGCAGGCTCACGGCCTTCGTGTACTGCCAGTCGGCGGGCGATGCCGTCCGAGCGCTGGAGCTTGTGGACGAGTTCAAGCTCAAGGCGGTCCTGGTCCTGGGCACGGATGCCTGGCGCGCCGCGGGCGCCATCGCCAAGGCCAAGCTGCCCGTGATTTTGCCTCCGGACGCGGTCTTCTTCGACGAGGATCCCGAGACCGGCGAGGTCGTCCGGCGGAACCTGCCCGCGATCTTCGCCCAGGCGCGGGTTCCCTTCGCGCTCCAGTGCCATTCCCGCAGCATCAACGCCGGGAGCCTCTGGCAGGTCGCGGCCGAGGCCGTGCGCCACGGGCTGGGACGCAAGGAAGCCCTCGCGGCTATCACGGCGACGCCCGCGCAGTTGCTCGGGCTCGGCCAGAAGCTCGGCCAGATCAAGCCGGGCTTCCGCGCGAATCTCCTCTTTTTGACCGGCGACCCGCTCGATCCGCGGACCTGGGTCGACCGCGTCATGATCGACGGCGCCTTCGTGTACGAGCGCGCCCAGGACAAGTATCTCCAGGAGCTGATCGAGGGCACCAAGCAATGAGGGCGTGGATCGCGGTTGTCTGTCTCGGCGCCTGCGCGGCGGCGGCGGACCGGAGCCCGCCCTGGCGCGCCCTGACCGATCTGACCATCGTCACCGGCACGGGCGCGACGATCGAGGGGGGGACGGTGCTTTTCCGCGGCGGCGTCATCGAGGCCGCCGGCGAGGGCATCGAGCTGCCCGAGGGGACGGCGGCGGCGAGCGCGAAGGGCCAGGTGCTCATTCCCGGGCTGATCGCGGCGGACACGCTGCTGGCCGCGGGGCCCGGGGAGGACGAGCGTTCGATCTGCGCCGCCAACGTGGCCTGCGACGGCTTCGAGTACTTCGCGCCGTTCCGCGATCAGCTTGCGAGCGGCACCACTTGCGCCTACCTGAGCGCGGGAACGCGGCGGCTGGTGCCCGGTCAGGGCAGCGTCGTCAAGCTGGGCGCGGCGCCCGAGCGCGCCGTCGTGGCGCGGCGGGCGGCGCTGGAGGGCGTGCTGACCGCCGCGGCGCTCGGGCCGCCGCTGCGGTTCGCTCCCGAGCCGTACCTGCGGCCGGAAGACCCGTTTCCGCTGGCCGAGCGGCAGTTGCCCAACGCGCGCGCGAGCCAGGTGGCGGAGCTGCGCGCCTTCCTGAAAGGCGACGACGAGTCCGCGCGGGAAGCGCGGGCCAAGGAGCGCGTCTTCCGCGTCAGGGCGGACACGGAACGTGAGATCCGCGCGGCGCTTGCCTTGGCCGAAGCGCAGGGCCTGTCCCTGGTAATCGTCGGGGGCCGCGAGGCCGGCCGTTGCGCGGGTGAGATCGCGCGCGCGGGCGCGGCGGTGGTCTGGCGCGCGGCCTTCGCGCCGGGGGCGCGCGACTTGCGCGATCTGTCCCCCGATCGCGCGCGTCTGGAGGTGTTCGATTGCGCGCCGGCGGCCCTGGCGGCGCGGAACGTGCCCGTGGCGATCGTCTCGGCGGACTTCGATGGCGCCGGTCTGTTGGGCGCGGCGGCTTTCGCCGCGGCGCACGGGTTTCCGCGGGAGAAGGCCCTGGCGGCGGTGACGTCCGAGGCGGCGCGGATTCTCGGCATCGCCGGGAGAACGGGCTCCATCGAGAAAGGCAAGGATGCCGACTTCGTCCTGCTCTCGGCGCTGCCCTTCAGCGAGGGCGCGTCGGTGTGCGCGACGTACGTCGACGGCGAGGAGGTGTTCGCCCGCGACCGAAGGGCGGCGGCGGCGCCCGGCGGCGATCTCGTCCTGCGCGGCGCGCTCGTCCTGACGGGCGACGGCGGGCGGTTCCCGGGAACGGATATCATCGTCGCGGGGGACAGGATCACGGCCGTGGGGCCGAATCTTCCCGTTCCCGATGGCGCGCGGGTGCTCGACCTCGCGGGCAAGGTGGTCATCCCCGGGCTGATCGACTTGTCCAGCCGCTTGGGAACCCACTTCGCCGGCGGCGCGGGCGACCAGGCGCCGCCCTTTTCAGGCGCCGAAACATTCCACCTGAGCGTGAGCGCCATGGTGCGGCACGACGACCCGGTGTTCGCCGCCTGCGCGGGCTACGGCGTCTTGGGGCTGCTTCTGCGGGGCGGCGAGTCGGCGCTTTTCGCGGGCACGGGGGCCTTCCTCGCCCCCGGCGCCGGGCGCGAGGACTTCCTCGTGCGGCCCTTCGGGTGTCTGGACATCGACGTGTCGGGAAGCGCGCGCTTGGCGCGGCTGGCCGCCCTGAGGAACGCCCTTAGGAACTTCGCGCGCTACGAGGAGGCGCGGCGCCAGTACCGGGAGGCCCTCGACGAGTTCACGCACCGCAAACCGCGCGACGCCGAGGGACGCCTCAAGGAGCCGGTGCCGCCCCAGAAGGATCCGATCAGCGAATTCCTGCTCCAGGCGCGGCGCGGCGAGCTGCCGGTGTTCGTGCGCGCGGCGCGCGGCGACGAGATCGAGGGCGTGCTCAACGTGCTCGCCGAGGACGGCGGCTTCGCGGCCGTGCTCCTGGACGCCGAGGGCTTGAATCGGGCCGGGGAGCATGTGGCCACCATGGCGCGCGGGGCGGTGCTGCTGCCGCCCTACCGCCGCAGAATCGAGCAGGCGTGGGTGGATCTGCCGCAGCTTTGCGCGGAGAAGGGCATCCCCTTCGCGCTGGCGTCGGACGGCGCCGCCGGGAGCCTGTACCTGCGGTTCTACGCGGCGGAGGCCGTGAGCCGCGGCCTGGCGCCGGACGCGGCCCTCAGAGCCGTGACGAGCGTGCCGGCGCGCCTTGCCGGGCTGGCGGACCGCATGGGCACCATCGCGCGGGGCCGCTGGGCGAACCTGGTGGTGCTGGACGGCGAGCCGTTCGCGCCGGGCAGCCGGGTCGAGACGGTGCTCGTGCGCGGGAAGGTTCTGGAAGCGTTCAAGGAAGGGGGAATGCGATGACGGCGCTTGCGGCCTTCGCGGTGCTCCTGTGCGCGGGCGAAGCCCCCGCCGCCGACACGGCGGTGCTCGCCGCCAAGATCGTGCCCGTCGAGGGACGGGTGATCGATCACGGCGTGATTCTGATCGGCGGCGGGAAGATCCTGGCTCTCGGGACGCAGGCGGAGCTGAAGATCCCGCCCGCGGCGAAGGTGATCGATGCGCGCGACCTCTGGGCGCTGCCCGGCATCGTCGAGGCGCACACCCATATCGGCCTGAACGGCGGCCTGAACGACATGGTCTTTCCCATCAACCCGGACCTGAGCGTCGCCGCGTGCATCGACCTGGATTCGCCCCTCGTGAAGAAAGCCCTCGCCGAAGGCGTGACGACGGTCAATTCGATGCCCGGGAGCGGCACGAACCACGCGGGCTTCAGCGTGATCTTCAAGCTGGCCGCCGCGGGGCCGCGCGAGGCGATCGTCCGCGATCCGGGCTGCCTGAAAATCGCGCAGGCCTTCAATCCGGAGCGCGACACGGGGGATATGGGCGCGACGCGCATGGGCATGGCGTACATGCTCAGGCGGCTTCTCATCGAGGGCAAGGAATACGCGGCCGCTTGGCGCGAGCACGAGGCGGGGACGCGCAAGGATCCGCCGCCCCTGCGCCGGGACCTGGAGCGCGTGCGTCTGGTCTTCGAGGGGAAAATTCCCATCATCAACCACACCTACAGCGCCTGGGGCGTCGCCGAGGCGATCAGGCTCTTTCACGACGAGTTCGGCCTGAAGATCATCGCGACGCATGTCGCCTACGGCGGCTATCAGGCCGGCGAATACGCGGCGGCGCGGGCCACGCGCGTCCGCATCGATGTCGGGCCGCATCTCCTGGAGCTCCAGCGCACCGGCGACGGACGCCTGGCCGGAATTGCCACCGAATTCTGGCGGCGCGGCGTCCGCAATCTGAGCCTCAACACCGATGCGTTCACCCTGTTTTATGCGGCTCTCTCCCCGCAGCAGCACCTGTTTTTCCAGGCCTCGATGGCGGCGCACTACGGACTTCCGGAGGAAGCGGCCCTCAGAGCCATCACGATCGAATCCGCCCGCGCCCTCGGCATCGCCGACCGCGTCGGGAGCCTCGCGCCGGGCAAGGACGCCGACATCGTGCTCAAGCGCGGCGAGCTTCTCGACGTGACGACCCCGGTGGAAATGGTGCTGGTCGACGGCGCCGTCGCGTTCCGGCGCGACGGCTGCGGCGTCGCCGTGGCGGCGCCCGCGGGGCCCGAGAAGCGGCATGCGGAGAAAACCGGCGGCGCTGACCCGCAAGGGAAGGAGGTGCGGCTGTGATGACGCTCGTCCTCGCTTTGTGCGCCGCCGCGGCCCCCCAGGCCCGCGTGACGGCCATCGTCGCCGATCGCGTGGTGACCGTGACGGGCGGCATCGTCGAGAACGGCGTTATCCTGATCAAGAACGGCAAGATCGAGAAGATCGCGCCGCGCCTGACGCCCCCGCCGGGAGCGGAGATCGTCGAGGCCGGGACCCTCGCGGCGTACCCGGGCATGATCCTCGCGCGCACGCGCATCGGCTTGAGCGCCGGCCAAGGCTCGGTCGTCGAGACGCTCTGGCCCTACGACGGCCGGTACGACCGCATTCGCGCCTGCGGCTTCACGGCGCTGGGCCTGGTGCCCGCCGGCGGGGATCTGGTGAGCGGGTTGGGCGCCGTGGCGCGGCCGCTCGCCCGGGCGAAAGACGAAATCGTGCTGGGGAAGAGCGACTTCCTGTGCATGAATTTCAGCGCCGCGCAGGCGCGCGCCCTGCCCGGGCTCCTGCGGCCGGAAGGGCAGGGGCCGCTGGCCCTGGCGGTGCAGGGCCGAATCCCGGCCCTCATCACGGCCGGCGATGCGACGAGCACGCTCTGGCTCGTGCGCATCCTGGCCGAGCACCGCAACCTGCGCCGGTACATCGCGCCCGAGGGCGATGTCGTCAATGCGCTGCCCGTCCTCTGCCAGGGGAAGGTGCCCTGCTTGGTGCGCGCGAAGCTGGAATTGCGGCCGGTGACGCTTTTCGAGCATAACGTCGCGGCGCAGCTTGCCCGGGCCGGAGCGCCCGTGTGCCTGGAACCCGCGGCCGACAGCGTGGCCGCCGTCGAGGCTTTCCGGTTCGATGTTGCCCGGCTCATCGCCAGCGGGCTTCCCGAGGAGGCGGCGCTCCGGGCCGTGACGATCAATCCCGCCGCGGCGCTGGGAATCGACTGGCGGATCGGCAGCCTGGAGCCGGGCAAGGATGCCGATGTAGTCCTTGTGGACGGCGAACTGCTCGACCCGCGGGCCTGCATTCGCGCGGTCTACATCGCGGGTGAGAAGGTGTACGCGTGCGAGCCCGCGGAAACGGGCGGGGCGGCCGGCGCCGCCGAGGAGAAGTGATGCGATCGGCGGGTGTGTTTCTGCTGTGCGCCGCGGCGGCCTGGGCCGCGCCCGAGCCGCTGCTCGTCAAGGGCGCGCTCGTTTACACCATCACGGGGCCGGTGCTGAAGGACGCCGACATCCTGGTCAAGGACGGCGTCATCGCCGAGATCGGCCACGGCCTTGTTGCGCCCCAGGGCGCCAAAATCATCGAGGCCCGGGGGAAAGTGGCGATGCCGGGCTTCGTCGTGGCCCAGAACTTGGACATCTTCGGCGCGGGCGGCGTGATTCCCGAGGGTATCGATGTCTTCGGCTTTCCCATGAAGCTCGCCGTGGGATCCGGCGTCACCGCCGTGTGCTGCCGCAACACCGTCATCAAGATGACGTGCGGCGATCCGGAAGGCGTTCTCCTCGCGCCCAGCCCGGCGCTGTCCCTATCCCTGTCCTGGAGCGGCAAGGAGGCGTTCCGGCGCGCGCTGCTCGAGGCGCGCGAGCAGCTCCGGCGCGCGCCGCAGGCCCCGCAGTCCGGGAGCGCCTATGTGCGCGCCCTGCGGGGCGAACTGCCGGTGCGGGTGGCCGTCAACCGGGCCCAGGATCTCCTGTGGGCGGCGGGAATCGCCCGGGAGTTCAACGTCCGGTTCATCATCGAGGGGGCGGTCGAGAGTTGGACCGTGGCGGAGGAACTGGGCCGCGCGAAAGCCGCGGTGATCCTCTCGGTGCGCGTGCTGGCGGCCCCGCCCGAGACCCCGGACGATCCGCCGGGCTCAAGCGAGCGCGTGGCGCTGGTGCTCGCCCGGGCGGGGGTGCCCTTCGCGCTCGTTCCGCCGTCGCCCACCGTGACCACCGGCGGCGGGTTCGCGGGGCGCGACATCATGTCCATGCCCATGGAGGCGGCCTTCGCGGTGCGCGGCGGCCTGGACGAGGCCGCCGCCCTGGCGGCCATCACCATCGAGCCCGCGCGGATCCTCGGCGTCGAGCAGCGCATCGGCAGTCTCGAGAAGGGCAAGGACGCCGACATCGTGATCCTCGACGGCGACCCGCTCAACTACCGGACCTTCGTCGACCTGACGATCATCAACGGCAAGATCTACTTCGACCGCGCGCGCAGCGATGTGTTTCCCAGGCCCGAGCAGCCGGCGGCGCAGGAGCCGCCGGAACCGCAGCCCAAGGCGCCGCCGCCCGAGCGGCAGCCGTCCGGTCCGCCGCGGCCGTAGCCTCGGCTGGGCCGCCCGCGGCCTCCCGCCGGCGGGCTCCGGCGAGGGCGTCCTCACTTCCCAGTGATCGGCAGGAGCGCCCGGGGCACGTTGAGGATGAAGACGGCCATGGCGGTGGCCGGGATGTCGCCCCCGCCCTCGCGCTCCGTCCAGGAGCCGTCCTGGCGCTGGCGCCGGATGAGCTCCGGCGCGATGTAGTCGAAGTAGTCGTCCCAAGCCCGCCCGCGCGTCCGGAACAGCGCCTGAGACGCGTAGTAGTGAGTGTAGTAGAAGGGCGACTGGATGCCCGGCATGAGCGTGAGGGAGGAGAAGCCGCCGGAGCAGTGCTTCTTCACGAAGTCGACGCCGCGGCGCACGCTGTCGGTGTCGTATTCCCCCAGACCGTTCAGAATGCACACCCCGGCCGCCGAGCAGCCGATCGTCACCTGCCGGTGAATGGACGGGCCTCCGAGGCGGTACCTGAAGCCGCCGTCCTCGGTCTGGGCGGCGCGGATGTATCTGAACGCGGCGGCGACGACCCGCGCATCGATCGCGAGGCCGATGTTGCGCGCCGCCCTGAGCGCCATGGTCTGGCACACCGTGATGGAGCAGTCGGCGATGCCGCCCGGGTCGGGGGAGTAGTCCCAGCCGCCGCGCGAGTTCTGGGCGCGCTCGATGAGGCCGACCGCCTTCTTGAGGGCCTCCCTGAGCTGCAGCTCCTCCCTGGGCTCGCCCCACATTCCGAGGACTTCGGCCAGATACAGCGTCGCGAAGCCGTGGCCGTACATGCTGCTCTTCCCGTCGTTGAAGTAACCGTTGTCGTCCTGGTAGGACAGGAGGCGCTTGAGGCCGAGCCTGAGGCGCGGTGCGTGGGGGCCTTGCTTCGGCGTGTGGCCGCAGGCCAGGAAAGCCAGGCCCGCGAGCCCCTGGCCGGCGACCTGATAGACGGTCGCGTAGGCTCCGTCTGCATCCTGCCGTGCCGCCAGGGCGGCCAGGCCGCGGGCCGAGCTGAGCTCGATTTCGCTGGGCGCAACCGCCGCGCAGGCGGCGGCGCTCATGACGAGCATGGCAGGGCTGATCAGCGACACACGTGTCTCTCCGGGACGTCTCTCCGGGTATCATACGAGCCGCGGCGGCGCGGCACAACGAAGGCGCCGGGCCGGTCTTTCTCGCGGCGCGGAGAATCCTGACTCTTCAGCGCCGCAGGCCCCGGCGTCATTTCCGTTTCTTCGGCTCCACCGGGACCTTGGTCAGAAAAGTGAGGTGGAAGCGGCCGATGCCGATCTTGTCCTTGAACTTGAGCGTCGTCTCGGCGATCCAGCGTCCGTTCACGTAGGTGCCGTTGTAGCTCTCCAAATCCCTGAGAACGAAGGCGGGCCCTTCACGGACGATTTGTGCGTGCTTCGTGGAGACCGTCTCGTGGCGAAGCTGGACATCGCTTGCGGGCGCCCGGCCGAGGATGGCCCTGTCGCCCGCGATGTGGACGATCCGGCGTTCCCCGTTGGGATTCTCGATTTCAAGGGTGATCATGCCCTCATAGTACCTGGAACGCGCGCGGATGAAAGGAGACCGTCGCCGGGGGGGCGCTTGTCTGCCAAAAGCGAGGTGCTCATGTCATTCTGGCAGCGCCGCCCGCGCCGCGACCCGCCGGGGCGCAACGCGCGCCCCTTTCGGGCGTTGTTTGAATCGGAATGGAAGTTGCTTATAATCGTTCAAGTTTCCGAGGCCCGGCGGCTTCGGCGAACGGGAGGTGTGAATGACTAGATTCGTGAATAACCTGAAGACGACGATCCTGCTTGCGGCCATCATCGGGCTCGCGATGGCGATCGGCAGCATCTGGGGAACCCGCGGACTGCTCGCCGGTTTCGCCTTCGGCGGGGTCATGAACATCGTCGCCTTCTTCTTCTCCGACAGAATCGCGCTGGCTACCATGGGCGCCCGGCCTTTATCCCCGGCCGAGGCGCCGGAACTGCACCGCATGGTGGAGGAGTTGAGCGCGCGGGCCGGCATTCCCGCGCCGCGCGTGTACGCATCGCCCCAGCAGGCGCCGAACGCCTTCGCGACGGGCCGTTCCCCGAAGCACGCCGCCGTGTGCGTGACCACGGGGCTGCTCCAGCTTCTGAGCCCCGCCGAGGTGCGGGCCGTGTTGGCCCACGAGATCGCCCACGTCAAACACCGCGACACCTTGATCAGCACCATCGCCGCCGCCGTGGCGGGCGCCATCACCATGGTGGCGTACATGGCGTGGTTCATCCCCGTGCGGCCCGGCGGCGGCGAGGGCGGCAACCCGCTCACGGCGCTGCTCCTGATCCTGGTGGCGCCCATCGCCGCCACGATCATCCAGCTCGCGATCTCGCGCTCGCGCGAGTACGCGGCCGACCACCGGGGGGGCGAGCTGCACGGCCGGCCGCTGGACCTGGCGCACGCGCTCCTGAAGCTGGATGACTACGCGCGCCGGATACCGATGCGCTTCTCGCGCACCCACGCGAATATGTACATCGTCCAACCTTTCTCGGGGGGGGGCGCGGCGAGCCTCTTCAGCACGCATCCGCCCACCGCCAAGCGTGTCGCGGCCCTCGAGGCGCAGGCGCGCGGCGCGCGCTGAGCCCGCGGCCATGACGCAGCGCGCCGCGGCGTTCGACAGGGTCATCGCGGGGTTCCGGCGGAGCCGAGTGCTCGTTGTCGGCGACGTCATGCTCGACCGCTTCCTGATGGGCGACGTGCACCGGATCAACCCCGAGGCGCCCGTGCCGATCCTCCGGGTCGCGGGCGAGCGACTCGCCCCGGGCGGCGCCGCGAACGCCGCCGCGAACCTGGCGAGCCTGGGCGCCGCGACGGTGGTCGCCGGCTACGTCGGCAACGACGGGCCGGGGCGCAGACTCCAAGCGCTCGTGCGCGGGCGCGGCATCCGCGCGGCGCTGGTTCCGTGCGCGCGACCGACCATCACGAAGGTCCGGGCCGTCGCCCGCGGCCAGCAGCTTCTCAGGCTCGATTACGAGGATGACCGCGCGGTGGGGCGGCGCCTGGAAGCGAAGCTCCTGGCGGCGGTCAAGGGCCTCGGACGGCGCTTCGACGCCGTCCTGATTTCCGACTACGACAAGGGCGTCGTCACCGAGCGGCTCGTCGAGCTGTGCCTGGAGCGCGTTCCCATCGTCACGGTCGATCCGGCGCCGCCGCACCGCGACCTGTACCGCGGCGTCACCATGCTGACGCCGAACGTCAAGGAAGCCGCGGCGCTGCTCGGCATCGACATTCGCACCGATGCGGAACTCGCGCGGGCGGGCGCCGAACTCGTCGGGCGGCTCGAGGCCCATGTGTTGGTGACGCGCGGCGAACGGGGCATGACGCTCTTCCGGCGGGACGGGGGGCGGCTTCACCTGCCCACCGTGGCGAAGGAAGTCATCGATGTCACGGGCGCGGGCGACACGGTCATCGCGGTGGCGACGCTGGCGCTCGCGGGAGGCGCGCCGCTGGAGCGCGCGCTCGTCCTCGCGAACCTGGCCGCGGGCCTGGTCGTCTCGAAGAGCGGCACCGCCACCGTGAGTCCGGAGGAGCTGCGCGCGGCGGCGCGGCGCGCGTAGGGCGCTAACGGCTCCCGCCGGGCTCGTCGGGCAGTCCGATTTTCCCGGCCGCGATCCGCGCGCCCATGCGGACCAGCACGAAGGCGAGCGCGGCGCAGATGGCGGCGCCGAGGGAGAAGTGCCACCAGGGCGGCGCTTGCGGCGCAAACTCAGGTCCGATCGTCGCGAGGCACGCCAGGACGAGCAGAATTGCCCAGACGATCTTGGTCCGGAAGAACGGCCTTCCGCCGGGGCCGGGACGGAGTCTGCGGGCCGCGATCCCGCTGGCGAGGGCGAAAGGCAGCGCCGCGGCGGCGGACAAGAAGCAGTTGAACCCGTTCCGGCGCCCCTCGCCGCCCAGCAGGCTCATGAGGAGGGCGAGGGCGAGGGCGAGGGCGAGGGCGAACCCGAGCGCGGCGTGAAGACGGGACATTCGCGGCCGCGCAAGGACATCCTTCATGGGTCACTTCTCCGGCCTGGTTCGGTCCGCCGCGATTTCGCGCCAGAGGGCGCGGGTTTCGGCAGCCATGCGCTCGGGACGGAAGCGCGCAGCCCAGCGCGCGCGGCCCTCGCGCGCGAACGCCGCGCGGCGCCCTTCGTCGCCTAGGAGCGCCGCGAGCGCGTCCGCGCAGGCGGAGGGATTGTCGGGCTCGAAGAGCTCTCCGCAGCTTCCGAGCACCTCGGCCGTTCCGCCGACGCGCGTCGCCGCGACGGGCGTTCCCGCGGCGAGCGCCTCGATGAGCACCCGGCCGAGGGGCTCCTGCCGCGCGGTGTGGGCAAGCACCGTCGCTTGAGCGAGGATCGCCCGCGCGTCCCTCCGCCAGCCGAGGAGGTGCAGCCTTCCGGCCAGGGGCGGGCGCGCCGCGGCGGCGAGGAGCCCGTCTTTCAGGCGCAGGTTTTCCGCCTTGCCGCCGAAGACCTCGCCGCAAAGCACGAAATGCGCCCGCGCTTCGCGGCGCGCGATCTCCGCCGCCGCCGCGACGAAGACCTCGGGCGCCTTCCGCACCGTGATCTGGCCCAGCCAGACGACGAGGGGCGCTCCGGCGGGAAGACCGAGTTCGGCGCGAAGGTCGAACCGCCCCGCCGCCGGAGGCGGCGACACGCCGTTGTAGATGACGCGGATCTTCTCGGCGGGGATCCCCTGCGCCGTCAGGTCGTCGCGCAGGGCCGCCGAGACGGCGATGAGGCGCGCGTTGGCGCATAGGTGCGCGCGTTCCCGCGCGCCCAAGGTCCCGAACTCGCGGATGTGCGCGGCGGTGGGAAGGCCCAGGTCCGCCGCCGCCGCGCCCGTCAGCCGGCCCAGGTGCAGCGTGTTGGCGTGGAGCAGGTCGAACCCGCCGGGCTCCAGCGCCGCGCGCAGGACGCCGCCGTCCCGCGGGGCGGCCGGCCAGGGACGGTGCGGCACGCCGAGCGCGGCCAGGCGAAGGGCGAGTTCGCCTTCCGGCGGCGCAAAAGCCGTGGCCTGGAACTCCCGGCGGTCAAGCTGCGCCAGGAGTTCCAGGCCCGAGCCTTCGGCGCCGCTCACGGTCGGGTGCTCGAAGAGAAAGGCGATTCGCATCGCGCGCTCCGCCGCGCCCGGCGCCCGGACCCCGCGCGGCTACTTCCTGACTTTCTTCATGGGCACGTCGAGGTTGATGTTGGGGCCGAAGAACTTGATGATCTCCAGGTCCCGCTTGCCCGTGTTCTTGACCTTGAGGGGCGTCACGGCCTTGGCGTGGGTGACGAACAGCTCGTCCTCGCCGGGGCTGGCGCCTTTGACCGGAATCCCGTCGAAGGTGCCCTTCCCGCGCCAGACCAGGAGGGAGTAGACGCCCTTTTCCTTGGTCGTGAAGGTTTTGCCGGGCTTGACCAGCAGGCGCTTGCCGCTGAACTTGAGCGTGTTGTAGTAGATCCAGTACTCGCTGCCGCCGGGCTGCTTATCGCAGAGGATCGGCTCCAGGTGCCGGTTCTCCCAGAAGTAGGGATCGGAGCTGAGCGCCCAGTCGATCTGGTCCAGGATGATGCGCTCGCCGTAGCGCTTGCGGTCCTTGGCGCTCACATCCTTGAAGAGCAGGTCCTTGGAGATGATTTTGCCGGCCACGAGGGCCTGGCACATGCTGAAAACGTCCGAGTCCTCCTGGAGCTCGATGGTGACGGCGGTCCCGGGGGCGTGCAGAATTCCGGCGGGCACGTGGAAGCCCTCGCCGGGGACGAGCTGCTCCGCCCAGGCGTGCTTCAGGATGAGGTCGCTGTTCCAGTCGACCAGATAGGGCAGGATCACCTTGGCCTGGGCCTTGTCCTCGACGATCCACCGGTGCACGCCGAAAAACGTCTCGGGGTGGGGGCCCATGTCCACGTCGGTCGGAAAGTAATAGGCCTCTTCCTTGGCGTTGCGCCCCACCTTCGCGGCGTCCTTGGCCATCTGATGGTAGTGGTGGGGAATTCGGGCGGCGAAGTCGTAGATCTTGGGCAGGCGCCCCAGGCGGTTGCCGTGCTTCTTGGCGTAGGCCGCGCCCAGAAGCATCGGACCTCCGATCTCGACCGCTTCCCTGAGGGTCATGCGCGCGCCGCCGTTCATGGCGATGTAACTCAGTCCCTCGTCCTTCGGGCCGACGGCGTTGTCGGCCTTGGTGGTGGAGGCGAGCCAGCGCTCGCAGATGTATCCGCGCTTGCCGACGCGAGCCTCCTTCTCGCTGAGACCGAGGCGGAAGAGCGTCGGCAGGAAGTCGCGGGCGACCCATGCCGGCTCGAGACGCAGGATGCCGTTCCCGTCGGCAAGGGCCTGCTCCAGCAACGCGAGACGTTTCGTGTTGGCCATACGTCCTCCTCTGGTAAACGCCGAGATTGTATGCGAACCGGCACGGCCGCGCAACGGATCGGTGGCGGCGCCGGGAATCCTCTGCTACCATTTCCCCTGCCGCCCGCAGCGGCCTGGAAAGGAGCTTCGCATGGCGAACGTACGGATTCCCGAACGAAGAGGCGTGATCACGTTCAAGGGCGCTCCGCTCACCCTGTGCGGGCCTGAGATCGTCATCGGCGCGGAGGCGCCCGACTTTCGGCTCCTGGCGCAGGACCTTTCGCAGGTGACCCTGGCGTCGAGCGCCGGGAAGACGCGGCTTCTGAGCGTGGTGCCGTCCCTCGACACGCCGGTCTGCGATCTTCAGACCAAGCGTTTCAACGAAGCGGCGGCGGCGCTCCCGCCCTCCGTCGTCGTTCTCACCGTAAGCATGGATCTGCCCTTCGCGCAGGCGCGCTGGTGCGGCGCCGCCGGGGTCGACAAGGTGCAGGTTCTATCCGATCACAGGGACGCATCCTTCGGCCTGGCCTACGGCGTCCTGATCAAGGAGCTGCGCCTGTTGTCCCGGGCGATCTTCGTCATCGACGCCAAGAACGTCGTCAGGCACGTCGAGTACGTGGGCGAGATCACCGATCACCCCGCGTACGATGCCGCCCTAGAGGTGGTGCGCGCCGTGGCCGGCTAGACCGGGCGCGGCGCTACTCGGCACAGTCCAGCCCGTCGTCCGTCGGATCGTCGCCGGGTGCGCCCTGGGGCGGCGGCGGCGGGCTGCCCGCCGCGAACAGGTGCTTGAGCAGGTGGATCGGATCGGCGACGTTGATCCGACCGTCGTCGTTGGAGTCCATGGCGTCGGCGCAGGGCACAGGGCCTCCTGCGAAGAGATGGGCGAGGATCGCAATCGCGTCCGCCACGTCGATGATCGAGTCGCGGTTGGCATCGCCGCGGAGGAACAGGACCGCGCCGATCGTGATGGGCTTGCCCGGGTCGGTGCCGCTGGCTTCGGGGGCGTAGTAGTCGTAGGCCGTGCTGGGAACCGCCGCCGCGCGGATCGGGAAGAGCGCCCTGGCCTGGAACGTGAAAACCAACTCCCGCTCCGCGACCAGCTCGCGAAGGTAGAAGATCACCTTCCTGACCGCGACAGCGGTGCGCGCCGCGACGCCGGCCTCGACCAGCGCAGTCAGTGATGCCTCGACGACTTGGAAGCCGGTGGGAACGCCGATGTCGGCGATCACCATGTTGGTGCGCTCGCGCGGGCCGGGATAAAGCAGCCTGACGCGCACGTCGACCACGTCGTCGACGGCCACGTGCTCGGTCAAGTACTCGACATCGATCAGCAGGGCGCGGGGCGGGGGCGTTTCCTCGCCCGGAAGGTTGAAGCGCGTCGCCGCCTGGTAGGCGGCCTTGCCCACGCCCGTCATGACCAGGCGCCCCTCGCCGCCGCCCGGCAGTTCCGCCGTCTGCAGGACATCGTAGTTGCTCCGGTTGACCGTGAAGGTGTGCGCGACGGCGCCGCCCGCCACCAGGTCGATCGTCGCGTCGACGCTCTCCTGCGCGCAGCGCGCGGCGCGCGCCAGCGCGCGGAAAGCGACGACCGTCTCTTGAGTCGTGCCGAAGCCGCCCCGCGCGTTGCGCCGGCTCGTGATGAATTCGATCGCGGGGGCGGCCTCGGGCCGCGCCGCGTCGATGAGCGCGAAGGCCGCGTAGGCGGTCGTCTCGACGGGGTAGGGTTCCCAGTAAAGGCCTGTGTCGTCCGTCTTGGCCAGCGGCATGAGGAGATCGAGGGTCGCCGCGGCGTCGTGCGCAGCGCCCGGCATGAGGCTCAGGGCGCAAGCCGCCATGGCGAGGGCGTAGGCGTCGCCCGCGACGGCGGCCCGGTTCGAGGCCAGATAGGCTTGCGCCGCGCCGAGCGCCGCGGCGTTGAGCCGCGGGTCGTGCTCGGCGAGCGCCTTGGCCGTGTACGCCGTGAGAGCGTAGCGGCTGCCCATGCCGCCGCCGAGAAGCTCCTGGTGGTGGAGGAACCCGAAGGGCTTCCACGCGCCGTCCGCGTCCTGGTGCGCGGCGAGCCATGCGGCCGCCTCGGTGAGCACCGTGTCGTCGATGTCGCGCACGTCCCGCGCGCCCCCGAACGTCGAGAGCACGAAGGCCGTGACGAAGAGGCTGCCCTGCTCGTCCTGCTCGCCGAAGGCGGAGAACGAGCCGTCCGCGCGCCGGTAGGTGAGCTGGCGCTGGTAGCCCACGTTGATATAGTGTTCGGCCTTGGCCCAGATCTCGGGTTGCGCCGCGCCGCTCGCCAAGAGATAGCGCAGGACCTCGACATCGGGGGCGAGGAAGATCAAGTTCTGCTCGCCGCACCCGTACGGCATGCCGAGCAGGTCGTCCAGGCCGTCGAAGCCCTGGGCGACGAGGCTTGGGGTCACGGCGACGATGACGCGGCCCGAGTCGGGCACCGCCCCGGGCGGGATCGAAAGGTCCAGGACTGCGGGCTTGTCCGGGCTCACCCAACCGTTGACGACGATGGTGAAGGGGACGCCCTCGGGCACCACCGAGATCTCCCGCGTGACCGCATCGGCATACCGCGGCCCCCGCGCGGTGACGGCGAGCGCGAACCGGCCGGCCCGCGTGGGCGTGATGGGCATGGCGCAGGACGTGACCTCGCCCGGGCCGACATCGACGGCGGCCCGCAAGTCTCCGGCCCCCTCGAACCAGTCGTCCGCGGCGAGCTCCAGGAAGATGCGCTGCGCCTCCTGCGCGTAGTTGTAGATCTGGATCCGCAGCGGGAAGGTCTCCCCGCGCACGACCTCGACGGGAAGGTCGGGCTCGACGAAGAATTCCTGGAACACCGTGAAATCTGCCTCGGCGAGGGCGAGGCCCTCCGCGGAGCTTGCCAGCCCCCGCAGGTGCCAGGTCGTGATTGAATCCGGGCACGTGAGGGTCAGCGTCGCCGCGCCCTTGTCGTCGGTCAGGAGAAGCGGCTGCCACACCCACGTTTCGGGGAAGAACTGGCGCACACGCTTGATCGCGGCGAGCCCGCCGGACGGGTCGCCGCCGCCGGGCGGCAGCTCGGGAGCGCCGTTTTCCCAGTCATGGAACCACCGGTCGCCCCAGCGGAGCCACGGCGGGGCTTGCACTCCGGCCGGGATCGAGATCTCGGGCGAGCAGCCGATCGCAAGGCCCGCGTCGGCAAAGACGTCCAACGCGCCGGGAAGCGTGACCGGTTCCCAGGGGTCGTCGCAGTGCACTTCGGCCCGGGGCGCCATGAACTGCTCCTCCAGGAGGTCGAAGATGCCCCGCAGCGTCGCGCGCTCGCCCGCGAGGGCGAGGAGCGACGAGTCGACGATGGACACGCCGACGAGCGCCTTGCGGTACGCGTTGATCGCCAGTGTCACCGTTTCGCCCGGCCGCGCCTCGGCCGCCGAGAACGCGGCGTCGAGGGTGAGCCGTGACTGGATCGCGACGGGAATGCGCAGGCGGTCGCAGGCGATTTCGTTGCCCGGGTTGAGGAGGTAGGCGACGACCTGGACGGCGGGGAGCATGTCGGGCGTCGCCGTGAACTCGATGGTGCGTTCGTGCGTGGCGCCCCGGGTTACCACGCGGCCGGCGGCGATGACCTCCCAGAAGAGCGTGCCCGGGTGCGTGCTCAGCACCGCGACGGCGACCGGTTCGCCGACGCGCGCCTCTTCGCCGCCCGCGCGGCTCAGGTGGAGGAAGCTCGCCGTGGGCGAGTGGCCGGCGAAGAGCGTGACCGCGCTCTCCGAGGTGCGTTCGTCTTCCTTGAGCACGGCGCGCACCGTCGCCGAGGCCGCCGCGGCGGGCGTCTCGAAGGTTGCGACGGCCTCCCCGCCGTTGGTCGTGACGGTCTGCGTAACCTCGGCGATGGTCCCCGACAGGTCCTGGAACGAGGCGGTCAAGGCGACCGTGCGATCCTGCGGAATACCTGAGGGCGTCTCGGTGATGACGGCGACGGACAGCGGCATGCCGGGTTTCATCGTCTGCTCGCGGGCGATGAGCGCGACCCTGACCGGCGCGCGCGCGATCTTCAGGAGGCGCGTCACCTCCTCCGTGTGGCCGGCCGTGTCCGTGACGGCGAACCGGAGCGTGACCGCGCCGTCGCCGCTCGCTTCGTGGGTTCCGGCGGCGAAACCCGCCGGCGGGAGCGTGAAGCGGCCCTCGCCATCGACGATCGCCGCCGAGACGGCGGCGTACTCCTCCCAGACCCCCACGTAGCGCTGGGCCGTGACCACGGCCGTTCCCTGGACCTTCTTACCGAAGTAGTACGCGCTTCGGATTACGCCCGCGATGGCCTCATCGGGCAGGAACCAGTCCCGGGGGAGGTCGACCGCGACGGAGAACTGCGGCAGCACGTACTTGTCGACCTGCACCGCCAGCTCGGTCTGGCGCTCGCCCGCGCGCGCGGAGAGTGTCCACGCGCCGAGGTTGAGCTCGTTGGCGAGCGGCAGCGCGAACGCCGCGGCCCCGAAGGCGTTGACGGCGAGGGTGCGCCGGTGGACGCGAATGCCTTTCCCGTCGCTTATGACGAGTTCGACGTCGCCCGCGACCGGAGTCAGCTCGTTGTTGAGCAGGAGCACGCGGCCCTGCAGCGTCTGCCCCGGCTTGTACATGGGCTTGTCGGTTTCGATGAGGACGGCCGGACCCCGCGCGATCACGACGGACGCGCCGAACTTCGTCGATTCGGTCATTACCTCAATGCGGTAAGCACCCTCCAGGTCGGCGGGCACCGCGAAGGGAATCTGCGCGAGGCCGGCGGCGTCCGTCGTGCCGTCGTAGAGCGCGGCGGCGACTTTGCCCGCGCCGTCAAGGAGGCGTACGGTGATGGGGGCGGCGACGGGAGCGCCCGTCCGGAGCTCCAGCAGCGTCACGCACACGGCGACCCGGTTGCCCTGGAAGAGTTTCTTGGGCGCGAGGACGAGGCCGCCGACGGCGCCGTCCTGCGCCGCGGCGAAAACTCCTGCACACAACGCGGCGGCGATACCTGCACGTTTCATGGGCACCTCCCGGCGTCTGCCAACGTCGCGGCCTTGAGGAAGCGGGTTTCAGGCGATGGCATCAGTTTGCTCCCCGAAAGACGCGCGCGCAAATTAATTCCGCGCTGAACCCGCGCCGCGGGCGGGCGGCGTTCCCTTGTCTGCCCGCGGCGCGGCTGCTAACATCGGGGCCCGATCGCCGGGTCGGGGTCGCGCGGGCCCGACCGCGTCGCGTCGCCGGCCGCGCGAGGAGTCCCGCGATGAGCATGAGCCCCGCGCCGCCTCCCGGCGGCGAGAAGATCGCCCTGGTCGACGGCCGCCTGCGCGTCCCCGACCGGCCCATCATCCCTTTCATCCGCGGCGACGGCACCGGCCCGGACATCTGGCGCGCCACGCAGGCCGTTCTGGACGCCGCCGCGCGAAAAGCCTACGGCGGACGCCGCGCGATCGCGTGGCTGGAGGTCCTCGCGGGCGAAGACGCCTTCGCGCGGACGGGTTCCTGGCTGCCCGACGCGACGCTGGCGGCGTTCAGGGAGCACCTGATCGGCATCAAGGGCCCGCTCACGACCCCCGTCGGCGGCGGTATCCGCTCCCTCAACGTGGCCTTGCGCCAGGAGCTGGACCTGTACGCCTGCGTCCGGCCCGTGCGCTGGTTGCGGGGCGCGCCGAGCCCGGTCAAGGATCCCGGCGCCGTGGACATGATCATTTTCCGCGAGAACACGGAGGACGTGTACGCCGGCATCGAGTGGGCCGCGGGGACGCCCGAGGCCGCCAAGCTCATCGCCTTCCTGCGGGACGAACTGGGGGTGACGAAGATCCGTTTCCCGCGGACCGCGGGCATCGGCGTCAAGCCCATGTCGAGGGAGGGCACGGAGCGGATCGTGCGGGCCGCGATCGACTACGCCCTGGCCCATGGGCGCGCGAGCGTCACGCTGGTCCACAAGGGCAACATCCAGAAGCACACCGAGGGCGCCTTCCGCGACTGGGGCTATGCGGTCGCCGCCCGCGGGTACGGCGCCGAGGACCTCCGGGGCGGGCCCTGGAAGGTCATCCGCGCGGGCGGCCGCGAGCTCGTCATCAAGGACGCGATCGCCGACGCGTTCCTCCAGCAGATCCTGCTGCGGCCCCGGGAGTACGACGTCATCGTCACGCCCAACCTGAACGGCGACTATATTTCGGACGCCCTCGCCGCCCAAGTCGGCGGCATCGGCATGGCCCCGGGGGCCAACATCAACTACCAGACCGGCCACGGCATCTTCGAGGCCACCCACGGCACGGCGCCCAAGTACGCCGGTTTGGACCAGGTCAATCCGAGTTCGCTGATCCTGTCGGGCGCCATGCTGTTCGGGCACATCGGGTGGAACGAGGCCGCGGACAGGATCACCGCGGGGCTGGAGCGGACGATCGCCTCCAAGCTCGTCACCTACGACCTGCACCGGCTCATGGAGGGCGCTACGCTCCTCAAGTCGAGCGAATTCGGACAGGCGATCGTCGAGCGGATGTGACGGGGCGGGGAGCGGCGGCGGGAGGCGGAGCGCATGGCGCGCACCAAGATCGCGGTGATCGGCGGCGGACAGATCGGCGGGAATCTGGCGCTGTACGCGGCCCAGCGGGAATTGGGCGATGTCGTCATCTACGACCTCCCCGCCAAAGAGGGCCCGGTCGCGGGCAAGGCCCTCGACATTGCCGCGCAGCTTCCCGTCGAGGGCCGCGACGCCGTCCTGCGGGGCGCGAGCCGCATCGAGGACATTGCCGGCGCCGCGGTGGTCATCGTGACGGCGGGCGCGGCGCGCACGCCCGGCATGACGCGCGCGGATCTGCTCGCCGTCAACCTGAAGGTCATCGCGGGCACGGCCGCCGGGGTCAGGGCGCACGCGCCGGAGGCGTTCTGCATTATCGTCACCAACCCCCTCGACGCCATGGTCTACGCCTTCCAGAAGTTCGCCGGTTTGCCGCATGCGCGCGTCTGCGGCATGGCGGGCGTGCTGGACTCGGCTCGCTTCCGGGCTTTCATCGCCCTGGAACTCGGGGTCTCGGTCCGGGATGTGAGCGCGCTCGTCCTGGGGGGCCACGGCCCCACCATGGTTCCTCTTTCGCGCCTGGCAACGGTGGGCGGCGTGCCGGTCGCCGAACTCATCGCTCCCGAGCGGCTGCGGGCCATCGAGGAGCGCACGCGCGCGGCGGGGACCGAGATCGTGAAGCTCTACGGCTCGGGCAGCGCCTACTACAGCCCCGCCATGAGCGCGATCGCCATGGCGGAGAGCTGCATCAAGGACCAGAAGCGCGTCCTGCCCGTCGCCGCCCACTGCCGCGGCGAGTACGGCATCGACGGCCTGTATGTCGGCGTGCCGGCGGTCATCGGCGCGGGCGGAGTCGAGCGGATCCTCCAGGTCGCGCTCACGGCGGAGGAGCGGGACGCGCTGGCGGCGACGGTCGGCGCGGTCAGGCAGTCCGTGCGCGAGGTGGAGCGGAGCGGCCCGGGCGCCTGAGGGCGCGGGCTACTTGGCGCCGGGCAGGTACCCGTTGCGCCGGGCGTTTTCGATGATGATCGCGGTGGCTTCCTCGGGGCTGTCGGTCAGATGGAAGAGGCCGGTGTCTTCGGGCGAGATGCACCCGTCGGCGAGCATCGTGCCCTGCAGCCAATCGACGAGCCCGCTCCAGTAGGACCGTCCCCAAAGGACGATGGGGTAATGCTCGATTTTATGCGTCTGGCTCAGAGTGAGCGCTTCGAAGAGCTCGTCCATGGTGCCGAAGCCGCCCGGGAAGATCAGGGTGGCGATGGAATACTTGACGAACATCATCTTGCGCACGAAGAAGTAGCGGAACTCGAGGTGCAGGTTCTGGTACTTGTTCGGGATCTGCTCGAAGGGAAGCTCGATGTTCAGGCCCACCGAGGCGCCGCCGGCCTCCAAGGCGCCGCGGTTGCCGGCCTCCATGATGCCGGGGCCGCCGCCCGTGATGACCGTGAGCCCGGCCTTCGCCAGAATTCGCGCGGCGCGGACGGCCGCTGCGTAGGCGGGGTGCTCGGGCGCCGTGCGGGCCGATCCGAAGATCGCGACGGCGGGCCCGATCTTGGACAGGGCCTCGAACCCCTCGACGAACTCGCCCTGAATCCGAAGGACGCGCCAGGGGTCGGTTCCCGTGAAATCCTCGTGGAGTTTCCGGACGCGGAGCAGGTGCCGGTCCTCGTGCTCGCGCCAGAATTTGGATTTGATGGTCATTGCGGCTCCTTGCGCGCCCGGGCATCCGTTGCCGGCCGGCGGCGCGCGCCCTTGGATTTAGGCTCCATTTTCAGAGAGAAAAAACCGAACTAGAAAAGGCACTCGCATATTATCGGCAGAAAAGGAACAGGGCGAGAGATGGCGATTTCGAATTCTCGTGCGCGGACTCGGCTCGCGGCGCTGTGCCTGGCGGCGTGCGCGGCGGCGGTCTTCCCGTGTTCGTGCCGCACGGCGTCCAGGGCCGGGCATCCCGAGGAGGCCGATTTCTCCCCGAAGTCGGTCATTCTCGGCGAGCTCATCGCAATCTTCCCGGGGATCATCTGGCACGGCCTCGGCCACCGCTACGCGGGAGACATCGCGAAGGCGGAGGAAATCGAGCAGATGGAGGCCCTGTCGGTCCTGGGGATGGGCGTCGGCACGGGCCTGTGGTTCGCCGGCCGCAGCGACGACCACCTTGTGGGCCTCAAGGTGTCGGGGTACACCGTCGGCGGCATCGGCGCGCTCGGGTTCATCGGCACGTGGCTCTACGATATCATCTACACGCCGGCGGCGATCGACCGCTACAACTCCGGCCAGGAGGAATTCCTGCAGGACGGAAGACGCTAGGCGCGGGGAGCCGATGCGGACGCCGGCGCCTATCCCAGCTTGATCACCCGGGCGCGGATGACGTTGGGGTTCCCGCCGATGCGCTCCACGAGGGGGGCCGGCACTGCGCTCCGCAGGTCGATGATGTTGTAGCCGATCTTGCCGTTGCTCTCGTTGCGGTAGCTCTCGATGTTGAGGCCGTGCTCGCCGAGCGTCTGCGAGATCCAGCCGATCATCTTGGGGACGTCGCGGTTGATGACGATCAGGCGGTTCGTGAAGGAGCGGTCGGGCGGCGACTCCACGGTGGGGAAGTTGACGCTGTGGGCCACGTGGCCCAGCTTGAAATAGGCCCTGAGCTCGTTGCACGCCATGACGGCGCAGTTTTCCTCGGATTCCTCGGTGCTCGCGCCGAGGTGCGGCGTGCAGAGCACGTGCTCGTTCGCCATCAGGCGGGGCGTGGGGAAGTCCGTGATGTAGGCGGAGAGCTTGCCCTCGGCGAGGGCCGCCAGGATGTCGTCTTCGTTGCAGACGGCGCCGCGGGAGAAGTTGACGAGGACGCCGCCCTTCTTGAAGGGTTTCAAGAACTCGCGGTTGACCATGCCGCGGGTCGCGTCGCTGAGCGGCATGTGCAGCGTGAGGATGTCGGCCTTCGAGACGACTTCGTTGGACGTGTCGGCGAAGACGGTATGGGGGGAGAGCTGGTGGATGTTCTTCAGGACGGGGTGGGGATCGAACCCGATGACACGCATGCCGCGCTCCACGCCGCCGTTGGCCACCAGCGTGCCGATCTTGCCCAGGCCCAGGACGCCGAGCACCTTGCGGGCGAGTTCGAAGCCGCGGCAGGCCGACTTGCCCTTCTCCAGCTTCTCCTCGAACTCCTTGTCGTCCAGCGGGCGTAAGTCCCTGCAGAACGAGATCCCCTTGAGAATGTTGCGGGCGAACAAGCCCAGCATGACGAAGACGAGCTCCGCCACGGCGTTGGCGTTGGCGCCGGGGGTGTTGAAGACGACGATGCCCTTGTCGGTCGCCTTGCCCACGGTGATGTTGTTGACGCCGGCGCCCGCGCGGGCGACGGCGAGCAGGGACGGGAACTGGTCGGTGTCCACGGTGGCGCTGCGGACCAGAATTCCCTCGGGGTCCTTCTCGTCGGCCGAAACCGCGAAGTCGGCGCCGAAGACCTTCAGACCCTCGGGGGAGATGGAATTGAACACCTTGATGCGGTGTGCCATGGAGCCTCCAAACCCGAACGCACGGAACGGATCGGGACGGCGCCGGCCGTACCTGGCGGCCGCTTCCCCGCCGACCCCGCCCGCCGCGCGAAAGGGCCGATTCTACCGTCGGGCGGAGGGAAGCGGAAGAGGGCGGAGCGCTCCGCGGGCGCCCCGGATCGGCTCCGGCGTCTTGCCGTCCGCCGGCGCGCGGCGTACGCTGGATGCCGAGAAAGGAGCTCAGCCGCCATGAGAACCATGCTGACCGTCCTGTGCGCCGTCGCCGCCGGCGGCCTCCCCGCCGCCTCGGATCCCTGGGTTGTGTACGACGGGGGCGACGGCCCCGGCAAGGGCAAACGGGTGGTGCTCGTCTCGGGCGACGAGGAGTATCGGTCGGAGGAGGCGCTGACGCAGCTCGGGCGGATTCTGGCCAAGCGCCACGGCTTCGCCTGCACGGTGCTCTTCGCCATCAATTCCGAGGACGGGACCATTGACCCCGTCAACACGGGGAACATTCCGGGCCTGGAGGCCCTCGCCAGCGCGGACCTCATGATCATCGCGACGCGCTTCCGGGACCTGCCCGACGATCAGATGGGCCATATCGTCCGGTACGTCGAGGCGGGCAAGCCGATCATCGGCCTCAGAACGGCGACGCACGCCTTCAGGCTCCAAAGGAGCAAGACTTACGCGCGCTACAGTTTCGACAGCAAGGAGTGGGACGGCGGGTTCGGCCGCCAAATTCTGGGCGAGACCTGGATCGACCACCACGGGCAGCACGGCAAGGAGAGCACCCGCGGGGTCATCGCCCCGGGGCGGGAAGGGCATCCGATCGTGCGGGGCTGCGAAGACATCTGGGGGCCGACCGACGTGTACCGGGTCAGGCTGCCGCTCCCGGGCGACAGCCTGCCGCTCGTCATGGGCCGGGTGCTCGAGGGGATGGAGCCGGGCGACGCCCCCGTCGAGAACCGGAAGAACGATCCCCTCATGCCCATCGCGTGGATCAAGACGTACAAGGGCGCGCAAGGCAACTCGGGGCGCGTCTTCACCACCACAATGGGCGCCTCGACGGACCTGGCCAGCGAGGGCCTGAGGCGGCTCTTGGTCAACGCGAGCTACTGGTGCGTCGGGCTGGAGGACAAGATCCCGCCGCGGGCCGACGTCGAACTCGTCGGCGAGTACAAGCCGACGTGGTTCGGCTTCGGGGCCCACCGGAAGGGCGTGAAGCCCGGCGATCTCCGGCTGTAGACCGCCCGCCGGAAGGCGCCTCGCTAGCGGGGCCGCAGCTCTTCCGGCTCGATGAAGAGGCCCACCGTCGTCAGGGTCGGACAGGCGCGCGCCCGTTCGATCGTCACCCGCAGGCGCCGCGCCTCCACCGCCGGGAAGCGGTGCAGGCGCTTGTAGCCGACCGTCGTTCCCCGCGCGACGGTCCGCCATTGCCCGCCCGCTAGGACCTCGACGCGATGGGCCTCGATGCGCTGGCCGAGCTCGATGGCCTCCCCGAGGAGGCAGACGCTGCAGGCGGCCGGCGCCTCGAGGTCGATCTCGATCGAAGCCTGGCGGACATCGTCGTCGACGGCCCAGTACGTGCGCGGATCGCCGTCGACGGCGCGCGCCGGCCCGAAACCGGGATCGCCGCCCCGGACGGCGTCGGCGCGGCAGGGCTTTCCCCGGGCCAAGTCCGTGGCGAAGGTCGCATCGAGCGCGAGCCGGAACTCCCGCAGCCGCGCCGCATCCGGCGCCGCGAACCGCCCCTCGCTGGTCGGCGGCACGTTGAGGAGCAAGCCCGCGTTGCGGCCCACCGACTTGTAGTAAATGTCCAGGAGGCGCGCGAGCGACTTGACCTGCCCGTCCTGGCTCTGGTGCCAAAACCAGCCCGGGCGAATCGAGACGTCGCACTCCGCCGGATGCCAAGCCTTGCCGTCCTGCCCCGGCCCCGTGGCGGCGTCCGCGTCCCGGACGCTCCACTCGGTTTCGCGCGCCACGCCGTCCTCGTTGCCGACCCAGCGGACATCGGGGCCGCAGATGGCGATGACCGCCCCGGGCTGGTGTCTCCGGATCGCCGCGTAGTACCGCTGCCAGTCGTAGACATGGCCTTCGCTGCCCGCCCCGTCGAACCACACCTCGCTCACCGGGCCGTAGCCGGTGAGCAATTCCTCGAGCTGCGCCGCGAAGTAATCGTCGTACGCCTTGCCGTCCTCGTACTTAGGGCTGTTGCGGTCCCAGGGCGAGAGGTAGAAGCCGAACTTGAGCCCGGCGGCGCGGCAGGCATCCGCCACTTCGCGGACGACATCCCCTTTCCCGTCGCGCCAAGGCGAGTTCCGCAGGCAGTGCTCGGTCTGCGCCGTGGGCCAGAGGCAGAAGCCGTCGTGGTGCTTGGCGGTGAGGATAATGCCCTTGAAGCCCGCGTCCTTCGCCGTCGCGGCCCACTGGTGCGCGTCGAAGCGGGCCGGGTTGAAGATCTTCGGGTCTTCGGTGCCGTCGCCCCATTCCTTGTCGGTGAAGGTGTTGACGCCGAAATGGGTGAAGATCCACAGTTCGTCCCGCTGCCAGGCGAGCTGCCGGGGCGCCGGGACGGGCGGGCACGGCGCCGGCGCCGCCGTGGCCGGGTTGGCCCACCCATGGAGCCGCAGCCAGTCGGCGCAACGTTCCGGCCAACCGCCGAGGATGCGATCCCCGCCCCCGAGGCCGAAGCCGTGCGGCCCGCGCTCGTAAAGGTGGAGTTCGAAGGGCACGCCCGCCTTTCTGAGGGCGGCCGCCAGGAGCAGCGAGTTCTCCACGGGCACGGCGGCGTCATCGTAGGTGTGGACCAGAAACATGGGCGGGGTTTCCCGCGTGACCTGCGTTTCGTTTGAAAGGAGGCCGAGGAGAGCCGGCGAAGGGTCCTCGCCGAGGAGATTGCGCCGGGAGCCTTGGTGGGTGAAGGCGCCCATGGTGACGACGGGGTAGATCGGAATCGCCAGGTCGGGGCGCGAGCTTTCCCGGTCGATCGGGTCGGGCGCAGCGGCATTGCCGGCATCGAAATGGGTCGCGGCGGTGGTCGCCAGGTGTCCGCCGGCGGAGAACCCGAGGATGCCCACGCGCCGGTCCAGGCCCCAGGCGTCGGCGCCGGCGCGCACGGCGCGGATGGCGCGCTGAGCGTCGCGGAGCGGCGCGGGGTGCTTGTAACGCGGGGCATGGCGGTAGGTCAAGACGAAACCCGCCACGCCGAGGGAGTTGAGCCATTCGGCGACGGGGGCGCCCTCGTGGGGAGCCAGAGCGCCGTAGCCGCCGCCCGGACACACGACGACCGCGGCGCCCGTCATGTGCTCCCTGGGGGGGAAAAACGCCTTTAGCGCGGGAACGGTGTCGCCGGCGCCGCCGGCGGCGTCCGGGGCCCCCTGGGGCCAGAGGACGATCGTGTCCGGCGCCGCCCCGGCGCACAGGATTCCACAAGCGAGAGCCGACCAGAACGAAAGCACGCGCAGCATGACGCCTCCTTTGACAGGGCCGACGAGCCCGGATGGTACCCCGGCCGGGCGTCGGGGCACAATGCCGCGCCGGCGGCGGGGAAACGCCGTTTTCGGCGGACGAAAGAACGTTCACAATCGCCGGCGTGAGTGCTACAATGCCGTTGTGAGGGTTTCGGTTCCTCGGATTCTCGAGGGCGCGTATCGAGCGGCGTCGCCGCGCCGCGGGGAGAGCGGAGCATGAAGTACGCAAGCTGGGAGCAGCGGATCTTGCGTGAAAACGATCTGAGCGCCCGGATCATCGCCTTCCTAGCCACCGCGCGCACGGCGGCGCGGATCGAGGGGCGCGTGGCTTTCGCGATGCCCGATCTGGACGACATGACCAAACGGTACGCGGGCTGCCGGGCCGGCATGGCGCTGCTTCACCAGTGGGAGCGCCAGCGGCACCATGACTCCGCGCGCTATGTCGCGATCTCTCCGCCGCGGCTCATCATTGACGATGCGTGGCTTGCCGATCGCGAGCAGGCGCCGATTCCCCACGTCGAGCTCTGGATGGCCCGCACGGCGGACGGCCTGCCGCCGCTGGGCGACGAGCCGGCGACGCTCGCCAAGACCACCGGCGATGCGACGCTGGACGCCCTGCTCTTCGACGGCGCTTCCATCGTGAAGCGCCGGGAGGGGAAGCGGACGGGCGCCTGGCTCGTCACGAGGATCTGAGGCGCGGCTTAGCGCCGGAAGGCCGGAACGCCTCTGACGATGACGGCCTCGACCTCGCCGGGAAACACGCGGCCCGCGTAGGGCGACCAGCCGCATTTCGTCGGGAAGGGCGCCTTGCGGACGCCTCCCGGCCGCAGCGCAAGGACGGTGAGCGACCCCACCGCGCCCGGCGCGACGGCGCCGAAGGTCTCGCCGGTGAACCGCCGCATGAATCCGGCGGCGAAGCCCGAAGTCGCCTCCAAGAAGCGCGCCGGCGTCAGGCGCTCGATGAGCCCCGCCGCGAAGGCGCCGTAGGCGTCCAGGCCCGGGAATCCGGGGGCGCCGCGCTCCTTCTCGGCGGGCGTGTGCGGCGCGTGGTCGGTCGCGAGCGCGTCAATGACGCTCGCGCGCAGCCCTTCCAGGAGGGCCTCGCGGTCGGCCGCCGTCCGGAGCGGAGGGTTGACGTTGCGATAGGCGCGGAGCGTCGGCGGGAAAGTCTCGACATCGAAGAGGAGATGGTGCAGGCACGTCTCGGCGCTGACCGGCAGGCCCTCGGCCTTTGCGGCGCGGAGCAGCGGCACGCATTCCGCGGCCGAAACATGGCAGAAGTGCAGGTGGAGGCATGGTCGCGCGCGGAGGGCCGCCAAGAGCTTCGCCGTCGCCGCGATCTCGGCCTCGCGCGGCCGGCGCTCCTCGTGCGTGGCGGCGCCGCGGCGCTCGGCGAGCACGGCGGGGTCCTCGGCGTGGACCGCGAGCCACGCGCCCGCGAAGGCCCGGAAGAGATCGGCCAGTTCCGTCTCGGAGCCGGCGTGGCGCTCGCTCAGATAGAGCTTGTAGGGAATGCCTTCCTGAAAGGGCGCCTCCCGGGCCGGAGCGAAAAGGACGATGTCGATGGGGGCGCGGTCCGCGAGGCGGCGCTTGGCCGCCCAGCGCTCCGGCGTGGAGGGCGGATCGGGGTTGTTCGGCATGTCGGCAAGGGCGACGATGCCGCCCGCCAGGGCCGCCGCGCCGGCGCTTTGGAAATCCTCCTTGTAGTTGTGCGCGCCGGAGGGATCCTCGCGGCAATGGGCGTGAAGATCGATGAAGCCCGGGGCGATGAGGCAGTCGTCGCCGAACACCAGGTCGCCGCCCCGCGGCGGCGCGACCTCCGCGATGGCGCCCGCCGCGATGCGGATCGTCGCGCGGCGGCATTCGCCCGCGGTCCGCGCCTCCGGCGCGAGCACCCTGCCCTCGAGGGCCAGATCGCCGCGGGCGGGCATGAGGCCTCAGAGCTCCAGCTCGAGGCCGTCGCGGGCCAACGTGACCTTGCCGGCCTCGGCGAGGGGGAGGAAGAGCGTCTCGGCGGCCTCCAAGTCGGCCAGAAGGTCGTCGTGGAGGTGCGTCAAGACGTAGTGCGCGGCGCGCATCGCCGCCAGTTCCGGCACGAGCTGGCGCGGATGGAAGTGCGCGCACTCGCAGATGAGCAGGTCGGCGCCCCTGGCGTGCGCGGCGATTTCGGCGGGCTCGGCCAGATCGCCCGAGAAAATGACGCGCTTGCCCTCGGCCTCCAGGCAGAGGCTGTGGGCGTCCTCGCAGTGGCTGGTGGGGTAGGCGGTGACCTTGAGCCCGCCGGCCGTGAAGATCGTGCCGGCCCGGTAGTACTCGTAGACGAGGTTGTAGGCCAGCATCTCGCGGTCGACGTGGAGGGCTCCCAGAACCTGCGTGAAGCGGTGGGCGCCCTTGCCGTCGGGCAGGCAGAGCTTGAATGCCTCGTGGTCGTGCGTGCGCCAAGACGGGTTTTCCTTGGCCCGTTGGTGCAGGAGGTGGAGCAGCGCGAAGGCGCCCGAGGAGTGGTCGGGGTGCAGGTGGGTGATGCACAGCGCGCGCAGGCGCGACCAGTCGATGCCGCCGTCCAACCAGAGCTTCGTGGCGGCGCCGTCGCCGCAGTCAAGCACGTGTCCGAGGCCGTTGGCCTCGACGTGGATGCAGGTCTGGCCGCGGTCGGGGCGGGGGTTCGCGTTGGAAGTGCCCACGAATTTGATTTTCATCCTTGGTACGCTACCATGTTTGCGGAGCGCCGACAACGGACGGCGCGCAAGACAGGAGCGGAGACGGGATGCTCGGCCGGCGAGCCGCCCGTTTCAAGGGAGGCCTTTATGGGTGATCGAGGACGATCGCGGCGGGTCCCGCGGCGCACGTTCGTCCGCCGCGCGGCGGCTTGCGGATTGCTGGCGGGCCTGGAGGCGCGGTGGCTGCGCGCGGCCGTCGACCGCGCGACGGTGCGCGGCACGGTGCTCTGCGGGGGCGCGCCGCGCGCGGGCGTGCGGGTGTCGGACGGCCTGTCCGTCGCCACCACCGATGCCGCCGGCGCCTTCGCCCTCGACGTCGGCCCCGAATCAGGCCCTTTCATCTTCGTGACGACGCCGCCCGGCTTCTGGTCGGCGATGTTCTACGTGCCGGCGGCCCGGGCGGCGGCGGAGGGCCGCGCCGACTTCCGCCTCGATCCGCACCCGCAGCCCGCGAAGTTCGAGTTCGCCTTCGTCACCGACATCCATCTGGAAAGCGGCAAGGCGGGGATCGCCAAGTTCAAGGACACCCTCGCCGAGATCAACGCCTTGGGCCCCGCCTTCGTCTGGGCGCAAGGCGATATCTGTCTGGAAAGCGGGATGGGCCGGGATTACGTCGAATGCCTGGCCGGTCTGACGATGCCCGTGAGGAACGGCGCCGGCAACCACGAGATGTTGGCCAAGGAGCCTGATCCGCGGGCGGCGTTCTACGATCTTTTCGGACCCAGTTGGTACTCCTTCGACTGGGCCGGAGTGCACTGCGTGGTGCTTGACGGCCGCCGCCTGACGGCGGGAAGCGACTGGCGGGCGGTTCGGGGCCTGGTCGGCGCCGCCGAGCTGGCATGGCTCAAGGCCGATCTTGCGGCCGTTCCGGCGGGCATGCCCGTCATCGCCGGCATTCACATCCCGCTGTTCAGCACCGGCCCGGAACGGCACTACGCGCCGCGGGAGGATCTCGGCGCGTGGCGCGTCGCCAACGCCGAAGAGGTCCACGCCGTGCTGGCGGCGCATGGAACGTGCCTCGTGCTCCAGGGCCACGTGCACGAAAACGAGCGGATCCGCCGGGATGGCGTCGAGTACGTCGCCTCGCAGGCCGTCTGCGGTTCCTGGTGGCGGAGCGGCGCGGGCTTCGAGCGCGGCGTGGACCGCGCGCCGCGGGGCTATCGCGTCGTGGCGGTGGACGGGACGGCGATCTCCCACCGCTTCGTCGCGAGCTGCGAGTCGCGCTCCGGAGCGGCGGGCGAGTGCGACCGAGGCGAACGGGAACTGCTCCCGCGGCGGCACGCGCGGCTGATCTTCAACATGTATGACGGCGCCTCATGGGCGCTGGGAACGGCGACGATCGAGGGGGCCGCCGCGGTTCCCGCGGCGGCGTGCGCGGCGGTGGATCCGGGCACGCGCGCGATTCTCCCGCACCATTATGCGTGCCACGCGGACCTAAGCCCGCTGGCGCCGGGGCGGCATCGCGTGCGCCTCGATCTGGACGAGGGGGGGCTGCGCTGCGAGGCGTGGATTTCGGTGGCGGCCCCGCGGCCCGTGCCCGTCTTGCACCTTACCGACCTTTTCCACCCCCACGATGATCCCGATGATCACATCGATCTGGCATGCTTGTTCGGGATGCGGGATATCGACCTGCGCGGGGTGGTGTTCGACGACGGCCTGCGGCAGAAGCGGAGCCCGGGGCTGGCGGCGCTGGAGCAGCTTGCGGCGATCACGGGCCGGCGCGTCGCCGCCGCCATCGGGCTGGGCTCCGCGCTCAAGTCGCCGCGGGACACGGGCGCGGATCAGGGCGCGGAGTTTCAAGGCGGCGTCGAGCTGATCCTGAGGACGCTCAGAGAGAGCAGCGTGCCCGTGACGGTGACGGTGGTGGGGAGCATGCGCGACATCGCGGCGGCGTGGAACCGCGATCCCGCCCTGTGCGCGGCGAAAATCGAGCGGCTGTACATCTTCATCGGCGACGCGCATTCGGCGCCCGGCTTCGGCTTCAGGGAGCACAACGCGACCCTCGACCCGCAGGCTTACGCGGCGATCATGCGCAGCGGGCTCCCGATTTTCTGGGTGCCGTGCTTCGACGGCGGGGCCTGGCGGAACTCCGGCCGCGCTTCGTTCTGGCGAGCTTCGCACCGCGATCTTTTCGCGGGCGTGGCCGATCCGGTCAAGCAGTACTTCATTTACGCGCTTCTGAAGAAGACGGGGGACCCCCTCGCGTTCCTCGGGCAGCCCGTCGACGCGGTCCAGTGGGAGACGGTGCTTTCCGGGACACGCAATCTGTGGTGCGCGGGCGTCTTCGCGCACATCGCCGATCGGGCCTTCGTCAGGGAAGGCGGCGCCTGGCGCAGCGTTCCCGCCGCGGCCGGGACGGCGTCCGCGGCGCCCTTCGCCTTCGAGCCGGTGCGCGTGAACCTGGACGCGACGGGCATGGCCCTCTACCCGCGGGAGCTGCCGTACTACGACGTCCAGCGGTTCCTCATCGTCGATCGCGAGGCTTACGACCGGGCGCTCACCGCCGTGACAGCGGCGATGTTGGCGGGACTCGGGGTTTGAGCCGCCGCCGTCCGCCTCCGCCGGGGAGCGCAAAGCGCGTCCCGGGAAGAGGGCGGCGGCGTCAGGTCGTGACGGGCCGGCGCCGGAGGGGCATGCGGCTCGAGGCGCCGTCCGTGCTGATGACCGCGATCTCGCGGGAGAGGGCGCCGCCCGCCCACGAGGCGGCGCCGGCGCGCGTGCCGCCGTCGATGATCGTGCCCGCCCGGATTCTCACGCCGCGGTCGACGATCACGCGCCGGACGCAGGCGCCTCCCTCGACGATGACGTTCTCAAGCAGCACCGCCTCCGTCACCCGGGCATGGGGCGCGATGCGGGCCCCCGCGCCGATCACCGAATCGACGGCCTCGCCCTCAATGCGGCAGTCCGACCCGCAGACCGTGCCGGTCAGCGGGTCCCAGAACGACCGTCTGAGGGGCGAGGTCGGGAAATCGGGCGGAATCCGGATCTGGAACCGCCGCCGGCGGCCGGCGGTTTCAAGTTGCGTCTGATAATACGATTCGAGCGTGCCGACGTCGCGCCAGTAGCCCAGGTGCCCCGAGGGGTCCACGTACGGGAACGCGAACACCCGCGCGTCCGGCACCATGGCCGGGAGCACGTCGCGGCCGAAGTCCGCATCGCGGCGGAGGGAAAGCTGCGCGGCGAGCGCCTTTCTGAGAACTTCCGCGCGAAACAGGTAGACGCCCATCGAGGCGTGCAGCATGGCGCAGCCGGCGCGGCGCAGCGTGTCGGGGACGGCCGGCTTCTCCCGGAACGTCGTTACCCGGAGTCCGCCGTCGAACTGGAGGATTCCGAAGCGCGAGGCTTCCTCCACCGGGACCGCGGTGGAGGCGACGGTGAGATCGGCTTCAGAGGCGCGGTGTTGCGCCAGGAAAGCGCGATAGTCCATGTCGTAGACGTGGTCGCCGGAGAGGATGAGGACATCGCGGACCTTGGTGGGGTGCACCAGCTCCAGATTGTGCCAGACGGCCTGGGCGGTGCCGCGGTAGCCGCCGGCGGATTCCGGCGCGGGCCTGAAGAAGATCGCCATGTCGCGCTGCTGCTCGACGGCGCGCCAGTTGAGTTTTACGCGGCGGACGATGGATTCGTAGCGGTACTGGACCAGAATGTAGATTTCGCGGACGCCCGAGCGATGGCAGTTGAGCAGGGTCAGGTCGATTAAGGCGGCGTTGCCCGCGAAGGGGATGGAAGGCTTGGCCCTGAACCTCGTCAAGGGGAGCAGCCGCTGCCCCTCGCCGCCGGCGAGGATGAAGCATGCGAGTCCTTCGTTATTCATGGTGCTGTCCCGTCTCGGCACACCGGCCGTACAGTGCCGGGCCCCTCTGTTGCCGCTGACTGGCTCTCAAGTTACGTGCGCCGCGGGCCCGAAGCAAGTTAAAACCGAGTTATTCGCAAATAATTATTATCAAGAGCCGCATGCCGGACGACTTCGCCGCCCCGGGCGTGCGCCGGCGATGTGGCGGCGGGAGGGCGGCTTCGTGTACACTTGTTCCCTAGGCGCGTTGCGGGCGGGCCGGTGTGTGGCCGGCGGTGCTGTGCGGCGCGGCATATGCGGTGGCTCCACCGAAGGAGGAGAAATGCGGTACCTGGAGCGCCTGGCGGTCTTCGGCGCGGCGGCGGTCGTTCTTGCGTGCGGCGTGGCCGCGCAGGGTGCGGAGAAAAGCGGGCCCAAGAACGGGGCGGGAAAAAAGATCGTTGCGAAGAACCCCAACGAGGTCGAACGTCATATCCCATATTGGAACGCGATCCAGAACGGGACCGGCGCGGGGCAGGGCGCGGGCAAGGACGCCGCGAAGCCCAAGGGGCCTGCCACGGTGTTCGATGATTTCAAAGTTACGGCGGTGAACCGGGGCAAGAAGCCCTTAGTGATCTACTTCTATTGGCCGGCCACGGATGCGGCGGATCCCGCCGCCAAGGAGTGCGGAAAGTTCGAGACCGCCCTCATGAACGCCGCCGAGTGCGCGAAGGCGCTCAAGGATTTCGCGTGCTACAAGAGCGACGCCAAGAAGCTGGACAAGGAGCTCAGGAAGAAGTACGCCGCCAAGGTGCCGGCGCTGCTGGTCTGCGATGCCTCCGGCAAGGTGGTCAAGACGGTGACGAATTTCCCCGGGAGCGAGAAGAGTCTGGCCCTGCAGTTGGCCGAGATCAAGAAGAACTCCGACAAGGCGTGCGAGAAGAGCGGGAGCGACGCGAAGCAACTCGATCCGTCCAAGCAGGGCGGCGCCAAGCAACTCGATCCTAAGCAAGGCGGGGCCGTTCAAGGCGAAACCAAACAAGGCGGAGCCAAACAAGGCGGAGCGGCGAAGAACGAGACGCGGCCGCAGAAGACCAAAGGCGCGAGGAAGTAGACCCGCCCGGCGCGCGGCCGCGCGGCTCGAATCCGTCTCGCGGTCCCGCGGATCCTATTGACCGCGGGGGCCGAACTCAGTATCCTTGCCCCCTCGGTTTTTTGAGATGCTCCCCTGCCGGCGCGGGAGGCACTGCACTCGCCATGGAGAAGTGGACAACAGCCAAGTCGGCGGAGACCTACCTGGTCGATGCCTGGGGTGCGGGGTACTTCGGCATCAGTCCGCGGGGCACCCTGGCGGTCTACCCCGAGCGCAACCCGGCCCGCGTGATCGACCTGCACGGACTGGTCTCGACCCTCATCAAACGGGGCATCGAGGTTCCGATCCTCGTGCGCTTCGACGGCATCCTGCGGGACCGGGTGCGGGCGATCCAGGATGCCTTCGCGAACGCGATCAAGGAGTTCGGTTACAAGGGGTCCTACCGCCTGGTCTATCCCATCAAGGTCAACCAGCAGCGCCACGTCGTCGATTCGGTCCGCCTGGCCGGCCGGGAGCGGCCGATCGGACTGGAGGTGGGCAGCAAGCCGGAGCTCCTGGCCATGCTCGCCATCCACGACACGTCCGACGGGCTGCTGATCTGCAACGGCTACAAGGACGCCGAATACATCGAGTTGGCGCTGCTGGCCAAGAAGCTCGGCCGGCGCTCCATCATCGTCGTCGAGCAGCCCTACGAGATCGAGAGCATCCTGCAGATCTCGGAGCGCGTCGGCATCGAGGCCGAAATCGGGATTCGCATGAACCCGGTGAGCAAGGGCGCCGGCCGGTGGGAGGGGTCGGCGGGCGAGGGCGCGCGCTTCGGCCTGAATTCCTACGAGGTCATCGAGGCGATCGAGGCCCTCAAGGCCCGGGGCAAGGAGCACTGGGTCAAGCTGCTCCACTTCCACGTCGGCAGCCAGATCACGGCGATCAACGCGATCAAGCGCGTTCTGAGCGAGACGACGCGGATGTACACCGAGCTGGCGAAGCTCTGTCCCTCCCTTACGATGCTCGACATCGGCGGCGGGCTGGCCGTCGACTACGACGGCTCGCGGACGAACTTCCCCTCGTCGATGAACTACAGCGTCGAGGAGTACGCCCGCGATGTCGTCTGGTCGGTCCTGGCCCGCTGCGATGAGGCGGGCGTCAAGCACCCCGACCTCATCAGCGAGTCCGGACGCGCGATCGTGGCTCACCACGCGGTGCTGGTCACCGAGGTGACCGACGTGTCGCCGGTCCTCGACGCGGTGGAGCGGCTCCAGCCGCCGCCGTCGGACAAGGACATCCTGCGGGAGATCTACGAGCTGTACGAGACCGTCTCGGTCAAGAACTGCCACGAGGCGCTCCACGACGCCCTGGGCCTCAAGGACGAGATCCTGCTGCGCTTCGTCCACGGCAACCTGACCCTGCCCGAGCGCGCCTACGCCGATCAGGGCCTGAAGTACCTCCTCGCGAAGATCGACCGCCTCTCGGCGAACCTCAAGCACGTGCCCGAGGACTTGACCAAGCTCGGCTCGGGCCTCCGGGACATGTACTTCTGCAACTTCTCGGTCTTCCAGTCGCTGCCGGACCTCTGGGCGATCGATCACCTTTTCCCGGTCATGCCGATCCACCGCCTCGACACCGAGCCCACGCGCCGCGCCTATATCGCGGACTTGACCTGCGACAGCGACGGCAAGATCGAGCGCTTCATCGACCTGAAGGCCGTGAAGCCCTATGTGATGCTCCATGAATACCGGCCGCACGAGCCTTATTACATCGGGCTGTTCCTCGTGGGGGCCTACCAGGAGATCCTGGGCGATCTGCACAACCTGTTCGGCGACACCAACGCCGTGCACATCGAGATGAACGGCGAGGGCGAGGTCGATATCGCCGAGGTCGTCGAGGGCGACACGGTCCGCGAGGTGCTGAGCTACGTCCAGTTCAGCGCCGAGGACCTCCAGGAACGGCTGCGCCGCTCCATCGAGGTCGCGCTCCGGAACGGCAAACTGACGCCCGAGGAGTCGGCGAAGCTGCAGAAGCGCTACCGCGAGGGCCTGGACGGGTACACGTATTTCGTCGCCTAAGCGGTCCGACGCGGGCCGCGCCGGCGTGTCCCCCGCCCCTGCCGCCGCGCCGGCGAGATTGGGTGCTTGCCGAAGAGCCCTTTTCCCCGGACAATTGATATATTCGCCCGAGGAGGACGGTTTTCGCCGTTTGTGGGGTAGACGGGAGACATGACTATGCGCCCGATCCTGGCCTGGGCGGCGGCGTGCCTGTTTGCGGCGGCGCCGGCGCGAGCCGCCATCGAGTTCGGAGAGCCCGCGAGTCTGTCCTTATCCTTCGCGGGCGGGGCGATGCCGCTCGCGGCCCGGCTGGCGCCGGCGCCCGGCGCGGCGCTGCTCGATGTAATCGTGTCCAGTTCGGGTTACCCCGCCTACTACGCCTGTTACATGGGCAACGGCGACGGCACCTTCGGCGGCCTCCGCGCCAGCGGCATGCTGCAGACGGAAGCCGTCGACCTGGTCGTCGGCGATTTCAACGGCGACGGCATTGCCGACTTCGCGGCGGTCAACAGGATCGGGCTGGGCTGAACGCTGACGTACTACGTCTCCGTGGTCACGGGGACAGCGGACGGCAGGTTCTCGCCCCGGACGTACGTCGTCGGGCCGCTTCCGGTCCAGATCGAGAAGGGCGATTTCAACCGCGACGGGGCCCTCGACCTCGCGATTCTGTGCATCGGCGCCGGCGGCGCCCAAGGGCAGCAGGTCGCCATTATGCTCAACAACGGCGCGGGAGTCTTCGTGACGGCGCCCGTCCTGGGCCTGGCGACGGCGGATGCCGCCGCGCGGTTCGCCGTGGGCGACTTCAACGGCGACGCCTGGCCCGATCTCGCGGTGCTGGAACCGGGGGCGGCGCAGATCAGGATCGGCATCAACAAGGCAACGGCGCTGGCGGGGCAGTTCGGGTTCTACGAGAGGGCCGGGCCCATACCGGCGGGCTTCGGCGCCAGGCTCATCGATGCGGGCAGGTTCGATGCGGACGCCAGGGACGACCTGATCATCGTGCGCACGCTGAGCTCCGCGCGGGGCGCGGCCGCGGTGCTGCTGGCCCGAGGCGAAGACTTCCTTGCGGCGGGGAACGCGGAGTTTCCCCTGAATCCCACCTGCCTGGTCGTCCACCCCATCGACCGGAACGGGACGCTGGACTGCGCCGTCGGCGGCGCCGCCGGGGGGGCAGGCGCCGCCTGCGTCATCCCCGGCGATGGCGCCGGCAACCTGGGCGCCCCCGCCTTGTTCGCGCTTCCCGAGTGCCCGGCTTACATCGATGCGGGCGACTTGGACGGCAACGGAACCGGCGATCTGGTGCTGGTCCAATCGGCGTCCCGGGAGCTCGTGTCGGTGCTGGTCAGGGACGGCGAGGCGCCGCTCCCGGTCTTTCTGCGCGGCGACGCCAACGGCGACGGGCGGCTGGACGTCTCGGACGCGGTCAAGAGCCTGCGCGTCCTCTTCGCCGCCGACCCGACCGATTGCGCCGAGGCTCTCGATGTCAACCGCGACGGCAAGCTCGACATCAGCGACTCGGTCTACCTGCTCGCGTATCTCTTCCGGGCGGGGCCGCCGCCGCCGTGGCCGTTCCCCTTCCCGGGCTCGGTGACGCCGGCGCAGAGCCTGGGCTGCGAGCGGGTGCCGGGAGGCCCGGGCGCGTGAGACCGCGGATTACGCCGCCGCGGCCATGGCCCGCATGAAGGCCAGGCCGTCCTTGGCCAGGGCGTCGGCCGAGGGGTAGATGTCGCGCCAGATCGAGGCGGCGGCGCAGAGCTCCAGGATGCCCCGCGCGAAGCTCTCGATGGTGACCCAACGGCCGTAGCCGACGTCCTTGAGGGCCTTGAAGACCTCCTTCCACGGCACCTGCCCCGTGCCCGGGACGCCGCGGTCGCTCTCGGAGACATGGAAGTGTCCGAGGTGTCGTCCGACCAGGCGGATGGCCGCGGGGGTGTTTTTCTCCTCGATGTTGGAGTGAAAGGTGTCGATCTGCACGGTGAGGCGGGGATTGCCGACCTCCTTGACGAGCGCGAGGGCATCCGCCGCCGTGTTGAGGAAGTAGGTCTCGAACCGGTTGAGGGGCTCGATGGCGAGGGTCACCTTCGCGGCGGCGGCCTTCTCGGCGGCCTGCCCGAGACCGTCCACGGCGCGCTTCCACTCCTCCGCCGTGCGTCCGCGCCCCGTGAGCAGGCCCACGGGGGCGTAGAGCGGCCCCGCCACCGTGTCGCCGCCCATGGCGGCGGTGAGCTCGATGCAGCGCGCGAGCCGGTCGGAGGCGGCGCGCCGCTCCTCCTCCTTCGCGCTCGTGAAGTTCTGCCCGGGAAAGAGCACGGCGCAGGCGGTGGCGCCGATGCCGGCCTTCTGGAGGGCCTTGCGCGTTCCGGCGGCATCGAGGGCGTCGAGAGCCATGAAGGGGATCTCGACGCCGTCGTAGCCCATTTCGGCCACCTTGGGGATGAGGTCGAGGTGCTTGGAGGTGAACTCCGCCGTGTACAGGAGAAGATTGAGACCGAACCGCATCTTCGTGGCTGCCATGGCTGCTCCTTTGCGCCGGATCGCGCGCTCGCGGGCCGCCCGGTCGACCCGCCGGCGCCCACAGTATAGGGCAGGGGAGCGCGAGGGGTAAAGAGCGCGCGCGGCCGCGGCGCCCGGCCCGTCGAACCGCGAGCCCGCCGCGCTCTTGCGAAGCGGCGCGGCCCGGAACTATACTTGAGTCCAGCGCGGCGCGGACGGGCGTCTAGGGAAAGACGCGGCGGCGCCGCGCCGAACGCGATGTCGACGGTACGGCGAGGCCATAGCAAAGGAGACATGCATGAAAGCCAAAACAAGCCGCAGGAAATTCCTTGCGTCGGGCGCGGCCGCGGGGGTCGGCACCTGGTTCGCGGCGCGGACTTCGTGGGCCGCGGGCAACGCGCCGAGCGACCGCGTCCGGGTCGCGTCCATCGGGTGCGGGGGCCGGGGCGGCGGCGTCCTCTGGGATGTCGCCCACGTCGTCAAGACCGAGAACATCGCGGCGCTGTGCGACGTCGATGACCAGCGCGCGGGCGACGCCTACAAGAACGACGCCTTCAAGCACTGCCCGCGCTACCGCGACTTCCGGGAGATGCTCCAGAAGGAGGAGGACAATATCGACGCCGTGACCATCGGCACGCCCGATCACACCCACGCCCCCGCCGCCGTCATGGCGATGCGCATGGGCAAGCACGTCTACGTCGAGAAGCCCCTGACCTACACGGTGAAGGAGGCGCGCGTCCTGCGCGAGCTGGCCGCCGAGAAGAAGCTGGCGACCCAGATGGGCAACCAGGGCACGGCCGGCGGGCGGCTCAGGGAAGGGGTCGAAATCGTCCAGGCCGGCCTCCTCGGCGAGGTCCGCGAGGTCCACACCTGGACCAACCGCCCCGTCTGGCCCCAGGGCTTGGATGCGATCTTCAACCGGCATTCGGGCGTCAAGAAGGCGCTTCACGGCAAAATCGAGGGCGGCGAGATCAGCGCGAAAGTGCCCGATGCGCTCTCCTGGAACCTTTGGCTCGGCCCCTCGCCCGAACGCCCCTACGACCCGATCTACCTCCCCTTCAACTGGCGCGGCTGGCTGGATTGGGGGACGGGTTCCCTGGGCGACATGGCCTGCCACACCATGAACCTGCCCTACATGGCCCTCAAACTCGACGCTCCGGTCAGCGTCGAGGCCGAGGTCTCCTGCCTCAACCCCGAGACTTACCCCGAGTGGGGCAAGGTCACGTACCGGTTCCCGGAGGTCGGCGGGCGGCCGGCGATCATGTGGTATTGGTACGACGGCAACGAGTGGTCGCCCAAGCACTTCGCCGAGCGCATGCGCAACTCGCCCAACAAGGTGCTGGGCAAGTCGCCCGCCGAGGTCTTCGGCTCCATCAAGCCGTCGGGAAGCGGTTCGCTGATCGTCGGCGACAAGGGCATGCTCTACTCGACGGATGACTACGGCAACGACTGGCGGCTGCTTCCCGAGGAGGCCTTCAAGGACCTCAAGAAGCCCGAGCCCACGCTGCCGCGCTCGCCCGGACACGCGGCCGAATGGATTCACGCCATCCGCGGGGGCCCGAAAGCCATGTCGAACTTCGACTACGCCGGACGGCTCACCGAGTTCATCCTGCTGGGCAACGTCGCCATGCGCATGCAGAGCCGCATCGAGTGGGATTCCCAGAACTTCAAGATCACGAACAACGACAAGGCCAACCAACTGCTCCACCGGGAGTACCGCAAGGGCTGGACCCTGTAAGGCCCGCCGTTGCGGCGCGGCGGGGGCGGATGCGCTCCGGCGCCTTCGCCCCCGCCGCTTTACCTTCCCGGCGGCGCTCGCTATCATGAGCGCCATGATCCCGCATTCGCGCCCTTGCTTCGACGCCGCGGACGAGGCGGCCGTGTGCGCGACGCTCCGGGCGGGGTTCGTGACCCACGGCGATGCCGCCCGCCGCCTGGGCGCGGCGGGCGCGGCGGTGATGGGGAAGCGCTGGGGAATCGCCGTCGAAAGCGGCACCGCCGCCATCGCGGCGGCGCTGCGGCTGCTCGGCGCGGGGCCCGGGGCCCGCGTGGCGCTGCCCGCCTACATGTGCGACGCCGCGCTCGACGCTTGCGCGCTGCTTGGCGCCGAGCCCGTCTTCGTCGATGTGGCCGCGGCGACCCTCGCCATCGACCCGGGGAAGGTCAACGCCGAAAAGGGCCTGGCCGCCGTGGTCGCGGCCCATCTCTTCGGCGTCCCCGCCCCCGTCGACGCCATCGACGCCGCGCCCGTCGTCGAGGACTGCGCCCAGACCCTCGGTGTTCCGGCGGGCGGCCGGCCCGCCGGCGGGCACGGCGTCTTGTCGATCGCCTCGTTCTACGGCACCAAGCTCCTGGCTGCCGGCCACGGCGGGTTGCTGGCCGGCGATGCCGCGGCGCACGAGGAGGCCGCCTGGAGCCTCTTTCTCCACGACAAAATCGAGGTTTGGAGACCGCACTTCCATTGCCTGATGGCGGACCTCGCCGCCGCGCTGGCCCTGAGCCAGCTCGCCAAACTGGAGAGCTTCCTCGCGGCGCGGCGCGCCCTGGCGGCGCGCTTCTCCGAGGCCCTCGGCGAGGAGATCCGCCCCGGGTGCGCCTACTCGCGCTTCGTTGTCATCGCCGACGATGCCGCCGCCATGATCGCCCGCTTCAGGGCCGAGGGAATCGAGGCCAAGCCGCCGGTCCACAAGGCCGCGGCGCTTGCTTACGGCATTGCCGCGGACGCCGTGCCCGTCGCCGCGTGGGCGCAGCGGCACTTGGTGTCGGTGCCCCTCTATCCGGCCCTCGCCGAGGCGGAGCGGGCGCACATCGCGGCGTTTCTGAGAAAGCATGCCCATGCGCTGCGTTGCTGGCCACCAGCCTAATCTCTACCCCTACGGCGGTTTTTTCGCGAAGGCGGCCTCGGTGGATCATTTCGTCATCGCCGACATGACCCAGTACGTCAAGCGCGAATACCACAACCGCAACCGCGTCAAGCTCCCCGGCGGCCGGGCGCACTGGCTGGGAATTCCGGTGAAAACGGCGGGCCGCCTCACGCAGCGCCTGAACGAGGTCCTGATCGAACCCGGCGCCTCGTGGCGCAGAACGCACATGCGCACCTTGGAGACGAGCTACGGGAAGTGCGCTCACTTCGAGCGCTACTATCCCCCGCTGCGCGAGCTTCTGGCGCGGGACTGGGAAAGGCTGGCGGATTTCAGCGGCGCCGTGATCCTCCGGGCGATGGAGCTTCTGGGCATCGCGACGCCGGTCTCCTTCGCGTCGGCCCTGGGCTGCGAGGGCAAGGCGAGCGAGCTCATCGTCGCCATCTGCCGGAAGACGGGCGGCGAGAGCTATCTCCACGGGATGCACGCCCGCGATTACGTCGATTTCGCGCTCCTTGAGCGCGAGGGAATCAAAAGCTTCATCCAGGATTGGACGGCCGTGGAATACCCCCAGCCCTGGGGGCCGTTCATCCCGAACTTGAGTTTTCTCGATATTCTCTTCAACTGCGGCCCGGACAGCCTGAGCGTCATCATGCGGGGGAACGTCCTGCGCGCCGCGCCCGCCGCGGCGCCTTCGGAGGCCGCGCGGTGAATCAGTCGGCGTCGTAGGCGAGAGCCGCCGTCGGACACGCTCGGACGCACCGGTCGGCGGTGTGCGTCAGCGCCTCCGCCAGGGCGGCGCTGAAGGGCGCGCCCACGCGCACGTCGAAGCCGCGGCCGATGAAGGTCAGGCCGAGGGGTTCCCGCGCCTCCTCGGCGATGGCGATGCAGAGGCCGCAGAGGATGCACTTGCCGGGCTCGTAGATGAGGCCCGGCCGCCGGAGCTGCGCGAAGGCGCGCCGCTCGATCTTGTAGCGGTGGGCCTGGGCGCCGTAGGCATCGGCGAGGTCTCTGAGCCGGCAGTCGTGCCGCTTCCTGCAGTCGCAGTGAAGGCAGCGCCGGGCCTCCGCCGCGGCCTCCTCGGGCGTCAGGCCGTCCCCGGCGGGCGCGACCCGCGGGGCCGGGCTCGCCTCGGTCATGAAGGCCTCGATTTCGCCTTCCTTGAGTCGGCCGATGTGGGTCGAGAAACGCTCGTCGTGCTCCGGCGCATCGCCACCCCCGAGAAAGCGGTTGATCGAGCGGGCGGCTTGGCGGCCGTCGGCGACGGCCCGCACGGCCAGGCGCAGCGGGCGGATGACGCCGCCCGCCGCGAAGACGCCGGGCTCGGGCGTCGCCAAGGTCTTCCTGTCGGCCAGGAGTCCTTGAGGCCCGAAGGGCAGGCCGAGGGCCTGGAGCGTTTCCGCGGACAGCGGCCCCGTCGCGACGAGCACCGCGTCGAACCCATCGCGGAGGCGGCGAAGGGTCAGGCCGGGGCCGACGGGGGTGTTCGCGGCGAATTCCGCGCCGAGTTCCAAGACGCGGGCGATTTCGGCGTCGAGGACGGCGGGCGGCAGGCGGCCGGGCTCGATTTCCCGCCGCAGCGCGCCGCCCGGCGCGTCCGAGGGGTCGAAGAGGGTGCAGGCGTGTCCCGCCTGGAGAAGGTGGTAGGCCGCGGCCAGGCCGGCGGGCCCCGCGCCGGCAATGGCGACCTTCCTGCCCGACGGCGGCGCGCAGGCCGGCCGGTGCGGCGCGCCCGAGTCCAGATCGACGTCGGCGACGAAGCGCTTGAGGAGACAAATCGACACGGGCGCATCGCGCGCCGCGCGGCGGCAGCCCTTTTCACAGGGCGCCGGGCAGATCCGCCCGAGGGTCGCGGGCAGGGCGATGGCCCGCTTCACCGTCTTGAGCGCGTCGCCGTGGGCTCCCGCCGCAATTTGCCGCAGCATGAGCGGGATTTCCATGTGCGCCGGGCAGACCGCCTGGCAGGGGGCGACGCAGTCCCCCACGTGATCGCTCAGGAGCAGCTCGAGGGCGGCCTTGCGCGCCGCCCTGACCTCCTCGGTGTCGCTGGCGACCTCCATGCCCTCCTCGACGGGGGCGGCGCAGGAGGGAACCAGGGCGTCGCGGCCCTTGATCTTGACCAGGCAGACCATGCAGGAGGTCGAGGGCGGGAGGCCCTCGGCGTGGCAGAGGGTGGGGATCGCGATGCCGAGGGCGCGGGCGGCCTGGAGCACCGTCGCGCCCCGGGGCACTTCCACTTCGCGGCCGTCGATCTTGAGCCGGACGTTCATTGGACCTTCACCGCCTTGACGGGGCAGACGCTCAGGCAGGTGCCGCAGCGCACGCATGCCGCCGGGTCGATGGTGTGTTTCTCGTGGGGCCGCATGGGAATCGCGCCGGCGGGGCAGCGCTGGGCGCAGCGCGTGCAGCCGATGCAGTCGTCGGTGATCGAATACGTGATGAGCGCCTTGCACTTCCCGGCGGGACAGCGGCCGGCGATGTGCGCCTCGTATTCCGCCCGGAAGTACCTGAGCGTCGTGAGCACCGGATTCGGCGCGGTCTTTCCCAGCCCGCAGAGGCTGCCGCGTTTCACCAGGCCGGCCAGCTCCTCGAGCTCGTCGAGGTCGGCGGCGGCGCCCCTGCCCTCGCAGAGGCGCGTCAGGGTTTCCAGCATGCGGCGGGTGCCGATGCGGCAGAACGTGCAGCGGCCGCAGGACTGGTTCTGGGTGAACTCCAGGAAGTAGCGCGCGATGTCGACGGCGCAGTCGGTGTCGTCCAGAACGACCATGCCGCCCGAGCCCATGATCGCGCCCGCCTCGGCGAGGGCCTCGTAGTCCACCGGCGTGTCGGCGAGAGCCGCGGGGATGCAGCCTCCCGAGGGCCCGCCGATCTGCACGGCCTTGAAGGTCCGGCCGGGCGCGACGCCGCCGCCGATCTCCTCGACGATGCGGCGGATTGTCATGCCCATGGGGACCTCGATGAGGCCGCCGCGCGCGACCTTCCCGGCCAGCGCGAAGACCTTGGTTCCCGCGCTGCGCGCCGTTCCAAGGGCGGCGAAGGCCTCGGGGCCCTTCCGGATGATCCAGGGCACGAGGGCGTAGGTCTCCACGTTGTTGACGAGGGTCGGAAGGCCGCGGAGCCCCCGGCTCGCCGGGTAGGGAGGCCTCAGGCGCGGCATGCCGCGGCGGCCTTCGATGGAGGCCAGGAGCGCCGTCTCCTCGCCGCACACGAAGGCGCCCGCGCCTTCCATGATGGCGAGCTTCAGGTCGAACCCGCTGCCCAGGATGCACTCGCCCAGGAGGCCCTCTTCGCGGCAGCGCTCCAGCGCGGCGCGCACCCGCGCCACGGCGAGGGGATACTCGGCGCGGATGTAGAAGCAGCCCTCGCGGGCGCCTGTCGCGTAGGCCGCGATGGCCACGCCCTCGATGACGCGGTACGGGTAGGATTCGAGCAGCATCCGGTCCATGAAGGCGCCCGGATCGCCCTCGTCGCCGTTGCAGACGACGCGTTTGTCGTCGCCGGGCGCGTTCCTGACGAGGCGCCATTTGGCGCCGGTGGGGAATCCCGCCCCGCCGCGGCCGCGCAGTCCGCTCCGCGCGACGGCCTCGATGACGGCCTCGGGCGTCATTTCCTTGAGGCAGCGTTCAAGAGCCTCGAAGCCGCCTCCGCGGCGGTATTCCTCCAAGTCGAGGGGATCGAGCTGTCCGCGCCGCTCCGTGGCGATCAGGCGCTGGGGGCCGAGAAAGGTGGTGACGGGCGGCTCGTCGGCATCGAGCGCGAAGCGCTCGGGCGGCGTCCAGGCCTGGTCGGTGAGCAGGCGGTCCAGGGCTCGCGACACGGCGGCGCGCGCCTTGCGCAGGACGCCCTTGGGCCGGAAGTGCCGCCCGACGATGGCCTCGGCGTCCTCGGCGCGGACCTGAGCGTAGAAGGCCGGCGCGGCGCCGGGGGCCAGCACCTCCAGGAGCGGCGTCTGGTGGCACATGCCGACGCAGCCGACGCGCTTCACCGTGACCGGAATCCCCAGGCCGTCGACGGCGCGCAGAAGCGCTTCCTTCACCGCGCCGCTTCCGCGGGCGACGCAGCACGAGCCCAGGCCGATCCGGATCTCGCCGCCGGGGCTCGGCGCGGGGGCGCGGGGGTCCGGCGGCGGCGCCGCGCGCGGACGCCGCCTGAGCGCGAGGAAGTCCTGGAGAACGCGCGGGACGGCGTCCGGCGTGAGATGTCCGAAGGTCATGTCGTCGATCTGGATGACCGGGGCCAGCGTGCAGCAGCCCAGGCACGCCACCTTGTGGAGCGTGAAGTTGCCCTCCGGGTCCGTGTCGTCCCCCGGGGGGATCTTGAGGCAGCGCTCGAGAGCCTCCTGGACGCGGCCCGCGTCCTTGACGTGGCAGGCCGTGCCGTGGCACACGCTGATGATGTGTCTGCCCACCGGGCGATGGCGGAACTGGGTGTAGAAGCTGGCGACGCCGGCGATGCGCGCCGGCGTGATATCGGTGCGGGCGCAGACGAGCTTGAGGGCTTCCTCGGGGAGGTAGCCGAAATGGTTCTGGAGCGCGTGCAGAATCGGAATGAGCCCGCTGCCGTCGCGGCCGTGGGCGTCGATAATGCGTTGGACAACGTCGAGATCGGGCGCGGTCATCGGGCCCCTATGCAGTACAGGTGTTTCTTGCCGCGGATATAGATGCGGCCGTCCTGGAAGGCCGGCGAGGCGTGGACGCCTTCGCCCAGCTCCGACCGGCCGAGTTCCTCGTAGGTCGGGCCGATCCTGAGGATGATCGCGACGCCCTTGGTCGAGATCAGATAGAGTTTGTCGCCGACGATGCTCGGCGACGCGTTGAAGGAGAGATCGGTGTCCTCCTCGTAGAGCAGCTTCCCGGTTTTCGTTTCGTAGCAGGTCAGCAGCCCGTGCGTCGTCAGCAGGTAAACGTAATCATCCGTCGCCGCGGGGCTGGCGATGTCGGGCAGGCCGTCCTCGGCGAGCCAGAGGATGTGGGTTTTCGTGACGTCGCCGGTGCCGTCGGGCTTAATCGCGCTGAGCTGCGCCCCCGTGTTGACCGCCAAGACCAGGCCGCCGGCGTAGACGGGCGAGGGCGCGACGTCGTCGTTCAGGCAATCGGCCCGCCAGAGTTCCCGGCCCGTGTCGGGAGCGTAGGCGATGACGAAGGGGTTGGAGCAGGTGATGAGCTGGTCGACTCCGGCGTGGGTGATGACGATGGGCGTGTCCCAGGAAGCCGCCACGGGCCGGACCGTGTCCCAGACGGTTTTCCCGTTGCGGATGTCGAAGGCGAGGAACCGCGACTTGTTGTCCTCGGGCTTCGCCTGGTCGTAGGACACGATTAGGAGGTGGCGGTAGACCAGGAGCGAGGCGGCGTAGCCGTAGTTGTTCTCCGGCACGCCCAGGTTGCGCGCCCAGACGCGCCGGCCGTCGAAGTCGAAGGCCGCCAGGTCCGCGTTGGCGAAGATCGCGTAGACGCGGCGGCCGCAGGTCGCGACGGTGGGGGCGGCGTAGCCCGTATCCTCCATGATGTCGTCCGGGCCGTCCTTGCTTCCCGGAACGCGTTCGACCTTGCCGGTCCAGAGGAGGGCGCCCGTCGCGGCATCGAAGCAGTAGACCTCGCGCCGCTTCTTGGTGGCGCCCGACAGGAAGATGCGATCGCCCCAGACGACGGGCGAGTTGTCGCTGGAAATCGGCACGGGGGTCTTCCACAGGATGCCCGCGCCGCTCGCGCCGTTCCACTCCGCGGGCACGTTGAGATAGGCGGAGACGCCCAGCCCGCCGGGGCCGCGGAAACGCGGCCACTGCTTGGCGATTTCCTCGGGCGGCGCGAGAACGGGCGGCGCCTTGGCCTCCTCGATAGCCTGGACGGCCCGGTCCAGGAAGGCCAAGTCGCTTCGTCCGGCCCAGGCGGCTCCCAGGCCGGCGGCGATGACGGCGAGCGCGGCGACGGACCAGCGCGCCGAAAGGGTGGCGCGCGCCTCGGCGGCGGCGGTGGGCTCGGCCGCGCCGGGCTTGGGCGCGGCGCGGCGCGCAAAGGCCATCCACGCGAGGGATCCGACGAAGGCGAGGACGCCCCCGAGGAGGAGGTAAATCCCGCGGTCGAGGCGCGCCAGCTTCGCGAAGTACGCCCGGCGGATCGCCAGGTCGCGCTCCTGAATTTCGATCTTGAGGGCCCCGTTGTCCGGGTCGGCGGCGAGGGCCGATTTGAGGTCCGCGATCTCGGCCGAGTCGATGAAGTCCTCGGCGCTGCCCCTGACGTGGTAGGCCAGGAGCGCCGCCGCCGTGATGGCGGCGAAGGCGCCGGTGACCAGCGCCGTGCGCGCCGCGGCGCGGGCGTCGGATTTCAAGGCGGCGAAAAGCGAGGGGCCCCGGGGGTTCACGGCGCGGCCTCCCGCGGCTTGCGGTGCCGCTTGCCCCGGTCCGTCTCGACCGGGCAGTAGCGATAGCAGCGGCCGCAGGCGAGGCACAAGGCCGGATCGGCCTCGTAGTCCCTGCGCGTCCGGCGCAGGGAAACGCGGAGGAGCGTCGCGCCGGCCGCCAGGCCGGCGAACACTCCGAGAATCGTCGTGCCCGTGTCGAAGCGCGCCCTGAGGGCGCCGGCGGCCAAATAGAGGTCGTCGAGCGCCAGGCCGGTGGCGCGGAAGGCGTCGCTCTGGTCGGTCGTGCCCTCGACCTCCCCGGCCTCCTCCAGCCACACGCGCTCGGCCAGTCTGATCGTGGCGTGGGTGTGGGCGAAGGCGGGGCTCAGGGCCCGTCCGGCGAGGGCGCCCAGGCCCATGAGGAGGGGCAGCGCGAGCAGCGTGACGGCGAGGGCCGTCTTGCCGGCGCGGCGCGCGGGAGGCGTCTCGGGGCTCGGCGTCGTGATGGCGCCGAAGGGGCAGGCGTCCTCGCACAGGCGGCAGCGGACGCATTCGGCCGGCGTGATCGTGACGCGCCGCCACGAGAGCCGCGAGACGAGGCCCAGGAGCGCGCCGTAGGGGCAGAGAAAGCGGCAGTAGGGCCGGCCGACGAAGACGCCGATGATAAGGAGCGCCGCGCCGTAGATCGTCAAGTCCAGGCCCGCGCTCAGGCGGAAGAAGCCGACGAAGGGATCGTACCGGCAGATCAGGAAGGTGCTTCCCGTGGCCACCAGAAGCACCGCCGCGCCCAGGTAGACGAAGGGCACCAGGCCCAAGGCGCGGGCGAGCCAGCCCGGCACGGCGACGGGGCTGGCCAGTACGACGTCCTGAACGGCGCCGAGCGGGCAGACCGCCGCGCAGAAGGCGCGGCCGAAGAAAAGGGTGAAAAGGAGGGGCAGGGCGAAGAAAAGCGCCGCCGTGAGGGGCAAGGCGTAGCCGGGGTCCGTGATGGCCAGCACCACGTTCTGAACGGCGCCGACCGGGCAGATGCACCCGTGGCGGTAGAAGCCGAAGTAGGCCAGGGACCCGAGGCCGAGGAGGACGAGCCCGCGGCGCGAGCGGCGGCCCAGCGCCAGGTACGAGGCCAGGGCGAGGGCGCCCGCCAGCACCGCCGCGTCGATGTACCCCCGCGCGTCCGCGCGCGCGGGAGCGCCCTGCGCCTCGGTCACGGGCAGGGAGTAGCCCGGCGAGAAGTCCGGCGGCGGGAAGCGCTGCTCGGCGGCGGCCCGGCCTCCGGAGAGGATCGCGACCAGCGCCAGGGTCGGAACGATGGGGAAGCGCATGACCTTCTTAGGTGACTTTCTTCCAGAGGTGCGGCCGCGCGGCCGGGACGCGCACCCAGGCCTCGGAGGGGCACGCCGCGGCGATGCTGCACTGGTTGCAGTTCAGGCAGCGGTCGTGGATGACCTGGAGGTAGAGCGAGCCGTTCCCGAACATCTTGCAGCCCTTGACGCATTTCCCGCAGCCGATGCACAGGTTCTGGTCGATGGTGTATTCGAAGTACGGGTCCTCGACGAAGCGGCGCACGATGGCGCCCGTCGGGCAGAGGACGTTCTCGGCGGCGGTGGTGAGATCGTTCGGCGACGGGTTGAAGAACCCCGTGCAAAGCTCGCAGTAGCCGCACATGGCGAAGCTGTGGACGCACTTGACCGCGGACTCCCGGAGCACGCAGTAAGTGGCGCAGTTGCCGCAGGCGATGCATTTCTCCGGGTCGATCTGCCAAACGCGCTCGCCGGGCGTCCGGGGCGCCACCAGGTACGCGGCGCCGCCGCCGATGCCCAGCGCGCAGGCCGCGCGGGCCGCGGCGCGCATGAAGCCGCGGCGCGGAATCGGTGTCGTTTCGTGATCACTCATGAGCGGAACCTGTTTCCTGAGACCGCGAGCCGCCGGGAGGGGCCGGCTCGAAGATACGCACTTTTTTAGCGGCGGGGTCGAGCACGACGATGCGTCCTCGGGAGTCCACCGCCACGTCGCAGCCGAGGGCGTTCTCCCCGAGAAGATCGGGTCCGGCCACGACGCACCGCAGGGCGCCGTCCGGTTCGCACACCTTGACGGTGGCGAGGCCTTTTTCGGCGGCCACCAAGGCGCCGTCGGGAAGCACGGCGAGGTGGACGGGATTGCAGCAGCCGCAGAAGCGGTCGATCGCCGCGCCGGCTTCGCCCCAGGCGAAGCACAGATCGCCCTCGAGGGAGTAGGCTTCGACCTTGCGCCGGCCGGGGTTCGTGACGCGCAGGAGGCCGTCCTTGCCCATGGCGAGGTCCAGGAAGGGGCTCGGAACGACCAGCCCGGGGATGGCGCGGGCGGCATCGCGGCCGCCGATCGGCCGGACGAAGGCCCCGTCAGGCCTGTAGAGGAGGACCAGGCGCTCGCCGGCGTCGGCGACGAAGATCGCGTCGGGCGCCGCGGCGATCGCCGTGATGTACGAACGCGCCCCGTGGGGCGTCCAAGCGGCGGCGCGGGCGCCGGCGGGGTCGAAGACCTCGACGTGTCCGCCCAGGCCGACATGCCAGGTTCCGTCGGCGCCGACGGCCAGGCAGGTAGGCTCGCCGTCCAGGGCGCGCGCGCCCGCGGGGGCTCCGTGCGTCGTGAACCAGACCACGGCACGGTCCCCCGCCACGTAGATTTTGTCCCCGGCGTCGACGGCGATAGCTCGCGGCACCGCGAGGCCGGCGTCGAAAGCGGCGCGCTCGGCGTAGCGGATCAGGTCCGGCGGGATGGGGCGCAGATCCTTGGTCTCGTACGCGAAATCCCGGCCGAGCCGGTTGCCGCGCCGGCCGATCGGGTCGTGGAGCGCCACGGCGACGACCGCGGCAACGAGGGCGAGGAACACGATGAGGCCGGCCGCCGCGCGGGTGGAGATAGCGCCCCGAGCCGTCATTGGACGCCGCCTTGCGCCGCGCGCGCGGCCCGGTCGCGGATGTCCAGGCAGACCATGCGCGTGAAGTCGCGCATGATGAGGCGGCCGCCGGCGATGGCGAGGGGGCCCCAGGCGTCGTGGCCCTGGAGCACCTCGAACTCCGCCAGACGGCGGTACTCGCCGGCGCCGGCATCGACGAGAGTGAGGCGTCCCTTGTCGTTGACCACGTAAAGCAGGCCTTGCGCCAGGGCGTACGGGCCGAGCCCGAAGGTGTTGCCGCTGCCGCTCGTCCACAGGACGCGGCCGTCCAGGTCGGCGCAGGCGAGCTGGCCATCGTACTTGACGGCGAAGAGGCGCTCCTGGTACAGGATCGGCGTCTGCTGGATGCTCGCGAACACCTTGGGATCCAGGGTGTAAAGGGTGCGCGCCGCGAAGGCGCCGTCCTGCGCGTCGATCTTCAGCATCATGGCGCCGGCGTTGTAGCCGCCCGTCAGGAACACCCGGCCGCCGCCCGCGATGACGGGGGACGGCACGGTGGCGATGCTGATCTTCCAGGCGTCGGTCTGCCAGAGCAGCGCGCCGTCCTCGGCGGCGATGCCCGCCACGCCGCCGCTCCCCGGGTAGACGTACATGCGCGTCCCGCGCAGTTCCATGGGCATGGGGGTTGCGTGGGTCATCTGCCAGCGTCCCGGGTTGGGGCTCTGCCAGAGGACCTTGCCGGTCGCCAGCTCGACGGCGATGAGGAGGGCGTCGCCGCCTGGCGCGAGGATCACGCGGTCGCGGTCGATGAGGGGGCACTGGCCCGCGTACCATTGGGGGACCTTGGCCTTCCAGGCGCGCACCAAATCGATGGCCCAGACGAAGGCTCCCGTCTCGGCGTTCAGGCAGACGACATGGCACTTGGGGCCGAGGGTCACGACGTAGGCGGGCGTCACCGCGGGGACGGTGCGCGACATGCCGTGGTTGCGCTTGACGGGCACCGGATAGGAGAAGCGCCAGATGTCCCTGCCGTCCGCCAGGGACAGGCAGCGCACGACGTCGGCCTGCGCCTCGCGGTCGTAGTCGATCAGGTAGACGCGGCCGTTCAAGACCGCGGCGCCCGCGTAGCCCTCGCCCACATCGATGGTCCAGAGAACCGGCGGGCCCTCGGGGCCCCACTCGCGGGCCAGCGGCGCGCGCTCCGTGCCGATCCCGTCGAGCTTGGCGCCCCGGAAGCAGGGCCAAGCGCCCTCCACGGCGGCGGGGACGCCGTCGCAGACCGTGAGCGTGGAGGCCTTTTCGATGGCGACGGCGACCTGCTCCCGGGTCTTGCCCGCCATGTCGGTGCCGGCGACGCGCTTGGCGAGGGATCCGGCGCGGGCGCCCTCTCCGCCCAGCAGCAGAAAGGCAATGAGCGCGGCGCCGAGGGCCGCGAGCGACGCGGGCAGGGCTTTCGCGATCCGCGTGAATTGCATGGTGCAACTATGATAGGAAAGGAACGGGGGGGGCGCCAGTTGTCCGGAGCCTCCCCCGCGGCGCGTCACTCGCCGTCCGGCAGCGGCTTGATGTAGATGTTCGCGAACCAGACCTTCTCGTGGTCGCCCTGGAACTTGAAGGGCGCCTTGGAGAAGGCCGGCGTCGGGACGCCGTGGTTGTCGGTGCGCGTGGCGCACACGCGCCCGTCGTGGATGAGCTTTCCGTTCTGCCAGACCCAGATCTTGACGCCCTGGACCTTGACGTCCATGTGGTTCCACTCGGCGTCGGCGTTGCGGGCGGCCTGCGCCGGCGCGAAGAGGGAGTAGAGCGCCCCGTCGTCGTGCTTGCCGGGCCTCTTCGTCGCGCGGTTGATCTGGATCTCCCACTGGTCGCGCAGGTAGAAGCCGCTGTTGCCCTGGGAGCGGTACTCGTAGTGGACCAGGAAGTTGCCGAAGGCCTCCTTGGTCCACATGTCGCGCCCCTTGACGTTGGTTACGGCGTGGTCGTCGTAGGCCCATGCGTCGCGGACGGCGTTCTTGTCCGTCGGCCGGTTGGAGGAGCTGAACGCGGCGTCGAAGTCATCCTTCTCGCCGGTCCAGATCGGCCGCCAGAGGTCGCCGCTCGCGATGGGGCGGATGCGGATGTTGCGGAACCAGACCTTGCTGTGGTTGCCCTGAAACATGACGGGGCCCCGGCGCGGAGTTCCGACGTACTTCTCGTGGCAGCCCGGCGTGTTCTCGGCGCGGAAGAGGTTGTTCTGGACCACCACGTCGTTGTGATAGACCATGATGCGGTAGCCGACGTGCTTGATGAGCAGCTTGTTCCACTCCGCGGGCTTCTGCGGGTTGGCCAGGGGCGGCGCGCCGCCGTAGATGCCGCCCACGTCGCCGGGGCCGAGGTTCGTCGTCCGGCCCTTGCTGTCCAGAATTTGAACCTCGATGGCGCCGCGCAGATAAATGCCGCTGTTGCCCTGGGGAGGAATCTTGTATTCGAGCTCCAGCTCGTAGTTCTCGAACTCCTCGGCCGAGCAGATGTCATCGACGCCGCCGCTCCCGTTGGTCAGGGCGCCGTCCTCGACCTGCCAGCGTTCGGGCGGCTTGCCCGCGTTCGCGTCGCGCACGTTGACCCAGCCGGAAACGTCCTTGCCGTTGAAGAGCGGCTTCCACGCTCCGAACTCCTCGCTCTGGGCGCACAGGAACGTCCCGAGCGCCAACACCGTTCCGCAGACCAGCGTTTTCATGGTGCGGTCCTCCTTGTCAAAGGGTTAAGCGCCGTCCGCCGCGGAGGCGCCCGATTGGGCAATTGTCCCGTGGCGACGGGGCGGACGTCAAGGGCGTGCTTGACCGCGGGGATGGGCGGGGCTATGCTAGATCGCGAGCGACCGCATGAGGAGGTTGTTATGAGCGCGCGGAGGAGTGGTATTGTGCTGATGGCCGCCGCGATCGCCGCCTGGTGCGGCGCCGGGGAGTTCACGGCCGACTTCGAACAGGCCGACGGCGCGCCCCGGGGCTGGCATGTCGTCCACCCGACGGCGGCGGTGCGCGGGGGGGCGCTTTTTCTAACCCCCGCCGGCGCGGGCGAGCCGCAGGCCCTCGCCGGGATCGACGGCGAGCCCCTTTGGTTCGACGAGGTGCGGACCGTCGAGTTCGACATCGCCTTCACCGGCTCGCCGCCCGCCTGGCCCTACGATCACGGCGGCATCGTTTTCTGCCTGCAGAGCCCCCACGATCGGTGGGCGGCGTCGGGTTACCTCGTCGACTACCTCGACGGCCATTTCAGGATCATCAAAATGGTGAAAGGCGCCCACACGGAATGGTCCGTGCCCGGCATCACCGCCTACGAGGGCCGCTGGCGCGTGACGCTCGACGAGACGCGCATCGTCTTTTACCACGACGACGACGTGAAGCTTGTCGTCAACGACGTTTCCTACCGCGGCGGCTACGTGGGCGTCTACGCCTACACGAACGCCGGGCAGGAGCTGCGGGCCGACAACCTCCTGGTCGAGTACGAGGCCGGCGCGTGCCCCGCCGCGTGGCCCGAGGAGATGCTTCTGGCCGCCGGCGGCGAAGCCGCGCTGAACGTGCGGATTCCCACGCTGGCCAACGCCGCGGCGGACTACCGCGTGACGGTGGCCAGCGATGCGCCGGCCGTCGCCGCGCCCGCGGGGCACACGGGGGGGGCGCTGGTCGTCACCTTTCCCGCGGGCGGCTCCTGCTCCCGCGCCGTGCCCATCAAGGCCTTTGCGCCCGGCATCGCCGCCCTGACCGTCCGCCCCGAAGGCGGCGGGTGCGACCTGGCGGCGGCGTGGGTCGAGGTGCGGGCGGAAAAAACCTATGCCCAGGATTTCACCGCCGACGACGGCCCCTTCACCGACTGGTTCATCGCCGGCGGCGGAGCCGACATTGTCGACCAGAGGCTGCTCGTGACGCCGTCTTTCGGCGTTGAGGCCGCGGCGTGGGTGGGGATCGACGGGATGCCCATCGACTTCGACGAGCCCGTGCGCATAAGCTTCACGATCGAATTCCCCGGCGCGCCCACCGATTGGATCGGCGACCACGGCGGAATCATGTTCAACTGCACCAAGACGACCAACCGCTGGCGCAATCCCGGCTATACCATCGATTTCTTCGAGAACCACAACGACCCGCAGGGGCCCTGCTACCGAATTCTGCGCAGCCAGGACACCGCCGACACGACGCAGCAGCAGATCGGGCTTGCCACGAGGTACGTGACCGCGTGCGACCCGAACTGGACGATCACCTTCACCAGCGATGGTTTCATCTTCGAAGCCGGGAATATCGACCCGGTGACCATCGTCGATCCCCACTTCGCGGACCTCAACCACGGCTACGTCGGATTCTGGTGCTATTGGAACGAGGGACAGCAGATGACCGTGGACGACCTGAACATCGTCGTGGCGGCGAACCCCTGCCTGAAGGTGGAGCCCCGCGAGGCGGTCAACCATCCGGCCAACGCGATGACGGCCTTCACGGTGGTGCTCCCCTTCGGCGCCAATTTCGAGGGCGATGTCGGCGTCACCGTCCGGAGCACGCATCCTGAGATCGCCGCGCCGTTGGGGAGCGCGAACGGCGAGCTCGTCCTGCTGTTCGAGCGCGGAACCGCCGCGGCGCGGACGTTCCTGGCGGAGTGCAAGTCTCCGGGCACCACCGAATTCCTTTTGAGCGCGCCGGGCTTCACCTGTGTGCCGGACCCCGTGGTCTTCACGGTGCGGCCGCCGGGCGCCGCCTCCTTCGAGGACGACTTCGCCCAGGCGGACGGCGCGCCCGAGCAATGGACCCCCTACGCGGGGCTGTGGGAAGTGTTCGGCGGGCAGCTTTCGGTCCTCAGCCCGAGCGGGGGACCCGAGGCGTGGCTCTGGGCCGGAAGCCCGCCCCTCAGGTTCGATGCCGTCGACAAGATCGCCCTCACGCTGGCGCTGGACAACGACCGCCAGGGGACCGTCGGCCGGCACGGCGGCGTCATGGTGTGCGCCGACGATCCGACGGAGCGTTGGCGGACGAGCGGCTACGGCATCGACTGGATCGAGTGGTTGGAGGCCGGGGTCTGGCAGGGGGCGTATCGGCTGCTCCGCTACGAGCGGGGCGCGGAACATCTCCTGCAACAGATCCCGTGGGACCTCGCCGCGCTGGGGACCAGGTGGGAGATCGAGTTCGACGGCACCCTGATTGCGCTGTGGGTCGACGGCGAGAACGTCTTCGAGTACCCCGATGACGCCTTTCGCGAGGGCTATGCGGCGGTGTGGGCCTACTCCTCGGGGACGCTGCTAGCGGCGGACGACGTCGTCATCGGCCAGGGGACCGAGATCGTGACCTTCAAGCGGGGCGACACCAACGCCGACGGCCGGCTCAATATCGCCGACGCGATCTGCCTGCTCGGATATCTCTTCGGGAGCCAGGACGATCAGTGCAAGACCGGGGTCCCCAAATGTCTGGACAGCGCCGACGCGAACGATGACGGGAAGGTCGACGTCGCCGACGCCGTCAAGATCCTCGGCCATCTCTTCACGCAGACCGGCCCCTTGCCCCCGCCCTTCGAGGCCTGCGGGCGCGATCCGACGGACGATCCCCTGGGGTGCGAGAGCTTCCGGCCGTGCTTATGAAGCGGCACCCGGCCGCGCCGGGTGCGGCCAAGAGGGGCGGGCGGGCGCCGCGGCGCCCGCCTCAAGCGTCCGTCCGCTCCTCGCGCTCCAACTCCTCCCATTCGTGGTAGGAGGCCTTGATTTCGGCGGACAGCGCCTCGGCCTCGGCCTGCATGGCCTTCACCCGCTCCATGTCGCGGTAGGTGTCGTGGTCCTCGAAGGCCCGCATGATTTCCCCGTGGCGCGCCTCAAGCTTCCCGAGGCGGTCGTGGATCTCGGCGAGCTTGCGCTCGCGGCGCCGGCGCTCGCGCTCGCGGTCCTTGACCGCCGCGCGGTGGGCCTCGCTGGCGGCGGGACCGGCCTCCTCCTCCCGGCGCGCGGCGCGCTCCGCGGCCTCGCGGTCCATGCGGGCGCGCCAGCCGGAGTAGTCGCCGATGTGCATCCGCACCTCGCCGTCCTTGACGACGAGCAGCGTTTCCACCACCGCGTCCAGTAGGGAGCGGTCGTGGGTCACGATGAGGACGGTGCCGTCGAAGTCGTCCAGCGCCTCCTCCACCGCCTCGCGCGCGGGGATGTCGAGGTGGTTGGTCGGCTCGTCCAGGACCAGGAACGAGGGCCCGGAAAGAACCAGGGTCGCCAGGGCCAGGCGCGCCCGCTCGCCGCCCGAGAGCGCCGCGACCGGCTTCAGGACATCGTCGCCCGAAAAGAGAAACCGCCCCGCCGCCGAACGGAGCTGCCTGAGGGTCCATTCGGGGTGGACGGCGCCGATGGCGCCGAGCACCGTCGTCGACTCGTCCAGCGAGCGCTGGTGCTGATCGTAGTACCCGATGGTCACCTTGCCGCGCTCGACCGTGCCCTCGCTGGGGGGCTCCTCGCCCAGCAGGACCCGCAGGAAGGTCGTCTTGCCGGCGCCGTTGGGGCCGATGAGGCCTACGCGGCCGCCGCGGGGGATCTCGAAATCCACGCCGCGGAAAAGCTCGCGGTCCCCGAACCGCTTGGCCACGCCCCGCATGCGCGCGATCTTCTCGGCCTTGTCAGCGGCCGCCTGGAGCCGGAGGGTCCAGCCGCGTTCGGCCTCGGGCTTCCTGAGCGCCTCCAGGCGGTCGAGCTTGCGCCGGCGCCCGCGGGCTTCGCGGGCGCGCTGGCCGTAGTGATAGCGGCGGATGAAATCCTCCTCCTTGAGGATGTGCTCCCGCTGTTTGGCGTAGGCGCGCTCCTGCGCGATCCGCGCCAGGTCGCGCTGCTCGACGTACGCCGCGTAGTTGCCGCGGAAGACGCTTGTGCGCCCCGCGGAAAGCTCGATGATCTTGCCAGCGACGCGGTCCAGGAAGTAGCGGTCGTGGGAGACGATCAGGGCGGCCGCGCGCAGGCGGACGAGATAGCCTTCCAGCCACTCCGTGGCCCAGATGTCGAGATGGTTCGTGGGCTCGTCCAGAAGGAGGATATCCGGCGCTTGGAGCAGGACGCGGGCCAGGGCGGCCTTGGTCTGCTCGCCGCCGCTCAGCCGGTTGACCGGCAGCGCGAACTGGTCCGGCGCGAAGCCGACGCCGGCGAGGATCTTCTCGGCGTCGGAGGCGAGGCGGTATCCGCCGCGGGCGTTGAAGCGCTCTTGAAGCTCGCCGAGGCGCCGCAGGAGCGCCTCGTCGCCCGGCCGGGCGTGGAGTTCCTCCTCGAGCCTGCGCATCTCGCCCTCGAGGGCGGGCACGTCGGCGCGGGCCTCAAGGACGTAGGGAAGGAGCGCCGTGTCGCGGTCCAGCGCGACCGCCTGCGGCATGTACGCCAGGGAGAGGTTGCGGGCGACGTTGACTTCGCCTCTGTCGGCCTCGACCTCGCCCGTGATGATCCGGAAGATCGTCGTCTTGCCGCTCCCGTTGACGCCGACCAAGCCGGCCTTCTCGCCCGGCTCGAGATCGAAGGAGACATCGCTCAAAATTTCGACTTTGCCGTAGGCCTTGGCCGCCTTCGAAACCGTCAGAATCGCCATGGGTAGATGCGCGCGCCGGTGAGCATGGAACCGAACCGATCGGAGGATCAATTGTAGGCATGGGTGGGAAATCCCGCAATCGGAGAGCCGGAGGCGGTTGCGCTGTGGCGCTGCAGGCAGGACGACTGAGGCGCACCGAGGGCCCCGCAGGTACAGATGAGCGCTTTTGCCGCCTCATGGCGACGATTTCAGGCGGGGTTTTCCGCGCAGACAGCGG